>Ga0156174_1037_pt1 | contig 221628 bp, 168 predicted proteins | sample RifCSPlowO2_12_FD_107827 | JGI IMG/M metagenome (GOLD analysis project Ga0156174, IMG submission 107827) | Bacteroidetes bacterium RIFCSPLOWO2_12_FULL_35_15
ATCCTTAATGGTGCAGGTATAAGTAGCCGCAGCTAATCCAATAGCAGTTGCAGCAGTTCCACCACTTGGTGCCCATGAATACGTATAGGTACCTGTTCCGCCACCGGCTGTGATCGTTGCAGATCCGGTGCCGGAACCATTACACAAAACATTGGTTTGTGAACTGATAGTTGATGTTAATGAAGCAGGTTGAGTAATGGTAACAATTTTTGCTAATGTACAAGATACAGAACCGGATCCTGTGATTGTACAGGTATAAGTTCCTGCCGCTAATCCGTTTGCGGTTGCTGCTGTTCCACCACTCGGTGCCCATGAATAAGTATAAGGTCCGGTTCCTCCGCTTGGTGTTACTGTTGCAGAACCCGTGCTGCCTCCATTACAAAGAACATTTATTTGAGTGGTGCTTGCTGACATTACAGCAGGCTGAGTGATAGTAATAGTTTGTGTTGCTGTTCCTCCACCGGTAACAGTACAGGTATAAGTACCTGCTGCTAATCCGCTAGCAGTTGCTGCTGTACCACCGCTTGGTGCCCATGAATAATTATAAGGTGGTGTTCCTCCTGTTGCCGTAGCCGTTGCAGATCCATTGCTTGCACCGTTACATGTTACATTGCTGCCTGCTATCGAAACTGATAATGAAGATGCCGCAGGTAAAACTACTTTAGAACCACTGTTCCAATGATCTCCGGAATCTTTGGTTCCACCATTATTAGAACCCATTCCCGAATACCAAAAAGTAACCGCACCGGTTGATGATGCAGGAGCAATCCATGTAAATGTAAAGGTGTGAGAACCAACTGAAAAAGCCCCTGCACCATTCTGAACTACATTAACAAGAGAAGCGGCGGTTAATAATGAATTATCCCCTGAAGGGCCTGCGATTAATGTTCCAACACTTGCATTTGAAGCATTTAATGCTTGAAAATCAAATCCAAATAAAGGTTGAGACGCTTCTGCAACGGTAACATTAATGGTATATGTTGTGCCTGTAACATATCCAAGTGTAAGCAATGTTCCGGATGCGGTTACATTTACAGTAACTGCTGCATTAGAAAGGGATGAATGGCAGGTGCATCCACCTTCTCCATGACCACCGGTTTGGTTGGCTATGCCGCTTGATCTTAAAACTCCAAATGACATTAAACCTAATACTACAGCAGATGCTATAGAAAGTGTAATTATTTTTTTCATGATAGTAATTTTCGTTAGAGAATAGTGCTATCAAAGTAATTGTTATTTAATATATAAAAGAATGATTGTTATCACTAAGATGTATGATTTTTTATGAAAGGAAATTCATTGTTTTCAATAAAAATAAGAAATTCATACTCCGCGAAAAAAGGTTATTTACGCGCAGTTTTTAGGTCTTAAAAGTATTTAGGTTGGTCGGAATGGGAGAAAGCAGGGTAATCTTTTCTGGGACATGCAAGTTCAGGTAAAAATACCAACAATGCATTTTTGGTTCAAAGAAAAAAGAAAGAAAAAAATAATCTATCAATAATACAGATCATCCGACCGAAGTCGTAAATATTTACTTACCGCTAAAGAAGTACTTATCCAGGAAATGATGATACCAAGCACTATAACCAATCCGAATAAAGTGCCAAGCATTTTTTGATCTTGCAACTCTGCTAATTCAGGTAATTGTTTTTGGGCAAAATATAAAACTCCGATCAGCATCAGAATGGCGATGACGGCACCATAGATGCCGTGTTTTATTCCGTTCAAAACGAAAGGTCGCCTGATAAAACCTTGGGTGGCACCAACCAATTGCATTGTTTTTATAATAAATCGTTTGCTGTAGATCGAAAGACGGATGGTATTATTTATCAATGCCAATGCAATGATCATGAGTAAGGAGCTGAATCCTAAAATTACAAGACTGATCTTTTTAACATTTTCATTGATCATGCTCACCAATGATTTTTGATAAATAACTTCTTTCACCAATTTGCTTTCCAGCATCTCCTTTTCTATCCATGAAAGGCTATCCGGATTTGCATATTCTGCTTTTAAATGCACATTTATAGAGGAAAGTAAAGGGTTGTAACCTAAAAAGTTAATAAAATCTTCACCTAAGTCTTGTTGCAAACGTTTTGCAGCTTCATCCTTGGTAATAAATTCAGTAGATTTTACATAATCAGACGCGTCCAGTGTTTTTTGCATTTTGGCGACATCCACATCTTTCGCATTATCATTCAGGATAACCTGAAAGCCAATGTTTTCTTTTAAATTATTGGATAGTTTATTGGTATTAAGGATAATAATACCTAATAAACCCAACATGAATAAAACCAACGAAAGGCTTACTATTGTTGTGATGGAAGCACCGGTTAATCTGCGTTTTGAATATTTATCAGACAATTTTCTTTTTTTAGATGATGAAAGAGATTGATTCCTACAATTGATCCATCGCTAAAATTACTCAATAAAACTTCGCTTCATTTTCGGATTTCATTATGAAATAAACAATGGAGGGTTAATAACCTTAGGAAAAGGATAGGAACGCTGATTTTTATGATTATTAAGATTGTTATAGATGAATTGCGCTATCATATTGGAACCATTAGTCTTTTTTTATCAGATTGATCATAGCCAATCTGCGTTCCCATTAACCTGTGGTTTTAGTAATTCCAAGTCCAAATTTGTATATTCGCAGCTCAAATTTTGAACGAATATTATAAATGGAATACAATTTCAGAGAAATAGAAAAAAAGTGGCAAGCATACTGGCATGAGAATAAAACATTTAAAGCCGAAAATCCACCCTCTCCTTTTCAAGGAGAGGGCCGGGCTGAGGTTAAACCCAAATACTACGTGTTGGATATGTTCCCTTATCCAAGTGGCGCAGGATTGCATGTTGGTCACCCCTTAGGATATATTGCTTCTGATATTTTTGCCCGCTATAAACGATTGAAAGGATTTAATGTGTTGCATCCGATGGGTTACGATTCATTTGGCTTGCCTGCTGAACAATATGCTATTCAAACCGGACAACATCCTGATATAACTACCAAAACAAATATTGCCCGTTACCGCGAACAATTGGATAAAATAGGGTTTTCATTTGATTGGGACAGAGAGGTTCGTACTTCAGATCCTAATTATTACAAATGGACGCAGTGGATCTTTATTCAGCTTTTTAATTCATGGTACAATCCCGAAACAAATAAAGCTGAATCAATTGATACACTTACTGAAAAATTTCGAAATGCCTCCATCTCCTTTGGAGATGGCCGGGTTAAGGACTTTGATTCACTTTCTGAAAAAGAAAAATCTGATCTTTTATTAAATTATCGCTTGGCTTATTTGAGCGATACGATGGTAAACTGGTGTCCGCAATTAGGCACTGTATTGGCAAATGAAGAGGTGAAAGAAGGTGTTTCTGAACGTGGCGGTTATCCTGTTGAACGCAAATTAATGAAACAATGGAGTTTGCGAATTACTGCTTATGCTGAACGTTTATTGAAAGATCTGGATGGAATCGATTGGACAGAAAGTATCAAAGAAGCGCAACGTAACTGGATCGGAAAATCAGAAGGAACAAGTTTAAAGTTTTACCTCTCCCCTAACCCCTCGGGGAACCAAAGGGCTGAGGTTATAGAAGTATTTACCACAAGACCTGATACCATTTTCGGAGTATCCTTTGTAACGCTTGCTCCGGAGCATGATCTGGTTAAGCAATTAACTACCGAAGAACATAAAAAAGAAATAGAAGAATACATCACCTTCGCGAAGAACCGAAGCGAGCGGGAACGTATGGCTGATGTGAAAAAAATCACAGGAGTATTTACCGGATCGTATGCTATTCATCCTTTTACTGGAAAACAAATACCGATCTGGATCGGTGATTATGTATTGCTGGGTTATGGAACAGGCGCAGTAATGGCTGTCCCCGGGCACGATTCACGCGATTATGCTTTTGCGAAACATTTTAATTTACCAATAATTGAAGTTGTTGCCGGTGGAGATATTTCAAAAGAATCATACGATGCAAAAGAAGGGAAATTAGTTAATTCCGATTTCCTCAATGGATTGGAAGTGAAAGCAGCGATCAAAAAAGCGATTGCAGTAATTGAAGAAAAAGAATTAGGAAAAGGCAAAACAAATTTCCGTTTACGTGATGCAGTTTTCGGCCGACAACGTTATTGGGGAGAACCCATTCCGGTGTATTATGAAAATGGAATTCCGAAAGTATTGAATGAAAATGAATTGCCTTTAGTACTTCCTGAAGTAGATAAATATTTACCAACCGAAAGTGGTGAACCACCATTGGCACGTGCGAAAGATTGGAAATACAAAGATAAATTTGAATACGAACATTCAACAATGCCCGGTTGGGCGGGTTCTTCCTGGTATTTTTTGCGTTACATGGATCCCAAAAATGAGAAAACTTTTGTAAGTAAAGAAGCCGTTGATTATTGGCAAAATGTGGATTTATACATTGGTGGTGCCGAACATGCAACCGGACATTTATTATACGTTCGTTTCTGGACAAAATTTTTAAATGATCTTGGATTAATTCCTGTAACAGAACCTGCGAAGAAGTTGATCAATCAGGGGATGATACAGGGAGTGAGTGAGTATATATTAGAACTGTTAATTGAACCAAAACAATCTGCACATTACGATACATTAAAAAGAGACCTGATTTTAAGAATAAAAAAGGATGGAGTCATAATAAATGAAGTCTTCAAAAAATATGGTGTTCCTCACCAACATATATATATAAGTGCAGATTGTAATTTAGAATTTGAGTTTTTTGATAAGATTGAAAACTGTGTAATAGGTACTAATAAGAAAGCTGGTTATGCTGATGTCAATTTTATTGTAAATTCTGTTTTAAATATTGAATTATGGCAGATGGCTGAGCCAATTTATAAACCAATATTAATTTGTGATGAAGCATTTTGGCACTGGGAAAGAAAAAGTTGGACAAATCACGAAAGAACAAATGATTTAGATCGATATAAATTTAAGACTCGTCCAGAAATTGAAAAAATGTCTAAATCGAAACTTAATGTTGTTAGTCCTGACGATCGGCATTATGGAGATTTTATCATAGCAGGTATTATCGAACAACACGGTGCTGATTGTTTACGCTTATACGAAATGTTCCTTGGTCCACTCGAACTTTCAAAACCATGGAATACCAATGGTATTTCAGGTGTTTCCAATTTTATCCGTAAGCTATGGAGACTCTACCATAACGGAGAGGCATTGAATGTAAGTAACGAACCCGCAACAAAACCGGAATTAAAAGTTCTACACAAAACCATCAAAAAAATTGTTCACGATATTGAGAATTTTTCTTTCAATACTTCGGTAAGTAATTTTATGATCTGTGTAAATGAATTAACAGAATTGAAATGCAACAAACGTGAAATAGTAGAGCCTTTGGCAATTATCATTGCACCCTATGCTCCACATATTGCAGAAGAATTATGGCAAGAACTCGGTCATACCGATAGTATCACGTATGCAACGTTTCCTGAATTCAAAGAAGAATATTTGGTAGAGAGTGCATTCAATTATCCAATTTCATTCAATGGAAAAACCCGTTTTTTTCAAGAGTACGATCTGGCTCTTCCAAAAGAAGACATTGAAAAAGAAGTATTGACATTGGAGCAAACACAAAAATATTTAGAAGGCAAAACGCCTAAAAAAGTAATTGTGGTTCATAATAAAATCGTGAATATTGTGGTTTAAAACCGTAATTGTTTTCTGGTGCCCGATTAACCTTTCCTCCCCACTAAGGATATTTCGTTACGCTCACTATGACAAAAGCTTTGTATTTGTCATCCTGAATGAAATGAAGGATCTCTTCTATAAAAAAAATAAACTGTAAAAATTAAGCCTCTAAGTATCATAAAGCGGTCTTAACATTTCTTGGCGACTTCGCGTCTTCGCGGCAAATTTTTTTAAAATTTCACCAGAAGATATTATTTAATAATACTATTTCTGATCTCTGTTACTTTAGTAAGCAGACTCTTTACCTGATCAGCAGTATACACACATGATATGATAGCTTGATTTGTGGTATTATCTTTTACGGTCACATTTATTGGCGCATACAATTCCTGTAAAGAACCCAGTTTTAAATAAAGGTCGTCAAACTCCGGTTTTTTTTCCATGTAGTTTGAAACTTCAAGAATGTTATCCAAAAATAATTTTTGTTGACCAAGCAAATTATTAAATGCTTTTGTTTGTTGTAACCCTTTTGTATTTAATGTCAGATACAAGCTTTCAATATACCCACCTGCAGTAATATACCACCCAACATGTTCCCGTTTATTTTCCTGAAAATCTTGTTGAATTCCATTGCATCCTTCTAATAAAATAACGCATAGTGAATCTGTATTATCTATGTTCCGTTCGAACCGTTTACGGTTTTGTGGTATTGCATCTGAAACAATGTTCAGGTCAGTTACTAATTTGTCAATTATTTTATAATAATTCAATGCTGTTTGCCTCTGATTATTTACAACTGCACAACCAATATCAACTGTGTATATTCCTAAGTTAAGAGCACGCAAATAGTCAGAAGGATAAATGCGTGAAGATCTTGAAGGGACCAATAAATTTTCGAAGTAAGGACAATTAGCATTTTTTATTGCAGTTGCAATCTGTAATGGCGCAGGTAATGCAAATATTTTCGGACCATCAGTTGATGCTGCATTTTTTAGGCTTGCAGCTTTTTTCAAGCTGTCGTTTATGGTAGATTGGCTTGTGTCAGTTGACTCGTTACCACATCCCGAATAAAGAAAAGAACCGGATATCAAGAAACAGAAGCATAGTTTTTTTATCATGATCTTGATTATTTAATGATGATTTTTTTTGTGTAATTTTCTTTCCTGGAAACACCTCTTACAATATAGATTCCTGGTTTTAAATTATTTTTCGAATCGAATGAAAACGAGAACGACCCTTTATCATCGCGCAACGGAACTTTTGAAAACACTTTACTCCCCGATGCATCAACTAATTCCACGTTAATTTCAGGGCTTTCAGTGTTGTCGCACTCAGCCAGATCAATGGTACATTCGCTTGTGCAAGGGTTAGGATAAACAGTTAAAACACACCCTGTACTGTTTTTTTCGTAATTAACAGCTACCAGGTTTGAATATTCAAACTTTCCGTCAAAATCAGTTTGTTTTAATCTATAATAGGATGCACCTGTTGTAGGGTTTTCATCTGTTAGTGAATAATCTTTCCTTGAAGTACTATTTCCCGCACCATCTTTTTTTGCAATAAATTCAAATGAACTTCCGTTTGTTGATTTTTCGATCGTAAAAAAATCGTTGTTTATTTCTGAAGCTGTTGTCCAATGGAATTCAACCGTTTTCTCATTCAGTTTTGCATCAAAATTTATTAACTCAATTGGCAAGCTTCCTCCTGCAAAAGTGCATGGGCTGGGAGAGCACGCTGACCCTTCAAAAACAGCCCCACTATTACTTACACTTCCAACAACTGAAATTGCCCCGGTAGTGCCTGAAATAATAGCCCCAGTCCCATTTTTAAAACCTCCGGCAACTGCCATTGTACCATTAATAATTATTCCTGTGCTATTGTTTTTGTTTTCAAAATCACCTGTAATTGTAATGGTCGATCCAAAAAAGGTGGTAACAGTGCTTCCATTGTCAAATTCTACATCTTTTGCAGAAAGTGTACCATACAAATTAAAAATCCCACTGCTTTTAACGTCCAGATTTTTAGTTGACATATTTAAACTGCCACCAGATTCAATAGTAAGCGTTCCTGCGTTACCTCCCGGTCCAATAGTTATGTCGCTGGTACTTGTAACTGTATATGGAGAAACAATTACAACAACATCAGATGCTGTTGGGGTGCAGTCGCATGCCGGACCACCTTGGGTAAGTGACCATGTGCCTCCTGCCGACCATGAACTACTTGCAATCGAATATAATGTTGATGCATTTACTGAGCCGGCTATAATTACAAATAAACCAATTACAAATAATGTTTTATGAATGTAATTAGCAAAAGGAAGTAGTTGTTTTTTCATGTGATCTTAAATTTTTCATTGATCAGCTTGTTATTTACTATTTAATAAACAAGAAGAAAATCGTATCTAAAATAAAACAACTTTTTTAAATACAAAAATTTAAAACAATAATAAAGGATATTAAGGCTTTTTGAAAAGCTTATTAGCATCTTCAATAAAGTTCAGTAATTCTACTTTCCCAATACCTTTTTCAGCAGAAGTATAAAAACGCTGAGGTAATTCATCCCAACTTTTACCCATTTCTTCTTCGTAATGTTTGATGTTGTTTGCTGTTTTTGTTTTGGAAAGTTTATCGGTTTTTGTAAAAACGATCACAAATGAAATTCCATTTTCTCCTAACCAATCCATAAACTCCAGATCAATCTTCTGTGGCTCTAAACGCGAATCTACCAGAACCATTAAACACATTAAATTTTCTCTTTTAAGAATATATTCCTGGATGAATGCGACCCAATTTTCTTTTTTATCTTTCGATACAGATGCATATCCATAACCTGGTAAATCGACCAGATACCAATTATCGTTTATTATAAAATGATTGATAAGCTGTGTTTTTCCGGGTTTCCCTGAAGTTTTAGCCATGTTTTTTCGTTCACAGATCATATTAATGAGTGAAGATTTTCCAACATTCGATCTTCCAATGAAGGCGTATTCAGGTAATGTAGGTGCAGGACATTTTGTTACATCAGTATTACTTACTACAAATTGTGCGATTTTAATTTCCATTTTTTTGTGGGAAAATTTTTTGTGTATTTAAAATGCAATCTCGATTTTCAAAATTACACAAGCATAGAAATAGTGATGAAACTATTTTTTATAGGTCAATAAATGACGTTCTTTTTTAGTTTCGTAAATATCAGCGATCGAAACCAGAATTCCTGTTTCCTCCACTTCTCCGAAGTGGGTATTCATTGATGTTCCAAAAGTTTTCATGGTAGAAGAAAGATTCATGTATGAATTTACTAAAGGTGGAATCTGTTCGCCAAGTGCACGCACATTTTGATTTAATATACGATGTGCATCTTTATAATTCAATCCTTCCAAGGATTGTAAAAACTCTGAAACGTCCGTTTTTAGAGGTAATGGTTCTATGGGAACAACTAAATGTTCTTTGTCCGGAAAAAAATAATTCATGAAAGCTAATATCATATCACGGGCATGTGCATTAAAATCAGTGTACATGGTGACTTTCCCAAAAAAATGTTTGATATCCGGATTGTCGATAACAATTGCACCCAATCCATCCCAAAGATTATCCAATGAAAATAACCCTTTACGGTTTTCTGAAGAAGGTTGAAATTTTGGTTGAACAAATGAGCGACCTAATTCGATAGTAGAAGGCACATACTCTTTAATAAATTTCTCTGAAAATATAAAAAGTTCGGTTGTTGCAAGCTGAACTATTCCTTCTGCATTTACAGGAGCATCTTTGCATTTTATAAATCGATAACCACCAACTATTTCTTTTTCTATCGGACTCCAAACGATCAATTGTTTGTAGGGAGCTTCAGCAATATCAAATTCGTCAATATCAATACTTTTTCCTGTTCCTCCACCAGCACCTCTAAATGTTATTTCCCGCAAACGGCCGATCTCAAGCATGATATTGGGTGAATCGTGATGGGTTATAATGTAAATTTCATTATCCCCATTATTTGTTTTCCGAACAAATTTATCAGGCGTAAGTTCCGCTTCAATAATTTTTTTATCAATGGCTGTAATAATATCTTCCATAGCTATCAATTCTTTTTTTTAATAAAATTTACTTTAGTGTAGGCAGCATTTTTGATCTGTCACCCGATGATAATGCATAAACATGCTCCTTAACTTTTTCTGCCCAATAGGTATCGCGATGATCATCAGTAAATGTTTTATATGAAATTGGCTCACCAATAATATATGTTATCGTTTTACCTTTTTGTTTATACATTTCATTAACTAAAAAAAACATTTCAATATTGGCTTTTATTCCCAGCTTTTTTCGCCAATAAGCCAAATTATAAAAAAAATCCGAGTTGTGGCCATCAATAAAAACCGGTAAAATGTTTTTCTTATAAAGGATCGATTTAGCAATAAAACTTTTTTTCCAGATCAGATCTTTGATTATTCCTCCTTGTTGTCTTCTTGAAACCAAACCGGCAGGAAAAATCAATAAACATTCATCCGAGGCATATGCCTTTTCAATGTTTTCCATATACTCAGGAGAATTGCGCCCATGTTTATTAACAGGAATAAATATAGTAGAAAAATTTTTTAGAGCCAATAATATATCGTTTACCATAAAATGAACATCTTTACGGTAAGCGCCAACAACTTTTAGTAAAGCTAGTCCATCGAGCCCTCCAAGTGGGTGATTGGAAACAACAAGTATTCCTCCACTGGCCGGAATATTTTCTGCGCCTGTAACTTTAATTTTTACTCCAAATTCTTCAACAGCCGCATCAACAAAATCTAAATGAAAACGATCTTTGTTACGGGAAATAGCAGCGTTCAATTCATCCTGATGAATCATGCGTTTTATATAACGAATCAAAAAAGGAGGTAAAAATTTTAATAATCCGGGATTTTTTGCTGCTATTGATTTTTCAATTTCAATAAATTTTTCAGTCTCCGAATTTTGTGTCTCCGACATATTTTTGGAAGCGTTCTTTGTCATAATTTAAACCTGAGTGCAAGGTCTGCAAATTTAGGCTTTTATTGTAAAAATATTAATTAGGCTCAACAATAAATGGGATTTTTGTTTTAATGTATTTTTCTTTTGCCACCCAGGTTTTCATGTTGTTTAAGGTTTCATAGGGCCCATCTACTATAGCCATATTAACTATCCATGCAGGAGCATATCCACCAGGATCAACAAAAAGTTGATAAACGATCTCAATAGTACCGTTTTTTTGAGGGGTAAGTACCCAGGAAGCATTAAATTTTGTAATCCGCACATGATCAGGCATAACAGGTATATATTGGCCAATAGAATAGGATCTTATGGTTACTACTTTTGTTGTTTTATCTTGTTCTATTTTAATGTTGACAATAAAGTCACGGTTCTCGGCAGGCCAAGGTGCCAAAACTGTTTGGTAATGTATCAATTCCTTTTCATTAATTATTTTTAATGTACTTGATTTGCCGCATTTATAAACCCATAATGGGTAAGTATCCCAGTCGTATAAAAGAGCTACTGTGCTTGATAAGGAAGCATTTAAATAGGTAGAGGCTTTTAATTCTTTAAAGGCCGAATTTTCATTGTCTCTGGTATAAACAGAAATCCCATTTTCGTATTTTTTTAGTTGCCAATCGTCTTTTGGATTATTAAAAGAGCTAAAACTCAAAAAAAGGATAACAAGGAGGATGAATACAATATGTTTTTTGGTAAATAACATCAGGCAAAGTTACATATAAAGAGATTATTTTAAGGTAATGCAACCTTTTATTTAATAAGTGCATCTAATAATCAAACCACCACCCAAAAGGTTTTTACGTCCTGAAGATAGTCCAACGATTATTTAGGGACGTTTTTCTTTGCAAACAGCCCCTCTTGTTCTAAAGTAATTGATTTCAAAGGTCAAAAAACAATTCCAATAGGGTTTTATTTGAGATCAGAATTAACTTAAAAATTATATTCGGAGAAATTCCTGGTAAACTCTTCAGGTGCAATAGTTGAATTTACTTGAAGATTAGTATAGTCATACATTTCAAAAATCCCTTTGTCATCATAAACTTTGTTACTCACAGGAAGAAATAATTCTTTATCAATCATTAACAAGGTCATTTTTGCATAAGCATTTGGAATTTGAATGATTTGTCCTTCTTTTACATCATTGTACCAGCTAAGTTTAGGGTTGTTTTCCAAAACCAGGTATTCGCTTATTCTAAGTCTGCGAGATATGGTGGTTAAATTTTCACCTTTCTTAACTGTATAGGGCCCCCAGGCAAATTCAGGGAAAGTGATCAATAGTTTGTAACAGGAACGGCCATCATATTTTTCCTCCCCGGTGATTGCAAAATACCTGTCAGCTTTATCACCTAACTCATTTATTCGTTCTTTTAAAATATCCACAAGATATTGAAAACCCATTTCATGAATTGTATGGTGCTGATCTTTACGCATAATTGAGCCATATGGGTCAAGATTTAAGTTTATGTATGGGAACGCACCTGGATTTACTAATGCATCACCATTGTTGGCACCTTGTATCCATAATACTTCCGGTCCTTTTAAGGATAAATAGAGTTTGCGGGGCGATATCTGTAATTTTACTTTAGACTCTGTTTGCATCAGTTTCCCTTTGATACGTTCATGACAGTGCAAGTTATAACGTAAGGTTTTGATATTAGAAATAGATTCGAAAATTTTATTGATCAAATCACGGTTACTCGATATGCTTTCGGTTTTTTTAAAACGGAAAGATAACATCGTGATACTTAAGCCAATAAGGGTAAATAAAATATAAAAATGTTGTGCCTTTAATTTCATTAGGATGCTAAAATAGTTTACAAAGATACTCTCATTTTTAATTTAATGTTAATTAATTTATTTCCAATCTCTTTTAAAACCCATATCCTTTATAATTTTTTGAAAATTCATCCGATGTGAATGAATGGTTGATACGCATTTTTGTAAACTCATACGCTTCAAATAATCCCTCATCATCATATACAGTTATGTTTATTGGCAGGTACATCTTTTTATCAATATACATAATAACTTTGCTGCAGTATGGGATGGGAATAATAAGTTTTTCCCCTTCTTTTATCGACCCAAAGTAACTGGATAGGTTGTTTTTATAACGGATTTTATAATCACTCGTATTTAGTTTATGTGCAATACTTGTAACGGTTTCACCTTTTTTTGTAATGTATTCGATAAATTTATACTCCGGATAATTGATAATTATTTGATAACATTCTTTATTATCCCAGGTAAGTGTTCCGGCATAGGAAAAATGTTTGTCGAAATCTTTTGGAGAGCTTAAAATAGTATTTGCTATCGTTTTTCCAATATAAGAAGAGCCCAGATCAAAAATGGTATGATGCTGGTCTTTTCTAACAATGCTTCCAAATGGGTCAAGATCAAAATTTATTAAAGGGATAGATTGGGAATGAACAATTGCATTTCCTTTATTAGTGCCTTCTACCCATAATAATTCGATACCTTTTGCAGGACTGTGAAAATATATTTTTTTTGGACTTACATTTAGTTTGATATAAGATTCCGCAATTAAAAAGCGTTTCCCAATTCGCTCAGTAGCTTTTACGTGTAAGCTTTGTGTTCTGATGTTTTTGATGCTATCAAGCGTATGCAAAATTATCTCTCTGCATGTTATACTTTTTCTGTCTTTTGAACCGCCAATGAATATGGAGGATATTAAAATAATAGCTATCGCTATAGTTTTTTTCACGCAGCGAAATTAATAAAAAAAACAGCAAAAATTTCTAATATTTCAAAATGCAACAGGTGAAATTAATTCAGTAAATTCGTACAAATAAATAGTTTTTATGAAAATTATTGGAATAATACCAGCCCGTTTTGCATCATCCCGTTTTCCGGGGAAGCCTTTAGTTGAGATAGGAGGAAAGTCGATGATCCAGCGGGTATATGAGCAGGCAAAAAAATCAAGGTCATTGGCAGATGTTGTTGTTGCAACTGATGATGAACGAATTGTACAGCATGTAAAAACATTTGATGGGAAAGTGGTGATGACAAGTGGAAATCATCAAAGCGGTACCGACCGTTGTTTTGAGGCGATACAAACATTTTATCCTGCCGCTGATGTGGTGATAAATATTCAGGGAGACGAACCGTTTATTCATCCCGAACAGATCGATCTTGTTGCATCCTGCTTCAATTCAGATAAAGTGCAAATTGCAACTTTGGTTAAAAAGATAATCAATAACGAAGAATTGTTTAATGCAAATATTCCAAAAGTAGTGATCAATAAGGTTAAAGAAGCGATTTGTTTCAGCCGTCAGACCCTGCCGTTTATTAGGGGAAAGGAGCAATCCGAATGGCTGAACAATTATACTTTTTACAAACACATTGGAATTTATGCCTATACAACCAAAGTTTTGAAGGAAATTACATCATTGACACAATCTCCGTTAGAACTGGCAGAAGCTTTAGAACAACTACGGTGGATTGAGAATGGATACAAAATAAATGTCGAAATAACTGATTTTGAAAGTGTTGCAATTGACTCTCCGGAAGACTTAAAAAAATTAACAAATTTTTTGTAATTTAGCATTTCGATTCATGCAGAAGATAGATTTACATATCAGCAATTTATTATATGATCACGATTGTGTGATTGTTCCTGAACTAGGAGGTTTTGTTGCTAATTATACCTGCGCAAAAATTCATTCTTCTCAACATTCATTTATACCACCATCAAAAAATATCGTTTTTAATAAGAATCTTAAAAATAATGATGGGCTTCTGGCAAATCAAATTTCTTCCGCTGAAAGTATTAATTATTCAAGTGCATTGCAGCACATCTCGGCTTTTGTCAATGATTCAAATTTACTATTGAAAAAAGGGGGCAAAGTAAAAATTGCAGATGTTGGCACCTTGTTTTTGGATGTAGAAAAAAACGTTCAGTTCGAGGCCGATACTACCAATTTTTTAATAGATGCATTTGGTCTTTCCCAATTTCAATCTCCTGCAATTAAGCGGGATAACATTGGCAAACGAATCGAAAAAGAGTTTAAAGACAGAGGAGCAGTTCCGGCAGAAAAACGAAAGATAAATATCAAACGATATGTTGCTTTAGCATTAGTGGCTCCTTTGATCTTTGGTATTATATGGATCCCTTTAAAAACAGATTTGCTGAAAAATATTAATTATTCAAATTTAAATCCTTTTGCTTCAAAAGAAATTGCAAAACCGGAAATTAAGATTGAAGCAAAAAAATCAAATGCGAAAACTATCCTTATAAATAGTAGTGATACTTCTGCAATTAAACCAATAATCACACAATCACTTCCGGTTACTGCTAATTTAGTGGAGCCCGTGATAGCGGACACTACATCCGTTGCAAAACAAATAAGCAACAATGTGGATCTGAAATTTCATTTGGTGACAGGTTGTTTCCAAATTCAGGAGAACGCTGAAAAATTTGTTATCGATTTACAAAGTCAACACATTTCTGCTTCCATTATCGGTCAAAATGATAGAGGGTTGTATGTTGTAAGTTGCGGTGACTATGCTTCTCGTAAAGAAGCAAATAGTGAATTAATAAATTTACGTAAACTTCAGCCTTACGCCTGGTTATTTAAAAAATAGTCAGAAATTAGCTTGCTTTACCTCCAATGTTCCTTTGATATTTTATTTCTTAAAAATATAAAATAAAATGATGCGAACGCTTTTCATACTTATTCTTGCTTCTTCTATCGCATCCTGCAAAGATCCTTTACCTGTATATTTTGATAAACCAATTGGTGAAAAAATAGCCGTTTTCCCGGAAGACATGCGAGGGTATTATTATAGTTTGGATGACATTATCAATGAAGGGAAAAAAAAAGCAATGGGAAATTATTTTTTAAAAGAGGATCAAATTTCCATAAAGGATACCCTTAGTTTAGCAAATGCAACCGAGCCCAATAATGATATTTCAGATTCTACAAAAAATGAAACAGGGAGTGCTTCTGTTTCAGTAGATTCGGCTCTTTCCATGACTCCCAAAAAAATAAATGATTTTTATAAAATTGCCCGTTTAAATAAACTTTCATTTAATTATGTGGATACAATTATTAATAATATTGACAAAAAAGAAAAAATTGTTTTTGGTTTTTTAAAAATTGCTGCCGACAAAATTTCATTGCTCTATATTGATTCACTGGGTCACAATAATGAATCGACCTTATTAAAATTAGATGAACAATTACAATTAACCAGCTATTTAGGGGCAAATTACCTGAATTTTAAAACACCTTTTGGATGGGAAATTATGCAGATTGATGCTTGGGATAACGGAACATATTTAAATTTTGTACAATTTTATTTTACTGATTATGATGATCAAACAGGAGATGAAAAGTGTTTTCTAAGTTCTACCCAAAATATTTACCCGAAGTTAAAGCCAATTTATAATTCAGAAAAATTGATAATAGGGGTGAAGGGAAATACCAAACCGAACTTGTTAATAGAGAAGTTTAAAAAATCGGAATTTAGTCTTGTTCTTTTGAAAGTGGAGTAGGGTTGTCCTTCTTTGTTTCTACCACTTTTTTTTCAGTGTCATATTTCTCTCTGCTTTTCTTGTAAATTTTTATTGCCATCACCAACGTAAGCGAAAAAATTATCAATCCGAGAATACCCCAAACAAAGCCGCTGTTGTTCCTGTCTTGTAAAACAATTACAAAAACGATAGCCACTAAAAAAACGGTTGCTACTTCATTCCATAATCGTAATTTGAATGACGAATGTTTTACATAATCCCTTTGCAATTGTTTGAACATTACATGACATTCTACATGGTACAAAATGAGGCCACCAACAAAACACAGTTTAAGAATAAAAAAAGCTTTAAATAAATAAAGCTCAATCGGCATTACAAAAATTATCCACCATCCAAAAATCAATGTTAAAATCATGGAAGGCCATGTTATTCCATACCACAGTCGTTTTTCCATTAATTTATATTGTTTTTGCAAAATGCTTTTTTCCGGTTCTTCCTTCTCTTCTGCTTCGGTGTGATAAATGAACAAACGAACGATATAAAATAAACCCGCAAACCAGGTTACAACAAATATGATATGTAATGCCTTTAGATAAAAGAAGCTCATCGTTAAATTGAAAAAATGTTTGCGTAAAGGTACAAGGAAATTACAGATTATAAATGATAAAATGCATGTTTCGAAATGTGAATTTAAGATGGTGAATAGAAATATACCTGAATCATCAAACGAAATAATTCTGATTATCTTTGCAAAAAAAATATCATGAAACCGAAAACAGCAAAAGAATCATTAACAATACAAACTCAAATCGTTATGCCTAATGATACCAACACTTTGGGTAATTTATTTGGTGGAAGGTTATTGCAGTGGATGGATATTGTTGCATCCATTACTGCTCATCGTCATTGCAAGCGGGTGGTGGTTACAGCATCAGTAAATAGTGTTGCTTTTAATAATCCGATTAATCATTCAAGTATAGTAACATTGGAATCAAAAGTATCAAGAGCATTTACTTCATCCATGGAAATTTTTATTGATGTTTGGGTAGAAGATCATGTGACCGGAAAAAAAATGAAATGTAATGAAGCTATTTATACATTTGTTGCTGTTGATCAAAATGGTTCGCCATTGCCTGTTCCTGCACTTGTTCCCGAAACAGATGAAGAGAAACAGCGTTTCAGTAGCGCTTTGCGCAGACGACAATTGAGTTTAATTTTAGCAGGTAAAATGAAACCGGAGGATGCAACTGAATTAAAAGCGCTGTTTGCTCCCGATGTGAAATAATTAATCGGATTTTTTTCTGATGCGTTTGAATCTTTATGCAAAATGAAATCAATGAAATTCATAGTTGTAATTGATTACATCCGGCAGGGCATCCAACACATCATAAACTTCTTCTTTCATTTTATTCCCTTTAGTATCATACAGGTAGGTTTTTTTTGAGTTACTGGAGTTTTCGTTAAAAAACCAGGCTTCTTCAGTAATTTTGTTGGAACTGTTGTAGGAATAGGTTTTCCTATACCCTTGGCTTTCATTTAATTTTACGCAGCTTTCCGTTGCTAAATTGCCATTTTCGTTATAGCTATAGGTTTTGGTCTCTTCAATTGCATTATCAGCATTGTGTCGTATTTCAAATTCAAGGTTTCCAAACTCATTGTACACATACTCAATATATCCGGCACTGGAAGGTGTTGATTGTTGTTCCTTAATTTCCAAAAGGTTGCCTTGTTCGTCATAAATACTTTGATTGATGGAGGATATCGTTCCATGATCTTTGTACTCTTTACTTTCGATAGTGTTTCCATTGTGATCAAACCTATAGGTTGATTTTTGTATAATACTTCCATCTACATTGTAGGATGTTTTTTCAATTTGCTCTCCTTTTGCACTGTATTTGTAGGTAGTCCTGTTGAATATACTTCCATCCTCATTCATAATATCTGCTTCCACCGAATTGTTGCTATTACTATTAATTTGTCCGTTGAACTCGCTACCAGAGGTAAATGATTTCTCTTCTATCCTGTTGTTTTTCTCATCATATTTAAATGACTTTTCAGAATGTATGATGTAAAAGCGGAGCAAGTCTATTTCATTCAAAATGCCATTTTTGTCGTATTTATAATCTTTGCGGGACAATACGGTGCTATCAGCATTGGTTTTTATTTCAAGCAATAATTTGTTTTCTTTTGTGTAAGCAAAAATGAATCTGCTTTTAATTTCTTCATCCGCATTGTATTTTATTTCTTCTGTTTTATTTCCTTTTAGATCATAATTCCTTCTGGTCCTGTTGTTGATTATCAAATCAGTTAATTCTATTGGTGTTTTTTTTCTGTCGTTTTTATCAAAATAGCAGGAGCGAGGTTTTATTCTGGAGGAGAGTTTGTAATTTACTTCTTCGGTCATGTTGCCTAAATCGTCATAATTGTATAGGATTCGTTCTACAAAGGTTCCATCAGCATCGTAATTTTCGGTGATGGTTTTGTTGCCCTTTTTATTGTATTCCATATAGAAAACCATGGTTCCTTTCGTAGAATTAGGAGATTCCGATTTCCATGCGATTACCGATTTAACGTCATTTTTGTTAATATTTTCCTCTGACAAAGCGGAACTGGCGAATATCGAATTGAAAAGTACGATGAATAACAGGATCAATGAAAAATGAATACGCATAATTTGGAGTAATTTTTGAGCCTACGAAAATACAAAAAAAAATGACATTTTTAATTATGACCGAAAACATTGAAAATGTTTAAGTTTTTGGAAATTAGTTTGTTGGAAACTTAAATTATGAAACCCTATATCTTTCATCTCTTCCATACATTTAAAATGTCCTTTCGGGCATTTATCATAACCAATTATAGAGCAGGGACGACAGGAAAGATTTTTTACTTCTACCATTTTTGATTTTGAAACAGAGATGAAAGGTTTAATAGATATTGAAATTTGTATTCAAAATTTAACTCCTCAATTAAAACCCCAAAATCTACTCGTAATTCAACGGAGCAACCTTTGAATTTTTAATCGTTGAAAGGATTACCATTGTCGTCATATTAGAGATCTCTTTAATATTTCTAATTGTGCCCATTGCCAAACGCTCGTAAGCTGCAATGTCCTCGACCATTATTTTTAAAACATAATCAGAAGATCCTGTAACATGGTGACACTCGATGATTTCCGGAATAGAATTGATTTCTTTTATAAAATTCGGAACGGCATTACCCTGAGTCTGAGTAAGGGAAACCAGCATAAAAGTCTGGATGCCCATCCCTAATGCAACCACATCCACTTCCGCATGATAGCTTTTTATGATTTTGGCTTTTTCGAGCTTTTTAACTCTTTCAAAGGTTGGGGTTGCAGAAAGGCCCACTTTAGTAGCAAGATCCAGGTTGCTCAGGCAACCATCCTTCTGAAGATGCTTTAAAATTTTAAGATCAATTTTGTCGAGCTCCTTAATTTTTCCCATTTCGTGTAGTTTTTTTTGCAAAGTAACATTAAAAAAGACAGATTAAGAATTTTTTTTAGTCCTGAGAATGAAAATATTAATTCCATGAGTTTGGTGGTAAATGTTTGTTTTTCAGGTATTATCAGTTATTTATTCTTGCTTTTGATAGCTTGTTAGTATTTTATTCTTCATAACTTTCCCTTAAATTATTTTGATTTGTAAAAAACAGAATATACATTCGCCACCGTTAAAATATCTAGTTATTTATTTATTAGCAGAATTTAATTTCTAGGTTTTGTAAAACAGCAGAATAATAACCTTAAAAAATAAAAATGAAAAAGAAAATACTTTGTTTATTGTTAGGAGTTTCTTTAGTTGGAACTTTGGCAAACGCACAAATCAGACGTTGCGGGTCCATGGAAAATCTTGAAAGGTTAAAACTGGAAGATCCTTCTTTGGAAACCCGTATGCGACAAATTGAGAATGCAACACAGGAATTTATCAATACTCCTGGGCGTGGCATGAATGCGATCATAAACATCCCGGTAGTGGTTCATGTACTTTATAATACAACATCCCAAAATATTAGTGATGCACAAATTCAATCTCAAATTACTGTTTTAAACGAGGATTTCAGAAAATTAAATGCAGATAAAATAAATACTCCTTCTGCTTTTGCAACCACAGCCGCTGATGCTGAAATTAATTTCTGCCTTGCAGGAAAAGATCCAAACGGTGCTGCCACTACGGGTATTATTAGAAAGTACACTGCCGTAACTTCTTTCAGTGATAATGATGGGGTTAAATATAATTCCTCAGGAGGGGATAATGCATGGCCCTCAGGAAGTTATCTTAACCTTTGGGTTTGTAATCTGGGAGGCGGTTTACTTGGATATGCCCAGTTTCCGGGAGGTCCCGTTGCTACTGATGGCGTAGTGATTCTTTATAAGTCATTTGGCAGAGGATATTCAACTGTTGCACCTTATAATAAAGGACGTACTTTAACACATGAAGTTGGTCATTGGCTAAACCTGAGACATATCTGGGGAGATGCTTCCTGTGGAAATGATCTTGTAACTGATACACCTACGCAGCAAACGTCCAACTATGGCTGTCCTACATATCCACACAGAACCTGCTCAAATACAACCAGTGGAGATGAATTCATGAATTATATGGATTATACTGATGATGGTTGCATGAACATGTTTTCTTTGGGACAAAAATCAAGGATGCAAGCATTATTTTCCGGAACCCGGGCAAGTTTACTTTCATCAACTGCTTGTGGCTCACCTGCAACAACAGCATGTAATGTTCCTGCAAGTTTAAATGCATCTGGTATTACAGCATCTGCCGCAACACTTAGCTGGGGCTCGACAGGCGCAACAAGCTATAATGTTAAAATTAAAGCTACCTCAGCAACCACTTGGACAACCGCAACAGCTACCACAAATTCAAAAGGTTTTACGGGTCTTATGGCCTCCACTACTTATGAATTTCAAGTGCAAAGTGTTTGTTCAGGCAGCACAAGCGCTTATTCAGCTTCTGCAAATTTTACAACCACTTCCGGAACGACTACATCATCCACTTTGCTGGCTATAGGTAATGGAACCAACGTAATGAAAGCCCCATATGGCACTTATTATATGGATGAGAAAACACAATTTATTGTTACAAAAACAGAATTGTTAGCTGCCGGGTACACTTCTGCGAATAGCTATATCAAGGCTCTTGCATTTAATGTTTATAATGCAAGCGGACAGGCAATGTACGGGTTCTCCATAAAAATGCGTCATACTACAGCAGCTTCTTTTTCATCCACTTCTTATTTAAGCAATACCTCAATGACAACGGTATATGCAGCAACTAAAACAGTAACTACAGGATGGAATACCCATACTTTTACAACACCTTTCGCATATAATGGAGTGGATAATTTGTTGATTGAAATATGCTGGGATAATAATTCGTACACCACTGATTCAAAAGTATATTGTTCTACTTTGTCAACATACAACACCATTATGAAACAACAGGATGTTGCTTCAGGAGGTATATGTGCTGCAACTACGGGGACCCAAACTACTTCAAGACCGAATATCCGTTTAACAATGGGTTCTTCCACCATAGCAAAACGACTTGAAGCCGAAGAAGAAACAATTGAAACGTTTACGCTTTATCCAAATCCTGCATCATATTCTATCACGTTAAAGTATGCAACAGAAGCTGAACATTCTGTTATTTCGGTTTATGTTTATAACATGATGGGAGCATTAATTGATCATATTGAACAAGGCGATTTAGAAAGCGGGGATCATGAATATACGATGGATCTTTCATCATATTCCAATATGCCTAATGGGATTTATTTACTTACGCTTAATATTAACGGTAAGTTAATGACAAAGAGATTTGTTTTAACCCGATAATCAAATTAATTTAATGAGAAACCCCTGCAAAATTTTCATATTTTGCAGGGGTTTAAAATAAATTTTCATCAATATCCACCATACATTTAAAATGTCCTTTCGGGCATTTATCATAACCAATTTTAGAGCAGGGACGACAGGAAAGATTTTTTACTTCTACCATTTTTGAATTCAGATCAGCCAAGTAAGGAGTAAAACCAAACGCAGGAACTGTATTTCCCCAAACCGAAATAATTTCTTTTTTGAAGGCAGCGGCAATGTGCATTAATCCTGTATCGTGTGTAATGATTTTTTTTGCATGTTTAATCAAGGATGCTGATTGATTCAAATTGTATTTTCCGCAAGCATTATAAATGTTCGTTCCGATAGCTTTTTCAATTTCATATGCTTTGGCAATATCTTCTTTCCCTCCTAATAAAATAATTGGTTGGTTAATTTTTTTACAGATTGAAATTATTTTTTCAGTTGGTAATTGTTTGGTAAAATGTTTCGCTCCGATCACAAAGCCAATGTACCCTTTTTGATGCACTGATGGAAGTGATGTAATTTGTATTTCATCTTTTTCAGGAATAAAATAATCCAAACCTTTGTTATCATTGTTTATTCCGAGCTTTTCAACTGTCTGCATGTAGCGGTCAACAATATGTAATGCGGGCATTTTGTTGATCTTGAAATTAACCAGGATCCATTTTTTGAAATTTAATTTTTTGAAAGAAGAGGAAGGTTTTCCTAAATTAATTTTTATACGCGAGGAACGTAAGTTGTTATGAAGATCGATCACAAAGTCAAATTTCTCTTTTTTTAATTCAGAAATTACATCCTTTACATTTTTTTCAAGGATATGAATTTTTGTGAGATAAGGATTGTTTTCTAAAATCCCTTTAAACGATTTTTTAGTGAGGTAATGAATTTCAATCTCCGGCTTTTGTTCTTTGATACATCTGATTACGGGTGTAGTCAATACAATATCGCCAATAGAACTAAAACGTATGATGAGTATTTTTTTCAAATTTATTTGATTTTTAAATCCGCTAGTCACCTCCATTTTGGGAGGATTAGGGAGAGGTTTATTTCTCCGAATAAATTACTTCCAGCAATGTTTGTCCAACGGCTTTCAATGTAGTTTTATCAATTATGCTCATGTTGTCAGAATGTTTGTGATGGTAATCACCGAATCCTCCTGTAGCTTGATTGTATTCAATTATATCAATACAAGGAACTCCTGCTTTATTAACCCAAATATGATCATCGATACCTACAAAAGATTTTGTTTGTGATGAAAAATAATTTCCATAACCAATATCGTTTGCTGTTTTCCAAACTTTATTAACGACTGCAGAAGCGAATTCAACAGAATTGCTTTCTTTTGGAAAAATAGCATTTGCACCACCAACCATATCTAATAATACCCCAAAATTTGCTGTATAGTTCGGTATGTGTAAATTTTTTGACCAGTATTGTGAACCTAAGCACCAGGTGTTTTCATCTCCTCCGCTTTCGCCATAATCTTCCATATCAAAAAGTATAATATCAACTCCAATGTTTGGATTTTTCAAATTTACCTGACGGGCAATTTCCATTCCTATACCAACTCCACTGGGGCCATCATTTGCACTATCAAAAGGCTTGTCAGGGTCTTTTGTATCCGAGTCGGCCCAGGGACGTGTATCCCAGTGTGAGCAGATCATTATCCGACTTTGAAGTTCAGGTTTATAGGATGCGATAATGTTTTTCAAACTGAACTGTTTTTTATCGAAAGTTTGAACGGTTCCTTTTTGAATGATCACATTCATACCGAATGATCTTAATTTTGCTGCCAGATAATCTGCGCACCTAGCATGTGCTGAAGATCCCGGAATCCGCGGACCAAAATCAACTTGTGCTTTTACATACGAGTAGGCTGAATCAGAATTAAAATCGGGAGCAGGTATTTTTTTTACTTCAACTTCAGGCACTATAACCTTTTCTTTAGGTTCAGTGCCGCAAGAACTAATAAACAGGACTATCGAAACAGCAATAATTAATTGAATTTTATTCTTCAATCGACCAGGTTGCACCATCTTTTGTATCTTTAATAGTAATATTGATCTTTTTTAAATCATCTCGTAATTTATCAGAAGAGGCAAAATCTTTTTTTGTTTTTATCTCTTTCCTGATCTCTAAAATAATTTCCATAACACCTTGTAATGCTTTATCTTTCGATGTATTCGAACTTTCTGATTTTAATCCCAGAACATCAAATACAAAATTATGCATCAATTTTTTCAATCCTTTTATGTCACTTTCAGAAAAAGAAATTTTACCATCATTGGCGGAATTAATTTCTCGAGTAATCTCAAATAATTCAGCAATTAAAACAGGTGAATTAAAATCATCATTCATTGCATCGTAACATGCTTTTATTCGTTCATTAAGAAATATTCCTGAATTCGAGGAAGGCTTGATCTTTTCTAATGTTTTGATTGCAGTCATCAAACGTGCATACCCTTTTTCGGATGCCTGAAGTGCTTCATTCGAAAAATCTAATGTACTTCGATAATGACTTTGCATCATAAAAAAACGTACCCCCATCGGGCTATATCCTTTTTCCAGTAAGGGATGATTTCCTGTAAACAGCTCGCCCGGTAAAAACCCATTTCCTGCTGTTTTCGACATGCGAACTCCATTAACAGTAAGCATGTTAGTATGCATCCAGTATTTTACAGGTGATTTGTGGTTGCAGGCTTGTGATTGTGCTATTTCGTTGGTATGATGGGTTGCCTGCAGATCCATTCCACCGCCATGTATATCAAATGTGTTGCCTAAATATTTACTGCTCATCGCTGAACATTCAATGTGCCAACCTGGAAATCCCCATCCCCATGGAGAAGGCCAGCGCATTAATGTTTCTGGTTTTGCTCCTATCCACAATGCAAAATCCAGTCGGCCACGTTTTTCATCTTGCCCGCTTAGTTCACGGGTCCCTTCCAATAGATCTTCTAATTTGCGATTGGTAAGCTGTCCGTAAGGAAATTCTTTATTGTATTTTTCAACATCAAAATATACAGTTCCATTTATTTCATAGGCATATCCTTTTGAAATAATTTCTTTTATCATTTCTATTTGCTCGCAAATATGTCCGGTTGCTGTAGGTTCGATGCTGGGAGGAAGCGTATTGAATGCTTGCATTACATCATGAAAACCAAGCGTATATTTCTGAACAATTTCCATGGGTTCCAGTTGTTCGAGTTTTGCTTTTTTAGCAAATTTATCATCTCCTTCATCCCTGTCACCTTCCAAATGGCCAGCATCAGTTATATTTCGAACATAACGCACTTTAAACCCAAGGTGTAATAAGTAGCGATAAATTAGATCGAAAGAAATAAATGTTCGGCAGTTTCCTAAATGAACATCACTATATACGGTTGGTCCACAAACATATAAGCCAACTAATCCTGGATTTACAGGCTCAAATTTTTCTTTTGTTCTCGAAAGAGTATTGAATAATGTAAGTTGATTTTGCATAAATAAAAAGGACTTATGAAATTTTCATAAGTCCAAAGATATTAAGTTTTTAAGATTAATTACGCTGTAAAAATTATTCTTCAATTACAGCATCGCCAATATATTTTCCTGCTTTATAAATTGCAATACGAGTTAAGATACCGTCATTGCTATAATAGTACACTTTCCCTTCAACTAAGCGGTTTTTACTGAATGTACCATCTTTTGATACTTGTTTATTAGAGTTATATAATTTCCAATAACCTTCACCGTTAAACACTTTACCCAGATTATCTTTTTCAGTTTTTTGAGGAATCACCGGTGGGGCTTCTACTACTTCATCCGGTTTTTTAGCTACAATAGGTTTTTTAGGTTCAAATGTCTTTGTAGTCGCAACATCAAGGGTTCCACCGTTAAAATTTTTCTCGGATTTTATGTCCCCATTTTCATAAAATTCCTTTAATACACCGGATTCTTTTCCTTCAGCCCAACTTCCTTCAATCATAACCTGTCCGTTTTCATGAAAATATTGTTGCGTTCCTTCACGTTTTCCTGTTGCATTAAATTTGAATGCTTGCTGAACCTGGCCATTTTCATAGTAAAGTTTGTAATCTCCTACCCAACGGTTATTTTTCCATAAACCTTCTTCTTTGATCTTTCCATTATCATGGTACATAACAGCATAACCACTAGGACGATTGTTTTCATAAGTGATTTTACTTTTTACGTTGTTGTTAGGGTAATATTCTTTCCAGATACCAATCTTCTTGCTATCCGTATATTTTCCCTCTTCAACTTTTTGATCATCCTTGTATTCTGGTTTGTGAACCATTTTGTTGAAAATGATCCATTTACCTTGCTTTTTACCGGCTAGGTCAGTAAAATTTATAGTGTCATTATTGTTTAATTCAAAAGACTGAGCTATTACAATTTTACAAGTGATGAATAATAATATTAAAATAATTTTTTTCATTGGAGTAGATAATTTTATTTTATATTTCTATGCTAAATTACTGCACTTTTTCTTTTATTAATGATTAATTAGACCAAAAGGAGTATTAAATCGACCAATCATAAATCCGATATTTTTACGAATAGGTTTACATATAGGTTTCACTTTCCGTACACTTTTTTAAATTTTTTATCATATCATTTGTCATTCCAATTAAATCAAATTCAGGCTTCCAGTTCCAGTGTTCAGCAGCCATACTGGAATCAATGCTTTGAGGCCAGCTGTCAGCAATAAATTGGCGTGAATCCGATTTATAAGAAATACTAAAATTGGGAATATGTTTTTTTATTTCGATTGCGATATCTTTTGGTGAAAAACTTAAACCGGATAAATTATAACTCGAACGTATTTTTATTTTATCCGGATCGGCCTGCATAATTCCAATAGTTGCCTTTATTGCATCCGGCATATACATCATTGGTAAAGTAGTGTTCTCGGATAAGAAACACTCATAAGAGCCTGTTTTAATTGCTTCATGAAAAATATGAACGGCATAATCCGTAGTGCCACCACCAGGAGCTGATTTCCAGCCAATTAATCCGGGATAACGTAAACTCCTCACATCTACATTGTATTTGTTATAATAATACTCGCACCAGCGTTCTCCAGCTTGTTTGCTAATTCCGTAAACCGTACTCGGTTCCATTATCGTGTATTGTGGTGTATTTACTTTTGGTGTATTCGGTCCAAAAACAGCGATGGAGCTGGGCCAATAAACTTTGGAGATTATTTTTTCTTTCGCAAGATCCAAGACATTAAACAAGCCAATCATATTTAAATCCCAGGCAAACTTTGGGTTTTTTTCCGCTGTTGCCGAAAGCAGTGCAGCTAATAAATACACTTGATTGATATTGTGCCGTTTGACGATCTCAAGTAAATTTTGAGTGTTTAAAACATCAATTACTTCAAAAGGCCCATCTTTTGCTTGTTCTGTGACTTTTATGTCAGAGGCAATTACATTGTCAATGCCATAAATGTTTCTTAGATTTTCAACCAGCTCAATTCCAATTTGTCCGGATGAACCAATTACCAATATTTTCTCGCTCGTTCGCATACCAAATATAATTGAGAGGCTAAATATCACTATTATATTTTAATCTGAAAAATTTGTATTGCTGACATAAATCATGATTTCGCTCATTATCCTTATATTTGCTATGTTTTAAACAGCTGAAATTTATGTTATTACAAAACAGAGTTAATAAAAATGAACTGAAAAAGAGGATTAAGGAAGACGATACAAAGCGTATCACTGTTTCTTTTTACCGATATGTAATTATTGAGAATCCACAGGAACTAAGGGATAATTTATTTGCTCAATGGACCAATTTAAAGATATTAGGTCGCATATATATTGCACAGGAAGGAATTAATGCACAAATGTGTGTGCCTTTAGAAAATTGGGAATTATTCAAAGAAAATTTATTTAAGGATAAACGTTTTTATAGTATTCCATTTAAGATAGCGATAGAGGATGATGGTAAATCATTTTATAAACTGACACTAAAAGTGCGTCCGAAAATTGTTGCCGATGGCTTGGATGATAATGCATTCGATGTTACTAATGTCGGAAATCATTTAACTGCGAAAGAATTTAATGATGCAATGGAAAGTCCCGACTCGATTGTTGTGGATATGCGTAACCATTATGAAAGCGAAGTTGGTAAATTCATTGGTGCTATTTGTCCGGATGCGGATACTTTTCGTGAAGAGTTGCCAATAGTGTTAGAAGAATTAAAAGACAAGAAGGATAAGAAGATCGTGATGTATTGTACGGGTGGTGTGCGTTGCGAAAAGGCAAGTGCCTATCTCAAACATCATGGTTTTAAAGATGTAAATCAATTGCATGGTGGAATTATTGATTATGTTCGACAAATAAAGGCGGAAGGCTTGGAATCAAAATTTATAGGAAAAAACTTTGTATTTGATGAAAGAGTTGGTGAACGAATTACGGAAGATGTGATCGCACAATGTCATCAATGCGGTTCTCCATGCGATACACATGTAAATTGCGCAAATGATGATTGCCATTTATTATTTATACAATGTGAGAGATGTGTTGAAAAAATGAAAGGTTGTTGCACTCCGGAATGTATGGATATTGCTTTGTTACCGGTTGAAGAACAGCGTGCTTTGAGAAAAGGAAGAAAAAAACAAGATTCATTAGCTGTTTATAAAAGTCGGTTACGACCTAATTTGAAAGAAATCTTAGATAAAAGAGCTTAAATGAAATTATTTATTAAATGTTTAAATTTTTGTTTTTTTTGAAAAATGTATCAAAGAATATTTTTCAAAAAAAAGCTTCTTTCAACATGTTGAAAATCAAGCACTAAATTTCCCCGGATTTCTCTTTTTGTCAGTATTATTATTATGATTAATTTCGATGTTCTATACTAAAGAAGAGCATTAGAAATATGTGGGCATCAATAGCACGATTTATTTTACGTAACAGAATAAAAATAATTATTGTATTAGGTCTAATTACTGCTGTAATGGGCTATTTTGCACGTACTGCAGAAATTAAATACGAATCTCCCAAATTATTACCCGATCACGATACCACTGCTATTGAATATAAAGAATTCAAAAAACGTTTTGGGCAAGATGGAAGTGTCATGTTTATTGGTATCAGTGATAATGGATTATATAAATTAGATCGTTTCAATCAATGGTACGATCTCGGGAATGCAATAAAAGAAGTTTATGGTGTTAAAGCTGTTGTTTCAGTGGCTCGTCTTCAAAATCTTCGTAGAAATGATAGTTTAGGTAAATTCGAAAATTTACCAATCATCACTCATCGTCCCACAAAACAAACAGAAGTTGATAGTATCAGGCAGGTTGTTCAAAGTCTTCCATTTTATCAAGGCATCATTTATAATGATTCGGCCCATGCTACTTTAATGGCAATTACATTTGATGACAAACAATTAAATACAAAAAAAAGATTTGATATAGTTGATAATATCAAAAAGGAAGTAGATAAATTTGTTGGGCTTTCTCGTGTGGAGGTACATTATTCAGGAATGCCCTATATTCGAACAGCTGTAGCCAGAAAGATAAAGGATGAAACCACATTGTTTATGGTTCTTGCTTTTATTGTCACCGCAATTATCTTGTTTTTCTTTTTTCGCTCATTTTTACCCGTTATTTTTTCACTGGCTGTAGTATTTGTGGGTGTTATCTGGTCGGTCGGGTTGTTGGTTCTGGTCGGCTATCAGATTTCTGTATTAACAGGATTGATACCTCCTTTACTCATTGTTATTGGTGTCCCCAATTGTATCATGCTGCTCAACAAGTATCATACGGAATACAAAAAGAACGGGAATAAAATGCGATCCTTATCACGATCCATTGAAAAGGTGGGTGTTTCTTTATTTTTAGCGAACATTACAACAGCTATTGGGTTTGCCGTGTTTTGTTCGACCGATAGTACCTTGCTGTTTGAATTCGGATTGATATCTTCTATCAGCGTAATATTTACCTACCTGGTTTCAATGATGCTTATTCCAATTGTTTTTAGTTTTTTGCCTGCCCCATCTGTAAAACATACCAAACATTTACAAGCAAAATCTATTACAAAACTCCTGGAAAAAATAGATTATTCGGTACATCATCACCGAAAGATAATTTATATAACAGTCATTATCATAATAGGCATTTCAATTTTCGGGATCACTAAAATAAAACCATTGGGTTATGTGGTGGATGATTTACCTAAGAAAGATCCTGTACTCCTTGATTTAAAATATTTTGAGAAAGATTATCGTGGGGTATTACCTTTTGAAATTAGTATTGATACAAAAAAACCAAATGGAGTTTTTTCTGATGGAGGCCGTACACTCTATAAGATCAATAAACTTCAAAAGCTGATGGCGCAGGATTCTGTTTTTTCAAGAGCTGTTTCGGTAGTAGAAGGAATTAAGTTTTTTAATCAGGCATATAATGACGGAGAGAAAAAATCGTACCGCCTTCCCGGGGCTATCGAATTACAAAAGATCGCTGATTTTGCAGGTAATGATGTAAAAGGACGACAAGGACAGTTTGCAGCTTTTATTGATAGTACAAAACGATATACACGGGTAAGCATTGCAATGGCAGATATAGGGTCGCTGGAAATGGCAAAATTGATAAATAAGCTTCAACCGCGCATTGACAGTCTTTTCAATTTTGATTATGAAACAAATACCTGGTTAAGCGCAGATAAAAATTTTAAAGTGGTAATGACAGGGAGCAGCTTAATGTTTTTAAAAGGGAATCAATTTTTGGTGGAAAATCTTTTGGAGAGTGTTTTGCTGGCAATTATTCTGATTGCTATTGTCATGTACACCTTATTTATGTCGCCACGAATGATCATTATTTCGGTAGTTCCCAGTTTGATCCCTCTGATTATTACAGCAGGCTTGATGGGTTTCTTTGATATTCATTTAAAACCAAGTACCATTTTAATTTTTAGTATTGCCTTTGGTATAGCATCAGATGGGACATTGTATTTTCTTACAAAATACAGGCAGGAATTTAAACAGAATAAAAATAATATTTCAAAAACGGTGTCATTAACTATTCGCGAAACAGGAGTGAGTATGATCTATACTGCAATTATTTTATTCTGCGGTTTTGGAATTTTTACTGCATCAAGTTTTGGTGGAACCAAAGCCTTGGGATATTTAATTTCTTTAACACTACTGATCGCATATTGCTCAAACTTACTGTTATTGCCATGTTTTTTGCTGTCATTAGAAAAACGGTTAACTAATAAAGCATTTTTACAAGAACCGCTTATTGAAGTAGATGACGAGGAAGAGACACTAATTTAAATGGGTGAAAATTAAAAATAAAGTTGAATGAATTAATTAGGTTGATTGAGGTGTTTAATATTCTTAATTTTCAATAATTAACTTTTTGACTCCATTAACTTAATAACTATTTTATGAAAGGAATAATCTTAGCAGGAGGTTCAGGAACACGCTTACATCCTCTTACACTCGCAGTAAGTAAACAATTAATGCCGGTATATGATAAACCAATGATTTATTATCCACTATCTGTATTAATGATGGCAGGTATTTCAGAGATATTGATCATTTCAACTCCACATGATCTGCCAAACTTTGAACGATTATTGGGAGATGGAAAAAATTTGGGTTGCAAATTTAGTTATGCTGTTCAGGAAATTCCAAATGGTCTGGCGCAAGCATTTGTAATTGGCGAAAAATTTATCGGGAAGGATAAGGTTGCATTAATATTAGGTGATAATATTTTTTACGGAGCAGGTTTAGGAAGGTTGTTACAACAACATCAAAATCCTGATGGAGGAGTTGTTTTTGCATACCATGTTTCTGATCCCGAAAGATATGGTGTTGTAGAGTTTGATGAGAATGAAAAAGCAATTTCCATTGAAGAAAAACCTTCTCATCCGAAATCAAATTATGCTGTTCCCGGATTATATTTTTATGATAACAGTGTGGTGCAAGTTGCTAAAACCTTAAAGCCGAGTGCAAGAGGGGAATATGAAATTACAGATGTAAATAAATATTATTTGCAACAAGGAAAATTAAAAGTTGCTATTTTGGATCGAGGAACAGCTTGGCTGGATACCGGAACATTTGCATCACTTACTCAAGCAGGGCAGTTTGTTCAGGTAATTGAGGAGCGACAAGGATTGCGTATTGGCTGTATAGAAGAAGTTGCCTATCGGATGAAATATATTAATAAGGAACAATTAAAACAACTTGCCGAGCCGTTAATGAAAAGTGGTTATGGTAATTATTTAATGAAACTCGCAGATAATTAGTGTTTTTTTTAATGCGATTTCATACTAAAATTTAATATTATGATTGATAAAATTAAAATTCTAATAACAGGTGGTGCAGGATTTATTCCAAGTGCATTAGCTGAAAAGCTGGCTGAAAGTCCTGAAAATTATATTGTTATAGTGGATAGTTTGTTAACAGGAAGTCTTGAAAAAGTACCTGTTTCAAAACACAATAACATTAAGTTTATTAAATGCGATGTTAATGAATTTCGGGACATATCAAGCGTGTTTTATGCTTATTCGTTTGATTATGTTTTTCATTATGCTGCAATGGTTGGGGTAAAAAGAACCTTAGAAAACCCTGTTAAAGTATTAAATGATATTTCGGGTATCAAGTACATATTAAATTTATCGAAAAATTCAGGTGTTAAAAGAGTGTTTTATTCATCCTCATCTGAAGTATATGGTGAACCTGTGGAGTTTCCTCAGAATGAACATACAACTCCATTGAATTCTCGTTTACCTTATGCGATCGTAAAAAATGTGGGGGAGGCTTATTTAAAATCATTTAAAAAAGAATACGATCTGGATTATACTATTTTTAGATTTTTCAATACATTCGGACCTAAACAAAGTAAAGACTTTGTTGTTTCGAAATTTATTTCGGCAGCTTTGAATAATAATGATATTACCTTATATGGTGATGGAAAGCAAACCCGGACATTCTGTTTTATAGATGATAATATTGAAGCAACTACAAATGCATTTTATAAAAAATTAGTTGTGAATGATGTAGCGAATATTGGCGGGGATATTGAAACAACTATTTTGGAGTTGGCACAAATAATCATCAGATTAACCAATTCCAAATCAAAAATAATTTATTTACCTTCTCTTGAAGAGGGTGATATGACACGAAGAAGACCCGATACTACAAAAATGAAACAATTGCTTCATCGTGATCCAATTCTATTGGAAGCAGGGTTAAAGAAAGTGTTGGAAAATACCAAATTTATTTTATAATACATTTTGGACTCAATCAAAAAATATCAAGAGAAAATTGAACAGGCTTTAATAAAAAAAAGCTATGGCTCACATCCAAAAGAACTTTACGATCCAATCGAATATATTATGTCTCTTGGCGGAAAGAGAATGCGGCCGGTATTGGTTTTTATCGGATGCGATTTTTTTGGAGGTAATGTTGAAAAGGCTTTGCATCCGGCATTAGCCATTGAATTGTTTCACAACTTCACCTTGATGCATGATGATATCATGGATAATGCCCCATTACGCAGAAATCAAACAACAGTTCACGAAAAATGGAATAACAATGTTGCTATTTTAAGTGGAGATGCTATGTTGGTAAGAGCGTATCAGGAATTGTGTAAGTCTGATGTGGCAGTGCTCCCGCAGCTCTTAAATGTTTTTAGCGATATTGCAATTAAGGTATGTGAAGGACAACAATTGGATATGAATTTTGAAAAACTTCAAAAAGTAGCTATTCCGGAATACCTGAAAATGATAGCATTAAAAACTTCAGTATTGCTTGGCGGAAGTTTAAAAATAGGAGCTCTTTTGGCAGATGCAACTGAAAGTGATGCTCAAAAACTTTACGACTTTGGTAAACATATTGGTATCGCATTTCAATTGCAGGACGATATTTTGGATGTATATGCAGATGCAGAAAAATTCGGGAAGCAAGTAGGAGGAGATATCATTGCCAATAAAAAAACATTTCTTCTTTTGAAAGCTTTGGAAATGGTTGAAGGTAATCGATTCATGAAGGAAGAATTACAGTTGTGGTTGAATGCACCACATTTTGATCCTGCCGAAAAAGTTGCAGCAATAACTTCCATCTATAATTTTTTAAATGTTCGTGAAATTGCACGTCATGAAATGCAAAAGCATTATGATATAGCTTTGACTTTCCTAAATGATATTTCTGTTGAGCAGAATAAAAAAAATGAACTGATTGCTTTCGCGGATAGTTTAATGGTGAGAGAAGTGTGACCTACCTATCAATATAAATTACTTCTCAGATTTTTAAATTTTAAATCCCAATTTTTCTCGTACTCTTTTTAAAGTTGTTTTTGCAATTACACGTGCTTTGCTTGCTCCTACTTGCAGTTTAGCATCCAACTCTGAACGGTTATTCATGTAATAAGTATAGGTTTCACGTTGTATTTTAAATTTATCTAATAGCAATTCATACAAAGCTGTTTTTGCATGTCCATAACCATAATTCCCTTTCAAATAATTTTCGTGCATTGTTGCAACTTGCTCTTCCGTTGCGATTAATTTATACAATGCAAATACATTACAAGTGGTAGGGTTTTTAGGTTCTTCTAATGGAGTGCCATCCGTAATGATACCCATCACCACTTTTTTTAATTCTTTTTCAGGAAGAAAAATATTGATGAAATTATTTAAAGATTTACTCATTTTTTTTCCATCTGTTCCAGGAACAAGCATTGTCACTTCATCTGTTTTTCCTTCCGGAATAACGAATACTTCACCATAGTGATGATTGAATTTTTCAGCAATATCACGGGTCATCTCCAGATGTTGCATTTGGTCCTTTCCGACTGGAACAAAATTTGCATCATACAAAATAATATCCGCAGCCATCAAAACAGGATACGTAAATAAACCTGCATTTACATCCGCCAAACGATCTGATTTATCTTTGAAAGAATGTGCATTTGCCAACATGGGAAAGGGAGTAAAACAATTCAAATACCAGGTCAGTTCACACACTTCCGTAACATCACTTTGACGATAGAAAATATTCTTATCAGTATCGAAACCAAAAGCCAACCAAGTTGCTGCAACTGCATCAGTACTTTCTTTTATGAAAGCAGGATCTTTAATTGTTGTTAAGGAATGAAGATCAGCAATAAAAAATAATGATTCATTTCCTTCTTGTTTTGACAATTCAATTGCTGGAACAATGGCCCCTAAAATGTTTCCTAAGTGTGGGATATTGGTACTTTGAATTCCCGTAAGTATTCTTGACATATATATTTAAAATTAAGAGCAAAAAACGAATAAAAAAAATTTTGCCAAAGATAAGTTTATTTAAATAATTGACTAGATGAATAGTTTTTTGTTTGAGTTTAAAGCCAGTTTAAATTGTACTCAAACCTCTCCCGCTAAATCTTCTACTTATAATAAATAATTAATGTTTGGTTTTTAGTACATTTGCGTTAGATGCAGTATTTGTTTATTATCCCTCGAACTCTTTGGAAGATCTTATTTATGCTCAATTTTGCATTGGCATTGATCATTCTTTCCCCGTTGATTTATTTGTTTTTTAATAAAAAAGAATTTTTTAAAAAATCGTATAACCTGACAAGATTTTTAAGTCATTGGTTAGTTTTTGTTCCCGGAATAATTTTGAACATAAAGAGAGAGACTCCTGCAAACCAATTACCCAAAACAGCAATTTATTGTTCTAACCATTCATCCTATCTTGATATTATTTTAGCCTTTGTTGTGATAAAAAATCATTTTATTTCATTAGGGAAAAAACAATTAGAAAAAGTTCCAATTTTGAGAATGTTTTTTAAGAATGTTCATATTTTAGTGGACAGAAAAAGTGTGTCGAGCTCGCATCGGGCTTTTTTGAGATTGGCAAAATATCTTGACAATGGTACCAGCATTTTAGTTTTTCCGGAAGGAACCATTTCGAATTCAGGACAACTACTTGCTTTCAAAAATGGTGCATTTAAATTAGCGATCGATAAACAAGTTCCTATTGTACCCATTACATTTTTGAATAATTGGAAGCTTTTGCAAAATGGAGGGTTTTTGAAAGCAAAAGGGCGACCGGGAATTTGTCGTATTGTTGTTCACAAACCAATTTATACTACCGGAATGAGTGAAAAGGATTTATTATCTTTGAGAACACAAGTTTACGATGTTATTTCTAAAGAATTAAACAACTATAACGCTGGGAATTAGTAGCTTGAATAAAAAACAATTTTGCCATGAAAATAGATAATGAAACGGTAGATAAAATTGCTCATTTAGCTCGTTTAGAATTTGAGAATGAAGCAAAAGAACAAATTATTAAGGATATGAATAATATGCTTGCTTTTGTGGAAAAGCTGAATGAATTAGATACTTCTAATGTGGAGCCTTTGATTTACATGAATGAGGAAGTAAATGTTTTGCGTGAAGATGAAGTGAGGCACTATATTACCCAAGACGAAGCATTAAAGAATGCACCAAAACATGATTCGGATTATTTTAAAGTGCCAAAAGTTATTGAAAAATAAAAAATAATCTGAATCTTTAACTTACACTTCAAATCCCCATTCGTCATTAAATAATTTATCAGGAGAAGAAGGTTTTTTAGGGATCTGTGTCTCTGCGCTTGGAAACGTTTTTTTGATTTCTATGTTTTTCTCAGTTGCCTCTTTCATCTTCTCTTTAAAGTTTTTGTTTTTAGGCCGTTCTGTTCGCTTCGTTTGTTCCTGTTTTGTGGAAGTTGAAACATTATTTTTCTTTCTCTCTTCGATTACTTCAACCAATGCAAAATCCAGTTGTTTTTTTACCAGGTCGGCACGTTTTACTTCTATTCTAACAGTATCACCCAGTGTAAGCACTTTGCCATATTTTCGTCCTCTTAAGCAATAATTATCTTCATCAAAAAAATAATTATCGTCATTCAGATCGCGTAAGCGAATCATGCCTTCGCAATGATTTTCAATAATTTCAACAAAAATTCCCCATTCGGTAACACCGGAGATTTTTCCGTCATATTCTTGCCCTATTTTATCCTGTAGAAATTGTACCTGTTTGTATTTTATGGATGCCCGTTCAGCATCAGCAGCAAGTTTTTCCATGTCGGAAGAATGTTTGCATTGCTCCTCTAGTTTTTCAATATCCGGATTTTTTCCTCCATCTAAATAATGTTGTAATAAACGATGAACCATTACATCGGGATATCTGCGGATAGGAGAAGTAAAGTGAGTATAATATTCAAATCCTAAACCATAATGTCCAATATTTTTTGTAGTATAAATAGCTTTTGCCATGGTTCGAATGGCAAGCATTTCTATCATTCCTGATTCTTTTTTCTGATTCACTTCTTTCAATAAATTATTCATTGAATCAGCAACCATTTTTTCGTTTTTGATATTTAATTTGTAACCGAATTTTGCAACAAATTCAGCAAAATTATTTAGTTTGTCTGGATTTGGTTTGTCATGGATCCTATAAACAAATGGTTTTTGCGAATCCTGACTTTTATTTTTTGATTCTTGATTCTTGGTTCTTGATTCTTTCTCTTGCTTCTTCTTACCAACAAATTCAGCTACTTTTCTATTAGCCAACAACATAAAATCTTCTATCAATTGATTGGAATCTTTTGCAATTTTAAAAAATACGCCTGTTGGATTTCCTGCTTCATCCAAATGAAATTTTACTTCCATTTTTTCAAATGCGATGCTTCCTTTTTTAAACCTGTTGGCTCGTAGTGTTTTTGCTAATCTATCAAGTGTTAAAATTTCTTCTTTGAAATCGCCTTCCTCGGTTTCAATAACTTGTTGAGCTTCTTCGTATGTAAATCGTCTGTCGGAATTAATGATTGTTCTTCCAAACCACTCCTCAACTACTTCTGCATCCTCCGTCATTTCAAAAACAGCGGAGAAACATAATTTTTCTTCGTGCGGACGAAGGGAACACACATTATTTGATAAAACTTCCGGAAGCATCGGAACAACTCTATCAACAAGGTAAACAGAGGTGGCACGGGAAATTGCCTCCTGGTCTATCATGGAAGAAGTTTTTACATAATGACTTACATCGGCAATGTGAACACCGATTTCCCAGTTGCCATTGTTTAATTTTTGTATAGATAAAGCATCATCAAAATCTTTTGCATCAACCGGATCGATGGTAAATGTAGTGATAGTTCTAAAGTCACGTCTTTTTGAAATTTCTTCTTCCGTAATTTTGATAGGGATCAGGTCCGCGGCTCTTTCAACATCTTTAGGAAACTCATACGGTAAACCATATTCAGCAAGAATAGCATGCATTTCGGTATTGTTTTCTCCCACATCACCAAGTACTTCAATAATTTCACCAATCGGATTCACGCCATTTTTCGGCCATTCAACAATTCTGGCAATTGCTTTTTGCCCATTTTTTGCACCATTTAATTTATCAAGTGGAATATATATATCAACATGAACTTTAATGTTGCTTGGAACTAAAAAGGCAAAACGGGGAGAAATTTGTATGGTACCTACAAATTTTATTTTTGCACGTTCAATAACCTCTATAATTTCTCCTTCTTGTTTGCCACTTCGTTTTGGAAATAAAAGAACTTTTACAATATCGCCATGCATGGCGTTTAGTGTTTTCTTTGGAGAAATCAGCACATCATCGGTTGTTTCTTCAGAAACAATATAAGCTGTTCCTGTGCTGGTCATATCAACCCGCCCGGTAATGTATTTTTGGATAGATTTTATTTTAAATTTACCTCTTTCCGGTTCAGATATAGAATCGGAATTTTTTAATTCGGATAAGATCGTATTAATTAACAAGCGCTGAGAATGATCTGTAACAGATAATTCTGCAGCAATTTGTTTGTAATTTAGAGCTTTGTTAGGGGTTTTCGATAATACTTTTAAAATTTCTTCGAAAAAAAAACTTTTGTTCTTTCCCTGAGTTTTATTTTTGAACTTTTTTGGCATACATCAAAAGTGCTAAGATTTAAGGGAAAAGCAAAAACTTTTTAAGAAAAACTTATTTTTTTATTATGGATGCAACCAAATAATGCAACTTTGCATCTAAACAACAGAAACGATTATGACTGATGAGCAAATAGTAAATGGCTGTATTCAAAAGAATGCTCTTGCTCAGGAATATTTGTATAAAAAGTTTTCACGAAAAATGATGGGCGTTTGCCTTCGTTATTCAGATAGTCAGGAGGAGGGAGAGGATGTTTTACAAAACGGGTTTATAAGTGTTTTTGAAAATATTGGATCATTTAAAGGAACGGGGTCGTTGGAAGGGTGGATTCGGAAAATAATGACCAATACAGCACTGACAAATATTAGAAAGAATAAAAAATTAAAACAAAATATAGCTTTGGATAGTGTAGAGTTCGCACTCCCCTCGGCCAATTATACGAATGAAAATTTTGCGGTAAAGGATTTGTTAAAAATAATACAAACATTACCACCTGGTTTTAGAACAGTTTTTAACTTGTATGCGATCGAAGGATATTCCCATAAAGAAATAGGTGATATGTTGGATATTTCTGAGGGAACTTCAAAATCGCAATATTCAAGAGCAAAAGCACATTTACAAAAAATAATATCAATTGACAGATAGTGATCAACATGAAAAATAACAATTTAGAAGATTTATTTAAAGATTCGTTCGAAAATTTTGAAGCGGATATTAATCCAAACGTTTGGAAAAATATTAAGGCTGGAATAAAAGAAGGGGATTCAGGAGTTGTAGCAAAGTTCAAATTTAACAAAATTGGCGTTAATGCTATTGTTGCCATAGTTTCGTCTATTGCCGCAATTATAGGAACTGTTTTGGTGATGAATATTGGATCTGATGACAGCAGCAGATCAAAACCGGTTAATACCACCCACGATGCCGAATTAAACAAAACGGTTATTTCACCACAACAATCAGCAACAACTGAAAAAGGAGCTCCTGTTAAGGAAATTGAGCAAAAAGCGAACTGTTCGAACATTCAAAATACAAATAATTCAGGAATAACAACTGATCAAATAACGAGTGAGAATATCGGAAATATCAAAAAAGACAAACAAAAGATCAACTCTATTATCAACACATTGTCTGAAGAACCAGTTGCATTAATCAATGCTTATCCAATTGGTGGAACAGTTCCTTTATTTGTGAATTTATCAAACAAAGGAATTGGAAAGACAAATAAATGGACATTTAATGATGGGAAAAAATCAACCACATCAGCCAACCCTGTCCATGTTTTTGAAAATCCGGGTGTTTATACCGTTATTCTTACGTCTGTAAGTGCGGAAGGGAAAACATCAATTGACAGTGTGGAGGTGGAAGTAACAGGCAATTCATCTATTTCTCCAATTCCAACAGAGTTTTCGCCTAATGGTGATGGAATAAATGATGAGTTTGTTTTTAAAAGCCAGTTTATTGCCAATATGAGCGCTGTTATATTTGATAAAAACGGCAATATTATTTATACATGGGAAGGTGAAGGAAAATGGGATGGAAAGGATTCAAAAGAAAAAAATGCGAAAATCGGGACCTATTTTTATTTGATTTCAGCGGTAGGTGTTGACGGAAAGAAGTTTGAACAAAAAGGATCAATAAATCTTACCAGATAATATTTAAATGTTTTATTGTTGAAAATACGTAAAAAGCTCAAAAAAGATTATAAAACTGAAGAGGAAATATAAAATCCCTCTTCAGTTTTTTTATTTTGAAACTATAAATTATATTATATTAGCATCAAAAAAATTTAGGGTGAAAAAAAATAAAATTTGTATTTTCTTTTTATTGGGATTGTTGCTAACTCAAAACCTAAGGGCATCACATATCGCAGGCGGTGATTTGAGTTATGTTTGTTTAGGAAATAACCAATATCAGATCAATCTTAATTTGTTTGTTGATTGTTTGGGTTTTGACCCTGGAGCTAACCAAACCATAACTTTTACAAGTTCGTGTGGAGGAAGTGCAACTGCAACGGTAAATGTAATTAATCCCGGTGGTACAGAAATTTCTCAATTATGTCCTGCACAAATAAATAATAGTACATGTAATGGAGGAACCCTGCCCGGCATGTGGGGTTTCCATTTCACCGGGACAGTAACACTCGCTCCTGCATGTGATACCTGGACAATGAGCTGGACCACCTGTTGCAGAAATGCAGCAATTTTAAATCTTCAGACTCCTGATGTTTTCGGAAGTTATATTCAAGCGACCCTCAATAGTGTCACGGCTCCATGTAATAGCTCTCCATCATTTACTTCTCAGCCAATCCCTTATGTTTGCGTTAATCAGCAAGTAAATTATAATTATGGTGTTGTTGAAACAGATGGTGATTCTATGTATTATTCATTGATAAATGCAATGGATGCAAATGCTGTTAATCTTGCTTATGTTGCAGGGTATTCAGCTAGTTCTCCAATTCCCGGAATCACCATTAATCCGATAACAGGGGTGCTTACTTTTACCCCAACCATGCTTGGGAATTTTGTAGTAGTTGTTTTGGTTCAGGAATATGATAGCAATGGAAATTTGATTGGAACAGTTATGCGTGACATTCAGTTTATCGTACAAAGTTGTTCCAATATTGTTCCTGATCCTACTGCCGGTGCAATTTCAAATTTAACAGGAACAGCTGTTCAAACAAGTCCTTTTTCTATTGAAATGTGCGAGGGATCTTCTTTTACATTTGATGCTACTTATACTGATGCAAATGCAGGAGATGTTTTAACATTGGTTTCAAATATTTCAACTGTACTGGCCGGGTCAACACTTACCACAACAGGAGCAAACCCGCTTGTAGCAACTATAACCTGGACTGCTCCTGGCGGAAGTGCAAATACAAATACCAGTTTTAGTGTTACCGTTAATGACGGAGCCTGCCCTGTTATGGGGCAACAAACATTTGTTTATGACATTAATGTTCAGCCTCGAACTCTAGCGGGCCCCGACCATATTATTTGTGGAATACAAAGTGTAACATTAACCGGAACAGGTGGAAGCCTTTTTACATGGAACGTAATAAGTGGTCCTGCAATGATTGTTGGAACAAATTTCTCTTGCAATCCTTGTGCAAATCCTATTGCATCTCCAAATGCTACCACCACTTATGAAGTGGTAAGTAATCTGAGCGGAACCTGCGTAAATAAAGATACAGTTACTGTTACTGTTGTTCCCGATTTTTCTTTTGTCACCATTCAGACTACTGATACCTTGTGTTTGCAGCAACTTGTGCAGTTAAATATTACAGGTTCTCCTGCCGGAGCATATACCTATTTATGGTCTCCACCAACGTATCTGAATAATATTACAATTGCCAATCCTACAGCAAATGTTACTGTTCCGGGAACCTATAGCTATTATGTTGATATTACAAGCCCTTTGGGTTGCCTTAAAAAAGATACTGCAACTATAACAATTCTCCCGGACATCAGAACCCGAGTTGGACCGGATACAGTATTGTGTATTTCCCAAAGTGCCCAATTAAATGCGACAAGTGGAAGTTCTTTTTCCTGGAATGTATTAAGCGGTACTCCAATGGTTGTTGGAACAAATTTTTCCTGTAACCCATGCGCCAATCCTATTGCTACACCAACTGTAACAACGGTATATCAGGTAACGAGCAATTTAAACGGTACTTGTATAAATAAAGACACCATTACTGTTACTGTTGTTCCAAATTTTTCCTATGTAACAAGTCAGAGTTCAACGAGCTCATGCTTGTTGCAGCCAATACAATTTAATGCAGTGGGTTCTCCTGCCGGGACATATACCTATGACTGGTCTCCTTCCACGTATCTAAACAATACAACAATCGCAGACCCTGTTGCAACAATTTCTTCTCCCGGAACCTATACGTATTATGTGAATATAACAAGTCCTTTGGGTTGCGTGAAAATTGATACTGCTTCCATTACAATAACTGCAAGTTATCCTCCAAATCCGGTTTCAACTGTAACGGATACGGTTGTTTGTGTAGGCGATACAGTTTTACTTGGGGTAACTTTTGGAACTTCAGTTCCATCAGTATGTGGTACAAATCCGATAGGTTGTAGTGCTGCTTTAGTTGGAACTGTGGGAACAGGAACAACCTCCAACTCTACTACCAGCTATCCCGCACCTTACGGAAATTGGTACACTTCTGCAAAGCATCAGTTTTTGTTTAAAGCTTCAGAGTTAATTGCTGCAGGAATTACCGGAGGAAAAATTGATCAGATCGATTTTAATGTCTCTACAATTACTGGAATAACAGCATATCACGAATATACAATAAATATGGGTTGTACAAATCTGACTACTTTAACGAATTGGGTGACCGGCTTATCAAATGTTTACACTCCAAAAACCTATAATGTTGCAAGTGGATGGAACGGCCATGTTTTTGATCTGGCTTATGAATGGGACGGAATATCAAATGTGGTAGTTGAAATTTGTTTTAGTGAAATGCCACCAACATCAAATTACACTAACAATTGTTCTTCCCCTTATACAACAACAACATTTACATCTTGTTTATATTCAATAAGTGATGTTACACCACAATGTCCAAATCTGGGTCTGCCAACTACAACTAATAACAGACCAAATGTTCGTTTTCATTATTGTGGATCTGCTCCAGACTCAACAAAATATACATACACCTGGATGCCGCTAAGCGGAGTTTTTAATCCGCATACACAAACTACAGGTGCGATAGTTAGCGGGAATACAAATTATTATGTTATTGTTACTGATACAGTTAGTGGTTGTTTAGATACTGCATTTATTAATATTTATGCCGGCACTAACTCTATTAATGTGAATGCGGGGAATGATGTAACTATTTGCCCGGGTGCATCTACAACATTACAGGCAACAGGCGCATCTCAATTTATATGGAGCCCGCCTACAGCATTATCAAGCACAACGATTGCAAATCCTAGCGCAAATCCAACAACTACAATTACTTATACCGTTACAGGGACCAGCCAATGTGTTTCGGGGCAGGGAATGGATAGTGTAAAAGTTATTGTTCCTATTGTTTCTCCTTTAACAATATCTGCAGGGGATAATCAGGAGGTTTGTGTTTCAACAGTATATGGATTGAATGTTGCTTCCTCAGGAGGTTATGGAAATAACACCTATGCCTGGACCTTATTATCAGGTGCAGCTATTGATCCAATAAATAATGCGAACACAGCAAATGCTTCGGTGACTCCGACATTAGAAGGAACAAATACATATCAGATTACAACAATAGATGCATGTGGTAATTCAGTTACAGATACAGTTCTCGTTAATGTTCTACCGGATTGCGATCTGGAAATTCCAAATATTTTTACACCGAATGGCGATGGGGAAAATGATTATTTTATTGTGAATGCGAAGCATCTCAACTCTTATTCAATTGTTATTTATAATCGCTGGGGGAAAAAGGTATTTGAGTCAAACGATGTTAATCAAAGTTGGGACGGAAAAAATAATGAGGACGGAACTTATTTTTACATCATTAAAGCGGAAGGAATTGATAAAATGCTTTATGATAAAAAAGGCTATCTTCAACGATTAGGAAAATAAAGGAAACGGTTATTCAAAAAATGGGCCCTAAGAAATTAGAGTCCATTTTTTTGTTTTGCAGTTTTTAATTTCGGATACATTTTTTCACGCAAAGCTTTAATGTTTTCATCATTGATATATTCATCATAGGTCATGCGTTTATCGATAATTCCACTTGGTGTAAGCTCAATAATGCGATTGGCCACTGTTTGAACAAATTCGTGGTCATGTGATGTAAAAAGTGCAATATGTTTCCAGTCTTTTAAAGCATTGTTAAATGCAGTTATTGATTCCAGATCCAAGTGATTGGTTGGTTCATCTAAAATTAAACAATTTGCATTGGTCAACATCATGCGTGAAACCATACACCGAACTTTTTCACCACCAGAAAGTACATTTGATTTTTTTAATGTTTCTTCTCCCGAAAACAACATTTTTCCTAAGAATCCACGTATGTAAGTTTCATCTTTGTCTTTGGAAAATTGGCGGAGCCAATCAATTAAATTAACATCATCTGTAAAATATTTTGTATTCTCATTTGGCAAATAGGATTTGGTGATGGTACTTCCCCACGTACAAACGCCTTTATCAGGCGTGTCTTCTCCATATAATATTTCGAAAAACGAAGTAATGGCCACATGTTCTTTTGACAGAATTGCAATTTTATCACCTTTTGTAATTGTAAATGTTATGTTCGAAAAATAAGGAATTCCTTCGGGTGATGCCTTCGCAAGATTTTCAACAGATAATATCTGGTCGCCACAATCACGTTCTGCTTTAAAAATAATTCCGGGATATTTACGTGTACTTGCTTTGATCTCATCGATCACCAGTTTTTCCAGTAATTTTTTTCTACTTGTTGCCTGGCGCGATTTTGAAGCATTTGCGCTGAAACGTTCGACAAAATCCTGTAGCTCTTTTCGTTTATCTTCTGTTTTTTTATTTTGATCGGAACGTTGACGCAAAGCCAATTGGCTGGATTCGTACCAAAAAGTATAATTACCGGTAAATAATTGGATCTTCCCAAAATCAATATCCGCAACATGCGTACAAACGGCATCTAAAAAGTGACGGTCATGGGAAACCACAATAACTGTATTTTCAAAATCAGCTAAAAAGTTTTCTAACCAGGCGATAGTTTCAACATCCAAATCATTGGTTGGTTCATCCAATAAAAGAATGTCGGGATTTCCAAATAAGGCTTGAGCTAATAAAGCGCGGACTTTTTCTTTACCATTTAATTCGCCCATTAATTTTGTATGATGTTCTTCTTTAACACCCAGATCACTTAACATATTTGCCGCATCACTTTCAGCGTTCCATCCATCCATTTCGGCAAACAAATGTTCTAAGTCTGCAGCTTTTACTCCATCTGCATCACTAAAATCGGGTTTTGCATAAAGCGCATCTTTTTGTTGAATAATATCCCATAGTTTTTTATTGCCCATCAATACCGTTTGCAAAACAGGGTAAGCATCAAAAGCAAAGTGATTTTGACTTAACACACTCATTCGTTCACCCGGAGTAATAGAAACCTGGCCTGTTGCCGGGTCAATTTCACCGGAAAGGATTTTTAGAAAGGTTGATTTTCCTGCACCATTGGCGCCAATAATACCATAGCAATTGCCCGGAGTAAATTTAATACTTACTTCATCAAACAATATTCGTTTGCCGTAACGTAAAGAAAGATTTGAAACTGAAATCATTATTTTTAATTTTTTTGAAGGCTGCAAAAGTAGTGAATTTTCCGGGATTTTTTGGTAATAGATAAGTTGGAATTATCTTTTGGTTGGGTTTTTGAAAATTCAATAATGCCATTAGAATTGAAAATTCCCCTTTGTTTCCAAAAAAATAGTTTAATTTTATTTCTGTCAAAAAATAAATCAACAGTTTCCGATTGTGTTTTTAAACTTTTTTATGAATAAACTTTTTCACGCTTTCTTATTAGTTTTCTTTGCTTTAATAATTCAGCAAAAATTGGAGGCGCAGTACAATGGCTATCCAATAAGAAATTATACTTCAAAGGAAAACAAAGGTTTTACTCAAAACTGGGTTTGTGTACAGGATAAAAGGGGTGTGCTTTATTTTGGAAATAGCAGTGTTATTTTAGAATATGATGGAAAAGTATGGCGAAAAATACCCGTTACAAGCAGTGTGGCAATACGGTCGTTATACATTGATAGTTTAGGAACTATTTATGTTGGTTCAGTTGGCGATTTCGGCCTTTTAGTTCCTCAAAAAAATGGCGAACTTGTTTTTCAATCCTTAACAAAAGGACTAACAGAAAAAGAAAAAAACTTTTCAGATGTATGGAAAATCCACAATAATAAAGGGGCTGTAATTTTTCAATCAAGCGAGAATTTATTTTTTCTGAAGGATAACAAAATAACTACGATCAGTCCTGAATTTTCTTTTGCTTCCCTTTCTTTTATTGCAAATGATGATTTTTATATCCGGCAACGCATGGTTGGTCTGATGAAATTAGAAGGTAATAAACTTCATCTGATTCCTGAAGGTGAAAAGCTGAAAGATGATGGAATATTGGGAGTTATTCCATTTCCAAAACATTCAAAAAATAAATATCTGGTGCTTACCGGTGATAATGGATTTTTTTTAATTGATGATATTAAAAAAAATATAACACCTGTTTTGTCAACTTCAGCAAAACAGTTGAATGATATTGGAGTACTGGGAATGAACTGGTTTAATGATTCAACAATTTTTATAAACTCCCGTGGAGGTATTATTTCCCTGAATCAAAAACTGGAGCTGCAAAAAATTATAAATAAAAGCGATGGATTAAATGATGAATCAATTGCAAATATGTTTGTTGATAAACAAAAAGAATTATGGCTATGTACAAATAATGGTATTAGTAAAATATCTATCAATTCACCACTTTACTTTTACAATAATTCCTCCGGATTAAAAGGCAACATATTTAAAATTTCTATTTATAATAATAAAATATTTGTAGGAACTACTGCAGGTATATTTCAGGCAGAATTAAACAACCAGAATAAAAGCAGCACCGCTGAAAAATTGATTTTTAAGAATATTGAAGGAACCTATTTTGAGGTATGGGATTTTAATCAAAATAAAAATCAATTGTTAGCAGCAACAAGTGATGGAGTTTTTGAAATAGCCAATAATAAAGCAAATAGAATAACGAAAGCCTATTCAAATATTATTTTTAATTCGGTAAATAGCGAAAATAGAATGTATGTAGGAGAAAAAGATGGACTGAAAATTCTTGAAAAAAATAAAAGTTTAAAATGGGAAGTAAAACATTTTCTTGATTTCCCAACAGATGATATTGTAAGTATTGTTGAAATACCCAATGATTCAATCGATCCAAAGGAAGTTGTTTTGTGGATGACTACAAGAAATAAGGGTGCAATGAAAGTATCATTTGATGGAACATTTAATTATAAACTGACAAGATACGATACTACAAGAGGTTTACCCAATGAATTAATAAATCTGGAGATATATAATGGTAAAGTATATTTCTGTAATGCTGTTGGTTCATTTGTCTATGATAAAAACAAAATATCCGCATTTACTCCCGCTCTTAATTGGGGTACCGGAAATATATTTTTATATGATAAAAACAAAGATGAGGGAAAGAAAAAGTGTTTTACAGAAATTCCGATGAATTCTATTTGGAATGAAAAGGAAACACTAATTTCTGATGATTCTATTTCAGGCGATGGAAAAAATTTATTAAATGCTTTGATGGTGATGGAAGAAAAGGGATACACGTATTATCAGAATAATCCGGATATCTTATGGATTGGACTTTCTGATATCCTTATCAGGTATGATTCGCATGTTAAAAAAGATTATCAAACAGCATTTAATACCTTGATCAGGAAAGTATCGATAGGAAAAGATTCAACTGTTTTTTTTGGCACCTATTCCAATCCAATTAGCGAAACAAAAAGAATTGTTTCATTAGATCAGGGAAGCGACCAGTTTCTTCAACTGCCTTATAAATATAATAGTTTGACATTTGAATATGCTGCGCCATTTTTTGAACGTGAGGAACAGACTCAATTCAGTTACAAACTAATCGGCTTTGATACAGCATGGTCTGCATGGTCAATAAGTTCGTCTAAACAATTTACTAATTTATTCGAAGGGGAATACATATTTATTGTAAAAGCTAAAAGTGTTTATCAAAACGAAAGCCGGGTTGCTCACTATAAATTTACAATTCTCCCGCCTTGGTATAGAACTTTTTGGGCTTATATATTTTATTTATTGATATTCGTTTTATTAATTGTTATTGCCGTAAAAATTAGTGTAAGGCGATTAACCCTTGCCAAAATTAAACTGGAAAAAATTGTGACAGAACGCACGACAGAAGTAGTAAAACAAAAAGAAGAACTTCAGCAAAAAAGTGCAATCATTGAAATCGCTTATGATGATATTAAATCAAGTATTAATTATGCCAAACGTATTCAGGAATCTATTCTGCCATTAAAGAATGAAATAAAAAAATCATTCCCTGAGTCATTTGTTTTATTTAAACCCCGTGATATTGTGAGTGGCGATTTTTATTGGTTTTCAAAACATGAGAATAGGAATATAATTGCTTGCGTTGATTGCACCGGACATGGCGTTCCGGGGGCTTTTATGAGCATGATCGGCAACACCATACTGAACGAAATAATAAATGAAAAAGGAATAGAAACACCTTCAGAAATATTAAATTTATTGCATGAACGTGTTCGTCAATCTCTTAAACAGGATCTGGAAAACGCTGAAACGAGGGATGGAATGGATATATCGCTTTGCGTTATTGATACTTTAAATAGCAAAATACAGTATGCCGGAGCAAACCGGCCCTTGTACATTATCCGCAAAAACAAGCTGGAAGAAATAAAACCAAACAAAATGCCAATTGGGGGTTATCAGATGGAGGAGGACAGGCGCTTTCTTAATCATGAAATTTCATTGAATAGTGGTGATACAATTTATTTAACTACTGATGGCTATGCCGATCAGTTTGGCGGAGAAAAAGGGAAGAAATTTATGGTGAAACGGTTTCACCAACTGTTAATGGAGATTCAAGATCAAACCATGGAACATCAGGCTGAAACGCTTAGATCTACTATTGAAAAATGGCAAGGGTCGTTAGAACAAGTAGATGATATACTTTTGATCGGTATAAAAGTTTAGCAAAAAGCCCACAATCTGTGGGCTTTTTCTTTTTATGCATTTTTAATCTCTGTAATGATCACTTTTCCGGTAGGGGTAGTTACTTTAACGTAAACAAATCCATCCCCGATTTTTCTATCAATGGTAGCACCCGGTTGGAAAAATTCCCATTTGTTGGCTGTACCTGCTTCGGTTAAACGTCCGGAATCACTGTCATAGATATCTGCAAGTGTTCCGCTTTTGTCTTCTCTAATTGCTGCCATAAATTTTTTTTATAGGTTAATATTAATTTTATTAAGCTAAGTAACTAAATATTAATTAGAACAACAAACTTTAAAACGATTTCCTCCGTAAGATTTTATAACCATATTTTGATATATTTGTCTTACTAAATAATACTACTCCATGGTACGTTTCGTTTTTATCTTTCTCTTAGCGATCTGTTTAACATTTCCGGGTTTTGGAAATAATAAATTAGATTCATTAATAAACCAAATCGAAACATTTAAAGAAGATACCTCAAAGGTTAATGAGATATTGAAAGTATGTGCTCTTATCCGAGAAAATGACCCTGACAGAACGATTGAGATCGCTGAGAAAGGGATTAAACTTTCGCAAAACCTGGATTATAAATTAGGCTTAGCAAAGTGTATTCAAAATGTGGGTATTGCATATCATAACAAAGGCAATTATGAAAAGGCGGTAGATAATTATCTGAAAGCATTAAAATATTTTGATGAACTAAAAGATGACAATGGTATAGGAACAACTTATAATTTGTTGGGGATCGTATGTCGTTTACAAGGTAATTATAAACAGGCAATTGAATATTATAAAAAAGCGCTTCAATTGTCAAAGGAAAGCGGGGATAAAAAAAGTTATGCCGGTACACTTTTAAATATTGGAAATGTGTTTTATTTTTCTAATGATTTTGAATCTGCAATTGATTATTATCAACAAGCAAATGCAATATTTCTTGAATTAGGAAAAAAAAATGAAGCTGCAACTTGTCTGCAAAATATTGGAAGTATTTATTTTTCGCTAAGTAAATTTGATCTTGCTCTTGAAAACTATACAAAAGTATTGGATGTAAGACTTGGAGATAATGATCAATCGCTTATTGCTGTGGCTTTAAATAATATCGGGGAGGTTTATAAAGAGAAAGGAGATTTTCATAAAGCAATTGAATTTATAAATAAGAGCATAATTATTTCTAAAAAAACTGATGCTAAAGAAACACTCCGGATTAATTACGAAAACATGTTAGATCTTTATTCTAAACAAGGAAATTATAAAGAAGCCATCAACTATTTTAAATTAGTTTCAGATTTAAAAGACACTATTTTTAATATCGAAAGCAATAAGCATTTGCAAGGACTTTCGGTAAAATATGAATCTGAAAAAAAAGAATCTGAAAATAAAATTCTTCGTTCGGAAACAGAACGGCAAAAAATTATTAATTGGTCAATAAGTACAGGATTGTTTTTATTGGCAGTGCTAACATTTTTCATTTTCAGAGGATACAAAAACAAGAAACGTGCACACCTGATCATCAGCGATCAAAAAAAAGAAGTGGAACGGCAAAAATTAATTGTTGAAAATCAAAAAGAATTAGTTGAAGAAAAAAACAAAGAAGTATTGGATAGTATTTATTATGCCCGTAGGATCCAACGGGCACTTTTAACAAGTGAAGGATATATTAAAAAACATTTGAATGCCGATTTTTTTATTCTCTTTAAACCAAAAGATATTGTTAGCGGTGATTTTTATTGGGCCGTGGAGCACAATAATTTATTTTTTATAATGACCGCAGATTGTACAGGGCATGGTGTTCCGGGAGCATTCATGAGTATGTTGGGGATTAATTTTTTAAATGAGATTATTATTGAACGGAAAATAAAAAATCCTGCTCTTATATTGGATATTTTACGCGAAGAGATCATTCGTAACTTGAATCCGGAAGGTGCCGAAGAAGCAAAAGATGGAATGGATGCCGTAATATGTGTGTACGATATGCAAAACAAAAGGATGGATTTTGCTGCGGCCAACAATCCTTTGTGGTTAAATAGAAATGGAGTGATAACTGAATACAAAGCTGATAAAATGCCTGTGGGAAAATATTATGAAAATGCCTTGGGTTTTACCAAACAAAGTATTGAATTAGAAGCCGGCGATACCATTTACACCTTTACAGATGGTTATGCTGATCAGTTTGGTGGCGACAAAGGAAAAAAATTTAAATATAAACCATTGAAAGAAATGTTCCTGGAAAACAGCAACAGATCAATGAAAGAGCAAAAAGATATATTTGACAAAACATTCGAAAGCTGGCGTGATAAATTAGAACAAGTGGATGATATTTTAGTGATTGGAATAAAAGTTTAATATGAAAATGAAAAAGACAATCAATTATTTTTTTTCTTACCGCTTGATCATACTTTGTTTTGCAATAGGGGGCAGCGGTAAACTGTTGCAAGCTCAAAACTCAAATAAAATTGCAGATAGCTTAATTGTTTTGCTGAAATCAGCAACAGATACAACACGTATAAATATATTGAATGAAATCGCTTATGAATATATTTCTGATGCTCCTGAAACAGCAACAAAATATGCAAATGAAGCTTTGCAGCTGGCGCAGAATGTTGATTTTTTAATGGGAGAAATAAATGCAAATAATAATTTGGGATTGGCTCAGTATTACAGCAATAATTATGATGCTGCACTTGACTATTACAATAAGGTGCTTTTGTTAGCTAGGAAAAATGGGGATAAATTAAAAGAAGCGAGCGCCATAAATAATATTGGATTGGTATATGATGATAAAGCAGACTATACTAAAGCACTGGAAAATTATTTAAAGGCATTACAAATAGTAGAAAAAATAAATGGCAAACGACTTATTGCCAGCACCACTAATAATATAGCATTGATTTATCAAAATCAGGGAAAATATGAACAAGCACTCGCTTTTCATCACAAAGCATTAAAAATAAAGGAAGAAATTAAAAATACAAAAGGGGTAGGAAACTCCTTGCATAATATTGCCCTGGTCTATAAACTAAAAGGTGATTACGAAAAAAGTTTAGAATATAATTTTAAAGCTTTAGCCATTCGGGAATCAGTGAATGATATGAACGGGAAAGCTCTTACATTAAATAATATTGGTAGCGTATATGAATCGATGGAAGAATTTGATAAAGCGCGTACCTATTTTGAGGAGTCCCTTGAAATACGAAAACAATTAAAGGACCAATATGGTTTAGCGGTTACTATATTTAGCCTGGGCTCCAACTATTTTAGCCGGAAACAATATGAAAAAGGTTTTGAATACATGCAGGAAGCGATCGAAATATCAAAAAAAATCGGGGCAAATGAGTTACTTAAAAAAGAATACCAAACAATGGCAGAAGTGTTTGCTGACCGGCAAAATTTTTCAAAAGCATACGAATATCAAAAACTATATATTAACGTAAAAGATTCTATTTTAAATGCTGAAACAGAAAAACAAATTAATGAACTACAAACAAAATACGAAACAGAGAAAAAGCAAAAGGAAATTGAACTGATCACTAAAAATAATGAGATCCAGGCGCTCGAACTTAATAAAAATAAATTATGGATATGGATGCTCGTTGTAGCTGTTTTATTAGTGTTTACGCTTGCAGGATTGTTTTACAACAGGTCTAAATTAAAACAAAAGGCAAATGTATTGCTAGAGCATCAAAACACGGAAATAACGCAGCAGAAAAAAGAAATTACCGATAGTATCAATTATGCAAAACGCATACAGGAATCTATTCTTCCACCATCTGAACATTGGAAAAAATTACTGCCGGATAGTTTTATTTTTTATCGTCCCAAAGATATTGTCAGCGGTGATTTTTATTGGATAGAACAAAAAAACCAAACTGTTTGTTTTGCCGCTGTGGATTGCACCGGACATGGTGTTCCGGGAGCCCTCATGTCGGTAGTTGGATTTAATTTACTGACACAAGCCGTGAACGAAATGAATTTAACAAAACCTTCAGAAATACTAAAACATTTAGATGCAGGGGTTACAAAAACATTACGACAATCAAATGACGGAAAAGGTGTGAAGGATGGAATGGATCTTTCCTTGTGTTCATTAAATAAGGAAACAAATGAATTGCAATATGCCGGAGCATTTAATTCATTGTACTACATTAATAATGGAGTATTTATTGAAATAAAAGCGGATAAATTTCCAATAGGTGTTAATCTTGATGGTATTGTGGATAATTATACCAATCATACTATTCAACTTCAAAAAGGAGATGCTGTTTATTTATACAGTGATGGTTATGCCGACCAGTTTGGAGGAGCAAAAGGAAAAAAATTCAAATACAACCAATTGAAAAACTTGCTTGTTTCAATTTCAGAAAAGCCAATTGAAGAACAGCAAAAATTAATTGCAGATGCTTTTGATAATTGGAAAGGGGAGCTGGAACAAATAGATGATGTGTTGATAATCGGGGTGAGGGTGTAATTTCTTTCACCTAAAAATAAGCCCTCACTTGCGCACCACCTGTATGAATAATTTTTGTGCCTTCTGATTTACGTCCATCATACGTAATACTCAATTGCATATTGTTTGATAAATTACGCTGGTAAGCTAAGCCCCAGGTAATATTTTCTCCTGCTTTTAAGGCATCTAACATTTCAAAAGCGAGGGAGGTATTTTGACTTCCATTAAATTTAATTTGAATAAAATTGGCTTTTAAATTTAAACTTCCTTTTTGTAAAACATTGTATTTGATTTCAGCACCATAATCTTGCAATATGGCAGTTTGTCCGCCAAATTCAGCTTTATTTTTTTTATCGGTGTATTTAAAAGAAACACTTACGCGGAAAGAAGTGTTGGGTTGATAACTAAATTTTGGCTCCAATTCATAATAGGAGATAGCATAATCTCTTGTGTTGAAATATGCTGATTTGCTTGATTTAACACCATTCTTGCCATCTAAGATCCACGTTAATTGTTGCACAATGTTCCAACGTAAATGTGCTTCTTCATACGTGTTTTGGTGGGTGTCAAAGCCATTCACCAATAAAATTTTATTCCGGACATCCTGATAAGAAATATCAAGACCAAATACGGAGCTTAACTGGTTGATGAATAATGTATTTCTGAATGAAGAACTGAGTGTAATTAATGTGCTGTCATTTGTTTCTGATAAAAACGGATTGTATGCTTTTGTGAGATCGTCTTCATTTGATTTCCGATCCACACGATACGTTGTTTGATTTGCAAATCGGGAAATAAATTTCCGGAATCCTGTTTTAGTTGCCCATAATGCGGATGGTTTTAACATCAGCATTTCAGAAAACTGATTGCTATACGTTTTTACATAATCACTGGTAGGCGTGTAAACTTTAATATAAATTGCCTGATCTTGAAAAGCTGCTATTTCAAACTCGTTTAATTCTTTTATTCCATTGTTGTTATAATCATTCCATGTGTAAACACCTTGTCCGGGTGCGACAGCAATGTACGAGAATTCTTTTTTTACTTCCAACCCCGAACCAATTTCATAAAAAGTATTGGAGTAAATTATTCCTTTCCATAATTTAAAATTGTATTCAATTCTTGAAACTAAGGAGTTGTCTGTTAAAGCAGAATCTCCAATTTTTAATCTTCGATAAGCAGCATTTATTTTTAATTGATTGTTTGGATTTTTAAGAAGTTCTAAAAAGGCGCCATAATTTTCAGCAAATGCGGCTTCATTTAATTTGGGTTTCCCGGAATTGTTTTTCACATTATAATCTGTTCGTTGCTTGTAATTTATTCCATAATGATTTTTTGTAGAATCTGAATTTTGTGCATACGCTTGCCATTCCCAGAATTGATAACTGTTGGAGAGGATTGAATCTTTATTGTTTAAGGCGAATTTGTTTTGCTCAAACTCATCTTTTAATCCAAGAGTCAGCCATTTTATTTTTTGAGAAACGCCACTTTTGTGCCTGTAAAAATTAGTGTTGGTAGTGCTAGCTGAATTTAATAAACTTCCATCGTATAAAATTGCAACCCCTTTAACAGCAAGGTTAATGTTGGCATTGTGTTTTGTTGCATTGTATCTTGTTCCTTCCAAAAGCGCATTGAATCTGTATATTGCTGCTCCAATTTCTTTTTTAGACACACCTATAGCAGCTCCTACAACATGTTGATCATCAGCAAGAGTCGTGTTTCCACGATTCCAGTCTCTTTCAAATTCGATGCTACGGTAACGTTCGACCGGAGAAAAGTATTTCTGAACATATTCGTAATTTAAATTAGTAAGCAGTGTAAGTGGACTATAGGTTGAGTCTTTCGCTTTAGTTCGGTTAAACGGGGAAGCATTATCAAAATTCATTTTCAAAGCATAACCAACATCATCATTGCTATTCGCAGATGAAAATGTATTAATATCATTATTGCTCGCAGCAGCTTCTATTGATAATTTGCTGTATTTGTTGAATAAATAGTCAGCACCAACGGTGAGCATTTGTTTTTTCTTAGGTGCTATCAATTGGATCACAGGCTCGTAGCTCCCGTGTAGCGTATCGCCCGTTATACTTGGTGCAACCCACTGAAAAACTTTTCCGTTTGCACTTGAAGTAATTTGATTGTAATGGCCTTTTCCTACTCCAACATTACTGAAGGTGACACGAAAATGAGCGGTGCTATCCGTCCTGTAAACAAAAATATTCTTATAGATAGTTGCTCCAATTAAGGTATCTTTTTTTTGATATAATACTTCACTGTTCGAAAAAGGGATACTGTCATAGCTTGGACTGATAGCAAGTGATAAAGTATCGCCAACATCAGATAATATTTTTTTCTGAGCTGTTGTCAGATCTTGTTGCAAGGGTTGGTTTTTGCTGTCTTGTTCAGAATATACATTTACATGTAATTTTAATTTCCCTTGTTCATAATCATTTCCAAAATGCACCAGGGAACGTGCATAATTTTTATCGGAATATTGAAATTCCACAACAATGCGTTTATCTTTTGTGATAAGTTGTTTAGCTGTAAATGTAAGTTCTGAAGTATTATAATTAATTACATAATCATTCTCTTGCCCTCTGTCCATAAGTCGTCCATCGACATACACTTTTTCTGTTCCGGATAATACACTGATGTACGTTTCGTTTTCTGCGCCATGTAATCGATAGGGTCCTTGATTACTCTCCACACCTTGAATTTGATTTCGTGCAAATTTTCCTCTCGAAACTGCCGCACTCAAACTGGTTTTGTAAAGTCCTTGTTTGGAAATATCTTTATTACTTCCATTAATTTTTTGTGTCGTTGAAAAACTTACTCCTTGTGCTTTTTTATTGAAATTCATAAAATAAGACCTGGGCCGGGTCAATTGAAAATCACCTGCAATCAATTTTGTATTCATAGTTGATAATTGAATAAATACTTTATCAAACTCTTGCAATTGCTGAGTATTTCCTTCGGGTTGAATAGGAATATTATTATCTGTTGCCGCTAATAATATATCAATATTATTACTCAAATGTCCGGATAGTTGCAAATTTAAATTTGAATTTACTACTACATCCTGATTATTTCCAAACGAAATTCCACGCGAAATACTTCCGCTTTTATTCAAACCATCCATTTTAAATATGTCATCATTTTTTGATTCGATATTATAACTGAAAGGGTTAGTTTTTCCGAATAAATCTGCCTTTATTCGGTTTACATCTTTATGTTTTGTTTCTTGTGAAAATAGATAGGGAAATGTTTTGTAGGAAGAAAAAATAATATCTGCTTTTATATTTTCTTCAAGTAATTTTTTTCGATTTAAAATGACCAACCCCTCTGCATAATTTATTTTATAATAGGAGGTATCAAGTAAAGTTCCATTTATGGTGGAAAGTTTTATTGAACCCGGAACAATACTTAAGGAGTCGAGTTTAACAGTATCAGAAATTACCGAAAAGGATTTAGTTCGATTATTGACGGTGTTTTGCGCAAATCCGCCAATACACATAAATAGTATAGCTAAGAGCAATATTTTTTTTCGAACCATCACAGATTTAAAAGTACTAATTATACCGAAACAAAATACCCGAACGAATGAACGAATTCATTCGTTCGGGAGGTGGTTTCAGAAAATGAACTTGTGTTAACCCAGACTATACAAATATCGATCACATAATCTTTTCGGAACCACCATAAATAAAACATCTTTGATATAGGTTCATAACAAATGCATTTTATACATTTGTTGCACCTAATTAATACGCAAAAAAATGACAAAAATTATAACATACAATCTAAATGGTATTCGTTCTGCAATGAGCAAAGGATTAATGGAATGGTTAAAAGCCGCTGATCCGGATATTTTATGTGTTCAGGAATTAAAAGCAGAACCGGGACAATTGGATGTAAGCATTTTTGAAGAAGCCGGTTATCATCATTTTTGGTTTCCTGCGCAAAAGAAAGGATACAGTGGAGTGGCTATTTTTACCAAACAAAAACCGGATCATGTTCAATATGGTTGTGGTATCGAAAAATACGATTTTGAAGGCCGTGTTATCCGCGCTGATTATGGTGATGTATCTGTATTGAGCGTTTATCACCCCAGCGGTAGCAGTGGTGAGGAAAGGCAGGCATTCAAGATGCAATGGCTGGAAGATTTTGAAAATTATATTATTAAATTAAAAAAGGAGCGGCAAAAACTAATTATCTGTGGCGATTACAACATTTGCCATCAACCGATCGATATTCATAATCCTAAAAGTAATGCGAACAGCAGTGGTTTTTTGCCCGAAGAGCGGGACTGGATCGATAAATTCATGAAATCGGGGTTTGTAGATAGTTTCCGGCATTTTAATAAAGAGCCACATAATTACAGTTGGTGGAGTTTTAGAGCGAATGCCCGTGCAAAAAATTTGGGTTGGCGTATTGATTACAATTTGGTTAGTTCTAATCTGGAGTCAAAAATGAAGCGGGTGGCTATATTGCCGGAAGCAAAACATTCAGATCATTGTCCTGTAGTTCTGGAGATAGATTTATAAAAAAACGCTATAAATACCTCAAAGAACTTTTTCTTGTTATTTTTAAAGAAATTTACAGATATTCTATATATTTGTGCTTCTTGAAATAAATAAAATATATCTTTCAAATATGAAAAAAGTAATTTATTCATTATTGGTTGTTGGTTTTTTGTCATCTTGTGGTGGCGGAAATAACACTACAGGTGAATCTCGTAAAGCCAACGGAGGCGTATATTACGGAGGTGTTTTTAGAATGAATGAAGTAGAGGATTTTCGTAACCTTTTTCCTTTAAACATTACTGAAGTAACTTCACATCGTATCGCAAATCAGGTTTATGAAGGCTTGGTTAAGCTTTCGCAGGATGATTTAACGATTTTAGCCTCTTTAGCTGAAAAATGGGAAAAAAATGCTGATGCATCACAATGGACATTTCATATTCGTAAAGGTGTAAAATTCCATGATGACCCTTGTTTTTCTGATGGAAAAGGCAGAGAAGTTACGGCAAAAGATTTTAAATATTGTTTCGACCGACTTTGCACTTCAAGTCCTGAAAATCAGCAGTTTAATGGCTCATTTAAGGATCGGGTAGTGGGCGCTAATGAATATTACCAATCTACGATTGATAAAAAACCTTTAGCAGGAGGTGTTTCAGGAGTTAAGGTAATTGATGATTATACAATTGAAATTGATCTGATTCATTCATTTGCCGGATTTCTTAATATTTTGAGTACTCCCGGTTGTTGGGTATATCCACAAGAAGCACAAGAAAAGTATGGAGTTGATATGCGTGTAAAATGTGTTGGTACGGGTGCTTTTCAAGTGAAAAACATAAAAGAAGGAGACAATGTTATTTTAGAAAGAAATCCTAATTATTGGAATGTTGATGAATTTGGAAATCAACTACCTTACTTAGATGCAATAAAGTTTACGTTCATCAAAGAAAAAAAAGCTGCATTGTTAGAATTTAAACGCGGAAATCTTGATATGATGTTCAGTTTACCGATCGAAATGATTCCCGATATTTTAGGAGAACTGGATCATGCAAAAGAAGGAAATACTCCTTTCGAAATGCAGGTAGTACCCGCTATGAGCACATTCTATTTAGGTTTTCAGAATCAAGGGGAAATATTCAATAAAAAAGAAGTTCGTTTAGCATTTAACTATGCTATCGATCGCGAAAAAATTGTTAATTACACGCTGCAAGGTGAAGGAATCCCGGGGATTTATGGTATCGTACCTCCTTCATTTAAGGAATATGACATCAAACGTTTAAAAGGGTTCTCATTTGATGTGGATAAAGCTCGTAAATACATGGCTGCAGCAGGTTATCCTGATGGGAATGGTTTTCCAAAATTAACATTGCAAATAAATAGTGGTGGCGGGGATAGAAATATTCAAACAGCTGAAGTAATTCAAAAAATGTTAAAAGAGAATCTTAACATTGATGTGGAAATAAATGTGATGCCTTTTGCAGAACATCTGGAGAGTTTAGAAACTGGCAAGGCTCAGTTTTGGAGATCTGCCTGGGTAGCAGATTATCCGGATCCTGAAACTTTTTTATCTTTATTATATGGTAAAAATGTTCCTGAAAAAATAACAGATAAATCCTATTTAAATTCGGTTCGTTATAAAAGTGCCAAATTTGATTCGTTATTTTCCGCTGCATTAAGAGAGGTGGATGACAAAAAACGTTTTGATTTATATCTTCAGGCAGACCAGGTTGCAATTGATGACGCAGCAATTATGCCTGTTTTTTATGATGAAAATTATCGATTAATTCAAACCAATGTTAAAAATTTTACCGCCAATGCAATGGAATACAGAGATTTGTCTCATGTGTATTTTGAATCAAAAGAAGCAAAAGCAGAATCTAAAAAATAAAAAAATTACAGAATAAGTATAAAAACCATTCTTCAAAAGAGGAGTGGTTTTTTTTGTTTCATAATTATTAACAAAATGCAGGTGTTGATTTGTGCATAAAGTTTCTTTAGGATCCTAAAACCAGCGTACATTTTTAATAATATTGTACTGATAATCATAAATAATTTTACAAATGAAAAACGGCATAAAGTATTTTACAGTTTTGTTGTTAAGCACTGCACTATTTTCATGTGTACCTCAGCGCAAACTCGAAGAGGAACAAGCAAAACGTGACAATTGTGAAAAAGAGCTTGCAGCTTTAAAAACAAGCAGTCAGGGTTGCGATACAAAGTTGAATGAAGCCACAACCAAATTAATTGAAGGAGAAAAAATAGTAGCAGGCTTAAAAAAAGATACATCTATTACCGGGACAAGCTATCGAAATCTAACAGCAAAATATGATAAATTAAATCAGATCAATGAACAATTGCTGGATAAATACAATCGTTTGCTGGAGGGGAATTTAGCAGATACTAAAAAAATTTCCGGGGAACTGCAAGGAACTCAGGAACAGCTTTTGAAAAAGCAGGATGAACTTAAACAACTCGAGGCACAATTAAATGTTCAAAAGAAAAACTTAGATGCACTTACTGCTGAATTGCAAAAGCGCGAGGCACGTGTTGCCGAATTAGAAGGAGTGTTGAAAAAGAAGGATGAGGCGGTAAATGATTTAAAGAAAAAACTTTCTGACGCATTATTTGGCTTTGAGGGAAAGGGCCTGACAATTACCCAGAAAAACGGAAAAGTGTATGTTTCTATGGAAGAAAGTTTACTATTTGCTTCCGGAAGCACTACCGTTGAAACAAAAGGGGTGGATGCGTTAAAGAAAGTAGCAAAAGTGTTGGAGCAAAATACAGATATCAATATTTTAATTGAAGGTCATACGGATGATGTTCCAATGATAGGAAAAGGGGATATAAAAGATAATTGGGATCTAAGCGTAATGCGGGCAACTTCAATTGTAAAAATTATTACTAAAAACAGTACAGTTGATCCTAGGCGACTAACTGCTGCCGGAAGAGGTGAATATTTCCCTATCGACCCTGTTAAAACAACAGATGCAAGGAAAAAAAACAGGAGAACAGAAATTATTTTGACTCCCAAATTGGATGAACTTTTCAAAGTTCTTGAAACAAACTAAAAATTATTTTTTTTATCTCAAGAGCTGAAGCAATAAAAACTTCAGCTCTTTTTTTGAAAAATTTTCAGACTTTGTATCTTTTTGAAAAAATTACGTTAAAAACATAACAAATAAAAAGAAAATGAAAAAATGGATTCTTTTATTATTAATTACAACTATCGGTAATAGTGTGTTTTCACAACTTGTTACAGAATATTGGGATGTTGCTCAAACGAAAAAGAAAAGTGAACAACAAATGAAAAATGGTATGCAAGATGGAAAATTTGTTGCTTGGTTTGAAAACGGTGACATAGCCAGAGAAGGAGCTTTTGTGGAAGGAAAAGAGAATGGAAAATTTAGTTCGTTTTATCCCGGTAAAAAAGTTAAAGCGGAGGAAAATTATTCAAACGGGAAAAAGAACGGAACATGGAAATATTGGTATATAAATGGAAATAAAGCACAAGAAAATTTTTTTAAAAATGATCAACCGGACAGTACCTGGACCGGATGGTATGAAAGCGGGAAGCTAAAAAGTTCAGAAAGCTATAAAAACGGGAAAAAAGAGGGCACCTGGACTTATTATTATGAAAACGGACAAAAAGAAAGTGAAGGTAGTTTTAAAAATAATTTTGCAGAAGGTTTGTATTCCGCTTGGTATTCAAATAATGTAAAGCAACAGGAAGGACAATTTAAAAACGGAAAAAAAACCGGGCTGTGGAGGGATTGGTTTAAAAATGAAAAGCCAAAGCAAGAATTGCTCTATGAAAACAATGAAGCATTATTAATGAATTTATGGTTAGAAACAGGAGAGCACATTGTAATCAATGGAAATGGAAAATTTACTATGGTTTATGATAATGGCACAAAAAAAGGGGAAGGATATTATAAAGATGGTCGCTTAGATGGAGATTGGTTGTTTTACGCTCCTTCCGGTGAAAAGGATTATCAGGTTACCTACCAAAAAGGAAAAAAAAACGGGCCATGTATCAATTGGTTTAAAAATGGAAAAGTAAAAAGTGAAGGGCCTTTTCTGGATGACAAAAAAAATGGAACATGGAAATGGTATAATGAGAATGGAAAACAGGTGATGGAAGGCTTATTAAAGGATGATTTACGAACCGGAAAATGGATGTACTGGTTTGAAACCGGTATTAAGGAATCAGAAGGTTTTTATAAAAATGATTTACAAGACAGTATTTGGAAATATAATTATAAAGATGGTTCAAAATGGAAAGAAGGAAAATTTAAAAATGGTTTGAAGGAAGGGTTTTGGACAATTTGGTTTGAAAGCGGGCAAAAACTTCAGGAAGGAAATTATGTTTCCGGAAAAGAAGAAGGAGTTTGGTTCTCTTGGTATGACAATGGAATAAAAAAAGATGAAGGAAGTTTTAAATCAGGGAAAATGGATGGAACATGGAAAGGTTGGTTTCCCAATAATAATCCAAACTATACAGGCTACTATAAAGATGAACTAAAAGATGGAGCATGGAAATATTATTTTGATTCGGGAAAAATAAAAGAAGAAGGCGGCTATAAAAAAGGCAAAAAAGATGGGCATTGGATATTCTGGACGCCCTTTGGTTTTAAAGATAGCGAAGGAAATTACAAAGAGGAAAAACCTGATGGTCTTTGGACCTATTATTTTGAAACCGGTGGAAAATCCATGGAGCAGAGGTTTAGCGATGGAAAATTAAATGGAGATTGCAGCTCTTGGTATGAAAATGGAAAATTAAAAAGTAAGACTTCTTATACTTTGGTAAAAGATAAAAATGGCCGGGTTGAAAGTAAGCCTAATGGGGAATGGCTGTATTATGACGAAAATGGTAATGTTATGATGCAGACAACCTATAAAAAAGGAATTAAAGTAAAATAACTTTTGAATGCTCTCTTATCTTCGGGCTCTGGTTACTTTTGGCCTTCTTCGAGGGTCGTGTGGATGTTTTATGTAATGGCGATGGTGATTTGTTTCAACCACAACTTTTTTGTTTTTTCTTGCATAAACAGTGCTAAACCATGCAATGCCTATTACAAATGCCAAACCTAAAAACATATACAGGTAACTCATTTTTTCCTGAAAGGCTTGATGCTCCTGCTCTGCTTTTATCTGTGCCAAAGAGTTTTTAATGTTACTTACATCTTGTGCAAAAGAATTAATACTTAATAAAACCGTTGATAAGAAAAATAAGGCACAAGATTTCCAATAAGTTTTTCTTTCTTTTCCTGCGGATTTTTTTGTTAAAGTTTTCATAATCGTTTAATAAAATGAAACATTTTTTTGATTGCTATAAAGAAATATTCCATAAAAGTACAAAAAATGTCGATAAGCAACCATTTTTTTTCTATTAATACGTAATTGGGGTTCAGAAAGTTGCGAAAAAATATTTGGTAATTTGTAAATATTGACGTACATTTGCATCTGTAATAGAAGAATAATTTATAGAGGGGACCATTGTCCCCTCTTTCTTTTGCCTCATTGATATGATTACTGTTGAAAAAATCAAAAAATTAGCAGACGCTAAAATTGCCGAAGGGACTAATTTTATTGTTGATATTAGCGTTAAGCCGGGTAATAAAATTATCGTTCTGTTAGATAATGATCATGGGATTTCTGTTGTTGATTGCGTAGAAATGAGCCGTCACATTGAGTTTAGTTTAGACAGAGAATCAGAAGATTTTGAATTGAATGTTATGTCCCCTGGACTTACAGAGCCTTTTAAAATTTTACGGCAGTATCAAAAAAATATTGGCAAATATGTAGATATCACAACCAAAGAAAATAAAAAAATATCGGGAAAATTAATTTCAGTAGATGAAACAGCCATACTTCTTGAAACCAAAACAAAAGAAAAAGTAGAGGGTAAAAAAGGAAAACAACAAATTATCAATAATATCAATTTAACATTTAATCAAATCAAAGAAACAAAAATTGTAATATCATTTTAATACTAAAAAAAATGGAAAGCATTAATTTAATTGAATCGTTCTCAGAATTTAAAGAAATAAAAAACATTGATAGAGCTACATTGATGAGCATTATTGAAGATGTATTTCGAAGCATGTTAGTAAAAAAATATGGATCAGATGAAAACTTCGATATTATCGTAAATCCTGACCGTGGTGATATTGAGATATGGCAAAATCGTACGATCGTTGATGATGAATTTGCAGAGGATAGTTTTGATTACGAGGAAGGAAAACATATCAGTTTAACCGAAGCCAGAAAAATTGAACCTGATTTCGAACTGGGCGAGGAAGTAACTACTCCTGTAAAGTTGAATGACTTTGGAAGAAGAGCGGTGTTAGCAGTACGTCAAAATTTGGTTTCAAAAATTCTTGAACTGGAAAAAGATAGTTTGTATAAAAAATACAAGGAAAGAGTTGGCGAAATAATGACCGGTGAAGTATATCAGATCTGGAAAAAAGAATTATTAATACTTGATGAAGAAGGTAACGAACTTTTGTTGCCTAAATCAGAGCAAATTGCTTCCGACTTCTTTAAAAAAGGAGATACTATTCGTGCAGTTGTTCAGCGTGTTGAAATGAAAAATAACTCACCTGTAATTATTTTATCAAGAACATCATCCGCATTTTTGGAACGCTTATTTGAATTAGAAGTTCCTGAGGTATTTGATGGTCTTATCACTATTAAAAAAATTGTGCGTGAACCGGGTGAAAGAGCTAAGGTTGCAGTAGAATCATATGATGACAGAATTGATCCTGTTGGTGCTTGTGTTGGAATGAAAGGATCCCGTATTCATGGAATTGTTCGTGAGTTACGTAATGAAAACATCGATGTTATTAATTACACCAGTAATCCAACATTATTTATTACCAGAGCATTAAGTCCGGCAAAAATCACTTCTGTTAAAATTGATGAAGAAACAAAACGAGCTGAAGTATTTTTAAAACCGGATCAGGTTTCTTTAGCAATAGGAAAAGGTGGACATAATATTAAATTAGCAGGTAAATTAACCGGTTATGAGATAGATGTTTATCGTGATACGGATATTGATCTTGAAGATGTGGATCTTGAAGAATTTGCAGATGAGATCGAAAGCTGGATCTTGGATGAGCTAAAAAATATTGGTTGTGATACTGCAAAAAGCGTATTGGAACTATCAACCGAAGAGCTTGTTAAGCGTACCGATTTAGAAGAAGTAACAGTAAATGAAGTAAAAGCAATTTTGCAATCAGAGTTTGAATAAAGTAGTTAATTAGTTGATTGGGCTAATTTAGGGTTAGCCTGATTTGACCCAATTGACCCAATTAACCAGTCAACCATTACACAATTATATGTCAGAAAATACAGTACAACGATTAAGTAAAGTAGCCAAGGAACTCAATGTTAGTGTTTCTACAATAACAGAATTTCTTAAAGGTAAAGGACATGTCATAGAAAATAATCCTATGGCAAAAATTTCAGAAGAACTGTATTCAATTCTTTCAAAAGAATATCAATCAGAAAAGGCGGCTAAGGAAGAAGCGAAACAAGTAACATCCAGCTCTCGCGCAAAAAAAGAAAGTATAACCCTGGACGAAGAAGCAAAAGTTTCTAATGTTAAAAAAGTTGAAGAGGAAGAAGATATAATAATTAAAAACGTGCAGAATATTCCTCCTCCGGAAAAAATAAAGGAGAAGCCTGTAGAAATTGTTTCTAAAAAAACTGAGCCGGAGGAAGAAAAAGAAGTTATTAAATCGGATGTTAAGTTTACGGTAGTTTCTAAAATTGATCTGGATGCTCTGAACACAAAAACTAAACCGGCCAAAAAAACGAAATTAACAAAGGAAGAAGAGAAAGCTGCAAAAGAAGAAGAGAAAAAAGCTAAAGCTAAACCAACAAAAGGAAAAGCAAAAGCAAAAAAAGAAGATGAGGTTGTAGAAGAACAAAAAGAAGTTCAAGAAATTAAAGCACCTGTTGTTGAAGCTGAAGTAATTCCTGAAATAAAATCAAGCGATCTTCCTCAAGAAGATTTTCTTGCAACAAAAGTTGAAAAATTAGAAGGACCCAAAATTATGGGTAAAATAGATTTACCTGTAAAAGAAGAACGAAAAAAACCGGTTGCTTCATCAACCCCGGCAACCCCGGCAAACGATAACAAGAAAAAACGTAAACGCATTAAAAAGAGTTATGGCGGTGCTACGCTTGGCGATACCTGGAATGCAAATAAAAAACCTGGAACACCTGGTGCCACGGGAACAACAGGTGGTACCGGAACCCCTGTAAATAATGCTCCAAGAAAACAATATCCGAATAACACCTTTACACCACAAACACCAAGAGGTAAATATGTTAAACCGGGAAAAGTAGTATTAACTCCTGAAGAAATTCAGGCACAAATAAAAGAAACGCTTGCTCGTTTAAGCGGAGCAGGAAAATCCAAAGCTTCCAAACACCGTAAATCTAAACGGGATATGGTGAGTGAACGTATTCAGGAAGCTGCAGATCAGCAAGAGGCAGAGAAAAAAGTAATTAAGGTTACTGAATTTGTTTCTGCAAATCAATTAGCGCAGATGATGGATATTTCGGTAAACGAAATCATTTCCACATGTATGAGTTTAGGAATGTTTGTTTCCATTAATCAACGTTTAGATGCCGAAACAATAGCTATTGTGGCTGAAGAGTTTGGATACTCGCTGGAGTTCGTCAGTGTTGAAGTGCAAGAGGCAATAAAAGAAGAAGAAGATACAGAAGATCAATTATTATCCCGTTCACCAATTGTAACAGTAATGGGTCACGTTGACCATGGTAAAACATCCTTATTGGATTATATCCGTAAGGCGAATGTTATTGCGGGTGAAGCAGGTGGTATCACACAACATATTGGTGCATATAACGTAAAATTAGAAAACGAAAAAACAATTACATTCCTTGATACACCGGGTCACGAAGCCTTTACTGCGATGCGTGCCCGTGGTGCCCAGGTAACTGATATTGCAATTATTGTTGTAGCAGCCGATGATAGTGTAATGCCTCAAACCATTGAAGCGATAAATCATGCGCAGGCTGCAGGTGTTCCAATTGTTATTGCAATTAATAAAATTGACAAACCCGGAGCTAATCCTGATAAGATTCGCGAAGCATTATCGCAATTAAATATTTTGGTGGAAGAATGGGGAGGAAAGGTTCAGTGTCAGGAAATTTCTGCGAAAAAAGGAAGTAACATTGAAACATTGCTTGAAAAAGTGTTGTTGGAAGCAGAGATGCTTAATTTGAAAGCGAATCCGAATAAAAATGCAACAGGAACGGTTATTGAATCGGAGCTGGATAAAGGCCGGGGATATGTTAGTACCATACTTGTTGAAGCAGGCACATTGAAAGTTGGAGATATTGTATTAGCAGGTTGTTTCAGCGGTAAAGTAAAAGCACTGCATAATGAACGCGGACAAGTTGTAAAAGAAGCAGGACCAGCAATGCCGGTAATATTACTGGGTTTGAGTGGTGCGCCTCAAGCGGGTGATAAATTTCATGTAATGTCAGATGAACGTGAAGCTCGTGAAATTGCTGCGAAACGTTTGCAATTACAACGTGAACAAGGTATCAGAACAAATAAGCATATTACATTAGATGAAATTGGAAGACGATTAGCGATTGGTGATTTTAAAGAATTGAATGTAATTGTAAAAGGTGACGTGGATGGTTCTGTGGAAGCATTAGCAGATTCATTGCAAAAACTATCGACTGAAAAAATTCAGATAAAAATTATTCATAAATCTGTTGGTGCCATCAGTGAATCGGATGTATTATTAGCTTCGGCATCCAATGCTATCGTTGTTGGTTTCCAGGTTCGCCCTTCAGCAGGTGCCCGTAAAATAGCGGAAACAGAACAAATTGATATTCGTTTATATTCTATTATTTATGATGCGATCAATGAAATAAAAGCGGCAATGGAGGGAATGTTAGCCCCTGAATTTGAAGAAAAAATTGTTTGCAACATTGAGATTCGTGAAGTATTTAATATTACCAGAGTCGGTACAATTGCAGGATGTTTTGTGTTAGACGGAAAAGTGACCCGTAATACCAAAGTACGTGTGATAAGTGATGGTATTGTTGTTCATACCGGTGAGCTGGGTTCTTTAAAACGTTTTAAAGATGATGTGAAAGAAGTAAACAAAGGTTTTGAATGTGGATTGAACATCAAAAATTTCAACGGTATCAAAGTTGGTGATATTATTGAAGGATATGAATTAGTGGAAGTAAAAGCGAAATTATAATATTCTCTTTTTTAATGAAAGGCTCTGCAGTATTGCTTTAACTACACAAGTCTAAGGTGGGAGGAAAAAAATGAGAAAGGACGCTAGTTTTAGCGTCCTTTTTGTTCTTTGGTAAGAGCTGTATTTACGATCTAAGCCAAGTAAATACCATTTTTAAGTAGCTATTTAAGTAATCATCCAAGTTCTGTGATTTCAAGCCAAAATCAGCTAGCTTTCTGTAAGGACTGCCTGGGGAAGGAGTCGCAAAGCATTCTATTGAACCGCCATTACTACATTCAATAACCCTCAAAAAAGGTTTTTTTACTAAATCGGGATTGCCATTTATACTTTGAAGCAATGTGTTTTGAAGTTCAAATGATTTGCTTTCATTCATACTTAATGTTGGATGCTTATTAAAAAAGGCACTATTTAGAAACATTTCATTCATTACACCCTTAGAAGAACACAATATTTTAATCGTTTGTCCCTTTTGGGGGTATTTAAAAAAAAGATGATTGTATGTCCTTTCCGTTAAATGTTTGTCTAAAGCAGATTTATCCTTCCTGTTGCAGCTGAATATCATATCAGTAATACCAATTGAATTTTTTTCAAGGCTATTTTTTATTGAAGCGACATTTTCAAGAAAGATTTCTGAGTCGAAAAATGTTTGATACCAATACCAAAACCTATTATTTGAACTTCCATAATAGAATTGGATGTCGCCATTTTTGACTCTTTCAATGGTCTTAAGCGCATTTAATTTCCCATCATTAGAAAAGGTCAATGACCACGTAGGAAAGCTACCTAGAATTATTTTTGAATGGTTTAAGGTAGGACTATCGAAATCTATTCTCGGATGAAATTCCCGTAAATTATTTGAAGTATTTTTCATACAGATCTTCTCCCATTTTTCTGTAGTGACTGGACTTATATCCTTTGAAAGGGAAATTGCTTACATCGGCAAATTTACTCTTATATAACTCAATGTCTCCATGTTTTTTATTTTCGATCAGAATCCTTAAGCAATTAATAACACCGTTGATAGTAGTGACACTCAGAATAGTATTTCCAGCAACTCTATTCACTTTCCAATTTTCATTGTCAATATTGGCTTTCAAACCGATAAAAATGTTTCGAATTTGCTCGACACAAAAAGCTCGATATTCATCAAGAAGTTTATAGTCATCCTTCTTTTTTTTCAAGTCCTCCTTATTCTTTTTTACCCAAAAACTGAATAAGCTATCTACACCTTCAAATTTCACTAGTGGTTTTAGGCCAAAGCTTATTATAGTGGTGGTTTTCAATTTAGATTTTTCAAACCAATATTCTTCAAATAGACCACCTAATGGACCGGACTCGTTCAATTTGCTAATTATATATTTTGAAATTGATGCCGTTGAAAACGGATTCATCATAAACTCAATTTCATACTTTAATTGTGGAGAAGCCCCAGACTGATTAGAGTTAATTTCCAAAAATAATTTAGCTTCAAATTTTATCCTTTTTTCTTCAGGTTCGTCTTTGGGATAAAGGATACCTGTAATCAATAAATTCTGAATTCCCCTCAAGCCTGCAATAGATTTTTCATAAACATCATCTCCTTCATGATATGAATATGTCCTATGCTGGCCATCAATAATTCCTATAATATTCGCTTTACTTGATATTTTAATGGTGGCTGGCTGTACCCTTGTAATACCTGGATTTGTGAAATTTCCTTTATTGTCTATTGACAATTCGCTACCTCCTTCATCTAATATTCTAATCTCATTAATTGGTAAAGTTGTTATAATATTATTGATGAATACACGTTTTTCATCGTGCAAATATTTGCGCATACTTTTTATTTTTTGGGCAACAAACATCCGCTGATAAAATCCAATGTTATCCTTATTTCTCCAACCATCCCTTCTCAAGACGTAGGCTCGTTTAATTAAAGATTCAGCATCAATATAAAATGAAACAATCTTATAGCCCTCTTTGAAAGAACTATGTTCTTCAGGCAATATATGCCCAGAGAATTCATCTACAGTACTCTTTGACGCTTGTTTTATATTGTCACCGATCTTCGAAAAGTCAATTCCAAGAAAATCAAAAAACTCATGTTTTGTGGACTTCTTTATGATTTTGGCGATGCTCACAAAATACTTTACAACAGGGTAATCAAAATAATGAATGTTTGTTACCAAAACCTTATGTTCATTAACTACCTTGCGTTTTGAAGCATACAGAATTCGAATTTGCAATTGATTTGCAGTGTATTTATTGCTGGTAACGCTTTCAAAGACTTGTTTTAAGGACTTAAACTTGTCCTCAGTCAAAAGGAATTTGAAAAAATTAGCGGGATTTAAATTTATTTTATCGTAAATAATTTTCTTTTCCTTCAAATGGATTCCTGGATCACCAATGGTGTATTCAGTAAGTACAAAGATATTTTCATAATAGAAGATGTCATCGATTTCTGACTCACGGCTGTCATAAGTAAAATGTTTGCCATCAATCCCTGGGACTCTTGAAAATCCGATATTCGTCATCAAGGTTCTTATCTCTCTGGCTTGTTGATCTTGTTCTCTTTTTTGTTCCTTTTCTTGATCACTGAGTTTTTTCTTCCCCTTCTTTTTACCTTTCGCTTTTGTTTTTTTTGTTTTCATCGAGAAAGAAAAATTTTATGGTTTTGCCTTATTTATATCAGTAATTGTACTCATTGCACTAACTACATCCTTGGCATAGATAATGTTTTCTTGTCCAGCCTTGCCTTCATAAGTAAAATTAAACAAGAGAGAAATAATTCGTTTCCTTCCTCCTACAGACAATTTCTCATCTCCGTAGACGTAGAACTCATGTTTGTTCAGAGTATAAAGGTTTTGAGAGGCCTTTTTTATTACAACCTTAGTAACACCTATAATAGACTTTTGCTCATATTTAAGCTTGTCAATAGTTCCAACACTTGCTTCAAATGAAGCTTTAAATTTAAGCGCAGCTGGATCATTCAAATTGCCTTCAATAACATCGTGTAATAGGGTTTTATATTCATTTAAATCTTCACCTTCTGCAACTGGCCAAGTGAGAAATAATGAAAAATTTCTGCTATATTTTTTTTGAAACTCAAAAACAGATTTGATTGTGGCATCGAAAGGATACTTTACACTGGCTTGCATTCTCCCATCAAAATCCAAATTTACTACATCGACAGGAAAGGTTTTATTTTTTCCACTAATTATGAAACTATAATTGGCTGCAATGTATGGGATGAAGTCCGCTTCCACTTTGGCTTCGATGAGTTTTTCACTTAACTTTCTTTGAATTTTTGGATCTTTTTCGAAACATCTCACATTTCCTTTGATAATTCTAAAATTAGGGGTTCCATCAACGGATTTTGATTCTGCTTCTTCCCAATCAATCAGGCCTTCATCTTTGAACAGATGCAAATCTTGCATTGCCTCCGCTGGAAATGTTAAAATACTGAAGTCACGTTCCTGGTCACCGAATATTTCTTTGGCGAAGGCAACCCACTTTTTTCTAATAAAGTCTTTTGGGCTGGAGTTATGTTTATAGACGGCTTTAGGCATACAGTATTACTTGGCTTTCCATTCATCTATTTTTTTATAAAATAGCTCCTTTAGTTTTTTTGCATCACCTCGACTTTCATTGAAAGAATTTTCGAATATGATAAAAATGGTTTGCAAATATTCCCAATCACTTTTTTTAAACTTATTTTTAGCAACAGAATCAATCTCAATTACAGTCCCTTTATTTTTTGTCGTAACAATTTTAACAGGAGAAACTTCTTCTTCCTCCTTCTTTTTTTTACTTCCTTTTTGGGGAGTTGCAGGTTTAGGCTTTGATGAATACGTAACCTTCTTAGCTTTTAAAATTCGCTTTGTGGCATCCTTCTTAACCTTATCCTTTTTGGCATCTCTAACATTTTTCCCGTCATCATATAATTTAAAAGCAATCTTAAAGATGTCCTCCTTCAAATATTCATGTAAAAAGTTCTGTAAAGCAATATAATCTGGGTGGGTTACCCTGAACGATTTTCGATCAATATTCATTGCATCCTCAAGACCCTGTTCGATATATAATTCTCCTGAGATCCAGTTCCTAAATATCTGTTCCATATAAACAGGATATCTTAAAAAAGTGCCGTCAAACCCAAATCGCTCTGCAATAGGAATGTTTTTTATTCTAATAGCTACACCATTTAGTTCACGAGGAATTAACAAACTGTTTTGTATGTAAAAATATCCCTTGAGAGCAATGAAATTATCACTATCGCCAATTCTGATTTTCTTTTTAAATGATGTATGCTCTGCTCTCTTATTTTTATCCTTGGGAAAGTAAATTGGCTTTTTAAGATACATGCCATCAAAATCCACCTTGAAGTTGAATTTTTTATGAAGAGAAACAATTTCATCAATTGTTTTATCCTTAACTCCTTCAATCGGCCCACCATCAATATATTCAACGGGAATGTAAGATGCTAAATCAATAATGAACTGCATATACTCACTATCGTTTTCCCAAGAGTAGACGCTTTTGCTAGCGTGATGTGCAAGCAGATCTTTCATAGTTTTAAATGAAAGCTTAGCAAAGCCCTTGTTTTTTTCTTTTACCGCTTGAGCTTTATATGTCTCATCATTAAATATCTTTAAAACAGGCTCTTTTAATCCTACCAGCCTGATTGCTGTAAAGTGTTCGTTCTTATCTTCTTTTTCATTTACTAGGGTAAACTTCCCTTTCAAATAAGTATCTTCATCATCGCTTTTAGATGGCTTACTATCAAGAATTTCTTTGAAATCAATCCTTGCAGTAAACTTTATCGCTTCACCTTTCTTTGAAGATACAACTTCTAATACATCACATATCTCATTTACTGCAATAAAACCGATACCTATTTTTCCAATCAATGGTCTGCCAGCTGCAGAAAATTCACCTCTGTTTCGTTTGTTAGATTTACTAATCCATGCAAAATTGTTATCAAAATCCTCTGCATTCATTCCATTTCCATCATCTAAGATCGTTATGCTATCTTCGATAGGTTTCATTCTAATAATCACATTTTGCGCATCAGCATCAAATGAATTATTTACTAATTCTTTGATACAACTTGCAGGAGAGCTGTAAATACCAGAGCTCAGATCATTTATAATCTGAGAATGTACTTTAATCTCTCCAACTTGTTCGATGTCCAGAGCAAGAGTTATGTCATTATTTTTATCGGTCATTCTTAATATAAAAAGTGTTCTGGTTTTCTGGCAACAGCCATGTTAGCGGTAGGCACAAACACAGGTTTTCCCATTTCACGAATTTTTAAATTTCCTATTTTGTACTGACTCATTCTTTCTTCGCCAACTCGAATGAATTTTATATACTTTTCTATTCCTAATGAATTTCTTTTGTTCTTGAGAGCCGCGATCATTGTTGACCCAACTCCCGCAAATGGATCCAAAATCCAATCATTTTCTTTTGTTAAAGCAAGAACACACCTTTCTACAAGTTCTATTGGGTACTGGCAAGGATGAATTGTTTTTTCTTTATGATTAGCCTTAACGTTAGGGATTTCCCAAATGTCCTTCTCCCATTCACTTCGTACAATTTTCCAAACATCAGAAGGATTCTTTCCTTTAGGATTACCCGAAATCTGCCCTTTCTTTTCACCTTTGTAATATGTTTTTCCAGGATACTTTGCTGGCACTCTAACATCATCAAGATTAAATGTATATTTATCCGATTTCGAATACCACATTATAGTTTCATATCGCCCAGAAAATCTTTGCGAAGCATGAAGTCCATGCTCAAAATGCCAAATAATTCGATTGCGAAGAATCAGTTTTTCTTTAGCGAAAATATCGTGATAAAAAATATCCAAAGGCACAACCTCTTTTGTTTTCGGATTTATATAATTACCAACCTGCCAGCAGATGCTGCCTTTTTTATCAAGTAGAGTAACTAATTTTTTAATAATTGATTCAATTTCCAGTTTATAATTTTCTAAGGAATTAGACTTTTCATATTCCTTATCCATATTATAAGGCGGGGAAGTCATAATAAGTTTAAACTTCTTTTTCTGCGCAATCAATTTATCCAAATTTTTATCCGCTACTCCATGAATATAATCTGCAGCAACAACCCTGACCCTTCTTTTAGCCTTTGCTTGTTTTTTTACTGCCTTCGCCATAATTTTAATTTTATATCCTTTTTTTGCAGTTTTACTGCAAGAGCAAATATAAGTTAAAAAGAGCGAATGGAGTAGGTAAAAATTTCAATCATCTTCCACTACAGCTATCGGTGGTAAAAGAATGCCATAAGCCATATCTAGTTCACGTGTAAGGTATCTAGGAAACTCCCTTTTAACTTTAACCCGAATTCCTTTATGAGATCACCCAAGTTCATTTCAAATTCTTCAGCCAGTTTATAACACCAAAACAATGTTGGACTAATCTCCCCACGCTCAAGACGAGATATGTTTTGGTAATTATTCCCGACTTTAGAAGCCAGATGTGCCTGTGGCCAATCCTTTTCAAGTCTCTTTTTTGCACAGTTAAGGCAGGAAAGGAATGCAAGGCCTTTTTGTTTTTACATATATTTAAACAAATGATTAAATATATTGTTTTAATCAAAATATAAATTTAATTTTGTTATGCTATTTTGTAATCATGAAAGTTAAAAAAGAAATAATAGATCCTTCAACGGAAGAAAAGATTAAGAATGCTGCCCGGAAAGTATTTACTCAAAAAGGCTATGCCGGTACCAAAACAAGAGATATAGCGGAGGAGGCTGGAATTAATCTGGCATTGCTCAATTATTATTTCAGAAGCAAGGAAAAACTTTTTGACATTATCATGTTGGAGAGTTTTCAGGAATTTATGCGATCAATGATCTCTGTTTTCAATGACGAAAAAACTTCGCTAGAGAAAAAAATTGAATCGATGGTGAGTAACTACATTGATTTATTAATAAAACAACCCGATATTCCGCTTTTTATTCTTAGCGAATTGAGAAATAATCCGAATGAAATAGTTAAAAAAATGAGTTTAGATAATAACCTGATGAAATCATTTTTTATGAAGCAAATTCAACAAGCAATTAAAGAGGAGAAAATTTCAGACATAAGTCCGGTACATTTTTTTATGAATATGATGAGTTTGACCGTTTTTCCATTTGTCGCAAGTCCGATGCTTAAAAATTTAGGAGATCTACAGCAAAAAGATTTTGACAAATTAATGCAAGAACGTAAAAAATTAATTCCCAAATGGATCAAAGCAACTATGAAAGTAAAATAGAATATTTTTCAAATGATAAAAACAAATCAAAAATGAATAAAAAAATATTTTTCTCGTTTGTAATAACAAGCCTGCTTCTTGCGTGTAATAATTCCAAAAATAGTTATGATGCATCCGGCTCTTTTGAAACAGAAGAAACTATTATTTCTTCTGAAGCATCAGGTACACTGAAACAATTTGATATTCAGGAAGGACAATCTCTGAAAGCAGGTCAGCTTATTGGCTATGTGGATAGCATCCAATTGTTTTTAAAGAAAAAACAATTGGAAGCACAGATCAATTCATTACTCAGCAAAAAACCGGATATCTCAACTCAACTTGCAGCTTTGCAAGAACAATTAAAAATAGCTGAGAAGGAACAAGTTCGTTTTACCAATCTTGTAAAATCAGGTGCGGCCACTTCAAAACAACTGGATGATATTACTGCGCAAGTAGAAATTTTAAAAAAACAAATTGAAGCCCAGAAATCTACTTTGAGTATTTCATCAGAAGGGATCAATAAAGATGTGTTGCCTTTAAAATTACAAATAGAACAATTGAATGATCAGTTACAGAAATGTAAATTAATTAATTCGGTGAACGGAACTGTTTTAACAAAATATGCTGAAACAAATGAAATTACTACTCCGGGAAAACCGCTTTATAAAATTGCAGACCTGTCTAACCTGATTCTTCGTGCTTATATAACAGGAAATCAACTGCCGCTTGTTAAACTAAATCAGAAAGTAAAAGTGCTGACCGATGATGGTGCCGGAAAATTCAATGAAACAGAAGGGACTATCATTTGGATCAATGACAAAGCAGAATTTACTCCAAAAACGATCCAAACAAAAGATGAAAGAGCCAACATGGTGTACGCGCTGAAAATTTTAGTAAAAAATAACGGATTCTTAAAAATAGGTATGTATGCTGAAGTCAAATTTTAATTTAAGAAATACTGAAATAATATAATTTTTACCTGAGCAAAACACGATATTCAGGAATATCCCTTCAAGGTTTCAAACCCTGAAAGGGATTATGAAGGAACAATCGCAAATTTATCCTGTTTTTTTAAAATAGTAATGGTTACTCTGACTAACATAACAAAAACGTATAATAAAGGAAGTATCCTTGCTGTTGACAATGTTTCATTTTCTGTTGGCAAAGGAGAACTTTTTGGTTTGATAGGGCCGGATGGGGCTGGGAAGACAAGCATATTCAGAGTTCTTACTACACTTTTACTCCCGGATGGTGGTTCTGCAACAGTTGATGGGTGTGATGTGGTTAAGCATTATAAAACTATTCGCAGCCAGGTTGGATACATGCCGGGAAAATTTTCTTTGTATCAGGATCTAACAGTGGAAGAAAATCTTCATTTTTTTGCAACACTATTTAATACCACAATTGAAGAAAATTACGAACTGATCAAAGAGATTTATGTGCAGATAGAACCATTCAAAACAAGAAGAGCTGCAAAGCTATCCGGGGGAATGAAACAAAAACTAGCACTCTGTTGCGCGTTGATCCATAAACCAACTGTTCTTTTTTTAGATGAACCAACTACCGGAGTTGATGCTGTTTCACGAAAAGAATTTTGGGAAATGTTAAAGCGGTTAAAAAAGCAAGGCATTACTATTTTGGTTTCTACTCCTTATATGGATGAAGCAACTCTTTGTGATCGGATCGCATTGATTCAAACCGGGAAGATTATGTCGATCGATACGCCCCAAAATATTGTTAAGGCCTATTCAGGTAAACTGTATATAATAAAATCGGATAGTATGAATTCCTTGTCGAATGATTTACACAATTATGAAAATACGCTTAGTTGCTACGCTTTTGGAGAGTATTTGCATCTTTCATTCAAGCTCGATTCTGAAAATTTTGAAAAGGAATTATTAAATTATCTGGTAGCAAAAGGACATAAAAAAATTGAATTGCAACTAACAGTTCCAACTATTGAAGATTGTTTTATTAAGTTAATGAGTAGTACAGAATAACCATAATGATGATTCTAAAAAAAGTCTTACACCCAGTCTTCGACAAACTCAGACTGACCGCGTGTTGGTCATATTGAGTTTGTCGAAATAGGTAGGTGGCTTTGAAAATAATTAAATTGACATTATCAATAATGAAAGAGGCAGTAATAAAAACAGAAAAACTCTCGAAGCGATTTGGCGATTTTGTTGCTGTCAATGAAATTTCATTCGAAGTGTTTCCGGGCGAAGTTTTTGGATTTCTTGGTGCAAATGGTGCTGGAAAAACAACAGCTATGCGAATGTTGTGCGGACTTTCTATTCCCTCTTCCGGAATCGCAACGGTTGCCGGATTTGATGTGTACAAACAAACTGAAAAAATCAAAAAAAATATTGGATATATGAGTCAGAAGTTTTCACTGTATGAAGATCTGACTGTACTTGAAAACATTCGATTCTTTGGTGGTATTTATGGTTTATCCGATAAACAACTGAAAGAAAAAAGCAACGAACTTATTTTGACGTTGGGTTTGCAAAACGAAACTAAAAAATTGGTGGGGGCATTGCCTTTAGGCTGGAAACAAAAATTATCTTTTTCGGTTGCCATAATCCATCAGCCTAAAATTGTTTTTCTGGATGAGCCAACAGGCGGTGTGGATCCGGTGACTCGCAGACAATTTTGGGATCTGATCTATAAGGCTGCGAATAGTGGAATAACCATTTTTGTAACAACCCATTATATGGATGAAGCGGAATATTGCAATCGGGTTTCAATGATGGTGGATGGCAGTATCAAAGCATTGGATTCGCCTGCGAATTTGAAAAAACAATTTTCGGCAAGTTCAATGGATGAGGTGTTTTTTGAATTGGCTCGTGGAGCAAAAAGAGGTGAATGATTAAACTAGTAACTGTTTTAGAATACCTGCCCGCTTTCTCGACTCCGCTCGAAATGACTAGAACGCAGTCATTTCGAGCGGAGTCGAGAAAGTACGACAGGAAATAATTACAAAAGCATACTATAAAAAATGAAACAATTTTTAGTTTTTATAAAAAAAGAATTTTACCATGTTTTTCGTGACAGGAAAACCTTGCTTATGCTTTTCGGATTGCCAATAGCTCAGATCGTGCTTTTTGGTTTTGCATTGACCAATGAAATAAAAAACAATAGAATTGTAATTGTTGATTATGCAAAAGATATGGCCTCACAACAGATCATCAATAAAATAGAAGCAAGCAACTATTTTGACGTTGAAAAATCACTTTTGAGTCATAACGAAATTGAAACTGCTTTTAAAGAAGGGAAAATAAAATTGGCAGTTGTGTTCCCTTCAAATTTTAACAATGACTTGCTTCATTTGAATAAATCACAGATCCAGATCATTGTTGATGCTTCAGATCCTAACACGGGCACAACTCTTAGCACTTACATTTCATCCATTGTAATAACTTACCAAAATGAATTGCTGAAAAACAATTCAATTCCTTATCGCATTGTACCGGAAGTTCGCATGTTGTATAATCCTGAATTAAAAGGTGCACCTAATTTTGTCCCGGGTGTGATGGCACTTGTGATGATGCTTATTTGTGTAATGATGACATCTGTTTCTATTGTAAAAGAAAAGGAAAAAGGCACCATGGAAGTTTTGCTGGTTTCTCCTTTCAGACCGATTTTGGTTATTTTATCTAAGGCTGTTCCTTATTTGTTAATTTCATTAGTGAATGTTTCTATAATTTTAGTGTTGAGTGTTTATTTACTCGACCTGCCAATTAACGGAAGTATATTGTTGCTTTTTGCTGAAAGTACCTTACTGATTATAACTGCACTTTCGTTGGGTTTACTCATTTCAACTGTAACTGATTCTCAGCAAGCAGCCATGTTATTATCTATGATGGGAATGATGTTACCTACAGTTTTCTTTTCAGGATTTATGTTCCCGATTGAAAATATGCCCTGGCCATTGCAAATGATCTCCAATATTGTACCAGCTAAATGGTACTATATTATTGTAAAATCAATTATGATAAAAGGATTGGGATTTTCAGCCATTTGGAAAGAAACGCTGATTCTTTTTGGAATGACGGTGTTCCTGCTTACTATTAGTTTAAGGAAATTTAAAATTCGATTGGCATGAGGACGATACGATTATTATTAGAAAAGGAATTCCGTCAGATCTTTAGAAATAAGGCGCTTTTGCCAATGATATTTGCAATGCCTTTAATACAATTGATAATATTACCATTAGCGGCCGATTATGAAGTGAAAAATATTTCTATTTCGGTAGTTGATCACGACCATTCTTCCTATTCACAGAAACTTATTTCATCCATCACTTCTTCCGGTTATTTTAAACTAATTGGTTATACATCTTCCTATTCTGAAGCCATACATCTGGTAGAAATAGATAAGGCGGATCTTGTTTTGGAAGTTCCGGCAGGTTTTGAAAAAAATCTGGTTAGGGAAAATGAACAAAAATTATTTATAGCAATAAATGCCATCAATGGTGTAAAAGCAGGTTTGGGAGGAGCCTACTTAAATAAAATTATTGCAAATTTCAATACTGATATTCAATTGCAATTAATTCAACCTTCGCGATACAATCCTGTACCCGTCATTGATGTTGTTCCTACCAATTGGTATAACCCATTTATGAATTACAAATTTTTTATTGTACCCGGAATATTAGCAATATTGGTTACAATGATTGGAGGTTATATGTGTGCATTGAATATCGTAAAGGAAAAAGAAGTGGGTACCATTGAACAAATAAACGTAACACCCATTAAAAAAATTCATTTCATTTTAGGAAAATTAATTCCATTCTGGATCATTGGTATTTTTGTTTTTACCATTGGATTAGTTGTTGTAGCAAGACTTATTTATGGAATTGTTCCGATGGGGAACATTGTTTTGTTATATAGTTTTTTATCTGTTTACCTGGTTGCTCTGTTAGGATTTGGCTTGCTTATTTCTACCTATTCAGAAACACAACAGCAAGCTATTTCAGTAGCTTTTTTCTTTGTGATGATCTTTATTTTAATGAGTGGATTGTTTACTTCCATTGACAGTATGCCCGACTGGGCAAAAGTAATTGCCCAGTTGAATCCGGTAACTTATTTTATTGAAGTGATGCGCATGATCGTTTTGAAAGGAAGTGGATTTAAGGATATTAAATGGCATTTTGTTATCGTTGCTATATTTGCTTTTGTATTGAATGGCTGGGCGATTCTGAATTATAAAAAAACTACTTAAACATTTAGTTTAGTATGAAAACCTACATATCTATTTTAAGAGGAATCAATGTTAGTGGGCAGAAAATGATAAAAATGCCTGAATTAATAAAAATGTATGAAAGCCTAAACTTTAAAAAAGTGAAAACGTACATACAAAGCGGAAATGTGATCTTTCAGGATAAAAAAACAAATTGTCCGGATTTGGAGAAAAAGATATCAAAACAAATTTCTATTGATTTCCATTTTGAAGTTCCTGTATTAGTGAAAGAGGAAAAAGAGTTGATTACCGTTTTGAAGAATAATCCTTTTTTAAATAAAAGAAAAGAGGATGTTACTAAGCTTCATGTCACATTCTTATCGAAAGAGCCGGAACTTGCCGATTTGGAAAAAATTAAAAACGGTAGTTATAATGGGGATGAATATATTTTTTTCGGTAAAACTATTTATTTGTTTTGTCCGAATGGGTATGGTAGAACTAAATTAACCAACAATTTTTTTGAAAATAAATTAAAGGTGGTAGCATCAACCAGAAATTGGAATACGATAAATAAATTAGTTGAAATTGCGGAAAATACCGGGAAAGAATAAATACGAAGTACTCCATTTCATTAGTACCAAAATGTTTTGTCAATTTTGACCGTAAGGAAAATCTCAATGGAAATATTTCTGAAAAGGAGATTTCTCCGCGGAGTTTAGGAGAAGGGATGCACATATAGTTCGGCAGGCTCAATATGACAATACACGGTTCAATTCTCTAATGCTGAGTGATTCGAAGTAGTCGAAATGATATGATTGGCAAAATACAGAAAACTCCTCTTTATTTATATTGAAACAAAATCTATAAAAAGATTCTTTTAAACTAAAAATGTCCAACAAAAATTTGCCGGACATTTTTAATTTAAGGATAGGCCAAATTAAGAATTTGGTTTTTCTGCTTCTTTTGCTTTTAAGGTTTTAGCAGCATCAATCATTGTTTGAACAGCTTTTTCATCAAATACTTCCCCTTTGATATCTTCAATTAAATAAGAAACAGTACCAGGTTTTACAATTGTATAAAAATGAAACTCCGGTGCAGTAATTTCCGACTCCCAAAATAACAAAGTGGGTTCATCTTTTACATAACGTTTAAATTTATTTACATCATTTCCGGTAATATCACTCTTTGCTAAAGCAATATCTCCTTCACCTTCTGAAATTGAAATTTGAAAATTTTTTCCAACTTTAATTTCAGTTGCTCCCCATGATTGTTCAACCATTTCCATTTTTCCTTTAGTTGAATCAGGAATCATAATTGATAATTGGTTGCCATTTATCTTTAAATTCACCTCTGTCATTCCCGGGATAGAAACAGCGGCATCATCTTTTTTTGATCCACCACAACTTAATATAGTTAAGATTGCTGGTGTGGCTAATAATAAAATTAGTTTTTTCATTTGCTTATTTTTGTTTGTTTTGTTCAACAAATATATAATATATGTAACAGAGTGCAAATACATCTTTTCAAAAACAATTAACATTTTGGGATAGATTTTACTAAAGAGTCCCAATTTTAAACTCATCCTTCCTAAGTTCCAAAAGCAATAAATAAGTACATTTGTAGCATGACTAAAGAATTTTATTTAAAACACCACTCCTTTCATATTAAAGCAATCTTTAATGCACTGAAAGATATTTTCGAAAAAAATGAATATGCTGATAAGGCAATTGAAAAAGTAATGCGTGCCAATAAAAAATGGGATGTACGAGAACGTAGTTTCGTTGCAGATGTAACTTATGATATGGTTCGTAATTGGCGTTTATTAATGGCTTCAGCTGGTGTTGAGGGGAAACTGACGGATAAAAATTTGTGGATGATATTGGGTACTTATTTGGTTTTTGATGGATATTCATTGCCGGAGAGTAATTATTTTAAAGGATTAAATGAAAAGAAGATCATTTCACAATTAGAGAAGTTTCATAAGATTCGAAAAATTCGTGAATCAATACCCGATTGGTTAGATGCACTTGGAGAAAAAGAAATAGGAAAGGGATGGGATAAAGTTATTCGTGCTCTAAATCAACCACCGACAGTAGTTTTAAGAGCTAATACTTTAAAAACAACCCCTAAGGATCTGCAAAAAATATTAGAGGAAGAAGAAAAAATAACCGACTCTTCCTTAATTATGTGGTCACCTGATGCTGTGGAATTAAAATTTTCACGAAATGTTTTTAGAACGGAAGCTTTTCATAAAGGTTTATTTGAGGTACAAGATGCATCCTCTCAAATGGTTTCTGAATTTTTAAATGTTCAGCCTGGAATGCGTGTAGTTGATGCTTGTGCGGGTGCAGGAGGGAAAACATTGCATCTCGCTGCTTTAATGAAAAACAAGGGACGAATAATTGCATTGGATGTAAAAGAGAAAAAATTACTGGAATTAAAAAAACGTGCTACAAGAGCAGATGTTCGAATTGTTGAAACACGTGCAATTGATTCCTCAAAAGTTATCAAGCGATTAAAAGATACTGCAGATAGGTTGTTGCTGGATGTTCCGTGTTCAGGATTGGGAGTGTTAAGAAGGAATCCGGATAGTAAATGGAAATTGAATTTAGAAGAAATTGAACGCGTCAAAACTATTCAACGTGAGATCCTTCAGAATTTTTCTGATATCACAAAAGTTGGTGGGAAAATGGTATATGCTACGTGTAGCATACTTCCATCGGAGGGAGAAGAACAGGTAAAATGGTTTTTAAATCTGGTAGGTGATAAATGGAATTTAGTAGGGGAAAAGCGTTATTCACCGGAAGCATATCATGCTGATGGATTTTACATGGCCTTGCTTGAAAGAGCAAAATAAATTGATTCAACGAAAAATATTTTTTTTATTTTGAATTTTTAATAGGATATGTTTTTTGAATTGGAAATCAAAAAATGAAAAAAATATTCTTAAAAATTATTTTTTTTAAAAAAGTATTTTGTAAAATAAAAAAACGAGACGCTCTGTAGTATAAGTAAAATATATAAGTATAGAGCTCGTGAGTAAAAAAAAGAAATATTATTTAATTTTTCTGTAAATAGTAATAGTGAAAAAATATTTTATAAATACAATTATCAAAACACGTTATTAACATTATCAACAAATTTGTGTTAATAAAATAAATAGCAATTTTTCTTTTTGTGTTAATAATTTTTCTTACTTCGTATCAAATAATTTAACAACCAAAAACCATGGCAAAAAAAGTAGCAAAAAAAGCAGCTCCAAAAAAAGCAGCTAAAAAAGCAGCTCCAAAAAAAGCAGCTAAAAAAGTAGCTAAAAAAGCAGCTCCAAAAAAAGCAGCTAAAAAAGTAGCTAAGAAAAAGTAAGAAGAAGGCTCGTAAGAGCCTTTTTTTTTGCCCTTTTTTTTCTCCCTCCTTCTTTAAAAATTTCTTAAGCCTTCTGAACTACACCAATACCCGGCAAATCGTTTAATGTTATTTTGCCATTTATAAATTCGATCCCATCAAAAAAATTATTTTTGATCAACAATGGAGCATCCAGATCCGCATAATCAACAAGTGGAGAAAGTTGTGCCGCTGCAGAAACTGCACATGATGTTTCGGTCATACATCCGATAAGTATCTTTAAATTTAATTGCCGTGCATAAGAGATCATTCTATTTGCTTCAAATATTCCGGTGCATTTCATGAGCTTTATATTAATTCCATGAAAGCAATTTTTGACTTTATCAATATCTGCAAAACGCTGTATGCTTTCATCGGCAAATAAAGGCAAAGGACTTCTTTCATAAAGCCAAAATGCATCATCAACATTTTCTTTTGGTAAAGGCTGTTCTATAAATAATACATTTTTGTCTTGTAACCAATTTATCATTTCAAGTGCCTGATGTTTATCTTTCCATCCCTGATTTACATCAATAGCAATAGGTTTATTAGTAAGGCTTCTGATCGTTGATATAATTAATTTATCATTCTCTCCATTCAATTTTACTTTTAATGTTTTGAATGAATTTCCTTCAATGAGTTTTTGTTTTATAATTTCAGGCTCATCAATTCCAAGAGTATAGGTGGTATAAGGAGTGTTTTCTTTTTCACAATTAAATAATTGCCAACAAGATTTGTTTTGTAGTTTTCCCAGGAGATCATGTAAAGCAATATCCACGGATGCTTTTGCTGCTGTATTACCCGGAGCAAGTTCGTCAATTGCTTTAATGATCATTTCGATATCAAATGAATTTTTAAATCCGGATAAAAGATTTGCTGCTTTATTTAAAAACGACAAAGCTGTTTCATGTGTTTCACTTAAGTAAGGTGGCATACTTGCTTCACCGAAACCAATTATCCCTTCATGTTCAAGTTGCGTTAAAACAATATTTGTTGATGAACGCACACCATGTGCAATTTTAAATGGTCGCTGGAAATACAGAATTGCCGGTGTAAAATTAAGCTTCATTTGGTTTTTTCAGAAAAGTAAATAGTAGTATCAATTGCATTTTAATAATTCTTGATTAGTACTAAAATTAAAATAGAGCAATGGTAAGCGCATCTTATGCTTGAACTTATTATTTTGAAAATGCTCAGGATAATCAAACGATTAACAAATTATAAAAACATTTGTTTTCAATCATATTTTTTTAATAACCCCCTCTTGACGTTCTAAAATTGCAATTTTCTTAATGAGCATCTATTTCAGATGGAGCCCCAAATTGTGTGGTTAAATAAATTATCCTCCAAAGAAATCAGCAAACGTAAATTTTTCTTTTAAACGAACTCCTTTTTCTGTGTGCTGAACGGTGCAACATTCGTTTACAGCGTCATGTTCGAAAAATAAAATAGATTCGTTATCAGCTGCTTGATTTAGTAGGATTTCTTTTTCCGTCATCGTTAATAATGGACGAGTATCATATCCCATCACATACGGTAATGGAATATGGCCAACTGATGGAATCAGATCAGCCATATAAATAATTGTTTTCCCTTTATATAGTATATTTGGCAACATCATGGCATCAGTATGACCACGCATAATGGATAAAGAAATGTTAGAACCTAATTGTTCCGAATCGTCTCCGTCAATAAATTTTAATTGTCCGCTTTCCTGAATAGGCAAAATGTTTTCTTTTAAAAAACTTGCCTTCTCTCTTGGGTTTGGTTTTGTTGCCCATTCCCAGTGTTCGGCATTACTCCAGTAAGTTGCATTTTTAAAGACAGTTTCTAAACCGCTTTTATCATCGTTGTATTTAATGCTTCCACCACAATGATCAAAATGTAAATGCGTTAAAAACATATCTGTTACATCATCAAAACTGAATCCTGCAGTATGCATTGACTTTTCAAGCGAATCAGTTCCATGTAAATAATAATGTGAGAAAAATTTTGCATCTTGTTTATTGCCCATTCCATTATCAATCAAAATAAGCCGGTTTCCATCTTCAATTAATAAACAACGCATTCCCCAGGAACACATATTGTTTTCGTCTGCCGGATTTGTTTTGTTCCACAATGATTTTGGTACAACACCAAACATAGCCCCCCCATCCAATTTAAAGTTTCCGGTGTTTATTACATGTAACTTCATGATATAAATATTGGTTTTTTCGAACTGCAAATATCGGATTAATACCTGAAAAATGAAGTTTTAAAATATCTGATCGTTAATTAAATCAGGGGCCTGTGTTAAAATGATCATTGAATTAATTCACCAAAAGCCACAGCACATCCATTGTAGGTTTTTTTGTTTAGTTGAACAGTAACGCTGTTGTTGTATTTTTTTTCACTCATTCCATCGCTGCACTTTTCCTTTTTTATTTTTAGTTCGATAGAATTAGTGTCATTTTTAGCAGAGTAAATTACACTACCATTTTTAATTTGTGATTTCGTATAATTAAAATGAATTGTTTTTTGTTCCATCGGATCATAAAAATCGATCAGGTTTTCTTTTTCTGAAATTTGCACCTGCCAAAAAGGTTCATTTCCCATGCACCAGTATTCATAAGGAATACAATCGTTCTGATAATTTTTTAATTCCGTTTCCGAAACTGATTTTATTTGTAATGTATAGGGGTCAGCTTCTGAACCACTTGCTATTAATTCTCCTTTTACTTTAATATAAATTGTTTGATAAGGATATGCATTGGGTAGTATTTTTTTATAAAGAGTATCCAACGAAATTGTTTCGTCTTCTACAGGATAGCTTAAAGAATGGTTTTCAGAAAAGCAAACTTTCAGCATGCCGCTACTACCAGGTTTTGAAAGGAAATACAATCCTTCAAATTCTTCAACTTTATGGATAGTATCTTTTTTAATGGTAGTTGTTTGGGGAGTAATCTTAGAAGTGTTTTCTTGCTGATGACAGGAAAACAACAGAAAATTAATTATAAAAAATAAAAACAATAATTTCCTCATTCAGGATCGGTCATTAAAAAAATTGAGCGCCCGAAAGCGCTCAATTCATAAACAATTATTTCTTTTTAATATTTCTTTTTCCAATTTTGGTATTCGTTAGCATCAATTTGTTTAAGCATAGCTTTAATAGCACCTGCCCAATAATTACGCATTCCAACACCCATTGCCTTGCCACTCATTTTTTCACAAACTAATACCTTTTTTGTTGCGATATCAAAGAAAGTAACGTAAACATCTGCCATTTGAGTTCCCTTATTAAAATTTTCAACAACGAATACCAATCCGATTCCTTCTTTTTTGTCACCAGCACCATATTTTTTGATCATCGGATCAATTTCAGTTCTTTCAATTTTCCCTGCATTAAAACTCATACACTTATCAGGATCAATTTTGCTATTAATCTCATTTATAGGTGCCATATCATAGTAAATATTATCCGCCCTGAACGCTTCCTTTATTTTGAAATTTTGAGGTTCTCTTGCAATGAGGGAATTCCATTCACCCATCCATTTGTTTTTAATATCACTGCCTGTAGCCGGCAAAGCGCCCATTCCTTGATCAAACTGGCCAACGAATGTTGCTTTTGTAAAGTCCAGTCCGTACCAAACTATTTCCTTTGCGGAAAACACGCTTTTTGCATCTTGTGCTTTGGTTACAGCTACTGCTGTGATCAACAAAGCAAATAAAATTAGTTTTTTCATTTTCATTTTTTTGATTGTTTTTGGCTGATTATTAGTTCACAAAATTATTAGTTCAAAATTATTAGTCAAATTTAATTACAAATCAAATACACCTGTTTATTTCAAATTCAAAAATTGCTATTCAATTATCAACATTTCAACTCGTCTGTTTTTTTGACGACCAGCTTCTGTTTTATTATCGGCAATTGGTTTTGTTGCCCCAAACCATTCCACTTTAAACCTGTTTTCAGCAATACCTTTATTCACCAGGTATTTTTTTATAGCTTCGGCACGTTTTTGCGATAGTTTCATGTTGGTAACTGCATTTCCTTGGTTATCAGTATGGCCTGAAATTTTTAAATGCCATAATGGTTTCTTCGCCATTAAGGCGGCCAATTCATCTAAGGATGCAAACGATTCTTGTTTAATAATATCTTTTGCAGATGCAAATTCAAGATTATTAAATGCTTTCTTAATTATTTCTTCTTCAGCTTTTGTAAGCTTCACAGCCACATCATTCTCATTCTCACGTTTTAATTTATTGTCATCTGTTTTAAGAATAACAAATTTGAAGAAACGGGTTTTTTCATCAATAAAAGCCATCTTAGGAACACCTCCAACCATAACTTTTATTTCTTTGAGGCTATCGGTATCTTCACCCTCCAATTTAAATAATACAAATTCATCTGCCGGCAGATCATCAAATCTGAAAAAGCCATCTTTGCCTTTAATTGCAGAACGTAAAATTTTTCCATCCGTGTCGATTAAATTCAGTTTTATTTCAGGACAGCCATCATTTGAAGCAGGTCCTGGTTTATCAGGGCACAAATCTAACTTATCCTGTGTTCCATCACTGTCTCTATCTGGACAACCTTTGAAATCTTGTAATCCGGGAACATCCGGACATTCATCTAATTTATCAGGAACGCCATCACCATCTTTATCCGGGCAACCTTTGAATTGTGCTAATCCTGCTGTATCAGGGCATTCATCTTCTCCATCAATTATTCCGTCACCATCTTTATCCGGACAACCATGAAATGCAGGTAGTCCTGCAATATCAGGACATAAATCATCTTTGTCCTGAATGTGATCGCCATCTTTATCCGGGCAACCTTTAAATTCTTCAATGCCCGGAACATCAGGACAATCATCTTTTTTATCAGCTATTCCATCTTTATCCCTATCCTTTTGCTTTCTTCCCATTGTTAAATTTATACCAAACTGAACATGAAGGTTTTTTGTGTTTTGTGGGAAAATTGCTCCCAACACATTATCACTTACCATATAAAATTGAACAGGACCAGCGTTAAGTGCAAGGCCCAATCCAATATTATTATAACTGCGATTATAAATTGAATACGAAGCTGAAACATTAAGCCATCTTCCAACTCTTTGGTTAAATGACAATGCTACTCCGGGATGCAATACTTTATCGAATACTTGTCCGTAAAATAAAATTCCTGCATTGCTTTTTTCATTTATATAATAATTTGCACCCAGATAAATTTGAGTGGAAAGCTTAGTCGTATAACTTTCATGAACGGTATCTATTTTAAATATTTTAGACAATGAATCACCCATTATTTCAAATGCTTGTTCAAGATTCAGGGAATCATTATTTACAAACTGGTTCAGATCTACCCCTTGATAGGTGAATGATCCATCGGCATCATGACTTTGATAATTGGTTGTTGCATCCTTCCATTTTATAAAGCCAAGATCGATCATGCTACCGGAGAAACTAAACTTATCGTTGTATTTATATACACCACCTATGTCAATGCCCATACCGTGGTTTTTCTTTTTAAACGCGTACTTAGAAACACTGAGGTTATCAAAAGAATTAGTATCAACACCGGAAGTGTTAATGATGATATTTGATTTAGCAGTAATTGCAAAATAGTTTGGATCTGTATTAAGAGTAACATCCGATTTTTCTGTCCAGATGTTTTCCATTCCATATAAATATTTCACCTTAACACCAATGGTAATTTTGTCATTCAAGTCACGGGCATAACCAAGACCATATTCGCGATAATGAGAAAAATTCAATCCAAAATTAAAATTTACATCCTGTCCTAACAGATCAGGATCTCCGTTTCCTTTCCATACAAACTCCAGAAACTTTTTGGGATAACGAAAACGCAGATCTATTTTTTCTGTAATGTTAACACTGAAATAGTTTTTTTCTTTTATAATAAAACCGAATGAAAGTAAATCTGGATGGTAAGCTACAGTCATGTAATTATTCTTTGATAATTTGCTTAACATATTTCCGAAATCAAGATGAAGTGAATCATCTGCTTCGTGTTTTACCAGATCCGAATATTTAAATCCACTGTGACTTAGGTTAAGGTATTGCGAAGAAATACCGGGTAAGCCAACATTATACTTGCTATAAGTAGGTTTTAATGCAGGGTTAGCATACATACGTTGAGGAACTACCTCCATATTATAGAGTGTCAGGCTTTGCTGAGCGGATGCGGTATTTTGAAATAACAAAATGGTTAGAACAAATACTATGTGGATTGTTTTTTTCATAAAAAGAGTTTCTGAGTTTTTTTTAAATTTTATTCTATGAAATGTTAGCCTTTTACTTTGATCTTAAATTGAACTCCCAGCTTTACATCCAGACGGTAAGTGGAATAAATTTTCACGTTTGAGGTTCCTCCATTTGCAGTAGAAGCAATAGCACTTACCAGCATATATTTGGAGTTTTTTAAAAGCTGCAATCTTGCTTTGTCAATATAAGCATCATATACTTTTTGTGTCGGAGAAGTTACCATTCCTGTTAAAGGGCTCACGACACCTGATTTTAACATTAATTGATTTGGAACTATCAGTGAATCGATTACATTATAAAGTGTATCCACAAAATAAATCTGCATATCCACATCTATGGGAAATCCATTCGAGTTATACATTCTGAACATAGCTGATTCAACATCCTCAGAGATCGTTTCATCAAGTTTAAAATTTACAGTATCTACCAACCAAAAATCTTTTGCAGTTCCCCAAAGTGGCAGATCAAGTTCCATATCAACTTTAAAGCGACTGGTGTCCAGCACAAAATTATTGTTTGTTGGCCCAGCAGGGTTGGAAAGTGAATTGATCTGGTAAACTACATTTTTTGGAACATTATTAATTACGGATACGATGTTACTATTTGTATTATCAAGTGTAAATGAACCTGTCGCTGTTTGTCCGATTTGCGCCCAGGTAGGACTATTGATTGGAAGTGGATTTGGACTTCCTGTAATTGGATACGACAGGAAAGGAGGTGTAAAGCCATCCAATTGTGAAATGCTCGCAACAATTGGTACACCATATGAATTTGTGATCACCACTTTCACACTTGGGTCAACCATTGTAAAGGAGCCCATCCCCAAAGAGTTCTTAAATATTGAAATTTCAACGGTGTCTTTATCAGGTGATAAGGCGACTTGTCCGATATCTCCATAAATCCTACCAAATTGCATGTTACTCAACGATTGATTTAGAGTTACAACATCAGAAGCTGTTGGAGGTATTCCTGAACCTGTAAGTGTTACAGCATAATTAACAACAAATTGATTGTAGGTTGTTCCACCCATGGTCATGTCAAAAGTATATCCTGCCAGACTATAGGTTGCATTAGCCAAAACAGGGACAGTTCCTGTATAAATAAGAGGCAATACCTGAGAAAAAACGACACCGTTCTTTTTTGCAGAAGGTATGGTAACGACAATGTTTCCGTTAAATTTAAAGTCAGAACTCAGAGAAATACCAATATCCCCTGTTTTGAAGGTCATGGAATCAACTTTTGGGTTAGGGGCGGTTGATCCGGAAACAAAATTTATTGTTTGACTGTAAGGAACGGTAACTGTTCCATTGGTGGAAAGTGCTGCAATTTGTGCCGGTGTAAGAGATGGAGTAGTGTATGGCGTAGGATTTTGAGCAGGAATAACAATCAGATCCGAAGCAAGAAGTGAAAACAAATTTCCTTTATAAACCAAGGTGCAAAAATTATCCGCCCCAACAATAATTTGACCCTGGGTGTCTTCTCTGGTTAAGATATCCTGTACCGTTAGCGAGGAATATACCAATGGAACCGCAATGTTTGGGTTCCATTCTGTTTGTGCAAGTTTATTTAAATCAAAATTGTCCTTGATACAAGATTGAAATGTAAAAATCATAATTGCTGTTGAAAGAGCAAAAGCAATTACAATTCTTGATTTTTTAAAGTTGAAATTTTTCATGGTTGAAATTTTTTGTACTTGCTAAGGTAGTAATTTTTTGAAATTAAAGCACTTACAAAAAAAATCAGTTAATCAAGTTGATAAACATAAATACTTTTATCAGAACTACCGGTGATCAGGTTTAATATCCCTTCATTATTTATATCACCAATACTGAAAGAAGTTTTTCCGGTAAGCGGGAAGCCATTATATAAAGAACCATTTTCATTAAACAAATACAATTTATTTTCTGTTTCAGATACAACTCCGATTTTTTCCGTTCCATCAGGAAACAAAAAGAAGATTGGCAACCCCGATATTTTTGATTGAAACTCATAAGTATAGATCAGTGATTTATCAGCTGAAAAAATTTTCAATTTAGTACGGGTTAAAAAAATGTATTCTTTGGTTTTATCATTATTAATGTCTTTATAATCAAAGTAAGGCGATGTTTCAAAATCTTGTAATTTGATGTTTTCCTTATCTCCTGTTAAACTTACTTTAATTATATTACCTAATGTATCAGCAGCAATTATGTATGATTTGCTATAATCTTTTCCTGTTTCAATAAAAAAGTTACGAATTCCGGGAGCAAGTTGTTCCTTCATTTTAATACGTATTTCTCCTTGCCGATCAAGCAGGTATATTTTTCCTTTCACATCAATGGCACATATATGATCTTTATTATTGGCTCTGAAATATTGAAGCGGAACATAAACAAGGTTTGTTGTTTTATCAGATTTAAACCCTGAAACTTCTTCCCCATCAGGTTTATAACAATTGATCTTTTTGTTTTCACAAGCAATAAAAATTCTATAATCACGATTTTTCTCATAATCAAAAACCGATAAAGCATTGGTTGCCTGTGATTTTAATTTAATTGGAAATCCTTTCATGTCATTGCCATTGCGATCATACATATAAATTGCTGAACGGGTGTTGAATAATAGTTGTAGTTTCTTGTTTTTTAAAACATCCACTTGAACTATATCACTCATTATTTTTTCATGCAATTGCTTCGACCAGATTATTTTTCCGGTATTACTGATCAGATAGATTTTATTGGCGTCATCCTGTACAAAGATTTCTTTGGCTTTTGTAATATGATTTGTAACTAAATAGGGCTTTGAACTAATGGTCGTGTCTAATTTTGATTCCCATAAGGTGCTGATCTCCTGCTTAACTTCAGGATTGTATTTTAAATAAATGGTGCTGTAAAATAATTTATTGTTAAAAGTGAATTGGATTCCAACGCCTTCAAATTTTTGCAGAAGAGCTAATTGTTTTTCAATATCTTTTGATAGATCTTCGGTAAGAAAAGAACTATAGATATTGCCTGACCGGGCAATAGAAGAATAAATAAATAAATTTGCTTCCCCGGAAACATTCTCAGCAAATGCCTGATAATTTTTATTATTCGCCAATGTTTTGTTGTTCTCAAAATCAGTTATAAAAGTACGCAATGCAGCATCGGTGTTGGCAAATACAATATAATCATCGATGGCTGTAAAATAATTTTCAGATATTTTATTAAACTGCCATCCGAATATTTGTGGTAATATATTGCGTAATTTTAAATGTGAAATAACGTAATTTCTATAGTTTGTTGTATCGGGTTTTTCTTTTTCCTTTTTAGCAACCGAATCAACTATTCCATTCAGGGTAGTTACAGCATCATCAATATTGTTCGAACGGATCACTGCATAGGCATTGGTTGAAAAATCTGTTGATGAAGGTTCTGTTACAACCAGTGCCATTTCATTGTTTATCCAATCGAACATGGAACGTTCAATGTTGATCTTGTATTTTTTATTGATCCCCTCAACGTATTGTTCATAATTTTGAGAACGTTGTTTTGCACTCAGATAGTTTTTATAATCGCGATGAAATGATTTGATGTTGCTTATTCCGAAAAATAGTAACAATGCAGTTTTTGATGGAATAACCTTTGTTAATTCTATCTCTTGTGGCTTTTGTTTTCTGAAAAGATTCAAAAAATTGATTGATGAATCGTTCGCTTGTGTAAATCCGCTTAACATTAATGAATTAGGCTTCAAAGTAATGTCCCATCCCGAATAATCTGCAAAATCAGACAAGCCATTGGTTTCATTTCTGAGTGTAGGAAAAATAAAATTGTTGATCAGATTCGGGAATGTTTTGTAATTAACATACACATTAGCATCCACATTTTTTCCTGCGGTATTAATTACCTTACTGAAGTTTTTGTCTTTAGCAATCGAAACACCTGATTTTAATTGACGAATAGCATCTTCAACAAGGTTTTGTTTGCAGCTCATCATTATTATTCCCTTTAAAAAAGCATAACTTAAAGAATCCTTATTTGGAGGATGAATAGTTAAAATAGTTACCCCATCATAATCCCTTTCTGTCGGTTCTGAATTTTTGTTAAGGATTTTCAGAAAATCATCTAATGTTGATGTATAAGTAAGATTTGGCAGGCTATAAACATATAATAGATCAAACGTGTTCGCTCCTGAGAGATGAGCAGAAATAAAAATGGAATGATTATCAAGGAGTTTTGAAACTTCAGGATTCATTGTTAATAATGAATCAATATATTTTGCATGAGAATTGAGTTTCGAAAAACTAGTTGTTCCCAGCAATTCTTCCCACATAATATTGGTTTGCGATAATTTTTTCCAGGTGTTTTTTGCTTGTTTGCTCTCAATTATGAGTGCAGCATTGCTTGGGATCGCATTAATTCCTTCGCTGACAGGAGTGCTTATTTCTTTGGTGTAAGTAAACCAATAAACTCCTGCAGCTATTGTGGCTAATAAGAGTATTCCGAAAAATATTTTTTTAAACATGTTTTTTAGATCCAAAATTGGAGCTTGAATCGGGATCTACGGGCAAAAGTATAAAATGCGATTGCTGAAAAGATTTGATTTTAAAGGAACTTACTAACAGTTGAATGCTAATTAAAAATCGAATTCCAGCTGATCGGGAATCAGCCGAAAACTTTTTCGATGATGCTCGGTAATACCATATTTAATGATAGCTTCCCGATGTTTTTCGGTTGCGTAGGCTTTATTATTCATCCAATCATAATGTGGAAACTGTTCATGCAATCTATCCATGTAGTCATCACGATATGTTTTTGCAAGGATGGAAGCAGCGGCAATGCTCATATATTTCCCGTCACCTTCAATAATGCAATGATGGGGAATAGTTTTGTATTTCTTAAAACGATTTCCATCAATCAATAAACTTTCAGGTAAAACTTTTAATTGATCAAGGGCACGATGCATTGCCAAAAAAGAAGCATTAAGAATATTAATTTTATCTATCTCTTTCGCACCGACTTCAGCAACCGCCCATGAAATTGCTTCTTGCTCAATGATAGGTCTTAATAGCTTTCGTTGTTTATCACTCAACTTTTTAGAATCATCTAAAATTGAATTTTTGAATTTTTTTGGAAGGATCACAGCTGCTGCAAAAACCGGACCGGCAAGGCAACCACGACCTGATTCATCACAACCGGCTTCTACTAAGATCTTATCGAAATATTTTTTGAGCATATCTCCAAATTAGGATTCAAGGAATTTACATTTTATAACAATTATTCATTCGTTTTCCCGGTTCGTTGTGTCCCTCTACTTTCTCGACTCCGCTCGAAATGACTAGCGCACGGTCATTTCGAGCGGAGTCGAGAATTGGGCGGTATTAAAAATTAATAATTTTACACATATCTGATAGCTAGCGAATTGTACTTAAGAACAAAATATAATTTCTTTCAGATCAAATTCTTTTTTTTCATGGGATGAAAGCTCCATTTGAAGTTTCCCTGAAGAAGAAACACCGGTAATTTTCCCAACAAATTCTTGATACTTTGAGGAATAATTGCTCCACTCTTCAAATCTATATAAATTTTGCAAATAGGCATTGTTGATACTCTCCAGCTTATTTGTTTTTAATTGCAAATATCGAGCTTCTATAAATTCGCAAATTTGTTCTATTGCTGGCATTAGTTCAACTTCTTTATTGGTAAGTGTTTTAAGAGATGTTGCATTTTTTGTTGTAATAAATTCTGTTTGATTGATATTGATACCGATACCAATTATTGAGCTTTGGATATTGTTTTCCCGAAGTGTATTTTCAATTAAAATACCTGCAATTTTTTTATCACCAACATAAATATCATTTGGCCATTTTATTTTTATTTTTGAACTTAAGTTATGCGGATGTAGCCATTCTGCCATTAAGTCAGCGACAGAAAGCGAAATGATTTTTGTAATCAAAAACTGATTGTCGGCTTGCAAAAAGGAGGGATTCAAAATGAGGCTCAAAGCTATGTTTTTGTTGGCTTCGCTCTCCCATCCACTTCCTCGTTGGCCTCTTCCGTTTTGTTGATCAAAAGTATAAATTAATGTGCCTTCAACCGGCTTTATTTGTCGCAACAATTCACTGGCATAACTGTTGGTAGAGGCAACCGAGTTTAAATGAATATTATTTTGTCCGACAAATAAAGTTTTCATGGAAATTAATGCAAAGATTTCACTATTTTTGTAGCTAACAATAACCGTTCTGCAAAGAACGAAATAAAACAGAGAAATTCAATTAATGGCAAAAAAGAAAGCAAGTCCTGTAAAAAAAACAGTAAGCAAAAAACCCGCTGCAAAAAAAGTTGCGGTTACAAAAAAAATTGCAGCAAAAAAAACTGCACCTAAAAAAACTGCAGTAAAAAAAGTTACAATAAAAAAAGCAGTAATCACAAAAAAGGCAGCACCAAAAAAAATTACAAAACCTGTATCATCCAAAAAAGCAGAGAAGACTGCGATTGAAAAACTTGTTGATGCAGCAGTGGAGGGTGTTTTAGAAGTTAAAGGAAGAAACATTTCCATTCTCGATTTAAGGAAGATTCATAATCGTGTTTGCGATTATTATATTATTTGTCAAGCCGATTCAAATACACAAGTAAATGCAATTGCCGGTTCTGTTGAAGAAATTGTAAAAAAACGAGTTGGTGACAGACCTTATCATACCGAAGGGTTTCAAAACGCAGAATGGGTCTTGGTTGATTATGTGACTGTTGTAGTACATATCTTTCAATCACAAATTCGTAATTTTTATAATTTAGAAGCATTATGGGCCGATGCAGAAGTTACTAAATTGGCATTTGATTAATTTTTATAGAACAATCTAGTTATGAGTGATCAAGAACAAAAACCTGAGAATAAAAGTTTTAAGGATAAATTTCCAAAAAAACCTAACATGCCGAAAACGCCATTTAGTTTTTATTGGATCTATGGTGTAATTGCAGTAGCATTAATTGCAATGCAATTTTTTAGCTATAGTGGTGGATTAAAAGAAAAAAGCACCACAGAGTTTATTGAAACAATGCTGAAGCAGCACCAGGTTGATAAAATTGTGATCGTTCCTTCTGAAAACATTGCTGAAATAACTATTAAGAAAGACTTTTTAAAATTGCCTCAATATTCGAAAGATGAACTTGATAAGCATATAAATGGTCCGCATTACAAAGTTAAAATTGCAAGTGTGGATAAATTTGTGGATCGACTTAACGAAGCACAAAAAGACTTTGAACCGAATCAACGTGTTGATGCGATAAATGAAAACAGAAGTCAGTGGAGTGATCAGCTCAGTTGGATCATTCCCTTAGTAATAATGATTATCATCTGGATTGTTATTATGCGTAGAATGGGTGGTGGCGCTGGGGGAGGACAAATTTTCAATATTGGAAAATCGAAAGCAACCTTATTTGATAAGGATACTAATGTAAACATTACCTTTAATGATGTTGCCGGATTAGAAGGTGCAAAAATTGAAATAAAAGAGATCGTGGATTTTCTGAAAAATCCTAAAAAATATACAACATTAGGTGCAAAAATTCCAAAAGGTGCTTTATTGGTTGGACCTCCGGGAACAGGAAAAACCCTTTTAGCAAAAGCGGTTGCCGGGGAAGCGAAAGTTCCTTTCTTTTCTCTTTCAGGATCTGATTTCGTGGAGATGTTTGTTGGTGTTGGAGCATCACGTGTTCGTGACCTGTTCCGTCAGGCAAAAGAAAAAGCGCCTTGTATCATTTTTATTGATGAGATAGATGCAATTGGTCGTGCACGTGGTAAAAACCCTGCGCAAGGAGGAAACGATGAACGGGAAAACACATTAAATCAGTTATTAACTGAAATGGACGGGTTTGGTACAAACAGCGGTGTAATTATTCTTGCCGCTACCAACCGTGCTGATATTTTAGACAGAGCATTGATGCGTGCAGGTCGTTTTGATCGTCAGATCTACGTAGATATGCCTGATCTGAACGAACGTAAAGATATTTTTAAAGTGCATTTAAAACCTTTGACATTAGATGCTTCTGTAGATGTAGATTTCCTTGCAAAACAGACACCCGGATTTTCAGGTGCTGATATTGCGAATATTTGTAATGAAGCGGCTCTTATAGCTGCTCGTCATGATAAAAAAATTATTGAAAAACAAGATTTCCTTGATGCCGTAGATCGTATCATTGGTGGGTTAGAGAAGAAAAATAAAATTATTTCAGTACATGAAAAACAAGTAATTGCTTATCATGAAGCCGGACATGCTGCAACCAGTTGGTTGTTGGAACATGCATCCCCCCTTGTTAAAGTGACTATTGTACCTCGCGGACGATCATTAGGTGCTGCCTGGTATTTACCGGAAGAACGACAAATTACTACAACAGAACAGTTGTTGGATGAAATGTGTGCCACACTGGGAGGAAGAGCTGCAGAATCCATAATTTTTGGAAAAATTTCTACCGGTGCTTTGAGCGATCTTGAAAAAGTTACCAAACAAGCATACGCCATGATCACTATTTATGGTTTGAATGATAAGATCGGAAACATTAGCTTTTATGATTCTACCGGAGCAAATGAATACGGGTTTACAAAACCTTATAGCGAAAGAACTGCACAAACAATTGATGAAGAAGTTAGCAAGCTGATTGAAACAGCTTATACCCGTGCTAAAGAAATACTTACAAAAAACAAAGATTTATTAAAATTATTAGCAGCAAAATTACTTGAAAAAGAAGTAATCTTTAAAGAAGACCTGGAAACAATTTTTGGCAAACGTCCTTTTGATAAAGAAGATCTACCATTGTTAAAATCAGAAGAAAAGACGGTAGTTGCTTTGGAAGAGAAAAAAGAAACAAGCACGGAAGAGAAAAAAGAAGAAGAAACAAAAACAGAAAGCGAGCCTGAAAAACCCATAAACACGTTATTTTAAATTATGCGGGATAGCACCACTTCAAAAGAAAAAATTTTAAAAAAAATCCGTAAGGCTTTAACTCACAAATCCTCACAAGAAATTGGTGATGTAGATAAAGAATCAGAAATATATACTACTTCTGAAGAACCTTTGGAGATTCAGTTTGCACAAAATTTTTCGGCACTCAATGGTAAATTTGTTTTTTGTGAAAATGAAGCTGAGTTTATCGAAAATTTTGATTTTATTGCTAAAGACAATAACTGGGAAAATCTTTTTTGTTTGGAACCAAATTTAAAAGAGGTACTAATCAAAGGGAAAATAAATTTTTCTGATAAAGAAGAAAATCTTCTTGCAACAGACATCGGATTGACTTTTTGCGAATGTTTGGTCGCTCGTACGGGAAGTGTCATGATCACATCAAAACAAGCTTCCGGTCGCAGATTGCCTGTTTATGCTAATTTTCATATTGTTGTTGCTTATACATCACAATTAGTGGCCGATATTAAAGATGCATTAAAACTTATTAAAGGGAAATACAACAATCAGTTACCTTCAATGATCTCAACTATTTCCGGACCAAGCCGTACTGCTGATATTGAAAAAACATTGGTACAAGGCGCACACGGACCAAGAGAGATTTTTGTGTTTTTAATTGACGATGCACCATTAGCCGACTAAATCTATCGCTTGTGAATAATTTTTTCAAACGTACACTTACCGCAGGAGCATTTGTCGCAGTTTTATTAGGCTGTACATTTTACAATCAACTTTCATTTTCTATTCTGTTTTTAATGGTCACTGTTTTAGGACTGTTAGAGTTTTATTCCTTGTCGGAAAAAGCAAATGCAAAACCTTTGAAAATTGTTGGAACAGCTATTGGAGCATTGTTCTTTGCACTCAACACTGCTGTTTGCATGAATGTTTTTAAATATCAGATAGTACTAATTTTTATTCCGATAATCTTTCTTGTTTTTATTATTGAATTGTTTTTGAAGAAAGAAAATCCATTTTCCAACATTGCATTTACTTTCCTCGGAATAATTTATGTTGCATTTCCATTATCGTTATTAAATTATATTTTAACGTATAGTGGAACCTACAGCCATGAACTTTTGTTTGGTATTTTCTTTATCATTTGGAGTAATGATTCAGGTGCTTATCTTGCAGGAGTGACCTTAGGAAAACATAAAATATTTCCGCGTGTATCCCCAAAAAAATCCTGGGAAGGAAGTATTGGTGGAACATTAGCAGGTTTTTTGGTGGCTTTTATTATTTCTGGTTGGTACACGAGCATTCAGTTTGCTGATTGGATGGTAATTGCTGCCATACTTATTGTAATGGGCACTTTGGGAGATTTTGTAGAATCACTTTTCAAACGCAGTGTGGATATCAAAGATTCAGGAAATATTCTTCCGGGTCATGGTGGTATTTTGGACCGTTTTGATAGCTTGATCATGGCAATACCATTTGTATTTACTTATTTGTACTTAATGAAACATTTTGCATAAAATGCTTCTTCAGGCAGTATATCCTGTAGGCAAATACTTGGGAGCCCGTCCATATGATAGTTCTTGGGGAATGCCATTGTGGTCGTATATTTTGGCTGTTATTTTTTACTTTATATCGTTATTCGGGTATGGGTTGTGATAAAAAGAGACAAAAAATGATTATTTAACGATGGAAAACCCCTATTTAACGATATCATTTTTTGGAGTGCATATTTTTTATAAATTCGCAGACCAAAACAGTATTCCTGTAAAAAAATAAAAGGAAACTTAACATATAAAATATGACAACAAAAACAAACACAGCCACAGCAGAACAACACGATAGTATGTTTGATGCAGTATTAGCCAGACTTGATGTTGCTGCAAAAATTTATGGTTTATCAAATGAAATTGCAAATATTTTAAGAAGTCCACAAAAACAAGTGAAAGTAAGCCTTCCAATTATGATGGATAATGGCAAACAAGAAGTTTTTGAAGGATTTCGTACTATCCATTCTACAATATTAGGGCCCTCAAAAGGAGGTATTCGTTATGCAACCGATGTTTGTGATGATGAAGTAAAAGCATTGTCTGCTTGGATGACATTTAAATGCGCTGTCGCTAACTTGCCATATGGTGGAGCTAAAGGTGGTATTAAATGTGATCCTCGTAAAATGAGTGTGGGCGAGTTAGAGCGTTTAACAAAAGCATATACTGTTGCAATGGCGGATGTGTTTGGTGTTGACAAAGATATTCCTGCTCCTGATATGGGTACCAGCGGACGCGAAATGGCTTGGCTACTTGATGCATTCAATAAAGTTCACCGTGGGGATTTTCCTGGTGTAGTTACCGGAAAACCAGTTGGCTTAGGTGGTTCTTTAGGTCGTGATGCGGCAACAGGTCGTGGAGTGATGGTTGCTACTTTAGCTGCATTATCAAAGATGAAATTGGATCCTAAAAAAGTGACGGCAGCTGTTCAAGGATTCGGTAATGTTGGTTCACATGCTGCGCGTTTGCTAAGTGAGCAAGGAATTACTGTTTGTGCTATTGGTGATCATACAGCTACTTTCTGGAATGAAAAGGGAATTGATATTCAATCTGCTTTGCGTTATGTGAAAGAGAATGGTGGTATTTTAAAAGGATTTACCGGTGCGGTTGAAATTAAAAATACTGAATTATTAACTGCAAATGTTGACGTATTGGTACCTGCAGCTTTGCAAAATGTAATTACTGAAGAGATAGCACATAGCATAAAAGCAAAATTAATTGTTGAAGGAGCAAACGGCCCGACAACACCTGAAGCAGATGCTATTTTGCAGGAGAAAAAAATAATTGTAGTGCCGGATATTTTAGCAAATGGCGGTGGGGTAACAGTTTCTTATTTCGAATGGGTACAAAATAAATACGGGTACTATTGGACTGAAGAAGAAGTAAATAAAAAACACGATGCTTCCATGAACCTTGCATTTGAAAGTGTTTGGAATAACGGCCAGCAATATAAAACTACCATGCGAATTGGTGCATACATTACTGCTATGAAAAAAGTAGAATTTGGTATCAAGGCAAAAGGGGTTTATTAATAAATAGACTTTTTCTAAAACAAAAACGTCCCGAAATTTCGGGACGTTTTTGTTTAGTTCATTCCGGCCAACATAGAGGAATCTTTGTATTCAAGAGATTTATTACAATGGGGTACATAGATTCTCAAAAGCAGGAAATTAGAGAATATTTTTATTGATCCACATACATTACTTCTTTCACAGCTTTTATCACACGAACAACATTTGGTAAGGAAGCCTCAATTAGTGTTGGAGCATACGGTAATGGAACATCGGCAGCAGTGACACGCAATATTGGAGCATCCAAATAATCGAAAGCTTCTTTTTGAACTTTAAATGCAACTTCTGTAGCGATAGCCCCCAATGGCCAGGCTTCTTCAACGATCACCAATCTGTTTGTTTTTTTTACAGAAGAAATAATAGTAGCATAATCAATGGGGCGAATAGTACGCAGGTCAATTATTTCAACACTAATACCTTCTTTCTCTAATTCAATTGCCGCACCGATTGCTTGTTTAATAATTTTACCAAAGGATACAATCGTAACATCTTTCCCTTCCCGTTTAATATCTGCAACACCAATAGGAATTAAATATTCTCCTTCGGGAACTTCTCCTTTTTCGCCATACATCTGTTCGCTTTCCATAAAAATCACAGGGTCGTTGTCACGAATGGCTGATTTTAAAAGACCTTTGGCATCGTATGGATTGGAAGGGACAACAACTTTTAATCCCGGACAGTTTGCATACCAATTATCAAATGCTTGTGAATGTTGCGAACTTAGCATTCCTGCAGAAGCGGTAGCACCACGAAAAACGATGGAAACAGGAAATTGTCCACCACTCATACTCATCATTTTAGCGGCAGAATTTATTATCTGGTCAATTGCAACTAAGGAAAAATTAAATGTCATATATTCAACAATAGGCCTTAACCCATTCATTGCTGCACCAATAGCAATGCCTGTAAAACCAAGCTCTGCAATGGGTGTATCTATTACACGTTTTTCTCCAAATTCAGCAAGCATTCCTTTGCTTACTTTGTAAGCACCATTATATTCAGCAACCTCTTCACCCATCAACAATACCTTTTCATCTCTTCGCATTTCTTCGTTCATTGCTTCACGCAATGCTTCACGAAACTCAATTGTTCTCATTTGATTTTGATTTAATGAACCGCAAATTTAACCATTTTATGATTAAAATCATTTTAATAAATTTCGTTCTGAAAAAATAGTATGACTGTTGGAAATAGCATATTTTTACATCCGTTCAAAAAAATATATTGTGGAAAATAATCAATTTGATATCATCATCGTTGGCGGAGGAATTGTAGGATTAGCATCTGCCTATAAGATCAATCTAAAATATCCTGATAAAAAAATTCTTGTTCTCGAAAAAGAAAAAGAAGTAGCGGCTCACCAAACTGGTCATAATTCAGGCGTAATTCACTCCGGGATGTATTATAAGCCCGGATCGTATAAAGCAAAAAATTGTGTGGATGGTCGAAGAGAACTTGTCGCATTTGCCAAAGAATATAAAATACCTCATGATATTTGTGGAAAAGTGGTGGTAGCAACCGATGATTCGGAATTGGCACACATGAATAAAGTATTGAATAATGCCATTGCAAATGGTGTGGAAGGGATTGAAAAAATTAATTCAAAACAAATAAAAGAAATAGAACCATTTTGTGAAGGTATTGAAGGTTTATGGGTGCCATGCACAGGAATAATAGATTATGCGGATGTTTCGAGAAAATATGTTGATCTCATACAATCTAAATTTCAGGGAAGCAAGGTGCTTACAGAACATGAGGTTACTGCATTTGATAAACAACAAGGTTATACAGATGTTATTACCCCGAAAGGAAAATTCAGAGGAACATATATTATTACCTGCGCTGGTTTGCAAAGTGATAGAATTGCAAAAAAAGAAGGAGCAAAGATCGATACAGCTATTGTGGGTTTTCGTGGCGATTATTATGATCTGAGCGATAAAGGAAAAAATAAAGTACGAAACTTAATTTATCCCGTCCCAAATGCCAAATACCCTTTCCTTGGAGTTCATTTTACCCGTATGATAAAAGGTGGAACAGAATGTGGGCCAAATGCGGTTTTTGTTTTTAAACGGGAAGGATATACAAAAACGGATTTCTCTTTAAAAGATACAGCAGAGGCTCTTTCGTTTGGTGGTACCTGGAAATTTTTTGCAAAAAATATGAAGTTTGCCATGGATGAATATCATGGTGCCTTTTCGAAAACATTTTTCTTAAAACGTTTGCGTAAATTAATTCCAAGTTTAGAGATGGATGATTTAAAACCCGGACGAGCAGGTGTTCGTGCGATGGCACTTGCTCCGGAAGGGAATATGATCGATGACTTTAAAATTGAAGTGAATGGAAATGCGATACATGTCTTAAATGCTCCATCACCAGCCGCTACTGCATCATTAGCTATAGGGACGGCAATACAGGAAATGGCAAACGAACATTTTCATTTAGGATAATTGATTGTAATTATTAATCAATAAAAAACACGTTAATTTTTTAACGTGTTTTTTATTGATCAGTTTTTAAATAGCATTCTTATTTTCTCCGATTTCCTTTTGCGGCCAAAGTCGTAAACAAATTGAAAGCTGAATAATTAGATAAAGTTGTTCCGGAACAAACACTTGCCACCTGAAATTCATAGGTGGTTGACGAAGACAATCCACTTACCGCCAACGATGTTCCAGTTGTTGATGCATTAGTCCAAGTAGTTGAAGTTGTTGGTTTATAACGAACACTGTAACTGGACACTCCAGTTGAAGACCAATTTAGTGTAGCACCGCTTTTAGTTATAAAAGTGGCACTTAAACCGGCAGGAACATTACATGAAGTAAGTACACTACTTGCCAGTGTAGTAAATGTTACGGATGATGAAAATGCAGATGACGATGTGGAAGAGCAAACACTTGCTACCTGAACTTCATAAGTTGTTGCTGTGCTCAGGTTGCTTATTCCAAATGATGTTGAAGCCGTTGAAGCAGTTATCCAAGTACTTGATGTTGTTGGTTTGTAACGCAGATTGTAACTCACAGCACCTGTTGAAGACCAATTTAAATTGGCGCTGTTTTGGGTGATTAAAGTCGCATTCAATCCACCGGGAACATTACAAACAGTAGTTGTGGTTGTAGTACCAGGTGCGGTACCTCCTAATGAAGTTAAAATACTAGCCCTTGGACCATATAAAGTGGCGTTCATTCGGGCAGTTTGCCCTTGTGTCATCATATTTCTGGCACCATCGGCACTGTAATCCATATAGTTCATGAACATGTCTCCATAGGAATTAATACTGCATGCAGAAAGTTTTGGAAATACAGGGTAATCATAATTTGCCTTTTCCTGACAAGGAGTATCATTTACCAAGTCATCACCACAAGTAGCATCTCCCCAGATGTGATAAACGTTTAACCAATGCGCTATTTCGTGGGTAGCTGTTCTTCCTTTATTATAACTTGTTTGCAAAGTACCAACTCTTCCAAAGCAATTATATTTGACCACCACACCATCTACAGAAGCTGGTGCTCCTGGAAAAGTAGAATAACCACACAGACCTAAATTACCTACCCAGATATTCAGGTATTGACCAGTTGGCCAGGCATTGTGCCCACCGTAGCTATCAAATTTTATATAATTATTGGAGGAAAAAGAAGTGTTGGAAGTATATGTTCTTGTAATACCGCTAGTCGCATTTCCATTCGGATCCCGTTTTGCTAAAACAAAATGAATGTTAGCATTTGCAGCATAAGGCTGGAAAACGGAAGGTGTGTTTACTGCATCGGCATTAGTTCTGGAATAATCTTCATTCAGCGCATCGATCTGTGACAATACCTGGGCATCCGAAATGTTTTGGTCAGCCAGGTTATACACTACATGCACCACAACAGGAATAGTAATTACCTGGGTGATTGATTTTTGTAGCCCGTTATTATTAGCTATCCTCGTCTGAATGTCACGTTCGATTAAACCCATACGGGTTTTGAGTGCAGGGTCGGACAAAAGTTGCTGTTCCATGTATTCTGTAGTTCCGCAGGCAGCAGATTTAGCCTGAGTTTCATTTTGAATTGTGGCTGGTGTTATAAGATCACTTTCTTTTTTACAGGAAAAAAGAAATACCATTAAAATAAATGGAAGGAAGAAGAGTTTTTTGTTCATGTTGTTTAAAGTAATTTTTTTTAAAGATTTGAATAATGCAGTAATTGCATTTTTAGGCTGATCAGTCAATATTGTTTTTTTTGTTTTCATTTTCATTTTTATTTATTTGTTAAGAGAGATTTGAACTGTTTTGTTTTTTAGCGCAAAGATGTACATCCTTTTTAGATGGGACATGTTCGGGTATTAAATCCTAATTAGTGTTATTTTGATTGTTATTCTATTCGACTGGTGTGATTCACCTGTTTGTTTTGTATCGGTGAAATATTAAATTAGTATAGATTAAGTAGGTGTTTTATATATGAGGAATTTTTTTATAAAGCAATTTATATTTTATTTGACTAATATTCTTTTTTTTGTTTGTTTTACTTTAGCTTCATTGCTGTCCCAGCACAATAATGATGCCCCATTTTTAATATCAATTACCAGCATTGCATATCCTTTTGTTTTCTTTTTCTGAGCAACAATTGTATGTAATTCATTTATTTCAATTGACCTTAGAATGTCGTTGCTTCTGATTTTTTTTGCATGTATGCCCCATTCTTTAATCCAATAGAATATGGTTACATGATTTACTTCCAGTATTCTTGCGATGACCCTGTATCCTAATCCTTCCAGGTACATTGCTAAAGCCATTCGTTTTATTTCATCTGCCCTTACATCAGATTTTCGTATCACAGTGTATCTGTAGCTGCAACTTTTACATTGATATCGCTGGCGTCCGTTTGCGATGCCATCTTTGCAGAAGTTAGATTGTTTACATTTTGGACAGTTCATACTTTCTGATATTAAAATTACGAAATCTATATTAGATTAACAAATATATTTAATTAAATTTTACATTTATTTGAAATGTTTTGTTCTAAGAAAAAAAAATCAGAACAAAAAAATCAGCCTTTAAATCATTCTGCATCAGAATGAAATAGATCACTGTCCAGTTTGACATTTGTCATTTTGCAAGACACTACTTCGGAATAATTTTGCCTCATAAATATAATTATTAAAAACAATTAAAAAAACAAGACAATGAACACGACAATTATTATTAGGCAAAAGTTGTTAGATTCTTCCCGACATAATTGTTGGTTTGGGTTAACTAACATTGCAAAACCATTCAACACTTTAAAGGTTGGAAGCAGCTATATAATTGCTGCGCTATTATTTATTATGATAGCATTAACTTCAGAAAAATCCGTTGCCCAAATCACTACAGGATTTGAATTGGATGGAAATGCAATATCAGTGTTACCCAACCCTCCGGATGATTGGGATCTTATTTATAGCAATACGAGCAGCGCACAAGTTGCAACCGGTGTTGTAAATGATGCGCCATCCAGTGCAGATAATAGATTAACAGTAGGATCTAAAGATCAGGGGGATATTAATACCTGGCACTATGATATTGCAAGTGTACCTGACAAGAATGATATCCTTCATGCTGGAGCGGCACTTTATGGCGGTAATAAGATCTATTTTTTCGGTGATCGATATGCCGTAAGTGGGGATGCACAAATCGGTTTTTGGTTATTTAAAAACCCCATAACAACAAATGCAGATGGAACATTCAACGGAGTTCATGCAATTGGTGACATTTTGTTGTTGTCAAATTTCGTAAATGGAGGAGGCGTACCTGTCATAGTAGCTTACGAATGGGTGGGCAGCGGAGGTTCTGACGGAACCCTGAATCTGGTTCCTGTTTCAGGAACCAACCTTTACGCCATTACTAATAGTAGCGTAGAACCTTCTCCTTGGCCTTATCAGGAAAAAGATGGCACACCTGCTAATTTTTTTCCTGTTGGTGGATTTTATGAAGGAGGAATTGACCTTGCCGGCTTAGGCTTTGGCATCGATCCCTGCTTCAGTTCTTTCATTATGGAAACCCGATCATCAGCGTCAGTAAATGCAGAATTAAAAGATTTTGTGATGGGTAATTTCTTCACCAAACCACAGGTCTCAGTTAATTCGCCTAGCATTTGTGTTAATGGAGGTCCGGTTACTTTAACAGCAACTGTACAAGGAGGTGTTAGTCCATTCTCATACTTATGGGCACCAGGTGGAGCAACAACTGCTTCCATTAGTGTTTCGCCTTCTGTTACTACAACTTATACCGTTACAGTAACAGCAGCTAATGGATGTATTGCAAATCCTGCAACAGGAACAGTTACGGTAAATCCTTCTCCGGCATGTTCAATAGGTGATCCAAATCCACCTTTGGCTGTGGTAATCTGTAATACTCCCGGAAATACAATCTCAACAAGTACATCTATAGATCTTAATTTATTCACACTTTCCTGGTCTATTACGCCTTCACAAGCCGGCATGACGGGTTGGACGATTACTTCAGGACAGGGTACCAATTCAATTGTATTCACTTCAGGTTTATGCGGTTCGGCAGGATCAAGTGTGGACGTGGCTTTAACAGTAACCGATAAATCAAACGGATGTGTTAGTACCTGTCATAAAACGATATTGCCAACAGCTCCTCAATGCGGAGCATCTATTAATCCTCATGATAGTCTGGATTGTATTATAACACAAGTTACATTAACAGGTGTTGCAAATTCGGACAATCCGAATCCGATTTTATTATGGACAGCAAGCAATGGCGGACATATCGTTTCGGGAGCCAACACCTTATCAGTTGTTGTGGATGCACCCGGAACCTATACATTTAGTGTTACTGACGCAATTAATGGTTGTAATGCTTTTGCAATTACTTCGGTAACACAAAACATTTCAACACCTGTATTAAGTGAAACTCATACAGATGTTTCCTGTAATGGATTAAGCGATGGGTCCATTGACTTAACAGTTAGCGGAGGAAAAGCGCCATATTCTTATCTATGGAGCACAGGTGCTACCACTCAGGATATTAATGGTTTAGCGGCAGGAACATATTCTGTAACCGTAACAGGAGCCAACGGTTGTTTTTCAACTAAAACAATAGTGATTACTCAACCTCCTGTATTAGTTTTGTCAACGCAAAAAACAGATGTTTTATGTAACGGTGGCAGCACCGGCAGTATCACAGCGAGTGCTTCGGGTGGAACTTCTCCTTACCAGTTTTCTATAGGTGCAGGAGCGTTTGGTTCAAACAATGTGTTTAATGGGTTGGCTGCAGGAACTTATACTATTCATGTAAAAGATGCACATGGTTGCGAGAAAACAGCTAGTGTAACTATTAATGAACCAACACTGGTAGTATTAAGTACACAAAAAACCGATGTGTTGTGTAATGGCGAAAGCACTGGCAGTATCACTGCAAGTGCAACAGGCGGAGTTCCCCCTTACCAGTTTTCTATCGATGCAGGTTCGTTCGGTTCAAATAATGTATTCAACAATTTAGCAGCAGGCACTTATACTATTCATGTAAAAGATGTTAACGGTTGCGAAAAATCGGTTAGTGTTACAATCAGTCAACCATCTTTGGTAGTATTGAGTACTCAAAAAACCGATGTATTATGTAATGGTGAAAGTACAGGAAGCATAACTGCCAATGCGACAGGTGGAGTGCCTCCTTATTTGTTCTCGATCAATACAGGTGCATTTGGTTCAAATAACGTATTTAGTAATTTAGCAGCAGGTACTTATACTATCCATGTAAAAGATGCTTACTCCTGTGAAAAAACGGTTACTGTTACAATTACTCAACCAACTCTGGTAGTATTGAGCACCCAAAAAACCGATGTGTTGTGTAATGGAGAAACCTCAGGTAGCATCACAGCTAGCGCTACGGGCGGAGTAACTCCTTACTTATTCTCTATCAATTCAAGTCCATTTAGTTCAAGCAATATGTTTGATAATTTAGCAGCTGGTACTTATACTGTTCGTGTAAAAGATGCGAATGGTTGCGTAAAAACAACTGAAGTTACCATTTCAGAACCACCATTATTAGTATTGAGTACTCAAAAAACAGACGTATTATGTTTTGGTTTAAGTACTGGTAGCATCACAGCTAGCGCTACGGGCGGAGTTGGCTCTTATCTGTTCTCTCTTGGCGGTGGAGTATTCGGTTCAAGTAATATATTCAACAATTTACCTGCCGGCACTTATACCGTTTATGTAAAAGATGCGAATGGCTGCGAGAAAAAGATGGATGTAACCCTTACTCAACCTCCTGCAGTAAAATGTTTATTGACTGCTCCTGACCCACTACCAGTATGTGGATCTACGGGCAATATATTAACTGCTGAAGTATCCAATGCTGTTACATATACATGGACAGTTAATGGTGATGGCTGGTTAATTACAGCCGGTCAAGGGTCTTCCTCTATTACTTATACAGCCGGAAAAGATAGTGCAACCTTTACTTTAGTTGTTGCTAATACAAATGGTTGTAAAGACACTTGCATCGTAACCTTTGGAGTTGGATCTTGTGTGAGATTAGTGCCGTTCTGTACCTTAACCCAAGGATTCTATGGACAGTCAAAAGGAATGTCATGCGCAACAGGCGAAAGATCCCTTGCTTTAGTAACCCGTTTATTGGGAGCACCTTTTGGAAATCTGGTAATTGGTAAATCAGGACACTCTCTAACCATTATGCAAAGTTTTGCAAATTGTGTGATATTGAGAATGCCTGGTGGAGGTCCTAGTGTTGTTCTTCCAGCCGGAAACACTTTGTTTGATGCAAACTGTAATTCTTCAATCCCACTTAATAATAATGGCAGATTTAATAATACGTTATTAGGTCAGACCATTGCATTAGGCCTCAACATGAGGTTGGATACAGATCTTGGAGCATTTGTTATCCCGGGCACATCATTTACAACAATAGGTGCTCTTCCAGGACTTGATGGTAAATGTGGAACAGAAGATGATGTACCTGTATTTACATCAGTACTTACAGAATCAATACCACAATCAGTGTTAACTGCTTTGAATTCGCTTTATTCAAGCGCTTCTGTAGCCAATTTGTTCGACCTTGCAAACCGTGCATTAGGTGGATTAACAACCGGAGGAGCAGGCTTAAAGGAGATCAATGCTGCTGTTAGTGCAATTAATGAAGGATTTGACGGATGTCGCTTCATAGATGCTAGTTCTAAAAAATTAACTTCAACAGGTAAACCGAAAGGTGACAAAACGAATACTATTGTTTCAAAAGCATATCCAAACCCATTTGCATATTCTTCAACAATAGAATTTACTACTAAAAAAGATGCAGTAGTAACTGTAACTGTTTATACTATTACAGGTACTAAAATAGCCGATCTATTTAGTGGTGAAGTGAAAGCTGATGAGGTTAAACAAGTAATTTTCAAAGGAGAAAGTCTTCCTAATGGAATTTACATCTACAGGATAACTTCAGGTGATAAAGTATATTTTGACAGATTGGTTTTGCAGAAATAAAATAAATGTAAAACCATAAAAAAAAGATCCTCCGGTTTTCCGGAGGATCTTTTTTTATGGTTTAAAACCAGTATGGATGTTAGCATTTACGAATCAATTTTTTTTAGGTACTCTTAACTCAATTTCACATAAAGATTTCGCCCCATCTATCAACAATTAATTCCATTCATCATTTGAATTTTTGAATACTCACAATTAATTCTACTTTTACAAAAATCAAATTTTCATTATGAAAAAATCAATTGTCACTAATGTTATTGCTGTCGCAATTCTATTGTTTTTTATTAATTTTTCTAACATCTTAGCACAACAAGCGGCTAAAGTTTACAAGTATGAATCGGTAGCAAACGATCCTTTAAAAGCTCGTATTTACAAGCTTGAAAATGGGCTGACTGTTTATATGACAGTTTATAAAAATGCACCTCGAATTCAAACCTACATAGCCACTCGTGCCGGAAGTAAAAATGATCCTACGGATGCAACGGGCTTGGCACATTATTTAGAACATATGTTGTTTAAAGGAACCGACAAATATGGGAGTAAAGATTATGCAAAAGAGCGGGTAGAACTGGATAAAATAGAAACTCTTTATGAAGTTTACCGCAAAACTACCGATACCACAAAAAGGAAATTTATTTATCATCAAATAGACAGCATTTCGGGATATGCTTCCACCTTGGCAATTGCAAATGAGTATGATAAAATGTTGGCGACAATTGGAGCAAAAGGAACCAATGCCTACACCTGGTTAGAACAAACTGTATATGTAAATGATATTCCTTCCAACCAACTTGATAATTGGACCTCTATTGAAGCAGAACGATTTAGTAATCCGGTATTGAGATTATTTCATACGGAATTAGAGGCTGTTTATGAAGAAAAAAACAGAGGATTGGACAATGATGGAGAAAAATCCTGGGAGGCATTATTTGCAGGGTTATTTCCTAATAACACATATGGTTCACAAACTACCATTGGAACCATTGAACATTTAAAAAATCCTTCATTATTAGAAATAAAAAAATATTTCAACACCTATTATGTTCCAAACAACATGGCAATATGTCTTTCGGGAGATTTTGATCCTGAGGAAACTATTAAATTAATTGATAAAAAATTCAGCTCATGGAAAAATAAGCCTGTTCCGGTATATCAACCTTTTATTGAAAAACCAATTGCCAGTCCGGTAATAAAAGAGGTTTTTGGGCCAGATGCTGACAATGTAATGTTAGGATATCGATTTGCTGGTGCAAATACGCAAGATGCTGATATGATAATGTTATTAAGTAAAATTTTATCGAATGGCAAAGCCGGATTAATAGATCTGAATTTGAATCAAAAACAAAAAGTATTACAGGCCGGAGCATTTGATATGGAGTTTAAAGATTATTCCTCTTTGATTTTGAATGGAAACCCCAAGGAAGGACAAACACTCGAACAATTGAAAGAGCTGCTGTTGGAAGAAATAAACAATGTTAAAAAAGGCAATTTCCCGGATTGGCTTTTAAGTGCAATTATTACAGATATGAAGTTGCAAGAAACAAAAATGTATGAACGCAACAGCAGGCGTGCTGATGCCTTTGTAGGAGCCTTCATTTCAGGAGTTCCATGGAGTGACGCGGTAAACACAATTGAACGTTTGTCTAAAATTTCGAAGCAAGACATCATCAATTTTACTCAAAAAAATTGTACTGATAATTATGTTGTTATTTATAAAAGAACAGGAGAAGATAAAAATGTACTAAAAGTTACAAAGCCTGCCATCACACCTGTGCAGGTTAACCGGAATGATCAGAGTGCATTTGTAAAAAACATTATAAATTCCCCGGCAAAAGATATTGAACCTGTATTTCTGGATTATCAAAAAGATATCAAACATCTTTCTGTAAAAAACAATATCCCGCTTTTATATACTGAAAATACGGAAAATAAAACATTTGGCTTGTATTATGTTTTTGATATGGGCACTGATAATAATAAAAGACTGGGAATAGCCATTGATTATCTAAAATATTTGGGAACTGATAAATATTCGGCAGAAGCATTACAGCAAGAGTTTTATAAACTAGGAGTTAGCTTCGGAGTGTATTCCAGTCCTGACCAAATTTGGGTATATATGAGTGGATTAACAGAAAATTTTGATAAGGCAACTCAACTTTTCGAAGATTTATTAGCAAACGCAAAACCGGATGAAGAAGCTTTAAGAAATTTAGTCTCTGATATTTTAAAGAAACGTGATGATGCAAAATTAGATAAAAATGAAATTCTCTGGGGCGGACTTTCATCTTATGGTAAATATGGGAAAATCTCACCATACACAAACATTTTATCAAATACTGAATTACAAAAAGTAACATCAAAAGAACTAATTGACATCACCAAACAACTCACTTCTTTTGAACATGATATTCTTTATTATGGAAGCAGTAAAAGCGAAGAGGTGCAGAAAATGTTGAACAAAAATATGCATCTGCCTGCTACACTCACTCCTGTACCAAAAGCTGTTAAATACAATGAATTGGAAGCAGGAGCAAACGTTTATGTGGTAGAGTATGACATGAAACAAGCGGAGATTATAATGCTTTCAAAAGATGAAATGTATAACAAAGACAATGTTCCATCAATACGAATGTTCAACGAATATTTTGGTGGTGGAATGTCTTCTATTGTGTTTCAGGAACTACGTGAATCAAAAGCTTTGGCATATTCTGTTTTCGCTGATTATGCTATTTCGGATAAAAAATCGGATCCAAATTATGTATTTTCATACATTGGCACCCAAGCTGACAAACTGCCTGAAGCAATGGCCGGCATGATGGAACTGATAAATAATATGCCGGAATCTCAAAATAATTTCAAAGCATGCAAAGAATCTATTTTGCAAGGCATACGGACGGAAAGAATTACAAAAGAGGCTATTTTATTTAACTACAAAAATGCTCAACGCTTAGGATTAAATTATGATATAAGAAAAGATGTTTTTGAAAAAGTTCCTGGTATGACCTTTGAAAATGTAAAAGCATTTGAATCGAGCCATGTTAAAAACAAAAAATATACTGTTCTTGTTTTAGGTAAAAAAGAAAGCATAGATATGAAAACACTTGAGAAATATGGAAAGGTTAATTTTCTTTCACTTGAAGATATTTTTGGGTATTAGTTTCTGTTAGCTCCAATTTTATTTCAAAAAAATCTTTATTGGGGATTTTCCACTTTGTAAATTTCACTGAAACAATAATTTTTTTCAAATCGTTTTATCAATTTGAGCTTTTTTGTGTTCTTTAATTGTTCAAGAAATTCAAGTTTTTCAAAGTTTGTTTGTATCAGATATTCTGTATTATCAGTTGCATTCACCTGAACATTTTTAAACAGATTTTCCTGTGATACATATCCTGAATATTTATCGGTAAGATAAGTCCGCATTAAAAAATTCGCAACAATGTTTTTATCCTGCAAATTTTCCTTCTGGCAATATCGTGTCATTTCCTGACTTACTGCAATTGCATCAACATAGCTTAAAGAATGATCACTTACGTGTTTTTTGTCAAAACAAAAATAAATTCCAACCCCAAGAATTAATAAAACAGCAGGATAGAAAAGTAATTTATTACTTGAAGTGATTTCTGTAACAAAAAAAGAAACAATGATGATAAATGGTACTAAAATAGTAAGTAAATAACGTGGAGAATAAAAATTAGCGGAACTGAAAAGCAAATAGAAAACAACAAAAAAACTTAAAACCAAAATTATTTTTGACTGAGCTGTTTTTAATTTAATTTTTTTAATTAAAAAGAAAACCAATAAACTAATTATCAAAGCGAATGACAATACATTCCGACCTTGATAAATAAATAAATAAGCCGAGTAGTTTTTTAATTTTTCAAGGATCGAACTTATCAAAAAATTATCACCATTGGTGTATAGTGGCAGAAAGAAATAGCCGGTTTTGATTTTCTGAAGAATAAAAAACAAGGAGGTTAAAATAATCGGAATGCAAATGATAACTATTTTTTTAACATCATTTTTTAAGCTGTATTTGTTTTTTTTTATTGCGAATAGTTCGATCAGTTGCCAAAACCCACAACTTAAAATGGCAACTATTCCGGATTCTTTTGTTAGTAATAACAACGTTCCAAACAGTAGATAGGCCCATGTATTATTTTTTAAAAAACTATAAATAGTTAAAAGACTGAGCAAAGCAACCAGCATTTCGGGAAGTAATAAAGCCGATTGTGCAAGAAACACAGGTTGAACCAAAAGAATGGCAGAAGCAATTATTGCAACTTTTTCAGAAAAAAAAGTGCGACAAAATATATAATTTACAAGCATCAATAGGATGGAGATCAATAAAGGAAAAATGTGACTTCCTGTAATACTATTTCCGAAAACATGCCATGCAGCTGCATTCATAAAATGGAAGAACAAAGGATGCCCCCTGGAGATATCAAAAGGAACAGCACCAGGAAATAAACTGAGTCCGTTTTCAAACAGCAAGTGAACAGCAGTTGAGTAAGGCCAAGCTTCATCCCAAAAATAAGGCAGGCTTAAGGTCGGAATTTTTAGTCCGATCAAAAGCAGGATCAAACCAAATAAAAAAATGATTCCTCTGTTTTTTCTCATTATACTTTTAAAAATCGTTTTTTGATTTTTTCATTTTAAACACAAATGTAGCATTAAATCCCCCGGTTTTCCATCTCGCAAGAGCTCATTGACATTGATTTGATTGAATTTTAGATAAAATACTGACGAATGTCAGTTTGCTTCATTCGTTCAAAATCTTATATTTGCATCTCTTTTTAAACACACCAGAATTTTAACTTCAAATTTAAAACTATATTATCATGAGCAAAATTAAAGTGGCTAACCCTGTGGTTGAATTAGATGGCGATGAAATGACTCGCATCATTTGGAAATTTATTAAGGATAAATTGATTCTTCCTTACCTTGATCTGGATATTAAATACTATGACCTTGGTCTTGAACACCGCGATGCAACTAATGATCAGGTAACTATTGATTCTGCTGAAGCAATAAAAAAATACAATGTAGGTATTAAGTGTGCCACCATCACTCCTGATGAAGAACGTGTGATAGAATTCAAATTGAAACAAATGTGGAAATCACCAAATGGTACTGTTCGTAATATTTTGGATGGAACTGTTTTTCGTGAGCCAATCGTATGTAAAAATGTTCCTCGTTTAGTTCCAAACTGGACTGCGCCAATTTGCATTGGTCGTCATGCATTCGGTGATCAATACCGTGCAACAGATTTTGTAACAAAAGGAAAAGGTAAGTTAACCATTAGTTTTACTCCTGAAGATGGCAGTCCCGCTCAATCTTTTGAAGTATTCAATTATAAAGGTGATGGCGTTGCTATGGCGATGTATAATACTGATGAGTCAATCAAAGGATTTGCTCATTCTTGTTTCAATACCGCATTACAAAAGAAATGGCCTTTGTATCTTTCAACAAAAAATACCATCTTGAAAAAATACGATGGTCGTTTTAAAGATATTTTCGAGGAAATATATCAAGCGGATTATAAATCCAAATTTTTAGCCGCAGGTATTGTTTACGAACACCGATTAATTGATGACATGGTTGCATCAGCATTAAAATGGAACGGAAATTTTGTTTGGGCTTGTAAAAATTATGATGGAGATGTTCAGTCGGACACTGTTGCACAAGGATTTGGTTCATTGGGTTTAATGACATCTGTTCTTGTAACACCAGATGGAAAAACGATGGAAGCCGAAGCAGCACACGGTACCGTGACACGTCATTATCGTGAACATCAGGCAGGCAGACCAACATCAACAAATCCAATTGCATCCATTTTTGCCTGGACACGCGGATTAGAATTCCGTGGTAAATTAGATAATAATCAGGACTTGATCAATTTCTGTCAGACACTTGAAAAAGTATGTGTTGAGACAGTTGAATCCGGTAAAATGACCAAAGATCTGGCAGTTTGTATTCATGGTAATAAAGTAAATCATGGCGAACATTATTTATATACCGAAGAGTTTTTAAATGCGTTGGATGCTAACTTACAAGCAAAACTTTCAAAAAAAGTAACAGCATAATTATTAAATAATTTTATACTTTACCAGAAGCAATTTCTTTCAAAAGGAATTGCTTCTTTTTTTTAGTGATTGATATCACCAGATATTATTTATTGATTTATTATTTTTGGTATGTTAAAAAATATAATTTAATATGGGATTTATTTCAGAATTTAAAGCGTTTGCATTGCGCGGTAATATTGTTGATTTGGCTGTTGCAGTTGTTATTGGCGGTGCATTTGGTAAAATCGTATCCTCTTTAGTGGATGACATCATTACTCCTGCTATATTAACCCCCGCTCTTAAAGCGGCTCATTTAGCAGATTTAGGCCAGCTTGTAATTCCTGATACAGCAATTAAATATGGTAATTTTATTGCTCAGATTATTTCATTTGTTTTAGTAGCATTTACATTATTTATAGTAATAAAAGCAATAAATACAGCAAAGAAAAAAGAGGATGCCGCAGCAGCTCCTGCCCCTCCTTCGAAACAAGAACAATTACTCACTGAGATCCGCGATCTGCTAAAAAAATAATTCCGATGAAAAAATATATCTTATTATTTACGATGTTCCTTGCAAGTTTTTTCGTTGTTGCACAAAAGGATTCTACAAAAGCAAAAGTCGATTCGATACAAACAAAGATCCATGCATTAAAAACTGCCAAAGATTCTATCATTGCAGCTGACACGATACGTTATTGGAAAAAGGGCGGGCTTATAGGGCTTAACTTTTCGCAATCAAGCTTTACCAATTGGGCTGCAGGAGGAGAAAATTCACTTTCTGTAACGTCCCTTGTCAGTTTATTTGCAAACTATAAAAAAGATAAAGACAGTTGGGACAATACGCTCGACTTGGCATATGGAATGCTTCAAACAGGTGCTGCACCTTTACGGAAAAATGAAGACAAAATCGATTTCTCTTCAAAATATGGTCGCTATGCATTTTTAAAGCACTGGTATTATACCGCATTAGTGAGTTTTAAAAGCCAGTTTGCCGATGGGTATAATTATCCGAATGATTCTGTTGTAATTTCACATTTTATGGCACCTGGTTATTTGTTAGGTTCACTTGGTATGGATTATAAAACGACAGATAACAGCTTTTCTTTGTTCTTATCTCCCTTAACCTGGAAAACTATTTTTGTAAACGACCAGAAATTAGCAGATGCAGGTGCTTATGGTGTTGATAAAGCGGAGTATGATAGCGTTGCAGGGGTTTATGTTATGGTAAAACACGGAGCAACAATAACTAATCAGTTTGGAGGGTATTTAAAAATGACCTTTAAAAAAGATATTTTTAAAAATGTAAATTTTGCGACTAAATTGGAATTATTCAGCAATTATTTAAAAAATCCACAAAATATTGTTGTCAACTGGGAAACGCTTATCGGCTTAAAAGTAAATAAATTTCTTTCGGCAAGCATTAGCACAAATATGATCTATGACAATGATATTCCGGTTCCTGTAAAGCGTGAAATTAATGGAGTTACAGTGGATGGAACAGGTCCGCGTTTACAATTTAAAGAAGTATTGGCAATTGGATTTTCTTATAAGTTTTAAGATGTCATTTCGCTATTTTTCTTCTCTTAGTATAAACTTCGTGGGGGAATCTTTGTAATTATAAGCATAATTGCAAGGGAGTAAAAAGTTTTCTGGGTAAGCTCAAATGACAATAATAATTTTAGAATCCTCTTCATTTTATGAAAGGTTTTTTTTAGTTTTATCAAATGAAAACCTTATCAAAAAAGGATAAACAAATTAGTGAACTTCGCCAAATACCGGGTGTTGGAATTTCTATTGCCAATGATCTGATCAATATTGGTATCACTTCTATAACTGATTTAAAAAATAAAGATCCTGAATGGTTGTATCATCAATCAAATAAATTTGCGGGAGTGGTGCAGGACAGGTGTTTGTTGTATGTTTTTAAGTGTGCTGTTTATTATGCGTCCGAAATAAAACATGATAAGGAAAAATTAAAGTGGTGGAATTGGAAAGATAGAAAATAAAAAAAGAGGGGCTGCTCTTGCACACCCCTCCCTGATATTAACCTGAAGTTTTATTTTATAATAAGTTTTTGATTTATTGATTGACCGTTCACATTTACGTTTACAATATAAACACCTTTTGCTAAATGCTCATCAGAATTTAACTTAACTATTGCTCCATTGGATTTGCCACTAAACATTTCTAAGCATACCGTTTTTCCATAAATATCATAAACAGTGATCATCAGATCATAAACAGTTTCAGGTAAACTATTAATACTAATGTTAAAACCATCCCCATCAGATGGATTGGGATAAACTGAAATACTATTTATTAATGAGGTATTCGGGTTAGATGTTTCTGCAGGTGTCCTTAGCTCATTATTCCCTCCTCCTGCTAAAGCTGGTGCCGAAGGAGTAGTAATTTGGCAAACAGTAGCAAAGTTACCCCATTGAGTTCCAACTTTGGCTCTTACTCTAACATCATATGTTTTGTTGTACTGAATACCGATAATCCAAGCAGGATTGAAAGCGCATTGTGAAGTATTAGTTTTAGTATAACTAAAACTACTTGAAGTATTGACAAATTCCCATTCGTAGTTAACCGCTCCTGGAACCGCATCACAATATATTAATTGAGTGAGACTTGATAAAACCCTACCACAATCTAAGGCTCGTACTTTAGTGTCTGGTATGCTTGAAGGAGTATTTATTTGACAGACAGTAGCAAAGGTACCCCATGCTGTACCCACTTTTGCTCTTACTCTTACATCGTATGTTTTGTTGTATTCAATTCCAATTATCCAAGCAGGATTGAAAGCGCATTGCGAAGTATTAGTTTTAGTATAACCAAAACTACTTGAAGTATTGACAAATTCCCATTCGAAGTTAACCGCTCCTGGAACTCCGTCACAATACACAACTTGATTTAAAGCAGCTAATGTAATTCCACAATCTGCAGCTCGCACTTTTGTATTTGGGATTGAAGAGGGTGTAGTAATTTGGCATACTGCACCAAAATTTCCCCATAAAGATCCTACTTTTGCTCTAACACGAACATCATAGGTTTTGTTGTATTCAATTCCAATAATCCAATTTGGATTAAAAGCGCATTGAGAAGTATTGATAAAACTTACACTACTTGCAATACTAACAAATTCCCATTCGTAAGCAACAGCTCCTGTAACAGCATCGCAGTAGATTAATTGATTTAAAGTTGCTAATGTTATTCCACAATCTGCTGTCCGAATTTTTGTAACAAGAGAGTTACAATTCTGAGTAACAGCCTTTATATGCTGTGCCGAACAAGTTTTAGAATCGGTAACAGTTACAGTATAACTTCCCTGTGACAAACCACTTATGTCTTCTGTAGTTGCTCCGTTACTCCAACTGTATGTATAGGCAGGAGTTCCACCTGATACAATTAAATTTATGGATCCATCATTATCTGTACAGGTAGATTGAGCCATGGTACTACTTAAACTTGGTAAAACATTAATTGTGGCTATGACTGCTGTTCTGGATGATGTGCAACCTCCATTTGTTACATCTACATAATAAGTAGTAGTCGTAGAAATACTAGGTGTGGAAAAAGAAGTTCCTGTTCCTAAACTTGCACCGCCACTGCTTGCGGCATACCAATTTAATGTTCCAGCACTTGCTGTTGCCCCAAGAGAAACTATTCCTGTACCACAACGGCTACCCGGTGTTGTTCCTGTAATTGTGGGTGAAGCATTAATTGTAGCAATAACTGCTGTTCTGGAGGAAATACAACTTCCGTTTGTTGCATCTACATAATAAGTAGTGGTAGAAGAAATACTCGGAGTACTGAAAAAAGTTCCTGTTCCTAGACTTGCACCGCCACTGCTTGCGGCATACCAATTTAATGTTCCAGCACTTGCTGTTGCCCCAAGAGAAACCATTCCTGTACCACAACGACTACCTGGAGTTGTTCCGGTGATGGTTGGCATTGAGTTAATGCTTGCTATTACCCCTGTTCTGGATGATGTGCAACCACCATTTGTTGCATCTACATAATAAGTAGTAGTCGTAGAAATACTCGGAGTGCTGAAAGAAGTTCCTGTTCCTAAACTTGCACCGCCACTGCTTGCGGCATACCAATTTAATGTTCCAGCACTTGCTGTTGCTCCAAGAGAAACTGATCCTGTGCCACAACGACTGCCCGGTGTTGTTCCTGTAATTGTGGGTGAAGCATTAATTGTAGCTATAACTGCTGTTCTGGATGAAATACAACTTCCATTTGTTGCATCTACATAATAAGTAGTAGTCGTAGAAATACTCGGAGTACTGAAAGAAGTTCCTGTTCCTAAACTTGCACCGCCACTGCTTGCGGCATACCAATTTAATGTTCCAGCACTTGCTGTTGCCCCAAGAGAAACTGTTCCAGTACCACAACGACTACCCGGTGTTGTTCCGGTTATTGTCGGCATTGAGTTAATGCTTGCTATTACTCCTGTTCTGGATGATGTGCAACCACCATTTGTAGCATCCACATAATAAGTAGTAGTCGTAGAAATACTTGATGTTATATAAGAGTTTCCTGTTCCTAAACTTGCACCGCCACTGCTTGCGGCATACCAGTTTAATGTCCCTGAACTTGCATTAGCTCCAAGTGTTACAGCCCCAGTACCACAATGACTCCCTGGTGCTGTTCCTGTAATGGAAGGTAAAGTATTAACAGTTGCTATCACTGCTGTTCTTGCAGATGTACAAGAAAGGTCGGTTGCATCCACATAATAATTGGTGGTAGAAGAAATACTTGGTGTAGTAAAAGAAGTTCCTGCACCTAAACTTGTACCGCCACTACTTGCAGCATACCAATTTAATGTTCCTGCACTCGCTGTTGCTCCTAATGAAACCGTTCCTGTTCCACATCTGCTTCCCGGTGTTGAACCTGTAATTGTTGGTGTTGTGCATCCCGATGAAAAAATCACAGAAAAATCTTCTACCTGTCCATAAGTAGGAACAAAACAGGAATTTGAAATTGTATAATTCACAAAATCCGAAATAACCCTGATCCATATCGGTTGTCCGGTGGTTGGTGAAGCAGATGTTGTAAAACTTCCGGTATGAGTTAATGCTCCTGTATTATCATTATATACTGTTTCCCCACTATCCTCAAAATCACCATCATTATTATAATCAATAAATACGCGAACTTTTTCATTATTAATGGTTCCATTGGCTACCGTAATTGAATATAAAGTATTGGGAGTTAAACTAAAATTGCTGCACCAGTTATTGCGAAATCCACCGTCTGCAACGGTTCCGCTTGATGCATAAGAAGTGCTTCCAATTGTTAAACTGTAAACTCCCATCCCAGTATTACCTGTAAGTGTAATAGACTGAGGAGAACATGCTTTAGCAACAGATGGAGAAGAACCGGTAACAGCCAATAATCCCGGAGAGGTTAGTAATGAAGCCCGTGTGCCGGAAATAGCTGCTCTGATTCGATCTTTTTGATCAAGAGAGAATTTTGTCTGACAATAGTCAGAAGAATAAGACATAATGTTCTGAACAACATTCGTTAAACTCTGACCGGTGCAGCTAGCTCCTGTATCTCCGCAATCACCATCCACTCGTTGATGAGCTTCCGTATCACAACACAAATCGCCTTGCATTGTACAATCGGTGTTTACGGGGCAACCAGCATCATCTCCTTCAAAAGTATGATACAAATCAAATGCATGCCCAAGTTCATGGTTAGCGGTTGAATTATAATTAGTGTACGTTTTCAAATTATATCCTAATGAATTGGTTGGGTCATATCCAAAAGAATTAAAAAGAATAACAGCACCATCATAAGTTGAACCTGCACCAGGGAAATATGCATACCCTTGTGTCCCGGCACCCCCTCCATTATTATCAATTTCACTTACTATCCAGATGTTGTAATATTCAGAATTTGGCCATTTGCTTATCGCCTTTATTGTTGTTTCATTTGCGGAAGTAATACCTTGTGTATTATAATCTGATACCCCGGACGCGTTAACACGAACAATCCCTGTAGTAGCATTACAGAAAGGATCCCGCACTGCCAGTTGAAATTGAACCTGGATATCCGTTGAATATGGGCTTGCACCACCATAACAATTATTCAGATTTGCGATAGCACTATTAATTTGGGCGTCAGAAATATTTGTACCTACACCGATAGCTTCACCTTTATTAAGTATATGTACCACCACTGGAATAATATATATACCCCCAGTTTTTGCAGGGTAATTAATTATTTGTTGTATCTTAATCTCATTAGCTTGCATACGGGCTGCATAGGCAGGGTCCGATAAAAGTAGCTGCTTGTGTAAAATCGCTGATTTACATTTTTCAGCCTGAGAAGACAATGTAGAATTTAAGTTGTTTTGTGCGAATACTGATAGAGTAGTCAGAAAGCAAAAAATAGCAATAAAAGTTCGTATGTTTAATTTCATGGAAGAAATGATTAAAATTAATATCTCATAAATATAGAAAAATCTGATTGAATTTCCTTATTTAAAATTTTTTTTTCAAAGAAAATAACTAACCGATCTCCTGTTATGGTGTTATATTTGTGTAATAGATAACCATGAAAATTCTCATTTCCATACTAATCGTATTTGTCTTTTCAACTTCTTTGTTTGCTCAGGAAACAAATGAATCAAACAGAGGAACGATTACCGTTCAAAAAAAAGGACAGCTATCAAAGATTCAATTTGATGATGTAAATTATCGCCTTATTGGCATTGATCAGTATGGAAATATTGTGGATAGTGCAGTAGTAGAATTTCAGATGGCAGTTACTATTAAAGGGATTTTTTACACCGAACAGACTCTTGGTTCTGCACTAACTTATAAAATGCAACAATTACTGGGTAAAAGTGATCGCACATCGAAAATATATTTCGATAAAATAAAAGCAAAGGACCGAAACGGAACTCTGGTAAATATGCCGGCTTTCAGATACAACTTTGGTTACAGGGATGAGAATAACGAATAAGGTTACTCAAAAAAATCTTTATTGAAATTTACCAGATATAATTTTTGAGAAGCTCTTGAAACTGCTGTATATAGCCAACGTAAGTATTCTGTATTGATCATTTCATCTGTTAAATAACCTTGTTCTACGAACACACAGGGCCATTGTCCACCCTGCGCTTTGTGACAAGTTACAGCATACGAAAATTTTACTTGCAGTGCATTAAAGAATTTATCTTCTTTTACTTTTTTTAATCTCAATTTTTTGTCAGCAATATCACTATAATCAGCCGATACCGATTCGTATAGTTTTTTATTGTCTGCTTGTGATAAGGCAGGAGATTCGCTCATGATGGTATCTAAAAGCAAACACACCTCTAATTCCTGTTCATCCGGATAATCGATCATGCGGATGCGGACATCAGCAAAACGAAAGTCGTGCATTTCCTGAATTTTTCCGATGTGCATTAATTGAATAATATCACCATTGGCAATGAATCCGGCTTTTGATTCTTCGGGCAACCAGAAATAATTATTCTTCACCACCATCATGTAATCACCCGATGACAATTCATTTTCCTGCCAGCGAATACGTACTCGAATCTGTTGATTGAAAATGTTTGCACGCTTATTCGAGCGGCAGATCACCATCGTGTCTTCTGCTCCATAATTACTGTATGCGCTATTCAATGCGTCTTCCAGCTCATCTCCTCCTAACCGGATAATGTCTTTAAAATCATCCAAAACAAAATGAGGCTTCGTATTTCTTTCCTCCTTAATCTGATTTCGAAGGCTTGTTGCGTTGGATAAAATTCCTGAGTTTTCATTTTGCCGGAGCACTTCAGTTAATTCAAAAGATTCAACCGCAAAAGAATAAGATGCTTTTAAAAATTCAATGTCCAATGCCGGACTCACATCCAACCCAACAGGAGGCAACTGCGCTGTATCACCAATTAAAATTAATTTGCAGTTTGCCCCGTTAAAAACATAAGAGATCAGATCATCCAATAAACTACCACCACCAAACATCCCTCCATCATTCAATCCTCCGGAACTGGAAATCATTGAAGCTTCGTCAACTATAAAAATGGTTTGGGTATGTAAGTTTTGTTGCAATTGAAAAGCAAGTCTGCCATCTGCATTGGGTTTACGAAAATATATTTTTTTGTGAATGGTAAATGCTTGTTTTTTTGTATAATTAGCAAGCACTTTGGCAGCTCTGCCGGTTGGGGCAAGCAAAACAGTTTTTCCATTCAAGGCCGGTAAGCTTTGAACAAGAGAGCGAACAATAGTTGTTTTTCCTGTTCCTGCATACCCTTTAATAACAAATATCTGATCAGCGTTTTCCCCTAAAATAAATTCGGAAAGTTTACTTAATAAAGTACTTTGGCCACTTGTTGTTTCAAATGGGAAATGTTGTAATAAAATTCTTTTGAATTCTTCTTGATTCATTGATGGTAAAGATAATCAAACCTTACAATAAAAATTTGCTGCTACATTCTGTTTGCACAAATTCCTATTCTGGAATAGGCCTTGCAAGGCAAAAAAAACTATATTTGCTTTCTGTAATGACCATAGCATTAAAAAATAACATATCACTGATCAATTCATTTATAGATGAAGCATTTGATGTTAAAAAAACAACATCATTTCAGCTTGTTATTCAAATAGGTATGGATGGCGTTTTGTTGGCTGTAAACGAAAAGGAGAAAAACAAATACATTGCTTTTGAAAATTATACGTTTCAAAATCTTTATAATTTTGATGCCATTGGTGATTCATTAGATGAACTTTTAAAAGAAAGTAAACTGCTGAATCATAAATACAAAGCAGTTACCTGCTCGGTGGTCAATAATCTTTCTACTTTGGTTCCAAATGCGCTTTTTGAAGAAGATAGAATAAAAATGTATTTAAAGTTCAATACAACTTTGGAAGGCAACGAATTTATAATTGCCGATGATCTGAAAAGTATTGATACCAAAAACATTTTTGCTTTGCCCTTCGCACTAAAAGTAAAATTGGATCAGTTATTCAACAACATTACCTATCACCATTTTTCAAGCGGACTGATCGATAGTTTATTGATCCAGAATAAAAATCAAACAAGCAAAAAATTATTTGTGCATGTTCAGACAACTCATTTTGAAGCCATTGTTATAGAAGGAAATAAATTGCTTTTTTACAATACCTTCAATCATCACTCTGCCGAAGATTTTATTTATTATTTACTTTTTGTTTGTGAGCAATTGCAACTGAATCCTGAAAAAATAGAAACTGTTCTTTTAGGAGAAATCGATAAGGAATCAGCCATTTACTCCATTGTACAAAAATACATTCGCAATATTAAATTTGGCGAACGCACCGATAATGCAGATTACAGTTATCAGCTGCAAACATTCCCGAAACATTTTTATTTCACACTTTTTAACCGCTATTTCACATAATGCGTATTGTTAGCGGAACTCACAAAGGAAGGGTAATTCATGCACCCAACAATCTTCCTGTAAGGCCAACGACCGATTTTGCAAAAGAAAGTTTATTCAATATTCTGAACAATCATTTTGAATTTGATGGCTTACGAATCCTGGATCTGTTTTGTGGAACAGGAAACATGTCCTATGAATTTGCTTCGCGAGGTTGCGGTTCTATTACATGTGTTGACAGTCATTTCCATTGTTGTGATTTTGTAAAGAAAACAAGTGCTGCTTTTAAAATGGATCAAATAAAAGTGATCAAATCGGATGTGTTTTCTTTTCTGAAAAACGGGGGCAATCCCTACCACATTATTTTTGCCGATCCTCCTTATGAGCTGGAAAACTTTAAATCAATACCCGAACTTATTTTTGAAAAAAAACTATTAAAACCTGATGGTTGGCTCATTGTAGAACATGGTCCGAATACAGACCTGTCCAGTCTCGGGCATTTTTCAGAACATCGTAAGTATGGCAATGTAAATTTTTCAATTTTTGTAAATACTTAATCGTTATTCGTAAATTCGTACTTATTCGTAATTCGTAGATTTTAAATCATGAAAAAACGTATCGCCATTTTTCCGGGTTCATTTGATCCAATCACAAAAGGACATGAAAGCATTGTTAAACGTGCTCTTCCGTTATTCGATGAAATCATTATCGGCATCGGTGAAAATATTCACAAATCATACTACTTTCCGCTTGAAAAGCGTAAACAATGGATAAAAAAAGTATTTAAAGCCGAATCAAAGATTCGGGTGGAAAGCTATACCGGATTGACCATTGAGTTTGCTAAAAAGATGAAAGCGAATTATATCTTACGTGGATTAAGAACTTCTGCAGATTTTGAATTTGAAAAGGCCATTGCTCAAAACAATAAAATTATGGCGGATGAGATAGAAACGCTCTTTATTTTGCCAACGCCAGAGTTGTCTGCAGTTAACTCAACCATTGTACGTGATATTATCCGAAATGGTGCAGATGCTTCTCATCTTATTCCGAAAGGAATTAATCTTAAAGATTAAATTACAATATTCGGGCAACGTTTTTGTTATTGTTTAAAAAGAATTTATTTCAGATGCAAAAAGTAGTAGTTCTCTTGTTAGTGATTTTATATTTCAACGTTTCATTTTCTCAAAATGTGAAAATCAGTGGTGTTGCTAAATCGTATGAAAACAAAGAGATTGGCGTGTGGGTGAACAATGATTATATTTCTAATACACAAAAACAACTTACTTATTCTGCTATTGATTCAGTAGGGAACTTTTTACTGGAATTTAACAGTAAGGAAATTCAATACATTACTTTAAAGGTTGAAAAAAGCATTGCATCGATGTATATCGAACCAAATGCTAACTATGATGTAATGATACTACCACCCGATTCCAGCTCTTATCAAAATCCAAATCTGGAACACGATGTAAAAATCTCCATCAAACTGAAAAGCAAAACAGAAATTAATGCCTTAACAATGGATTATGATAAACGCTTCGATGATTTTTTAAGTGTTGATTACAAATCTTTTGTGAGCAGAAGATCCAAGCCGGAGATCGATTCATTCAAATTGGTAATGCATGATTTTTATTCATCAGTAAATAATCTGTATTTCGAAGCCTATATTAATTACACCATTGCCGCATTAGAAGAGAAAACGAATGTTAGCGAAAAAAAATTATATGAAAATTATCTTCAGGGAAAACCCGTTATCTATAACAATCCTGAATACATGAATTTTTTTAATGCTTTTTACAAACAAAAACTTCAAAATTATTCGCTTACGAACGAAGGTAAATCATTGAAATTCCAGATTGATGGTAGAGGCAGTTTTAAAGGAACAATGGATGTTTTAAGACAAGATGATTTTTTAAAAAATGATACTATTCGGGAATTAGTTGTGATAAAAGGATTATATGAAAGCTATTATGACGGAGCATTTCAACGGAAGAATATTGTTCCGATGCTGCGGCAAGTTGTGGAAGAAAGTAAAATTCCGGAACATCAACGGATTGCCCAAAATATTTTAAATTCCTTTTCGAAATTAAAAGTCGGTGGTACTGCTCCGTTCTTTGAATTGCCTGACAAAAATGGTCTTACACATAGCATTGATGAGCTACGTACAAAAAAATATATCTATCTGATGTTCTTTGATAAAAATTGCACAGCATGTTTACAGCAATTGAAAATAATTCCTTCCTTAAAGAAAAAATATGGTGAACGAATAGAATTTGTAAGTATTTCAACCGATAGTAAAACGTCCGAACTAAAAGATTTCTGTTCACAAAATCCAAAATATGATTGGTTGTTCTTATATGATAATAGTGCCGGTATGTTGAAAAATAAATATGAAATAAAATCGTTGCCGACCTATTTTTTGATAGATCCTGCAGGGAAATTTATTCAGGTTCCTGCTGAAAGCCCGGATGAAGATATAGACAGGACATTTTTTGACATCGTCAAACCGAAAGGAAAAAAATGGGGAGTTGGCGATAAGAAGAATCAATAAATTTTTAATCCATTCCATTAATTAATTTCTTTCATAACCTCCTTAATCGATTCATAAGTAGTATCATATACTTTTTTCAAATTTTTTGAAGAAAACCATTTTACATCCGTAATTCCTTCTTCAATTTGTGGAACAAGTTTTGAATCATCTCCACAGCTCATTTCAAACCAATAGGTACGTTTTAAGATAGCTTTTTCTTCCATGAAGTAAGTATGATAGGTGGAAGGTAATTCTTTAAGAATTTTCAATTTTTTAATCCCACATTCCTCTTTAACCTCCCTAATGGCAGCTTTTTTAATGCCTTCGCCTTTTTCAATTTTTCCTTTTGGCAGATCCCACTTTCCATTTCGGTAAATAAATAACCATTCTTCTTTTTGGTTTTTGACTAAGCCACCAGCCGCTTCAATGAGCCTGAATAAGGAATTAAAATAACTTGTTAATTTCTTTTCGCTTTTATTGAAAAAATAGACATGAGTCAAATCATTTCTATTCATTAATTCATCGTAATTAAAACGCATTTCGTCAGAGGATTGAATAAGGGATAAAGAGCTTCCTTTACTTGCTTTAAAAAGGGTTTTATCGTTTATTAAATATATATATTTATCACCGGAAAATATTTTTATCATTGCTTAAAAATTAAAATTAGTTAACTCCAAAACTAAATTGTTTAATATATTTGTGTGATGAAACAAAATGAAGAATGTGCTTTAAAAATTGCAGAATTCCTACTGCAAATTAAAGCAATAAAATTGCAACCGAACAAACCTTTTACCTGGGCATCGGGATGGAAATCCCCAATTTATTGTGATAATCGTGTAACACTCTCTTATCCAAAGGTTCGTACATTTATCCGACAGGAGTTTGTAAAAGCAATATTAGAAAAATTTGGAAAACCGGATGTAATAGCAGGTGTGGCAACCGGTGGTATTGCCCAAGGAGCTTTAGTAGCTCAGGAATTAGGGTTACCATTTGTTTATATTCGCAGCGAAGCAAAAAAACATGGATTAACAAATCTGATTGAAGGAGTGGTGGAAAAGGGACAATCTGTTGTTGTTATTGAAGACCTTATTTCTACCGGAGGAAGCAGTTTGAAAGCAGTAGAAGCATTACGTGAAGCAGGTTGTGAAGTAAAAGGGATGGCTGCTATTTTTACCTATGGTTTTAAAACAGCAACGGATAATTTTAAAGCTTCGAAATGTAAGTTAATCACCCTGAGTAATTACGAATTACTTATTAAACAAGCCTTGCAATCAAATTATATTACAGATAAAGATTTAAAATCAGTACAACAATGGCGTGAAAACCCTGCCGAATGGATGAAATAAATATTTTTCAAAACACATTAGGGATTAATAGGAAATCTCAAAACATCTGACAAAAAAATTAAAAACTAATCAACCCACCATATGTCATCACTTAAACTAGAAAGCGAAATTGTTGAAATCGAAAATTCTGCTGAAAATATTTTTACTTATTTGAGTGATTTTAAAAATTTCGAAAAATTGATGCCTCCTCAAGTTACTAACTGGACAGCAACAACAGATGAGTGTTCATTCACTATAAATGGAATGGCTACCATCGGAATGAAAATAGTTGAAAAGTTTTCTCCCGTAAAAATCAGTATTACATCGCATGGAAAAGTTCCCTTTGAATTTAAACTGTATGTTTTAATAACTGTCGTTGATTCTTCGAAATGCAAAGGTCAGTTAACATTTGAATCGGATATGAATCCAATGATAAAAATGATGGTAGAAAAGCCACTCGGTAATTTCTTTAATATGCTCGCGAAGAAAATGAAGGATATTAAATAGGAATTTTTCTTCTATTAGAGGTTTCTGATTTCATTAACTCATAATCTAAAATAAAATACCTAGTCACTTCGTTGCGACCCCTTCGACTTTGCTCAGGATAAACTCCGGGAGCGTATCGAGAAGGGGTTGAAATTAGAAACAATAAGCCTTCTCATGTTCTCGATACTCCTTTCTGAAAAAGGAAGGCTAACGAACTGACACCCCACACTTGCGATAACAGTATTTGAACGAAAATTAAACGGTATAAAATATTTTTAATAAAACTAAAGATATTTTGATTTGATAACATTTATATGATGGGTTGTATGTCCTGCGATCATATATAAAACAGAGAGAACGGTCATAATATTACCATTCACATTTCCTAACTGACTCATTGTTTCATTATCAAACTGCTTGAACAAGGCTAAATTTGCGCCACGTACAATTGCAAATTCATGCGCCAGATCGTACAGCGTTCTATTTTTAAAATTTGCATTGGCTACATATGCATTTTCATCAAAACCTGGCATCACTGTTTTATCTCTACGTGCAAAACGTAAAGCCCGGCATCCCAATATCCGTTCTGTATCAATGATGTGACCAAGTACTTCTTTGATCGTCCATTTGCCATTTGCGTAGGCATAATTCTCTTTTTCCTCCGGGATCTCAGATATTACCGATTGAATATCTATCATTTGGTTCTCCAATGCTTTTATGATATCATTGGAGGGTACCAAATTAATATAGGAAGTATAATAAGCCGGATGTTCTGTTGGTTGTGGTCTTTCCATGATCCTAAATTTTTTCTAATTCATTTTTTACAAAATCAGCGAGTTCTTTTACATAAGCCTGTGAAAAATTAAATTCAATACCGGCTGCTTTATATATTTCAGGAATTGATTTGGTATATCCTAATCGTAATGCAGCCTCATAATTATTTAATCCTTGTTCGGGATCACGTTTGTAATTTCTCCAAACGGCAATAGCACCTAGTTGGGCCATTCCATATTCAATATAATAAAAAGGCACTTCAAAAATGTGTAATTGATTTTGCCAACTGCGCGATTTTGCTTCTTCAAAACCTTTCCAGTCAATCACCTTACTTTGAAATTGATTGATCACATTTTCCCAGTTTTTCATCCTTTCTTCCACAGTATGTTTTGGATTTTCATATATCCAATGTTGAAATTTATCAACTGCAGCTATCCATAATAGTGTGTTTAAGGACTTTTCCAATTGCTCTTTTTTAGCACGTTTCAGATCATCAGCATTTTTGAAAAAAACGTCCCAGTGTTCCATCGAAATTAATTCCATGGACATAGAAGCTAGTTCCGCAACCTCCGAAGGTGTACTTTTAAAATCGACCAGTTCAAGGTCACGGGTAACAAATGAATGAATGGCATGTCCTCCTTCGTGTACCATTGTTACCAGATCACGTTGAGTACCCACCGAATTCATAAAAATAAAAGGAACACCAATTTCATACAATGGATAATTGTATCCACCGGGAGCTTTTCCAATGCGGGATTCAAGATCCAAATGCCCCATTGTTTTCATGATTTCTAAATATTCGCCATAGGAATGACGGACTTTATAAAAACACTCAATTGATTTGTCGAGTAATTCAGCACCACTTGAAAATGGTTTTAGTGCCGGTCTCCCTTCCAGATCAACATCGGTATCCCAAGGTTTAAGGGATTCTAATTTCAATGCTTTTTTTCTCTCCAGATCAGCTGTTTCCGCCAAAGGAAGAACTTCCTTTGCGATTGATTCATGAAAATCTGTACAATCTTTTACCGTATAATCGAAGCGGCCTAATTCTTCAAATTTATAATCACGATAGTTGGAAAATCCTGCATTTAATGCTACCTGGTGGCGAAGTTGAAGTAATTCAGAAAACAGATCGTTCAGCTTTTCTTTATCTTTATTTCTCCTTTGTTGAATTTTAAAATAAATTTCTTCACGTACACTTCTATCAGTATCTTTTAAAAAACTTGCAGCTTTTTGTAAGGTTATTTCTTCGCCCTTCCATTCAATGGTCATAGCTGCGGCAATGGCACCATACTTTTGTGATTCTGTTTGAATTTTTGTAAGCAAAGGGATATTTTCATCACGATAAAGTTCCAGTGCTTTCTTAACACCTCTTAAATAAATGTGATATTTATTCTGATCCAGTTCTTTTAAATAGATCGATGCAACAAGTTTCTTGTTTAATTCATTATTGAATGGAGCAACATGCGGCTCAATTTCAGTTACAAAAAAATTGTAGGAATCCAGCAATTTTTTATTGGCAGTATCACAGGTCATTTTGATGTATCGCCAAGCCATATCTTCGCTCAAAGCAGCCTCCAGTTCACTTCTATCCAACATCCATTTTTCAAGTTCTTTGGCTGAAGAAATTTTTCGTTCCTTCAGATCCTGAAAAAATAATTTTATTCTGTCCCATGAATCAATACTTAATTCTTGAGGCAAAAAATGCCGGATAGGCTTAGTAGGAATAATTACCTGATTTGTTTCCATTGAATAATTTGTTTGGGAGTAGAAAAATTTATACCAAAGGTATTTTATTTATCGAACATTTTTTCGCTGCTTTGTAAATGGAAAAGTGCCACACTGTTGGTTTTTTGAAAACCTGTTTTGTTTCGGATAATGAAAAAAACCGGTGCTTATGCAACTCCGGTTTTTCTTACGCCTTGTGTTTTTACTTTTGAACTGGCTGTTTTAACAGGTTTTGTATTGGTATCTTTTACCTTTGCTTTTCCTGTTGATTTGGTTTCGGCACTTGCTTTAACTTTTGCTTTTTCATCTTCTGTTTTCTCTTCCTTTTTTTCAAGTAAGCCTTCTTTTTGAAGAATGTTATACCAGCTCAACACTTTTTTAATATCCGAGGTATGAACTCTTTCTTCATCATACTCAGCAAAAGCAGTTTTAAAATAGCTTCTAAGTTCAGCGTCAGGTGATTTATGATTAATACCCGGACCACCTTTTTCCTTGTCATAAAGTTTTTGTAACACTTCTTTCAACGCAACATCATCACCTGTTGAATACATGCTAACATCTTCCAATGCACTCACACGATGAGTTGAATAAGCGGGGATACGCTTTTTATCGATCAACGATTCTACTATTAGTCCGTTTTTTGTTTGAGCAATTACTTTATAAAGTCCGCTCATTCCTGCAATTGAAATAATTCCGCTTAAATCCATAGTTTTTTTAGTTTAATGCACAAAGTTAAAAAATTATTGATTGCTGATTATACCTAAAGTATTTTATTTACTACTGATTCTTTTGATACGTTTTAACCACATAGAACATAGTGTTTTAGGGTTGTCTGGAAAATGAATTTTATCCCATAGTCTATGTTTAAAGCTCCGCCTGTGTATAAGAAGGCTCTGTTTTTTTCTATGTCTCAAGTGGCTAATTTTAAGAAAAAAACATAAAAATTTTATTCAAAAAATGGAATGTTTTCTAAATATTTGTAATTATTAGCTGAATAGTCCATTTGGCAGCAAAAATGATTGAGTCCATTCGTGATCACTAAATATTTTACTTTAAAATTCATGTTGTAACGTGCTACCTGATCAAATACATCTTGTGTGATCTTCACTTCAGGTGCTTTACACTCTACCATTAAATAAGGATTTCCTGTTTTATCAAACACTAAAACATCAGCCCTTTTTTGTAATTGGTTATATTTTAACCCCATTTCTACTGCAATTAGCGAGGCGGGGAATTTTTTTTCCTGTACTAAAAATTGTAAAAAATTTTGACGTACCCATTCTTCCGGTGTAAGCACGACATATTTTTTTCTGAACATGTCAAAAATCTGTGTGTTTAATCCTTTTTTTTTCAGTTTAAACTGATATGTTGGTAAATTAAGAGCTTGCATATGCTACTACGATAGTACGAAAAATTTACTCTAAACCGGGCTGTTTTTTTTGTTAAAAATTTCTAACAAGCCAAATAAAACGCACCTTAATTTGTATTTTCGCCTGAAATTTTAATTTTTTAATGCCGAACAAAATATTTCGCCCGAAAAAGATGGATTCATTCGTGCGGGCGGGGACTTTGAAAAAGGAAACATGCAGGCAATTCTTGGTTTGTAGAGTAACGACAGGTTGTTAAATAAATAAAACACCTCCTGAATATTACCAAAAGATTTGTTATTCGTATATTGTAAAAAAATCAAATTTAATAGAAATAATAAAAATTAGTAATTAGCATTCATGAAAAGCAAAGAAGAAATAGTACAAAATTGGTTACCTCGTTACACCGGAACGCCTTTAAATGAATTTGGAAAGTACATTTTACTGACCAATTTTGGCAGATATGTAAAAATGTTTGCCGAATGGAACAATGTAAAAATTAATGGCTTGGATATGCCGATGCCAAATGCCACAGCGAATGGAATTACAATCATCAATTTCGGGATGGGAAGCGCAAATGCTGCAACAATAATGGACCTGTTAAGTTCCATTGAGCCGAAAGCAGTATTATTTTTAGGGAAATGCGGAGGATTAAAAAAGAAAAATGAATTAGGAGATCTGATCCTACCCATTGCTGCCATACGTGGAGAAGGAACATCAAATGATTATTTCCCACCAGAAGTTCCTGCTTTACCTGCTTTTAATCTGCAAAAAGCGATTTCAACAACTATCCGAAATCACAATAAAGATTATTGGACAGGAACTGTTTATACTACCAATCGTAGGGTTTGGGAGCATGATGATGAATTTAAAGATTATTTGCGTAAAATACGTGTGATGGGAATTGATATGGAAACAGCTACCATTTTTTCAACCGGGTTTCATAATCATATTCCAACCGGTGCATTGTTATTGGTGAGTGATCAACCAATGGTTATAGAAGGAGTTAAAACTGCCGAAAGCGATCTGAAAGTAACTCAGAATTTTGTTGATGATCATTTGAAAATTGGTGTAGATTCGCTGAATGAGCTTATTAATAATGGCTTGACAGTTAAGCATTTGAGATTTGAATAAAAACATCTCATCCCATAATCCCTCTCTAAAAGGAGGAAGCAATAGATGAACTATTACTAAAAAAAGCATTTCTTTCTACAAAAAAGACAAACTTTATGGAATTTAATGAGATAATGTCGGAGCTAAAAAAGAAGGTGTATCGCCCTGTTTATTTTTTAATGGGCGAAGAACCTTATTTTATTGATATTATTTCCGATTATATGGAGAGCAATGTGTTGGATGAAATGGGAAAAGAATTCAATCAGACTGTACTTTATGGTCGTGATGTTACTGCTGCGGATATAATTGGTGCAGCAAAACGATTCCCGATGATGAGCGAACACCAGGTGATAATTGTAAAGGAAGCACAAAATATTCGTGATCTGGTTGCAAAAGAAAAAGAGGGCGATAAACAAAAAGACAAGGAAAAAGTAAAATTGCCTTTTGAAAGCTATCTTGAAAATCCACAAAAGTCAACCATTCTCGTAATTTGCTACAAATACAAAACAATTGATAAACGTACCAGCATTGCTAAATTTATCGAGAAAAATGCTGTTCTTTTTGATTCCAAGAAGATATACGACAATCAGGTTCCTACATGGATCAATAATTATTTGAAAGGAAAAGAATATACTATCGGTCCGAAAGCCAGTGCTTTGCTTACTGAATATTTAGGAACAAATCTGAGTAAGGTTTCCAATGAGTTGGATAAATTAATAATCAATCTTCCTCCGAAGGCAGAAATTACTATAGAGCATATCGAAACAAACATTGGTATAAGTAAGGATTACAATGTATTTGAATTACAAAATGCCATTGGCAAAAAAGAGGTTTTGAAGGCAAACCGGATCATTAATTATTTTGCCGCCAATGATAAGGAACATCCATTAGTGATGACGGTTGCTTCGCTGTATGGTTATTTCTGCAAACTGTTATCCTATCATTTTGTGGCTGACAAATCAAAAGCAAATTTGGCATCTGCAATGGGAGTGAATCCATTTTTTTTAAGCGATTACGAACGCGCTGCAAAAAGTTATTCTGTTGATAAACTAAGAAGAATATTTGCCTATTTACGCGAGTATGATCTCAAATCAAAAGGTGTTGAAAATGGCTCTGTTACAGAGGGAGAGTTGTTGAAAGAATTGCTGTTTAAAATATTACATTAGTAATAAACAAACATCTACACATGAAAAAAGGCATTTACTGTTTAGAAGGTTTGTGGGCACATGATTTAAAAAATAAATCAACTGTACTCCCTATTCTTGAATTATTGGAAAAAGGTGGCATTTCCAACTTCATTCACCATACATGTGCTACTAAAGAAGAGTTGAGCTTTTTTCTTGAAAAATGGAAACAAAAAACCATTAAGAATAAATATCCGATATTGTATCTGGCCTTTCATGGTAAAAAAGGACATATTTATATAACTAATAAAACTACACTGTCATTAAAAGACCTGGCTGAAACACTGGGTGACTCTGCTGATGGAAAGGTAGTGTTTTTTGCTTCCTGCGAAACCTTAAATACCGGAGGAAGAACTATTCAGACATTTCTGAAAAGAACAAATGCAATCGCTGCAATTGGATACAAACAAGAAGTAGATTGGATGGTTGCAACCGCATTTGAACTTTTGGTTTTAGATGCCCTTCAGCAAGATAAATTTGATAGTAAAGGAATTGATAATATCGAACGGAAAATAAAATCCGAATATGGTAATTTACATCAAATTCTCGATTGCAGAATTGTGATCAATAAATACATTCATTTTCCCAGGAAAAGAGCTACATAAAAAAATAGTTATAGGTCATTCTGATTGAAACGAACCATCTCAACAAAAAAGATGCTTCACCTTGTTCAGCAAGACAAACGAATAAAATTTTTTGATTATGAATTATTGGCTGGTAAAATCTGAACCATATAAATACAGTTGGGAACAATTTGTAAAAGATAAAAAAGCAGTGTGGGATGGTGTTCGCAATTATTCAGCACGCAACAATATGCGGGCAATGAAAAAAGGCGACCTGGTATTTTTCTATCATAGTAATGAAGGTCTTGAAATTGTTGGAATAGCAAAGGTGCTGAAAGAAGCCTATCAGGATCCAACAACAGATGATACAGCTTGGAGCGTTGTTGAACTGGCACCTTTTAAAGCCCTGAAAAATCCTGTTACTCTGGCGCAGGTAAAAGCCGACAAACAATTAGCCGACATTCAATTAATACGTTTAAGCCGATTGTCGGTGGCTTCTATTAAGCCTTTTGAGTTTGATAGGATTTTAGCGCTTTCGGAAAGTTAAAATCTGAATTCTCAAACCCTTGACTGATTAAATATTTTAAAATAGCTGATTCGTTCTCAAATTCTCAACTTTCCGACTCCGGCCGAAATGATTTTTTATTCCAAATAATCTTACTTTTGCGAACATGGTTTCTAAAAAATGATTGACACTACTATATATATATTCGATTTTCCAATACATGAACCGGTAACAGTACTGACCGATTATATCATTACTTTTTTGTGTTTTTTGTTTTTCTTCCGATTGAAAAATGAAAACAAGATCGTTTCAGTAAAATATTGGAAAGCCTTTTTTTTATTCTTTGGAATTTCAACGCTGGTTGGAGGATGTTCACATGCTCTATTTGCAATTCATGAAGGATTGGCATACAAATCTTTCTGGATCGCCATGCAAGTATTAAATGGTTTTGCTGTTTATTCTGCACAGCTGGCAACTTATCATACCGTTTTACAAAAAACAGAAAGTAGAGAAATATGGAAACGGAGTTATGGTGTACAATTAATTGTATTTTTAATTACCGTATTTATTTTTCAAAATTTCTTAGTTGTTGTGTTTGATAATGCGATTGGATTAATTCCAATAATGATATTTCATTTTATGGATCTCAAAAATCCAAGAACAAGCAAATTAATAGCAAATGGAATTTTAATATCATTTCTGACAGCCTTTGTACATGGTGCAAAATTATCAGTACATGCCTATTTTAATTTCAATGATATTTCACATGTATTAATTATGATAAGTTTGTCAGTTGTATTTTTAGGCGTTTCGAAAAAGTCAAATCTAAACGGTAACTCTTGATCCTGTTTTAACGGAAATAAAATATGAATAAACATTTTTTTACATATCGTCAGCCTCTGACATTAGAGAATGGCCAGGTATTAAAAACGCTTGATGTGGTTTATCATACTTATGGGAAATTAAATGCTGATAAAAGTAATGTTGTTTGGTTTTGTCATGCTCTTACTGCAAATTCGGATGTGTTGGAATGGTGGAATTCTCTTTGTGGTGAAGGAAAAACGTTTGATCCTGAAAAGCACTTTATCATTTGCGCAAATATTATTGGTTCCTGTTACGGTTCATCCGGTCCCTTAAATGAAAATATGGAGGAGAGGCAACTTTTTTACAGTACGTTTCCTCAAATTACAATTCGTGATATAGTACAAGCACATATCATATTACGGAAACATTTAGGTATAGAAAAAATAGATACCATTATTGGAGGTTCCATGGGTGGTTACCAGGCATTAGAATGGGTTTTAGCTGAACCAAATGTGTTTGATAAAATGGTGTTGGTGGCAACCGGAGCACAAGAATCTGCATGGGGAATAGCTATTCACACAGCACAACGTTTGGCAATTGAAACAGATAAAACATGGAAAGAATTAAATCAGCAAGCAGGAGCACAGGGCCTAAAAACCGCTCGTGCAATTGGAATGTTAACCTATCGGAATTATTTTTCTTTTGTCAAAACACAAACAGATACGGAACATAAACTGGATAATTTTAAAGCATCTTCTTACATTCAGTACCAAGGCGAAAAATTAGTGAAACGGTTTAATGCTTTTTCTTATTGGCTTTTAACAAAAGCCATGGATAGTCATAATATTGCAAGGAATAGAAGTAGAGTGGAAGATGTTTTAAAAAGTATTCAAACAAAAACATTAATTATTGGGATCTCAAGCGACCAACTTTGTCCGGTTGCCGAACAAAAATTTATGGCTCAATATATTCCGAATTCAAAATTTGTTGAAATTGATTCTCCTTACGGTCATGATGGTTTTTTAATTGAAGGGGATTTGATTGGGGATGCGATTGAGAATTATTTTCAATAAAAACTTTTGACTAATGAATCTCGTCCTCGTTTGTAAAGGGGACTTTTAGAAAGAGCGTCTGTGACGCATCAAGTACTCTAATTAAATCTGAGTTATTGATGCGTTATAAACGCTGATCTTATACGCCCTCGTTGCAAACGAGGGCGAGGGGGGATGCGATTGAGAATTAATTGCCTTACTCTGTATCCCCCTTGCTGGCGATTCGTTGGTTTAGTTATTGAAGTGTCAAATTAATTTTTACGTTTTTCTCAGTCCTCGATTGCCTCAATACCAAGTCGCTTAAGTTCCTCAAGGTGCTCCTTCATGGCTTTGATCAGCTCGGGGGGGTGCCCCTGCCAATCAGTGACTTCTCCAATGACTCGAAGTGGATTACGGGAGCGGTATGACTTTGTTGGATTACCGGGATACTTCTTGTCAGTCAAATTGGGGTCATCTTCAATCAGGCCGGTCGGCTCTACTATATAAATTCTTCCGGATCCTTCGCCCAAGGCAAGTTCAGCACCCCACGTGGCAGCATCTAAGGTGGCGGTTAGATAGACAAAGGACGCCTTCTTCCTCTTACCGTAGTTTGAATTAAAGCTAGATTCAATCAGGTCTCCCAGCTTCAGGTTGGCCTTGGTACCATGATAGAACTTCTGTAAACTGAGGTCGTAGGCAGTCTCCATCAACTTGTCCTCACTTCTCCTTTTTTTCATTGTGGTAATTTTGTTGTGAATGTTTTTTTGTTTGTGTAGATTGTCTCTCCCAATGATCCCTAAGGGCTTTCAAAGTTTTGTTAGCGGTTCATTGTTCTTTTCTGTCCATCATTTTTTTCTATTTATTGTCTTTTCATTTAATAGTTCCGGCTCGGATGTTTTGCGAAAAATGTGAGTGTCAGATTCAAATATTATTTTCTCTTATTTATTGCAAATATCAATGCTGAAGAAATAATACACATTACTAAAGCACTAATGATAAGTGAATTTTCTTTTTGTGAAATTCCAATAAAGAAGTCGCCAACAAACATTACTAAAAAGAAAATATATGCAATGGTCAGCATAGGAATTGATTTTTTAAATGTCGCAAAACCAAAGATAAAACCAAGAGCAAATTGTCGGGTAGCCCACATATAAATTAAGTAGTCAACGCCTTTTGCGTTAAGGTCAACTGTCTCCAAAACCGATTGCGGTGAAAAGCATAATGATAAACTTACCATAAGTTCAAGTAATGCAAAAAGGCCTGATACTATAAGTATCCATTTTGGTAATGATTTTTGTCCTTCTGTCATAATTTATTTTGTTTTTTTTTATTTGTTTTATGTCCTCTGTTTGATGTTTGCACTCACGGTTGATACAGTGACTGCTAAGGGTTTTTAGCTAAGCGGGGTGCTGAACTTATTTGCACAAAACTATCTTAACCGAAAAATTTTTATTAAATGTACTGAACTGAATGGCAAATTCAAAAACTGCGCGAAGGGTACGCTAAAAAAACATTTGAAACTTTCAGAAACCAGGCATATCCGAAAAGGTAAGGTTAGGGTAGTTTTTCTTTTAATAAATGTTGTTACAGTCAGGTTGTATTAGTCAATTGTTATATGTCCCCACTTTTGTCCTTTCCTTATACGATAAAGGTGTGATGCACTAATTCCAAATTGTCTTGCAAGGATTGATATTCTCGTCTTACGGTTTGGATCAAATAATTTCTTCTTTATAATTTCAACTCTACTTATTGTCAATTTCTTTCCATTACTTTTTTTTGAAAGTTCTTTTTTTCTTTCTCTAAATGCAATTACTTTTGGACTTTTTTCAGAATGTTCTAAATACTCTTTTTTTGTTACCCATTTAAGATTAGTAACAAAGTCATTTTTTCTATTATAGTCTATGTTAATAACATATACTTGGCCAGTTTTAGGTTTGGGTAAAAAATATTCGGCTACTAGTTTACGAAACGGTATTTGTATAGTTGTTTTTTTTTTCTCTTTATAATAAGTATAACCAAATATTTTGTATCACGCTGTTGTCCACCCTTTTAGCATAAGTCCATTTTCAAATTTGTCTTTGAAACTAACTAATCTTCCATAATTTGAGATGGACTAGCGATATCTCGATTTGAATTCTATTTTAATTTCTTTCCAAATTTCGTTTGGAAAACTTCTCTTTAAAATGTCCTTCTGTTTGTTTCGCATTGTTGTTTTAAACTATGTATAGTTCGGTCTTTAATATACGCAATTTTTTTAATAAAATAACCACTAACGAAGGAAGATAAAAGAAATGCGGGTACTTGCACTTCAATGTCCACAACTATAAATATTAATTAATTGCTCTAATGTTTCCTGCAAATGTTTAGAAATAAATTTATACCGCTGAGAGAAACATTTGCAAATGTTGGTCGCGATTAAAGGGAAACGTGTTTTTACCCTAATTTTTTCATCATCTCTTTTTCAGTAATACGGTCAGGATTCTTGGAATATTTGTTCTGTCATTTTCATCAAAATACTCGTTAATATGTATTATTTCAAAACCATTAGTTTTTGCGGTTTGTGTAAAGTCAGAAATGTTGTGGTTAAAACAAGTTACTATTTGTTGTCCTTCTTTTGAGTCGAACCTTGCTTTTGTTCCGGAATATTGCTTGAACGGATGTAATTCTCCAATATAAATAATCCCATTTGAATTTGTTGCTTTCGAAACTTTTTGAAATATTTCATCAAGGTTTTCAATATGTTCCAGAACAAGACTGAATGTTACAAGATCATAAGATTTGTTTACAAAAGTCCATTTTTCTGTAATATCGGCTTGACAAAATTCGACTTTTTCAGAATTTATTTTCTGTTTCGCCTTTGCAAGCATTTCGTTTGACAGGTCAACAGCCGTAATGATATTTGCTTTAGTTAGCAGCCATTCTGTGTTTTTTCCTGTTCCGCAACCAATTTCTAAACAACTGTCAAACTCAATATTTGATAAGGTTGCCCTAAGGGAAACCGCTTCAAGGTCTCTTGTTTTATTCGTATTGCTGTCATATTGGTCTGCCCAGGAATTGTATGCTTCTTTTACATTCATACTGTTTTATTTTTTTTCTGAATTTAAGTTCGGGTGTTTTATTCTATGCATACAACTAACAATGCTAAATTCAACAATACGTCTCATTAATGGCAAATTTGAAAAATCCATTTAACAAATGTATTAATATTCTCCATCCGTCTAAAACAAAAAATCCTTCGAAATTTTCAGAGTGGATTAATCTATGGTTGTGTATTCAATCATCTTCGCTATTGACTGCCATCATTCATAATCACTTATGGGTGTGGTAATTTTGTATAAGAAAACATAATTATAATCTTTTTAAAAACTAAAAAAATGAAAACTTTAAGACACATATTACTTGGATTAATTCTGATAATTTCAGGAATTTCTACCGCGCAGGTTATTAATATCAATATTAATAAAGATTCTACGAAAACTGTTAATCCTCCACCGGCAGCACCGCCACCAGCAGCACAACCGCCAGCAAAGGTGGAAGAACCTGAACAAAAAACAGAAACATTTTATGGGGTTTTTGGTTTGCGATTTATGCCGACATTCTCTTCCCTGAAACTTCAAAATGCAAGTGGCAATACTATTAAGGGCGAATTTGTATTAAGTTATGGTGGCGGTGCGATATTAGGTTTAAATTTTAATAATAATGTTGGATTGGAGATTGAATGTATTTATAATAATCTCTCTCAAAAATATAAGGACCAGGATCTGGAACGCAAAATTCATATAAATTATTTAAACGTTCCGTTGTTACTTTCATTAAACACCGGCAGAGCAAACACCGTTAATTTAAATGTTGTTGCAGGTCCGCAATTAGGAGTAAATTTAGGATCTTCCGTTACCACAAGCGGCTCAGAAGGAGTTGATACTGTTCAAGCTGTTTTAGCAGTAAAAAAGAGTGATTTTGGTTTTGCTTATGGAGCAGGTCTTGACTTTGGTTTAAATAAAAGCAAAACTGCCCGTTTAGATATTGGGTTCAGAGGTGTATTCGGCTTGATAAACATCAACGATAAAAGTAAAAGTATTGAAACTAATCAATATTATATTCTCGAAAAAGCACATATTGAAACATATTCTGCTTATATCGGCTTTTTAATTTTATTCTAAATTTTTATTCGTCAAAATATACTATAGATTTTTTCAAAGCATCTAAAAACAAAAAAAGCCTCATTGAGTCCGTGACGAATCCTACAGTCCTAAAAAAATTGAGATATTAACGCCTTATAAACGCTGAGTTTATACAACCTCGTTACAAACGTTGGCGAGGTTGGGTGTTGTCAGTGCCAGCGCTTTTTAGCATTAGTCGGTGATTACTAATTTGTCTGCTGCAATTACTTTGTTGTCTTGTGTCAGGCGAATAAAATACAGTCCGCTTGGTAAATTGTCTTGGTGAAAAATTATTGTCCGGCCAGCGAGATTGTCTATTTGTTTTACTGTCTGCCCGAAATAATTGTAAACTGTGAGAGTTGTTTCTTTGAAAAAAATATCTGTCCGCAAAGTTGTCTCGGATGAAAATGGATTTGGAAAAATCAGCAAAGTTGTATTATTTTTAATCTCTTCAGGAACTGAAGTTGTCAATTGAGAATAGCAAGAGTCATACGCATTTAATAAAAGTGTTGACTGATATTGAGAATTTAATAGTCCGTATGCCGTAAGGTTTGGGTCGCAAGTGTCGCAGACTGCAGGAATAGACGGCACAAAATTTCTAAGATTAAACCAACATATTACCTGTGGATTGAAATAGGAAATAAGTGTGTCGTGTATCCAATTGCAAAGATAATTTGCAGTATTAATTTCACTGTTGTTCGGATCAAGTTCTCTCCATGTATTGGTTTCGGTTATCCAGAGAGGATAATTGCTGATCCCATTATTTTGTATTGTGGTGTTAATGTTTTGTAATTCATAAGCAAGTTCATAAACATGAATATTCATAATATCAAAATACTGCTGAAAGTTCACTGCAAATAAGCTGTCCAAAAACAATTTTCGACCAGGAATGCTCATAACTTTGGTCGTAAATCCGCCAACCAAAACTTTAGCCGAAGGGTCAATGCTTTTTATTTTATTGTATGCAGAAGAGAGCAGGTTTTTAAACTTAATATGTTTTTGTAAAGGCGTTGTTGTTTGAAAAAATCCTCCATCGGGTTCATTCCATATTTCCCAATACTTAATTTGATTCTGAAATTTTGTTACAACGCTATCAACGTATTTTCCCCATTCAACAGTATCTTGAGGAGCAAAATAAGGGTCATAAACTGGATTGCCAGTATTATTTGTTGTGTACCAAGAAGGTGTATTTTTTAAAATGCCGATAATGCTGTAACCGCTGTCAGTAAGTGTCTGAATATATATGGGTATTTGCAACCAATTAAATGTATTTGGTGCAGTATGAATGTCTGCCCATGATATTTCAGTTCGTATCCATTTTACTGTGTTCGGGTTTAAATTTGAAACAGCAGTTGTAAAATCTAAAGGAGGTGTTCCATTTGCTGCATTTCCCCAGTGCACGCCAAAATCAGGAGTTTGAGCATTAATTGTCAAAACGAAAAGTGAAAATGTGGCAAGGTTGAATAAAATTCTTTTCATGTCGTAAAGTTTAATTTTATTTGTTGGATAGTCAAATTGAATAAAAATTTAATCTGTCCGTAAATTTTTATTGTCGTACTTGTCGTCTTTTAACATGGGCACTAACATCTCCCTAAACATAACGAATTGCCTTTACATCTTAATCAGTGGAAATGTTTCTTAACAAATGTATTAATATTACCAATCCATCTAAAAACAAAAAAGCCTCCGAAATTTTTCGGAGGCTTTGAGTAATTGAATAGAAATATTCTTCGCATCGCTCAGAATGACATTACATTTATTTTGCCGTAGCAAAAAGATTTTCGGCCGTTTCCCAATTTACCACGTTCCAGAAGGATGCAATATAATCTGCTCTGCGGTTTTGGTTCTTTAAGTAATAAGCATGTTCCCAAACATCCAATGTAAGAATTGGTGTTCCTTTAATTTCTACTGAATCCAAATTCATTAAAGGATTATCCTGATTCGCTGTTGAGCCAATCTTAAGTTTTCCATCTTTTAACACTAACCATGCCCAGCCGGAACCAAAACGTTTCATGGAGGCATCCGCAAATTGCTTTTTAAATTCATCAAAAGAAGTGAAGGTTGATTTAATGGCATCTGCTAATTTACCTTTTGGCTCACCACCGCCATTTGGTTTCATCATTGCCCAAAATAAAGAGTGGTTATAATGTCCTCCGCCATTATTTCGCAAAGCAACCGGCAATTTATCAATTTTACTGAAAATATTTTCTAATGTTTGCGGACTTCCAAGTACGTTGCCATCAATGGTTTCCAATGCTTTATTTAAATTGGTAACATAAGCCTGGTGGTGCTTGCTGTGATGGATCTCCATTGTTAATTTATCAATATGTGGTTCCAAAGCATCATAAGCATAGGGTAAGGCAGGTAAGGTGTATTTTCCTCCATCAACAGGTAAGATCTCATTTTCTACTAAATTTACAGCTGCTTGTGTTTTATTTAAAATTGCATTTGTTGCCAAGGCACCTATGGTAATGGCAGCTGATTTTTTTAAAAAATTTCTGCGCGAATTATTGTTTTCCATTTTTATAATAAATTATTTTTTATGAGTAAGGAATTTGAACGAATTTACAATAAAGAAATATAACAAGGGGAAATTTACCCAATACAATCCTTGATAAATATCATTGACTTTTAATAGAAGAAATAATAAACCTAGTGTGGAACGGTTTTATTCTGAACACATCCAATTGGAAATTTGTTTTTATACAAAATGGATCAATACTTGATTTTTTTCTACAGCCAGGCCTTTTTTCACATTTATCTTTTTAATAATGCCATCTGTTGGTGATTTAATGATGTTTTCCATTTTCATGGCTTCTAACACTAATATAGGATCACCTTTTTTTACAGTATCGCCTTCCGTAATTCGTACATCCAACACTAATCCCGGCATAGGAGCTTTTAGTTCATTTACTTTTTTTGACCTTAAAGTGTCCAATCCTAAGCTCTTTAATAATTCATCATATTTATCCTTAACATGAAGCTGATACTTGTTCCCATTCACACTGATCAAAAAACTTTTTTCAGCAGTATCGGCTTTTATTATTTCAACGGTATATGATTTATTATTTTTAATGATGTGAAAACTTCCGTTTTTTACTTCAATTATATCCCATGCAAATGGATTTTCACCAATTGTACCTCCATTTGAGTCGGTAAACACAATAGTGTGTTCTTTTTTATTGTTTACTGTTACCTTTAACATAGTACAAATGTATTGTTTTTTATGAATACAATTTCTTTGATTGGAGATGTTTATACTAAAATGGAAATATAAAACAGATCGATTGTCCCACTCTTTTTCAAGGGGAGGGTTTTGGATGAGATTTTAAAAAAGACTGTTTTATATTTCACCTTTGATCCCGAAACCTAAATTCAGAGAGATTTTAATATCAATTAGAACAGGACAAATTTGCTTTTTTAATTAAAATTTTGCAAGTTTGTTTAGACAATATATTTTGTTAAAAACCTCAAATCAGATCTCTCATGATTAAAAAATTATCCCTCTCACTAATTATAGTGTTTTTTAACACATTAGTTTTTGCAAAATCCGTTCCGGTAAACGTGGCACAAAATGCTGCTATTAATTTTTATAAGCATTATGTTTCCGGTAGTGTAACTGATTATAGTATCAAAGATTTTTTTGATACAAAGTATAACGGAACAACAACATTTTATACTTTTAATTTTAATTCCGGTGGTTTTGTTATGGTTTCTGCGGATGATGAAGTTATGCCGGTTATTGGTTATTCCATGGAAGATTATTTTGATAAGAACAATATTCCTCCTAATGAACAGGATTTTTTGAATTCTTATTCGAAGGAAATAAATAGTATTGTGGAGGAAAATGTTAAAAACCTGACTACTTTAAATCTGTGGAATGATCTAATTGCAGAAAATTTTCCAAAAGGGGTGACTGCAATTGTTGGTCCTTTCCTTGGAACTGGAACAAGTGAGATAAAATGGAATCAAAGTGCACCCTATAATAATTTATGCCCGGGAGGGGACCCAACAGGTTGTGTGGCAACAGCCATGGCACAGATCATGAAAAAATGGAATTATCCAACAACTGGTAACGGTTCTCATACATATACTCCTGCAGGATATACTGCGCAAACAGCAAATTTTGGCGCAACAACATATGGTTGGGCAAATATGACGGTTACTTATGGAGGTACAAGTACAGCTGCACAAAAATTAGCAGTAGCTACTTTAATGTATCATTGCGGTGTTTCTGTTGATATGCAATATGCTGCTGCAGGATCGGGAGCATACAATACCGCTGTGCCGCCTGCTTTTATCAATTATTTTAGGTATCAGCCTTCTGCCGAAGCAAAATATAAATCTTCTTTTGCGAATGAAGCCTTATGGACGGCAATGATAAAAGCTGAATTGGATGTTCCTGCATTTGCCGGTATTACTGCCGGGCGTCCAATTATGTTGGCTGGTTCAAGCACGGCTTCAGGGGGCCACGAATTTGTTTGTGATGGATATAATTCCAGCACAGGTTTGTATCATATTAATTGGGGTTGGGGAGGTAGTTCAAATGGTTACTTCGGATTGGCTTCTTTAAATCCTACCGGAAGTAATTTTAGTTCTGATCGTCAGGCGGTAGTTCGTATTCAACCATTAAACGCATTGGTGCCAATTGCTAATTTTACTGCAAGTACTAATATTCCTGCTATTGGGGCACCAACTGATTTTACAGATGCATCACTTAATGCTCCAACTTCCTGGTTATGGACATTTGATGGTGGAACACCTTCTACATCTACCCTTCAAAATCCTACCGGTATTACATTTGCAACAAACGGGTATCATGTTGTTTCATTGAAAGCAACCAATGCAAATGGTTCGGATATTAAAACCAAAGAACGTTATATTAAAGTTGGTGGTGCTGCTACCGTATGGACCAAACAAAATTCATCATTCACTTTTGGTTCAAGAGGAGTGGATGAGATCGATATTGTAAATCCAAACACAGTTTGGGCAAAAGCTTATGATGGAAGTAATCCATCAGGCTATATCAGGGAGATAACCAGGACAAATGATGGTGGCGCTACGTGGACCCCAGGCTCCATTACATTTACAAATTCTGCAAATTACGGTGTTTCAAATCTTTTTGCAGTTGATTATACTACTGCTTATGCGTGTATGTTCCCTATAACCGGAACAGGTGGAGCGATCGTAAAAACTACCGATGGCGGAACAACATGGAATTTTCAATCTTCTGCGCCATTCACAAATAGTTGGGCTGATTTTGTTCATTTTTTTGATGCAAATAATGGAGTATGTATGGGTGACCCAATAGCTTTAACAGCCAGTGATTTTGTTATTTATACAACTACTAATGGTGGAGCAAATTGGACCCAGGTTCCTCTTGCAAACATTCCTAATTCTTTAGCAAATGAGGCGGGTATTACCAATGAATATTTTGTTTTAGGAAATACTGTTTGGTTTACATCATCTAAAGGAAGAGTTTTTAAATCAATTGATAAAGGTCTGACCTGGACAGTTGCATCAATAGGATTTACGGGTGCATATAATTCTTCTTCTAAATTAACCATGAAAAGTGCAAGTGTTGGTATTGCCGTTTTGGATACTCTTCCTTATACCATGAGAAAAACAAATGATGGTGGAACAACATGGGCAACTCTTGTTCCGACCGGTTATCTTGTAAAACATCCAACTTTAGCTTTCGTTCCGGGAACTTCATCCACTTGGTTTGATGTGAGTATTTCCCCAAGCAATGGTTCTTCTTATAGTTTAGATGATTGTTCAACTTTTCTAAATATAGATACCGGTTCTGTTCAATTTACTTCTGTTGCATTTTATGATATCAATACAGGTTGGGCCGGAAGTTTCAACACAAGTTCAACTGATGGTGGTATTTATAAATGGAATCCTTCTGTACTAACAGGTATAACGAATTCAGATTCTCAGGCTGATAATATCAGAGTTTATCCAATACCTGCAAAAAATATAATTAATCTTTCATTGGGAACAATGGATGATGAAAATATGACCATCACCATGTACAATATGCTTGGTGCTAAAGTTATGAGTCGGAAAATGAAAGCTATTTCAGGTGATATCATTCAATTGGATATTTCTGATAGAGATTCAGGTATTTATTTTATCAATATCATTAATGGTGGTAAATCAATTACTAAGAAAATAACTATTGCAAAATAGGATGTAATTTTTCTAAAAAAAAGAGAGTCTTGAGAGATCAAGGCTCTTTTTTTTGAGGTTGTTGTGTTGGGATATTTCTTAGGTTTAATGTAAAACTAAATTTCCTGGTTCTAAAAACCATCCCCTTACGGAACTCTGCATGAAATAAACATTACTATATCAGGTGAAGATGCAGAATGTCGAAGCCGGGTCACCCTGAGTTTGTCGAAGGGTGTGGGAGTCTCTCACACAGGTTTCGACTAACTCAACATGACTACACATAGTCCGATTCAATCATTTAGTGCATTCTGCGTTGAAGCAGTGATGTCGAAAAGAGAATTTGAAATTTTTTTTTTTGAGATTATTAATATAAAAGAATTAGGGATGATATTTTTTATCAATAAAAGATCATTAATAAAAGTTCAACAAAAAATCCCAAAGCAAATCCTGAATATACTTGAGAAGGAGTATGTGTTTTTAGTCTTAACCTGGCATATGCGACAATCCCTGAAATCAAAAGAAGAATCATTAACATAAACTGCATATCTATTTGTAAGCGATAGATGATTCCCAATGCAGCTCCTGAAAGACCTCCGATCCCAATAGTGTGTGCGCTTATTTTCCACCAGAAATTTATTATGAATGAAAGTAAAACAGAAATTGCGGCTCCTAAGATCAGGATTTTGAAAACACTTGGAAATTGGGCATTGTAAAATAAATAAAATAATGCCAGGTAATAAAATGAAGTACTGATATAAGGAACAGATCGTTCAGTACTGCTTTCCATTTCTAAACTTTTAATACGTCCCATCTTCAATAAAATAATAGCATTTATGGAAGGTAAAAAAAAAGTAAAGACAAATGTGACACCAAGTATTATCCATTTCAGATTAGGTGCTGTAAAGGTGGAAATGTAATTTTTTGTAAAAAAAATAAATGCAAAGCCATAGGTTGGCATTAACAAAGGATGAAATAAATAGGAAATTACTTTTGCTAATTTTTCTTCGTTTGTTGAAGGAACAACACCATCTGTATCTTCTTGCATTATAATTCTTTTCTTAATCGTGCAACGGGAATATCAAGTTGTTCGCGATACTTAGCAATGGTTCTGCGGGCAATATTATAACCTTTTTCTTTTAATATTTTTGTTAATTTATCATCCGTCAAGGGCTTCTTTTTACTTTCAGCAGCAATACAATCGGATAATATTTTTTTAACTTCCCTGGTGGACACTTCCTCCCCTGTATCGGTAGAAAGGGATTCACTAAAAAATGTTTTCAATAAAAATGTACCAAATGGAGTTTGCACATATTTACTATTTGCAACACGGGAAATAGTTGAGATATCTAAACCGACTTTTTCGGCAATGTCTTTTAAGATCATTGGTTTTAAAAGTGTTTCATCGCCTTCCAAAAAATAAGGTCGTTGATATTCCATGATGGCATTCATTGCATAGAGTAATGTCTGGCTCCGTTGTTGAATGGCATCAATGAACCATTTTGCTCCATCCAGTTTTTGTTTTACAAATGTGGAAGCCTCCTTCGCGCTTTTGTTTTTTTCTTTCGAATATTCTTCAAGCATTTGAGCGTAGGCTTTACTTACACGCAAATCAGGAGAGTTACGTGAATTAAGTGTAAGTATCAATTCACCATCTTCGTTGGTGATCATAAAATCAGCGATCACCTGTTGTAAACTTTTTTGTCCGTCAGCCATTGAGTTTCCCGGACGAGGATTCAATTTTAAAATTTCCTGAATTACTTCTTTCAAAAGTTCATCATCGATCTCTAATTTCTTTGATATTTTATCATAGTGCTTTTTTGAAAATTCATCCATTTGTTTTTCTACCACATCAGTAGCAAGTTCAACGATCATGTTTTGAACTTCTTTTCTTTTTAACTGAATGAGCAAACATTCTTGCAGGTCGCGTGCACCAATTCCGGCAGGATCGAATTCCTGAATTACTTTGAGCAATTCACCCAACTCCTTTTCTGTCGTATTTATGTTTTGTGAAAAAGCAATGTCATCAACAATGGACCCCAGGTCCCTCCGCAAATAGCCATCGTCATCAAGGTTTCCTATTAAATAATCGGCAATCAGGTATTGACGATCATCCAATTCTTTCATGCCTAACTGGCTTTCCAACATATCCTGAAAAGTAACTCCAACTGAAAAAGGAATTTCTTTTCGTTCATCATCCGGACTGATATTATTCGCTTTTAGTTTGTAGGACGATCCTTCATCATCATCCATATAATCTGTTAAAGCAAAATCTTCACGTTGTTGCTCGTCATCTTTAGGAGCATCATCAAACTCCTCATTTTCAAATTCATCTTTCGGCTCATCATCTGTTTCGGCACCTTCTTCCAGAGCGGGATTTATTTCCATCTCTTCTTTGATGCGTTGTTCTAAGGCAATAGTTGGAAGCTGCAACAATTTCATTAATTGAATTTGTTGCGGAGATAGTTTTTGTAATAATTTTTGTGTTTGTACTTGCCTTAACATAAAGATTGACGCTAATTCTAATAACACAAAAATAGCAAAATTTTGCTATTGTTTTTATGATAGAAATAACAAAGAAAAAATGTTACAGATTCTTAAATTGTTTTTACTGTTGATCGGTAAAATTTACTCTGTGAATTTGTGGCGGGTTTTAAACATGAAGGTTGAGCTTACAAAGAATCCTTTTGTTAGATCCGGAATCCAATCACCAAAACGTCATCAATTTGCTCGAGCTCACCTTTCCAGTCGATAAATGCATTTTGTAGAATTGTTTGTTGTTCCTGAATAGGTTTTTGGTAAATTTCAGCAACTAATTTCTGCATATTCCCGAGCATGAATTTTTTTCCTCTGCTGCCACCAAACTGGTCTGCAAAGCCATCCGAGAAAATATAAACGACATCTCCTTTTTCAACCGGTATGGAATGATTTGTGAACATTCGTTTTACTTCGTTTTCCATTTCTAATCCGCCAATAGGGAATTTATTGGCTTTTATCATTTCAAATGCTTCATCACCTTGTTTATTATTTCTGAAAATCCAAAGTGGACGATTAGCACCTGCATATTCAAGAATAGTATTGTCTTCATTCAAAGAGCATAAGGCAAGGTCCATTCCATCACGTCTTTCGTTTTCACTTTCGTTTTGTTTAAGCGCAGTTTTAACACCAACATGTAGTTCATTTAGTATTTCTGCCGGCTGAGTGATGTTTTTTTCAGATACAATTTCATTCAAGATGGTATTGCCTATAATACTCATAAATGCTCCGGGAACACCATGTCCTGTGCAGTCAACAGAAGCAATAAATCGTTTTTTGTTACGCTTTGCAAACCAATAAAAATCTCCACTGACAATATCTTTTGGCATATATAATACAAATGCATCGTTTAGTTCTTTATGAATATTTTGTAAGGGTGGAAGCAGTGCTTCTTGTATGTTTTTCGCGTATTTGATACTATCTGTGATGTCGTGATTTTTTGCTTCAATTATGGCTTTTTGTTCAATCACTTCCTGATTGATGGTTTCTACTTTTTCTTTTTCTTTACGTAACTGAAAGGTTCGTAACTCAACTTCCTGTTCCAATTCAATTTTTGCTTTTTCAAGGTTACGGGTATGAATAGTAACATAGGAATAAACACTTGCAACAGCAATGATAATAAGTAGTGCGTAGAACCACCATGTTTTCCACCAGGGAGGTAAAATAGTGAATTTGAATGTTACATCTTTGGCATTCCACAAGCCATCATTATTCATTGCTTTTAAATGGAACGTATATTCTCCTGCAGGAAGTGATGAATAGGTTGCTTCGGTTTTTGATGTTGGAGGAAACCAGTCGGCATCAGCACCTTCCAGTTTAAACTGATATTTGACTTTGTTGGGACTGGTGATACAAATACCAATGAAATCAAAGGTAATATGGTTTTTGTCATAAGGTAAAATTAGATTTACCGGGAGGTTTGATATACTGTCAATTGATTCGGAATATTTTTTCAGATCGGATTCCGCATTTTGAAAAAATAATCGGATGCCTGTTATTCGGGTTAAGGCCTCTTCATGATTTATTTTATCTTCATGCGGATTGTAGATGGTAACTCCCTTAATTGTTCCAAACCATAAATTACCATCAGAGTCGAGAGTGGTGGCATTCGAATTACATTCAATTCCTTTTAAGCCTTCTTCTTTTCCATAATGTTTTATTTCAATTTTATTATTGGAGTGATAGGCTTGTAAATTAATTCGGTCCAACCCTTTATTTGTTCCGGCCCATAAAAAATTTTTATCCAATAACATTAAATAAACCTTATTTGATGCCAGGCCATTGCTCTCATTTATTTTCTCAAAGGAGGTATAATTGTAATTGAATAAACCATCATCGCTTCCAAACCACAAATAACCATTGTTATCCTGTATTATGCTAGTAACACGCTTATCTGTTAATCCTTTGGAACTATTATAACGTACAGCGGTTTTTCCATTGTAATAAATTGCACCATTTTCAGTGGCAAGCCAAAGGTTTTGATTACGATCTTCTAAAATAGAATAAATCTGAAGGTCGCTTCTGTCTGATTTTAGTGCATTTACAACAGCTATGCTTTCTGCTTTTTCCCCAGTAAAATAGCATAATCCATTAGCAGTAGCGATCAGCATTCTTCCATCTTTCGATTTAACGATCGAATAAATGTTTTTATCGGGTAAGCCATCCGTTGTGCTGAAATTGTGAAATGATTTTCCATCAAAAATGGATAGACCGTCTTTGGTCCCGAAATAAATTTTACCCTTATTGTCTTCACAAATTGTTTGTACTTCATTATCAGCAAGTGAATTTTTTACATCTTTGGGGTTATTCCTGTAATTTATTATTTTATTATTTTGAAGTTTACAAACGCCAAAACTCTTTACAGAGAGCCAAATATTTTTTTGTGAATCCTGAAAAATGGATTTGATATAATCTCCCGGCAAACTATCTCTTACGCTATAGGAAGCAAATGCTTCACCTGAAAATTTTGAAACCCCAAAACCATCTGTTCCGAACCATAAATTCCCTTCACGATCCTGAAATGCACATAATATTTTATTGCTGGGTAAGCCATTCTTTTCACGAAAATTCTTATAGGAGAATCCTTTGTATTTAAAAACTCCCATGGAGGTTCCGAACCATAAATTGTTTTTATTATCCGGCACAATTGATAAAAAAGCTTCTGATTCTTCGTTCTTAATATTTACTTTCCGGATACTTCCTCCAGTGGTAATTTCACTAATTCCTGAAATTGTTCCAACATAGATGTTGCCTTGTAAGTCTTCATTGATAGCTCGTATCAGATTTTCTCTTAATCCATCATTTTTTGTGTAGCGTATAAATGTTTTGTTTTGAGGATTGTATTTTGTTACACCATTTTCGGCAGTACCAAACCAAATATTCCCTGATCTGTCAGCATAAATAGTAATTACAGTGGATTTGTTCAGGAGGGTATCTTCTGCGAAAGGAACGATTTTATTATTTTTAAATTGACAAACTCCTTTTGAAGTTCCAATCCAAACGTTCTCATTATTATCCTGGATGCTTTTGAAAACACGATTATGAGGGAGGCCATTTTTTTCAGTATAATTGGTAAATTTTTTACCGTTGTAAACACTTAATCCGCCATTGGTGCCAAATAAAATTGACCCGTTTTTTAATTCGGTGATGGAAAAAACAACATTGTTAACCAAGCTGTCGTTTTCGGTGAAGTTGGTAAATTTATTGCCATCGTATTTGCTCACCCCACCACTGTTTGTTCCAAACCAAAGATTGCCGTTGCGATCCTGACAAATAGATAATACCTGCGATTGCGCCAAACCATCCTCCACATTAAAATTACGGAAGTCGTAGGTTTGTGCTTTCACAAAAGTGCTGGTTGTGAAACACAGAAAAAGAAATACTATTTTAAATAATTGTTTCAAAGGTTATTTTTAAAAACGAATAAAGATATAAAAAAGAAAAGGGCAGAAGCAATTATTTTGGCTGCTTTTTAGATTAAAAATTAGATTGCTTTATAGACATCACTCGTAGCTCAATTTAATAGAATACGAGAAAATAATGATGTAAATTTCGGAAGTTTTAAAATTTCAAAATAAAATTTGAGGAGTAATTAAAAATACATTTGTGTTTTGTTTATTCGTTAAATTTTGTTTTTAACTACATAAAAAATAAAAAATTTATGAATTATAAATATTTTCTTTCTCTATTTTTTCTCTTGTTGATATGTACATTGTTTTCGCAAAATACATCTACTAATCCAAGTCTTGATCATAACAAATTTATCGAAGAGCTTAGTAATAGCCAAAAAACTATTTTCGATAATGTGATCAAGGAATACGATGATTATCTTCTGAAGCATTCAGATGATGTATTAATTCAAATTGAAAAATGCAAGTTTATTCAATTTGCACAATATGATGACGAGGAAGATTATAACCCCCATCAGGATTTGTTTGATAGTTGCACATTGGCTCTTTCAAAGCATTATCCCAATAATCCTGATGTATTCGTTTTTCAGACTACTTACTTATATGGTGATGACTTAAAAGAGACTTTTGAAAAGGCAAAAATATCTATACAGGAAACCTCTGAAACATGGAGTAAAGCTAATTTGGGTCAGATGCATTTTCAAATGGCAACTCATTATTATTCTGATTCCGAATATGAAAAAGCCTATACGTTTATGGTTAAAGCATGTTTTTATGATAAACAATATAAAGCATCACTTGATTATGTTCGGATATTAATTGAACTCAAAAAAAAGGACGAGGCATTAGCTGTTTTGAAAGGAAATAAAGATACTACAAAAGATATCTGGCAACTAAGTCAAAAAGCAAAATTATTTATTAAGCTTGAGGATTACTCCGATGCTCTGAAATTGTATAATTCAATTACTCAATTAGATTCTTCTTTCAACAATAACGAAGAGATGGCAAAGGCCATGGAGAACATAAAAGAATACGCATTAGCAAGGAAATATTTAGTTGCCGACACCTTAAAAAATTGGAATCCGGATGAAGCTTCTCTTCGCCTTTTTTTGTATGATATGCAATATCAAAATGGCGATAGTTGTATTGGAAGTTACTGTGCATACAGAGCATATGGATATTCCTCAGATCCGCTGGCGATTTATCGTTTAAGGCTTTTTTTTAAACATCCTTTTTTGCCATGGAAAATGCATGACATGCTTGGGCTTTTAACCTTGCTTCTTTTTATAATTGTATTAATACTTATACCATCTATCTGGATTTTACCTGTTTATTTTATTGGACATAAATGGAAAATAATTGATCAGATCAAAACGAATGAATTCAGTTGGGGATTAAAAAGCTTTTGGTGGATAAGTTCAGGGTATCTAATTGCAATATTCGCTGCACAACTTATTAATCCGGAACACATAAATTCCTTGGTCGCCAGAACAAGATATAGTTCGAGTATTTCTTCAGAAGAAGAAGGAGCGAGATTTCTTCTATTTATATCGGTTGCAGCTTTTTTTGGCTTCACAGCATTATATAAAGTTGATCTAAAAGTATTGACATCAAAATACTGGAAATTTGGAAAAAATATTGCCATTACAGTTGCTTGCTTTGTTGTTTTTAAAATTATTTCCGGTATTTATTTACAAATTGGGATTAAGTTTTTTGATGTTAAAATAGATGAACTAACATCTATTCCGAACATATTATTATCCGCGCGAGCAGATATTGATGCGCTTCTGGCTAATTATGGAAATGGTGTTGGATTTCTGATAGTTGGGTTTGTAGGTCCTTGTTTTGAAGAGATTTTCTTTAGAGGAGTGATACTTGATTCGTGCAAGCGATATCTAAATTTTAATTTTGCCAATATAATTCAGTCTGCATTGTTTGCTACTGTTCATTATAATTTGTTTTTGTTTCCCGTGTTCTTTAGTTTTGGAATACTTACCGGAATACTAACAAAAAGATCGGGAGGAATGTTATCAGGTATTGTTTTTCATATAATAAACAACATATTGGCCATTGCAGTAATGATTGCCATGGCTCATAAGTAATAATGATAAATAGGTGATAAAAGAACTAATAGAGGTTCTTTTTTTTATCGTAATAAAGAAAAATCGTAACAATTTTGTTACGATTTTTTTAAAAGTCAAAGATTATTTAAAACTCTGCTGTTTTAGGTGCTCTCGGAAAAGGTATCACGTCACGTATGTTGGTCATGCCTGTTACAAATAATACCAAGCGCTCAAACCCCAATCCAAATCCTGCATGTGGCGCAGTTCCGAATTTACGAGTATCTAAATACCAATACAGGTCTTCGGTAGGTATGTTCATTTCCTGCATGCGTTTTTCTAAAAAATCTAAACGCTCTTCACGTTGCGAACCTCCAACTATTTCTCCAATTCCCGGAAATAAAATATCCATCGCACGTACTGTCTTCCCATCTTCATTCTGGCGCATGTAAAATGCTTTGATATCTTTCGGATAATCTGTAAGTATAACCGGTTTCTTAAAATGTTTTTCTACTAAATAACGTTCATGCTCGCTTTGTAGATCAGCACCCCAGTTTTCGATCAGATATTTGAATTTTTTCTTTTTGTTTGGTGTTGAATTTTTTAAGATTTCAATTGCTTCAGTATAGCTTAATCGTATAAAATCATTCGATGAAACAAAATGCAATTTAGCCAACAGATCCATTTCAGCACGTTCATCCTGAGGCTTTTGTTTTTCCTCTTCCAACAAACGGTTTTTCAAAAATTCCAATTCGTCTTCACAAGTCTCCAATGCATAGGTGATAACATACTTTAACAGATCTTCTGCCAGGTTCATATTGTCATTCAGATCATTAAAAGCAACTTCGGGTTCTATCATCCAGAACTCTGCAAGATGACGGGTGGTATTTGAATTTTCGGCACGGAATGTTGGACCAAAAGTATAAATTTCACCCAAAGCCATTGCGGCTAATTCACCTTCCAATTGTCCGGAAACAGTAAGGTTAGTCGATTTTCCAAAAAAATCTTGTTTGAAATCCACTTTCCCATCTTCAGTTCGTGGTGGGTTATCAAAGTCTAATGAAGTAACACGAAACATTTCTCCTGCACCTTCTGCATCACTTGCAGTAATGATAGGAGTGTGCAAATACACAAATCCCCGCTCATTAAAAAACTGGTGAATAGCAAATGCTAAGGCATGACGAACCTTAAATACGGCATTGAATGTATTGGTGCGAAAACGTAGGTGAGCTATTTCGCGCAAAAATTCAAGACTATGTTTTTTGGGTTGCAATGGAAATTTTTCCGCATCACTATCACCCAATATTTCCAATGTCTTTACCTGGATTTCTACTTTTTGACCTTTGCCTATCGATTCGATCAGTTCACCGGTAATGCTAATTGCAGCACCTGTTGTAAGTCGTTTCAGTAAGGTTTCATCAATTGTAGAATCAACAACTGCTTGTATATTATTTATGGTAGAACCATCATTGATTGCAATAAATTTGTCGTTGCGAAATGTACGCACCCACCCTTTTACAATTACGTCTGTTCCATATGCTGTAGAATTTAACAGCTCTTTCACTTTTGTTCTTTTCAAAGTTTCCATTTTTTGTTTTAATTTTTTGAGGGTACAAAAAAACGAAAAATTTAGCGGATGACAATATATAAAATCAAAAAGCCGATGCTTATTGATCACCGGCTTTTTGATTTAAATATTTTTGATAGGAAATTACTCCATCACAACAATTCGTTGTGTGCTTTCATTTCCATCAACTACAAGTGTAATAAAATAAACCCCTGAACTTAATTGATCATTCAGATAGCATTTATGATTTCCTGTTGATTGTTTTGAATTTACCATTGATTTGATTTTCACACCTAACACATTATAAACTTCTAAGGTTACATTTGCTTCGCCTGAAAGCGTATATTCAATGTTAGTGTATCCCTTAAACGGATTTGGATAGATCTTAAATTTATTTTCTTTCGCCACTGCTGCATTACTAATTCCGGTAGATGAAGTAGGTACAGTATAGATAGAAGATGAATCAACCGCATAATTTAAACTATCATACGAAGTATGACTTGGATCAAGAGTGATGTCGTATGATGACGCCATTCCTAAACCCGGTATATCCGCTAATATTACATATGACCCACCAATAACAGAGTTCAACGCAAGATTATCAAAGTAATAATATCCGTTAGCATCTGTTTGTGTACTTGCAACGATATTGCTTGCTCCACCCGGGTTTTTTCCAAGTTTTACATCAAGTCCCGGAATAGGGTCTCCTTCCGCACGGCCAAAGCCAACTCCCTCTTCAATAACACCTCCTAGAGCTCCTGGACCTAGGGGTAATGCGGCTATAAATTGCACTGAAATATTGGCCGTGTCAATAAAATTACAACCATGATTAACAGAATCTGCAGCAGTCCATAAAAATTGATTACCAAAATAAGTTGGCATTGCCGTTGGATAAACGGTGTCATTTGGAAATACTTTTATTAAATACATGCCATAATTAATATTTGGAAAATAGTAATCCCCGCTTGTATTTAAAGATACAACTTGTAGTGTATCGAAAGATATTAGAGAAGTTATATGTTTATAAAGTACTACTGTTCCATTAACTATACTATTCACATTTGCTGAATCTACATGTCCATAAATACCGGTGCTTGGTGTAACCGTAATTGATGCTGTATCGCTATTTGAACAACCATTGATATCTGTTATGGTAACAATATAGGAGGTGGTGCTGGTTGGTGAAACCGTAATGGAGCTTGCAGATGAAGAGTTGCTCCATAAATAAGTATATGAACCGGTTCCGCCGGTTGCAGAACTTGTAATAGTAGCGCTAGCTCCCGAACAGATTGTAGCTGTTCCGCTTGTAGAAATAGCAATTGCATTCGGCTGGGTAATGGTAACGGTTGCTGTGCCAATTGCAGAGTTTGCATCAGTTACAGTAACAGTATAAGTTCCGGCAACAAGTCCTGTGGCTGTTGCTCCAGTTTGTGCAGAAGGAGACCAGCTATAAGTATAGGGTAACACTCCACCTGTCGGGGTCGCAGTTGCAGAACCACTGTTTCCTCCAAAGCACAATACATTATTAGATGTGGCAGAAACAGCAATGGCACTATTAATAATTACTGTTGTTGTGCCTGCGGTTGAAGTACACCCATTAATATCGGTTATTGTAACAGAATAAACTCCGGCTGCCGCAGATGTTACAGAAGGAAGGGTGTCGTTTTGAGAAGTGGAGGAAAAGCCATTAGGGCCAGTCCAATTATAAGTTGCACCTGTAAAATACGTTGCAGTCAAACTTAAAGATTGTCCTGTAACAACTGGACTGTTGCTTCCTGCTGTAGGTGTCGGTGGTAAAGCATTTACAATTACTGATACTGTATTGCTGTTAGAACAACCGTTTGTTGTTCCGGTAACCGTATAAGTAGTGGAGGTGGTGGGGCTAACTACAATGTTTGAAGTTGTTGCACCTGTATTCCACAGATAAGTTGTAGCTCCGGTTGATATAAGAGATGCAGAATTGCCGAAACAAATTGTTGTGCCTCCTGTAACTGAAATAGTAGGAATCGGATTAACGGTAATTGTAACAAAAGCGGTATCTTGTAGAATTGAATCGGAAGCAATTAAAGTAACTGTATAGCTACCGGCAACCGGGTAAATAACAATAGGGTTTTGGGCTGTGCTTGTATTTCCATTACCAAAATTCCAATTGTACATGATGGCACCAGTGGAAGTATTCGTAAAAAAAAGTGTATCCCCTAAACAAAGAGTTGTTTGACTTGCTGTAAAAGAGGCGACTGCTTGGGCATAAGCGCTTCCTCGCGTGAGTACAAGCCCGATAATTAATGTGCTGAGTAGTTTTATAGATTTTTTCATGTTTTTTTTTAGTTTAGATAAAAATAGACCTTTTTATTTACATATCGTAAAGAATATAAAATTTAAAAAAAATCAGAAGCATTGGAAATCAATTTATTTCAGAGGTGTTGTTTTTATGCAGAACAGAGGTTCTTTAGAGGTTCTTTTATAAGAAGAAAAGCTATTCCAACCCTGCCAAAGTTCTAAACTATGGCAGGGTAATTATCAAATTCTATAAAATTGGAGTTATTCCAACACGGCTATCCTTTGTGAATACTCTCTCCCATCAATAGTAAAGGTAAAAAAACAGGAAACTGCAAGATTTCATTTTTGTTTTACTATTCAGTATTGCTGTTCTATTTAGTGTTTGTTCTATAAATGATTTATTCTGACAACTTATTTTATTCTATCCGGATCTTTATAAGGTAAAAAATAAATATAAAAATTTTTTTTCAGCATTCATTTAGTTGTGATAGAGCTGATTCGAAAGCTCTCAAAGAGTGCTTAGTTTTTTATTTTTAATACTCCCCAATTATCAAGTTTTTCCATTGAAATTAGAAGGAGGTACGATCTTTTTGTTTATTGGCAATATTCCCAAAAATCGTTTTTAAAGGCTCCATCCTCACCTGTTCCAATATAAGCCTTATTCCCAATAGAAAACGCAACAGCTAAATATCTTCCAACTCCTCCGAAATTATTTTTTTGTAACCATGAATTTGAATTAGGATCATATTCCCAAAAATCATTTTTATATACTCCTGCATCGCTTCCAGTTCCTATATACCCTTTAGTGTTAATCGAAAAAGCTACTGCTCCGGTTCTTCCGGTTCCGCCAAAATCCGCTTTTTGTGTCCAGGTATTAGTAGATGGGTTATATTCCCAAAGGTCCTTTTGATTTGCACCGGTTCCTGTGCCAATATATCCTTTGCTTCCTATAGAAAACCCAACACCTAAATTTTTGTAGATTGTTCCAATGTCCGTTTTTTGAGTCCAGATATCGCTACTCGAATCGTATTCCCAAAAATCTTTTTTATTTGAACCATCCCATCCAGCACCAATATAGCCTTTGCTGCCAATTGAAAACGCTATTGCCCAAAGTCTGGCTGTTCCTCCGAAATCTGCTTTTTGCGTCCATGTATTGCTACCTGGATCATATTCCCAAAAATCTTTTTTATTTCCGAAATTATCCTGCCCAACACCAATATAACCTTTGTTTCCAATGGAAAACCCTGCAGAATAATGTCTGGCAGTTCCTCCGAAATCCGCTTTCTGTGTCCAAGAATTGTTACTTGGGTCATATTCCCAGAAATCTTTTTTATAGGGAGCAATGCCATCATTACCTGTTCCGATATACCCTTTGTTCCCAATAGAAAAGCTCACAGCCTGAGATCTTGATGTCCCAGCAAAGTTGGTTTTCTGTGTCCAGGAATTTGGAATTGAACCAACTATCGCCTGACCATTATAAAGTATGCTACCACCACATAATGAGATCCATCCATTACTATTCCATATTTCCAAACAATGAATATCAGTATTATAGATTTGTAACCCCTCACTTGGTGAAGTTATTGCATTGCGCTGAATTGTTGTCATTCTTGGAAAAAGGACTCCACTGGTTGTAGAAGATATTTCAATTTTTGCAGATGAATTAGGTGAGATTGTTCCAATACCAATTTTATTTCCATCATTGTAAAGATTACTATTTGCAACCCAGTTGGTTCCATCATGTCTTAATGTTTGCCCTGTTGTCCCGCTTACAAGAGGTCCGGTTGCTCCAGTATTTCCAGTTGCCCCCACAACACCTTGTATTCCTGTCGCTCCTGTATTCCCTGTTGCACCTATAATACCTTGAGCTCCAGTCGCTCCTGTTGCTCCAACAATACCTTGTATTCCTGGTGCTCCTGTAACACCATTAGCTCCTGTATTTCCAGCCGCTCCCATAATACCTTGTGCTCCTGTCGCTCCTGTTGCCCCCACAATACCTTGTATTCCTGTCGCTCCTGTAACACCATTAGCTCCTGTGTTTCCTGTTGCTCCAACAATACCTTGTATTCCTGTTGCTCCTGTAACACCATTAGCTCCTGTATTCCCTGTTGCGCCCATATTACCTTGTGCTCCTGTCGCTCCTGTTGCTCCAACAATACCTTGTATTCCTGGTGCTCCTGTAACACCATTAGCTCCTGTGTTCCCTGTTGCGCCCATAATACCTTGTGCTCCTGTCGCTCCTGTTGCTCCAATAAGACCTTGTATTCCGATCGCTCCTGTAACACCATTAGTTCCTGTGTTCCCATTTGCACCCATAATACCTTGTTCTCCTGTCGCTCCTGTTGCTCCAACAAGGCCTTGTGCTCCTGTAACTCCGATTAAACCTTGTTCTCCTGTAGCACCCGTTATTCCCACTTCTCCTGCAGCCCCGGTTGGACCATTAGCTCCGGTATTACCGGTGGCTCCCATAATACCTTGTGCTCCGGTAACTCCGGTTAAACCTTGAGCCCCTGTGGCTCCGGTTAATCCAATTTCTCCTGTAGCTCCTGTTAGTCCGGTATTACCTGTTATTCCGTTAGCCCCTGTTGGCCCGGCTGTTCCGGAACGCTCTGAGTACAATGCGTATGGAACACTCATTAATTGTTGAGTTCCCATTAATGAATAATTGGATCCTCCGGTAATATCCATGCTGACTTCTATAAAATAAGGACCATTTGCCCAGTTGATAGCATTAAAGGTCCCAACCGTTGCAGTTCCGTTGCCTACAACTAAATTTATTAAACCTAAATTGTTAGATGTTACAGCATGTGTTTCAGTATAAACAATAGTACCGTTTATTGTGCTTTGGTGCAAGCTTATTTGTAATCCAATAACCTGATTAGACAGAGCAACCCCTGAAGAATTACGAGCTACTGCCTGATAATTAAAACCTTGTGGGGCCTGGGCATGGGAAATTAATGCAGTTAGAGAGAAAATAAATAGAGAATATAATTTTTTCATGAATTGATTTTTGTTAGTTATTTTGTTTTTATAATTTGAAATGTTTTCATTTTTGAAGCTTCATCTTTTACTGTAAGAAGATATGTTCCAGAAGCGTAACTACTCATATTTAATTGGTAATTAATTCCGGTTGACACTTGCTGTGATCGAAGTAATTTTCCTTCACCAGAATACAACTCAATGGTTACAAACTGGTTTAATTTGTCGAATTGTACCTGCAACACATCAGTAGCAGGATTAGGAAAAACAGTAATATTGTAATTCGTTTCACTGTTAATTGATGTAATAAGTAAGTTTGGTTGGTGAAATCCTTGAGATAAAATTGTAGTTCCATCAGTTACTGTGGAGGTAGTGGTTTCACCCAAAGTGAAATCAAGCTGGGATGTGCCATTGCTAAAATTTGTACCCGATGAAGAAATTATAGAAGGAGATGTTGTTTGGGCGACTGAAAAATTAAAAGTGAAACCCGCGAATAAAAGAAGAATTTTTTTTTTCATAAATATCAAATTCATGCATAAATGTTAAAGTGTGCAAGATATAAAAAAACCAGCAAGGTTTAATATCCTGCTGGTTTAAAATTAATATTTAAACTACTACTCCATTACCACTATCCTCTGTGTACTTTCTTTTCCATCAATGGTAAGGGTTATAAAATATACACCCGAATTTAATTGATTGCTTTGATTGTTCAGAAAACATTTATGATTTCCTGCTGATTGTTTTGAATTTATCATTGATTTGATTTTCACACCTAGCACATTATACACTTCCAACCTCACATCCGTTTCGGCTGAAACAGAATATTCAATTGTTGTGTTTCCTTTAAATGGGTTTGGAAAGATCTTAAATTTATTTTCTTTTTCGAATGCTGTATTACCGATTCCTACGGTTGAAGATGAAACAGGATAGATAGAAGTTGAATCAACTGCGTAATTTAAACTATCATAATCAGGATTGGTGGGATCCAGTATTACATCATAGGATGATGTCATTCCTAATCCCGGAATATCAGCATAAACAATATATGATCCTCCCACCACACTATTCAATGCAAGATCTCCAAAGAAATAATATCCGCTTCCATCGGTTTGGGTACTTGCAATAATTTGTCCGCCAGGATTTTTTCCAAGTTTTACATCAAGCCCCGGAATAGGGTCGCCTTCCTGCCTGCCAAAGCCTGTGCCTTCCTGTATAAGCCCACCAATAGAACCAGGGCCTGGAGCAAGTGGAGTTATTTCAACCATTGTAATAATTGCTGTATCAGTCATACTGCAATCATGAACAATAACCGTTGCTATATTCCAATCCCATACATTACCATTATAAGTAGGAGTTAGTGTATTGTAAGATGTATCCGCGAATGCTTTTAACAAATAATTTCCAGGATTAAGCGGGGGAGAATTGAAAATACCATTTGCATCAAGTGTTGCTACCTGAACAGAATCATACAGAAGAGTGTTCTGTAAATAAATAATTACTTTTCCTAAAGACACATTGCCTGAGGAATAAGACACATGTCCATAAATACCTGTACTTGGAATAACGGTAATTAAAATGCTATCGGTTGTGCTACAACCATTGGCTGTTGCGGCAAAAGTTACTAAATAATTTCCTGAACTGTTGTAAATGTGTGATGGATTTAGAATGGCGGAGGTATTACCATCTCCCAAATTCCAGAAATAAGTTGTTCCTCCGGCAGAACTTCCAATAAAGTCAACGGTATTACCTATGCAAGCGCTCTGATTCAATCCACCATTTGCTGTAGGTGAACTATTTACGACTACAAATACCGTATCAGAAGCTGTGCAACTGTTTGTATCTGTTCCTGTTACTATATAACTAGTACTGGTGGGTGGTATAAAACTTATTCCATCTGTTACTCCTCCTAACCATGTATAAGAAATGGCTCCTGAACCGGTTAGTGTAACGGGATCTCCTGCACAAACAGTGGTGGTACTTGCATTGGCTACTACTGGTGGCAAGGGATTAACAGTAACGGTTTGTGTAGCCAGCGCCACACATCCATTCGCATCAGTAATATTCAGTGAGTAAGTTGTAGTTGAAGTTGGGGTAACGTTAATGTTGTTTGAGCTAAGATTACCGGGTGTCCATAAATAAGTATAAGCCCCTGTTCCTCCGCTGCTTCCAACGCTTGTTAAATTCGTATTTGTTCCTGAACAAACAGTGGTTGCTCCGTTGATGACAACAGAAATTGCGGTTGGTTCAGTAATGGTTGTGGTTGCGGAATCTTTACATCCATTGGCATCTGTTATCAAAACCGAATAATTTCCGGGTTGCAGATTGTTTACAGTAGAATCTACACCAACATATGGAGTCCAACCATAAGTGTATCCCGGAGTTCCTCCATTTGGTTTTCCACCTGTTGCTATTGCTGTTATTGAACCGTTATATAATCCGTTACAACTTAGATTAACAGTTGTTAAGGAAAGGCTTAAGGGAGGTGGCTCGTTAATCACAATGGTATCTGAAGCTTGCGAGAAGGAATAATCAGTTACGGTAACAATATAGGTTCCCGGACTTAAGCCTGAAATGTTTTGCGTGTTTTGCAGGCCGGGAGACCAGCTGTAAGAATACGGAGCAATGCCTCCATTTGCGGTTGCATATGCAGTTCCATCAGCTGCACCGTTACAATAAACATCTGAAGAGGCAGCGGTAACAGAAAGTGCACTCTGAACAGTAATATTTCCTGAACTCCCGATTAAAACACTTCCTAACAAAGAATCAGAAATATCATACGCATCAAATTGAGGATTATAATTACCAGCCACATTATAAATATGAGTAATAGTAGTGGTATTATAATCTGTTACGATATTCCCATCGCCAAAATACCATATATATTTATAGGCATTTGGATTGGTGCTGGTATTTGTAAATGTAACTAAAAGTGGAGCAGTGCCGCTAGTAGGACTTGCTGTAAAATCTAAGCCTTGGGCAAAAATATTTGCGATGCAAAAAATTGCTGTAATGGTTGAAAGGAGTAGTTTTTTTAACATGGGATTAAAATTAGAATTTGTAATTTTAGAAATAGGTATTTAAAAAGCTAATTTAAACCTTTTTCTTCATTAAAGCATGAAATTATTGAATTCGAATATAAAAAAACCTGCAAAATTTTTATACCTGCAGGTTTTAGTTTTGCGAACAAAATTATTTACTCCATCACTACAATTCTTTGGGTACTTGGTTTTTCATCAATAGTAAGTGTGATAAAATAGACACCCGAACTCAAATTATTATTTTGAGTGCTCAGACTGCATTTGTGATTTCCGGCTGATTGCCTTGAGTTTACAAGTGATTTGATTTTTACACCTAACACATTCATAACTTCTAATGTCACATCCGCTTCAATGAAAATGTTATATTCAATGCTTGCATTTCCTTTAAATGGATTTGGAAATACTTTAAATTTATTTTCTTTTGCGATTGCAGGATTACTAATTCCAACAGTTATAGAATAAGTGGGATAGATAGAAGTTGAATCAACCGCGTAATTTAAACTATCATAGGTAGGATTAGTTGGATCCAGTATTACATCATAGGATGCTGTCATTCCTAATCCCGGAATATCAGCATAAACAATGTAGGATCCCCCAACAACACTATTTAATGGAAGGTTATCAAAGTAATAGTATCCGTCAGCATCTGTTTGTGTACTTGCAACAATATTGGTTGATCCACCCGGGTTTTTTCCAAGCTTTACATCAAGTCCCGGAATGGGATCGCCTTCCTGCCTGCCAAAGCTTATGCCTTCTTGTATTATCCCTCCTACGGAGCCTGGTCCAGAAACTAAAGCTGTTACTTCAACCATTGCAATATTTGCAGTGTCAGTCATACTACAATCATGTACAATAACAGTTGCCACATTCCAGTCCCATACATTACCATTATAGGTAGGGGTAAGATTATGGTAAGATGTATCTGCGAATGCTTTTAACAAATAATTCCCGGGATTAAGCGGGGGAGAATTGAAAATACCATTTGCATCGAGTGTTGCGACCTGAACAGAATCGAACAGCAGACCGTTCTCTAAATAAATAATCATTTTACCGGAGGTCACATCTCCTAATGAATAAGAAACATGCCCATAAATACCGGTACTTGGATTTATTACTATACTTACCGCTGTTGCTGTACTTTGGCATCCATTCAAAGTTTCTAAAACATAAAAAGTACTTGTGCTTGTAGCTCCTGATGCAAAAGTGCTGCCTGTTCCTACTGGAATTGTTAATCCCGCATCTGAATACCATGTTAATGTTCCACCCGTTCCTGTTGCTGTTAAATCAGCAATTATATTTCCCTGACAATAAGATGCAGGGCTTAGGGCTGTTGGAGCCGGTGGTGTAGGATTTACCGTTATTGTACCGGTTGCTGTTGTCTGTGTACACGTACCTGTGGTAGTTACTGTATAGTTAAATGTGCCTGATGCGGTAGGTGTTCCTGAAATTGTAAACACCCCTCCGGCAAAAGAACCTGTTATACCAGGTGGTAAACCTGTTATGCCGGCACCGGTTCCACCTCCGGAAATTGTATAGGTAATATTAGTGAGTGGTGTATTGATACATAAAGCTTGTGCATCTGTTCCCACTGCTGATGTGAAAGTAATATTAGCATTTGGATTCACTGTAATAGTCACAGTAGTTGGCGATCCTGCGCAACCTGTTACAGTTGGGGTAATGGAATAAATAGCTGTTCCCGAAGATGGGGAAGATAATGTTTGATTAATGCTTGGACTTGCTCCTGATGTTGCTCCTGTTACATTCGATGGTGTAACTATCCATGAAAAAGTAGTTCCGGCTACATTGCTTGTTAATACAATTGAGGTATTGCCACCCGAACAGATGGTTTGTGAAGATGGTGTTGTAGTTGCTACTGGTATTGGATTTATGGTAACAGTAACCCCTTGAGCCATTGTACAACCTCCGGACAAGGAAGTTGCAGTTACAGTATAAGTTATGTTTTGTGCCACCGATGTGCTATTAGTAATTGTATTATTTAATGTGCCGGTTGATTGCATTGTGGTACTTTCACCAGTTGTGTTTGCATTATTTGCCGCAACCCAGGTAAAGGAAGATGCAGGATTACTTGTTAAAAAAATATTTACGGTGCCTCCACTACATATAGTTGCAGCGCTCACACTTGTTATTATTGGCAGGGGATTTACTATAACAGAAGTTATTCCTGCGGAACTTGTGCAACCACCCACAGTGGCGGTTACGGAATATGATCCCGAAGCAGCAGCTGATACTCCAAAAATCGTTGGGTTTTGAGCAGATGAAGTATAGGCATTTGGTCCGGTCCAAAAATAGTTTGCGCCTGCGATTGTGCTAGCTGTCAAACTCAGATTAGTTCCAGAACAAACAGGACTGTTGCTTGAAGGTACAGGTGTTGTTGGAGCAGGGTTGACGGTAACAGTTACCGCTGTTCTTGGACTGATGCAACCAGTTATTGTTGTTTGAACGTAATAAGTTGTAGTTGCAACTAAAGCAAGAGTTGTATAGCTTGTAGCTGTGATTAAGAGTGTTCCAGTTAATGGTGCGTCATACCATTGATAAGTTCCACCCGGTGCGGTTGCAGTTAAAGTTGCTGTGTTACCGCTACAAATTGTTTGGCCTGAGGCTGTTGGAGCAGCAGGAGTAGAACAACCGCCATTGGTTGTGTTAATAATGGTTCCGGAAATACCAACGGCATAACCATTATTAGAATCGGTAAAGAAAACAGAATTTAAAGTATTGGTAGTTCCGCTGTTTTGCAAAGCCCATGTGGCACCTGCATCATTTGTTTTAAGAATTGTGCCCAAATCACCAACAGCATATCCTGTATTTGCATCTGCAAACCTGATTGAATATAAAGCATTGGATGTGCCACTTGTTAGTGTATTCCATGAGAGTCCTGCATCAATGGTCTTCAATATTAAACCATTATAACCGGTAGCATACCCGGTGTTTGCGTTGGTGAAATAAACGGAGGTTAAAATAGCACTGGCTTGAGATGCCCATGAATTGCCTCTGTCAGTTGTTTTAAGAATTACGTTGCTACCAATGGCATAACCGGTATTAACATCTGTAAAAAAAACTCCATTTAAGTTATTAATTGTTCCACTGGCTCTCTGTTGCCATAAACTTCCCCCATTAATAGTTTTAATAATAGTACCATTATTTCCAACTGCATATCCGGTATCTGCATCAACAAAAAATACAGATGATAAAGCATATCCCTGACTACTGCTGTTTTGCGTCCAGGTAGTTCCTGCATCAGTAGTTGACATTACTGTTCCACCGGCACCAACGGCTGTACCATTAGTGGCACTTCCGAAAAAAACCGAATACATAGAACTGCTTGCAGTTGTTTGTAATGACCAGTTTGTGCCTCCGTTAGAAGTTGTATAAATACCTCCTGCGGCATTTACAGCACAACCATTTGTTGCACTTGTAAAATAAACGGAAGTAAAAGAGTTATTTCCGACAGTCTGTTGGTTCCATTGACTAAAAGAAGAATAGATCAGAAAACAGAAAAATAGGGTAGTAGTAATTTTTTTTATCATTTGTCTGGGATTTGAATGGCTAAAGTAAACTATTTTACTTAGTAAGCAACGGTATTTAAAAATGAAAACACTAAAGAAGAATAACAAATAAAAATTTCATCTCGAATTTACTAATTGGATAAATAAAAAACCTGCAAGACTTTTTATTCCTACAGGTTTTTTGTGAACAAAATTATTTACTCCATCACCACAATCCGTTGTGTACTTGATTTTCCATCAATAGTAAGTGTGATAAAATAGATACCCGAACTTAATTGAACATTTTGATTGCTCAGGTTGCATTTATGATTTCCGGCTGATTGCCTTGAATTTACTAGTGATTTTGTTTTTACACCTAATACATTCATAACTTCTAATGTCACATCCGCTGCTTTTTGAAATGTTATATCCAATGCTTGCATTTTCTTTAAATGGATTAGGATAAATTGAAAAATGAGTTGTTGCGTTATAACTGGTTGTTAAAAACATTTAAGCCATTGCTTTGGGTGTTCATCGTGTTATTGTCAAAACCACCCATTACATTATTTAACCAGGGATCTTGCGCGAATGTAGTGTTAAGACAAACTAAAATTGATGCTGAAATAAGTACAAGTTTTTTCATGTATGACTTTTTATAATTTCGGGAAGCTAAAATAGTGAATAATAGTTAATTGAGTATAAAAAAAACATCAAAAAAAAATCATGGTTACCAAAAGAATCACCATTGATAGTTCATTAAATCAAAAGAATTTTAAAATAAAATTTGTACCTTAGAGTTCTTTTTATGTTGAATTGCCGAAAATGAAAAAAATAGTTGTCTTTATATTTCTTTTTCTGATTGGATTTGCCAATGGTTATGCTACACACAATCGTGCAGGAGAAATTACGTATCAATGTTTAGGAGGATTTAGGTACGGAATAACAGTTACAACCTATACGAATACCTATAATACAACAGCAGATCGCTGCGAACTTACTGTTCTTTTTGGTGATGGAGATAGCGCAATTGCTCCCAGAATAAATCCTTCTGGTTTTCCAGGCACACTTTGCCCAAATACACATGATGGTGTAATGATCACCTCAGATACAAAATTTAACCAATATTATGTGGAACATATTTATTCCGGTTCCGGTACTTATGTTATTACCATGGAAGATCCTAATAGAAATGCAGGCATCCAGAATATTCCCAATTCAGTTAATCAATCTTTTTTTCTTCGATCAGTGTTGGTTATTAATCCATTTTTGGGATGCAATTCTTCACCAATACTTCGGTATCCTCCAATTGACCATGCTTGTAAGGGAGTGTGTTTTGTGCACAATCCCGGTGCAGATGATTCTCCAGAAAACGATAGTTTATATTATAGTTTAACAACATGTTATGGAAATGGACAACCGATCTTTGGTTATACGCTACCAGCTAATTTGTCAGCAGGGGATATCGACCCCTTGACCGGTGATCTGGTCTGGTGTTCCCCTGCTACTGACGGGTTGTTCAATGTTGCCATTTTAATAAAGGAATACAGAAAATTACCCGGAAGTCCAATCCGTTATTTCATTGGATCTGTTTTGAGGGATATTCAGATCGATGTTGAAAATACTTGCACAAATACTTCTCCTGAAATAAAGCATATAAATGATACCTGTGTGGTTGCCGGCACCAACTTGAATTTTAATGTTTCTGCTACTGATGCACAACCTTATACCCTTTCATTATTTGCTACCGGAGGACCCTTCAATTTAAATCCTGCTGCATCATTTACATCAACTCCTTCACCCAGTCCGGTTTTTGGGACATTTAACTGGACACCAAATTGTAATCAGGTGCGCTTGCTACCCTATTCAGTTAATTTTAAAGTCACAGACGGGGATCCTTCTATTCAATTGGTAGATTTTGAATCTGTATTTATCAAAGTGATTGCGCCTGCTCCAACGGGTTTGTCAGCAAGTTCAAGCGGAGCAAGTATTACTGTAGATTGGAATGATGCACAATGTAATGATACATTAGGAAGTAATCCATTGGTTGGATATTATATTTATAGGAAGGACGCTTGTGATCCATGGCTGCATAATCCTTGCGAAACAGGTGTTCCATCCTATACAGGTTATACCTTGGTTGGTTCAACGGGGCCATCCATTACTTCATTTGTTGATAATAACAATGGACAAGGTTTAGTGAATGGTGTTGATTATTCATATATCATAGTTGCTTATTATGCTGATGGCTCACAAAGTTATGCCTCCACAAATATTTGCGCACAATTGGTACGCGATGTTCCAATTATTACAAATGTAAGTGTGATAAGTACCGGAGCAAACGATTCCATTTATGTGCATTGGGTTAAACCATTAGCAACAGGTATTAATCTCGATACAGTTGCAAATCCGCCACCATACGAATATCATTTAATGAAGGCCCAGGGTTTTACCGGAAGTTTATCTTTTGCAACAGTTGCAACCTATTCAGCTCCATCATTCTGGCAATTGAATGATTCGAGTTTTATTAATATTGGTTTGAATACAAAGGATTCTGCTTATACCTATCGTGTTGATTTTTATTCGAATGGAATCTTGAAAGGTTCTTCTCATACAGCATCATCCATTTATTTGTCGAGTTCACCTTCTTCGGCAGGCAATACAGTTGACCTGACCTGGCAAGAGTTTGTTCCCTGGACAAATTACCAATATTATATTTATCGCGAAACAAGTTCAGGCTCAGGAATATTTAATTTTATAGATAGTTCTGCAACCCAATCTTTTTCGGATACAGGCTTAGTAAATGGTGCAAATTATTGTTACAAAGTAGTTAGTATTGGTCAATACTCTGATCCTGTTTTACCACGTCCTTTGTATAATAGTTCACAAATAAAATGTGAAACACCAATTGATGTTGTTCCTCCATGTCAGCCTCGTTTTAATGTGAACAGTGATTGTGGCATCATACAAAATGTGCTTACCTGGACAAATCCAAATACATATTGCAGCACTGATGCGGTTCAATATAATGTTTATTTTTCACCTACAATTGATGGAGCCATGACAGTGATCCATTCTACTACAAACATGAATGACACTACTTTTACACATATTTATTATTTTGAAGGGATCCCTTCAGTTGCCGGCTGTTATGCTGTTACAGCAGTAGATTCTTTTGGAAACGAAAGCCCTGTCATCACTAAGATCTGTGTGGATAATTGTCCGGTGTATGAATTACCAAATGTATTTACACCCAATGGAGATAATATAAATGAGTTGTTCATTCCGCTGCCATACAGATATGTAAAAGATATTGATATAAAAATTTATGATCGTTGGGGCCTGCTGATGTTTAGTACAAACAATCCTGATATTTTATGGGATGGAAAAAACGCAGATACAAAATCTGTTTGTTCCGATGGAACCTACTATTACATTTGTGTGGTCAATGAAATACGTGTGGAAGGTATAAAACAAAGAGTTTTAAAAGGATTTGTCCAACTCATCAATGATAAAACTGCACCAAACAAATAATTTATGTTTTCAGGAATTGTAGAAGAATCAGGCGAAGTAACTGATTTGAAAAAAGAGCAAAGCAACCTTCACATCACCATCAAACCAAGTTTTATTAATGAACTAAAGATCGATCAAAGCATTGCTCATAATGGCACCTGCTTAACGGTGGTAAATATTCTGGGAGATAAATATACGGTTACAGCCATTGACGAAACCCTGAAAAAAACTAATTTAGGATTATTTAAGATTGGTGATAAAGTGAATTTAGAGCGTTGTATGAAACTGGGTGATCGGCTTGATGGACATATTGTTCAGGGGCATGTTGACCAAACAGCAGTTTGTACAAGTGTTGAAGAAACAGATGGAAGTTGGATGTTCACTTTTGAATATGATACATCTCAAAATAATATTACTGTTGAAAAAGGTTCTGTTTGTGTAAATGGAGTAAGCTTAACAGTAGTAAATTCTCAGCCCAATTCATTCTCTGTTTGTATCATCCCTTATACTTTTGAAAACACTAATTTTAAATACATCCGTAAAGGGACAATTGTAAATTTAGAGTTTGATATTTTAGGAAAATACATCAGTAAGCTGATGGCGAAATAATTAATCATTCCTCACAATAACATGCTTCTTTTAATCTGTATAACAGTATGATCTTTACCGATACCCACACCCATCTTTATTCAAAAGAGTTTGACGCTGACAGAGATGTGGTAATTCGAAAAGCTATTGATTCAGGTGTTAAGCGGATGTTCCTGCCTAATGTTGATAGCGCTTCAATAGAAGGAATGTTCGAAGTGGAAAAGAATTTTCCTTCAAATTGTTTTTCGATGATGGGGATTCATCCTTGTTCCATAAATGAAACATATCTTGATGAATTAAAAATTACAGAAGATTGGTTAAGTAAACGAAAGTTTGTTGCCATCGGAGAAATTGGAATCGACCTCTATTGGGATAAAACTTTTTTTTCGCAACAACAAGAAGCTTTTAGAAAACAAATTCAGTTAGCAAAAAAATATAATTTGCCTTATGTGATTCACTCCCGGAATTCATTTAATGAAGTAATGGAAATAGTATCTGAATTTAAGGGTGATAATTTAAAAGCGATATTCCATTGTTTTAGCGGAAATGTTGAACAGGCAGAACAAGTAATAGCATCAGGAAATTTTAAATTAGGTATTGGAGGGGTGGTAACATTCAAAAATTCGGGATTGGATAAGGTGGTGGAGGCAATTGATCTTAAACATATTGTTTTGGAAACAGATGCTCCTTATCTGGCACCAATGCCGCATCGTGGCAAACGTAATGACCCTGATTATTTAATTCTGGTTGCAAAAAAAATAGCAGAAATAAAAAAAATTACTGTGGAGGAAGTTGCTGCGATAACTACTCAAAATTCTATTGATGTTTTCGGTAAATGAGGGTCTTTTTACATAACATTTTTGCATTGTAATAAGAATTCGTAGATTCGTTAAAATTCGTATTCGTAGAAATGAAAAGCAAAATATTATTGATCTATACAGGTGGAACAATTGGAATGATGCAAGATGTAAAAAGCGGACAATTAAAACCGTTTGACTTTAAACATTTAACCCAGCAGATCCCCGAACTAAGTAAATTTGAGGTGGAACTTTCTGCTGTTTCGTTCGAAAAGCCAATCGATTCAAGTGATATGCAACCCGAAGTATGGATTGAACTTGCAAAGTTAATCGAGAAAAATTATTCGAAGGTAGATGGATTTGTGATCTTGCATGGAAGTGATACTATGTCGTTTACTGCATCGGCATTGAGTTTTATGTTGGAGGATTTAAATAAACCGGTGATCCTTACAGGTTCACAATTGCCAATAGGAACAATACGTACAGATGGAAAAGAAAATTTAATTACAGCAATTGAAATTGCTGCAGCAAAAGAAAATGGTAAACCAATAATTTCAGAAGTTTGTATTTATTTTGAATATCAATTGTATCGTGGTAACCGGACACATAAATTTAATTCAGAACATTTTCAGGCATTTCAATCGGCAAATTATCCGATACTCGCTGAAGCAGGAGTGCATATTAAATATAATCACAGTGCCCTCAAAAAATTCAATTCCACTAAATTAAAAGTTCACACTTCGCTTGATTCTAACATTACAATTTTAAAATTATTTCCGGGAATTACACAAAATGTGGTAGAAGCAATTAGTAATACAAAAAACCTGAAAGCTATTATTTTAGAAACATTTGGTTCAGGAAATGCAAACACGCAAAAATGGTTTATCGATTCATTAAAAAAAGCAATTGATAAAGGGATCGTAATTTTAAATGTAACTCAATGCAATGCAGGCTCGGTTGAGCAAGGAAAATATACAACCAGTGCCGATCTTGCAAAAATTGGAGTAATAGGTGGAGCTGATATAACAACCGAAGCGGCTGTTACAAAATTAATGTATGTTTTAGGCTCAGCCAAAAATAGAAAAGAAATAGAAAAATTACTAAAGAGAAGTCTTCGCGGAGAGATCACTCAATAAATATTTTCTCCTTTTTTTTCTTTTTTTTCATCACTTCTTCTGAATACAAAAAAACTTTCTTTTTTAGTTCCTTCATTTCAATTTGCAATAATTGAACAGTCCCCTGTAGTTTTTCATGCTCATCGCGGAAAGCTTGTTCATCATGTGAAAATGCATTTTCAATAATTTCAAACACTTGTTTTTCTTGTCCAATTATTTTTTTTTGCATGTTGTTTAATTTAACCGAAAGAGCATTTAATTCTTTTTTAAGGAAATTCAATTCGCCAAGTTTATGAACAGTTGTCATGTCAGAATAATACTCATCAAAAATATCCTGATTAAACTTCATATCTACTATGCATAATTCAATTTCTGAGAGCCATACTTTACATTCATCGTAAAGTTGCTCAAGTGATTCTTTCTTTAAAAATTCACTTTTAGTTAGTGTTTTTGTTGTCATTTTTGAATTATTAAATTTTTTTTGGTAAGAATTAAATTTTTCAAAAAAAATAAAATCGTATTAATCGGAAACAAAATTAATTGAGGACAGGATAGAGAGCAATGAATTTAATCAATTACATTTTTGATTAAAATCTTCAGAAAAGAGTATAAGCCTGGATTAGATTAAGAGTCTGTTTAAATTTTACTCAAAATGTATTATATGTCATTTCGACCAGAGAGAGAAATCTCATTTTTAGCCTAATTTTATTGAGATTTTCCTACGGTCAGAAATGACAGAATGGTTAAAAATATCGTAATCGATTCTTTTATTAAAATTTAAACAGGCTCTACTAATGCCTCGAAAACATTAACAAACAGAGCTGTTTATGAAATCAGGTGTTTGTTGTTTTGTCATGCTGAGTGGAATGAAGCATCTTGCTAATAAAAAAATATTTTTCGCAGTTTTATCCTGAGCGCAGCCGAAGGGCTCAAAACGACAACCTCCTAATTAAAGTGCCGTTCCCATTTTTTAAATCAATTAGTAATCAAACTCAGCTAAAAATGAAAATTTATGAGGAGAAAATAAAAAATTAAACCTGTGTTCCGGTAACTTTTTTCTTTTTCGGCAGAATATTGAACTGAACTCCATAGGAAGGAATAATGCTGATTCCTTTTAATGTTCGTGTATTTCCGCCAAGCAATAAATACTTGCCATAATCCTGGTAATAGGCAGCCAAAGAGAAATTAAAGAACACATAGCGCCTCCCGATCTTTACATTTAAAAATGTTCCATAAGAGCCATAATTTACTTTGGCATTAATGGGAGCCACTAATTCGGGAGAAAGATGAGTAGCATCACTTACAGCATATACAGTTTTTGAGGTTATTTTATATTTGATAAAACTCTGCGAGTACACAACACCAAATGAAAAGCAGCCGGTACGTTCTTCAGGGCCAAAGGATTTGCTAAAAATAACAGGAAGGGTAATATCTTTACGTGACATTTCCAATCCAAAGATCCGTTCCAGTTTATCAAACATCGGATAATTCAAAAAGCGAAAGTTTTGCCAGGAATATTGTAAGCCTACACTTCCATAATAGCCCCCCTTATCTGAATCAATAAAATTAGAATTTGAGCCTAAAAATTGATACATCATATCAAACGCATAGGCCCCTCCGGAACTTTTAAAACCCAGATCCATTCTTTTTCCCAGGCCATATCTAAAATACAATTCGTCATTATATCCAATAGGATCCAGGCAATACGATAAAAGTGCTGCATTAATATGTTCAATTTGTTGATCATAATAAATGGTGTCTTTTGTTGAAAGACTGTTTCCTAAATTATAGGAGCCTCTAACTGACTGTGCAATGGGAGCGGAAGAAATATTAAAGGTGTAATTTTTTCCGATCCGCACTTGATTTTTCGGAACAACTTTTCCAGAGTTAAGCATGGAACGGGATCCGCTGCAACCGAAAAAGCAGAATGCAGGTAGTAGGAGGATGAGTTGATATGATCTTATTATTCTCAAATTTTATAAAGAAACGAATTGAAGAATAAAGTTAAATCAAATTATTTAAAAGGACAAAAAATGGATGAAGCTAAAATTTCTTACATTTGCATTCCTAAAAACGGTCCGAAGGACTCCTATGGAGAGAGGTGTCAGTCCGAAGGACCCCTTCGGGGAGTGGCCGAACGTGCAAGCTTGGTCCGAAGGACTCCTATGGAGAAAGTTTGTGTACCGCAAGGTACCACGGGTATGAATGAAATGGATGTTTATGTATTATGCTTATATATTAAGAAGCGAAAAAGACGGAAAATATTATTACGGCAGTACGGAAAATATAGAAAATCGATTGGCCAAACATAATAAAGGAGATGTAAGGGCAACAAAAAGCAGAAGACCATTGGTGCTTCATTATAAGGAGGAGTTTAAAACAAGATCAGAAGCATATAAAAGAGAACAGTTTTTTAAAACAATAAATGGATATAATTGGCTGAAACAGGCCCAGATTAAATAATACGGAGAGGTGTCAGAGTGGCCGAACGTGCAAGCTTGGAAAGTTTGTGTACCGCAAGGTACCGCGGGTTCGAATCCCGCCTTCTCCGCTGAAAGGGACTTAGGCTCAAAAAGAGAACTAAGTCCCTTTTTTATTATAGCAAAATCGCCCGTGTGTCGGGCGATTTGTGCAATTATAAAGTTGATTTCAGAGGTTCGAAATGCCCCATTTTTCTTGTCATATACCAAACCGGACGGAAAGATTAAATTTTGCAATCCTTCTTTTAATGCAATGCCTCCATCTTGCCACAGTTGGCGCAGGTTTCGGCAAAGAATTACGGCTTCATTTATCATTTCTTTTAGGTTCGAAATGGAAATCCCACAAGTTGCCATTTCCTTCCGGATTTTATCAAATTCTTTAGTGTATTTTACCCTAAAACGATCGAAGGTTTCCTTGGGCATCTCGTCTTTTATGTAATGCTTCTCTTCAAGCGTTTCAATATCCTTGGTTAGTTCGACAATTCTCGCTTTAAGGATCACTTCCTTTTCAACCGAATCTTTATTCAGTTCATGGTAGGTGTTTTCGAGTTCAATTTTGATCGCTTCGGTCAAATCCGGCTTTACTTCATATTTCTCAAGTTCCTCTGAAAACAAACGATGCATTTCTTTTGCGCTTTTATTGCACTTACAGCCGTTTGTTCTGCATTTGTAGTAGTACAAGTTCTTCTTCTTTACGATATAGCCTGTAAAGGGCTGATTACAATCCGAGCATTTAATGAAAACCTTAAGTGGAATATTTACATCTTCTGCTTTATGAGGTACTCCGAATTTAGTCGAAGATGAAATTACCTCATTTACTTTCATAAAGGTTTCTTTAGAGATCATTTTTTCGTGTATCCCTTCAACTACTTTTCCATTCAGCATTCCATGTGATATTAATCCACAATAAAATGGATTAATGAAAATTTTGTGTAATTGTTGTTTGTACATTTTTACACCAATAGCCTGAAGCTTCAAAACAATTTCTTCATTCTTCATACCCATTAGTTTCCATTCCCAAGCTTTTTTGATTTTCTTGCCATCGCCATTCACTACAATTTTACGTTCACCACTTGTTCTTACAATATCATAACCCTGTGGTGGTTTTACAACCCAAATTCCTTTTTCAAATTTGGCTTTCATTCCTGCCATTGCAACTTGCTTGCGTTGATCATTATCCCACCGCCCGAACAAAAGTTGCATATCGTGAAATAAAACACCACTTGCATTAGAAGTATCAATTGGTTCTGTTACTGCTTTAATGTGAACCCCATGTTTCTCTCGTAACTCATCAGCGATAGAAATTGCTTTACCTCCTGTTCTACTAAAGCGAGTCATTTTATAAACCAAGATCGTGCTAATCTTTCCTTTGCTTGTATTTACAAAACTTAACATTCGCTGAAACTCTTTCCGTGCATCAGTTTTTGCACTTTCATAAGTATCACCAAAGGCGGAAACAATTGTAAGATTATTGCGCTTTGCATATTCTTCAATTGATTTTCGCTGGGTTTCCAAAGACTCGTTTTTATCAAACTGTCCTTTGCCGGAAACCCTTGTATACATTACCGCTAAGTTTGACGTAGACTGCTTTACTTCCTTTTTGCCAAACCGCCCAAACCGATTGTCGATTATTTGTTCTTCTGTCATTTTGCCCCCTTCCTTTTTATTATTTATTTTTTATGCTTGTTTTTTGTATTCAATTTCTGAATTATTATTTTCAGCATTCAACGTAATTATTTTCGCACAGACTGAATCATTTAATTCATCGATCTCATTTTTCTTTTTTAGTTTTGAAAGATGCTCGCATAAAAGAACAGCCAGTTTTTTAATTGATAATACAATCTTGTTTGCTTGTTCATCACTTACATTTTCATAACCTTTTATCATCCTAAGTTTTTCAACCGTTAATCCTTTATTATTTTCGCCTTCACTTTTCATACGCTTTTTTGTCTTATTACTTTTTGGTTCAACCTATTTTTAATACTTCCTGTTTTGCTTCAATATATTGATTATCAATATGGTAGCTAATTTACATACATCTTTTGGAATAAAGAAATACCCCTAATGCGCCCTAAATATGCCAATTTCGCGACCTCCCATTTCACCTAGTTTTTGCATACCTCCGGAAACAATTTATTAAACGGTTCTTTCTTAGTACAATCCCTTATGAGATACAAAATCATAATATACCTTACTATTGCCGCTTTATTCAAGGTGAATTTTATGCCTTCTTTATCTCCTTCTAGGGCTCTTGATAAAGGAAGAAATTGATCGAACAGTTTTATAAAATCATCAATGAATGGAAAATCATTTGGAAACATTTTGATTTGCTCCGATCTCAGCATTTCTTCTAAGGCCATACTGATAGCCTTAATAGTTTTATAATGAACTTTGCTTTTATAACTGATCTGAAATAAATTCTCGATAATACAACGAAGTCTTGGAACGAAATAAGAGAAAGCGGGAAAATTATTATTCGTAATCCGGCCTCCGTTATTTGTATTATTAGAAAAATAATTTTTGCCAATGCTTAAAGAAATGTAACCGTGCTGAATTTTGTCTAAAATTTCAGGTGTGATGTATTGGTATTCCTCTTCTTCCTTTATTATATGTTGTATGTTTTTTTGTTCTTCAACTCTTGGTACGATTTCGTTATTTTCAAGAATCTGACTTTTAATATTGCCATCGGGAACAAGCTTCAGTTCATTAGGCATACTAAAATTTCTATTTAGGTAAGCATATTGCTTACAGGTGGTGCTACAATACTTCTTTGTACTTCGTTTTCCTTCTATAGGTTTATGGCAATGTAAACAGTTCATTTTTATTTTGTATTAATTAAGTGCAATTTCATCCGGATTTTCTTCTCCATAACGTTGCTCGTTCCATTCGCTTACCGATTCATGGATGTTATGCATAGCTGATTTTTGGATTTTGTTTTCCTTAGAATAACTTAATTCCAAAACAACTTCCCCCATTACTTCATTTGTGCCAATAATCTTATTATTTAAATTTCCGATCCTTATCATTTTACATACGTCTAAAAATATTTCAATCGGAATTTTTACGCTTTGTTTTTCTATTGGTGTCTTCATTTCACTTTTCTTTTTTAATTTAACCTTCAAGTTTAAAATGCTTTTTTTTGATTACGCTCTTATATACTTTTGTCTTTTTATCTTCTTCCATTGGTATAGTATTTTCATCTTCAAGATCTTCTTCCTCTTCATCGATTCCATTTGGCAATGAATGCATGGTTTTTGAAGCAATGAGTTTATTTGTAAGTTGTATTTGCCGGATGAGTTTAGAAAATTGTTGATCTCGTTCACTCATTTGTCGTTTATGCTCTTCCTTCATAGCTTCTATATCCTTATTTGCTTTAAATGTTCCAATAAAAAATCCGGCTGCTAATCCGGCTACTCCAGTTGTAACCGGATTTTTAATAAAGTCCTGGATTAATTCCATCCAATCCTTTGTTTCATCCTTTTTTTGCTCGTTCTGTTGTTTATTTTCTCCGCTATTGCTCATATTATCCTCCTTTTTTAATCCTTTTTACTGTCAATTACCGTCTACTTTCTCTCTTTGTTTTGGTTTTTACCGTCAATTATTGTCTTGTTTATCGTCAATGATTTATCAGTTCCTTATCGTCATTGACAGGAACAAAGTAACGATATGGGTTTTGGATTTAGCTCCTACTTGGAGCAAGGTGGGAGAGGATTTTTTGGAAATTAGATGCTGTGGAAATTGTTGGAGCATAGCTTCCAAATTTCAACAAAGAAAGAGTCAGGTAACTTAAAGTGAAAATTATCTAATAACCAAGAGTATATTGGTTCACTAATTTCATTGAAATTAGTGATATTGCAGAAATATTTTTTGTTACTTAATGCGCTCAGCGACTACACCATTGTCTGCCGAATTTAATCGATAAATTTTCGCTTCAATTCCATCATTTTGCAACTTTCTGTGGAAAAAATTGGCTTGAGTTGAATCATGTGTGCTCATCATAATTTGAAAATCCAAATCCACAATATAATCGCGTAATAAATCGAATACAGCCGAAGCATGTACTAAGTCATGATGTTGAGTTGGATCATCAAGCAATAAAGCTTTCCAAGGCGTCCATTGATGTTTTTTCGCCATTGTCAACATAAAAGTTAATTGCAAATCGGTTAATTGTGCTTCACTGGCAATTTTTGTAACATCAATTGAATCATTATGAAGTGCTGCTTTAATCTGGGCAAAAGATTTGTTTCTATATGTTCCACTATTTAGAAGATCTCCATCCGAAAATCTTGAGTCAACAACTATTCGTTTTAATAAATTTTTCCAAACCGGATTAACCGCTACAATATGCTTGTGTATTGTATCCAACTCTTTTTTTGCATTGGTAAAAAAAGCATTAAGCGTTTTTTGTTTAGTAGTAAAATTTATGAATTCCTCATCACATATTTTAACTATATCTTGTGCATTTTTCAAATAGGTGTCTTCAGTATGAGGAGTAATTTTGTCTTTAATTTCCTTATCTAGTTTTTGATAAGTTTCTGCACTACGCCAACGAGACATTTCCTGATCAATCTTTTCCAATTTATTTTTTGCATCATTTAAAATGCCAGCTCCGATAGAAAGTGCTTTTTTTGCATCATCTAACTCATTTTTTAATGGATTACCAAGGAGTTTTGCATTAATCCACTTGTTTTGTATTCCATCCTGCTGACTTTTTATTTTGGCAATGATTTCAGCACTTTCAATTGTGTTATTTTTTAATTCTTTAATTTCTTTTTCAAGAGATTCTTTTGAATTTACAAATGTTTGTAATTGACTTTTGATTTTTTCAATTGCTTCTCCAATAATTTGAATATCTGAATGGATTTTTTCTATTGATTGATTTTCGAGTTTCGATGCTAAATCTTTAAGAGCTTGTTCTGTTTTAATAATCCTTTCGGTCAAAATATTTATTTTATCTCCTTGAGCCGTGATTTGCCTTTCCAATTCAGATTTTTGTAATTTCGCTTCATTAATTACGTCAATAGTTGGTTCAATTTCTAAACCTGACTTTTGCAAACGCAACTCTTCAATCCTTGTTGTTAATGTTTTATTTTTACTTTCAATGAAGTTAAACGCATCGTTGGCGTTTTTACAATTTGGGAAATTCGGGATTATTTCTTCTTCCAAAAAGTTTGTAAATTGTATTAATTGATTCTTCTGAGCTTGCAAATCATCAATCAATTTTTTTAATTCCGTGTTATTAGTTTTAAGTTTATTTTTAATTCCTTCTTCAACTTCCATTGCTAATTTTTCTTCATTTACTGCATTTGCAATAAGTGGATTAATTTTGTTTAACGCATTTGTTATTCTTCTCTTTAAATCCCCTGGTTTGTATTCAGCTTCACAAACAGGACAATCTTTAGCGTCATCGGCTATGTTAGAGGCAATAATACTTACAGCTTGTTGTATCTCTCCTGAAGCTTGTTTTAAAGCCTTAAGCACGACTTCTTTTTCGGAATGAATTGTAGCTGCTTTTCCTAGATCAATATTTATAGTGGCTATTTCAACCTCGAAAGCTGATTTTTGTTTTTCAATAAATGGAATAACTTCCTCTTGAATTTTTTTTATTTTTAAAGAATTTTCTACCCATTGCTTTTGAAAATTCTCAAGCTTTGTTACTTGTATCCTTTCGTTATCATTTTTTTTAATCTCTAAATTAATAAGATTATGAGAGTCGAAAAGTTTATTTGTTTTTTCCAACCCTTCTTCAAGAACCTTTAAATTTGGCCTATTGATCTTTTGAGCCTCTTCTAACTCTTTAATGTCAGTTGTTAACTGGGCTTTTTCTTTAAGTATCGAATCCTTTTCTGTAAAATAATTTCTAAGCTCTTTTAGCTTAAGCAAGCTGTTCTGTTGAGCTTGTAATTGAATATTGTTTTGATCAAGTTCTTTTTGATTATTGTTATAGGAAACCTCCTTTTGCGATAATATAATACCTCTGTCATTGTTTTCGTTGGTCTTTGTTTCCAACATTTGTATATTGTTTGTATACAATTCTATAAGGCTGTCTAATTCGGAGAATTGATTTCCTTTTTGTAAATTGTCATTTATGTTTTGATTAATAACAGACTTTGTTTGCTCACAAAATGCCATTACTGAATTTACAGTTGCTTCTACATTAGCATCTATAGTCAAGTTGGCTAAACCGCATATTGCTTTAAGCTGAGTTAGTATTTCAGGTAATGGAACAAGTTCAACATTTAGTGCAAGTTTGCTTTTTTGGTCGAGCTGTTTCTTAAATTCTTCTAAAGCTTCCTTTGATTTCGTTAATTTATCTTCTAGTCTACTCTGCTCCTTTGTAAGAGCTGTTGAAACGCTTTGTTTTTTACCTAAAATATGATTCAATTCTCTTCCAATTGACAACTTATCCAATCGTGAACCAGCGTCATTCTCTTCAGCACTAACGAACCAATCCTTACCTCGTTGTTCCAGTAAATGTGTTAATCGCAAAAGATAAGGTACAGAGTCAATTTTATCTCCAAATAATTTGGTGCGATCTCCACTTAATTCGAGATCTTTTCCCATTTGACAATTAACCCTACAAAAAAGATCATTATCAAAGTCCAACCGAATATCTAGTTCAGTTTGCAAGTCGCGGATTAAAGCATAAGGAGGGTGACCAACCCTTTCTAACTTCCCGGTTAATGCTAATTCAATTGCTTCAAAAACCGTTGTTTTTCCAGTACCATTTGGTGCTAATAAAATAGTAGCGCCTTTCCCAAAGTCAATATCAACATTCTCACCGAATCTTCTCGCGTTACGTATTGTTATTTTGTTTAAATGGGTCATTTTAATTCTTTGTTTCTGAAGTAAGAAGTTCTACTAATTCATTACCTGAGTTGTCAGATAGTAATGCTGTACGCCATTTTTTTTGTTCTTCATCCGTAAACCAAGGATGTTTTTCTGCCGTTGCAGCCATAACTGAATTAATCGGATCAACAGCATCAGCTTCTTGTTCGGCATCTTCTAATTTGCTCAAAAAAGTTCTTTCTATTAATTCCAATGGCGTTTTATCTGGTCTTTGGACATATTTCCTGCAATATTGTTCGGAAGATTCAATGTTATAACATTCCTCAATTGAAATATCAGCTTTATCCTTTTCAAATACGATAAATAAATAAAGATCGGCTGTTTCTGGGTCAAGTAAGGCATCTTTTACAATGGCAGACCATTCTAAAGCGTATTGTATTTCTTCTTTATTCTGTATTTCCACAATCAGCAAAGTTTTCCAATTCGAAGTATTACCGTTTTCGTTTTGTTTAATGCGTTGGATGCGTAGAATACTCTTCTTCGCTAAATTTTTCTCATCCAGACTGCAAAATAAATTTGAAATGCCTTCTGCCGTTTCTAATTGAAACCGATCCTTTATATAATCATCTATAGACTTTTTTAATTCCTCTATTTTCATAATGTATTATTTAACTTTTTCTTTTTTGACTATCATAGAATCGAAATATGTTCTTAACCCTTGAATTTCTCCTTTTTCAATTAATTGGCGTAATAGGATATTATGAGTAACTAACATCTTTAACTGTTTACCTTCCGCCAATGTGTTTTCTTTTTGAATGGGTTCACCAATTTTTAATCCTAAAACTTCGCTAGGGGAAGCATGAATTTTAGAAAATATTAATAAGTCAACATTTTCCTTCCCTATGATGTCTCCGCAATTATTTAGGATCTCCTTTACATTAGGCTCTTGTCCGGAAACTCCACTCCAATATTGTAAGGCAATTGTATTAGCAAGATGCTCATCAGTAAGTTTTTTCCAATCGCCTTTTCCATCGTTATCTATACATACCGAAACTATTAACAGCAGCAGTAGACCTTCCGTCAGTAAGCCAACTGTCTTCAAACCAACACGCATATCACCATTAATAGCATTCCCTTCCGCACTAGGATGGAGCATATTTCTGAAAAGCATTTTTTGTTCTTCGGGAGAAATCTCCAACTTAGCCACCCAAGCACCCCAACGGACATCAATCGCATCCTTTAGTTCTTTCGAATGACTTACATTGATTGATCTTATTTTATCAGCTATAGTCTTTTTCACAGCTTCCCACGTAATTAAAAGCATATTGCTATGTAATTCTTCGGCATCGGTTTCTTGATTAGCAAGATTAATTAATGGTCTATTCTCAGAAGAGAGGAATTTTTCGGTGTTTTCTATAATATTAAGATTGTCCGTATCATTTTCAGAAACTCCTAAAGTGCCACCAATTTTTGATTTTAAATTATGTTCCCAATCATTTTTGTCGGTAAATTGTGTCATAGCCAAACCGCCTTGGTGAATTGCTATACGGAGTAAACCTTCTGATAACTTACAATTTTTATTAAATGGTGCATAAACTTTTAAGCGACTAGGATTTACGTTAGTCCATAATTTTGGAACAATAACTTTAGATCTTTCAATCTGGCTATTAAATTCTAAATCTTGAGTTCCGGATATATTCCACTGCATACTGCTATTTTCAAATTGTGTCCAAGCAATGATATCCGAACGAAGACTTTCCTTGAGTTCAAATAATAGATTACGCGGGCTAATAGCGCCTGAAAAAGTAGTGTTCTCATTCGTATAAGAAACAATTTTTAATCGCACATCTCTTACTTTATCCGAAATAAATACTTCCTTCAATTTTTCTTCAGTTTTGCTTTCAATTTCAGTCTCAGTTCCTGAGTTTTTTACTTTAAGTAATTGCAACGCTTTTAAGATGTGATCCCAATCTTTAAAATCACACCAGGTTGTTAGCCAATCAAAACAATTTTTAAGATTCGTTTCCGAAGCGGCCTGACTTGCAAGTCCGGAAGCAGTCGTTACGGCAGGTTTAATTTGCACTTCACACAAATCTTTTAAATGCCTTATTAGAAGTCCCTTTTTTATTTGGGTGTTTAATTCAGGTAGCTCAATCCAAAATTCTCTTTTTGGATCAACATTAGTTATATCAATGTCTTTAGACCAATCTGCCAGACTTTTTATCGATTCATCCAATGGAGACAAATCTCTTAGCTCATCTTTTCTAGCACCAGATAAAATTTTATTTCTAACACATTCATCCAGTTTATCGCCAAAGTCGGAAGTTTGCCGCTTTGCTTGAATATGAATTTGTGAACTTTGTTCTTTTTCAATAACAATATCATCCCATTTGGCTATTCCACCTTGTTCTGAACCTACGCGTAAATAGTGTTTTCTTCCAAATATGAAATCAACTAGCATATTTGCTATTTCACAAGTCGCAAGAGCCTGCTCATATTTTTTAGTCTGATCTAATCTTAATTTTGCCAGCATGGAGTCTATAAATATAACAAATTATCTCTTTCTGATGATTTCACACCTAGATACTTACCCTCTATAATTAAGTTGTTCTTAAGCTTCATTTCTTCTAATTTTTACCCCAAGTGGTTGTAATTACGCTACCTATTCCTTCTTCATTTAGAATATTTAAGTATGTATCTATCTCTTGTTGCATTTCTTCTACGTGAGAGATTACACCCACAATCCTATTTTCTTTACGGAGCGCTTTTAAAGTCTCAAATACTATTTGTAAGGATTCCTTATCAAGCGAACCAAACCCTTCATCCAAAAAGAAAAAGTTTTGATTCGATTTTGTTAGTTTCTGAATGTTATCAGCCAAAGCTAAGGCTAAAGAAAGTGCAGCTTGAAATGTTTGGCCTCCGGATAATGTTTTAACACTTCTAACTTGGCCATCATTTAAAAAGTCTCTAACTTGAAAGTTGTTTGTTTCCGTTATTTCCAGTTTTAATTTTTGACGCGTGAGTTTATGGAATCTTTCATTTGCGGCTTTGCATAAGTTCTGCAAATAAACAGACGATACGTAATTAACAAAGCCACTTCCTTTAAAAAGTTGCTTTAAAGTATTAATATCCGCCTCTCTCAATAATAACTCAGCTTGTTCTTTTTTTAGAGTTTCAGATACTTTTAAATTTTCTTTGAGTGATTTGATTTCATTTTCAATGCTCCCTTTCTGCCCCTTTAATACATCAAGATTTTCATTTAGGCTTTGAATGTCCTTTTTTAATTTAGCGTGTTCCTCTTCGCTGTATTTTTTATCCCCAACTTGTTCCTTTAATGCTTTAAGCAATTCTATTGATGAATGTAGTTCTTGCCTGTGCAGAGTTACCTTTTTTCTCTCTTGTTCAATATTTAGATTCAATTTCAATATTGTTTCAACCAATTCAACAGAATTATATCCATGTTCCTTCAATTGCTTCCGGATTTTCTCATCTAATTCTTTCCGATTCTTCTCATCTGCAATTAAGCCCTTCGTTTCGCTATCAATATTCCCTTTCAGAGTATGCTCTATTGCCTTTAATTCCTTTATTTCTTTTTCAATTAATAGATAAGATTTTTCAATCTCCTTGAATTCAGTAGCTAAAATTGAAATGTTTTTTTGTAAAGTTTCTATTTTTGTTGTCTTAAATTCAGAATATTTTAAGAGCTTAAGTTGTTTATTTAGAAGTTCGATTGAGGACGTTTTTCCCGAAAGATCTTCGCGTATTGTTTTTAGCTTGGTTTCACCCTTATCCTTCAGATCAGTATTTTTCTTTATATCTAGATCTAATTTATTGAGATCATTATCCGTTGATGTGATTTGTTTTTGTACCCTTTCAGCATCTTTAAAAGCTTTACTCACAGCTTCTTCATCTTCCTTATTAAATTTCCGCCATTTAAATAGTTTGATGTGTTTTTCTAAATTAGATTTTTCCACCAAGCCTTTTTTTCGCACTTTATCAATATTGGTAGTATATGTCTCAACTTGTTTTAAAACGGTATTTAAGTCCTCAATAGTTTGGTCGATCAGCACTATATTATCATTATGGCCGGATTTTTCAAGATTTGCCTTTTTTATAGATTTTGAAACGTCACTCAAGTCAAGTATATGAGGATGTTCGTTAGAACCACATATTGGACAAGGATCACCGTTTTTTAAGTTTTTTGCATACTCCTCCAGCTTATTTTTAGCCGATAAATGTTGTAATGTAAGATCTAATGCATCAATTTGCTTTTTGATTTTATTTTTAACTAGTTTCAAATTTTTTATATAATCAACCACATCAGAATCTTCAGGCAAATTCGGCAAAAGTTTAATTATCGTTGGGGTAATAATTTTGTTTTGATTTTTACTCGTAGCTTTAATATCTGCAAGTATCTCGACTTCCTGTTTTTCTAAGTCTTTTACGCCTTTAATAATTCCTTTTCTCAAAGTAAACCAATCTTTAATTGCAGATAGCTCGTTCAAATCAGGTAATTCCTTCTTAAGATTGACTAAATCAGCCTTGAGGCTTTTTTGTTGTAAGCCATATTTTTTTTGTAAATCTTCCTTGTCCTTTATGAATATATCACCTGTTTTAATTTTTTCCTTGAGCTCTTCTTTTGATTTTTCCAATTGAATAATGCCAATTATTTTTTCGTACTCTTCGGATTTCAATTTTAATTGATCTCTGTTATCATAACGCGGCTTGATAACTTTAAAATCATTCTCCTTTTTTGAAATTAACAGTTTGCTTTCATTATATTTTAAAGTTTGCAGTCGTATTTCTTCAGTTTTATCTTTAATTTTTTGATTAAGATTTCTGTTATTTTCTAATATGCCTTTAAAATTAATTTGACACTTTTCAAATTCCTGAATGTTCTTTTCAAGTTGTTTGATTACCGGCTCTTTTAATTCTAGATCATTTACTTTTTTTGTCTGAATAGTAACTTTATCAAAGGTTTCTTTAAGAGATTTCAGTTCTAATTCTATTTTTTGCTTTGCCTTTACAATTTTATCATCTATCAGAATTGTCTCGCCAAGCGATTTGAATTGATTTTCTTTTATTTCTATTTGCTCAGTTGTAATTTCACCAATCTGTGTGAGCTTTGCATCAACAGTATTTTTATCTAATTTATTTTTCTGATCTAATACAGAAACCTTATTAAACAGTTCGTATTTGTCAAGATGAAATAAATCTCTCATCATTTTAGTACGATCCGCATCTGTCAATTGAAGAAATTCCTGAAATTTATTTTGAGGGATAATAATTGTTCTTCTAAAGTTTTCATAGCTAAGGCCAATAATACTCTCAACTGTATTTATATCAATCGGCATCCACCCATTACCTTCTTTTTTATGTGCGGTACGGTCGTAAGTTCCAACCTTATCGAATTGTTTACTATTTCGTTTTCCTTTAACAATAAATCTATACTCCGAATCTATTGATCCTGTTTTAAAAACGTAGTCAATAAGGAGTTCGTCTGACTTTAGATTCATCATATTATAATTCCTATTGTCACGCTTGTCTAAACGCTCAGTATCGCCATAGAGGGCGAACGAAATCGCCTCTAATATTGTCGACTTCCCACTTCCGACAGCACCAAAAATACCGAAGATATTAGCTTCCGTTAATCTTGTAAAGTCTATACTTTGATCTTCCTGATAAGAGTATATTCCTTTTAATGTTAAACTTAATGGTATCATATTTCCTCCTCGGTTGCTAAAACCTCTTTAAATAATTTAGTTATCCTGTCATTAGGCGTTTGCCCACCATTTCTGTATTTGAAGTAGTCAATAAAGAGATCTTCAATATTTTTGGTTATGTCAATGTTGGTCGCATTATCTTCCATAGAATCCACATTTGTAACCACAGGAATTATATTGATGATGCCTGAATGAGACCCGTATAATCGACCACGTTCATCCGCGGTTAAGAATGTATCTGAAACTATCGTGAGCTCAATCAGTGATTCTTGATTCATTAAAAGCCAAGCAACTGCTTTATCTATATTATCGAATTCGTTTCGAAGCAATTTTCTTCCTTTACTTAATGGTATTTCCTCAAATTTAGCAGATGCTCCAGGCTCAATGTCAATTTTTATGACGTACTTTTCTTGATTTGCTTCGCTAAAACTATAAGCAAGCGGACTACTACTATAAAAAACGGGGCAAGGAATACTATCAACCAATTGCTTCCGATGTAGGTGCCCTAATGCAACGTATTGTATTTGTTTCGGGATATTTTCCGTGTAAACGACTTGCGCTCCGCCAATATTTATAGGCTTTTCATCTTCAGGTTCTTCGGGTGCTATCCCACCTTTTTTCATCATATACAAATGGGCAGAAAGAATATTAACTCCCTTTTCATCACAATATTTATCGGCAATTCCTTGCCACTGCGATGCCAATACATTTCTTAATTCCGCTTCAGGATCTTCAATTCCAAGAAATGTTTTTAAACGAATTTCATTTGCATAAGGTGTTAATATTAGTCGTAAAGGGAAACTAATATTTGGCAGGTAGATCTCAACGAAGCCTTTATCACTTTTAGATACATTAATTCCTCCTTCAAGTTTAAAGGGTACTACTGTAGTGTTCGGAAATCCAGCGAATATAATCCCACATTCCCGTGCTAAAGGATCAGGCGCTTCAATTCTTTCAGGGGAATCGTGGTTTCCTGCAATTGCAATTACAGCCCGTTTACCATTATTAGCTAAACGTTTTAAGGTTTTATAAAAAAGCTCTACCGCCTCTATTGGAGGACTAAAAGTATCAAATAAATCACCTGAGATAATGACTGCATCTATGTTTTCTCGTTCAGTAATTTCGCAAATTTCGTTTAATACCTCAATTTGTTCCTGAAATCTCGAAAACGATTCTAATCGCTTTCCTAAATGCCAATCGGCTGTATGTAAAATTTTCATGTTCATTATGTATTAATAGAAATAGAATTCGTAATAAATATTTCCTGTTCTAATCCCTTTTTATATTTGTCAATAAGTGCAATTAATTTTAGAATTTCTTTTTCTGTAATTTGTTTTTCGTCAGGCCTTCTTTCAAGTTGCCTATTATATAACTCTCTATTTCCGTTAGTTTTTAATAAACTTTCGATATGATCCGGAACAAAAAATGAGGCTTTTTCATTCAAGTGCTTTTTATATTCATTAAGATAAATATTAATCCCCTCAAAGTCGAAATCTCCAAAGTGCAAATATTTATTGGGAATCTTTCGTAACCACTTTACTAAGTCTTTGTTTTGCGGATATCGCGACACGAACAGGGGAGAAATATTATTGAATAAGGACTTCTGCTTTTTAATTTCTTTAAAGTTTTCCGGATTTTCAATTCCGACAATTGTTACGTTGGCCGGAACTTTAAAATGCTCATAATCATATATAAAAGTGTATGTTCCTTCTAAAGGATTAATTATAAATAGCCTTTCAAAAAGAAGCGCATCAATTGGTTGATAACAATTAACTAGAAATCCTTTAAATGTCCTAACCTGCTTTAGCTTGGAATCCGAACTTATTAAAACTGATTCATTTCTTGTTCCTGTAGCATTTTTTTGATACTCAATATAATTCTCTAAACTGGAAATTCCGAAGTGATTCGCAATGTATGCAGTTAAACTTTCCGGCTTATTTACATAATACATTCGTTTACTTTTACCAATATTTCTAACTTGTATTACACCATCCTCAATTAGTCGGGTTATTACAGCATGTTTGAGTTTACTTGATGGTATTTCAACCTTATCAAGCATCTGTTTTAATTTTTCCGCTATGTTCAATGGTAAACTCATGCTAAAGAGTGATTAGTAATAATTCTTTTTATTTTAGAAAAGCTTTTTTCATCCTTTTCAAGTTTATAAATGTGTTTGTAATCAATTGCATTATTTTCCGTTGGAGAACCATTGACCAAAAGAATATTACGATCATTAGCAAATTTTAATATCCCTTTGATATTGTTAGGATGAAGCTTGCCTATTTCATCCATAACACAGTGTAATCTGAAATCTTTAAACCTCTTGGATGCTCCATCTTTAAAAACATTCAAGAGCATAATATTTATCATGGCTTTAACAAGAATGTCTGTGCCATCACTTCCTACATTTGCGAGCTTCTCTACCCACCCGGTATCGTTTTGATTTTCCTGAATCCTGAACTTTAATTCAAAGGAATCTGAAAGCGAGATGGTTTTCTTTCCAAAGGTTGTAATTTGTTTAATTAGTTCTTTAAGCAAATCAACAGCCTTTTTGTTTTTTGAACCTTGGTCATTCCCGGAAAATAAGTTTGGAGTACCTAATTCATTTATATTTTCATCATTGAATTTTTTTATAGCGAGCAATATACTCACAACAGGGTTGCTACTATTATCCCATTGCAATTCTATTTTTTTGATCGCCCCAACAAAATTTCTTTGTTCAAAATCCTTATTAATACTATGAATTATTTTTTGAATTTCTCCTCCTTTTGACATTAAACTACCAGTTTCCTTGCCTATGGACTTAATTATAGAAGCAAAGCGTTCATTTATTCTTTTTTCAAACTGTTCTATTTTTCTTTCTTCAATGAAATCATTTAGTTCATCCGCAAACTGAACATATTCTATTGAATCAATCAAAATAATTTTAAAATTAAAAATGTTCTTTTCCGAAAAATTACCTAAGAACTTATTTATTGTTTCTTTCATTTCACCCAAACGATCTTTTCGCGAATAATCTTTTTGTTCCAATTCACGGATTAGTTCCCGACTGGGTTTATTAACGGCATTTTCCTCCTTTGGGTCTGAAAGATAAATGTTAAGGTCAGAATAGCTTTCAGAATTCCTGCTCTTAAACAAATCCAGCTCATTTAAATCTGCCTCATAATCTTCGAGAATTTTCTTTAATTCTGAAATTACTCGTGTAAGTTCGGTGAGTTCAGTAAATAATGATCCTTTTTGTTGCGTATGTTTTTGCTGTTCATTAATAAGCTGCTCTTGTAAACTCTTCTTTTTAATTTTGAACTCTTCTTCTTTATCAAATAATTCTCTCTTGTCCTTTTTGTATTCTACAACCTTATCCCAATTATTTTCTATATACTCAAGTTTCGCTTTTAACTTTTCTAATTGTTTATCAATTTCTGCGATCCTAGAGGTATTTGCACCTTTATCGGAAAGTTCCTTTTTTTGCTTCTCCTTTATCTCTAGTTCTCGTTGTGAATGCTCGGCTTTTTTTGTTTTAAAAGTTGTATCGATTTCTGCCTTGGCTTCAATAGTCTTTCTTTCTTCTTCACGTATCAGGTTATCTTTCTCAGCTTGTTTTGCCTTCTCCTCAATAGAAATTTGCTCTTCCAATGCTTTTAGCTTCCTTCCTGCTACTATTATTTCTTCTGCCAGTTGATCTATTTGTTTTTGTATTTCCTTCAATAAACTCTGTTTCTCATTGGCAGCTTTTTGAGTTAGATCGTTTAGTGTGTTAGTCGCCTCTTCAGTTTTGGCGGTGTTAGTTTCAATTGTATAATTGTACTCATTTATTAAATCCTTGCTTGCTTTTATCTTAGGCTGATACTTCGTTTTTAATTTTATTATTTCAGATTCCAAAGTTTCGCTGGCTGCGAGTATTTGTTTTTTTTGTAATTCTATTTGCCCATTTAGTTCCTCCTTATCTTTTTCGTAATCGGCAACTGTTTTTACTTTTTTGGTTATTTCTCTTAAATCTATCTTTACTCCAAAAAAGTTTAATTCTTTCGAGTTTGTTATTTCCGGGGAAAGTTCATTATGGAAGAGTATATCATCCGTGCATACTTTTCCTATCGTGTTTTCCCAATTTGGATACTTTTCATTTAGCCAGCCATAAAATGAATCCTTGCTGTTCATAATTTTTGTTTCAATCGACTTCACTTCGTTCTGTATATTTAATACAGAATCGTTCAATTTTTCCAGTTTTAGATTATGGCTTTCTTTTTTTCCGTTTTCTTCAGTCTCCCATTGCGTTTGAAATGTTTTTATTTGTTCATTGTTGAATTTAGCTTGGCTTTCAGCATTTATCTTATCATTTTTAAATTTTTGAAGAGTTGTTTTTAATTGCTCTATTTCATTTTCATAAAACCGCTTATGATTAATTTCTGCCTTTTTTATTAGAAGTTCTTGAGATTGATCCTTCTTCTCGTTAACATGATTTTTAGCGGTGTCCAACGCCAACAAACTGTTGTTCCGGATTTCTTTAATGATATCAACATATTGATTAGTTGTGTTTTCCTTAAAAGAAAGAAAATCGGATTGTAGTGTCAATTTCTGCTTTTCACAATCTGTTTCTATACTTTTTAACTGATTTTGAAGCTCAGTTAACAACATGGAATATTTTTGAGTTATTTCTGCGTATTTAGAAGTCAATATTCCTTTTTCCTTATTAAGATTTCCTTGTTCAACCAATAAGGTGTCCTTTTTAGAAACGGCTTCAATTATAGCTTCAATGTTTATTTTTTTATACTCCTGTGCTTTTGTTTCTGCTTCCTTTATTTTATTATCAAACACACTGATATCATTCTGTATATTTTCTTTTTTGGACTCAAATTTACTATCAAGTTCAGTTAACTTGGCTTTTATTTGTACTTCCTTTAATTCCTGGGTTTCTAGTTTTTTCTGAATTTTAGGGGTGTTCTTTTCAATTGAATTTAAAGCCCAAGCCAACTGCTTGGCCAGTGTTATTTTCTCTCTTTCTAAAAATTTAATGGCAGATCTTAGCTGAATAATTTTTTCAGATTGAGTTTTTACCGGTATTTCTCCGTTTTTGTTTTTCTCTGTCCATTTTCTTATATCTGAAAGTTGACTTTCAAATCCGGTAAGATGATGCTGATAATCTTCTAAACTTATAACAATATCTTCATCTTCTAAAGATCGGATAATCGTTTGCTTTATAAATTCCGCCTTGAGTTCAGAGTTTAAAAGTACATTTTGAATTGTGCGAGGAATATTTTGATATTGCTTGCTTTCCATTAATGCAAACTTTTTAAGTTCGCTTTTACCTTCATTATTACCATATAGTATATCCCGGTATTCTTCGTAACGGTCAATCTTTCTTGAATAATATATTTTGCTTTGATTAAGCTGGTTGCTTACCTGTTCCCATGATTCAAAAGCATAGTTATCTTTTATAAAATAGTCTTTGTTGTACTCCCCTTCAAAAAACCTAAAGCAAACCTTACCCTGAGATTTGTAACAGAGAATAGAGTAAACTCCAGTTTCCTTAACTATTTCATATATGATATAAGAATTTTGATAGGGAAAATAGTATTCAGAAAAACTTTTTTGGCCGGGCTTTATTCCTAGCTTTTGGCTATCGGCATTATAAAAAAACAGGATGGCTCTTAAAATAGTACTCTTACCTACACCTTGGGTTCCTATTAAATGCACGTTACCGCCTGTAAATATTTCTGAATATTTAATAGTGGCGCTATTTATAAATATTATTTTATTGAGGTATCTCATTTTGTAATTCATTTGGGATGTTAATACTATTAACTAATCTTTCCATATATCCGAAGGAAGCAACAACTTTATATTGATTAGTAATTTCATTTTCCAGCTCGACAAGTCCTTCTTTTACAAGTAAACCAACAAGGTTTTTTATTCGTTCTAAATAACTTCCTTCACCAGTGTATTTTCTTAATCCTTCTAACTTATCCTTGAGATTTACATCTCTACCAATTTGCCCAGCCATATGGCTGTAATCAAAACGAAAGTTGGAGCCGAAAGAATTATCATACGCTTTCAAAAAGTCTAAAATATCAATCCATTTATATGCTATCTCAATTTTTCTATCAAGTTCAGCTTTGATTTCAGATTTTGAGAAAAAGAAATACTCATCACCTCTCTCTAGGATGAAATTTATTGCTTGAAAATAATCGCACAGTTCATCAAAATTATTTTCATCATTTATAATATCATATAACTTCCGCAAGTTATGGTCAGCACTATTGGAGGAAATAAACTGTCCTTTGCTAAGTATTTCAAAAATTTCACCTGTTTGAGGAATATTCATAGTTAATTATTTTTGGGGTAAACCATTACGAACTCTATTTCATTTTTCTTATTGTATGTATCAGCAATGTTAAACTCGTTTTCGTATTGTGAGATCATCTGACAGAAAAAAGTTAACCGCTCCTCGAATGAAACATCCTTAGGGAAACGATAACTCTGAACAAAGTCATATAGATTATTACCTGAAGCCATGAAGCCATTTTTCACTTCTTCCAAATTGATAAAAATTTCTTCTTCGGTTTCGGTTACTAAATAAAAATCCTCTATTGCTTCTGCTAATGCTATATTTTTGTGACCATTCGTAAACTTTTTACTTATTTTTAATATACTTTGATAGGCTTCATCTGTTTGTAAATAATCTATCGATAATTTCAGCGGATATGAAGATTTTGGTTCAAAAATAACAGAGTTATTGTTAGACAATACTTCCAAGAAATTGGTCTTAGACTTCAGTTCAAATTGATCCCTTAAATATTTTATTTGTCTTATTTTCTCAATAAACTCGCTTTGTTGTTTTATTTGATTTAAATAATTTATTATTTGTTTTTGGGTCTCAATTAAATTGTGTCTCCCTTCATTCAATTTTATTCTCAAGGAATTAGTAATCCGTTTTAACTCTTCGTCCAACGCTGCTTTAAAGAAAGTAAGTTCTTCTTCCGTAACTAATTTCTCAGTTTGTTGAATGAGAAATTCTATGTCCTTTCTTTTGATGTCAAAATTCTCAAGCTTTGCAATTTTTACTTTATAGGTGGGTTCTGTTTTAAATGTATTTTCAATATTTCTATTTAGGTCAATAATACTTCTATGAGTTATCCTTCCAATTTTTTGTAATGAGGATTTAATCACTTTTAAATAAGAATACTGCTTATCCGAGCCATTCTCCTTTAAATAATAATTGATGCTTTCTTTTACATGTTGGATGTTTTCATGAATGAAGGCCGTGCTTACCTGCTCATTGACTTCTAAAACCAACTCAAAAAATTGGAGGTATTTTTCATCTATCTCAAGAAAAGCACCATTCCTCCGGAGAACTTCTTTTTCGATTAGCTTTTCAATTCTGTCTTCCTCCAAAATTTCCAGAGCCATTTCATATTTATATGAAAAGGAATTCCGTTTCTCAAACATCTCGGATAGAAGGTCTTTTGACCAATCCAAGCTTTTGATAAGTTCTTTTATGGAGTTAAAGGTTAACATTCGTTATTGCTAAGTTCAAAATTACAGTCGCTGTTTGTCAATTTCCGTCAATTAGAATCGTTTATTCTTTATTTTACCGTTTAAATAGTCTTTTAAGCTTTTTGGACTTACTATCTCTACTTGATCTATCATACCTAATACAAACCGCCCTACACCGTTAAAATCACAGACCCATCCATCAAATGTGTACTTATTATCCTTACTTTTCATCAAAAACTTTTCAGATAGAGGGTATTCTTCTAGTAAAAGATTATAAGCCATTAGGCTTAATGTGAGTTTTACCGGAATAGTTTTCTCCCCACCAATCCTAAATACATCAATTTCATTACGTTTATGAAGCTTCTCATTCTTCCATTTCTTATCAGTTATTTTTACCTCTTTAATCCGGGCAACCTTAAAAGTTTTAGATGATTTAGCCTCGATATCGTAACACCACACATAGTTATAATTTGATGTGAAGGCAAATGGCTCTAATAGCCGATCTCGGATATTATCGCTATTAGATGATCTATATCCATGAAAAATCACCTGCTCCTTGTTTTTGATAGCTCCTTTTAGACTTATAACATTCTCGGAACTTTCTTTCCTCACAATCTTATTTACTGCCTTGTCCGAATCGAAAAGGACATACAGTTTTTCATACAAATCATTCTTGAATTTACTTTCATCATCAATTAAATGAATTGCTTTGCTTAGGACGTGTGCTTCTTCTTCCGAGAAATGAATTAGCTTACTCAGGTCTTTATAATCCGGAGACTTTTTATCTATTTTAAAATACCCATTGTGATTATCTAATAGAAATCCGGCATTTTTAAAAGTTGTCAAGTACCTGTATATGGTTCTTTCGGATGATTCAAAATCTTCAGCAAGTTGTTTAACACTATATCCATAACTGCCGGATAACTTCATAAGTATTTCCAGCATCCTTTGAAATTTTGCCTGATCGTTCATGTGCCTGTATTTAAAGTAAATATATACCTTTTGACGGAAATTGACAATGACCTTTTGTTATTTTGTGCCGACTCTAAAGAATTGAATATGAAACAGACATTTGAAGAATTGCTTAATCGTTATAGTGTAATGGTTGAGCGCAATATTGAAAAACGATACAATAAAGCAAAGGATAAAGAATTTGTCCGGAGCGAAATCGAAAGAGAATTCGCCTTTTTAAATGTAATACAGGTTGCAGGTGAACACAAGGAGAAAATGGTCGGTACTTTTGTAACCTACTATAAAAGAGGAGAAAACGTAGAAGAAGTCCTACTTTTTATTCGCAAAGTTTATGGCGAAGACGTCAAAGATGAGTTAGATTTTAGAAAGGTCGAGAACGGTGTATCTCTGCCGATTTATATCAGCGATGAAGAAAAGGAACTGAGGGAATTTGTGATGAACCCAAAGAAACTAAAGCATTTTTTTATCCGATTTCTGGCTTTTAAGGAAATAGAGAAAAATCTAAGGGTTCTATTCATTAAAAGTGATATTCTACCTTCATTAACAAAAGAAATTCAGGTTGAAAATGAAAAAGCTGCGCAGGCATCTATAAATAATTCTGCTTTAATTAAATGGACAGGAAGTAGAGAAAATAGAAACGAATTTGTTCAACTAATTTATGGACTACACTCTTCTGGATTTATCAATAATGGGAAAGGAGAAATAACGAAAATCGTGGAATCTTTAGCAAATATTTTTGATATTGATCTTAGCAAAAACTGGCAAAGCAATCATTCCTCTAGTATTCATAAATCAAAAAATGATTATGAACCTAAGATATTTAACAGCATTAAAGACGCTTATAAAGACTATACAATGTCTTTAGTTGAGGGGAAAAAGAAGAGATAAAGCTGTTCTTTCCTGTTGATTTTGCATAATGAGTATTGACAATAGGAAAGGACATTTTTTCGTACTTTTAGGCTTTAATTAATATCAAAATACAGTTATCATATAATGGCTAAAAAGAAATATACTCCTTTAGAATTGATGAAGATGGCCATAGAAGAAAGCCATAAATCTGTTCCTGAACATACTGATAAAACTGATCCTTTAGTTGGAGCACTAATTACTACTAAAGATGGTGTGTTACTGGCAAAAGCACATAGAGGAGAACTTCGTGAAGGCGAACATTGTGAGTATACTTTAATCGAAAGAAAATTAGTTAATGAAAATCTTAAAGATTGTGTATTGTATGTTACCCTTGAACCTTGCACTGATGCGTCAAGAAATAAAGGAAAAAGAGGATGCTCTACTCATGTTACAAAAGCTAGACTTGGTACTGTTTATGTTGGTATAGAAGATCCTAATCCTAAAATTGCAACGGAAGGAATAAAGTTCCTTGAAAGTAAAGGCATTAATGTGCATATGTTTAATCAGGAATTAGGTGATACTATTCGGAAGGATAATGCTCAGTTTATTAAAGAAAAAGAAAAAGAAGCTTTGCAAGCTAAGTTAGTAGCTATTCAACCTAAGCGTACAATACTGCAACAGCCGGCTAAAGGTTCAACAATTGCAAGTTTCTCTTCTGATATAATTAATAAATTTATAAATGCTTCATCAGCTACATTTACTTATCCTTCTCCGGAATTTAACGAGTGGGCTGAACAATTTGAATTTATCGAGAAAGAAGCAAAAACAAATGAGTATAAACCTACTGGCTTAGGTGTTATGCTTTTTGGTAAGAATCCGGAAAATCAATTTCCTCAAACGATATTTAAAGTTGAAATAAATTACGGAAAAGGTAAGCCGGAAATTAGAGATTTTAAGGGGGCTTTAGTAAAACAACTTCCTGAAGTGATTGATTTTATTAAAGATAAAGGGTTGAAATTTACGATGGATAAGTCTTCAGGCAGTCGAAAGGAAGTTGCGGATTTCCCTTTTGAAGTTTTACTCGAAGCTATAGGTAACGCTGTAATTCATAGAGACTATACTATTGAAGGTGCGACTAATTATTTATATATCGATCCGGAAAAAATTATTGTTCGCAGTCCTGGAGAACCTTTTCTCCCAATCACATTAGATGACCTCAAGAAATTTGATGCGCCTTCACTTAGTAGAAATCCTAAGATCATGTATATCTTCAATCAGATGCACCTTGCAGAACAGAGAGGTATTGGACTTCGGGATATGAAGCATTTGCCGAAGGAAGGATTTCCTTTACCATCTTTTCAGATGAAAGCCGGATCTTTAGAAGTGACCTTTGGAAGAACAAAAGATTATATTGCTAAACAGGCAAATATTAAAGACCTTGATAAACTTACTGAAGAAGATAAGCAAGGTTATTTATTTATACAACAAAGAGGAGAAGTTTCTCGTGGGGAATTTGCTGCGGAACTTGACTTAAATGATAAAACAGCGCAAAGACGTCTTGCTAGACTTGTTGAGTTGAAGTTGGTTACTATGACTGGAGATAAACGAGGGGCTCGTTATAAAGCTAAAAGAACTAAGTAATTCCAGGCTGTAAGATATTAGGGACAAGTTAAGGGACAATATGTCCCTTATAGTGCTACAATAAGTGATCAAAAACTAGATAAGGGACAAGATAAGGGACAAAGTGTCCCTTATAGAGATAAAAGAGCTGAAGTTAAAGGGAAAGAAATAGTGTTACCGCCTCTTCATAAGCTAAGTACATTTGCTTAAAACAAGAATTTACGCTAAAATTTACCGTCAATGGCGTTAACAGCCCTTATTTCTGACCAAGCCTAAATGTCTTGCAGAAGTGACTTATAGCCCTTAAATCGGCTAAAAATCGCTGAATTTGGGCTTCCTTAAGTTCTTCCGGATTTTCGTTGGTTATTTGGTTCGAACAGGGTAAATTTGAGCCCGCTGATAAATCAAATAAGGTCCCGCCTTTTCGCGGGACTTTTTTGTTTTCCGGAAAGACATGAAAGTTTTTTTGCTTTCAAGGGCTTGAAGGAAAATAAAAAATACCGAAGCGCAGCGAAGGAGCTTATTTGATTTTCAAAATGGGAGAACAGGGATCATGAGCGATAGCGAATAATCCCGCCTTCTCCGCTGATTAAGTTTTATTGACTCTCGTTGAGTCCTATTGAAGTCCTCAAAAGAATGGACTTTTTTATACCTATGCCGGAGGCGGAATTTCGTATTTTTACATTATGAGTTTCAGGCAAACATATAAGATCACAGCAGTCTGCTTTCTTTTTTTTTGTACAATAGCTGAAGGCCAGATAAAATCAAGATATTTCAAGAGCTGCTCGAAAAGTGAATTCCAAAATGACATCGCGACATTAAAGTTGAGCTTGGAGCTAATGCACCCCGCATTATATAAATATACTTCCAAAGCAGCCATTGATTCTGTTTTTAAAAGTGTATCAGAAAGTGTCAAAGACTCACTATCTCAATCAAAGTTTCAATATCTCATAGGTAAGTGCTTGTCCTCTGTGCGTTGTTTACATACGAGGTTAGCATTAAATAATGAACTTTTTGATGACATTAACTCTTTTGGAGTTTACATCCCCATCAAGAAAGTTAAAGTCGAAAATAATGAACTTTATATTGCAGCAACAGCGGATACTTGCTTCAGAATCGGTGATAAAATAATTGCAATCAATGGGATTTCATCAAGCCAGATTATTAATACAGGATATGAAGCAATTAGTTCTGACGGTTATAATCTTACTTTTAAAACATATGCTATTGAGGAGTTCTTCTTTTTTATTTACTATGCTTATGTTCAACAAGTAAATTCTTTTGAAATAGAATTACTACGAAACCAGAAACCCCTAAAAATTGTTTTGAATGGCTTGAAACCTAAAGATTTTTGGAATAAGTATTATGCGTTGAACAAGGTAAATACTTCACCCGTTTGGTCTTCTTTAATTGATGCTGATAAGACCGGATACATTAAAGTTAATTCTTTTAAACCAGATGATTATTTTAATGCGAAGCTGGATTACAAGAGGTCATTTAAAGAAGTTTTTAGTTCCTTTAAAGAAAAGAATACTTCTAATCTAATTGTTGACTTAAGAGGATGTCAAGGTGGTTCAATCTATATCCCCATGGAGCTGCTGACTTATCTTATTCATAAACCGTTCACTTATAAAGGTGAAACTTTTGTGCGTCAATATTTGCCGGAAGTCCTTGAGAAATTGGTAAAAAAAGATACGTATTTCCACTTCCCGGAATGTAATAATCAGGATAGTTCTCTTACCTGTACATTCTTTTCTAAAGAAATCTATAAACCAAAAAAAATGAGTTTTAAGGGCAACGTATATTTTTTAGTAGATGGAGGGACTTTATCGGCTTCCGGGATGTTAACTTCAATAATTAAACATCTTTCCATTGGGCAAATAATTGGCGAGGAAACTGCGGGAGCCTTTTATACTGGGAGCAAAGGTATGGAAGTCCGGTTACCGAATTCTGGTGTAATACTTGAAGTTTCCTATCGTACCGGTCAAGTTATTTTGGAGGGTGAAAAAGATACGGGTTATGGAGTTACTCCAGACTTCCCTTTTCATATAACTATAAATGATGTGATAAAAATTGAAGACCCCGCTCTACTTTTTATTAAAACGCTCTTCAAACCATAGGGACTCGTTAAGTTATAGTAAAGTCGATTTAATAAAGTCACAAATTTTATCCAAATATTGAGCAAATTGATTCGCATCCCGCCTTCTCCCTGATAAAAAAAACAAGGTTCCGCTTTTCGCGGAACTTTTTCTTTTCCATAAAGACAGGAAAGCATTTTTCTTTCAAAGGCTTGCAGAAAAAGAAAAATAAACGGAGTGTAACGAAGACACTTGTTTCATTTTCACAACGGAGAATAGGGATCATAGAAAAATAATTCCGTCATTTCTAAAAAAAGTCCCGAAAAACTCGGGACTTTTTAATTTCATTTTGTTTAATATATCCAGATCAAATAGTTTGCTCCACCAAAAAATTTTTGAGATCCATTTGAGTGATCTGACTTTGTTGTGTTTCAATAATACTTAAATGATTTTCTTCGTCAATCAAAATGCCCTCCAGAAACTCTACAGTTCCACTATCCGCATTTTCAGTGGCAAGAAGGATGGCTTCGTTATATGATTGTATGGCATCCATTTCGGCTGCATTATCAAATTTAAGCTGTTCTTCCACATCTTTCCCAATCGTTATTTTTCCCAGATTTGATACATTAGGAAATCCCTCCAGAAATAAAATACGGCCAATAAGTTTTTCAGCATGTTTCATTTCTGATCTGGCGCGATTTTCATTTACGTCATGTAAGCGCTTATATCCCCAATTTGAACACATCTCTGCATGTAAAATGTATTGATTTATTGCTGCTAATTCCTTAGCTAACAACATATTTAAACTGTTTAAAATTTTTTCGTTCCCTTTCATGATTTTTTTTTTAAGGTTTTTAATTATTTTTTTTCTTTATGCGAAAATTGAATTTACCATGTTCAATAAATTTTATTTCTAAGTACAAAGAAACTATTGACTTTTTTTATGTTAAATGATTAGTATCACTTTGGTGCTTGAGATTTGTCAAAATAGTTTTGAAATCGATATGGTTACTTTGCAAAAGAAAAATAAATGAAATCAAACAAAAATAAAAGATATGGTTGAAGCAATAAAAGCAGTTCGTTTAATTGACAAATCTGGTGCAGAAAAAAAATTGTTGGAAAATAAATATTCCAAACTTGCAAACGATGAAGCAATCAGAAAAACAATGGAAGCGCTCCTGAAAAATGGAATAACATCATTTGTTTTTGTTACCGTTGACGAAGTGAAAAAAAAGCTGTTTGAATTATTACCTGAAAATGCGGAAGTTATGGATATGACCTCGGTGACGTTGAAAAAACTTGGTATTTCAGATGAAATATTCAATTCAGGAAAATATGATTCCTTAAGAAAAAAGCTTGGCTCATTGGATGATAAACTTCGGAGAAAACTTAGTTGTGTTGCAGATTTTTCCATTGGAAGCGTTCACGCGGTAACATTAAATGGTGAAATTTTAATCGCATCAGCAACCGGAAGCCAGTTGGCTGCTTATGCCTATGGTTCAGGAAAAGTAATATGGATCGTTGGAACCCAAAAAATTGTAAAGGATCGTGAGGAAGGAATGAAAAGGCTTTATGAATATTGTTTGCCACTTGAAAATGAAAGAGCAAAAAAGGTATATAAGAGTCCCAGCAAAATGGGGAAAATCCTGACAATTAATTCGGAAACTCCAGGTCGTTTGACCATCTTATTTATTAAACAAAATATTGGGTTTTAATTAGGTATTCAACAATTATTCATTCAAAACACATTTACCATGAGCACATTTTTACTGGAAGATTTTCCAATGACTGAGATAATTCCCGAACGGAAAGAACGTATTTTGGACGCGCCAATTTTAAGTTTTAATCTGCTGTCTGAAATTGAGAAAATGAAAACGGAGATAGCCTGGAAGGTAGGCACCCAGGATTCGAAAACATTATTAAGAAATCCGTCTATGAAAATTGTATTGATTGGACTTCATCCCGGAGCTAAAATAATGCCGCATAGCTCTGAAGGGGTCTTAAGTTTAGTGATCCTGGAAGGAAAAATAAAGATCAGAACAGAGCGAGAGACAGTTAATTTAAATGAAGGTCAGTTATTGACATTGCATGAAAAAACAATGTATGAAGTTCGTGCTATGGAAGAATCCTTCCTGTTGCTAACAGTAGCATTGGACAAATATAACCAAGGGGAATAAAAATGAATGCAGCAGAAACGCTTGTAGAAACCTTGGCTAATTTGACTAAGAAAGGGTTCACAAATAATTTTATTATTAAGGATGATTCTATAGTTTGTGCAGAAAACAATATGAAATTAGATCCTAAAGATTTTGAAATTATTGAAGACCATAATTTTAAAGGGTTGTATGATTTAGATGATGGCTCAGTTGCTTATGCCATCAAATCTGATAGGTTAAATATAAAAGGCATTCTGGTTGATGCTTTTGGAGCGAATGCAAACCCTATTGTAACTGAATTTGTTAGAAAAACAAAAAAAACAAATCCGTTTTTGAAAAAAGAAAAATTAGCTCCCGTTTAAAAAAGAAAATTTATTTTAACACAATTTCAATAGATAAAATATTTAGAGCCTGTTTAAGTTTTAGTAAAAGATTAGATTTTTAATGTTTCTAAGGACGAATGAATATAAAATATTTTGAATGAAATTTAAACAGGCTCTTATTGTTATGTTGTTTTTTTAGAGTGACGATAGGAGGAGGCTTTTCATTTAGAAGAGAAAAAAATGGAACAAAGAATAATTTAAACTGGATCAATGTTTTTAGTAGTATTCTTCCTTTTTTTCTCGATCCTGTAAACTAAAAATAAGCTTATCGAAACTGTAAAAATGCTTGTAAAAACATAGACCCATTCACCTTGTTCTATCCCGATCTTATCTGCATCAGATGAGATTTCTCCTCTGTTCATCAGCCATAAAAGAAAAACCTGGGTTCCATTATTTAAAAAATGTGCGATCATTCCGGGCCATAAAGATCCACTCCATAAAAATAAATATCCTAAATATGCTCCCATTAACAGGCGTGGTATAAAACCGAAAAATTGCATGTGAAATGCGCTAAACAATGCTGCAGCAATCCAAATACCAATGTGTTTATTGCGAGTAGTTTCAATCAATACTTTTTGCAGTACTCCTCGAAAAAAAATTTCTTCACTTAATGCTGCCATAAAAGCGATCACAAATAAATTCAAAATTAATTTTCCTATGGAGGTACCTCGTGTAAAAACTTCGGTCATCTCAGCTGCTTTAGCTTCACTGTTTTTCATCCATGTTTCTATCCCACTAAGTGCCTCCGGTAATTGCATGTGTTGGTTCAACTCTGCTAACCAATTTATCATGGGCATTGCCATTAGGATCCCAATTCCACTTAGTAATAAAGTTGATACCGCAGGTTTTGTAGTGATTCCGATATAATGAATACGTTGTTTGGTCCAAAAAACAGAAAACAATAAAGAAGGAAGAATAAAAAAGATAATCACAAGCAATACTTGCATGATATATAGAAACGTGACCATTGTTTGATTATCAGGATTTATTTTCACTTCATTGCCGGAACCGGAAAGCACCGAAATCGATAATAAAAGAAAAAGCCATGCTAATATTACTGCCAGTTTGGTCTTTGAATGGCTTTCTTGTTCGATGTTTTGCATTGTTTCTCTTTTATTTTTGGTAATTTTACACAATATTAGTAAATAGTTAATTATGACAAAAGGTTAAATGGGTTAAATAAGTTAAAAGGGAAAATTAGGTTTTGCCTTTATTAACTTAATTTACTTAATCCACTCAATTAACCAAACCACCAATGACAAAAATAGGTAATATAGAATTAGGAGATTTTCCTTTATTGCTTGCTCCCATGGAAGATGTGAGTGATCCCCCGTTTCGTGCCGTATGTAAACAACATGGTGCCGATCTGATGTACACCGAGTTTATTTCTTCCGAAGGATTGATTCGTGATGCTGCCAAGAGTGTGCAAAAATTGGATATTTTTGAATACGAACGTCCGATCGGTATTCAGTTATTCGGATCTGATATAAATTCGATGCGTGAAGCAGGCATCGTTGCAGATAATGCAAATCCCGATCTGATCGATATAAATTATGGTTGCCCGGTACGGCAAGTTGCTTGCAAAGGTGCAGGTGCCGCATTGTTACAGGATATTCCAAAAATGGTACAGATGACATCTGAGATCGTGAAAATAGCTCATCGACCGGTAACAGTAAAAACACGTTTGGGTTGGGACGATAATACAAAAAATATTATTGAAGTGGCGGAGCGTCTTCAGGATATCGGAATTGCTGCACTTACGATTCATGGCCGAACACGTTCACAAATGTATAAAGGCGAAGCCGACTGGACATTGATAGGAGAACTGAAAAATAATTCACGCATCACCATTCCTATTTTTGGAAATGGTGATGTGGATTCGCCCCAAAAGGCAAAAGAAATGAAAGACCGTTATGGTGTTGATGGAATCATGATCGGCAGAGCAAGTATTGGTAATCCATGGATCTTTAATGAGATCAAACATTTTTTGAAAACAGGTGAACACCTTGCTTTACCAACCATTTCTGATAGAGTAAAAGTTTGTAAGGAACATCTTGATTTTTCTATGAGATGGAAAAGTAAACATGCAGGAATTGTAGAAATGCGCAGACATTATACCAATTATTTTAAAGGATTACCACACTTTAAAGAGTATCGATTGAAATTAGTGACCACCTATTCCTATGATGAAATTATCAAGATCTTGAATGAAGTAGAAAGAAAATATTCAGAGATGATCCTGATCTAAACTCTAACACCAATAACACACACATCATCTATCTGTTCCATGTCACCTTGCCAGATTGCAAATGCTGTTTCAATTAAAAATTTTTGTTGAGCCAAGGGTTTATCTGCGATGGATAAAAATAATTCCTGCATTTGTTTGTACTTAAACTTTTTGCCATTCGGTCCTCCAAACTGGTCAGCAAATCCATCTGAAAAAGTATAAATAGTATCACCGTCAGCTAACTGAATTCTGAATTGTTTAAATGGTTTAAGTTCCCGTCCGTAAATACCCACAGGCTGACTATCACCTTTATATTCTTTTAAATTATAAGAAGTATCATTGTTAGACACAATGTATAAGGGCCGGTTAGCGGATGCAAATACTAATTCTTTTTTAGCTTTATCAATAACACAAATGATCATGTCCATTCCATCCTGATGCTCACCGCTTATTCCTTTTTGCCGCAATGCAGTAATTACTTTTTTACGTAAACGACTTAAAATTAATGCCGGATCTATTAACTCGTGTTCATTTACTACTTCGTTTAATAAAGAAATGCCAAGCATACTCATAAAACCACCCGGCACACCATGTCCGGTGCAATCAGCTGTTGCATATATTATTTTATTATCTACCTCGCTTATCCAATAAAAATCACCACTGATTATTGCTTTAGGTTTGAATAAAACAAATGCTTCCATAAAATAATTTGCAACTTCCTCTTCTCTTGGCATCAGGGCCGATTGAATATTATTTGCATATTTTATACTATCTGTTATTTCCCTGCTTTTATGTTCAATAGTATGTTTTTGTAATTCAATTGTTTTATTGTTTTCTTTTAATTCAAGATTGATGGAATGTAATAATTTATTTGCAAATTCAACTTCTTTCTTTGCTTTGTGTTTGATCCTGTTAGCACGTATGGCAACAACTAAAAATCCGATTACAATAATTGAAAATAATAAGGATACATTTCTGATGGTTCGCTGTTTTTCATTTTCCTGTTCAGCGAGCGACAATTCTTTTTCTTGGACTATTTTTTGAAATTGTTCTTTTTTCGAAAAATCGAATTCTAATTCTTTGCGGGTAATTTCCTTGGTTTTTTCAATGTTATAAATACTGTCGCGTAATGCAATAAATGCTTTGTAGTGAAACAATGCTTCTGAATTATTATTCTTCTTCAGGTACAAATTACTTAATACTTCATGGGCATCTTTTATTAGAACTGCCAGCTGAAGTGTTTTAGCATTTTGTAATGATTTTTCTGCATTAGCAATTGCTTTATCAATGCTATTTATTTGTTGGTAATACATTGCATAAACAAGTTGTGTATTTGCAATACCTTCTTTATCATTGATGCTTTGTCTGATCGTAAAACTTGTATCCAAATTTGCAAAGGCGAGATCAAGCTGATCTAATTTTAGATAAACTCTGGCAATATTCTCATGAATTAATGCCGTACGATTTTTTAAATTTATTTTTTTACTTATATCCAATGCTTTAAAGTGATATTCCAATGCTTTTTTATGGTCACCTTTATTCTGATAAAGCTGCCCGATATTTGTATATCGTCCGGAAACGCATTGCAGATCATTGATTGCCGTACAAATTTCCAGACTTTTAAATTCTGATTGCAGTGCTTTATCCAACTCTCCCATTCCGAAATAAATTTTATATAAGCAGAGATAGGAATTTGCCAATCCTCTTTTATCACCAATTCTTTCGCGTATAGTTATACTTTTCTGGATAAAACTAATTGCATTCGAATAGTTTCCAAAAAAAGAATTATCCAAACCAATAAATGCATAACAGGCAGCTTCACCTAATTCATCACCTATTTGTTTTTTTATAGCTAAACTTGAATCAAATTGAGCCAGACTTTCCTGTGTTTTCCCAACGTCAGAAAGTGCAGAACCGGAAAGGTAATAAGCAACACTTAATCCATATTGATCATTATTTTCTTTTGCTTTCTTTTTTATAAAGGAATACAATTCAAATGCTTTAGGAAATTCATCAATTGTTGCTAATGCTTTTGCTTTAAGGTTTAAACTTTTTATAACATAACCGTTTGTGAAATCATTGTTTAAGATCTTAATGGCCGTGTCACACAATTCGATACATCTCTTGTAGTTGCTCTGATTATATAAAATGTTTGCTTCATAGATGCTTGCTGCAGCTAAAAGCGGGAGGTTGCTTTTATTCTGTTTTAACGAATAGATAATTTGTTTGGCTTCTTCGTATTTACCAGCGATTGTATAATTGTTTATTTCTGTAAGTTGCCGGTTAATGGAAGGTTCTGGAAAGTAGTTGTCAATCAGGTATTTTTTTTCAGCATCAAGGGAAAATAAATTTAATGCGATAACAACAAAAAAGATTGAAATAGATATCCGCTTTATCATTACATCAAATGTTTTTTAGTAAATATCCGGACAGGATACCAGGCCGCAAAAAAACCAATGAGAAGCACAACGGCAAGTACTAAAATAAAATCACTCGCCAACATATGGATAGGATAGGCATCTACAAGCCAACCTTCGGATAATGGAACTAACGAAAATTTTAATTGCAACCAACAAATTAAAGCTCCGAGAACAATTCCACTTGTCGCTCCAATGATCATAATAAGCATTCCTTCTAATAAAAATATTTTTCGGATCAATTGGATATCGGCACCCATGTCATGCAAAATGGTAATGTCTTTCTTCTTCTCAATGATCAACATTGTTAATGAACCGACTACATTGAAAGTGCCTATTATCAGTATAAATACAAGAATGAGGAATGTCCAGAGTTTTTCTGTTTTTAATGTCTTGTAAAGCAATTCATTTTGTTGTTCCCGGTTTTTTACATGATAATTATTTCCTAAAAGAGAACTAATTTGTTGCTGAATGCTCTCTTTATCAAATCCCGGTTTTATACCTACTTCAATGGATGTAACTTCGGTTGTGTAGTCGAATAATTCACGAGCTTTGGCAATGCCCATAAATACATATTTTGAATCCAGTTCATCGTTAATTGAAAAAGTGCCCGAGGGATATACTTTTAACTCATTCAATCCATCTTCCGGATTTATAGAAATGATATTCCCGCGTTTAGGGGCATAAGCAGAAATAGGGAAAAATAAGTTATTTGATCCTGTTTGTAAGATGTAACCAATGCCTCTTCCAATCACAACATTGTTTTTTTCAAGGTTAAAATCTCCTTCGGTCAAAAGGGAATCAAAACCATTCATTTTTTTATAATCGTTGTTAACTCCCTTTATTGTTGCAAGACATTGCTTATTCTCATATTTTAATAATGCGTTTCCTTCAATAATTTCAGAATAATAAGCAAGTCCATCCATTTTTTTTAATGATTGGATTTCAGTTGAATTAGGATCAAACGTTTTGCCTTGTTTTATGGTAATTGAAATGTCGGAGTCAAAAGAATTGTAAAGTGATTGTACTAGTGCTGATAATCCATTGAATGCAGAGAGGACAACAATAAGTGCCATTGTTACAATACAAACGCTACCCACAGAAATGCCGGAAATGATATTGATGGCATTGTGTGATTTTTTTGAGAGCAGGTATCTTTTTGCTATGAAAAATGGTAAGTTCAATTTGTCTGCGAATTACTTTATCTACGAATTACTTTATCTACGAATTACTTTATCTACGAATTACTTTATCTACGAATTACGAATTTTTACGAATATACGAATTACGAATCATTGTGATTAACTACGAATTGGGGATTTTTATGAAAAAACGAATAAGAAAAGAGTCAATATTATTTTTTAGGATAAAAAGAAATGCAATTAATCAAATAACAATCCATAGAAACACAAAATATGATTTATAGAAATATGTATTTTCGTATATGCGTAATGATTCGTATTCGTAGAGTTTACTTTTTCAACAATTCATCGATCCGCATAGCATAATCCAACGAATCATCCAGAAAAAATACAAGATTAGGAATGATACGGACCTGCTTTTTTATACGGTCAGATAATTTAGTGCGAATTTCTTTTGTATGCACCTGAATTGATTTTAATAAAATTTTTGTATCGGGTACATTAAATAAGCTGACATATACTTTTGCAATACCCAGATCGGGACTCACTCGAACTTGTGTGACTGTGATCAATGCACTGCCAAACAAAAGTTTTGTTTCGCGTTGAAAAATTTCACCTAATTCCTTTTGTACTAAACGTGATACTTTTAATTGTCGTGTCGAATCCATTGTAAAATTTATTATAAGTTCAAAATTAACAAATTAAGCGCTACAAACATTATATTTGCACATTATTCGATAATCATAAGAATCAAATGAAAAAGTTTTTTGGTGTTCTGCATTATGTAAAAGGCTACTGGCGTTTCGCAATCTGGAATATTATTTTTAATATTTTGTCCGTACTGTTTTCATTGTTTTCTTTTGCAATGCTGATACCGTTTTTAAAGATTTTATTTTCCGATAATCCTGCTGAATTAGAGGGAATAGTCAGGAGCGGTGAGCCGGTATTTGGTTTTTCTACCGATAAAATTGTTGCAACAATAAACTATTTTCTGGCAAAAGGAGCAGTTGATTATGGAAAAATAAACGTTCTTTTTTGGATCTGTATTTTTGTTATTGTTACTATATTTCTGAAGAATTTATTTCGATACTTTGCCATGTTTTTTTTAGCGCCTATCCGCAATGGAGTGATAAGAGATCTGCGCAATAAATTATTTGACAAGACATTGAATTTACCCTTATCTTATTATTCCGAAGAGCGTAAAGGAGATATCATGAGCCGAATGACTGCTGATGTTCAGGAGATTGAATGGAGCATCATGCAGTCCCTGGAAATGATCTTTCGTGAACCGCTTACTATTGCTATCTATATGATATTGATGCTTGTGGTAAGCGCAAAACTTACGATAATAGCCCTTGTTTTATTGCCTGTAACTGCTTTACTTATTGGAAGTATCGGAAAGAGTTTGAAACGTTCAGCGTCTTCAGGAAAAGCAAAAATGGGGATACTGCTTTCCATGATGGAGGAAACACTTGGAGGATTAAGGATCATCAAGGGGTTTAATGCCGAAAAAAATGTTTCCGGAAAATTTCAAAAGGAAAATCAACTCTATACGAATATCTCCATTAAGATGTATCGAAAGGTGGATCTGGCTTCGCCTTTGAGTGAATTTTTAGGTGTATCCGTATTGGTTGTCATTCTTTTTTTAGGCGGTGAAATGGTGCTTTCTAATAAATCGATGGATGGAGCTCTTTTGATTTTTTATTTAGTAATGTTCTATCAATTGTTAACTCCTGCTAAATCATTTACCACAGCCTATTACAGCGTTCAGAAAGGATTGGCATCATCCGAACGGATTGATAGCATTTTAAATGCGGAAATAAAAATTCAGGATGCTTCAGATCCTAAATCAATATCTAAATTTGAAAAGGAAATTGAATACCGGAATGTTTCTTTCGCGTACCGTGAAGCCGAATTGGGATGGGTCTTAAAAAATATAAATCTGAAAATTGAAAAAGGAAAAACCATTGCTTTGGTCGGACAATCAGGCTCAGGGAAAACTACATTGGCAGACATGTTGCCACGATTTTATGATCCAACAGAAGGCGAAATTTTAATAGATGGCACTGTTATCAAAGATGCAAAAATCAAAGATGTACGTTCATTGATGGGAATTGTAACACAAGAATCTATTTTATTTAATGATACTGTTTACAATAATATTGCATTCGGAATTGAAAATGTAACCGAACAACAAGTGATTGAAGCTGCAAAAATTGCAAATGCACATGAGTTTATTTCGCAAATGCCGGAAGCATATCAAACGAATATAGGAGACAGAGGAAGCAAACTTTCGGGTGGGCAACGACAACGCATTAGTATTGCACGTGCTGTATTAAAAAATCCTCCTGTTTTAATTTTAGATGAAGCTACCTCAGCATTAGATACTGAAAGTGAACGCCTGGTTCAGGATGCCTTAAATAAATTAATGAAGAACCGTACATCACTTGTAATTGCTCATCGCTTGTCAACCATTCAACATGCCGATGAAATTATTGTAATGCAAAAAGGGGAGATCATCGAACGTGGAACTCACACTACGCTTCTTGCCCAAAATGGTACGTATCGTAAATTAAATGATATGCAATCGTTCGTTTAAATTAAGCAATAAAGGAAGGGGCATACGAACTGATTCAGAATTCTTGCTTCGCAATGTATAAATTAACATAAATCTAATTTACCGAAATCTATTAGGATTTTTATTTCTTCATCTATTTCTATATATTTGTTTATAAATCAAATCTTTAACAAAAATATAGTGCACATGAAAAAACCTTTACTAGCAATACCCCTTTTTTGTTTCGGAATTTTGAGTGCGTCAGCTCAAATAACCATTACTACAGCTGATGTTGCTACAGCATCAAAAATTATTTATCAGGAAACTGATACATTACCGGCTGTATCTGTCGGAACAGCTTTAGCGACCAGCCAGACATGGAATATGTCAGCATTGAAGCCCGGAACAAAAGACACCCTTTCTTTTTTAAATGCTAATTGGGTTCCAAATGCAACATTTCCTACCGCAAATCTTGTTATGAAACAAGGTTACCAAAACAATTATTCTTATTTGACCAATTCAAGTACGGGTTTATTTATCGTTGGTAATACAGCAAATGTTGATTTTGGTTCGGGAACACCTGCACCGGTGGTACAAATTAATTCACCTGCTGAGGAGTTGATGATTTTTCCCGCAACGTATAACTCCAGCTTTACAAATAATTATATTCAAACAACACCTCCTTTTTATATTAACACAAATTTTGGGGGGTATCAGGTTGATTCTGCCAGAGGGAAGTCTGAAGTGCAAAAGACTCTTATTGTTGATGCCTGGGGTTCGTTAACCACTCCATTAGGAACCTTTAATGTGATCAGAAGTAAAGAAATAAAAGTGACCCATGACACTTTAGATGGTTTAATTCAATTGTTTGGAACATGGTATGATGGTGCGGTTAAATCAGCTGACTCAACAGTAACTTATACCTGGTGGGCAAATGGAGTTGGTTTTCCACTTGTAACAGCTACTATGGATTCAACAGGTGCAGTAAAATCTGTACAATGGTTAGTTGTATTGCCTGCTACAGGTATAAATGAAGTTCTTTCTTCTGCCAATGTAAATGTATTTCCAAATCCTGCTGAAAACCAATTGAATATTACTATTGAGGGTTCAAAAACAGAATCAGTTCAACTATTTGATGTTACCGGCAGATTGATAAATACATATGCTGTTGAAAATAATAATGTTTTGATAAATACTACTGCTTTTGCAAATGGAATTTATAGCTATTCCATTATCGGAAAAGAAAACGTAATACTTAACCGAGGGAAATTTACTATTGCTAAATAATTTTAATTTTCATTTATTCAAAACGCTTTATAAATAGAATTTAGAAAGCGTTTTGTTTTTAGTATTATTGATAATAAAAATTTAATATTACATTCCTGTTCACATAAAATTTAGAATAATGAAAAAAATAATTTTTACGTTCTCTGTTATTCTTGCATCAATTTCGGGTGCAAAGGCACAAGCTCCTGATTTTAATTTTGAAAGTTGGGCAAATGTTCAATTTGGTACTCTTCAGGATCCAACAGGTTGGGCAAGTTTAAATACATTAAATGTGGTTGGAACAGCTCAATCTCTTTTTAAAGAGACAGTCACCCCTTTTGCAGGTATTGCAAGTGCAAAAATTACAACAGTTAAGGTTGTTGGGGCTTCTATTCCAAATCCTTATACAGGAGGAAATTTAGATACTGCAGGAGTTTTAGCGATTGGAAAAGTTAATCTCTCCCCTCCGGGATTTAATTATGGATACACGTATGCATGGCGTCCGGCTGTATTGTCATTTGAATCCAAATATACACCGGTTGGTGGCGATTCTGCTTTTGTACTTGTTTATTTAACAAAGTGGAATACGATAACTTCGAAACGAGATACCGTTGCTACCGGTAAATATGGGACAGGTGCAACTACCTCTTCTTATTTACTGAATAGTATTACTATGAATTATAGTGCCAATGTGATGCCTGATTCTGAACAAATATTTGTTTCATCAAGTGTTTATTCGCATTGGGGGGCAAAAATTGGAAGTGCATTTTATGTTGATGCATTTGCATGGTCGGGTTATAATAGTGTGAATGAATTAAATGGTATTGAAAATAATGTTTCTTATTTTCCTAATCCTGCAACAAACAGTATCAGTTTTAAAAGTTCTATAGATGCAAATTCTGTTGAAGTATTTGATATTACAGGTCGTAAGATGGGATCATTTTTAATGAAAAACAATACTGTAAAAATAGCAACCGAGAATTATACACCCGGCTTCTATCTGTTTACTATTTTGAATGATAAAAAAGAGGTGATCAATAGAGGGAAATTTGAAGTTGTAAAGTAACCTGTTTTCTAAAAGATAAAAAAGTCCGTAGTGAATGATCGCTACGGACTTTTTATTTTGATAGGAGAAAAATTGAATTTTAAAAATCATAGGTATCTTTACAAAAAAGCAAAACTTGACAAAATTTTCTGACACTATTAATTTTTTATCTAAACTTTCTTTCCGGAGAGTTTGGAATGCTACCAAAGTGGTGAAGAGTTTTTATTTGTCAAAATGGCTCAAAAAACCAATTCAATGGGGACTTCCAGTTAGTATCACGTTTGAACCAACAACATCCTGTAATTTACGATGCCCGGAATGTCCCAGTGGGAAACGGGAATTTACCAGACCTACAGGAATGTTGCAAACCGATTTTTTTCGAAATACAATTGACGAAATCTACAAAGACATTTCCTATTTAATCTTTTATTTTCAAGGGGAACCGTATCTGAATCCACAATTTTTAGAGATGGTCAACTACGCATCCTCAAAAAATATTTATACGGCAACATCAACCAATGCACATTATTTGGATGATTCGACTTCAAAGCAAACGATTGAAAGTGGTTTGGATCGGTTAATTATTTCAATTGATGGCACAACTCAGGAAACCTATGAACAATACCGTATTGGTGGAGATTTGAATAAAGTTATTGAAGGAACAAAAAATATTATTCACTGGAAAAATGAATTAAAATCAAAAACTCCACATATTATTTTTCAGTTTTTAGTAGTAAAACCCAATGAGCATCAAATAAAGAATGTGGAAGCTTTGGCGAAGGATTTAGGTGTTGATGAAGTGCGCTTTAAAACAGCACAGATGTATGAGTTTGTGAATGGAAATAAACTGATCCCTACTATAGAAAAATATTCGCGTTACGAAAAACAAAATGATGGTACCTACCGGATCAAAAATGAAATGAAAAACCATTGCTGGAGGTTATGGCATTCAACGGTAATAACCTGGGATGGCCTTGTTGTTCCTTGTTGTTTTGATAAAGATGCAAAACATCAATTGGGTGATCTGAAAAAAACAAAATTTTCAGAATTGTGGAAGAGTAAGGAATACACTAATTTTAGAGCTTCTGTTTTGCGCTCCCGTTCCGAAATTGATATTTGCAAAAACTGTACAGAAGGTACAAAAGTGTGGACTTAATGCACGTAAGTGAGTTCGAGTGATTTCGCTTTTCGCAAAAATTCAGATATCTATAAAAGCTATTCATAAGCAGAAGTGTGGACATAATTGTTAAGTCAGTTCGAGTGATTTCGCTTTTCGCAAAAATTCAGATATCTATAAAAGCTATTCATAAGCAGAA
>Ga0156174_1070_pt1 | contig 197489 bp, 150 predicted proteins | sample RifCSPlowO2_12_FD_107827 | JGI IMG/M metagenome (GOLD analysis project Ga0156174, IMG submission 107827) | Bacteroidetes bacterium RIFCSPLOWO2_12_FULL_35_15
TCTTCCTCTATAATGCACTACTAACAAACAAAGTTAAACCAATTGCTACCTGTTAATATGACATTGCCTAATAGAGGGGGCGATAGTTGAGAAGCTTTAAAATATAAAAACTAAAAATTTATAAAATACTGGCTCTCCCCTGTGGGGAGAGATAAAGAGAGGGGTGTATATGGAACAATTAATTGTGCCTACAATGGCTGAATGTATCGCGAAAGGGGAATCTCCGGAATATTTATTTTGGGTAGGTTGTGCCGGAAGCTTTGACGATAGAGCAAAAAAGATTACAAGAGCTATTGTTAAGATATTAAATTATGCTAAAGTTAATTTTGCAGTATTAGGCACCGAGGAAAGTTGTACCGGTGATCCTGCTAAACGTGCAGGCAACGAGTTTTTATTTCAGATGCTTGCAATGGGAAATATTGCTGTATTGAACGGATACGAAGTAAAAAAAATTGTAACGGGTTGTCCGCATTGTTTTAATACATTAAAAAACGAATATCCGGCTTTAGGTGGTAATTACCAAGTTGTGCATCATACCCAACTGATCCAGGATTTAATAAACGCAGGCAGAATAAAAATTGAAGGAGGAAGTTTTAAAGGAAAAAAAATTACATTCCATGACCCCTGTTATTTAGGTCGGGCAAATGATGTGTATGAAGCACCTCGTGAAATTTTAGTGAACCTCGATTCAGAAATTGCAGAAATGGCACGTAGTCGCGAAAACGGACTATGCTGTGGGGCCGGTGGTGCTCAGATGTTTAAAGAAGCAGAAAAAGGAACAAAGGAAATTAATGTGGAACGTACCGGGGAAGCACTTGCTTTAAATCCTGATGTAATTGCTGTGGGATGTCCTTTTTGTAATACTATGATGACCGATGGCGTAAAGCATTTCAATAAGGAAGAGTCAGTAAAAGTATTGGATGTTGCCGAATTGGTTGTTCAGGCCAATAATTTATAATATAAAAAAATGAATACACTAAACAATATGCCTGCTGATGCCCGCTTATGGGTTTTTCAAAGCAACAGAGCTTTATCGGATGTGGAGGCGAGGACAATTGAAAATCTTGCGTCACAATTTATTACCCGTTGGACATCCCATGGAGCAAAAATCACAGCTTGTTGTTCGGTTTTTTATAATCGATTTGTTGTTTTTGCAATTGATGAACAACAAGCTCAGGCAGGAGGATGCAGTATTGATAGTTTAAATGGATTTGTGAAAGAGCTGGGACAATCTTTACTTGTCAATTTTTTTGACCGGCTGCAAGTAGCTTATCGTCATGAAAAAGAAATACTAAGTTGTCATTTATCGGAATTTGAAAAATTAGCCCAACAAAAGATCATTGATGAATCAACAATTGTTTTTAACAATATGGTTATTTCAAAATCTGCTTTTGAAAATGAATGGGAAGTGCCTGTAAAGAATAGCTGGCATAAAAGAGTGCTGGGTTCTTAAAATATTCTCTTTTGATAAATTTTTAGTTCCAAAATAAAAACAAAGGCTGTATTTAAACAGCCTTTGTCTAGTTTTCAGATAGTTTAGAACCTTTTACAGTTGTTATTCTATCTTAATTCTTCCTTCAATTGAATATATCTCTTTGTTAAAATCGCAATTTATTTATTTGCTTTTCGGATTAATAGTTTCACACCTGTTACAATGTTAATATCTATCAACCTTTTTAACCGAACACAATTCAATTAAGACAGTACAAATGTATAAAGCTTTCCAATTTATTTAAATGAATTTCCTCACTTCTTCTTTTGATATTTATCAGAAAAAAAAGAAAAAAATAATATCATGGGGGGTTAATCAAAAGAATTTCTTGTAGCTCTGCTGGCTGTCTTATTCATTGTAATTGTCTAAAAAAATTCAATCAAAGGCAAGCCCTTATACCAATACGTGTTATGATTTTGTTCAATAATTAAATTGTAAAATCAACCATATAGATTCATAGAAAAAATTAATACTATTGTAAAACAATGGCAGAACTTTAATCATAGCCAATGTGAAACCGTCTTTGAAGGGCTGTCAAATTCTTAAACCCTATGTTCCTATGTGGTTATATTTGGATCAAAATATATTAGTAATGGTATTAAACAAAAAAGAGACGGTTATTATACCGCCTCTTTTCCTTAAAAAGATAGTTGATGAAAAAATGGTTTACCAAATTTCTTCTTCTTCTAAAACTTTTTCAGGTGTTTCTTTTTTTGCTTTTGTTTTTTCTTTCGTAGAATACCTATCGGAAAGTGCGATGATTGTTTTCAAAATATTTTCTTCCGAAGATTTAAGTTGACCAATTTCTAATTTTGGATTTGTTGTTGTTTGAGATAACAGATTATGCAATGATAGCACACCTTTTAATTTCCCTTCTCCATCCAGAACAGGCAATCGACCAATTTTATTTAATCTCATTTCCTTGAGAGCATAAGTTACTTCATCATCCGTGTGAACAGAATGAACTTTTTTAGTCATTATTTCACTAACCTCAATTTTTGGAGCTGTTTCACCATGTTTTTTAGCTAAAGCCAAAGCGATATCACGGTCGGTTACAATACCAACCACTTTTTTGTTTTTGTCTAAAACCGGCAAGGCGCCACAGTTTCCTTCTTCCATTAATTTTGCAACATTATGCAATTTTGTTTCAGGACTACAGTATTTCAATGAATTTGTAGTCATAAGATCTTTTACTTTCATTTTTTTTTTAGTTTTTTAGTTTGAAAAATTGTTAATTAATTTTTTATAAGCACAAAGCAATCAATTTGTGTTTTTGTATTCAATGAATTTCATCATTAGTTTAATTGATTGTGGTCACAGATCAAAACATATAACCTAAAGAGATAAATGTTTCAACCCGGGCATCTTCATTTATTTTATATTCCCCAAGAATTGTGAGCTGCAGGTCGCTCTTTTTTTCTTCATTTAAGGATTTTTCAAGAAGTGAAGCAACTTCGTTCATGTTCATGATTTTGGCAAAAGAAAGCAAGGTCCCATAGCTGGCAATTTCAATATGGGATATGGTTTGAAAACATAAAATTATTTGCGCCTCAACAACACTTAACTCGGTAATAATTTTAAGAATGTTTTTTGTTTCTTCGAAATGTATTTTTAAGAATTTAGATTCCTTGATTTTTGAAGGCCGTTCGCCCAATAGTATTAATGCTTCTTCCAAACGGATGATCTGGATTTTTGTACGATCCTTACGGGATTGAAGAATTAATTTTAATTCTTCATTTTTTATCTTAAAGATAAATTGGGTCAATTCATTTAACTCTTCTGCTTCTATTGCATACAGAATCTTTAACTCATTAATTAAAAGATCATGAAGGTCAGTTATAGGTTTCATTTTGCAAAGTTTAAGATCAATATATAATTCAAAATATTTTCAGTACAAAGGTGGTTTATAATTTAGTTGTGCTAAATGATTAATTCCAAATTAAGTTTTGATAATCATCATATACCAACAATCAAAATCTTTTTTTACTCATCTTTTCTCTTTTTGATTTCCATCATCTGTAATCTTGACTTAACTCATTACAGTTTTTGGTTTCTCTGATTTCCTTTGTAGCTATCAGTTTTATTAACATTTCAAAATAAAATTTATTTTTTTCTATTACTATTCGGACTATTTAATGAAAAAGAAAACAATTATAATCAGCGTGATCATAATGGTTCTTTTAGGAATCGCAGTTTATTTTTATTTTTCAAAAGCTACAGAAAAGTTTATTGATTGGAAAACGGTAGCAATTGAAAAGGGGGACATTAAAATAATTATCACTGCTACAGGCTCTATAAATGCTTTAACAACAGTTCAAGTGGGAACGCAAGTGTCCGGCACAATATCACAACTTTTTGCTGATTTTAATTCAGTAGTGAAAAAAGGAAAATTGATCGCATTGCTTGATACTACATTCCTTGCTGCAACCAAGGAAGATGCAGAGGCTGCAGTTCAAAAAGCTGATCTTCAAGTTAAACAAGCCAAACGGGAGTATGACCGTGTAAAAAAATTATTTGATGAAAATGTAATTCCACAATCTGAATATGATTTAGCTCTTACAAGTTTTGAGACCGCACAGAGTATATTACAATCAGCACACGCACAATTGAATCGTGCAAAAATAAATTTACAATATGCCTTTGTTCGTGCTCCAATAAGCGGAACCATTATTTCACGAAATATGGATGTCGGGCAAACAGTAATTTCAAGTTTTAATTCTCCGGTTTTATTTAGTATTGCCAATGATCTTACAAAAATGCAAGTGAATGCCAATGTAGATGAAGCAGATATCGGTCAAGTAAAAATAGATCAGAAAGCTTTTTTTACAGTTGACGCATATCCAAACGAATTGTTTAATGGTGTGATAAAGCAAATAAGACTTCAGCCTTCTGTTATTCAAAATGTGGTTAATTACACCGTGATTATTGACGTGCCAAATCCTGATCTGAAATTAATGCCCGGACTCACAGCAAATATTAATATTGTTGTAAATGAACACAACGATGTTTTAAGAGTTTCTGGTAATGCTCTTCGTTTTCAGCCTCCACCGGACTATATAGAAAGATCAACTTCTTTATCTGATTCGCAAAAAAAATTCTGGAAGCAAAGGTTAGAACAAAAAGCTGAATCAAATAAATTCAGCAATGTTAATCCGGATTCAACTCTTTTTATATGGATCAAAGATGGGAAAGAGATTTATCCTGAAAAGGTTAAGGTTGGACTTGCGGATGATAATAATACTGAAATTGCCGGAAATTTTAAAGTGGGAATGGAAGTGGTTACAGGAATTAACAAAGAAGAAAAAAACACGGGTTCGGCTGTAAAAAATCCATTTATGCCACGTATGCGTTCCACTCAAAAAAAGAAAACTTAAAGAAATGACAGGTTCACTTATATCAGTTGAGAAGATCAGTAAAATTTATGGCCTTGGAGAAATTGAAGTTCATGCTTTGAGTGATATTACGATTGATATTTACAAAGGTGAATTTATCGCCATTATGGGTGCAAGCGGTTCAGGTAAATCAACATTTATGAATATTATTGGTTGTCTTGATCGACCAACGAAAGGGAAGTTTTTCTTAGATGGGATGGATGTGAATAAATTGGATAAAAATCAATTAGCAGAATTTCGCAACAAAAAAATTGGATTTATTTTTCAATCATTTAATATTCTGCCACGCACATCGGCACTTGAAAATGTGGAGTTGCCTTTGCTCTACAATAAAAATATCAGTAATAAAGACAGAAGAGAAAGGGCATATCGCGCACTTAAATCGGTAGGGTTAGCAGAACGCCAATATTCACTTCCTAATCAGTTATCCGGTGGGCAACAACAACGTGTGGCAATAGCACGGGCATTAGTGAATGAACCGATTGTAATTATGGCGGATGAACCTACAGGAAATCTGGATTCGCGTACCAGCTATGAAATCATGGAAATATTTCAAAACTTAAATACGAAAGGGATCACCATTGTAATGGTTACCCATGAAGCAGATATTGCTCAGTTTGCATTAAGCACTATTTTATTTAAGGATGGACAAATAATTGCCAATGATCCGGTGAAAGATAGAAAGTTTGCAACAATTGAATTAGAAAAGATAAAACAGCAAATTTCAGCATCAGCAAAAGCATGAGAATAAGAAATCTTTTAATAGTGGCTTATCGTTCACTCAGCAGAAATAAACTTCGCACGTTTCTTACCATGCTTGGGATCATCATTGGTGTTGCTTCAGTTATTGCAATGCTTGCAATTGGAGAAGGTTCAAAACAAAATATTCAAGCCTCTATTTCCAGTTTGGGAACAAATTCGGTTATGATCATTCCCGGTGCAATTACTCAAGGCGGTGTTCATTTGGAAGCAGGTTCTCAACAAAGTTTAACCCGGGAAGATGCTGAAGCAATTGCTTTAAAATGCGATGCCGTTAAATATATATCACCTGTTGTGCAAAGTGGGGCACAGGTAATAGCAGGTTCACAAAATTGGAAAACAATGGTATTGGGTGTATTTCCTGATTATTTTTTTACACGTAACCTGATCGTACAAAATGGAAATATTTTCAACAAAGCAGATGATCGCGCTGCGGCAAAAGTTTGTATAATTGGGTTAACGGTTGTTACTAATCTTTTTGGGGAGGATGCAAATCCGGTAGGGCAAACCATTCGTATCAATAGAATTCCATTTAAAATAATTGGTGTGCTCGAAAAAAAAGGACAAAATACTTTTGGTCAGGATCAGGATGATGTTGTTTTAGCTCCATTTGCAACTGTTCAAAAGCGCATGTTATCAACAACGAATGTTCATATGATTATTGCATCAGCTCAATCAGAGGAACAAATTGAAGAAGCGAAAGAACAGATTTCTCAACTTATTCGTGTTCGACATAAAATTGCAAATGAGGATGATGATGATTTTATGGTGCGTACCCAAAGTGATCTGAGTAATATTTTTGGAAGCATTTCGAAAGTCCTGACAATCCTTTTGGCAAGCATTGCCAGTATTTCATTACTTGTAGGAGGGATTGGAATCATGAATATTATGCTTGTCTCAGTGACAGAACGTACACGCGAAATAGGTATCAGACTTGCTGTTGGTGCCAAAAGCCGGGATGTGTTGATCCAATTTATGATCGAATCTATTTTTATCAGTTTTCTTGGAGGATTTATTGGTATAGCTTTAGGAGTATCAGTTTCAATGATGGTTGCTAATTTTGGCGGATGGCCAATTACAATTACTCTTTTTTCTATTCTGCTATCATTTTTGTTTTCGGCAATTGTGGGTTTGTTTTTTGGATGGTATCCTGCCCGTAAAGCAGCAAATTTGAATCCTATTGACGCATTAAGGTATGAGTAAATTAAATAAAACAAATTCAAATTAAAATTGTAAAAAATGAAAGGTTTTAAAACAACTATTGAAAAAGATACTTTGGAAAATAAAAATTTTCGTAAAGTAGTGTACACTTCTAAACATTCACAATTGGTGCTGATGAACCTGAAACCAATGGAAGAAATTGGAGAAGAAATTCACCCTGAAAATGACCAGTTTTTTCGTTTCGAAAGCGGACTAGGAAAAGTTATTATTGACAATAATCAATATTATGTAAAAGAAGGTGATGCCGTGATCATACCGGCTGGGGCAAAACACAATGTGATTAATCTGGATAAAGAAAAAGCATTAAAAATGTACACCATTTATTCTCCCGCACATCATAAAGATGGCATTGTTCGGGCAACTAAAAAAGATGCAGAAATTTATGAGGAAGAATTTGAGGGTCAAACAACGGAATAAGTGATTTTTGAAAAATTACTTAGGAAATTAGTTGCTCATGTTTTAACATCTGGATTAAATAAGAAACCTTGGGATTAAAATTTTTCAAGGGTAGCATATTGGGTTAAAAATACTTTTAGGCTTCTGATGGCATTTTTTTTAATCGATTTGCTTTATTAATAATTGTTGTAGATCTGTTTGGGGTTATAATGCCCACAATCATTAATTTTATTGACTCCTCTCATTAGAAATTCTTCTTCAAGGATGTTATTTTGCAATAGAATTTAAGTTATCGGCATTAAATATTTATACGATTCTTTTAAAAATTTGCAAAATGAAAACTCTACTCTTTATAATAGTAATAGTAATACAAAGTGGTTTTACATTACAAGCAAGTTCCTGCGTTTCTGTTAAAAGTGGTGACTGGGAAGAGCCTGCATCATGGTCATGTGGGCATGTGCCTGTTTGCGGAGATTCTATAATAATTGCTGCCGGTCATACCATTACAATGACTACTCAACAAGATTATTATACTTACTGTACTAAGCCAATGTATATAAATGTATGGGGAACATATGTAATTCAGACCGGAAAAAAAATAATGCTGCCTGTTGGATCGGTGGTTGAAGTGCAAGTTGGTGGACTTTTAACCCCAAGCGGTGGAGGAGGAGGTTCTTCAAACCTTATTGATATTGGAGAAATAAATGTCTGGAGTGCAGCTGATGGCAAAGTACCAGGGTATGCAATTTTTAAAATAGATCCATTACCTATTGAACTTCTTAAATTTGAAGTTGAAGCCAGGGAAAATACAATTGACATTAAATGGAAAACTGCATCGGAAAAAAACAATGATTATTTTACTGTGGAAAAAACCAGAGATGGCATTCGATTCGAAATGGTATCAAGTGTGAAGGGCGCAGGGAATAGTACAATTATTTCGAGTTACTATCTAAAAGACTATCATCCTTATGATGGACACTCGTATTATCGTTTAAGTCAAACCGATTATGATGGAACAATTACTCATTATAATTTAGTAAATGCAAATTTTAATCGAAAAACAGATTTTTTATTTAAAATTTATCCGAATCCTAATGATGGCGTATGTATTAATCTTGACATGATAGCAGAGCGAGGCAAAGAAACACATTTGGTAATGACTGATGTATATGGGAAAGAAATATATTCAAAGGAAATTATTATAAATTCGAATGAAGAAAATGTTTATACTTTTTGTTCGGATGAACGCCTCTCTGCCGGTATATATTTTGTTACTGTTTCTTCGTCCAATAAAGAATATATTAAAAAGGTTGTTGTGGAATAATTACAATTATTTTTTAATAAAAGGTCAAAAGCGAGAGAAATGAAAACCGAAGGTTCAATAATACTTCATACGTTAATAAAATACTTTTATTTCAAAAAAGTAGGCTTAATAATTTTTATGTTGCAATTTAAAAATTTAACCTGTTCTTTTTCTAATTATAAAACAGCGAAATGTACTTGTGTTTTATTTTTTCTTTTCTTTTATTATAATATAGCATTTAGTGAAGGTACAAAACAATTTATGCCTGCTTCTGCAGATAACGGTTGTACGCAGTTTAATGATGTCGGTAGGCCTTTTGCTTTAATGTCGAATACTGATTCTCTTCAGAGACTTTATTTTCACATAAAATCAATTACAGAAAAAGTTTATTTCGGTTTTGCAAAGCATTCCTCTTCGTCTGCAACATCAGGGCAATTTCGAATTAAAGATCCGTCTGGTACAATTGTATATGCAGCTACCAATTTGCCTACTTCAGGTGCGGGGTTTATTAGTACATATGCACAAGCGGTTGCCGGCCCGAAAATTAGCGGTATCCCTGCTGCAGGATACAGTCCTTTAAATTTTACTCCTTCGGTTACCGGGGACTTTTATATAGAATTTAGTTCAAATAGTAATAGAAATTATCGGTTTCAATATTTTGATATAACGGTTGTGGATGCTTCTTCAAAAACTATTAATGGGCGCTTATGGTCTTATGCATGGGACATGAATACATGGTCCTCAGCTAATGTATTTAATGGTTCTTTCTATGTTTATACGAATGAAGGTTATGTTTCTAAAGTTGATTTGAATGGGATTCAACCATTTGGTTTTGTAGTATCTTGTAACAATACAGGGCCAACAAATACAGGTAACATTGTAGCAGACAGAAAATCAATTGCTGGAAATTCGACAAGACCTTTTTTCAAAATTTTTCTAAGTGATCCGGATTCTACCATATATCTTTCTGCTTCACCCCCAGCTTTAAATAACCCAATTAGTGTTGTTGACGGTAATGTATATTATGGTCAGTCCGCTCAATTTAATGCAGATGTAACTGGCACAGGAATAATTCAATTGATCATTAGTCTGAATGGAATATCTGGTTATCAACCGGGAACAAATGATGCGATTGTGGCTGCAATTGTTACGACCGGCAATAATATTATTTTTTGGGATGGAAAAGATGCTTATGGAAATTATCCTCTGATAGGCACTTCAATTGAAATCAGTGCAGGTTTTTCTTCCGGAATAACTCACCTGCCAATATACGATGCGGAAACACAATCTGGTGGATATAATATAACCCGAATCAGACCGGTTACAGGTCCTGCACCTATCCGATGGGATGATTCAAATTTTATCGGAGGAACTGTAAATATTAGTGGAAGCTCCGGAAATGGACATTCCTGGCTTATAAATTTTGGTAATATAAGAACAATGAATACCTGGTGGAATGGTTATGAAATTGAAAACCTGAGTGCTTTTACTGTTACAGTGATGCCTCCACTTCCAATCGAATTAATTTCTTTTGCTGCAAAGCCAAATATTGATATAATTGATATTAACTGGGCGACTGCATCAGAAAAAAATAATAATTATTTTAGTGTTGAAAAAACGAAAGACTGCTTACGCTTCGAAACAATTTCAAATGTTGCTGGTGCAGGAAATAGCAATACAGTTTTGAATTACCTTCTGAAAGATAATAAGCCATATGATGGTGTATCCTACTATCGTTTAAGCCAAACAGATTTTGATGGAACAATTACACATTCACATTTAATTAGCGTAAATTTTAATAGAAAAGTAGATTTTGTTTTTAAAATTTATCCAAATCCATATGATGGTATTTGTATAAAACTTGATATGATTGCTAATCGTGGAGATGAAACAAAGTTAATTATAACAGATATAAATGGGAAAGAAATATATTCTAAAGAAATTACAATAAATTCTAATGATGAAAATGTCTATACTTTTTGTTCAAAAGAAAGACTCGCCCAGGGCATTTATTTTCTTAAAGTTTTTTCCTCTGAAAAAGAATATACCAAAAAGGTTGTTGTGGAATAATTATAATGAATTCAAAAATAAATAATAAATGGATGTTATATTTTAACTCTTTTTTTTGTATTTATTTTTATTTATAAAAGGTCACAAATGTTTTCTTTAAAAATTTCTTTAGTGATTGTCATCACTGTGTTTTCCATCATTTTAAGCATTGATCTTTTTTATTTCAATTAGAACTGACTCTTTGTTCCTTTGCTGAAAATATTTCTTTAGTTACAAAAACCTTAAAAAATTAAAACAAATGTATATACCTAATAAAATTTGCCAATTTTTATTTGAAAGTATTGGAAATGTTTCTATAACAAAATTGTTATTGCAACTGTCAATAACCAATAAAAAAAATAAACACATAGGCAGAATTCTGATTTTATTCAGCTGTTTTTTATTTAATGAAGTTAATTCTAATGCTGCTGACTTTACATCTACATCAATAGGTGGGATATGGAGTGCCGGAACAACATGGATTGGCGGTAATTCACCATGTTCCTCAGATAATGCAATAATTGCGACAACTTCTGGAAACTCTGTCACACTTAGTGGCGTTGGTGATATTACCAATTTGAAAATTAACAGTGGAGCGATTTTTTATGATGGGGGAAATTCCCTTTCTGTTTCAGGAAATATAATTATTAATGGTACTTATCTTGGAAATGGCTTAGGAAGTGTATTAGCCTGGAAAAGTAATAATTCTACGATCGATGGGTCCGGAATAATTAATAATGTTGAAAAAATATTAATGTTTCCGTCTACTAACAAAACCATTTTATCAACTGCAAATCTAACTTTTACTGGAGCAAATCAATGCATAGAAATTGGACCAAATTCCGTAGTAACAAATAATGGTATCGTTACTATAAAAAAAATATTTGGTACGGGGGGCGGATGGTCTGAATGGATTAATAGCGTTAATGCATTGTTAAATGTCAGCGAATCGCTGTTGGAATCATCAACTGATATACTCACCGCAACAGCCACAGGAAACATTGTAAATTACTATGGTAGCATTGCACAAACAATGAAAGCCACTAGTTATTATCATTTAAAATATTCCGGCACAAATACGGGGACATTGGCTGGAAATATAAATATTGCTGGTGATTTTACTGCTAGCTCCGGTACTTTTAATTCATCAACATTCACCACAACATTTAACGGAAATGTTGCACAAAATATTTATGGAACGCAGCCTGTAACATTTTATAATCTTACCTTAAATAATACTTTTTCAACTATTCCTCAATTCACTTTAAATACCGATGTAACAACCCAGAAGGAATTAATAATGACTAAAGGCGTTGTTAATATTTCAGGCAATACATTTACTTTAGGAGTAAACGCAACAACTTCTACCCTCACACGTGTAGCAAATACTACAACGAATTGGATGTACGGTGGCACTTTTAAACGTTTTTGGTTAACGGCAACAACAATTACAAGTACGTCAGGTGATTATTATGGTTTATTTCCTATGGGAACAATGAATGCATCATCTTACCGCCCCGTTCAACTTAATTCAAGTGGGAATATTACAACAGCAGGTTTTTTTACTGTAAATCATATGGATGTAAATGCTTTGACAAACCTCAATCCGGTTTATAATGATGCAGGAACTGACATTAAGCGAATTCACAATTCACAATTTATTACTGCTATTACAGGTGTTACTGCCGGCACATTTAGTATTAGCGCAACAATGACGAATTTGGTGGAAGGTTCTTTAAGTGATATCCGTTTAGCAATATTCACAGGCGGAACAACTGCAAGTGCTGTAGGAACACATTCTAGCGCAACAGGCACTGCGCAAAATCCAACTGCAAAACGAACAGGAATCACTACTCTTGCAAATTTGAATAATGATTTTAGAATTTCAACAACAGATATTTTAGGGACTCCATTGCCCATTCAATTACTAAACTTTGAGGCAATGCCATCAGGTAATATAATTGAAATTAAATGGACAACAGCGAGTGAAACAAACAATGATTATTTTACAATTGAAAAATCAAAAGATGGGCTAAACTTTGAAACTGTTTCTAGTGTTGATGGAGCAGGAAATAGCGCAACTGTTATAAATTATAAATTACAAGATTACCAACCATTTGACGGACATTCATATTATCGTTTAAACCAAACTGATTTTGATGGGACAGTTACTCATTCTCATTTGGTAAATGCTAACTTTAATAGAAAACCTGATTTTTCTTTTAAAATTTATCCTAATCCCAATGATGGGGTTTGTATTAATCTGGATATGATAGCCGAGCGAGGGAAAGAAACGCATTTGGTGATGAGTGATATAAATGGGAAAGAAATTTATTCAAAAGAAATTATTATAAATTCGAACGAAGAGAATGTTTATACTTTTTGTTCGGAAGAACGTTTGGCTCCGGGGATTTATTTTGTAAAAATTTCTTCATCAAATAAAGAATACACCAAAAAAATAATTGTAGAATAAAAAATTCATTTTATTTTGTTTGCAATTAAAAATACTGAATAATTTATTGTTTCAGTTCGTTAGTTCAAAACTATGCAATTCAGTGCAATACTTTCAGTTTCTACAAGTATTAACTTTTCCTTCATTGCGAGGAAACGAAGCAATCTCAATTTATTAATAAGATTGCTTCTTCGTACCTCCTTCGCAATGACGTGTAATTTTAGCATTTGTTAAAAAGAATTTCATTCTTTTAATTTAAACCTCTGCACTTTCAGTACAGAGTGGTTTAGTTTTATTCTCTGCGGTTTCTAATCCATTTAATAGTTTCAAATAATATAAGAAAAATCGTTACGCCGGTAAATACAGGTATAAAATGCTTGAATCCGGCATATTCAAAAGAAAATAATTGTTGTAACATAGGAATGGTTATTACTAAAAGTAAAATTGATAATGCTAAAAACAAGATTATTCGAAGAGCTTTATTTCGTTCATACATTACGAAAAAAATATTTCTTGTTTTTGAAAGATTTGTTAATATCAATGCGACATTTCCAATTAGCAAGGTCGAAAAAGTAATGGTCCGAATTTCTTTATCAGTATGTCCATCACCGATTGATTGGAAATAAACTATCAAAACAACTGTTAACAGCACCAATCCCTGAAAAATCCCGTATGCAATTTTTTTACCTCCAAAAAATTTCTGATGCGGATCTCTTGGCGGTCTTTTCATAATTCCCAATTCTTCCTGTTCGGATTCAAAAGCGATAGAACAAATAGGATCGATTATTAATTCAAGAAAAACAATATGGATTGGAAATAATAAAATTGTCAGATCATTAAAAATGGCCGGAAGTAATGTGAGTCCTATTATAGGTATATGAATAGCAATAATGTATGACATTGCTTTTTCTAAATTGTCAAAAACTCTTCTTCCCAAATGAATTGCACCAACAATGGAAGCAAAATTATCATCCAGCAAAATTAGCGCAGAGGATTCTCTTGCGACATCCGTACCTTTCATTCCCATTGCTACTCCAATATGTGAAGCTTTCAAGGCAGGAGCATCATTTACACCATCACCTGTCATGGCTACAATTTCTCCATTTGCTTTTAATGCTTCTACAATTCTTAATTTTTGTTCAGGAATCACTCTGGCAAAAACATTAATATTTTTTATTCGCTCTTTAAATTGATCATCAGTAAGACCCGACATTTCTTGTCCTGTTATTATTTTATTTTCTACCTCTAAACCTATTTGTAATGCAATGCTTTTTGCTGTGATGGGAAAATCACCGGTTATCATAATTACTCTGACACCTGCCGCTAAACATTCTTTAATAGCATTTGGAACTTCAGGTCTTATTGCATCTTCCAATCCAATTAAACCAAGAAAACTAAAATCAAAATCTTTTTGTGTTTCGGGTAAATTATTTTCTGTAACTGTAGCACTTGCGATACCTAAAACTCTTAACCCTTTACCTGCCATTTCGTGAAGTGCAATAGTATTTCTTTTTGTTTCTTCTTCATTCATCCTGCAAAGCTGAAAAATGATTTCAGGGGCTCCTTTTGTTGAAACGGTAATTTCATTAGTTTTAGGGTTCTTTAAAACTCGTGTCATTGCCAATAAATTTTTGCTGAATGCGTATTCTTTTATCAAAATGTCATTTAAACATTCATTTACAATTTGGTCATAGTTTGATTTAATGGCTTTTTCCATGGGGTCAACAGGTTCTTTTTGACTTGCATTGCAGGATGCCATAAATAGTTTTTTAATTTCATTTTTAGTTGAAAACTGATTTTTAGGAATTATTTCAGTACCCGTATAGGCTGCAACTACTTCCATTTTATTTTTAGTAATTGTTCCCGTCTTGTCACTGCATAATACGGTTGCTGATCCCAATGTTTCAATCGATGCAGGCTTTCTAACAAGTACATTGTTTTGTGATAATCGCCAGGATCCTAATGCAAAAAAAATAGTTAAAACTACCGGGAATTCTTCAGGGAGAATTGTCATGGCAGAGGATAAACCAATCAATAAGGAGTTGATAAAATTTCCGCGAGAGATATAGAATAGAATTACAACAGAAATGCTCAATGCAATGCCGATGAAAGCCAGATTTCTGATCAATATTTTCATTTCTGATTGTAATTTTGTTTGTTCTTCTTTGATATTTTTTAAAGAAGTTCCGATTTTTCCAAATGCTGTATTTTCTCCAGTTTGACATGCTTTCACAAATCCTTTTCCCTGCATCACCAATGTTCCGCTGTAAACAAAAGTGGAATTATTTTCTATTGTTGTTTCGGATTTATTAATTGGAATTGATTCACCGGTTAAAATGGATTCATCTATCATCAGATTTGTGGCTTCAATTATAATTGCATCAGCTGGCACACGATCTCCTTCATTTAAAATAATTATATCATCCGGAACAACTTCTCTGCTTGCAATATGTATTTCTTTTTCATCACGAATGACTAATGCTCTTGGGCTGGCTAATTGTTTTAAAGCTTCTAAAGCTTTTTCTGTTTTTCTGTATTGAATAAAAGTTATGCTGATTATAATAGTGCTCGCAGAAAGTAAGATAATACCTTCATTGTAATCGCCAAGTAATATATACAGTCCTCCACATGCCAAAATGAGAATAAACATTGGTTCTTTAATAACTTCTGACGCAATTTGAAGAATGTTTTTTGGTTTGGAGATGGATAATTCATTAAAACCAAAAGTTCTTAGTTTTGCTTCTGCTTCTGATGTTGTTAAACCTTTAATCCGGTTTGTTTTCAAAATTATTTGTATAAGGGTTTATGTGAATAAAGTGTAATACATCAAAAACAAAGCTGATGTTATCATTATAATAAATGTGATTATTCCAAAAGTGTTTGCCCATTTCCCATTTGTAAATTCGCCCATTATTTTTTTTTGATTACATATATGTAAAATAATTCCAATTAATAGTGGGGCTGTTATACCATATAGAACAGCTGTATAGAGTAGTGCTTTAATCGGACTTATTCCAAGTATTGGTATAAGAAGGCCAATTCCCAAAGATATGATCATGGTAATATAAAACCCCGGTGCCTGTTTGAATTTTTTGTTCAACCCTTCTTTCCAACCAAATGTTTCCGCCATCATATAACTTATTGAGCTTGCTAAAACCGGAATAGCTAAAAATCCTGTACCTATTACGCCAACAGAAAAAAGCAGGTATGAAAAATCACCCGCTAATGGTTTCAATGCTTTTGCAGCTTCTTCCACCGTTGTAATATTATGAATATTCGCATTAAATAATACTGATCCTGTTGTTAGAACAATAAAGAAAAATGCAAGATTTGAAAGAAACATACCCACTGTTATATCAGACTCCATCTCTGAAATAATTTTTTTATCAACAACTAATTTTCTTTCTTTTTTATCCTCAACTTCCATAGATGTTTGCCAGAAGAATAAATAAGGAGAAATGGTTGTTCCAAAAATGCCGACAAGAACCATAAAAAAATCTTTATCCTTAATAATTGTCGGAACAAAGGTGTTTTTAAAAACTAATGCCCAATCTGTCTTAATTAAAAAAGGAATTATCATATAGCTGAATAAGGAAATGCAAAGCCATTTTAAAATAGAAGCGATTTTTTTGTACGACCAAAAAATAATGGAGTAGATCAGCAGGATGGTAAATACAATCGAAAAAACAGATGCCGGAATTTTGGGAATTAATAAATTTCCAACTGCACCCATTCCGGCAATATCAGCACCAATGTTGAGAATTATTGAAGGAATGCTTATACTGATTATTGTAAATAAAATATATTTAGGATAATGTTTTTTAATAATTCCGGTAAGCCCTTTTTTCGTTACTATTCCGATCCTTGCGCACATTTCCTGAATAGCTACCATGAGTGGGTATGTAAAAAGTGCTGTCCATAAAAGTTGAAAACCATATTTTGCACCTGCTTGAGAGTAGGTTGCAATACCTGATGGGTCATCATCGCTGGCCCCTGTAATAAGTCCTGGCCCAAAACTTTTCCAGAAATGTTTTAATTTATTTGTTTTCTTTTTTGATGGTTTCATTCAGGAGAAATTAGAGCTATCCAGTTTAATCAAAAATCTTTAAACACTTAAGAAAATGTAGTGATTGAAATCACATAGGTAAATAATTAAAATCATTGAAAAGGGTATTCATTGTACAGAAATTTGAAGCAAAAAAAATTACTTTATTAAAATAAAAAATGCAAAAGGGGCTTAGTAAAAAAGTTAAAAAAAATGAATTGGACGAAATCAGGACAATTGTTGGTGTTTATCATTCACATACAGATGCTATAAATGCAATAATTGCCTTAGAGAAGGAAGGTGTTCCAATTTCAAATATTTCTTTTTTAAGCACTGCTGCTATTTTATCAGATAATTTGCAAACACGCTCTGTGGATAATATTAAGAATGCTCCTGTGGCCATTGGTGCTATTTTAGGTCCCTTGCTTGGTGTTTTATCCGGTGCAAGTATTTGGGCCGTTCCAGGACTTGGTTTTGTATATGGCGCAGGTGCTGTTGTTGGGGCCATTGCTGGTTTTGATATTGGACTTGTTTCAGGAGGTATTGCTACTCTTTTAATGACTCTGGGAATAAAAAAAGAAAAGATACTTACTTATCATAAACATCTTAAGGAAGGAAAATTTCTTGTAATTCTTAATTCTAATGAAGTGATTGCTGCAAAAGCAAAAAAAATTGCACATAAAGTGGGCAATTATATTGAACTAACTATGATGTAATTAGTAATAAACTAAAAAAATAAAAAAATGGATTCTCCTATTCAAAATCTGCATTATGCTATTGGCGAATTAGCATATTGCATGGCTAAAATTGACGGCAAAGTACAAAAAGAAGAACGTGAAAAATTTCATGAGATAGTTGTTTCAGAATTAGAAGATGATTATGATTTCAATATTTCCGACATTGTTTTTCATATCATGGAAAAGGATAAAACGGATAGCGTTTCCTCCTATAATTGGGCAATTAATGAAATTAAAATGAACAGTCATTATTTGAGCCCTGAGCTTAAAGGCAAGTTCATAAGTGTCATGGAAAAGATTGCAAATGCTTATCCTCCTGTTACTATGGAGGAGAAGGATATTCTCAAAAAATTCAAAAAAGATATTGCGCCAATTAATGGGGATCCGGTTTTTTATTTAAAAACTGTGCGATAATTCTATTTCGATTTATAATTCATAATGTGTGGAAATTTGTTATTGTTTGCAAATAACCCGTTTAAAACCATGAAAATATTTAATGAGTGTGGCTGTGAATAGAACCTTGGAAAGAAGAAAACAATAAAATGTATGTGAAAAATCGGGTTCAATATGACAACCACATCCTCTTCAGTTATAAAAATACTACTTATCCTGTTTCTTGTTTTTGCAGGATTACACTTTGCTAAAAATTTTTTGATGCCCTTGACTATCGGGGCTGTTTTGGCAACACTGTTTTTACCCTTTTGTAAATGGATGGAAGAAAAGAAAGTGCCCAAAGCATTGGCAGTACTCATTTGTGGCTTCGTGTTGTTACTTGTTTTATCAGGTATAGCTGCATTACTGGGCTGGCAGATTTCTGAATTAACAAATGATATTGCTATTCTTAAACAAAGAGCCGTTGAGGCTGCCAATCGCATTCAGGAATATATATTTTATAATTTGGATATTCCAATGGAAAGACAATCGCAGATTCTAAAAGATGAGCAACCATCTGTTAGCGGAATTGTGCAAATTGTGGCAGGATCTCTTGCATTTGTTTTTACTAATTTTATTTTAACGTTGGTTTATATTTTAGGCCTGCTTTATTATCGCGATCATATCAAACATTTCTTGCTTAAATTTTCACCGCCTTCTCAACGAAATGAAATGAAGAAGGTTATTTACAGAGTCGCTCACGTTTCACAACAATATTTATTAGGACTTTCTAAAATGATAATATGTTTGTGGATCATGTATGGAATAGGTTTTTCAATAATCGGGGTTAAAAATTGGCTGTTTTTTGCTATTCTATGTGGCTTACTGGAAATTGTTCCTTTCATCGGAAATATCACCGGCACAACTATTACTATTTTAGTATCTGCAATTCAAGGAGCGAGTCTTCCTATGTTAGCAGGGATTATGGGTACTTATGGCCTTATTCAATTTATTCAAGGATGGGTGCTGGAGCCGCTTATTGTTGGTTCGCAGGTGAAAATTAATCCTTTATTCACCATCATTGCTTTGGTAGTGGGCGAATTAGTTTGGGGCATACCCGGTATTTTTCTCGCGATTCCTCTAATCGCAATGCTTAAAATTGTTTGTGACCACATTGAATCACTGAAGCCGTATGGTTTCTTGATAGGGGAAGTTGTTCGCAGAAAAAAAGAAACTGAGTTTCATAGAAAAATAAAAAGCTGGTATAAAAAAAACGAAGCTAGTGTAATTATCAGGAAATAAATTTTTGAACAAGCAAAAATAAATAGTATCACAACTTCAATTTTTGAAAATATTCAAGAGTTGAAATTTCAATGAAATAGTTATTTCAGAAATTAGATGTGATGTATTTTGTTTAATGTTTCAGTTCGTTAGTTTCAATACTAAACACTTTCAGTGCAAGTCCTTCAAAGAAGGATTCTACAAATATTAACTTTTACCCAGTGCGAGGAACGAAGCAATCTCAATCTATTAATGAGATTGCTTCTTCGTACCTCCTTCGCAATGACGTGTAATTTTTAGCATTTGTTAAAAAGAATTTCATTCTTTTAATTTAAACCTCTGCACTTTCAGTGCAGAGTGGTTTATTTGTCCTCAAAACTCCGATGCAATTTTATTAATCGGTTGAGCGATTTTTATTGAGAAAGTTACTGATTAAAGACATAACAGTTGATTTTATTCCATCCGTATTTTTTGAAACAATATTTGTCACCCCAAATTGTAAAAAAGTTCCAAGTAATTGTTTTAAAGGGTTGTGTGTTGACCCTACAGCAACTCTTTTAGAAAGATAACCTGCTGCAAGACCTATAGTCGTGTTCAAAATATTCCCTTTAAGCTGAGGAGACGTTATTAATTCATTAATAGAGTTTTTGATCAAATTTACGGGTTTGAAACTTTCATATGTGATCATAAATTGCTCTTTTAACAAACGTGCTTCATTCGCCTGCTTCGTTTCAAGCAGGAAAATTGCTTCTCTTAATTCAGTTGTCGAAGTTATTTTTCTCATCTTATGAAGTTATTTTTCTCATCTTATATTACTTAAGCATTAGTGTAATGATTGAATTCCCAACATGTTTTTTGATCCAGTTGTGCATTAAAAAATAGATAACACCCCCTAAAATGAAATAAAATCCGGAAACGCATAAAAATCCATAATATATTTTACCTAGAAAATTGCCAAGCCAAATCGCTGCTCCAATACTTATCATAATAAAGAACATGGAAAAAACAAAAAGCGCTATAAAACGAGAATATATATGTGATGCAATTTGTGTCGTTTTTTCTAAAGCTTGAAGTTTAATTAGTTCAATGCTTGTTTTTCCATATATTTCAGCCCTTTCCAATAAGGGATCTAAAATAGTTGTTTTGGTTTCCATAAATAAGTTCGATTTCAGGGGGTGTTTTATAAATTGGTTTCTTAACTCATGTGAACCCTTACATCTTTTTTAATTTCTTCGGCCTTTTGTTTTCCTTTTTCATAAAGGTCACTTGCGTCCTCTTTTGCATTTTCAAATTTTTCAGCAAGACTGTTAAATAACTCATCAAATTTGTCTTTTAACTCATCCGCTGAATCGCTACCCCTTCTGGAGAGTTTTTTTCTGGTTTCACTTCCTTTGTCGGGTGCAAATAATACACCTAATAATGCACCTACGGCAACACCTGCCAGTACACCTATTACTACATTTCCTTTGTTCATGATTTCTGTTTTTAAATTAATTGATTTTTTTAAAATTAAATGCGTTTTCTTATTGAATATTTTTTAAGCCTGTTTAAGTTTCAGTCAAAATGTTCGAAATAAAAAAATGATAATAAATATTATTAATCTAAACTTTTACTCAAATTTAAACAGGTTCTTACTGAATGGAAATAAATTTTTAATATCTCAAATCAATAATCCTTATTTAATAATGCAGTAAAGATAATTTTCAGGCAAAAGAAATGAAGTGACCAATATCAATACATAAATTGTTATTGGTCATCGATAAAAAAGGATTTATTATATTTTGATTTGATCCGAATGTCTCGGAAGAGAATGGATAAGGAATTAATTTAAGAATTTATTTTTTTTAAAACAGATATAGTTTTTTCTAACATCTCATCTGTAACATCTAAATGAGTAACAAAGCGAATAGCTTGTTTCCCAAAGCCAACAGCTTTAATGTTATTATCAGCCAGTTTTTTTATAAAATCTTCAGGTTTAATTTTATCGTTTAAACTAAAAATGATAATATTTGTATCTACAGGTAATACACTATCAACATAATTTAGCCCCAGCATAATTCCCCCTAATTCTTTTGCGCGTTTATGATCTTCTTTTAAGCGTTCAACATGATTATCAAGCGCATAAATTCCTGCTGCTGCCAGATAGCCTCCTTGCCTCATTCCACCACCAAATACTTTACGAACCCTGCGCGCTTTGGCAATAAATTGGTTGTCACCTATTACAACCGATCCTACAGGTGCGCCCAATCCTTTTGATAGACACACAGAAACAGAATCAAATAATTTCCCTAAATTACCTGGTGTATATGTATTTTCAACAATGGCATTAAAAATACGTGCACCATCTAAATGATATTTAAGATTATTTTTTTTACAAACGTTTGCTATTTCTTCCATTTGTTTCAAGGAATAATAGCTTCCTCCTGCACGATTGGCAGTGTTTTCAATACAAACAAGACTTGTATGTGTTAGCCAATCAAAATTTGGATTTATAGCATCTAAAACTTGTTGTGCGGAAATTCTTCCACGTTCACCCTGCAATAGTTTTGCTTGTACTCCCGAATTAAAGGAAATTCCTCCACCTTCATAATTGTAAATATGTGCGGTTGTATCACATAAAACCTCATCCCCCGGCTGTGTATGAACCTTAATGGCAATTTGATTGGTCATCGTACCCGAAGGGCAAAAAAGAGCAGCTTCTTTCCCAAAAAGTGCTGCCGCTTTTTTTTCTAAAGCAATAACAGTAGGTTCTTCACCAAATACATCATCACCAACTTCTGCACTGAACATTGCATCTAACATACCTTTTGTTGGTTTGGTCACTGTATCACTCCGAAGGTCAATAATCATATTATAAAATTTATATTAATTTATTTTTTTCTTGCAATCATTAATCCGTCACGTACCGGCAATAACATGTGTTCAACACGATTATCAGAATGAACTTTTTTGTTGAAAAAATCAATCGCTTTAGTATCAGCATCCATTTTGTCTTTTGCATCTAAAACTTTTCCGCTCCATAAAACATTGTCGGCAATAATGTAACCACCACTTCTGACTTTATCAAAAACAAGATCATAATAAGCAGTATAATTTTTTTTGTCGGCATCAATAAAAACCAGGTCGAATGTTTCATTCAGATGAGGAATGATCTTCAAAGCATTGCCGATATGATAATCTATCTTATCTGTTAAGCCGGCTTCGTTAAAAAAAGATCGAACCATTTTTTCTAATTCTTCATTAATATCAATCGTATGAAGTTTGCCTTCGTTTTGGAGTCCTTGTACCAGGCAAATTGCTGAATAGCCTGTATATGTTCCAATTTCAAGAATATGTTTTGGCTGGATCATTTTACTTAACATGCTTAACAGGTTACCTTGCATGTGTCCCGAAAGCATACGAGGCATTAGGATCTTAGCATACGTTTCGCGATTCAGTTTTTTTAATACCTCCGATTCTGGCTGAGAGTGAGCCAAGGCATACTGTTCAATTTTTTCATCAAGAAATTCCATCAGTAAATATCGCTATGATTTGCAACGAAAATACACATTATTATTTATCTTAAAAAATCAGTAATTGAAATACTCCGTTCCTTTATAATTGTATCATGTAAAGCGAACAAGGGCCTTCTTTAGTTTAGCTCTTTTAATACCCGAATGTTTATAAATTCAAAACAGCTTGATTAGTTAGATATTTTTTTTATCTTGAATTTAGCATTACTACCAATTGAAATATAAAATAAACCAATTATCCTTTCCTTTTTTCAAGGAGAGGGTTTGGAGGAGGTTTTAAAAAGAAACTATTTTTTATTTTACTTTTGGTAGAAGCACATTGCCTGGATCATTTGCATTTATAAAGGAAACCGAATGTTTGCTGCAAAAACTGACAGCAAACAATTTCTATAATAAAAAGAACAATTAATCAATAATTTCCTGTACCCTTCCAACTTGGCGTGTATCAAGCTGAACTTTTATGCCCCTGGAATGAAAAGGGCTACTTGTTAATATAAGCTGTACATTGCCGCGAGTTCTTTTTCCGGTACGTTGGTCTTTTTTTAAAACAATATCTACTTCCATTCCCAGTTTGATATTGCTTCGGAACATATTTGGAGTTTTAGGCGTGTTTAAATTCATTTTATAATGTTATTTATTCTGATAGTTTTTCAACCTCATTACTAAAATCAAATTGAATATCTTCATGTAATTTTGATAATGTACTTTTGATCTTTAGTACCTCGCGATCATATAAATTGCTGAGTACAGTGCTTTTGTTTAATGGTATTTGCTCCGACCTCACTTTCGAACAAAAATAAATTCGTAATTCAATATCAGTTTGAAGGGATCCTGAATATTTGATGTATTTATTGGTAATTCTTAATATTTTCCGAAGACTTTTCTTCACAAAATACACATTGCTATTATTTATTTCGGAGAACAAAAAATCTATTTCCTCTTTTAAATTATTAATAAATAATGTTTCATCATTTGCATCAAAAAGCAAATAGGAGAGGAGTTCTTTGTTTTCTTTTTTGTGTTTCACTAATCGAACGCAAAGCTCCAACACTTTTTTGGGTTCAAGTGTATTCAATTCTTTTTGTAACTCAGATATGGATGCTGTTTTCATAAATGATATTCGCTACCGTTTTTTTAATTTAAATAAGTTCAATACCGTTATTTTATTGAAAAGAATTAAAAATTATTACCTTTCAAATCGAAAATTGTTATAAATGTACCCATTTTGCATTTGCATTTAATATCAGCTATTAATTCGCAACAGCCCAGTCAACAAAAATAAAATCTTTTAACTTCTTATTACTGTTTTCAAGCAAAGCTATATTTGGAATTACTACAAATGAAACCACTGTGTTATCGCCATCTCGGATTAATTCGGATTTTTCTTTTGCTCTTATTAATATAAATTCCTTGTTCCCTTTAATAGGAAGTGGTTTGTCGAGTTTTACAAGCAGCCATCCTGAAAATCCGGATATCTTTTCTCTTTTTAGTATTTCTCCATCAACTGGTAATAAGGATTCCAGAATCCCTTTTTTTCTGAATATTTTAATATTTATTTTTTTGCCTATTAGTGAATTATAATTCGGTTTTTTATCTCCCAAAATAATTTGTGCTGGCATTAGTCCAACAAAAAAATCAATTGGTGACCATTCCCCGGGAATAATGTCAAGATTACTTAATCTGATTGATGAGAAAAGAATTAAATATCCTCCACTTATTGTTGAAGAAATAAACTCCCTATTTCCAATGGTTGGTCCGTATATAATAACAAGACATATATATTCAAATAAGAACACTCCAATTAGTCCGGAAGCTAAATTTGAAGCTAGTTTTGATGTATTTAAATTGATATTATCGGAAGAGGTAAGAGAATGGTTGAGTGCATTATTAGTTAATGATGCATAAACGAGGATACCTGTTAATAAACAAAGGAATGTAAATATTGAAAATCCTGATACATATTCATTTAACAACCAAAAATCGTAAAATCCATGAGCAAATGCGGCAATAAAAAAGAAAAGAAGTCCAAATAAGAACGTGTTCTTTTTATATCTAAATTTTGCTAAAATTAAACCATAAACTACGATTGATGAAAATACCATGTGAGCAATTGATGCGGTTAAAGCTCTTGAATGAATAATATTAATATTGCCATCGTCAAAATAATTAAAATTTTCAACGAATGCAAAGCCTAGAGCCGAAAGAGATGCATACATGATATAATCAATCGGCTCATTAATTATTTTAGTAAATTTCAATATTATAAGAAAAGGAACAAATTTTACCAATTCTTCAATTACACCAATTCCAAAAACACAATATAAAGAATCATTAAGTACATTTCCATTTAATTGAAACCCCAGCAAGTATTTATAAACATCATATAATAACCAAACAGGAAGAACACATATTGCAGATAAAACTATTGTAAAAACAATACTTTTCCAATTGTTTTTTTGATAAACATTTACTTTTTTAAGATAAAGAACCCAAACAAATAAGATCAATAAGGCCCCGATAAAACCTATCAGATTTGCTTTTGAAAATACTTGTAAAAAAAGATCTTTGAAATAGTTGTAAAAATCGAAGTTTGTAATATGAGCACGTTGTCTAAAGTTATATGGAATATATTGTTTTATCTTTTCATTATAAACAAAAGGAGTTATTTTATTATATTTTTCCTCATAGTTGTAAATTTGCGAAAGATGAAAGTATGCCCCTTCTAAATCTCCGTTCAGTTTAATTTCTTTTGCAAAGCACTCCATTGCCTTTTGTGGTTCATTAAAATAATAATTTTGAATTCCTAAATAAGTGTTTACATATTTTAACTTAGTATTTTGTATGTTTTCAAGATGAGATCTGCTATTGCCATGATCTATCCTAAAGTAATAATAAAGAGCAAGTCCAAGTTGCCCCATATCGGCTTTTTTAACATTCGGGCTTTTTGTCCAATTTGTATAATAATTAAATAAAAAAGTCCCTTCTTTATTAAAATCCTTTTCACTTGGCCCCATATCTTGATTTTCATCAAAATGGCATTTTATAAAAGTGTATTCTAAATCAATATTGTTAGTGTCTTTTAAAAGCAATATTTTATATGCATTACTTTCAAGCCAAGGTTGTGCTGTTTTTTTACCATATTCTATTTGTTTTGATAAATTTGAAAAAACAGGATCTGTAGAAAAAACATTGATAAAAAGGAAGGATATTATTAAAATTAGTACTGCAATAACTATTGAAGTGTTATCCTCAAAATTATAAAATTTACGATTGTATTTTTTATCTTTTTTAAATTTCTGAATCAAAAAACTTATAAAACCAATTAGCAATATAAATAGAACAACGTATATTATTAGCATAAGAAGTATTTAAAAAATATTATCAAATCTAATAAATTATCACTGCAAAGTGTATTGACTTCTTAAAAAATTACAACTATATTCGTTCTATTGTTTTTAAAAATCTCACTATGAACAAAAAACACATTCTCTTTAGTCTGTTTATTTCATTTATATTCTGCTTCCCGGCTTTTATTCATAGTCAATCATGTCCTTTTGTTAGCTATAAAAAGGTTTTCTATGAAAATGATTCAACCATGTATCCTAATAATACTATTGATGCATTAAACATTACATCAGATAGCGCTTATTTTGTTGGCGGATCACAAATTGCAAAAATTGATTGGAAGGGTAACAGAGTTTGGAACAATGTACAAAATAACAATTTTTTTGGTGCTGATGCTTTACCATACATTGCTCCAGATGGCAACTATTATTTGATATTGAATAATTATAATTTCATGCGTATCGATGCAAATGAGTCTGTAATATGGCAAAAACAGTTGCTTGATACCAATTGTAATTGTAATCCGATAGTAAAACACATTACACAAACCTCTGATGGAGGCTTTATTATTACCGGTTCCAAATCAATATTGGACACCTCTTTTTTTAGGAATCGGATCTACGTTGTAAAAACAAATGCCATAGGCGATACTTTATGGACAAAGACAATCGCTGAAACAACCTCCGACAATGATGGCTGTTATTCACAGGAAACTGCTGATGGTGGCTTCATAGTTGTTGCTTATATTAGAAGCATAACCAACGGTCAGGAGGATTTTAGAATTGGCACACTAAAATTAAATGCCAATGGGCAGGAGCAATGGTTTAAAACCATACCTAAACCGATTTATTATGGAGCTAAAATTAAAGGATTGAAAACCAATGAAGGGAATTGTGTTATTGTTACTTCCATTGACTCTGTTTTAATTGCAACTGACTCGGTTTTAGTTGCAACGTATTTCGTGAAGATCAATGATAATGGAGATGCAATTACTGATACTGTTTATAACGACAGGAAATTCAATGGTGGATTGATTCAGCTGCAAAGTGGCGATTTTTTAATTGGAATGGAGGATAGTTTAGCAAGAATTGATGGAACTACAAATGCCATTTTATGGAACAAAGCATTTATTGGCAACGATGGCGAAAATATACCTGTTAATTCAATTAAATCTACTTGTGATAATGGTTTAGTGATTGGAGGTAATAGTGAAATATATCAATATTCAAGCGATTGTTGTGGTTCCATGATTAATTTCTATAATTTTAAATCCTACCTTTTTAAAATAGATAGTTCCTATCAGGATATTGCAATGACGGGAATAATAAAATTCAGACACATTTCTGAAAATAATATGTTGATCAGTCCGAACCCTTTTAGCAACCAGGCAACCATTTTGTTTGATAAAGATCTAACAAATGCAACATTAAAAATTAATGATATTCTTGGCCGGGAAGTAAGATCGGTACATTTTTCAGGTAAGCAATTTATTCTTGAAAAAGCTGAAATGAAGCCCGGGGTGTATTTTATTCAGGTCATTGATGAAAATAAAAGATCTTTTATTAAAAAAATTGTGATTCAATAAGTAAAGTATTTCTATTTTATTTTAAGCGATTTTTTGCAGGAATCAATAGCAAATTTTTTAACAACATTTTCAATCTTTCTTGATTACATAATCCATTTTTCGAAAAAATTGTTCCTTTCAATAACAATTGACTAAAAGTGCATTTTTGTTGAAATTATTTTGAAATAAAACATTGTTAATTTTTTTATAGAATTATTGGTTTTTCGCAATAAAATCCCTTAATTAGCAAATCGTTATTTTGTTAAAAATAAGTGTTTCATTCTTTTAAAAAGGAATGAAGTCAAGGATAAATAATTAATATTAAAACATTGAAAAAAGTTGCTTCGAAAAAAAGTATTTCTAAAAACTCCATAACTCCTATAACGAAAGCGTCAGTTAAAACGGAAAATGATTTTTTTATTGTTGGAATAGGGGCTTCTGCAGGTGGGCTGGAGGCATTAAAAAAATTTTTCGACAATACATCTTCCTATTCCGGGATTGCTTTTATTATTATTCAGCATCTGGATCCTACTCATAAAAGTCTTCTTTCAGAACTCATTGCCGAACATACCCGAATGAAAGTTTCTGAAATTACTGCCGGTTTAAAAGTAAAACCAAATTGTGTATATATTATTCCTCCAAATAAAGACCTGGAGATATTTAATGGGGAATTAGTTATAAGCATTCCCAGCAAAACAAGAGCCTCAAGACGGCCAATTGATATGTTCTTTCATTCATTGGCGGAGGATCAAAAGGATAAAGCCATTGGAATTATTCTTTCCGGAACAGGTACTGATGGAACAATAGGTTTAAAAGAAATAAAAGCGGAGGGAGGTATTTCTATTGCTCAGGAACCCCACTCGGCACAGTTTGCAGGAATGCCCGAAAGCGCAATTGCTGCAAAAACTGCTGATTACATATTATCACCTGAAAAAATGCCGGAAAAATTGATGCAATATGTCAAAAAAAGAAAAAATAATTTGATTGGAACATTACAAGAATCACTTATTCCTGTCGAAAGTCAAATCAAAAAAATATTTCTCATTATCAGGAACCAAACAGGCTATGATTTTTCCAATTATAAGTCTAACACCATCATTAGACGAATAACCAAGAGAATAGCACTGAACCAAATTGATTCCATTCAGGATTATATTGATTTTTTGCAAGGTAATCCTACAGAAGTTGAAAATTTATATAAAGATTTTTTAATTGGGGTCACTTCGTTTTTTAGAGATACAGAAGTTTTTGAAAGTCTTGAAAAGAATACCATTCCATATTTGCTCCAAATGAGTATGGAAAAACAAGAACTTCGCATTTGGGTTTGTGGCTGTTCAACAGGTGAAGAAGCATATTCAATTGCCATATTGCTGAAAGAGGCTCTTGTAAAAAATAAACAATACCTGAAAATAAACATTTTTGCATCGGATATTGATAAGGATTCCATTGAATTTGCCCGTTCAGGAACTTATTCCGAAAGTGTTTTGCCTTCAATTTCTCCTGAACGTTTAGCACGTCATTTTGTAAAAAAAGAAAATGGCTATCAATTAAAAAAGGATATACGGGAAATGATAGTTTTTGCTCAACACAATGTGATAAAGGATCCTCCTTTCTCTAAAATGGATATGATCTCTTGTCGTAATCTATTAATATACATGAACAGTGATTTGCAAAAAAAAATAATATCAACTTTTCATTATAGTCTGAATAACGAAGGGATCCTGCTTTTAGGAACCTCTGAAAGTATAGGTGAGTATGCAGATCTGTTTGAAGATTTTGATCAGAAATCAAAGATCTTTAAAAAGAAAAGAGATCTTAATACACGCAAACCAAGTTCTGATTTTGAATTACCATTTATTAAACATCAACCGGTTTTGTCTGCTTCAACTGATACTTTTTCGAATAAGAAAAAGGCAAATGTTTCCGGTTTAACCGAAAGGATATTGCTGGAGAGTTATGCACCACCATCTGTGATTATCGATAAGAATAATGATGCTCTTTATTTTTCCGGCAATACCGGGTTGTATCTGGAACCTCCTTCAGGAGAAGCGCGACTGAATATTGTTGAAATGGCAAAAAAAGGTTTGAAGCGACCATTGGAAAGTGCAATTAGAGATGCCCGTTCTGAAAAAAAACAAGTACTTGTAGAAGGGATCGATGTAAAGGTAAATGATCATTTTAATACAATTAATTTGGTCATAAAACATGTATTAACAAAGGAAATTGATCAGGGAACTTTAATAATTATTTTTGAAACTAATGTCGCATCAAAAAAAATAAATTCCAAAAAAGTAACTAATCTGCCGGCAAGAAGAAAACTTAAAGTAGGTGATCTTGAAAAAGAACTCAAAATAACACGTGAACATCTTCAAATTGCCATTAATGAATTGGAAACATCTAACGAAGATCTTCAAACAACAAATGAAGAATTCCAGTCATCCAACGAGGAGCTGCAAAGTACAAATGAAGAACTGGAAACTTCCCGCGAAGAATTGCAGTCTGTTAATGAAGAATTAATTACAGTTAATAATGAACTTCAAAATAAAATATCACAATTAACACAGGCAAATGATGATTTGAATAATTTATTGAGAAGCATTGAAGTGGCGACTGTGTTTCTTGATAGAAACTTAAAAATCAAACGGTTTACACCTACTGCAACAAAAATATTCAATCTTATTCCATCTGATATCGACCGGCCGGTTACACATTTGTCAAGCAACCTTGTTTATAAGGCGCTTGCTGATGATGTAAAAAATGCACTTAAAACTCTTTCTGTAAAATCGGCTGATGTACATGCTCTTGACGGCACCTGGTATCATATGAGAATAATTCCTTACCGCACAGCCGAAAATATAATAGAAGGCGTACTGGTTACATTTGTTGACATTACGGATCAAAAAAGTGTAGAACAAACCTTAAAGAAAACCAACGAACATCTTAACCTGATCATGGAAAATTTGCCGGCTGTACCATATACCTGTGTGGCTGATCCGGAAATAAGAATTTCTTTTGTTGGAAAAAGCTGCGAAAAAGTGACAGGATTCTTGCCTGAGCAATTTACTTCTAAAATATCATTCTGGCTTAATCGTATTCATCCGAGCGATAAAAAGAAAACCCTGGCAGCCATTAAAAACATATCCAAAAAAGGAAGCCTTGAACAACCTTTCCGTTGGAAATGTTCGGATGGTAAGTACAAGACCTTTATCAATTATATTCGATTTGCGGCTGCCGAAAGTGGACGCCCTGCTTACATTGTGGGTGTTTGGCAAGAGGTAGCGAAGAAGGATAAATAATTAATAGAAAAAAATGAGCGAAATTGATCCTGAAAAAAATAAATTTCCTAAACTGCGTAAAATAGCAGAGAAGAAATTAGTGGCCAAAGGAAAAAAATCGCTACAAAAAAATGCACCCGATCTGGAGCATGAAGTACATATTCATGAAATAGAACTCGAAATGCAAAACGAGGAACTTCAGGCAACTCAATTAAAGTTGGTAGAATCACTTGAAAATTATTCCGAATTATTTGATCACGCACCAACCGGTTATTTTATTTTGGACAATAATGGTGTTATCCTTAACGTTAATTTTAAAGGGTTGAATTTGTTTGGTCTTGATAAAAAACAATTAATCGAAAAACCCTTATCCATTTTTTTCAATGGAGAGTCCTGTCAGGATGATTATTACCGTCATTTGAATCTTGTACTTGATACAAATAAACAAAGTCAAATTGAATCTGAGATCAGAAAAAAAGATGGAACAGTAATTTCAGTATCGATTGAAAGTAATATTGTGAAAGATAAGAAGGGTGGTTTTAAGCATCTGCTTTCTACAATAAGCGATATTTCTGACAAAAAAAAGCATGAAGGGGAAGTATTAGAATCAAAAGCAAGATTGGAGGCTTTGATTGATAATGAAATAAGCTCCTTTTGGTCGATAGATAATGAGTATAAACTTACAGCGTTTAACAGCTTATATAAAAAAATATTTAATAATAATCACGGTATTGAAATTTACAATGGCATTTCCATGCTCGACCATTTAAGCTCTGAAGAACAAAAGAGATGGAAAGAATTTTATGATAGGGCATTTAGCGGAGAACACTATACTACAGAAATAAACGAAAATGCCTCGAATAAAGATTATTACTTTGATGTATCGTTTAACCCGATCCGGTTGCAAAAAAAAATAGTGGGAGTATCCGTTTTTGCACGCGACATTACAACGTCTAAAAAAACAGAGAATCAGTTGAATTATAAAGTGAATGAACTCAATACCTTTATGTATAAAGCAACACATGATTTGAGGTCTCCTTTAGCATCCTTATTAGGTTTGGTGAAATTAGCCAAAGAAAAAGCGGAGCAGCCTGAGCTGAAAAATTATTTTGATATGATTGATAACAGTGCAGCACGGATGGATAAATTACTAATTGATCTGGTTGCAATTGTAAGCGTTACACAAGGGAAACTAAGTATCAGTGCTATCAATTTTGAAACAATGGTTGACGAAATATTAGAAAGTTTAAGCAATCGACCGGGGTTTTCGGAAATTATTTTTAGAAAAAATATTAAACCCGATACTTTGTTTTTTCACTCTGATGCCCGTTTAGTTTATTCTATTCTCCAAAATGTCATTGATAACTCCATAAAATACCGGAGAAATCCTAAAGTTGTGGATACAATTATTTTAATTACTATTTCTGTAAATAATAATATTGCACGGATAAATATTACGGATAATGGCATTGGAATTCCAAACGGATTTCAAGAAAAAGTATTTGATATGTTTTATAGAGCAACATCAGAATCTAACGGGACAGGACTTGGATTATACATTGTTAAAAATACAGTTGAAAAATTAGCCGGAGAAATAAGGCTGAAAAGTGAAGAAAAACATGGAACATCTATTTCTATTTCTCTTCCGAATATTATTGAATAAAGAATTGTCAATACATATAAAAATGAATAACATTAATCCTAAAAATAGTTTTCCGAAGCTGCGAAAAAAAGCAGAAGAAAGGTTAAAGAGCAATGAAATAAAACCAAAAAAAAATTCATTGCTCCATCTGGAGCATGAAGTACATGTGCATGAAGTGGAATTGGAAATGCAGAATGAAGAACTTCAATCAACTCAATTAAAACTTGTGAAAACTATTGAAAATTACGTTGAATTATTTGACCTCGCACCTGTTGGCTATTTTATTTTAGATAATAATGGTGTTATTAATAATACAAATAAAAAAGGAAGTCAGTTAATAGGGATAGATAAAAAACAATTAATTGGAAAATCGTTTTCAGTTTTTCTCAATGGGGAATCCTGTCAAGATGATTATTACCGTCATAGAAATCTTGTTATTGAAACAAATGAATTGAAAGAACTACAAAGTGAGATCAGGAAAAAAAATGGGACAACCAGTTCAGTTTTGATAGAGAGTATTTGTGTGAATGATGAGCAGGGCAATTTTAAACATATTCTTTCTACAATTACTGATATTTCTAAACAGATACAATACGAACGTAGGGTTGAAAAAGCATTAGCGAAAGAACAGGAGTTAAGTGAGATGAAATCCCGGTTTATTTCAATGGCAACCCACGAATTCAGGACACCACTTTCCACTATCTTATCTTCTGCCGGACTTATTGAAAGTTATGATAAGACCGAAGATATGGCGAAACGCAACAGGCATATTAATAAAATCAAATCTTCAGTAGATGGGCTTAAGAAAATATTAACAACATTTTTTACATTTAACCAACTGGAGAGAAATTTGCTTAACAATAACCCCGAAACATTTAATTTGGTTAAGTTAATTGAAGATACTATTTCATTAATTGATACCCAAAGTCACAATCTTGTTTATAAGCATACAGAGGGATTGCATGATGTTTTTTTGGATTCAAAATTGTTAAAAATTTGTTTGACCAGTATCTTAAGTAATTCAGTCAAATACTCCCCGAATTCCGGAACAATAGAAATAACAACTAAAAAAACGTTTCATGGAGATGTCGAGATTTCTGTTAAAGATTTTGGAGTTGGAATCCCCGAAAGTGAAAAGATGCATGTTTTTGGCGAATTCTTTAATACTAACAATACTGATGTTGTTACGGGAACAGGATTGGGTTTAAGTGTAATACAAAAATTAATTACGCTGATGGGTGGAACTATTTCCTTTGAAAGTAAAATAAATGAGGGAACTGTTTTTGTGATCAAGTTTTCCGGACAAAAAAAAGTGTTAGTGAAAAAGAAAAAAGTATTAGTAAAAAAGAAAAAAGGGTGATACGAATGTTTCTTCTTTTTTGCGATCAATTAATAAAATGGAATGGCATGATGTTGAATTGATGATACGAATTTTTAATCTATCCACTATAAACAATATTTAGCAAAATTTCTTTTTCAAATCTTAAATATCGAACTCATAACATAATTAGGGTTCACTCAAAAAGTCCCGTAAAGCAAGCGCAAATCAATGGTGCATAATTTTCAGAAAAATTCTATTTTGAAAATGCGCGTGAGGAATGAGCAAACGCGGTGCAGAGTCGGGGTGAACTCCATTTTTTATGAAGGTCTTGGTGCGAGCTTTAGCCGCGCACATAGACATTCAGAAAAATGGAGAGAGGCGGGGAGGAATCGTTTGCTCTAGATTTTTTGTTTCTCGTATGTTTGTCGCTGATTAGTTTTTATAATAAAATGATGAGAAAGAGAAATGGGAGCAGATTTGTTTCCAAGCAACTATAAAGTATGCTGAGAAAAAGAAATTGCCTCATTTCTTCTTCTTTTCCAGAGTCTGAACAGAATTTAAGTCGTACTGCCTGTTGGTACAGACTGTATAATACTACGAGAAAAGACGGAAGAAAAGAATTTCTTATTGTTTTTGATTTATTAACCTTTAATAGTTTTAATCAATGACAAAAATTACACAACAAACAATTGGTATTGATGTGGCACAAAAAGAATTAGTGAGCACATTTAGCCAACGCAATGAGCATTCAGAAATTATCATTGTGGGTCACAAAATTTTTTCAAACAATCCTAAAGGATTCAAAGAATTAATAAACTGGCAAAAAAAATTGAACCTGGAGAATTTATCATTAGAATTTGTAATGGAAGCCACAGGTGTTTATCATGAAAATGCAGCCTTATTTTTACACACCAACGGATTTAATGTAAAAATAGTGTTACCCAACAAAGCCATGCACTTTCAAAAAACACTCGACATCAAAACCATTACGGATAAAACATCTGCCAATGCTTTGGCTCAAATGGGATTAGAAAAAAAACTAGATAACTGGGAGCCACCACACGAAGTCTACAATACACTTAAACAATTGAGTCGGGAACGTAATCAATTAATTGATGAACAAACAGTAATCAAAAATCAAATACATGCTGAAAAAAGTGGTGCATGGATAAATGAAAATTCCATTAAACGCATGAAGAAAAGGCTATCATTAATCAAAAACCAAATTGTCGAAACAATAAGCGATATGCAAGCATTAGTAAAAAAGGAACCATGGCTACACACTAAATTAAAATATATTTGTAGCATTCCAGGAGTAGGTTTTCTAACAGCAGTCACAGTAGTTGCTGAAACAAATGGTTTTAATTTAATCAGGAACAAACGCCAGGTGGTGAGTTATGCAGGATTAGATGTAATTGTAAAAGATTCAGGTACAAGTGTGAAAAGTAAGCCACGAATCAGTCGCAGAGGGAATAAATATTTAAGGAAGGCAATGCATTTTCCTGCATTAGCAGCCATACGGAATAATGACACAATGAAAGATATATTTAAACGAATAGTAATAAAAAATGGCATAAAAATGAAAGCAATAGTAGCGGTCCAGAGAAAACAATTGGAATTAATTTATACCCTTTGGAAAAAAGAAGAAATGTTTAATACAGAATTTACACAGGAGCAGGAAAATTCAAAAAAAATAGAGCAAGCTACAAAAGCGCTTGCCCTAACCGAGCTGGCTTAAAACCGCTCTTGACATTTAAAGTCGAAACAAAATTAAAAAAAAATATGAAATTGTTTGTTTCGTAACACAGAATCTTTTTTATCATGAAAAAAGAAAAAAGGTGCAAAGAAATTTCATGTTTTTAATAGAAATGTTTGCACCCAATAAAACAAAAAAGGCTTAAATGATCCGACAATATTGCTTTTCTTAGTGTTAGAGTGAACCCTAATTAAATTTTTTTGCATTTCCCTTCACCTAAAATTTTCAACCCCCTCCATAAATTAAATTCTGATTCTAATCAAGTTTAATTTTGATAGCTATCATTGATGCAACAGCGCATATTCTGGTATTTTGTTGAAAAATTAGTTATGATAAAGAAAATTATTTGTCCAACCGATTTTTCTGTTGCTGCAACGAATGCAATTGAATATGCAGCTGAATTGGCTCAGGAATTAAATGCTGAACTTCAGTTGCTAAATGTACAATCGTTGTTTCCTGTTATTGCTATTCCTGTTGGGATGAATATTAATGAACGGGTTTTTGATTCAAGTAAATCATTAGCCCAAACATGCTATGAAATAAATGAGTTGTTTCATATTCAAAGTACTTATGAAATTATTGCAACGAGTGAAGGCTTGGCAAAATCCATTTCTGATGAGGCGGATGAAAACTGTTTAATAGTAATGGGAACAAATGGCGTAGATAGTATGTATCAATATTTTTTTGGATCTAACACTTACCAGGTAATTAAAAAAGCGAAATGTCATGTGTTGATGGTTCCTGAAAAAGTCACCTATGGTACAATTTCGAAAATTGTTTTTGCATGGAGCTATGAAACGAATTACCCTGTTTTAATTTCTATGCTGAATGAACTAATAACTATTTTTAATCCAAAAATAATTTTTACTCCGCTCATTACTTTTCTTCATGTGAGTAAACATCCTTCTCCATTGAGTAACGAAACATTTCTTTTATTAAAAAAGGAAATTGGATCTGAAATAAAGGAAAAAATAAAAATTGAGTTTGAAGAAATTGTATCTGATGATATTCCGGAAAGTATAAATAATTATATGGAAAAATCTAAATCAGATATCTTAATGATGACAGTGATGGACAGGGGGCTAATTGGCAATATCTTTCATCATTCAGTTAGTAGAAAAATAACCGGGATAGCGGAATATCCTTTTCTTGTCATGCATGTTTGAAATGAATATCTAATGTCATTTCGACCCCTTCGACTCCGCTCAGGGTAAATTCCAGGAGAAATCTCATCCTTGATAAGCAGATTTCTCTCTTCATTGCATTCCGTTCGAAATGACAGTCGTAATGTCAAACAGATTTCTCTCTTTAATTACATTCCGTTCGAAATGACTTCCCTAATGGCAATTTGCTGATTTTTTAAACAGACTCGTAGCCTGATCTTTTGTAGAGTCCAACCAGTTTTCCAAAGCCGATAATATGTGGTGCCATTGCTTTTTCTAATTCAATTTTTGTTGCACCGGGATTTAAATCGAGCAATTCATCTAATGCATAAATTTTGAAAATATAATTATGTGTGCCTGAAGGAGGGCAGGGTCCTCCGTAATTATTGTTACCAAAGTCATTGATCCCTTCATCTCCTAAGATATCATTTTCTTTTATTTTTTTTGCAGGAGGAATGTTCCAGACAATCCAATGCACCCAGCTTCTGATTGGAGCATCCTGATCATCTATAATCAGAGCCAGGCTTTTTGTTTCTTTTGGTATATTACCTATGGTAAGTGGTGGATTGATATTGTCGCCATCACAGGTATATTTGCCGGGAATATAACCATGATCTTTAAAAGCATCACTGGAAATAATTAAGGCTTTTACCATTTCGGAGGTATAATATTTTTCTTGTATCATTTTTTTAATGTTTTAATTACCACGAATGATCCTTCGCCATGTCCGGGTTTGGAGGCTTCAAATTCCTGTATCTTTTCGAGAGGTTTAAAAAGAGTTTGAGAAAATTCCATTTTATGAAACCCGGCTTGTTTTAATGCGGATATTATTTTTTCGACAGGATAAAAAATCGCTTGTTTATAAAAAATTGTTTCTTTCTTTTCTTTTCGCTCTTCATACGATTTCCCAATGATACTGTCCTTGTCAATAAATCCAATGATGAGTGAGCCACCGGGTTTCAATACTCGATTTGCTTCACGGAAAGCCTCCTGAAGATTATTAAAATAACTTATACTGGCGGCCATCAAAACAAAATCAAAATGCAGGTCTTTATAGGGCAGATCCTCAGCCACCGCATCCATCACTTCAATTCCCCTTTTCAAAGCAATTTCCCGCATTTCGAAAGCAGGTTCAACGCCTTCTTTAATTCCAAGCGCCACAGAAAACCTTCCGGTGCCTAATCCTACTTCTATGCCATGTAAATTTCCAATTGGAAACGCTTCTCGCAAAGCTTCAACTTCTGAATCAAATGCATATTTATTATTATCGAACCACTCATCATATTCCGCTGTGTGAGTTTCGAAAGGTTGTGTTTTTAACATACTAATTTTTTTTTAGCAAAGAAACATTCCTTTCAAAATGTTTCACATGAGAAATATCAAGTCATGTTTTGATTTTGAACAATGAATCTGTTAAACAATAATTGTTTAAGGTTCAAATTAAATCGGGAGGTTTTTCTTAAATTAGCTGTTAGTCAACAACTTATGACAAAAAATATTCAAGCTTTAGCCTTTTAGTTGCGAAAATAACGAATATGGTAACTCAGAGAAAGGGATAGCAAATTTGTTTTTGATTTTTGTTTTCCAAGCACTGCCCCATTTTGATCATACATGTTTTTGTCTTTTAAATTTTCAAAAAAGTCTTTTGAATAACTTACGTTTATTGAATAGTTTTTTCTGAAAATTGGGATACCTAATGAAATTGTACCTGCCAAATTAAATTGGTTAAAATCGGAATAATTCAATCTGCCATAGTGGTTCTTAGTTTTTAAAAGATATTCTGGGCTTAATCCAATTGAAATAAGGAAGCGGCCTTGACTCCCTGTTAATATCTGATATTTAAAGCCGATGGGGATCTTTAAATAATCTGATTTGTTTTCTGATTTTGAATAAGCAATTTCTTGTTTTAATGTTTCTTTATTAAACGGTGATAATTGGTAATATTGGTTTTCATTGGAGTATTTTAATCCTATGAATAGGACATTGTGAAATAGAAAAGAAGCTTCTGCATCATAACCGAATTTATTATTCCCTTTAAAGGTGTAGTTACTGCTAATGCTGGTTGTGAAGTTAATTGCTTTTTTACGAGGGGTAACCACAGTATCTTTTTTAGGGGGAAGGGGCTTTACAATTTTTATTGTTCCTGTTTGTGAGAACAGAAAATATGGAACCAGGGAATAAAATAAAATGAAGAAAGAAAGTCTTTTCATCTGATGCTTTTATTACTATAACGGTATAGGATTGAAAAGATACAACCTGGTATTTCCTTTTTTTGTCATTTTCTAATATTCCATACGAATGCGATATTTTAATTGATTCTGGTAATCTCTCGCTAATTTATTGCCATAATCTTCATACGCTTTTTTTGCCCAAATCAGCGCCTGGTCTGATTTGCCCAAAACTTCATAGGCCACAGCCATATTTAAACAAGCTCTTCCTGCATTGGTGCTGTTATTACTTTTTGTGATCGGTTCCCAAACTTGTTGTGCACCTTCCCAGTTAGCGACTTCTGTTTTTCTGAAAGCAGTTAGAAACTGTTGCTTATCACGCCCTTTCCCTCTTTTATAGAGACTTCTGCTTACATGATAATAGCTTGGTAAAAAGCGCTGGATATACTCTTCGCCTGCATGATAGGCAGTTTGTGGCAAAGCTTCAGGTGGAGGGATTGCAATCACTGAGTTCCCGCCATCAAATGTCATGAAGCTGGTGGATTGATATTGATCTATTATTTTTTGATTTATGGGGTCATACAATCTCCAGTAACAAACTACATTCATTCGTACCTGGCTGGTTGGTGGTGGAGGGACATTGCCGGTGATCACTGCATTCATCGTATTATTCAACGCATTTGATAAAATATCAGAATTGGAATCGAAGCTTTCTAACACCAATAATGCATCAGATTTTGTTGAATCACAAATTTGTTTAACAGTTTTCCAATCTAATAATTCAGGCGTTTCCCTGGTGCCGGTTCCATAGAGTCTTGTTTTTTTTGGAATAACAATATTCATTTGTCTCCAGCCATTTATACGATCGTAAACTCCCTTTAAACATTCATCAGAAGCTTTTTTGTCGGACCCGGCAATTTCTCCACTAACTATGGATTCGATCACTGAAGCATTATCATCTTTTTTTGTCAGTGATCTGTTTACAAGGGCAATTGTATGGATATTCTCCGGTAAAAATGCCTGTGGAGAAGTTGGGTAATTTAATTTTACATAACCATATTTACTACAGCTTAAAGATAGTGTAGCGATAACGAATAATAAAAAGACAGTTTTTTTCATTTTGGTAAGGTCTTTAATCCGAATTATAGGATTGGATTTGTTGATCAAATTTAGTTAAAATTCATCCTCAGCAAATGTTATTCCACAACTAAAAAATTATTTTCTTTTATCTGAATCCAATTCAAGATAAGCTCCGGGCATAATTTTAGTTGTTATATTTGTAAAAAAAATAAACAATGAAATATTTTATTCCTCTGGTATTTTTGGCAATCATTTTTGGCTCCTGTAATAAAGAAAAACGGCAGGCAAAAAAGGATGAAGACATCATCAAAAAATATATCAGTGATTATCATTTAAGTGCAACAGCAACTGGTAGCGGTTTGTATTATGTAATGGAAATTACCGGAACCGGATCACAAGCATCTGCTTCGTCACAAGTAACTGTCGCATACAAAGGATATTTTACCGATGGAAAAATTTTTGATCAGAGTGATACAGCCGGAATTACTTTTGGATTATCCCAAGTGATCAAAGGATGGACGGAAGGAATTCCATATTTTAAAGAAGGAGGGAAGGGGAAACTATTAATACCTTCTAAATTGGGCTATGGTAGTGAAGGCACAAATGGTATCCCGGGTAATAGCGTACTTATTTTTGATATCAATCTGATCGATGTGTTGTAGTGACTTAAATCAGTTATTCAAATGATCCAATTTTTTGTTTAGAAAAATATGAATTCATAACAAAAATTTGTTTAGGAAAAAGACACAACATAAAACTGGCAGTCCCGTGTAAAATACTTGTTAAAAATTAAGGTATATGGCTATTTAAATCCAAGGATATTAACTCCACAGCCATTTTTCCCATTTTCAAAATAAGATTCCACATAATAAACTCCGGTTGCAGAACAGGTATAATTTAATGTTGGAAAAAACTTTTTACTGCTTTTCAAATAATTGGATGCAATAAGTTTTTTATTGCGATCGTAAAAATTTACTACCATTTTATTTCCTTCAGGATTTGGATCACAAATCACTATCCTATAGTTCGAACCTTTACTGAAAACATAGGAAAATTCATTTTTTTCATCTGCCTTATTTATCTCTACGTTAAATGCTTTGATAAAAGTAAACTCACCTAAAGCCGGAGCATATTTATCTAAAAAAGCATCTGATCCGCAATCAGGCCCTGATGTTAATGATGTTGTGAGGGTTGCAATTGCAATAAAAAATAATATACCTGTTGTTATTCTAATTGTTTTCATTTTTTGATGTAGATTATTAATGTAAAAGTAATTATTTTTTTAAAATTCGTATTTCTGTTCTTCGGTTTATTTGATGTTCTTGTTCTGTTTTCGCATCTGCAATAATGGGTTTTGTTTTTCCATATCCAATAGGTATAATTCTGTTCGAACTGATATCCTCAAGAATTAAATAATCTTTTGCATACTTTGCTCTGGCCTGAGACAGTTTCAGATTATAGTCCGGGTTGCCTCTTGAATCTGTATTTGCAGACAATTCTATCGAAACGCCCGGATTTGCTCTCATAAATTCTACCAGTTTATCTAAAGAGGGCAGGGAAGTAAATTGTACATCGGGTTTATTATAATCATAGTAAAGATTCTTTAATTCTATAACTGAATTAATTTTTATGGAATCCAAAAATATTTCAGCCGGAAGAGTGGATTCTTTGGGCATATCTTTAGTGGAGATGGATATTTCTTTTTGTAAATAGCCATTTGCAGTAGCGGTTAAAAAGTAGTCGAGATCAGGAAGAAGAGAATAATTAAAAGATCCTTCGGAAGAAGATCTTACTCCTCCAATTATTTGATTTCCCTGCCGGATGATAATTTGAACATTTCCAACAACTCCTCCGGCATCTTTTACCTTTCCTTTTAAATGAATACTGCCTAAGGAATCAAGATTGAGTATCTTGGAAATTCCACTTTTCACATCTGATAAATTTGTAACAAAGGAAGTCGAGCTGCTCTCAAACCCTGTTTTACTGGCAGAAATTGTATATTTTTTATTTATATCCAATTTAAAATTAAAATTTCCTTTTTCATTCGTCTGCAAATTCTCAATCAGATTTCCATCAACTGATAATTGTACCGTTGACTTTGCGAGTGAATTACCTTTGTAGGTGATCGTTCCTTTACAAATTACAATTGGATCTGGTGGATCTTTTATAACGTTTATTTTAGCAATAATTGAATAGGGTTCATTTGCATTTAATTTTTGTGAAAACCCGAAATAGCCATTTTTAGTAGTACTTTCTTTTTCAATCGTTGTTGTTGAATCTACTAAGGAAACTAAAATATTTTCTAAGGGTAATTCTTTTAATTTTATTTTTGCTGTATCAGCTGCATTGGAGAATAAGAAACCATCCACCATGATCTGTTTCATACTGGCTTTTAATTTGACTTCCAAATAATTTCCTAAGGTATCTCTCATCATTGTAATGGCTATTTTATTGTAAGAGAACCCGTTTTTTTTAGCTACCAGTATATAGTTTTGTGTTTCTGATAATGGAATAGAAAAAATTCCATCTTTCGATTCAAGCACTATTTCTGTATTGTTTTTTTCGTCAATAAGTTTGTACTTTATTCCATCATAAATGCTTTTGTCAGGAAACTGGATCGTATCCTTATTTATGGTTAATTTTAAAAGCAAGGTTTCAGAAAAACTATATATATCTTCTGCACCTTTACCGTTGAAACGATCCGAACTAAAAAAACCTCTCATGAATTTTGCATCCAATGCTATTCCGAAATCATTGGCAATAGAATTGATCGGGGGTTTCATATTGCGGACACTTGTCCATTTTCCATTTTTATATTCTGCAGAAAATATATCCAATTGTCCCATTCCGGGATGTGTATCAGAAGAAAAATATAATATACCCAAATCAGAAATATATGGAAATAACTCGTGTCCGAAAGTATTCACTTCATTGCCAACATTTATTGGTAATGACCATGATCCGTCTTTTTGCCTGGTACTGTAATAAATATCTGTAGTACCATAACTTCCCGGCATATCCGATATAAAATAAATTGTTTTTCCATCTTTAGAAATGCTGGGATGCCCAACCGAATAATTAAAACTATTAAAAGAAAATGCACTTACCGGTTTTGTCCACTTACCTGATGAATCCTGGGAACTATAAAAAACTTGTAAGGTGTTAAGTTGTTTATTGTTTTTTGCATCACGTTTACCGGTAACTGTTCTTGTATAATATACTTCCCTGCCATCTTTTGTAAATGTCGCAGATCCTTCATGCAAAGGAGAGTTTATGCCTTTCATGTTCTCTATTTCTGCTTTGTTTTTTTCATTTATAGAATTAATATCCACATCATACAGATCCAATCGTCTCATTTCCATACCACCATTGAAACTAATTAATGCTTCGGTGCTTCCTTCCATGGAAGAAGAATAAACCAATTCATTCGGCAACCTGAAAGCAGGAGAAAAATCAGAGGAGGATGTATTTATTTTTTCAACATTTTTCACTTCTTTACCAATGGTTTGTTCCAGCCAGGTTTGAGCGAGATCACACGATTGCAAAAATATTTCTCCCATTGGATCAGTTGGATTCATTTTAATATACTCGCTGAATTGAACCGCAGCTTCCGCATACTTAGCACTGCTTTTTAGTGATAAGGCATAATTCAAAACCGCTTTCGGATCCTTCTTTTTCTTTTTCAGTAAAATTTTATAGGTCGCTTCTGCTTTCTCAAATTCACCTGTGATGCGATAACAATCGGCAAGTTTCAGCATTGCATTATCAATGGTTTTATTATTCTTTTCTTTTACCTCTAATTCATAAAATGGAATGGCTTCAGCAAATAAGTTCTTATCAAACAGCTTATCTCCTTTATCCAGATTTTTTTGAGCGATCGCATTACTTCCCAATAAAAGAACTAGTGAGAAAATAACAAATCGATAATATACTATATTCTTCATGCTCAATTTTTCCACTTAATAATAGTACCTCGGATGAACCTCTTTTTCTGCCGGTGGCGGAGGAAGTTTTATCCCGTAAGAAAGAATAATTTCATGCGCTCCTTTTGAATAAGTTGATAATCCGGAAATTGTCATATCGTAAGAATAAGCTACTCTAAGGTTTTCCAAAATATTTATTTTTAATAATGCAGCAACCGCATCACCACTTCTATATTGTACCCCAACAGCAACCCTGTCATGATAAGAGATGGTTGCATTTATATCATATTGAACAGAGGCAGCAGCCTGGTATTTTAATAAAAAGCTGGGTTCGAGTGTCCATTTTCCTGTATTGCCCCAAACGGTTCCCATTAATAAATACATATGGTTGTACAGATGCGATCCGGCTTCGTTAACGGTTTTGAATTTGAAATCTTTTTTGATAAGATGAGCAGCAGAATATCCAAAATAGAATTGTTTTTTTTGATAATAGATCCCGGCTGATGCATCAGGGACTAATGAACTCATTCCGGTCAGAGGGATCGAATTATCAACAGGATCAGTCAATATTAATTTTGGATAATTAATTCGTCTGTTAAAAATACCTCCTTCCAATCCGATGGAAAGTTTTCCTCCTGCAAAATTCAAATGGTATGCGTAAAATAAAGAAGCATTCAAATTACTTGTTACTGCCGTCTGATCATTGATCACCTTAAAGCCTATTCCAATATGTCTTTTTTGGATCGGAGTATGAAAATTAAATGTTTCGGTAACAGGATTGCCATCAAAGCCAACAAATTGTTGCCGGTATTTAAGCGTCCCTACCAGCCAGTTGGAGCTGCCTGTATATGCAGGATTGATCAACATTTTATCGAGCATGTACATGGTGTACATTGGATCTTGTTGAGCAATAACTTTATCGCTTAACAGGATCAGGAAAAATAATATAACTGAAAATATTTTTTTCATTTCAAATTTTATCTTTGAATGAGTACATATCCTTTATGTACTTTTTGTCCTTCTTCATTTTTATGATCTACAAAATCTCCAAGATCAAATACGTAATAATATATAGCATCCGGGAGCTCCTGTCCATTATTTGATCTTCCATCCCAATTATTAGTATAAGGAGCTTCTTTATAAATTACATTTCCCCATCGGTTATAAATAACCAAAGAATTATGTTCAAAATAATCTACGTTTGGAATTATGAACAGATCATTTGCTCCATCACCGTTCGGAGTGATACAAGTTGGTATCGGACCGGTAATATCACTTAAACACAGGTCAATTGAGATCGTTAAATTATCAGAGGAATAACAATATAAATTTGCTGAATGTAAAGTGTAAGTTGTTGTTATAGGGGGTGAACAATGTGGATTGCTATTCGTGGAATCACTTAATCCAACAGAAGGTGTCCAGTACATAAAAGCTCCTCCGCTGCCGGACAAAGTCAGGCTGTCTCCTTTACAAATAGTTGTATTTACTCCTGCGTTGGTGACAGGAGGAGGATTGTTATCTACTAAAATAGTTAGAGTGGCAGGAGTTCCACTACATCCATTAAGATCAGAATTTAAGGTATAAGAAGTAGTTACAGCCGGACTTACTAGGATGGTTGTATCAGTAAATCCTGTGTTCCATTGGAAATTTGTTCCTGCTGTTACCGGGTTTAGATTCGCACTTAAAGTTACGGTTGTTCCGGCACAGATGGTTGTATCTGTTGCACTGATAAAAGCAACAGGTCTTGGTTTTACAGTTATTGAAAATGCATTGCTTGGAAAACTTGTGCAGCCTTGAGCGCTTGTCGCGATTGAATAGATCGAATTACCGGGTTGTAAAACAGAGCTTGTAAAAATACTATTGTTTGAACTTTGTAATAAAGTTGATACATTGTAAAATTGATACAAGGGCATACCTGAAGGAGAAGCAGTAAAAGTAACAGGGTCGCCACTGCAAATTATCAGGTCAGGATCTGAACATGTTAATGAAATAACAGGTGGTGCCAAAACGGTGAAGTTCAAACTATTGCTTGTATTGCTTGTACATCCTGAGGAGTTGGTTGCATCAACAGTAATAATGTTTCCACTGCCAATACTCATACTTGAAAGAGCAAGTGAAGCAGCAGATGAACTTTGTAGAACGGTATTTCCATTATAAAAAGTATAGTTCGCATAAGCAGCAGGGCTTGCTGAAAAAACAACGGTATCCTGATAACATACCTGACTGCTTGATGGATTTGCAGTTAAGGTAACAGTCGGGCTTGGAAGTATAGTTAGTGCCAATGCTGAACCGGTAAATTGACATCCTTGATTTGATGTTACGACATGAATGGATATGTTTCCTGAAATAGTGTTTGGAGAAGTATAAGTCGGATTATTTGAACTTTGTAATAAAGTGCTTCCGTCATAAAAAGAATAATCTGAAAATCCTGCCGGTGATGCAGTGAAAATAGTTGGAACTCCCTGACAAATAGAACTTGTGGAAGGCGACATGCTTAGTGTTGCGACAGGTGTTGGATTTACCTGGATAATAAAATAATTACTTACCGGGGTACAAGATAATTGAAGCGGATCTGACACGCTAAAATTTACTGTATCTGTAGTCAAGGGCGAAATTGTAATACTGTTATTGTTGCTTAATGATGGGCCTCCATTCCAGGAGACATTCGGGTTGGCAATATTAAAACCTGAAAGTGTCAGTGTAATGGAATTGCCACTACAAATAGTTTGAAAAGGATTATAATTAAATGTTATTGCTGAACAATTTGTTGCAGAGCAGATGTGTACACTAGAAGGTAAACTATTTCCGCAAGGGAGGGATCCAAGTCCAACAACAACTATGCTTGCACTGCTTCCGGGAGTTAATCCTGTAACGAGATGCGTTGTTCCATTACTTCCTGAACTCGGACTAATAAACGGGCCACCATTAACGCTAACGATGTATCCGGAAGCATCGGTAATTGCGTTCCATGTAAATTCAATTGTGGTGTTTGTTGTTGTCGCACAATTTACCTGTGGCGTATTAAGCGGCTGGATGATTGTTGGAGTTATGTTATTACTTGCTGTGCCGATACATCCATTATTAGTTGCTACCACATGTATCGAATTCCCGTTTATTAAATTGCCTGAATAAATACTACTTGCAGAACTTTGAAGCAAAAGAAATCCTTGATAAAAAGAATAATTAGTGTATCCAAGTGGGGATGCTGAAAAAACTATTGGCGTTCCCGAACAAGTGGTATCGTCCTGCTGACTAATGCTTAATGTCACCGTAGGTAAAGGATCAACAGTTATAACAAAAAAATTACTAATAGAACCACATGAGGTTTGTAATGCATCACTGACAGAAAAATTTACAAGTGTATCGTTCGAAGGCGAAAATGTTACTGTATTATTATTGGATAAAAAAGGCCCTCCATTCCATGAGATAATTGGATTAATAATATTAAATGTAGAAAGAGTTAATGTAATAGGCTCTCCACTGCAAATGGTTTGATAAGGATTGAAGTTAAAAGTTATCGGAGAGCAGTTCATTGCATAACAGGTATGAATAGCCGATGGTAAACTATTGCCGCAGGGATAATTTCCAAGAGCGATCACAACTATTGTTGCGCTATCTCCCGGTGATAAACCTGTTATAAGATGCGTGGTACCGTTGTTTCCTGAACTAGGTGAGATGAATGACGCTCCATTAACACTTACCAGATAACCTGTTGACCCGGTTATACTATTCCAGATAAACTGTATGGAAGAAGTAGTAGTTGTTGCACAATTGACTTGCGGTGTTGGGAGTGGTTGAAAAATTATTTTTGAAATGGTATCACTTGCTTTACCTGTACAACCATTATTTTCAGGTACTACATAAATTGAATTACCATTTGATAAACCCGTTACAGTATAAGTGGGATCGTTCGAATTTTGAACAAGCGATTGACCGTTGTAAAATGAATAATTATTAAATCCTGCCGGAGAAGCTGAAAAAATAATTGGAGTACCATTACAAATTGAATCAGACAGCGGATTAACACTTAAAGCGACCACTGGCAGAGGAGTAGTCTGGATAATAAAATTATTGGAAACAGGAACACAAGTTGGTTGTAAGGGATTACTTACAATCACATTAACTGTGGTATTTGTTAAAGGGGCAAAGGTATAGCTATTGTTGTTTGCTAATGCCGGTCCGCCATTCCAGGAAACTAAGGGATTAGCAATATTATATCCGGAAAGCGAAAGTGTAATACTTTCTCCACTGCAAATTGTTTGATAGGGATCTATGCTGAAAGTGATGGCAGAGCAATTATTTGCGAAGCACGTTTGAATAGATGACGTATCACTATTTCCGCAAGGTGCAGGACCAATTGCTATTACAGCAATAGTAGCACTGTTCCCAGGTATTAATCCTGTTACAATATGGTTTGTTCCTAAATTACCTGAACTGGGAGCAGTATAAGGGTCGCCATTAATACTAATTATATATCCAGTTGCTCCGGCAATGGGAAGCCATGTAAACTCAATGGTGGTGTCGGTTGATGTTCCGCAGTTTACTTGTGGGGCAGGCAGAGGCTGTGAAATAATTGGAGTTAAAACATTACTTGAATCTCCTATGCAGCCATTGTTTGTGGCGATTACATAAATTGAATTTCCATCTTGCCAGGTGGTCGAAGAATATAAATTACCGGATGAATTTTGAAGAGAAAGAAATCCCTGATAGAACGTGTATGAATTATATCCGGAAGGGGAAGCAGTAAATTGTAAAGTGCTGTTGCTGCAAACTGACAAGTTGCTGCTGGATAGACTTACAGCCGGCAACGGTTTAACCGTCATGTTAATGACATTACTGTTCAGGCTTGTACAGTTATTCGAATTTGTACCAATAACATAAAATGAATCCCCTGAATTTAGATTCGATAAAACAAATGAATTGCCGGAAGAATTTTGTACAAGAACCCCATTTTTATAAAAGGAATAATTGATAAGAGTTGCAGGAGTTGCAGTAAACGTTACCAACTGTCCCTGACAAATTGTATCATTTGGAGATACTGTTAAAATAACTGATGGAACAGGATTTACAATTACAGGAACGGTGGTAGTGGTGGTACAACCACTGTCAGCTATGCTTAAACTAATATTCTTTGTGCCTGAAGTGTTCCAATAGGTGTTTTGTGGACCAACTCCTGTTCCCGGGTTAGCAATGCCTCCGGAAAAATTCCAGTTAAAAGAGGCGCCTGATCCCGAAATTCCGGTATAGGTTAGTAACGAATTACTTCCAACGCAAACAGGTGATGTTACGGTAAAAACAGAAGTTGGCGTTGTTCTCACAATAATCCCTTTTGTTGTAAGGTTAGAACAACCAAGCGAATTGGTTGCACTCATGGTAATAAAATAAGTTCCGGGTAAAACAAATGTGTGCGCAGGAGGATTAAAAGCATTTACATCCGGGGTTCCGTCACCAAAATTCCATTGCCAGGAAGAAAAGGAAGTTGAATTAGTATCAGTAACATTGGTAAAGTTTACTGACATTGGAGAACAACCAACAAAAGAGCTAATATTAAAATCAAGATTTGGTGCAGGGATCACTGAAATGTAATTAGTATAGGTAAGTGAATTTGCACACCCATGAGCATTGGTAACAGATAGTTGAACTGAATATACTCCTCCTGTTGAATAGGTATGGCAGGGCTGAAATTGTGTGCTGCTTGTAAAATCACCAAAATTCCATAAATAAATATTACCTGCACCAAGTGAGGAAAGGTTGGTAAAACATGCAGAATCAGTAAGGGCACAAAGAGTTAATTTATTGGACAAAAAATCAACTTTAGGTTTTTTATATACAAATACTGTATCGTAAGCAATGCTTGGCGGCCCACTTACACACTGAGTATTGAGTGTAACAATATAAGTAGTATCACCGATTATACCTGCAGAATAGCTATGTTGGGGGTTTTGAGCCCCAATTGTGGCAGAGCCGTCTCCAAAATCCCATATCCTGGATTGAACAGCTCCGGTTGATAGATCATTGAATTGAATGGTTAAGATCTCACATCCCTTTATGGGGGTAATATTAGAACCAATTACTGCTGTGCATTGGGAATACAAACTGCCCGAACCTAATACAAACAGGAGTGTAAGAAAAACTAAATACGCCTTGTGATCAATTTTTTTTTCGAATATATTTTTAAAAAAAATCATAAAAGCCTTTATTTCATAGTTCTTATCAAAAGTATTGCAGGATCAGTTGAATTGCAATACTAAAAACTACGTGTTTAAGTACGTATTATCTCTGATTTTTTCTACGGAACCAATACTTAAAATTGATATTCAATACTTTCTTCAACCATTCAAAATAAAGGGCTATAAATCCAATAACTGAGAAGGTCCAGATAACAATTAAATTGAAATTTAATGTTGAAACAGTTGAACTGAATATTCTTTTTTCAGAAAGAAATAAAGGCTCGTTTAATGAAATAGCTTTAGCTGTTGAAGGCGATTGAAAAACAGGATCAATAACTTGAATCAGTCCCTTTTCGCTTCGTACAATTTTCCTTTTTGTCAGCGAGTTCTTTAGAATATCTGAGACATTATCATTTGAGTAATTGTTTTGTATCCGCTGAACTTTTTCTTCTCCATTGGTTTTAATAAAATTACTTACTAATTTATCCTTTTGCTGATCCCAATAATTAAAAGTATCGCTATAGTTACTGTTTATTTCAGTGAGAAGATCAACCGTTTTTTCAAATGAATAATTTTTTTCAAAATTTGAGTCGGAAGAATTTAAACCGGCAGATTCTTTCTTGAATTTAGTTAATTCAATATTTAATATTGCCATATTCTTTTTTAGTGTTTTTTTCTTTTTGGGATCTGTTGTACCCAATAATCCTTTCGATTCGATATTTATCTTTACAAGTTCAGGAATAGCATAAGCAACAATATAATTGGCTTTACTGATATTTTTATCAAGTAAATAAAATTCTTTTTCGTATTTGTTTTCAATAAATTGATTTACCATCAATGCTTCATACGCCCATCTGGATATCATAAATTCAGCAATTGCCGGTACTTTATCCCCTCCACCAAGGTATTTGTTGATCTTATCATAACCAATCATTGCTCCTCCCATGATCATTTGGGGGATGATTAAAAGTGGGATTAATATATAAATGGTTACCGCAGAATTAAAAGCAGAGGAAATATTTAATCCAACAATATTGGCGCAAGCAGATACTGAAAAAAGCACTAAAAAATAATCTCCGAACAACCCCTTGATTCCGATAATTGAATTACCTACATACACAAAAAGTAAGGATTGAATGGCCGAAATAAAAAACAAAAGAGTTATTTTTGAAAAGAGGTAACTTAATTTACTAAGATTTAGAAACTGTTCTCTTTTAAGTATTTTTTGATCTTTAAAGATCTCTTCAGCACTTACCGTTAAACCAAAAAACAGCATGACGATAACACTGATAAAAATATATGCAGGGATATTTTCGTTTTCCCGGAACATATAAACAGGGTCTTCCGAATTATTGTAATACCTTATCAATCCAGCCAAAATAAGTGCCAGTAGAGGGGCTTCCAGAAGATTGATGGCTATGTACTGGACATTGCTTATTTTTGAAACAAAGTCTCTTTTCAGAAAGATTAAAAATTGTTTTAATTTATTAGGCCTGGAAAACGAAGTTGTCGGAGTATGGGTTTGAACAATTGCATCTTCACTTTTTGAGCCAAATTGTTTCTGATAATTTGCTGACCATTGTTCAGGTGAAACTTTTCTATTGACCGTTGAATTACCGTATTCATCAACTTCTTTTGCTTCGATAATGTTAAAAATAGTTTCAGGATTTACATTTCCACAGGATTCACATTCTCCAATATCACTATTTAATTGATTTGCCGATTTTTTAAAATACATTACCGCTTCGATCGGATTGCCATAATAGATCTGATAACCACCTTTATCTAAGATGATGACCTTATCGAACATTTTATAGATATCTGATGAGGGCTGATGAATAACCACAAAAATTAATTTACCTTTCAGGGAAAGCTCTTTTAGCAGATCCATTACATTTTCTGAATCTCTGGAGGATAATCCTGAAGTGGGTTCATCAACAAATAGGATAGGAGGTTCCCTGATTAATTCGAGGGAAATGTTTAATCTTTTTCGTTGTCCGCCACTTATCATTTTGTTTAAAGGGGAACCCACTTTAATGTCTTTAGCTTCTTGTAACCCAAGTCCGGAGAGTGTGCTGAGCGTTTTTTTTAGAATGTTATTGCTTTGTAATTCCCCATGACATAATTCAGCATTGTAAAATAAATTTTGAAAAACAGATAGGTCATCAAACAACAGATCATCTTGTGAGATGTACCCCACAATACCATCCAATCCTCCTTTTGCGTGGTGAAGATCTTTTCCATTTATAAAAACTTTTCCTTTTCCGGGTTTTTCTATTCCTGATAAAACATTTAACAAGGTTGTTTTCCCGGTTCCACTTCCTCCCATGATGCCAATTAATTTTCCACCTTCTTCGGTTATACTGATGTCTCTGAGTGCTTGTTCCCCGGTTTTAAACTGAAAAGAAATATGCGAAGCTGAAAAATGGATTTTTTCTTCTTTACCTTCATCCAAAAATCGCGAAACAATATCACTGTAATAAACCGTTCCTCTGGGCATTCGCAAGGTACCTCCCTGAGGGAGAAGATAGATGTTGTTTTCCTTTATTGGAAATCCATTCAGGAAAATTTCGGATTGTCCTTCATATTTAAAAAAATACAAACCAACAGAATTTACTTTTATGATCCTTATTTCTCCATTAAGACCTTCTGCTTTAATAAATTTGCCATGATGGATTCCGTCATCTTTTTCCGCAATTAACATGAACTCAGAAAAAACTGAACCTGAATTTGTATTCTTAAATATTAAATATTCGATAAGGGATTTTTCTTCATCATTAATTTTGAAAACATCCGATACCGTGGAAATGATTTCCAGTCTTTGTTCCGAACGGGAAGCATCCACGCAAATAAATTCATACAGTCGGATAAGAACTACTGCTTTTTGTTTTTGTGTAAGTGTTTTATTTATTTTTTTGCAAATGGAAAGGGTCCTAACAGAATCCTTCATGGATGTTAGTTTTTTTTCGGGCTCTTTTTCTTGTCCCTGAGATTCTTTGGTGCCTAAAAAATCTTCATATAATGTTAAATATTCATTACACTTTAACTCATTTAATTGGGAGTGTAAAAAAAAGTTAATAAATTCCTTTTGTTCTTTAGAACTTCCTGTATCCTGTTTAGCAATGATTGCAAATAATTGCATCAAAGCTTTTAGTATTTCTTCACTCATTTCGCCTTTTTATTACTGAATGTTTTCAATTAAAATTGAAGAAGGAATTAAATTTTGAGAATCACATAAACCATCTTTTGTGTTCTTTATTCCTGACTTTAGTTGAAGACATTTTATAGAATTTAATTTTTTTTATTTGAAAAATGGAGGTATCAGTAATTACTAAAAATAATAGCATTGAAACACTTATTATGCATATTAATATGGTGATTATATCTGTTATCATGTTGTTGGCTAATTTGTCTATTATTAAATATTTTAGGTAACGAACTAACTATATGGTATCAAGGTAAATGGAATTTTTACAATTTCGGAGTAATTTAATCCTGCCTCTGCCAAGTCATCATCACCATCTTGAAAAAACCAATTTATTTGCAGTTCAACATCTTCTTTTTTGTAGGATTGAAGTCTGAAAAATAGATCCAGAATGCATTTTGAGGAAGTTGTGTTAAAGTAATCTAAACGGATATTTACTTTAATATTAGTTGGATTTGTTTTTAAGTAATTATCAAGCCAAGTTGAAAGTTTAGAGTAAAATGCCATTCCATTTTCCGGTAAGGAACAACCTGATAATTCGAGTAAATTATTTTTAGGATCAAAACAAACATTCGGAGTGCTGTCTGTTGCGGTAATTTCTAAAGGGGCAAATCTGGAGTCATTAAAATAATGACGAAAAAGTCCGTTAAAAGAGAGGATCTTATTGTTAATGGATAAAATATCTCCTTCACTCATAGGATAAATTTTATTTAATTCAAGAGGACTTTCATTAAGTTCTGTCTTTCTGTCAAAAATCCGAATGAATGCTAATTGTTCTTCCTGCAGGTATGTGTATCCCAACACAGGTGGCGTTTTAATATTTTTTTCAGGCTGAGATTTTGCTTCCGGTAAGTCAGGTAGATCCGACTCATATAAAAGGAGAATATTTTCTTCTGCTATGTTTTTAATCGGTTGTGGGTTTTGAATAAGTGAAAGTTGTTTAAGAGCAATGAACCAGCTGAAATCGATAACTAATTTTTGAGCAGCATTTTCAAGAAAAGCCAAACGTTGTTTTTCAAATGTTTGGTTATCATGGCATAAATCAAGAAGAAGGAGTAGAATACAAAGTTTTTCTTTGCTTGAAAGGCATTTTGAAAGCCGCGACAAGCAAAAATTATATTCTTCAATAGAAATATCTTTCCAGGGAGAAACATTAAAACCTTTACCGGAAATTGATTTTGTGGGTTTTAATTGCTCTATAAGATTATTAAACGGACTTTGTTTTTCATAATTTTTTAGAAAAAAACTAAAGTATCTGAAATTTACTGCTTCAATTCCATTTTCTTTTAAAAAATATGAAAATACAGAAGACAGTTCATATAATGCAATTGGCCTCATCTTTATAATTTAATAACCAAGTAATTCAAATGGAACTTCTACCAGATCTTTGTACTCTTCACCGGCTTCCAGCATATCGTCATCACGTTTATCATAAAGCCAGTTAACTTGTATCACACTGGACCCTTCCTGATGAATTTCTTCTAATTTCATTAGAATATCCAATATGATCTTTGATGAAGCAGTATTGAAGTATTCCAATTTAACTTCCAGGGTCAGATTTTTAGTTGGGGATTCTGAAAATAGATCGAGCCATTCGATTACCGGTTTATAAAATGCAGTAACATCTTCAGGTAACGACCTCCCTGAAAGTTGAAATAACTCCTTTGCTCTGTCAATCATTACAGTTGGAGTATCCTCGGTTCCTTCAAAATTTAATTGATCCATGATATTATTCTTGTTTTTGGTTTGAAATAACGGATTTAAAAATGAAAAAAGATTTATCTTCATCTATTTTTTGTATGCAATAACTTAATTTGTTGCCTGATTTACGGGCTATATCTATAAAGCCTAATCCTGCTCCACCAACTTCCGATATAACTGATTTTAGTTTTGCTTCTTTGTATAAAGATTTTAAGCCATCTTTATCGTGGGCATTGATATTATCAAGTAGGCCTATAAGCTGCTCCCTCTTGACGTTTTGGAGTTCATTGCCACTTAATATTGCAAAATCATTTTTTTGTTTACCAACCATAAAAATTGCAGTATTTGCATCTGTGGAGGATTGATGTTTACAGATGTTTTGTAATACCTCCACCATAATATTGAATATTCTTTTTTTTGTTAATTCATCAAGATCATTATTCGAAAAGTTTTTTTCAACCATTGCTAAAACGGCTTTTGTGATCTCCTGATCAAAATGCCCCTCATAAATAATTGACAGATCATTATCACACATAGTGCGATAAATATCATATACATGCTGAATGGATGTCTTTTCCATTGTTGGTTGTTTTTTGTTTAACTATTTCTATTAATGACTGTCTTTAAGGAAAAAAAAGTAGTATGCTCGTCCAAATCTTTAAATTCATAGATGATATTATTGCCGGTTTTTTTTGCAATATCTATAAGCGCTACTTCTATTGAACTTCCATTAACTAAAGTGTCATTGATCATTAACAATTTATACAATCGTTTTAGTTCCTCTTTACCAAATGATGCGATAGAATTAAGTATTTGTTTTAACTCACTTTTCTTATTTTTTAAAACAATATTTCCACTATAAATTTCATAATTGTCGCCAGACTTCCCGATCATTAGCAAGGCTTGTTCTCCTTCAACCATCATTGAACTTTTACTGATGTTTTGCAAACATTCAACTAAAACATTAAATACCTTTTTCTTAATAAGAACATCTTCCTCCGAATTATTCATTTTTTTTTCTGTCATCGATAAAATTGATCTGATCATATTTTGGTTAAAATTACCTTTATAACAGAGCATAAAATGATGGGTACTCATAATTTTATTTAAGTCCATCACGTATGTGGATGATTCATCAGAATTGCAAATTACGTCATTTATTGTTTTCATAGATTTGTTATTAAAATTTAATACCTATTACTAATACATCATCGATCTGTTTATTATCACCCTTCCAATTAGTAAAAGATCTGTCAATGTTGGTTTCTATTTCTTGTGAATCTAATGAACTTGACTGAATTAATAATTCATTTAATTGACTGGTAGAGAACTTACGATTCTCCTCACCACCAATTTGATCGGGATATCCATCTGAAAAGATAAATAATGAATTGCCTTTTTCATAGGGGATCATTTGTTCAGTATATTTATTTTGTCCTTTATATTGCATTCCTCCGATTGGATACCGATCCCCTTTTAATATAGTTTTCACTCCTTTCTTTACAAAAAGTAAGGGTCGATGAGCACCTGAAAAGTATATCCTTTGTTTTTTCATATCAATTTTGCACAACGCGATATCCATTCCATCGCTTGAAAAATTTTCCGGATTGTTTTGTTTTAATGTTAGCACCACCTGTTTATGCAAACTTTCAAGGATTTCAGAGGTCTTTTTTTTAGGATGGTTTGAAATTATGTCATTTAAAAGCAAATTCCCTATTATTGAAAGCATTGCACCAGGCACGCCATGTCCGGTACAATCTACAGCGGCAAAAAAAACATCATCACCATTTTTATAATACCAGGGAAAATCCCCGCTTATAATATCTTTTGGTTTATAATAGATAAAGCTATTTGGGAACTCCTCTTTTAAATTATTTTCGGTTGCATTAATAGCTAATTGAATTTTTCTGGCATAATTGATACTCTCTGAAATTCGTTGGTTTTGTTTTTCAACAAGTTGTTTGGTATTGTTCAGTTCATCAAGCGTTTCTTTTAACTGTCTTTTCATTTCGCGTTCTCTCCAGGTTGCTGCAATCAGATGATTATTGGTTGCTTCCATTTCATTAAAATATAGCTGAAGTTTTTCAACTTCTGAAGTCAGATTTTTGTTTATTTCTTTTTGTTTTACCAACTCAGCGGAGAGGTTTTGGGTGTCGTTTTCCATTTCCGGGTCCATCTATTTTACCATATTCTTTATCCACAACAAAACAATAGCTTTTTAAAACGTTCAGCAATACGTTTATTGTTTTAATTTTTGTAAGTAGTTTATTTTTCGCTTTTCCGTAAAATCACTTATTGTATTTTATTTCTATTTAAAGCTATTTTGTATTTACAATAATTTCTTTTGTGCTTAATTTCATGAAATTTTGAAACTATAAGTAGGAAATATAGAGATAAGGAAAACCACTTAATTTAATCAGTAAATTATCATATTGTAAAAATTGATCGATAGTATCAAATTTGTTTCGTTAAATCTAAATTATCTGTTATGTTAAAAATACTATCATACGGTTCACTCATAGCGATTTGTATCACCCTTGGCTCATGCAGATCTGAACAAGATCAGGACACCTTGAATAAAAATACACTTGTTGATACCTCCTTATCAAAAGTTACAATTTCGGACGAAACAATAAACGGGATCATTAATTCTATTCCCTCTCCTCTGGAAACGGTTACTCTTATCAAAGAAAGCGGATTAAAGTATGATGAGTCATTTTTAAACCCTTCAGATAATATAGAGAAATATAAATCCAAGTACGCTAAGTCTTTTGCAATTGGAATTTATAGTGCTGATCTGGGTTACCTCAATTTGTACGAGAAAAATGTTGCATCACTTAATTACATTGTTGCTGTACGTAAATTATCACAAGATCTGGGACTTGAACAGTTTTTTGATTTCGAGACATTAAAAAGACTCGCATCCAGCAATAAAAATTTAGATTCGTTACTTTATATAAGTACTTCTTGTTTTAATAAAATGGATTCATATTTACGAAAAAATAAAAGAAGTGAACAAAGTTCTTTAATTATAATAGGTGCCTGGATCGAAGGACTTTATTTCGAAACAGAGATGGCAAAAAATAATCCAAGTAAAAAGATCAGAGAGAGTATTGGTTCTCAAAAAGTAGCTATAAATAGCATAATGGCTATTCTGGATGTATATAAGAATAATGATTATTTTAAGAATGTGAAAACCCAGATGGATCCGCTTAAAAAATTATTTGATAAGGTTGATATTACTTATAACTATAAAGAACCGGAAACCAAAGAGGTAAATGGTGAATTGGTAATTATAGAAAAAAGTGAGAGTGTAGTAACTATTCCGGATGATGTTTTTAAGGATATAATTACCAATACAGGGGAAATCCGGAAAGCTATTTTAAATTCTACCAATTAAAACTTTTGCGGAAGGGGCTACTGTCCTTTGTTTTAATCTAAACCTTTACTCCTGTATTATTTCTGATAGATTCCGAGGTGAAATTATTTTAATAGTTCTAGGGGGTAATTATCTGTTAAAAAGAACTTCATGAATAATATTAAAAATATTGATTTGAAAAAACACCCGCTTGCATCCACGGATAACACGGAAGAATTAAAATTATATTTCTACCGCGTAATGCATGATATTAAAGCCCCAATCGCGTCAATGGTTGGTCTGATACGGCTTACTAAAATGAAAACACAAGATCGGGAGTCACTTGCTTTTTTAGAAGAAATTGAAAATCATTTCAAATTACTGGAAATGGAAATTTCATCTTCATTAATGAATGGAATAATACCAGTTGAATCTATAAATTCAGATGGTGTTGATTTTGAAAAAATGGTAACAGAAGTGATAAGTTTGTTGACTTTTTCCAAAAAATCCGAGAATGTTCATTTTCATACCTCTATAATACAAAGAAAAAAATTTAATATAAATCGTCAATTGGTTTTCTCCATTTTGCAGAATATTATTTATAATTCAATGAAACATGGATGCAATCCTGATCAGGAAGTGTTAAATATTTATATCAATATTGTCCAGCAAAATGAGTTTCTAAAAATGGAAATTAAAGATGATGGAAGAGGTATTTCTGAAAAATACAAGAAACAACTTTTGGAAAAATTTATTCCTGGAAATGCCTTCCTGATGAAAGGGAATGGCTTAGGGTTATATATTATAAAGAAAAACGTTGATAAATTAAATGGAGAGCTTGTCGTGCATTCAGAAAAGAATAGAGGAACAAAATTTGAGATTTGCATTCCGGAAGTTTAGTTTTTTAGCCTATAAATAATTATCATTTTTATCAAATTCCGTTCTCTATTTTCATCCACATCTCTTTTGATTCTCCTTTTCATTTCCTTCCTGTACTTGCAATAGTCGAAGGTTTTCTTCCATAATTTTATCGGCTTTCAAGAAACATATTTTTTCAGTATAGTAATTGGAAGTACTGATATATAATTGAAATATGTTGTATGACAGTGTGATACAAGATAAATATGACAAAAATCATCTTAAATGATAAGTATTTTCGCGTAATAAATTTCGGTATTTCAACAAATATGTCAGTGTTTCTAATAATGTAAATGAAGTGTTATTACGTATTGACACAAAGCTATGAGTTCTATTTCTTTGCATAATAAATAATAAGTATTAAAGGTCCTTAATAATTTAAATCTTAAACAAATGAACATTATCAACAACATTAAATTTCGCACAAAAATTATTATCATGCTCTTTCTTCCTGTTGTGGGCTTAATTTATTTTTCTACAAATAGCATAAGTGAAAAATATAGTGACTATACCCAAATGGGAAACACCCATGACCTTTCTGTTTTATGCAAAAAAATGGGAGCTTATGTTCATGAATTGCAAATCGAACGAGGTCTAACAGGAGGTTTTGTTCAATCAAAAGGAACTGAATTTGCTCAAGAGCTTACGACACAACGAGAGCAAACCGATAAAAAGCATAAAGACCTCAAAGAATATATTTCAACCATAGATTTGCAAAAAGTAAACAAGGATTTTACTGAAATGGTAAATTCAGTAATAGAAAAAACCACAAAAATAGCTGATAAAAGAACAGCGATAAGTGCCTTAGAGGTTACAACTGAAAACGCGACAGCATTTTACACAAATCTCAATTACGAATTTTTATCTGTTATTTCATATGTTGCTACTATTAGTTCTAACGGAAAGATAAGTACGCTCACTTCGGCTTACGTTAATTTAATGCAATACAAAGAACGTGCAGGGCAAGAAAGAGCATTACTAACAAATGTATTTAAAGAAGACAATATTACTGATGTACAATTGCAGAAACTTTTTAACTTAATTGCTTCTCAGGAAACCTACATTAATGTTTTCGAAACCTATGCTTCCGATTCCCAAAAAGTTTTTTTAAATAACAGTTTTAAAACAAAAGAAATTGATGAAGCAACTCGTATGAGAACACTTGTTATTGAAAAAGCAAAAACAGGAAAATTTGGCATTGAACCGACTTATTGGTTTAAAATGCAAAGTGAAAAATTAAATACATTAAAAGTAAATGTGGTAGCTCTTGCAAATGATTTGGGAAATAAGGCAGAAGACTTGGAAAGTGAAGCTAAAACAACGCTGTTATACTTTTCCATTTCCACTTTCTTGATTGTTCTATTGGCTATAATATTTGCTTTTGTTTTGTCAAATAACTTGTTAAAACAATTGGGTGGAGAGCCGTCAGTTGTCGTAGAAATGGCAACACGTATAGCTGATGGGGATCTTACTATTGAAATTTCCAACAAAGATAAACATACAGGCTTGTATGGTGCAATGATAAAAATGGTTGAAAAACTGAAAGAAGTTATTCAAACAGTGCAAGATTCTGCTGAAAATATTTCAACAGCAAGCGGCCAAATGACATCAGCAGCAGAGCAGATGTCAGAAGGTGCAAATGAACAGGCAAGCTCAGCGGAAGAAGTATCTTCTTCCATGGAACAAATGGCAGCCAACATTCAGCAAAATACCGATAACTCTAAACAAACTGAAAAAATTGCTGAAAAAGCTGCACAAGACATAGGCGAAGCCAATGGAGCTGTTGCGAAAACGGTTGGGTCCATGAAAACGATTGCTGGAAAAATTTCAATAATTGGAGAAATTGCGCGGCAAACAAATCTATTAGCCCTTAATGCAGCTGTAGAAGCAGCTCGTGCAGGTGAACATGGTAGAGGATTTGCAGTTGTGGCTGTAGAAGTTCGAAAGCTTGCAGAAAGAAGCCAAGCTGCAGCTTCCGAAATAGATGTGCTTTCTTCCTCAAGCATGGATGTTGCCAATCGCTCAGGCAAATTGCTTGAAGAATTAGTTCCGGATATTAGAAAAACTTCTGAATTAGTACAAGAAATTTCGGCTGCAAGTGTTGAACAAAACTCCGGTGCCGATCAGGTAAATAGTGCTATTCAGCAACTTAACGTGGTTGTGCAACAAAACGCTGCATCGGCCGAAGAGCTTGCTGCTGGATCTGAAGAGCTTAATTCACAGGCTATTCAGTTAAAAGAAGCGATAGCTTATTTTAAGCTTACGGAGGATAAATCAAAAAAACAAATGGAACAAAAAAAACAAATTGAAAAATTTGAAAAAAAAGGGAAAACTGAAAAAGTCAAAATCGATAGTTATAAAACAATAGTTTCGATGAATCATGAAAATCAGTCGAACGGGAAAAAAGGAGCCGACATTAATTTAAAAAATACAGATGAAAGTTTTCATAGTGACACTATTGACAAAGGTTATGAGAAGTTTTAGAAATAATTAATTGCTGATTAAAACTAACTTACTATATGCAAATTTCTTTACAACCATCAAACAGAACAAAAGTTAGAAAAACAAAAATGTTTATTGAAGGGTTTTTAACAATTCAATACGCAGGCCAGTTTTTAGAAAAAACAAAAGACACATTGTGTAATTATGACATTATTGATATTGTTGTGAAGAACGTTCAAGATATAGATTTAACTTTTATTCAACTAATTGTTTCAATGAAAAAGGTTAAGGAAGAAAAGAAAATTAAAATAATATATGAGCTAAGTAGCGAGCATAACAATTTGTTAAAGAACTGCGGATTCGAAAATCTATTTATTTAAAATAGATTTTTTCCATCCCATTGAATTTATAAAAATCATTTATAAAATAAATTAATTATGAAAAAAAAAATTCTATACTTCCTATTCTTTTTTTCCTCACAGGTATTTTTTGCACAAGATGCTCCTAAGCTGGACTCTATTACGAAAAAGGAAAAGCCTAAACTCTCATTTAAGATGATTGGTTCAGTAACAATGAGTATGCATAAGCATAATGATACCTCTTTGGTTTCAACATTCCTGAATTTTGGTGGACCAGGTCTTCGATTAGAATATGGTAAGTTAGCTGTTTCTTATTGTATGTTCCCATCACTGCGATTCTTTCAAAGTGGTAAAGATAAAACATTGACTGCTGTACCAATTTTAGGAACTGGTCTTCAATTGAGTTATAAAAAAATTGCACTTGCTTTTCCAATGTATTATTTAGCAAGTCCGCGAACAAAAAATAATATATGGATTATGAGTATAGGACTCGGTTATAAATTATAAAAAAGGTTTTATAACATAAAAATTGACACTATCATATACTCTATTTATTACAAACACTTGTTAGTAAAAAATAATAAATGAAAAAAAGAATCTTAATTATAGATGATTCTGAAAGCATACGTGAACTGCTTGGCAATGCGCTTGAAAATGCGGGGTATGATGTTATTAAAGCAATTGATGGAAAAGATGGTGTTTCGAAATTAGAAGAACCTAATATTTTCCTGATAATTTCTGACTTAAATATGCCGCAAATGGATGGAATTGAAGTAATAAAACATTTGCGCAAACATCCGGTATATCAATTCACACCTATTATTGTTTTAACAACCGAATCGCAGGAAGCTAAACGAATGGAGGCAAAAGAAGCTGGCGCTACAGGTTGGATGACAAAACCTTTTAATACAGATAAATTAATAACCGTTATTAAAAAGATTATTCGCTAATGGATAATATGAAACACATATATATCGAGGAGGCCAAGGAGTTATTTGAAAGTCTCGAAAAATCATTATTAGTTCTCGAAAAATTCCCGAATGACAAAACGGCTATAAGTGAAGTTTTTCGGATAATGCACACAATAAAAGGAAGTAGCGGCATGTTTGGCTATACAAACATTACACAGTTTCTTCACAATCTCGAAACAATATACGATTTGATCAGAAATGAAAAACGTCAACTTTCCAAAGAAATACTTGATGTTACGCTTCAATCACTCGATCATTTGAAAGTAATAATACATGATGATGAATTAATTTTCGGTAATAATAAAAAAAAGCATAACGAACTTTTAATAACAATTGAATTTCTTATTAATGAAAATGGGGCGGAAAAAACTGAATCCATTATTGAAAACGAGGAAGCGGTGTCGTCATTAGAATGGAGCACATACTACATTAAGTTTATCCCTAGTGTTGAAATTTTAAAAAAGGGAACGAACCCTCTTTATTTAATCGATGAACTTCATTCTTTGGGAGAATGTATTGCTTTGCCAAGAATGAAAGAACTGTGTAGTCTTGAACTTACAGATCCTTCATGTTGTTACACTGCCTGGGAAGTTTTTATTGCCAGCAATTCAAGTATTGAAACGTTAAAAGAAGTGTTTGTATTCGTTGAAAATGAATGCACTTTAACCGTTTCAGAAATAGCACCTTTTAATTTAATTGCCGATAAAACTTTTTGCAATACCTTTTGTTCAAATACCCTTGAGGCTGATTTTATAAATACAGAAGACATAAATGAATGGGTGGATAATCAAATTCAGAATGAGAATAAACAATCAAATTCTAAAGCGATTACTGTACCAAAACATTACACCGAAATAATAAATCAAAAGGAAAAAAGTATAACGAGCATACGTGTTTCATCCGATAAATTAGATGAACTGATGGGCATAGTGAGTGAACTTGTAACTACTCAAGCCGGCTTAAAATTACTTGCAGAAAATACAAATAACATGCATTTAGATGCTTTTTCCGAAACCATTGAAAAGCTGACAAGAAGATTAAGAGATGTTTCATTTGGCATGACCTTAATTCCTGTAAATACAATGTTCGGACGTTTTCAAAGACTCGTTCGCGATATCTCATATGATTTAAACAAAGAAATTGACTTCGTTACCGAAGGTGGCGAAACAGAATTAGACAAAACAATTATCGAAAGCCTTACAGATCCTTTGATGCATATATTACGAAACTGCTTAGATCATGGTATTGAAAATGCAGAAGAACGAAAGAAAAAAGGGAAATCACCAAAAGGTAAAATTACATTAAAAGCATACTATTCAGGAGCATCGGTTTACATACAGGTTTCAGATGATGGCAAAGGTATAGATCTCGATAAAATAAGATCCAAAGCAATTGAAAAAGGTTTAATTCAGCACGATTCTATAATGAGCGATAAGGAAATTCTTGAGCTTATTTATGCTCCGGGTTTTTCCACAGCCGAAAAAATTACGGGTGTTTCCGGTCGCGGTGTTGGGATGGATGTTGTTAAACGCAATATTTCCAATTTGCATGGGGAAATAAGTACAGAAACAGAAATTGACCAAGGATCCAAATTTAGTATTAAACTTCCTCTAACGCTATCAATCATTGATGGTTTACTCGTGAAAATTGGAAACGTTTTTTATATAATTCCTTTGTCGGTTGTTGATAAATGTTATGAAGTAAAAAGAAACGAGCTTGATAATTTTAATAAACTAATTGTTTTTGATGGGAACCAAATTCCATTTTTAGATTTAAGAGTAGAGTTTGAAGTTCATGAAAAGGAACCCCTGATTCAGCACGTAATAGTAGTAAATAATGAAGATAGAAAAGTCGGACTAGGTATCGATTCAATTGTTGGTGAGTATCAAGCGGTAGTAAAACCATTAGGAAAACATTATAATGGTCAGGATTATATTTCTGGAGCAACAATACTTGGAGATGGCACTATTGCATTAGTCTTGGATTCAAACAGAATAATAAAAAGATATAAAATTAACCATTTAAGAACGGAGGAATTAGTATGACCCAATTAGTTGCTACAGAAAAAGGGATTTTAAAATCGTATTTAACTTTTCAACTAAATGAAGAAAAGTTTGCAGTTAATGTTGGCCAGGTAATCGAAATTGTGGAAGTCCCTAATATTACTAAAATCCCTAATTCACCAACTTACTTGCTTGGAGTAATAAATCTCAGAGGGAGCATTCTTCCTGTTGTTGATGCTCGTATAAAATTCGGATTAAAAGCAAATGAATATACTGTAAATACATGTATCCTAGTGTTACAACTCTTGTTGGACGATGAGCAAATTATGCTTGGCGCTTTGGTTGATGCTGTAAATGAAGTATTCGATGTTGAGCAAGAACAGATACAACCTTTTCCTGCCATAGGCACAAGTTATAAAGCTGAATTTATAAAAGGAGTTATTAAAGACAAAGATCAATTTGTCTTTATTTTGAATATTGATAAAGTGTTTTCAGTAATGGAAATGGAGTCCATAAAAATTGTTCAGGAAAATATAATAGGGACAGATAAGAAAGAGAATCAAAAGACAGTAGAATAACTAAAATAAGTAATTTTTAATATTAATTTATTTAAAAGTAATTTGAAAAAATGGAACTACTAAAATGGACTGATGATTACAGCGTGGGAATAGTAATAATTGATTACCAGCATAAACGCTTAGTTATGTTAATTAATAAACTGTATGATTCAATGCTTGAAGGAAAAACGATGGAGTCCATAACAGAGATATTTGAAGGACTGGAGGATTATATAAAAAATCATTTCGAAACCGAAGAAAGTTTTTTTAAGGAATTTAATTACGAAGATATGAAAACACATATTAAAGAACATAAAGTTTTTGTGGATCAAATTTCTCAATTAAAAAAAGATTATTTATCAGGTAAAAATACTGTTTCGGTAGAGTTACTGGATTTTTTGAAGAATTGGTTAAGTGAACATATCCTTGGGTCGGATAAAAAATATATTTCTTGCTTTAAGGAAAATGGTGTTATTTAAGTATCATCAAACAAATTCAACGAGTAATCAAAAATGGTTTACAAGTAAAGCCAATTCAAATTTTTATTCTTGCATAACTTACAACCTTAAAACTTCAAATGGATAAGTTAAAAAGTACTATAAGTAATGATTTTCATTCATCTAAAATGTCTGAATCAGATTTTAAGGTGCTAAGTGAATTTATTTACAAAGAATATGGTATTAAAATGCCTCCTTCTAAAAAAATATTACTTGAAAGCCGACTGCAAAAACGACTCAAAGCAAACCATATTGATACTTTTAAAGAATATTGCGAATATGTGTTTTCCGAAAAGGGAAATGAAACAGAAATAGTTCACATGATAGATGTGGTTTCAACTAATAAAACTGATTTTTTCAGAGAACTTGCTCATTTCGAATATATGAACGAAGTATTACTTCCTTCATTTACTTCACAAAATAGTAATGAAATCAAGATCTGGAGCTCAGCATGCTCAAGCGGTGAAGAACCCTATACTATTGCAATGGTAATGAGTGAATATAATCTGCAACATTCACCAATAAATTTTCACATACTTGGAACAGATATTTCAAGCGCAGTGCTTCATAAAGCTGAAAATGCGATTTATGCTGAAGACAGAATAAAAGAAATTCCACATTCTATTCTGAGAAAATATTTTTTAAAAAGTAAGGATCTAACAAAACCAACAGTACGGGTGGTTTCTGAAATAAGAAAAAAGGTCGCTTTCTGCAGATTAAACCTGATGGCCGATAATTACCCTATCTCTGAAAGTTTTGATATTATTTTTTGTAGAAATGTACTTATCTATTTCGACCGGATAACGCAAGAGAAAGTAATTGGCAAACTGTGTGAAAAACTTAAACCGAACGGGACATTTTTTCTTGGACATTCAGAATCATTACTTGGTATGGATTTACCTTTGAAAAACATAAAACCTACTATTTTTAAAAAAATATAAAACATGAATAGGTTAGAGGACATAGAGTTATTAAAGGAACTCGAAGTAAGATTGTTAGAAAATAAACAAACTTTCGAAAAGCAGCAGTTGTTGATGTTGCAGCTTATTGAAACAAACAAAAAACTGGAGGAATCAGAAAAATTAAAATCACAATTTCTGTCTAATATCAGAAACGAAATTAATAATCCCTTAACTTCTATTCTGGTACTTTCTGATAATATAAAAAATATGCAGCAAATAGATGAACATAAAATTCGATTATTTGCAGCGATGATTAGCGAAGAAGCAATTAAATTGGATTTTCAGTTTAAAAATATTTTTGTTGCCGCTGAAATTGAAGCTGGAGAGATTTCAATGCGACTAATAAAAACAGATGTGAAAGAAATAATTTCGACTATTGAGAAATTATTTACGCCTTTTTATTCTAGAAAAAATATTGAAATTAAAATAGAAAATAATTTACCTGAAGGGTACTTATTGAAAACCGACAATCAAAAACTGAATTTAATTTTGAGTAATCTCGTTGCAAATGCAATAGAATACAGTTCAGCCGAAAGTGAAATTATCATTGCTGTTTTTCAAAAGGATAATAAAATACTATTTTCGATTCAGGATTTTGGAATAGGAATATCGCCCGAAAATCATTCAATTATTTTTGATCGTTTTGTACAACTTGACAATGGAAGCAAGAAATCGCATAGCGGACATGGTATAGGTTTATCAATAGTAAAATCTCTACTAGATTTACTTGGTGGAACTATTGAGATAAATAGTAGCGAAGGTAATGGGAGTAAGTTTACTATCCTGCTGCCTGATAATATTGAACAAAAGGAGCAAAAAGAAATTTTGGAAGAAGATGATGAATTTTTATTCTGAAAATAATGATGGAGCTGTTACGCAAATATATTTACAACCTTGTCAGCTATTTGCGTTACATGGCGAATATAGGGTAACAACTGTATTGGGTTCTTGTATTGCCGTTTGTTTATATGATCCAATACAAAAAATCGGAGGAATAAATCATTTTATGCTGCCGCTTTGGAATGGAATTGAACTTGCTTCACCAAAATATGGAAATATCGCAATAGAAAAGCTGATTGAAAAACTTAATTCATTAGGAAGTAAAACATCACAGTTGGAAGCGAAAATATTTGGTGGGGCTAATCAGGTGAGTACAATTTTAAATATTGGTGAACGTAACATTCTTGTTGCAAAGCAACTATTAAGTGAACATAAAATACCGATTAAATCCGAAAATGTGGGTGGCACTAAAGGTAGAAAAATTATTTTCGAAACAAATACAGGATCTGTTTTAATGAAATTTTTAATCAAATGAAAAAAATCCGGGTATTAATAATTGATGATTCTGCCATTGTAAGACAAACATTGCAATCAATTCTGGAGTCAGACCCTGAAATTGAAGTGATGGGTACTGCATCAGATCCCTTCATTGCTGTTATCAAGATAAAAGAAGAATTACCGGATGTAATAACCTTAGATGTAGAAATGCCAAGAATGGATGGATTGACTTTTTTGCAAAAAATAATGTCGCAGCATCCGATACCTGTTGTTGTGGTTTCAACTCTGACAACTGTTGGTTCTGAAACAGCAATGAAAGCACTTGAATATGGAGCGGTTGAGGTAATCGCAAAACCAAAAGTGAACACAAAAGAAGCTCTTTCCGAATCAAAAATTCAATTATGCGATGCTGTAAAAGCTGCTTCATTGGCTAAAATTAAACGAAAAAAAATTACTCTTAGCCATGTGCAAAAAAAACTCAATGCAGATGTTATTCTAAAAAAACCTTTAAGTTACAGTATGATGCAAACAACTGAAAAAGTTATTGCAGTGGGAGCATCAACGGGAGGGACAGAAGCCTTGAAACTTTTTTTAGAAGCGATGCCATCCGACTCTCCGGGCATTGTAATTGTTCAGCATATGCCTGAAATGTTTACCAAGCAATTTGCTCAGCGATTAGACAAAACCTGTAAGATAACTGTAAAAGAAGCGGAACAAGGAGATTCAGTGCTCAGAGGACATGCATTGATCGCACCAGGAAATTTTCACATGCTGTTGAACAGAAGCGGAGCAAGGTATTTTGTTGAAATAAATAATGGTCCATTGGTAAACAGGCACAGGCCTTCAGTTGATGTATTGTTTAGAACTGTAGCGAAATATGCAGGAAAAAATGCTATAGGAGTAATCATGACAGGAATGGGAGGCGATGGGGCAATTGGTCTGTTAGAAATGAAAGAAGCCGGTGCACATACCATTGCTCAAGATGAAAACTCCTGTGTTGTATTTGGTATGCCCAAAGAAGCGATTGCTTTGGGTGCTGCTAAAGAGATTTTGCCATTAACAGAAATTGCAAACAGAATCATTAAACTAGATAAACTAAACAAATAATTAAATATGGGAAAAACAGTACTCATTGTGGACGACTCGTTATACATGCGAACACAAATAAATGAAGCGCTAATAAAAGCAGGCTTCGAAATTATTGGGCAGGCTGCAAATGGCGAGCAAGCTATAGAAATGGCACTAGAACTCAAGCCGGATCTTATTACGTTGGATAATATTCTGCCGGATATGATCGGAATTGATATTCTTAAAATCTTAAAACAGGAAGAGAAAATTGATTCAAAAGTAATTATGATTAGTGCCGTTGGTCAAGAGGCTGTGATAAAAGAAGGGATGGAACTTGGGGCATCTGATTACATTGTAAAACCATTTACTCCTGAAGGCTTGGTAGTTGTGGTTAATAAGATAATGTTGGCGCCATAAAAAATATGGCTATATAAAAACTGGTGTTACCCGAAATTAGTTTTCAGCTAACACAAGTTTTTATATTTCATATTTGAAAGTGATACAAAAGAGAATGGAATTAAGAATCATCTATTAATAATTAAAAAATAGTTTTATGAGCAGCTTAACAGAAATGGAAATGAGTACGATTAAAGATGTTTTAAATATTGGCTTTTCGAAAGCTGCTGAAACTTTATCTTTTTTTATGGCTGAAAAAATAAGTATTGAAGCATTTGATTTTAAAATAGAAGAGATCGATTTTTATAAAAATAATTTTCGGTTTAAAGCGGACTCAAAGTATATATTAACAACTAAAATAATAGGAGAAATAAATGGTTCATGTTACCTGGTTTTCTCAAAAGCGGATACAGCAAAACTGTTTGAATTAGGTCTTCCCAAAAATTTAATTGAAGAAAGCGAAGATTATAAAGAGATGTCAAAAGGCTTGTTACTGGAACTGGATAATATCGTTAGTGCTTCTGTTATTACTCAATTTGCAAACCTCTTAAAATGCAAAATGCATGGCGGAGTACCATCCATATGGGAAATGAAAGATAATTCAAACGCAGAGAAAGAGTTATTTGCCAATAATCTGGACGATTCCTATATTTTGAATTTTAAATCAAAATTTATTTCATCTTCAACAGCGGAAAATTTTTCACCGGAATTTATTTGGGTTTTAACACCAACATTTGTTGAAAAGGTGAAAGAAACGATCATTAGAAATAGCAAAACAACAAACTAAAGAGTATTATATTTAATGATTGCAGAAGTTAAAATATTGTTTTTTATTTTTCTAGCTTATATAATTGTGCTTATTCTAATTAGATTGGTTCTTATAAAAAACGGTTTTTCATTTTCTGTATGCCCTTCATGCAAAAAAAAAATTACAAGAACAAAAAGAAATAAACTGTTGAGATTAACAGGAAGACTTACCTTAGGTGTTCTCTCCTTTAGGATAGTTAAATGTACCGAATGCAACTATAATGGTTTTTTTTTACGGAAATTTCGCCTGAAACATTAATAAATTAGCCTCCAGCACTGCTTTGTAGTTCTTGATTATTTTAAAAAGATGTAAAAAAAGCAGTCGAAAAAAGCAAGCTATTCTACTTTAAAAATGAGTTATTAGATGCATGTTGAATATTAGTATGCTAACCTTAACGTCAAGTTTTTCATTTATTAGTTGAATTATCCTACGTATTTTATCGTACCCTAATTTATCAAAACATGATATTCGTCATGTTTTTTACTTATTCGAAATGAGGTGTTAAAACGTATTGCCTTCCTCCCAATACATTCATTGCTTTGTATCATAAATTAAATCTATAAAAAATGATTATTGCAATTTGCAATCATAAAGGAGGAACCGGTAAAACAACTACCACCATCAATTTGGGAAGGGCCTTGGCTTTGCGCAAAAAATCAGTGCTGTTGATTGATTTAGATTCTCAGGCAAACCTTAGCTATTCATTAGGAATAATTCCTAGTGAAAAAAATATAGGAGAAGTGTTATTTAAAAAACTTCCTTTGGATCAAGCTATCGTCAACAGAGAAGGAATGGATATTATTCCTGCAAACACAGATCTCCATGAATACGAAGAGTCGATCATAAAAAATAATTATGGTTACCTGCTTTTAAAAGATGCTATAGGAAATTTAAATTATGATTTTATTTTAATTGATTGTCCTCCTTCGCAATCAACCTTAAACATAAGCGCTTTTTGCGCTGCCGATAAAGTTTTGGTGCCAATGCTAATGGATGTATTAAGTCTTCAAGGCCTTAATCAGATATTAAAAACTATAAAAGAAGTAAAGGAAAACCTGAATTCGAAATTAGAAATTTTAGGTGTGCTGGGTGTTTTGGTTGACGAGCGCAGGCAACTTACCCGAGAAATATTAGAACATATACAAAAAAATTATCCGGTTACAGTTTTTAATAATTATATCCATGCAAATGTAAAAGCCGCAGAGGCTCCATCGCACGGTGTATCCTTGTTAGAATATGCTCCTGCTTCACGGGGAGCAACAGACTATATCGCTTTAGCAAACGAATTGCTTAAAATTTATAAAAACTGAAAACATAATATCAGGAATTAATACTAACCAATTTAAAAATAAAAACATGGCTTTAGGGAAAAATATGGGTGGCCCGGAAATGGGGCAAACACAAAATAATAATCAGTCAACTAATACTAATCAATCAGAAGAAATGATGGAACAAAAAACAAATGGAGCCGATGTTCATAAACTAAATTCAGATGAAATAGCCACATTAAAACAAAGAATAGAAGAGCTGGAAACAGAAAAAGATCAGATTCAACGGGAAGTTGAAGCAAGGATGCTTTCAGTTGACCAGGCATGTATTGTTTCCGAAACCGATACCAGAGGATACATCACCTATGTGAACGATAAACATTGCGAAGTATCTCAATACACACGTGAAGAATTGGTTGGCGCCAATCAAAATATTGTTCGTCATCCTGATATGAAGAAAGAAGTTTTCAAGGAAATGTGGGCAACTATCGGGCGTGGAAAGATTTTCCGTGGACTGGTAAAAAACAGAAGAAAAGATGGTACTCCTTATTATGTGGATGGCATATTTACTCCTGTAATCGGATCGAACGGTAAGCCAATTAAATATATCGGGATTCGTTTTGATATTACTGATACTGTACTTGAGCAACAGCGTATGAAAGGAATCGTGGATGCAATTGACACCTCCTATGCATTCATTGAATTTGACACGAAAGGAAACGTGGTTGTAGCAAACGAAAATCTCCTAAAATTAATGGAATATTCTATGGATGATATTAAAGGAAGACATCATAGAATGTTTGTAGATAAATCATATGCAAGCTCTAACGACTACACAAGGTTTTGGGAAGAATTGGCGTCAGGTAAAGAGCAAATTGATCAATACAAACGTATTACACGATCTGGAAAAGAAGTATGGTTACAAGCTGTTTACTCTCCTGTAAAAGATGAAATGGGAAGGATCATAAAAGTAGTGAAAGTTGCAACAGATATTTCCAGCCAAAAAAACGTGTTGTTTGATGTGCAGAAAATTGTTGAAATAGCTGGGAAAGAAGGCAATTTGAATGAACGAATTCCTACAAAAAATGTAGATAGCAAATTGATAGAATTAGTGGAAGGGGTTAATAATTTAATGGATATTTTATCGAAACCAATTGGCGTTGTGCAAGAATTAGCGCATATGGTTGCTTCCTCCGCTGAAGAAATGATGGCGAAAGGAGACCAAATGCAGCGCAACACGCAAGAGATGGCATCCGCTATTCAGCAAATGGCAGAAGGTGCGCAACAGCAAGCTCAACAAACAGATGAAGTTTCTAAATTAGTGGATGGCGTATTAAAAGCTGCAGGAGAAATGTCTGCGAAATCAGAAATAATAAATAAAGCAGCGGAACGCGGACAAGAAAGTAGCAACAGTGGATTGATCACTATTAAAAAAGTGGTAGAAAATATGAATGAGATTCAAGAATCTGCTAAATCCACTTCCGATTCAATTGTGGTACTTACCCAACGTGCAGAAGATATCGCAAATACTTTAAATGTAATTACTGACATCGCTTCTCAAACAAATCTATTGGCTTTAAATGCTGCTATAGAGGCAGCTAGGGCAGGTGATGCAGGAAGGGGGTTCGCAGTAGTTGCTGAAGAAATAAGAAAGTTGGCAGAAGACTCCCGCAAATCGGCAATAGATATTGCAAAAGTAATTCGCGAAGTGCAAAAAGATGTGACTTCGGCCAGCAAGGCAATAGACAGTATGGATCATAGTGTAAAGAGCGGGAACAGTGCCTCAAAAGAAGCTGAATCAGTATTTGAGAGTATATCAATTTCCAGCAATGAGACATTAATTTTATCAAAAGAAATACTTGCGGCAACAGGTTTACAAAAAGAAGCGATGACCAACACTGTGAAGAGTATCGAAAAAATTGTAGTAGTCTCCGAAGAAACGGCTGCAGGGACAGAGCAAATAGCAACCTCTTCAAAAGAACTAAGTGGAGGCATGACAGAAGTAGGTGCAACAAGTAAAGACCTTGCAGATGTTGCTAATCAATTGTTAGAAAGCGTTGCTAAATTCAAAATTGATAAAAAATAATTAACCTCCCTTAACCTATTATAATATGGAAAATAAAGATACTGCCACGCTGGAAGAAGTTAAAAAAGAGGCCGCTGCTTACACAAAAAAAAATGATGTAGGCGAACGTATGCAACTAATTATTTTTAAACTTGGCAAAGAGGAATATGCAATGAATATTGACCAGATAAAAGAAGTGGTCATTACTCCACGAATTGCAAAAGTGCCTCAAACAGCCATGTATATAAAAGGAGTAGCAAACATACGTGGAAATATTATTGCCATAATGGATCTCGAGGAACGTTTTAATTTGATTGAAAAAACAGATCAACCTAACTCCGAAACAATTGCTAATTACACCCTGGTTGTAGAAAGCGAAGAGTTTAAAGTTGGCATTTTAGTAAAAGAGGTTCCTAATACATTAAGTGTTAACACAACTGATATAGATAGCTCTTCAGAAATAATACGTTACACGGCTTTAGATGAGAGGTGTATTAAAGGAATTGTAAAATCAGGTGAACGGATGATAATTATGATCGATATGTTTGAATTGTTGGCGATTGACGAACATGTTAAAAAAGTGAATACTATATAAAATAAGACCCAATTCAATTTGGAAATGTCAACTCGAAAATAAAAATAAAAAAGTGCTTTTTTCTTGTTGAAATAAATGGATCAACGCGTTAGGGATAGTAGCGAAAATCCTTTTGAGAGGAACGAACAAAAGATTGAAGCGTATAGCCCGGCCCGCAAGGAAACGCCCCAATATTAATCAACAAAACAAAATAAACATGAAAAAAGTACTAATAGTTGATGATTCAATGTATATGCGCACACTGATAAGTGATGCGTTAACTAAAGCAGGGTATGAAATTGTAGCACAGGCAGCCAATGGAGAGGCGGCTATTGATATGGCTCTGGAGCACAAGCCTGATTTAATTACACTGGATAATATTTTGCCTGATATGATTGGCACAGATATTTTAAGAGTTTTAAAACAAGATGAAAAACTTGTTTCAAAAATCGTAATGATCAGTGCTGTTGGGCAAGAATCTGTTATTCAGGAAGGAATGGAATTGGGTGCAGCAAATTATATCGTAAAACCGTTTACCGCTGAAAGTTTGGTTGCAACTATCAATAAAGTTTTTGAATAATGAAAATGCCAATAAAAATTTTATTGGCTGATGATTCAGGTTTAATGCGATTGTTGGTAAGTGACATTTTAAAATCTGATAAGGATATTGAAGTTATTGCAACAGCATCAAACGGAAAAGATGCAGTCGAAAAAACTATGCTTCATAATCCCGATGTGGTTGTAATGGACATGAACATGGGCGAATATGATGGTTTGTATGGTATTGAAAAAATCATGAAAAATCACCCCACACCAATTGTTATTTTGAGTGCAGTAGGTAATACAGATTTTCCAATAATTGAAAAGGGATTAAAATTAGGAGCTGTTGATTATGTGAATAAACCCGCACAAAACAATACAAAAGTAAAAGAAGTAGAACAAGAATTAATTCAAAAAATAAAAGCGGCTGCTACGGCAAATATAGAAGCCGGAAAAGTAATAAACGAAATAAAAATAAATAGCTACACCCATACTTTTATAAATTTAAATTATGATGTGGTAGTAATTGGTTCATCGACTGGTGGACCTGGTGCTGTGGAAAGTTTAATAAAAAATTTACCTGATAATATGGCTGTCCCGGTTTTAATTGCACAACATATGCCGTCTAATTTTGTTCCCTCATTTGCAGCGAGATTAAACGAATTAAGTTCATTAAATATTAGTATGGCTCGCAGAGGAGACCTGCTAAAACCCGGCAGTATATTTATTGCTCCCGGGAGCAGAAATATGGTAGTTAAAAGAAATGAAACGGGTGAAGTAGAAATTGATTTCATTTCAAAAACATTTAAAGAATTTAACTATCCATCAGTTGATTGTTTAATGATTTCAGTCGCAGAAGCATATGGTAATAGAGCTATTGGCGTTATTTTAACAGGAATGGGCAAAGATGGTGCACAAGGTATGAAAGCAATAAAAGAAAAAGGTGGATATACCATCGCTCAAAATAAAGAAACCTGTATTGTTTATGGAATGCCAAAAGAAGTCGTTGATAATGGAAATGCGCTTGCCATTGTTCCTATTAATGAAATAGGCGGATTCATTGTTAGTTGTTTGTCATAAAAATTTAATTATGGATAAAGAAAACGAATACAAAGAAATGTTTTTGGCAGAGGCGCTGGAAAATTATGAAGAACTGAATAAGTTATTCACCGCGCTTGAAAAAAACGGAAACGATAAAAAAGCGATAGATGCAATATTTCGCATCACACATACACTTAAAGGTAATGCGATGGGAATGGGCTTTGACGCAATTGCCGGATTAAGTCATGTTTTAGAAGATGTGTTTTCGGAAGCAAAAAATGGTTCGCTGATTTTAGATCCCGGTTTATTTGATATACTGTTTAAAGCAAATGACAAATTAGGCGAATTAATTAATGCAATCACTACTAACGAAGATGTAAAATACAAAGGCATTAAAACAAAACTGGAAGTTTTTTTACGTAATGTTAAAAAACCTATTGGGACGGAAGGTAATAAAATTGAAACAAAAGAAAATGTTGCGAATATTGAAAAAAGCTTAACATCCTCAGACATGGGGTCAACTTTCGTTGTTTCAAATGAAAGAGAAAAAGTGGAAAGTGAAGAAGATGACAATCAACCCAAAGTTATTTTTTCTGATCTGGTACAAATACCTGTTCGTAAGTTAGATGGCCTGATGAATTTAGTGGGAGAATTAATAATTGAGCGGGATAGTTTGATCGCTCGAGGATTAGAAAGTGGCGGAAGCACCTCTGAATATGCTCGTTTGCAACGAATAACTTCTGATCTGCAATATGGTGTAATGGATGTTAGACTGGTGCAGGTAGGGTTTTTATTTAATAAATTTCACCGTGTATTAAGAGATGCAGCTTCCCTTGAGGAAAAAAAAGCAAACCTTATTTTAGAAGGCACAGAAATTGAAATCGACAGAAACATTTTAAAAATCATGAGCGATTCGCTCATTCATTTAATTAGGAATTCTATCGGTCATGGAATTGAAAAACCGGAAGCTCGCAGGCTTGCCGGAAAAAATGAAGTTGGTAGTGTTTATTTAAAAGCGCGAAATGAAAAAGATTCTGTTATAATTGAAATTACTGATGATGGATACGGTATTGACCCAAACGCTATTAAGAAAAAAGCGATTGAAAAAAAAATAATAACTAAAGAATTTGCAGATTCATTAACAAGAGATGAAATTCTTCAGATAATTTTTGAACCTGGCTTTTCGAATGCCGAAAAAATCACGGAAGTTTCCGGGAGAGGAGTTGGAATGGATGTTGTAAAAAGAGCAACTGAATCAATTGGGGGTAAAATTAGTTTAAAAACGGAATTAGGAAAAGGTTCAACTATTACACTTTCTCTCCCATCCTCCATGGCAGTGAAGGGGGCTTTATTATTTGAATTAAACCAGCAAGAATATGCAATACCATTAACCTATACAGAGGCTGTTGTGTCTCTTAAAAAAAATGACCTGCATAAAGTCAGCAGCGGTATTATTGCCAATTATTTAGGGAAAACAATCTCTGTCATTTTTCTGAAAGATTTATTTGCTATGAATTCATTTGATGAATTATACCAGGAAAATGCATTACATAAATCGTATGCAAACTGTAAAGCTGAAAATAAATTAGAAGTAATGGTTGTTTCTTATAACAATAAATATTTTGGTTTAGTGGTTGATAAACTTTTACAACAAAAAGAAATAGTGGAAAAAACGCTTTCAAGGCCAATAGACACGTTGGATCTGTTTAGTGGTGCAACAATATTAGGAAATGGCAGTGTTTGTCTGGTCCTTGATATTGCAGCAATTGCAAATGTATGTTTTAAAGAAAAATTCATTAAAAAGGTATAATATTATGACAATCGAACTTAATCAGGTAGAATTAGATATTACGAAGGAAATCATAAGTATTGGAATAGCAAAAGCTGCTGACTCTTTTTCTTTTTTTATTAAAGGAAAAGTAATGATCAACTTAATGGATCTGAAAGTAAATTTTAAAAATTATTTTCCACTTTCAAGAAAATATCCTACAGATAGAAATTACCTGTTAACAACCGTAATTAAAGGTGAACTGAAAGGAGAATCGTATTTGTTATTTAATGAGCAGGAAGCCGAAAGTATTGTTGATGCTAATTTACCTGATAACATAAAAAATAATCCCGTTGAAAAGGCAAAAATGACAGAAGCATTTTTATTGGAAATTGATAATATTATTACAGCATCAGTGATAACCCAATTTTCAAATATATTTCAACGTAAAATATATGGTGATGTACCCTCTTTAAATATTTTGTTAGGTAATGAGATTAATCAGTTTCTGAGTGCAAATCACAACAAAGATTTAAATGTTATATATTTTAATGCAAGATTTATAACAGAAAATACTGAAATAAATCCTGAATTTATCTGGCTGATGGATGATACATTTTTTGAAGAAGTAAAAAAACTTCTTAGTAATGAAAAAAAGTTGGAATTATTTCAAAAAATAAACAGCACAAATTAATGCTTGAACACAATACAAAAATATTTCCATTTTCAAAAATAATCGCAACAGGAAATCCTAAACGAGAGATTAGCGATGCCGAACTTGATTCGATTACCAATGCCGTAAAAACACGATACGGCATTGATTTTACCAATTATGAAAAGGCATCTTTAAAACGTGGCTTTGCGCGTTTGATACAAAAACAAGGCTTGGGTGATATCATGGGGCTGTGGTCAAAAATAATGAAAGACAAAGATTTTTTGCTTCAATACATTGATGACCTGACAGTGAATTTGACGGAATTATTTAGGAATCCTGAAATATGGATCAAACTAAAAGAAGATATACTGCCAAAATTAAAAACAAATCCAAAATTAGATTTCTGGCATGCCGGCTGCTCTAGTGGTGAAGAAGTTTACACCATGGCGATGGTTTTACAAGATCGGAATTTATTACATAAATCAACTGCTCTTGCAACCGATTTAAGTGCTACCATATTGGAACAGGCAAAAAAAGGAGAATACTCCAATGTTTTAGTTAACAGATATTTAAAGGCATGTAAACAATATTGCCCAAATAGCAAGTTAGAGGATTGGTTTGAAATTGGCGAACACGATTCTAAAATTAAAGAAAAATATAAAAAACACATTCAGTTTTTGCGCCATAATTTAGTGCAGGAACCAATGAATAAAAAATTTGATATTATTTTTTGCCGCAATGTGATGATTTATTTTGATGACGTGTTAAAAATGAAAGTGCTCAAGTTGTTTCATTCGTGTTTAAAAGAAGGTGGTTTTTTTATTATAGGATATTACGATATGCTGCCAATAGAACACCGCAGCCTATTTGAGTTATATGACTCTACAACCAGGATATATAGAAAAAAATAATTTACCTCTCCTGAAAGGATAGAAATCCTGTTGGAGTTTATTGGAAGACCATTGCAATGATAATCAAAAATCAAATGAATGAATCTCTTAAAGGAAGCGATTCGTTGAAGGAAAAGGAAACACTTATTTTTCAAAGAGTAAACAATAAACCCGGTGTTTCACTTACTGGTAATATAAATAGTTCTGTTGCAAAAATAAATTCAAGTATAAAAGCGCAAGAATCATTTAAAGAACTGAATGACTTAAAATATGCTCTCGATAAAGCTGCAATCGTTTTTATTACAAATGTGAAGGGAATAGTAACCTATGTAAATGAGAGATTTTGTGAATTAAGCCTTTACTCCAAAGATGAGTTAATTGGAAAAACACCCAGAATATTAAATTCAGGCTTTCATTCAAAGGATTTTTTTGACGATACCTGGAATACAATAAAAAATGGAAATATATGGCGGGGAGAAATAAAAAATAAAAAAAAGAATGGAGAATTTTATTGGTTAGATACAGTCATTGTTCCGATTTTAGATGAAACAGGTAAACCATATCAATATTTTTCTATTCGGTATGATATCACTGAAAAAAAGAACAAAGCGCTTTTGATCGAAAACGCCTTAAAAGAAAAAGAATTGCTAATTAATGAGATCCATCATCGTGTAAAAAACAATCTACAAATAATTTATAGCTTGATAAATTTCAAAAAAAGTTCATTCTTAGGTTTTTTAAAACAAAACCAAATGCTTGCTGAACTTCAAGGGAAAGTAATTGCGATGTCGCTGGCACATGATGAGATATACAAATCAGATAATTATACCAAAATTAATTTCGAAAATTATGTTACTCGTTTAGAAAACGATCTTTCCCGAAATTATTTACCCCAAAAAGTACATTTTAATATAAAAGGTGAAACAGTATTTATTAATTTAGAATTAGCGATTAATTGTGGAATAATACTAAGTGAAACTATTTCGAATTGCATAAAACATGCATTTTCGCATAAAATTATTCCATCTGTTAATATTTCTTTTAGTAAAAAAAAATCAGTATTTTTAATAAAAATATCTGATAACGGCATCGGATTTCCAGATGATATTATTTCAAAGAAAAGAAGCGGAATGGGTTTGGAATTAATAGAAGGTTTAGCAGCTCAAATGAAAGGGAAAATGGAAATATATAATGAGAATGGTGCCGTATATGAAATAATTATTAATATATGATTTTAAAATAAAATAAGTTTTGGGTGGGATGATAACAATTAAAAAATCTGATGAAAAAATTTTAAATATTCTACCTGAAGGAATTTTAATATTTGAAATTGAATCAAACCAGATTCTTTTTGCAAATGAATATATGTGCAATGTTATTGGCTATTCTCCTGATGATTTCATTCAGTTTTCTCTTTTCGATCTCCATCCTATTGAAACAACTAAAAATACTGTTCATCAATATTCCGAACTTCTGAATAAGGAAATAGATACTGTGAATTTGATTCCGGTTATTTCTAAGGGAAAAAAAATAATTTATTTTGATGTTGCAGGAAAAAAAATAAATTACAAAGAGAAAAAATGTTTCCTTGGAACTTTCAGAAACAGCACTCCAATTTTTGAAAAAAAAGGAAAAATACGTTCGCTTCTTACCAATCTTTCTGACATTAAGAAAGCCTTAGACCAATCGGCAATCATTGCTATTACTGATTCTAATGGGATTATTTTAGAAGCCAATGATAAATTTTGCTCCCTCTCAAAATATTCATTACCCGAATTGGTTGGTCAAAGCCACCGAATTGTAAATTCAGGATTTCATCCTAAAAGTTTTTTTGCTGATTTATGGAAATGTATTTCTTCGGGTAAGGTCTGGAATGGTGAAATTTGTAATAAAGCAAAAGATGGTTCAATATATTGGGTTGACACCACAATAACCCCATTTTTAGATTCTACGGGAAAGCCGGAACAATATATTTCTATCCGATATGATATTACTTCCAGAAAAAGAAGCGAAGAGCAATTAATTATTGCAGAAGGAATTGCTCATATAGGCAGTTTTGATGTTCTGGTGAAAGAAAATAAGCATTTTTGGTCGCAAGAAATGTACAAAATTTTGGAATTTGACCCCAAGACTACTAATGCCTCTGTAGAGAATTTTATCAACTTAATTCATCCTGATGATTTGGAATTAGTTAATCCGGCTAGTAAGGCTGACGGAACCAATACTTTTGATGATACGCTTATTTTTCGTTTAGTAATGAAAAACGGTAGCACCAAATTTATAAAGAGAAACGGCATAACTCAATTCGATACGAATGGCGCTCCTACCAGATTCTTGGGGACATTTCAGGATATTACCGAATCACTGAAAATTGAAAATGAAAAAAAACGAATAAGTGAGCAGCTTAAAGCAGCAGAAAAAATTTCAAATACTGGAAGTTGGGAATTCACCTTAAAAGATAATACTGTTTTTTGGTCTGACGGAATTTATAAAATTCTTGAATTTGATCCTGAAACAGTAAAGCCATCGTTTGAAAAATTCCTCAGCAAAGTTCATCCTGATGATTTGGAGGTTTTGGAGACTTCACACAATAATAAAGCAACTACAAAATTGAAAGATATTTCGGTTATTCGTTTTTTGATGGATGATGGCCGAACTAAAAATATCAAAAGAAACGGTATGGCTTTTTATGATGATCACAACAATTTTGTTAGATCTATTGGAACACTTCAGGACATTACAGTACAGCACGAAATTGAAAACAAACTTATTAAAAGTGAAGAATTATTCCGACTAATAACTGAGAATACCAACGATTGGATCTGCTTAAATAAGTTAGATGGTACTATCATTTATTCATCGCCTTCGTCCATAACAATTACTGGTTATGAGCCGGAAGAATTGATTGGAAAGAACCGTGCGGAATTCTTTCATGCTGAAGATTTTAATCAAGTAAAAAAATATTTATTCAAAAAAGAAACACCTAAAGAATTTTGGAACAAACTGGAGTATCGATTTGTTAAAAAAGATGGAACTATTGTTTGGCTTGAAACTTCAGGAAAAGCTATTCATGATGAACAAGGTAAAGTAATTCAATTTTGTACCGCCACAAGGGATATTAGTGATCGAAAAAGAATTAGAGAACAACTGATAACAGCTGAAAAAATTGCAAAAGTAGGCAGTTTTGAATGTTTGGTTAAAGAGGGAAAGTTTTTTTGGTCCCAGGAAATGTATGAAATATTAGAATTGAATCCTGAGAACACAGAGCCTTCTTTTGAAAAAATCTTAAGTCTTGTTAATTCTGATGATTTAGAGATTGTGAAAATTTCGCACAATAATAAGGAAACGAATAACTTCAATGAGACTATTGTTTTTCGTTTACAAATGAAGAATGGAAGTACTAAATTTATAAGAAGAAACGGGATTGCTCAATTCGATACAAATGGTGCTCCTACACGATTGTTGGGGACATTTCAAGATATTACCGAATTGCACCTTACGCAATTAAAGCTTAGCCAATTAAATAACGATTTAGAAGAGCTGTTAAAAAAACGTACTGAGAATTACCTGGAAGAAAAATGGGAAAGAGTAAATATTGAGAAGAAAAAAAAACAGGTTGACTCAAATTACAAAATGCTGTTTGAACAAATACCATTAGGTGTTCTTGTTCTTAAGTATGATGGATCAAGAAAGGATTTTGTTTTCAAGGATATAAATACCACAGCATGTAAGATGGAACGAACCACCAAAAATGAAATTATAAATAAAACCATTCCGGAATTCTATCCATATTCAAAAAATACTGGAATTTTAAATTTACTCAAAGATGTATATGAAACAGGTAAAACCGTTATAACACCTCCAAGACATTTCAAACATGAGCAAACGGAAGCATGGCGGGAACTTTTTATGTTTAAATTAATTACCAATGAAATTGTTGTTGTTTTTAAAGATGTAACTGAAAAACATTTTGCCGAACAAGCTTTAAAAAATTCATTAGTTGAAAAAGAAATACTTTTAAATGAAGTACACCACAGAGTTAAAAATAATCTTCAGATAATAATTGGATTAATGCAAATGCAAAGTGCGGTATTCAAAGATGTCCCACTTATGAATGATTTTTTATTGCAATCCGGGAACAGGATAAAAGCAATGGGATTGATACATGAAACTATTTATCAAACAGGTCAGTATTCCGGAATCAATATTGTTTCCTACATAAAGTCGTTATACACTTATTTGTGTAATGCAATTGGTAAACCTCAAATTGATTTTAAAATTGAATCGGAGATCAATGAAATTTCAATTAATAATGCCAGCGCTTTTGGAATAGTTTTAAATGAAATAATATCCAATTCATTAAAATATGCCTTTCCTAAGAATGCAAAAGGAGAAATTTCTGTTTCAATAAAACGGAATAAAAAGGAAACAATTTTGATAACAATAAAAGATAACGGTGTTGGCGTAAAATCTATCCAAGAAAATTCAAAAGGACTTGGACTAGAACTAATATTCGGACTCATTAAACAAATAAAGGGAGAAGTAAAAATTGAAACATTTCCATCTTTCAAGTATTCTATTAAAATACCTATCGAAAAAATCATTCAAAATTAATACTAATGGAAACACAATTGAATGTATTAATTGCTGAAGACGAGTTTATTGTTGCAAAAAATATAAAACAGCAAGTGCTGGATCTGGGTCATAATGTTGTTGGTATTGTATCTAATGCAGAAGATGTATTTAAAGTTATTAAAAACTCTAAAGTTGATCTGATATTAATGGATGTGATGTTACAAGGGCCAATTGATGGAATTGAAATTGCCCGAAAGGTAAAAGAAATACAACCTATTTCTTTTCTTTTTATCACCGCTTATTCATCAGAAGATCATGTTAAAAGAGCTCGACTTTTGGAGCCACATGGCTATTTATTAAAACCGTTTACCAATAGGGATCTTTCCATAAACATTGAATTAGCAGCTTATAAACATACCATTGAACAAAAACTTCGGGAAGCAAGATTAGAGTTGGAATCTTTAAATCAACAACTTGAAGAAAAAGTTTCTTTACGTACAGAAAAGTTAAATGAGACAAACCAGTTATTATTGAAAGAAATAAAAAAGAGAAAACAGAATGAAGATAAACTAATTGCAAGTGAAAATAAATATAAAGAATTAACCGAATTTTTACCAATACCGGTTATGGAAACTAATAAAACTTTTAAGATAACTTATGCTAATATTGCAACGTATGAACTTTTTGAAATAAATAAAAGCCAAGATCTTCAACTATTGACAGATCTCTTTCCACAAAGCGAAAATGAACATTTAAAGGAGACAATTGAACAATGTAAAGTCTCTTCAAAAGTTATTGTAACTGAATTTACTGGAAAAAAAACGAATAGTTCTTATCCTCTCTCACTTATTGTCTATTTTACACCTATTCATAGTGATGCCTCTTTTTCAGGTTTAAGAATTGCCTTCCTTGATATTTCGCAACGAGTTTCTATGGAAAGTCAATTGTCTGTTCTGTCGCTTGCTGTAGAGCAAGCTAAAGAATGCATTGTTATTACAGATAAAGAAAGCAAAATTGAATATGTCAATCAAGCTGCCTTAAATGAATATGGTTTTTCGTTTTGTGAAATGATCGGAAAAACGCCACAAGCACTAAAATCAGGGTTTCATGAGGATGCGTTCTTCAAAAAATTATGGGAAACAATTGTTACCGGAAAAACTTTTGATTCGGTTTTTGTAAACAAAAGGAAAAATCAGGAACTTTTTTATGAAGAAAAAACGATTGCTCCCTTAAAAAATAAAAAAGGGGAAATAATTAAATACATTGCTACCGGTAGAAATATTACAGAAAAAATAAAAGCGGAAAAAAAAGCCAATGAGAATCAAAAATTTATTAATTCAATAAATAATTCCGCCCCAATTATTATTTTTATTTTTAACATCGTAGAAGATAAATTGGTTTTTGTAAACAATCAGATATTTTCAATTTTAGGATATTTATCAGAAGAAATTTGTAATTCTACGCTAGCAGAGCTAGTGAATTATTGTGTTGACAATACAAAACATTTTGATATTGAATTTTTGGCGAAAATCAATTTGAAAAAAGGATATGCGGAGGAAATAATTCGTGTAAAACATAAACAATCCGGGCTTAAATGGATGAATATCAGGATTGTTGAGTTCAAATCTGATGAAGCCGGGAATATTATTGAAATAATAGGCTCGGCAACTGATGTTACCGAACAAAAGCAAAATGAACGAAAAATTAATGCGATGATGAGATTAAATCGTATGCAAGACAAAAGAACTCAAAAAATACGTACCCTTTCATTAATTCAGGGACAAGAAGAAGAGAGAAGAAGAATTTCAAGAGATATTCATGACGGTATCGGCCAAATGCTAACTGCTCTGAAATTAAATATTGAAAATTTTGATGAATCAAGTTTTAGTACAAAAAAGGAAAGTGCAAAATATAATCGTGTAAAAGAATTAATACGGGAAACAATTGTCGAGGTCAGGCGAATATCAAATGCATTGGCTCCTCCCGGACTTTATGATTTTGGGCTATACTCCGTTACCAAACAACTGTTGGAGCAATTATCAAAAACGTCCGAAATAAAAATACATTTTGATTCAAACATTCAAAATTTAAGATATTTGCCATTGGTTGAAGTGACGCTTTATCGCATAATACAGGAATCAATAAATAATACATTGAAACATTCCAAAGCCGGTAGCATTGAATTGACTCTTAACCAGGACGATGAGTCATTAAATTTAATAATTTTTGACGATGGTGTTGGTCTGAATTATTCAGATGAAGAAATAAATCAAAATAAATATACCGGAAATGGATTGAAAAATATAAAAGAAAGAGCAATCTTTATTGGCGCCAAACTCAATATAATTTCTAAACCCAATGAAGGTTGTATCATTAATTTAAGTATTCCTGTTAAAAATTGTACCAGATGATAAAAATTGTAATTGCTGATGATCACCGAATAGTTCGTGATGGACTTAAATCATTATTGTCAGATGAAAAAGACATCCTCATTATTGGCGAAGCTGCTAATGGTGAAGAGGCATTAAACAAAACACATGAATTAAAGCCGGATATTCTTATGGCAGATATTTCTATGCCCGGAATGAATGGAATTGAAATGACAAGGATCCTTTGCAAAGAAGATTCTAAAACAAAGGTTCTCATCGTTTCCATGCATGATAATGAAGACTATATTAATCAAGCTCTGGAAGCAGGAGCATCAGGTTATCTGCTGAAGGACTCGAGCAAGGAAGAATTGTTAAAGGCTATAAAAGCCGTTCAAAATGGAGAAACCTATTGCAGCGGTGATGTTTCAAAAATCTTATTAAATAAATTTTTGGTTTCCTCCCGTTCCAAAAAATTAAAAACTGAGTCGGAAGATAGGCTGGAATTAACAAAAAGAGAAAAGGAAATACTCAAACTGATTTCGGATGGACTAAGCAATAAAGAAATTGCAAACCTGCTTTTTGTGAGCACCCGGACTATTGATACACATCGTTATAACGTGATGCAAAAATTAAATGTAAAAAATGGCGCTGAGTTGGTCCGGATAGCATTTAAATTAAATTTAATCAACTAAAAGACTGTTTAAGTTTTATCCAAAATGTATTATATGTCATTTCTCCCTTTGGTGAAAATGACAGAATGGTTAAAAATATCCATAATCAGATTATTTTATCAAAATTTAAACAGACTCTGAAATAAATTCGATTAATCTTTTTTTTGCTGTTATACCGGATTTCTCAAATTTGGATAACTAATTGTTTTCCATCCTGCACAGCTTATTTGAATATTAACACATAAATTCCCATCAGGAGTAAGTGTTTTACACAGAAAAATACGCGAAAAAACAAAAATAATTATGACCCAAGTCAGTTTTTAAGTGTTTCCCCTTTTTTAGTTTTACCCTTGGATAAATTAAGCTTTCAAAAATAAAATTCGTATCAAAAGAGTACGTTTTATGCGTTTTCAAAATTATCTTTTTGTAATTATTTTTTAGTTTTAAAAGAAATGTCGCTATCTAATTAGATTAAGAGCCAAGCGAACATATTAGCAACTATTTATAAACTTAAACTAGCAAAAAATGAATGCAGCATCTTTCGATTTTACCGCAGCCAGATTTAAACATTTAAACTGGAAATTCAGACTCAGGGCTTTCCTTGATGGTAAGGAAACAATTACTATGGAGCAGGCCGTTTCACATCGTGATTGCGACCTTGGTAAATGGCTCTATGAAACAGGTATTGAAAAATATAAAAAGTATAATGAAATGCATGAATTGGAAAAAATTCATGAATCACTTCATTCTTTGATTAAAAAAATTGTTGATCTGAAACGAAAGGACGAAAATGACCAGGCAGAAGAAGAATTCAAAAAAGTTGAAGGGATTTCGAAAAACATCATTGGGTTATTAGATATAATAGAAAAAAAATCAATTAGCAATTAGTTTGTCTGCTGAAAAAAATGCTTTAGTAAATTTTCAGTATAACATAATTTCAAAATATATTTTTACCATTAACTACTTCAAATCGCTTTCATTAAAATTTCAATACCATGAACTTAACAAGCAAAATATGGAATTTTCTCTATAGAGGAATTTCCGTTCGTAAGAAAATTCTCGTTTCCTTTTTTTGGCTCTCTATTATGCTTCCAATTACATTTACCTGGAATGTTTATTATCAAAGCCATCGAAAAACAGATGCCTTGTCCATAGATATTGCAGGACGTACCCGAATGTACACTGAAAAAGTATTGTTAAATGCTTATGTTTCACTGAACGATGATGAAATTACAAGCAAAAAGGCTAAAGAAGATCTGCAAAGATCAATAGATGAACTGGGAACATATTATGAAATATTAAAAAATGGAGGCAATGATCCCCTGCCTGAGAATATTAATGTTTATATTGAAAAAATTGATGATGCAAAAATTGTTTTTCTTCTGAAAGAAATTGAGCCTGTATTTTTAAGGTATAAAAGTTTTATTGATATTTTAATTAAAGAACCAAAATATATTGAACAAACCGGAATTGATACAAATTTGGATGCTACACAACCGGAAATACCTGCTAATATTAAATCAGAAAAAGTCCTTAATCCGAAAATCAAACAAGCTATTTTAGAATTGGATCACTATTCTGCAGAAAATGAATTACTTGCCGATAACCAAAAACTGGTAAGTCTTTATGTAAAAGATCTGGAAAATAAAGACCGTTTATTCCTCATTTATTTTAGCATCTTTTTCATTTTTAACATAGTAATTATCTTATTTAATATGGGGCTGATATTCATATACATTGTTAAGCCGATCGATGAAATTTCAAAAGCAGCTGATCAGATAGCCTCTGGTGATATCAATACAAAAATATGGTATGATATCAACGATGAATTAGGTAAGGTCGTAGGTTCAATTAATACCCTTACAGGTAATCTCCGTAAAACAACTGAATTTATTACAAGGATCGGTAAAGGAGAGTTTGATGCCGAATACAATGTAAAAACTGTTGAAGGATTGGAAGATAAAGATAATCTTGGTTTCGCACTGGTTAATATGCGTAATCAATTAAAGGTTATTTCAGAGGAAGATAGAAAACGTAATTGGGTAACGGAAGGATTGGCAAAGTTTGGGGAACTTCTCCGTAAAGGGTCGGATGACGTTGAAACGCTGTCTTATGACATCATTTATAATCTTGTAAAATATCTGGATGCCAACCAGGGTAGTATTTTTATTGTTACAGAAATAGAAAAAAATAAGGAAGCACTTGAATTAAAAGCTTGTTATGCATGGGACAGAAAAAAATTCAAAAATATGAGAATTAATTTGGGAGAAGGATTGGTAGGACAAGCATGGCAAGAAAATGAAACAATTTATCTTTCGGATTTCCCGGATAATTATATTGAAATAACATCCGGACTTGGAAAAGCGAATCCTAAAAATCTGCTGATAGTTCCATTGAAACTAAATGATAAAACATATGGAATAATTGAGATTGCTTCTTTCAAAGAGTTTCAGCAATATCAACGGGAGTTTATTGAAAAAATCGGAGAAAGTATTGCTTCAACAATTTCCAGCGTAAAAATAAATTCACAAACTAAAAAACTATTAGAGGAAACTCAGCAACAGTCGGAGGAAATGCGTGCCCAAGAAGAAGAAATGCGCCAAAATATGGAAGAAATGCAGGCTACTCAAGAAGAAATGACCCGCAAGGAATTGGAAACAAAAAAAATAATAATGGAATTGAAAAAGAAAGAAGAGGAGGCAAGATCACAAATGGAAGAATTTCGTCAGAGCTTTGAAGAAGCAAAAATGCAATTAGAAAAAAATCAAAAATAAAAAATTGAGGTATTGTTTACAAATGAGCTCATTAAATATTCATACTCCTGTTTTAGAAGGAGAGCTTTATAAATAGAATAATTTTAAAAATGTCAGAAGAAATAGATATTAAATCAATCAGAAATATAGTTGCTGCTGTAAAGGACACCTATAATTTTGATTTTGGAAATTATGCTATAACATCCTTTAAAAGAAGAATTGAAAGGGTTTTAAGCGTTTTTAATTGTAAAAATGTGGATGAGTTAATTGAAAAGATCAAAGAAGATAAAATATTTTTTGAATCTTTTTTAAAAGAAATTACGGTGAATACTACAGAAATGTTCCGTGATCCATCCTTTTGGCGTAAGCTTAGAGAAGACGTTTTACCACTTATTGCTACGCATCAAAATATCAGGATATGGCATGCAGCCTGTTCATCAGGAGAGGAAGTGTATTCTATGGCAATTTTATTAAAAGAAATGGATCTGCTGGACAGAACTCAAATTATCGCAACAGACATTAACCAGGACGTTATAAGTATTGCGAAAAAAGGAATTTACGCCATCAGAAACATGGAGTTAAATCAAAGTAATTACGAACGATTTGCCGGAAAAGGAATGTTAAGTGATTATTTTTCTGAAAATGATGGTTTTGCATGTATGGATAGATCATTAATTGCAAACGTTAATTTTAGAACCCATGATCTTGTTTTAGGAAGTTCATTTTCAAAATTTGATTTGATCTTATGTAGAAACGTGTTGATTTATTTTAATATGACACTTCAGGATCGTGTTGTGGAGCTATTTAGCAACAGTCTTTTTAAAAATAGTTTTTTGGCTGTTGGATCAAAAGAAACAATTGCCTGGTGTAAAAGCATTGATAAATTCTCAACCTTTTCAATTGAAGAAAAAATATATCAGAAAATAAAAGAGTAATTCAATTGAGAATTTATTATTCACAAATTAGAATTTAAGAGTTTAGATTTAATGGGGAGGCTTGAAATAAATAATTATAAAGCGATTGTCATTGGTGGTTCTGCAGGTAGTTTTCCTGTTGTTACCGATATTTTAGCGAATCTGCCAAAAGGATTAAACATCCCAATAATATTATGTTTACACAGGTTAAAGCATATACGGCATGGATTTATTGAAGCACTGAATTTAAAATCAAAATATCCCGTGCAGGAACCGGAAGATAAGGAACGTATTCACCCGGGTAAAATTTATCTGGCACCATCAAATTATCATTTGTATGTTGAACTCGGTTATACTTTCGCCTTATCAACTGATGATATGGTAAATTATTCGCGCCCTTCCATCGATCTGACCTTTGAAACAGCTTCGTACGTTTACAAAGACAAGTTAATTGGTATCATTTTATCCGGAGCCAATAGTGATGGAGCTGAAGGGATAAAAAGAATTAAAGAAAGAGGTGGATTAACAATTGTACAGGACCCTAAAGAAGCAAGCATAACAGCAATGCCGGATGCTGCACTAAAAAAAACAGAAATTGATCTGGTGCTGAGTACGAAAGAAATTATTAATTTTTTAAACAGATAAATGGCTGATCTGAAAAAATATAAGAAAAATTATGTTGTGCTTTTTGTCATCATTCTATTGGCATTTTTATTCATTTTTATAAATCTTGCTACTATCAATACTACTTACAAAGATGTTTCGAGAGAAATTAATCTGTTGTATTTTTTTAATAGTGTCCTGATAATTTCATTTTCCTTGTTCTATTTTATTTTTATTGGATTGAAAAGGAAAGAAATTCAAGTAGTTCAGAGCAATATGAATGATACTAGTTCCCCAATTTCTGATAAGGAAGAGGTAATTAAAGAACGGAATGAAATTTATGAAAATGAACTAAAAAATAAATTGAGTCATTTAGAAAACACCCTTTCATCTGAGAAAACAAAAGAAAAGATGTTGGAAGCTTTCTTGAATATTCTTGTACAAAAAACTGATTCTGTTCAGGCAGCACTGTTCCTGACAGCTGAAAAAGAAGATAAAAAAATATTACGATTTAGCCACGGATATGCTTTTTATGTTCCGGAAGATGATCTTCTTGAATTTCAATTTGGAGAAGGCTTGAGCGGACAAGTTGCCATCGATAAAAAATTAATAAACCTTTATGAGATAAAAGTTGATCGCATGCCGGTGTATTCAGGTATGGGTAGCTCTGTTCCTCAAAACCTGCTGATTTGTCCATTGCTAAATAATAATGTAACGCTTGGAGTTGTTGAATTAGCATCGTTCAGAAAATATGAATTACAAGATGAACAATTTATTGAAAAAGCATCATCGTTAGTAGGCAGCCTTTTAGGAAAAACGACAAATACAATTTAAGTTGGGAGAAAAAAAATGAATAAAGATAAAAATTCAGTTGATTTATTTTTACTACTCGGATTTATTGGAGCTTGCCTCGGTATTCTATTTCCGGTCACATCCCTTTTACTGAGTTTCTTTTTTACTTTCAAATTCTTTTCTGCATTAGAGGGTTCTGTATTTAAAATCTTAATTGATCTTCATGCTTCAGGTTTCTATCAAATTATTGTTGATTGTACACCCTTCCTTTTCTTGTTTCTGGTGTTTTATGGTTGGAAATTTGTAAGAAAAAGTATTGACGAATCTCATACAGATTTCAGGACAATAAACAAATTCGATTTTATTTTAACCGGGCCTGTCAAAAAATTTATGGGGATTTCATTGGCAGTAGGATTGATTCCCTTCTTAACATTTATTATTATTTCCTTTTTCAAAGAGGATAATCTTGTAAATAAATCAAAAGGTATTTACATGATTATTTTAATATTGATTGCACTTACTGCAATAATCTACGCTATTATTTTTTCTTTAGTATATCTTCAAAATATTCAACTGAAAACATATTTAAACCGGACTATGAATTACAAAAGACTCTTGCTTGCCGGTATCGCTTCTTTTCTGATTGGTTGGATCATTCCGGTGGTTTTATGGGCAATTGATATTTCCCAATCTTATTTACCTTTTAATTTCGAAAGTATTGGGCATATTCATTCGCTTAATAATTTGCATTGGCTATTCGATATAACTCCTTTCGCGATAGGTAATATTGTTTTAGTTGGGGGGCTACTGTTGAATAATTCATATAGTATTTTGAAAAGTCAACTTATCGCCCGGGAAGAAAGTATTGATAATGTGAGAATATTTGCAGAACAGATCGGGGAGGGTAATCTTGATTCTGAAATAAAATTAGCAGAAGGTGATGAAAATCTGACGAATGCGATCATCAGAATGCGGGACAATCTCAGGAAATCCGATGAAGAAGAAAAAGACAGGCAATGGAGTGTTGAAGGACTTGCAAACCTTGGAGAAGTTCTGAGGGCTTATTCAAATAAAGAAGAACTTTCTTATCATGTCCTGATCTTTTTAATTCGCAAGATCAGGGCTATTCAGGGTGCATTTTATATTACAGAACTGGATCAGGATGAGAAAGCCACAATAAAGATGGTTGCTTGTTATTCTTACGACAGAAAAAAATTTGTAAGCAAAACGTTTAAGTTTGGTGAAGGGCTTGTCGGGCAAGCGGCTCTGGAAAAAGAATACATTTACCGTACTGAAATACCTGCTGATTACGCCACATTTACTTCCGGCTTACTTGGCGATAAAAAACCGAAGAGCTTGTTTATTCTTCCACTCATCTCCAATGAAAAATTATTCGGGTTGATCGAATTTGCTTCATTAAATTCCTTTGAACCTCTTGAAATTAGTTTTCTGAAAGAAGTAAGTCTTGTTATTGCTCAGACAATTTTTAATTTGAATGTTAATGAACAAACAAGTAAGTTGCTTGATGATGTTAATAAAAGTCATAAACTGATGCAAGGACTTCTGGAAAATGCTTCTGAAGTAATTACAATTTATGAAAAAGATGGTACTGCGCGTTATGTCAGTCCTTCTATTGAAAATATTTTTGGATATTCCACCGATGAAATTATAGGTCGGAGCGGAAGAAAATTAATTCATCCGAAAGGAAGGGATACCTTCGATAAGTTACTAGCTGATCTTTTAGAGTTTCCTTCACAAACATTTGAAGCCCAATTTAGCTATACTAAGAAAAACGGAGCACGGATTTGGACAGAAACTACCGGAAAGAATATGTTGAATGATCCCGCTATCCAAGGATTAGTGCTTAACACAAGGGATATTACGATGCGCAGGAAAGCAGAGAAAGAAGAAAAAAAACGTGGACAGATGCAAGCGCTTTCTGAAAACAGTATTGATTTAATTATGCGTCTGGATACCAATGGGCAATTATATTATGCTAATCCTGTAATTGAAAGATTTTTCGGAAAAAATCCGGAATATTTTCTTCATAAAGATATCAGAACAACCGGATTGGCTGATTCTTTTGTTGATCTGATTTCAGAAATAATTCTGGAAGTTTCTGAGACAAGAAAAAATTCCCATTTCGAAACAACTTATATTACCGGTGATGGAAAAAAAGTTTTGAATATTAATGCCATCCCTGAGTTTAATGAAGATAATAATGTGGAAACAATTTTATTTGTTGCTCATGATATTACGGAAGCAAAACTCATTGAACAACAGATTCAGGTAGCTCATAAAAAGATTACCGAAAGTATAAACTATGCACATAGAATTCAACGTTCAATTTTACCAACAATAACTACAATTAAGTCAATATTTCCTGAATCCTTTATGATGTATTTACCAAAGGATATTGTCAGTGGGGATTTTCCATGGATAAAAGAAAAAGGAGACTATACTTATCTTGCCGCTGTGGATTGCACTGGTCATGGAGTTCCTGGAGCTTTGATGTCATTTATTGGTTATTTTATTCTGAATGAGATCACCGTACATGAGGAGATTTTAGACACAGGAATAATATTAGACAGACTTCACAAAGGAGTGCAACAAACATTAAAACAGGATTCAAACGATAGCGATTCTAAAGATGGAATGGACATTGCATTTTGCAGGTTTAATACAAAAAAGAAGGAGTTGCAATTCTCCGGTGCACATCGGCCGCTTTATTATGTGCATGATAATTTACTAACTGAAATTAAAGCCGATAAATATCCTATTGGTGGTATGCAATACAAGACACGTAAAGAATTCGTTACACATACCATAAATTATTCAGAAAATGATTCTGTCTTTTTCTTTACGGATGGTTTACCTGACCAGTTTAATGTGGAAGGTCATAAATTTATGAGCAGACAGGTAAAAGAGATCATTGAAAATAATCAGGATAAAAGTTTTGAGCATTTAAGCTGGTTAATGGAAACTACGTTTGAAAAATGGAAAGGTGATCATAAGCAAATGGATGATGTGCTTTTAATAGGAATAAAATTTTAATGATCTATTCTCATTATAAAGTCCTAAAAAATTTTTAAGTTTATACACAGCATAGAGAACTAAGTAAATTAAAATATTAATAAATGAGTTCCGAATCCCTTAAGTCAGAAAGCCATTCTATGAAGTTTGTTTATAATTTTCATAAACAAATGAGAGAAAAAAATCTTAATCTCATCTATGAAGGGGCTTTTACACAAGAAATTACAAAAGCTGTTCTGACAATGGCAGAGCGGAAAATGGATGAGATACATGAAGAACCGAATGTAAAAAAGAAAGTATTCAATATTATGGTCGAATGTTTACAAAACATTTGTAAGCATGGATCCGAATCAGGAACAAATGAAGGGAAAAGCGAGGGAATTAGTTGGGGAATAATTATGGTTGGGCAGCAAGACAATTCTTATTTTGTGACCACAGGAAATTATATTAATAACAATTCTGTGGAAGGGTTAAAATCGAAATTATTAGAAATTAATACCTTAGATAAAGAGGGCTTAAAAGAGCTATATAAATTAATTATAAAAACAGTAGATCTTTCCCCAAAAGGTGGAGCCGGCTTAGGGTTAGTTGATATTGCAAGGAAATCCGGAACCAAATTAGAATATGATTTTGAAAAAATAAATGATTTTTACTCTTTTTATTCTTTGCTGATACGTATTCCAAGAATAATTGAATAATTTGTAATGATCTTAATCAACAAAAAAGGAAGTCATAAATTTAGCCGGTACAGAAGACACTCCAAAAATCATCCTTGATCAGGTACAAAAAATTTAAGAAATTTCAGGATGATCATTGCCTGAAGATGCTCTTGAATTCTATGCTCCTGTTATTAGATGGGTTGGATGATTTTGCCGGAGAAAAACCGCGAGAATTGGAAATCTACATTAAACTCGAATATTTTAATACAGCATCATCAAAATTGATCTTGGATATTTTTAGTAAATGGAAAGTCTGAATGAAAATGCCATACATGTTTCCATAAAATGGTTTTATGCAAAAGACGATACTGGTAAATTTAAGCAGTTAAAATAATTTCAAAACATAACCAATATCTCACCCCTCCAGATTAAAATAACCACACCGGCAATCGCTATTAATGCCCCTAAAACAGATTTAAGCAATATTTTTTCTTTATAAATGATATAGGAAAGTGGCAAAGCAAAGATAGGTACCAACGAAAAAATAGTTTGTGCTACCGATGGTTTATTATGCAATAAAGAAATGGCGTACATCGAAAAACTAACCCCAATCACCGGTCCGAAAATAGTTCCCAACAGGGTATAAATATTCCCATTGTTTTTATTGGTAAATACAGGTTGTAACAGTTGATTTAATTGCCCTCTGGAAATGGTGATCGCATATATTAGTACTGTTGCTGAAACCATTCGTATCCATGTTGCCTGAAAAAATGGCAAATCAAAATTATTCTGCTTATAGGTAAATCCTTTATTGGCAAGCACTACACCAACACCCTGGCAAATGGCTGCCAATACCCCAAATAAAATACCTCTTTCGATTTTACCATGTCCATGGTCTTTCATTTTTGATTTTTCTTTTTTGCTTAATGTCATCCAGATAACTCCTCCAATAGTAACCAGAATGCCGAAGATCCCAATAAAATTAATGCGTTCGCCTACTAAAAAATAGGCCGACAGTAATGCTGAAGTGGGAGCGAGGGTTGAAAAAATACTTCCTATGCGCGGACCTAAAATGGCATAAGATGTAAAACTAAAATAATCACCCAAAGCAAGACCAACAATCCCCGATAAACCAAACCATAACCAATGTTGAGGCAATGGGGATGTAAATAATTGCAGAAAAGAAACAGGAAGAAAAAAAATGGTGATTAAGGTCAGGAAAAAAACTGCAAGTACTAATCGAAAGTGGTTAACAGTATTCGGACCCGATCTACGTGCTGCCTCTGTAAATGGAAATATACAAATGCTCCACGATAAAGTAGTGCCAAATGCAATGAGTTCACCAAAATAAGCAAATCCGGAAGACATAGGTTACAAATATATTTATTAAAAGAGCTTCAAAAAGGAAAGATGTTAAACAATAGACCTTCCATTCACATCAGTAGTCAAAATCTCTGTCATGTGATCCAGGAATGGCCGCATAGCGCGAAAGGTATCGTTCACCTGTTTTATGAACGTACTACTCAATACTTCTTTATCAGTAAACTTTTTGATAAGAATATATTGTTTGTACCGCAGCAGATCTATTGCCGGCGAATCGGCATCAAACCCTTTGGGTGTTGTTTTTACTCGTTCACCTTTTAACGTACCAAAGGTTTTTATAAAATTTTTATTTTTTAAGATTTTACGAAATGATTCAGCATCATAAGCAAATTCATCACGTATGCGTTTTAGATCTTGTGGCTCCGGACCCCAGAAACCACCTGCAACAAAGCTATTGCCGGGCTCAACATGAAAATAATAACCTCCTCTGCGTTTTTTTGTTGCACGTTTAAAGCTGCCGCTCCAATTTGTTTTATAAGGAGTTTTTTCTTTCGAAAAACGGGTATCACGGTAAATACGATGTAAACTTTTTTTTCCGGATATTGTTTCGATGACATCATGTTTGTTCATTTCTGATAGCAATGCATCAGCAAAGCCAATAATATCAGTATGTTCTTTGATGTATCTTTCTTTATGTGAATTGAACCACTCCCTGTTATTATTTTTTTTTACCAGTTTTAGAAATTCAAGATTCGAAGGTTGGATTTTTGCTTTACTCATTTTATTTTTTCATTTACTTATTTCATTACATTTTTAAGGTGTCGGAATAGGCGACACCTTAATTTATTTACAAAACATTTATTAAAATCTGACAAAGGAAGAAGTACCATTTGCACTGCCTATCAATCTTTCATAATTACAATTTTTTTTGAAACTGTTCTGTTTTCAGATAAAATAAATTTTGCGAAATAAATACCATTATTCAACTGGCTGATGTCAATTGATTCTTCTGATTTAATGATTGTTTTAATAAAAACAATTTTTCCATTGATGTCAAAAAGAGTCATGCTTTTTACAGAAGAGGAAGTAACGATTTTAACCATGCTGTTTGCAGGATTTGGCTGAATACTGATTGTAGTACTGAAATCATTTATTTTAGGTATTCCTAATACAATGGAAGAATTACATTCAATTCCATTTTTTTTGAAATAAACTATTTTGCTACCTTTAGAATAAGGAGGGAATATGCTTGGCATTCCAACAGAAAAATATTCGGTATGATTATAAATACCAAGTCCAGGAACATACGTTGTATTTATATCAGGTAATGGTCCGTTGGTATCAATAGGCCCCCAACAGTTTTCATTCGCACAATAACCTACATAGTTTTTGGGACTTGTTTTGAATGTCCATAAATTGAATCCGCAATAATCTACCTTAGATAAACTGTTTGTATTGCCATCAAAGAATTCAAACGGAATATGAGCGATGGTATCGAATCGGTAAAATTTAAGTGTTACCGTATCATTCATGGCTGTTGTGGAATCGGTATTGAAAAAATACCGTTGCGCTTTATAAATAAGAGTATCCGCTGTGGTTATCCTGTTAAAGAATGTATATTTTGTATATTTATCATAGTTTTGAGAGGGAGGTCCCCAGCCCATATTAGAATAATAATCGTAATACTGAATTTCATCACCTGGTTGATAATCATAAAGCATTTCAGTGCTAAGTATATTGATACCACCGGTAGGTGAAACATTTCCAACCAGGTAAAGCGATTTTTCCAGTTGTGGAAACGAATCAACTTGCAAAAACTGAACGAGGCCCCAGTTTTTTGACGCAATAATTTCTTTCCCATTCAAGACAGAATTAATAATATTGCCTGTAAGGTTGGTATGAAGTATTTTATAAAACTTCGCAGAATCAATATTGTTCAAAACTGTAAGGGTATCCATCTTTTCATAAATAAGGCTGAACTTTTGTGTGTTATCCTTGTAAAACAACGAGGTATCACCAACATTACTGTTAAAATTGAATTTTAAAGTATCGTTGGATCTATTAAAAAAATGGTAAATACCATTATTGCTAAATTTTATGTTTGCACCGATCCATACGGGAGCATCTTGTTTAGTACATTGAGGACCACCCCACCATGGGCAGTTACTATTTACCATTGTATCTCTTAAGGTAAAAAAATTGTAATAAACAGAATCTGTTCCTGAGATTTTTACAGAGTCAAATTCAAGACTATAAGTTGTATTAGGGGTAGGGTAGGTGGTAAATATTTTTTTGGAGGTACAGTTAAATAATTTGTAATTCTGTCCGAAAGACAAGCTGACTAAAAGAGTTAATAAAAATGTAAATGTGTTTTTCATTGTTTAATTTTTTATTAATTTTTAGGAACGGCCAACATCAAATGTAAGAAATAAACGAGCTTATTTCTGTGTGAATTTTTTATTTTACTTTGAAACATTCATAAAAATCCCCCTTACTAACAATGTTTTAAGTAACATTTTTAATTAAATTTCCGTTCAACAATCAAAAAATCGTCATGCAAAAGCTTAGCTATAATTGGTTTACCGAAAAACAGGTTGACTTTGAATATAAAAAATACATACTTCTTGCTTATTTTCAGGAAGTGAAACACGATTTTGATTTTGTTAAATTATATCCTGTTCTATCCGATCTTATCACTCAATACCGAAACACCCTGGCTTTTGTAGAAAACAAAAATCGTATTCAGAATTTATTCCCTCAAAAAGTAATCGGTATTGATTCGGAACAACTGCACTTGCAATACGAGCAATTAATACAAGATGATAAGTTGATGCTGGAAATTGAAACGATCATCAATTATTCGCTGCCGAAATTTGAATATTATCTGGAAGAAGGAAAAAAGATCTATGATTTTATAAATGAACATTTAAAAATATTTCCTGTAGGAGTAATTCCTTTACACATTCAGGAAGGATATTTATTACTAAAAGATACGTCTGAAAATAATGTAAAAGCATACCAATATGCCATTAAACTATCTAATACTCCTGATGAGAATTATGGATCCGTTGCTACTGATTTTGTGGAAGAATACCGTTGCACTTTTAGTAATACTTTTGAAAATATAAAATTGCATCTCATAAAACAGTATAAAAACTTGCCAAATCCGGCAACCTATGCAATTGATACAGATATTAACATTCCTTTACAGGAAACTTACTTACCTATTGCTAAGCGTATTCTTGTGAAATATATTTCTCAGTGTTAAGATGATATTAATTAATTAAGGTGCCGCAAATTGCAACACCTTAATTTATTTTTATACTTTATTTATGACCACTACCATTTTTCAGCTTTTTCCATTTCAGGAATTGCACCCATTTGTTTCATCATATCATATGTATCCAGTTCATCCCATTCTTCTACTATCTTGCCTTTTACAATATGCTGTAAGGATAGCCCTGAGGTTTTAATTTTTTTTCCGCTGGCAGGCATTCCCTGAAACTCACCTTTATTGGTGCCTTGATAGATAACTCTTGTTACCACGTAATCGCCTTCTGCAATTTGGTTTTCGATAGTAACTTTAGCATCCGGGAATGCTGTATTATATTCGTCATTCATTTTCAAAGAATCCGCGTAACTCATTGGATTTTTATTCCCCGGGAAATGCATTTTGAATTTTTTTTTATCTACAATTTTTTCAAATAAATTGTAATCTCCTTTTGTTAATGCTTCGAACGATTGACGAGCAATTTTTTTGTTGACATCAAGTGTTTTGGTTTCCATTTTTTTATTTTTTTTTATTTTCCCTCTTGATTTAATTATGCATGGAGCGGGGAATTAACTCCAATGATAATATGTATGCTGAATTAAAATTTTTCTCTTATTAAGCTATAAGTGCTTTTGTCCCATTTTATAGTTAACAGTTAACTTAAGTTTTCTTTGAGTTTATTTTCTACAATTTCATATTTTTTTAATACTTGTTTCAAATGAACTACAGCTTCAGTAGAAAGCTCTCCTTTTACGTTATATACCACCAAACGTACTGATGAAATCAAAGCTTGCAATTCCCATTCGGTTAATGGAAGATAGAAAGTACGGGTATGTTCTTTTTCAATTTGCATGCCCTGTTTATTTTGAAATATTTCGATCGATCATCAATAAAAATTTTAAAGTTTTTTCTTATTTAATGAAAACGATGACAAAATTAAAGCAGTTAATGATGTTTTTTAAGGATCATGGTCACAGGATAACGTAATATATATCACTGATCTTTTTGAATCAAACCAAGGTCATGTTTGTGAAGTATATTTCCTTGATTTTTAAATTCTAAAAAAAACATTTCCATTCTCCGTATTATTTTCAGTTTTTTCTTCTGGTTCTTCTTTCCTTTCATCATTCATGTAATAGCTAAGCGCACCACTCGGACATTTATTTACCTGATCTATGATTTTTTGTGTTGTAGCACCATAGGGGTTTATCCAAGGTCTTTTCTGGGGAGCAAAAACTTCCGGCAATCCAGTAAAGCAATAGGTTGCAATAGTACATAAACCCGGTTCCCAAACGATGGTAACTTCACCATTACTATATTTCTTTCTGATACGTTTCATTTTTTTTGATAAAAAACTATTATTTATTCATTTTTTAATTAACAGGCAATTTCGTTTCCTCAAATCTTCTTTTCCTAGTTTTAATTTTTTGAGAAACCCAATCCGGCCAGCTGGATTCTTTTTCAGCATCATATATTCTTATTTGTTGATTTTCTTTATTTTTTAAAAGTTCTTCTGTGCTGGAATTTAAAATGCTTGCTGCTGCTGCAACTCCTGAATATGCTGTTCCGCTTACACCGTGAGATAAAGTGCTGGCTCCGCATAAGTAAAGATTTTTTATTTCAGATTTATTTTTAAAAGTGAAGATTCCAATTTGATCAAATGTTTTTTCCGTTCCATATACATTTCCATCAGTTGAGTTAATAAAAAACTGATTGGTTTTTGGTGTTCCTAATTCCGCCTGGACAACATGTTGTTTGGCACCGGGAATTATTTTTTCTACATTGTTCAAAAATTTATTGATGATTTTTTTCTTTCCGATTTCATATGCTTCTGTATGATACTTACTTTTGTTGTCAAATTCTTTAAAGCTCTCATTTTCAATAAAGGCAATAACTTCCAGATTATGATACCTGCCATTAAAACAAGTGGGATCTTTAAGTGTTGTACAACTAATAAAAATGCCGGGGAATTCTTCTCCTTCAAACAAATCACTTTCTTTTAACTCATAATAGATAGCATCAATATTTTCATTTTTTAGGAACCACATATTTCCCGAATCAATACCCGCTTTTTTTACATCCATATCTAAGGTTAAAAAAAGAATTAAGGAGGTAACTGAATATTTTGTTTTCGAAAGCTTCTTTAACAATTTTGAACTGAGGTTTTCTTTACCAACCAAATTCAAATACGTAACCGAAGGATCAGCATTCGAAATGACTCTCTTTGAAAATAGCCGTGTTCCATCTTCCAGTTCAACACCGAATGCTTGTTTATTTTCTATTAAAATTTTTTTAACTTTATTTTTTACTCTCAATTCACCCCCATGTTTTTTAAAGGTATTTGCCATTCCTTTTACAATACCTGCACCTCCCCCCATTGGGTAAAACCCTCTCTGTACATAATAATTCATTAATACACAATGAAAAGGAAAACTGGCCTTAAATGGGGGTAATCCATAATCACCTGATTGAATACATAGAACGCCCTTTAATACAGGATCCTTTATGTAACGATCAATTACTTTTTTTACGCTGAACAAACTATATTGAAGAAGATGAGGTATCCGAAATGGAATTGTTAGATAATCCAAAAAAGTTTTCATTTGTTGTAGTAACTGAATTTGATGATTTACTTTTTCTGTTAACTCCAGATATTTTTTTAATTTGTTTTGTTCTTCCGGAAATAGTTTTGCAAGATGTTCATATAGATTATTTGACCCTGCAGGAATTTCTATTCTTTTATTTCCAAACAGACAATGTTCAAAGCCATTTTTATTCATGCGGAAAAAGACAAGATCATTTGCAATGCCTAGTCCCTTAAATAAATTATTTGTTGATTGTCCTTCCTCCAAAAGACCTAAATAATGCACCCCCGGACTGAAACGTTGCCCGTTTAACTGAAAGCTATGACACCAACCTCCGGGAACATAATGCTGCTCTAACACCAGTACTTTTTGTCCGGCTCGCGATAAACAAATTGCGGAAGCAAGACCTCCGGATCCGGAACCTATTACTATCGTATCAAATTCTTCCATAATTTACAATAAAAACCCGAATTTATTTTAGGAGTTAAAAGTTTTATTCCCAAAATGATAATTTTTGAGAACAAGCCTTAATGGGCATACTCATTTGTTTGTGCATTTACTTTAATCTCAAAAAAATTGGTCACTCCAATTTTCAAATATCCCAACTGAGTGCGTTTTCAAAAATGATATGAATCAATCTTTTGTTTGATGCATATCAACCATCAAATTCAGATCCTTTAAAAAATGACTGAATCTTAACTGGTAACCCCAACGATAAATTTTTAGCATCCTTTTCAACCTTAAAAAAAGGGATGCGATATATCACTGCTCTTCTTGATTAAAGTCTCTCCTATTTGTTATTATAGAAACTAATTTTGTGATCGTAAAAATCAAATTAATTTCAATAAATCTTTAAAATCATGAAAAAATTAATTGCAGTAGCAGTACCAATCCTTAGTGGAAAAACAGAACAATGGAAAAAATTTACTTCTGAGTTAAATGGACGTTATAAAAAAGAATATAACGAATCAAGAAAAACCTTAGGAGTACATGAAAGAACATTTTTGCAATCAAGTCCGCAGGGAGATATGGTTATAGTAACATTGGAAGGAGAAAATCCGGAAGCTGCATTTCAAAAATTCGGGCAAGGCACTGATGAGTTTTCAAAATGGTTTTTGAGCCAGGCAAAAGAAATTCATGGATTAGATCTAAGTAAAAGTGCAGAATTTTCAATGCCTCAATTAATTGCGGAAACAGAACTTGTTGAAGAGCATGCTCATGCATAAATAGTAGCATATTTTAGTTTAAGTACAATATAGCCCACAGGTGAAACCGTGGGCTATATTCTATTAATTAATTTTTATTTGCGATTCAATCGTAAATTGTTTTGATGCATTTGAACAGTAATATATTCTGAGAAAAAAAATAGTTTTTAATTATTTATCAAAAAAAATTAAAAGAAAGATGAAAATTAAATTGATAACGATAGCAATGACTCTCATATCTGCAACCGGAATTTCACAAGCTACTTTTACCTCCAAAAATGACATTAAAAGTGTTGCGAAATTTGAATCGGAAGCACCGCTGGAAACAATTGTCGGAATAGGAAATAATGTAAACGCAAAAGTTACCTTGAATCTAAATGATATAAGCCAAAATCCAAAAGGATTTGTTTCTGTTGACCTTAATTCCCTTAAAACAGGAATTGAAAAGAGAGATAAGGACATGCGTGAAAATTTTTTGAACACAGAAAAATTTCCAACAGCTGAATTTAATCTCACAGGATTTTCAAATGTTAGTTCCAAAGAATTGACCGATGGAATTAAAGTTACGGCTATTGCAAATGGTAAGTTGACTATTCACGGAATTACTAAAGAAATTTCTGCACCGGTTATTTTGTTTTATTTTAAAGATAGTGAGAAAACGAAAAATAGGATGAAAGGTAATTTATTATCTGTTACAACCTCATTTACCATTAAATTAACTGATTATGATATAAAGATTCCGGCAATGTTATTTTATAAATTGGAAAATTTAATCAAAATTTCAGTCGCTTTTATTGCCAGCGATTCGGAAGATTAATTTTAAAAGTATAAAGATTATTCTTAAATTAAGAAAATAAAAAAAACGTATGTTTTACTCCAATGTCCGTTTCGACAAAAAAAAGAATTCGTTTTTTTAATTTTTTTTATCTTATTGAGATTTCTTCAGTAATTTATCCTTCACCAGCACAGGAAATCGAAGTTGTTTGTAAAATATTTTAACCAAAGAATTCCTCGAAGCTCTGCTGCGGTTTTTTTTGGCGCAGATTTACCGCCTCTTATTTTTTAGTATTAAAAATACATGAATCATTGCCTTGGCAATTAATCTTTTTTAAAATCAGTGAATCTGCGGCTGTTTCCTTACGGCTCTTCAAAGAGTGCATCCAGTTATTTTGGTTATTATATGACTAATGGGATAGCTTGCAGCTCTACCGTGAGCGGTATTCATTTTATTTATATAGGTTGTTCTCTAAATCCAAAAGAATTCATTGCCCTATTTTTATACCAAAACGAAATAGATTTTTTTTATTTACTCAACAAGGAGAACATTTCTCTTCCTAAATAGTTTTTTGTGTTTTTAAAAATTCCACGGTAATACTTAAATAAAAAATCATGCAACACCATTATTGATGTTGCATGAAAAAAATTGCATTATTTTTTTATCGCTTTTCTGATGTGATGACAAGATATTTCGAAATACTCCAGAATTTTAACGGGTCAAGGATCATAATTTTATCTATAGATGCGCTTCCTTCAACCAGCTTGTAGGAACCCTCAGGATGAGTAGAAATAAGTTTTACTCTTTCACCATGGATAGGAATCTCAGTGGTACTGGTAATATCAATTTTAGTGAAAGAATTTGGATCTAATGTCGTACTTAAATCACTTTCTCTGCCTAATCCGATAAAGCCACCTTCTTTTGTAATTAATCCCTTTTTTGTAAGATCTTTTTTAGATCCAATGGCATAATATGCAGTATTCAATTGTTCTGTTTTCATAGCAACTACTTGCTGCTCCTCTATATATCTTTGTTTAAGACTGGCAAAATCAACATTCAATTTTTCAAGTTGGTTTTTCAAACCTGAAATTTCAACTTCTTTTTCATTCGATTGATTCGTAAGGTTTGTTATTGCCAGATCAAGTTCTTCGATCTTTAAATTAGAGTTTTTAATTCTTTTATTAAGACTAGCCACCTTTTTTTTGTTTTGATCTAACAAGTCATAGATCGCCTGAATATCTGCAATGATTTGATCTTTGTTCGTTTTTTTAATTTCTTTGCCATTTGAACTTGTGGAAATAATTTTTTCTTTGTATTTGATTTCGTTCAGATTATTTTGTATTTCATTAAAGGAAGAAATAAATTCTGCCATTGCCGATTCTTTGCTTTGCAAAAGATCTTCCTTATCCTTCAGTTCATTTTGAATGCTCATATTGACATTTTTTAAACTGTCAGCCAAAGCCGCTTGTTTTTTTTCACCACTGTTACATGCGAATAATGCAGGTATTACAAGTAATATTAAATACTTTTTCATGATTGTTGTTTTGTTAGTTTATAATTTTTTGTACAAAAGTATTTGACAATAGAATGGCTTTCAATGAGTTTCATCACGCTATCTGGGTGAGTAATATCACTCCTTTTTATTTTATTCAGAAAAACAATTGTATAAACATTAAATATATTCGGATAGGACCTTTCCATTAGCAGAAATGTTTTCAAAAATTTGATTTTTAGGGATTTAAATAAATTTGATTACCACAATGACGAAATTCTCAATGAGAATGTTTTAAATCAATTTTTTTTAGTTAAGGTTAGTGTAACCTTGTACATATTTTTAAATTAAAATCATCCTATCATGAAAAATTCAAAGACTTCATCTTCAATTGAAAAAATCGGAATCAGAACCGGCCTTTTAATCACTGTTTTTCTCATTGCTTATTTTATGGTAATAAAAGTATTGGGGGGTGCACATATACTGGAGTTGCGTTTATTTAATGCTGTTTTTGTGATAGCAGGAGTATTTTATGGTATTAATAAGCATCAAAAATCCTTAGAACAGAAGGATGAGTTTTATTTTGATGCATGGGCGCAAGGAATGTTTATTGTTGCAGTTTCCACAATTTTGTTTGCACTTTTTATGAGTATATATATTTCCTATTTTGATACAGCTCTTTTGAAAGAAATACAAGCAAGCAGAAGCATGGGCCAATATATAAACGGACTTAATATCTTTCTTGCCCTTCTAATGGAAGGATTTGTATCAGGAGTAATAATCACATTTACGGCTGCGCAATATTTTGCAGGTAGAGCTGATTTGAAAAGCAACGAAGATTCATCAGGATTTGTACAAAAGGATAAATCAAGAATTGGATCGAAAGTTTAAGTTATACCAATTTATAAAAGTCCAATGTGTGCTTTGAGTCAGTTTGTCGAAGACTGTGTGTGGAAATTTGTTGGATGATTCCGGATTTGTTCTTAAAGGGCTAGTGTAAAAATCTCCCGATCAAGTGTGTTGGCATATATATTTGCTTGCTTCTTTTCTTTTATGAGAAAGGAAGAGTAAAAAAATTATAGAATATTTTTCAAATTCTGACAGGGCGGTATGCTCAATAGTTATATTCGATATCTTAAATTAAAAGAAATCAAAGAAAAACATCACAGCTGCCTGCCTCGGATTTACTCCTTTAGCAGACCCAATTACACTTCCATCTTTACGGACATCGCCATTGGATTCGATCTTTCCTTTTACACTTCCGCTTATTCTTACATCTCCATTAGATTCAACCTTCCCAATTACACTTCCATTTTTTCGAATATCTCCATTTGACTCGATTTTTCCTTTTACGCTTCCATCCACACGGATATCTCCATTCGATTCAAACTTACCTTTTACACTACCGTTCAAACGAATGTCTCCATTCGATTCAATTTTTCCAAAGCTGGATCCACCTTTTCTTAGTTCCTGAGCTTTAGCAGTATTGGTAAACATTCCTATCCCAATAACTAACAGTAAATAAATTATTTTTTTCATGGTTTTATTTTTTTACTAATGTACTACTATTTTTAAGATTATTTCTTTAACAGAAGACTCATCTATGAATCAAAAAATCGTATTATTTTTGTATTTCATTTTTGTATCAAAGCAAATAAATTAAAATGAAAAAAAAATTAAAATTAATTTTCCTGTTTTTCGTCTTCGCAAATTTAACCTATGCTCAAGGTGAAAGTGGCGCAGTTAACTGGATGAGTTTTAAGGAAGCGCAGGAGAAAAATATAAAACAAGCAAAGCCATTCTTGATTGATATATACACCGATTGGTGCGGCTGGTGCAAACACATGATGAAAACCACCTATTCAAATCCAGGCTTGGCAAAATACATAAATACAAACTTTTATCCGATAAAATTTGATGCCGAAACAAAAGATACTATCGAATATGATGGTAAAACATACAAACCTACATCCCCCCAGCCTAAAACTCCACACGAGTTGGCTCTGAAATTTTTAGGAAATAAATTATCATATCCTTCTACCATATTTGTAGGTAATAATCTGGAATTTAATTTACTAACACAAGGATATCTGGATGAGAAAAAAATTGAACCACTTTTGATCTTTATGGTGGAAAATGTTTATAAAGCATGCCCGTATCAGGATTTTGAAACCCAATTTAATAAAGCATTTATTGATACTCTTTATATAAAAAAAGAAGTAAAAACATATTCGCTGAATGAAGCTTTAACTCTTCAAAAAACACAACCTAAAAAATTATTGATAAATATTTATTCAGGTTTTTGTAATTCATGCAGAGTAATGAGCAGAACAACATTTACTGATACCCTGGTAGCTGATTATATTAACAACTATTTTTATCTGGTGAATTTTGATGCTGAAAGTAATGATACTGTTTTATTTAATACTGAAAAATTTTATAAACAACCCGTCAATGGTTATCCCTTGAATACCTTTGCTATGAAAATAACAAAGGGTAATTTAAGTTTTCCTTCAGTGGTTGTTTTAGATGAAAAATTAATTACAATTGATGTTTTAAATAGTTACCAGCATCCCAAATATCTGAAACCAATATTGATGTTTTTTGCTGATGATTCGTATAAAACAAAGAAATGGGTAGATTTTTATCAGGATTACCAGAATAAGAATAAGTGATCTGAATTTAATTGGGTGGATACGATCGTCTGTTTTGAAAGACTAAAGCACAGTAATGGAAGCAGCAGTTTAAATGGAATCATAAATCTTAGATCCCCAAATCCATTTGAAACTTGTTGAGAATTCTTTTGTTCATCAAAAAACAGTAGCTCGCTCGCAAGGATTGAACAAACGCCCTTTGACAAAAGCCCAGGACAGGCTGAGTCGTGTTGTGGTGAACTTCATTTTTTTTGAAGCTCTTGGGGCGCCCTTTAGCTGCCCACATAGACATTCATAAAAATGGAGAGAGGAGTGGAGGAATCGTTTGTTCTTGAACTTTTGCTTTCTCTTTTAAGACAAAAGAAGGGAAGAAAAATAAAGAAGGTTTCGAACAGTCGTGGCGTTTCGCTACGACCTTTTATAATGGCATCTTGCCTGAGAAAAACAATAAGGAGAAAATTTTTTCAAACTTTACATAGCCCGAACGACACAAAATTTGACCCCTATTTATTTAAATTCTATTAAATCATTAGGTTGATTTATTTTTCATAACAATAAGAAGCTATCGAATATCAGTTTTTTTGCTTTTTTAATTTTTAAATTTGTTAAAATAGAAATCATGAATTTTAACACTGCATTCCTGTCAGGAAAAATGAAACTTCTTTTAGTGTTTTTCATACTAATAACTCAGTATTTTTTAAATGCTCAGAATGAAACAACTAAAAGATATGCTCATCAGGCCTTTATGACTTACAAAGTGTTAGAAAAATACCACTACAAACCACAGCACTTAAATGATGACTTATCACAAAAATTAAATAAAGAATTTTTGAAAGCGATTGACCCTAGCGGATTATATTTTACAAAAAATGAAATAAATGAATTTAAAAGCTGGGACAATCAACTGGATGAGGAGATAAAATCTGAATCTACAAACTATTTAACAATTATTTCTGATGTTTTTCATAAAAAATTAAATTGGGCAGATAGTATTATTCTGGCAATAACAGACCAACCATTTAACTTTAATGAAAAAGATACACTTCATTTTTTAGCTAAAAAATCCGAAATCAATTATGCAGCAGATGAAAAAAAATTAATAAAACGCTGGACCAAACTACTTAAATACCAAACATTGGAATTATTATATACGCCAACGGAAAAAAATAAAGATCCATTTTCGGTAGATATAAATGAAATGCTTAAAAATGAACCGGAAGCAAGATCAAAAATTGCAGCCCGAAATAAAAAGGTTATTAGAAGAATACTTGAACATGCTGATGGTTATTACAATTATATGGCATCCCTTTATATAAACGAATTAGTATCATTATACGACCCTCACTCTTCTTTTTTTTCTGCATCAGAAAAACAAGATTTTGAATCTTCAATTTCTTCAAATGAATTATCATTTGGTTTTTATTTTAATGAAAATGAAAATGGCGAAATTGAAATTGTTTACATTACTCCCGGAGGCTCTGCCTGGAAATCTAACCTGCTTCATAAAGGAGATGTTATCCTGAAAATCAAACCTGAACTTAGAAATATAATTGATTTAATGTCTATCGGTTCTGATGAAGCAATGGAATTAATGAGTTCAATAAACGACAATCAAGCAGAATTTACTATCAGAAAAACCAATGGCCAAATTAATAAAATCACATTAATAAAATCAAAAATAAGGTCGGAGGAAAACATAGTAAAAAGCTTTATTTTAAAGGGGGATAAAAAAATCGGCTATATCTCCCTACCAAGTTTTTATACAGAATTGGAAAACAAAAATCCATTAGGATGTGCCAATGATGTAGCAAAAGAAATAGTTAAATTACAAGATGAAAATATTGAAGGACTGATACTGGACTTAAGATACAATGGTGGCGGTTCTGTTGGAGAAGCAATGGGGTTAATGGGGCTGTTTATTGACGAAGGCCCTTTATGCATTAATAAAAAGTGTAATGAAAAACCTCACCTTCTGAAAGATTATAACAGAGGAACTGCATATAGTGGAGCTTTGGTTATTATGATAAACGGCCTGAGCGCTTCTGCATCCGAAATATTTTCTGCAACACTTCAGGATTATAATCGAGCCATACTCGTTGGAAGCTCAACCTATGGCAAAGCTACCGGGCAAATTATTATTCCCCTCGATACCACATTTAGCTTATCCGATATTGAAGCAGGAGCATTAGCTACAAAAGAAAGCAATTTGGGATATATTAAAATTACTACTGAAGGATTTTATAGAGTGACAAATGCCACGCATCAAAAAAAAGGTGTTTCCCCCGATATCAATTTATTGGAGCCTTATTATTATGCTGATTACAAAGAATCATCAGAGCCCTATGCATTATCAAATGATAGCATTACTAAAAAAGTTATTTATACGCCACTCTTATCATTGCCTATTAAAGAATTAAGAGGAAAAAGTAATAACAGACTTGCAAACAGCATAAATTTTAAAAGACTGAATAAGATCAACGACTCTTTACATTTACTGTCAAATAAAGAAATAGCCGTTATTTTAACTCCGCAGTTTTTTAAGAAAAACGAAAAAATAACACAAACTTTGCTGGAGGACATGGAGAAAAATTTATACGATTCTGCTTCTTCATATATAGCTATCAATAATGTTTATGATAAAAAAGTAATCGATTTTGATGAATTTACCAAAGAGATAAACCAACGCTCATTAAGTACTCTACAAAAAGATATATACATTCAAGAAGTTTACTTCATTCTTAAAGATTTAATTACTTTAGACAAAAATTAATAAAATGAAAAAATCTATTCTACTAACAGTTATAGTATTTATAACTTTTAATACATCCGACTTTGCACAAGGTGCTGGTAACTATATGGATAAAATGTCAAAAGAATTTAATGACATTTCTATAGATATGTGGGATTATACAAGTGCCGTGGCCCATGGAAAAAGTGCCCGAAAAGTTGAAAGCAGAAGGAAAGATGTTTTAAAATCAAACAAAGATGCACAGGTAAAAATTAAAAACATGGGAGCATTTGATGGCGATATGATCTTAAAAGATTCTGCCTTGTCATTTTTAAAATTAAGCTACAATGTAATTAATTTTGATTATGCTAAAATTGTTGATATGGAAGAAATTGCAGAACAATCTTATGATGCAATGGAAGCATATTTACTTGCTCAGGAAAAAGCAAATGAAAAATTAAATGCATCAAGCGATATGTTATCAGCGCAAAGTAAGGGGTTCGCTGCCAGGCACAACATTACCTTGATCGACACAGAAGGTAAAATTGAAAAGAACCTAAATATAGCCGGAAAAGCTTTTAAATTCTACAATGTAGCATATTTAATATTTTTTAAATCATTCAAACAAGAAGCTTATATGATTGATGCTTTAAATAAAAATGATGTGAATGCATTGAAACAAAATGCTGATGCCCTTGCAAAATCTGCTGTAGAAGGATTACAAAAATTGGACACTTTAAAAGCATTTAAAGGAGATAATACATTAAAAATTGCCTGTAAGGATATGCTCACATTTTATAAAAATGAAGCAACAACAAAAATCCCTATCATGGTTAATTTTGCGGTTAAAAAAGAAAATTTCGATAAGATCAAAACTGTTATTGATGCAAAAGAGCCAAAATCAAGGACAAAACAAGACATTGATGGTTTCAATGTTGCTGTTAATGACTTTAATAAAGCTTCAACGGAATACAACAATGTTAACAATGAATTAAATACAAATAGAACCAAATTTTTAAGCAAATGGAACGATTCTGTTTCTAAATTTTTAGACAAACAAGTTCCGAAGAAAAAATAAAATTCTACTTGTTGTAAATGTAAAAAACTGAAATTTCCCTGTATAAAGTGGGTTAGTAGATCAACGTGCATTTTTAGCGTATCCTTAATGGTTTTTTATTAATTTAGGTACCAATACATTAAAAAAATAATTCCAAAATCTTGCACGATAGCCCTATATTAATAGTAATAATTATTGCGGTATTCATTATCATTATAGCTTATTCAATGTATTTCAGCAAGGAGGCTGTTGTTAGAAGAAAACTTCGCAGTATGGAAGGGAAAAGGATTTCTGACTTTCAAAGTGGTGAAGTAGCGAAGGTAAAAGGAAGTATAAAATACGTTGGCGATACCTTAACAGCACCATTGTCGGGAAGAAAATGCGCCTTTTATCATGTGTTGGTGGAGGAGAGAAGATCAAATGGGAAAAACTCACATTGGGTAACAATTATTGAAGAAGAAATAGCAAGTACTCTTATCATTAAAGATGGCAATTCCTATGCACTGATAGAAACCAAAATGATAAAAAATTACCTGTTGGAGGATGCTCAATATTCATCGGGCTTTTTAAATGATGCTAGCGAAACACTTCAATCGTATCTCAAAAAACATGATCGCGATAGTGTTAGTTGGATCGGGTTGAACAATGCCATCCGATATAAAGAAGGGATTTTGGAAGAAGGTGAATTAATTGCCGTTACAGGAAAAGGAAATTGGAAAAGAAAGAGTGAGATCAAATTGGATATTCCGGCAGAAAAAATTTTAGTAATTGGCGCTCATGATAACGAACCTGTTTATTTTAGTGATGATCCGGTGGTGCTGGAGTAAGATTACATTCTTTAATTAATTTTTGATTGAAGCTTTATAGTTTCGGTAAGTTTGGCCTTAGCATCATCTTCACTCCCGATAAAAAGATAAAAACCGTTTCCTTTATTTGCAAGTTGTGAAATAAGCTGCTTCCCGCCCTTGTTCTGACCAAATGCGAGCACCGAAAACTGAATTTGTTCCCCTGCTTTCTTCCCGATATAATTCATCAACTCCTCTTCTGTATCTGCCAATCCGTTAAAGCCCCCATCGGTTGAAAGTGCGATCTGATTTACTCCCTGCTTTTTGAAATTCTTTTCGGCATTTTCATAAGCAACACTTATTGCTTTTCCTCCTGATGTTTTTCCCCCGCATTTCAGCTGTTGAATTACGCTGATTATTTTTTCCTGATCAGAACCTGCTACTCCTGCAAGTATTACAGTAGCCTCATCGGCATACGTGATGATGCTGAGTTTATCTTCCGTACGAAGCAGTCTGGTTAGTTCTATCATTGATTTTTTTAGCAGCGGCATTCGGTCCGGACCATTCATACTTCCCGAAATATCAATTAAAAAAATAATATTATTCTCTTTATAATTTGCAAGAGAAAAATCAGGATGTTCCTCTGCTTTAACCGTCATTATTTCTTTCTGCACTATTACTATTGAATCTTTGAACAACTGAATCGGTTTTTCTTTCTGCACAATTACTACCGAATCTTTAAACAACAAGATCGGTTTTTCTTTTGCTGCAAGTGCAACTAATTCTACGATCACTTTTTTATTTTTCGGATTGAAATTTTTTAAAAGTGTTTTGCTTTTGTATCCCGGATGTTCTATATACAGTAAACGATACCCAATCTCCGATCTTTGCTTGTAATCACCCTCGCTGTTGCTATAGTGCTGAGCAAAGCGTTCGCTTTGTTCTATTTCAATTAATGAATTGGATAGTGGTTGTTTGGTCACAGAATCCTGCACATGTATTTCCATTTCAAATTCAAAAGGTTTGCGTGCATTGCTGAAAGAAGGGCAGGCATCGTTTGCATATTCATCAAAGCTCAGCACTTCACCTTTAAAGATTATTTCAACAGGAGTTTGTGATGAACTATGATAAACAGGAATTGAAATATTGAATTTTCCTTTTAATTTCGGTTTGTAAATAATGGCGATGATTCCACTTTCTCCCGGGTTAATCGCATCTGAAGGAACACTTACTTCAAACTCTTGTGAATAAAATCGCTTGAATACAAATATTTTTTTGTCTGAAGTATTCTTTACTTCAACCGTATCAATAGTGCTTATCCAGTTCTTAACTTTCTGAAAATTAAATTCTGTTTTGCTGAATGTAAGTCCATCATGTTCTGTTTGCGCAGACAAATAAATGGGAAGGAAATAAAGAAAAACACAAAAGAGTTTATTCATTGAAATTAGCGTTATGCGATAAGAAAAAATTACAATTATCACTTGTTGGGCGTAGCGTCCCGCTACGTCCTTTTTTTATCGGCATCTTGCCGAAAAAAATACAATAAGGCGAGACGCCTTGTTAAAATTAACATAGCGGGACGCTACGCTCAATGTCATTAAGTCAAGAAGCCTTTCGCACATATTTCGATGCTTCGATAAAAGCTCAGCACAGGCCAAGCTCAATATGATCTGCGTGCTGTCAGTCTGAGTTTTTCGAAGACTTTTGCATGGCATTTTATAGTAAAATCCTTAACTTAATGACATTGGACGCTACGTTCAACGTAGATTCTGATGGTAAAGCTTTGTACCCCGTATATCTGATTCAACTATTTTATCATAACCTTGAATTCTATTCTTCGGTTCTGAGCATGTTCCTCATCAGAGCAAGTAATTCCATTTGCGCAGCGGTTTAACAATTTTGTTTCACCGTATCCTTTACCAACAATTCTGGTAGCAGGTATTCCATTTGAAATAATATAATCAACAGCTGCCTTTGCTCTTTTCTCTGACAGCATCATATTGGCAGCATCCGATCCATTTGAATCAGTATGGGAACTTAACTCAACAATAATACCGGGCATTGTTTCCATTACTCCGATCACTTTATCAAGGATCTTTTTTGCTTCGGATTGAAGTGTGGCATCATTGGTTTTAAAAGTAACTCTTTCTTTTAAATTGTATTCCGATTCTTTTGCTGCAGAAGCGTTTAATGTTTCACCTGCCTTTTCTTTGCTTTTCGAATTAAGTACTTTTAGCCAAGGATCGTCAACATAGGTGTATGTAAGTTTTGTTTCTTCGTAACTCAGGAATTCATATTTAAAAACATTTCCTTCTTTTTCAAATTCCTTTATAGGATTATTATTTGCATCTCTTAAAACAATTCCACCTACTGATTTAACTGACGATGAAGTAGCATCAACATTGATCTGGTAATAGTAATCGGATACAAGATCAGCAAAAACAAATTTTCCTGTTTCGTCTGTCTTGGTAGTTTGCAGTATTTGCTCTTTATCATTCAGTAACTGTACTCCAATATTTACCAAAGCCTTACCATCAGTCCCCTTTGCAAAAAGCATCCCTATTAGCTCTGTTTTAAGATCCGTATCTTCCACTTTCATGTAGGAAAGTGTTTTAATATCCGCTATCAGAAATTTAAACTGGAACTTACCAGCATTATCCATCTGCAACGTTTTCACATCATTGCCATTTTTATCTTTCAACAAAATACTCTTTATCGAAGCACTCTCCGGAATACCGGAAACATCCAGCGATATCAAATAATTCTGATCCGTAGCAAGGGAATTAAATTCAAACTCCCCCATATTATTTGTTGCAACCGATTTTAAGAGCAGACCTTTGTTATTTAAAAGGTTCACTTTCGCATCCTGTAGCGGTTTATTACTTCCATCTCCTGTAAATATCTTTCCGTTAACAACAGCTGTATTATTTTCGGCATCCAATTTCATCAATGCTATTGTTGTCCTATCTGCAGGTAGCAAATCAAATTTCATTTTGCCTTTTTCATCCAGGCTGGTAGTGCTGATTTCTTTCCCGTTTTTGTTACTGATCATAATTTTTGCAAAAGCAGGCAATGATGCATCAGGCTCTGCAAGACGCACTAAATATGCTTCATCGGGTTTGAGCAATTTAAATGCAAAGCCTCCTAACTGATTGGTTTTGGTGGTTTCAACAACTTCCCCTTTACTATTTACCAGTTCAATTTTTTTGTTACTTAAAGGTTTCCATCTTTTATCAAACACAGCAAGAGTAGCTGAAACTTTAATGTATTTTTTAAATTCTTCTTTTGCATTTTTTAATCGCTCCTTTTTTGCCGCTACCTTTTTTTCTCTTTCAACTTTTTCCAACGCTTCTTTTTCGGCACTCGCTTTCCTTTCAGACTCCTGCATTTCTTTTACTATACCATTTGCAAAATCTGTCATGTACTGAACATCATCTTTTATCTGTTTTTCTGAGGGATCATAAGACACCTTGGTAAAAGGGTAGTTGTATTTTTTCTTATCAAAACTTTCCACATCTGTTTTAAAACAAGGAACTTCTGTCTGGTAGGTATAAAAAATGTTGTCTTTCCCTTTGGGAACATGCGCATCAAAAAGCAGGTGCATATTCAAATAGCCGGTTTTTTCGAATGTTATTTTATAATCTGTATGGAAAGGCAGATCAAAATGAAATTTTCCATTTTTATCTGATTTGCATTGTTGAAACAATTCTCCATTTTTGAAAACAGTTACTTGCATACCTGGTAATGGCATTTTCTCAAAAATAGTTTTACCCCGGCATTCAATTATATAGCCGGAGCCTTGTGCTTTCGCGGAGGGAAATGAAATTGTTAGATATAAAATCCCTAAAAAAAAGAAACGGATTAGTAAGTTCTTCTTCATATTTTTTCTATTTGTTCATGGATAAATAATTTGTTTGTCCGATGCCTCATCAAATTCAAAATCATTCCTGTCCAATTATGGCAGGTTCATTCTAGGTTTGTATCAAAAAATATGTTGACTCATTTTATATAAAACAAAGTAATGAAAATTTATGGCAATGCACAATATTTCAGAAGATTTTTTATTTCTTTGAAAATAGTTTGTTTTCATATTTTAAGAAAAATAATAAGGCGAGACGCCTTGTGATAATGAGCATAGCGGGACGCTGGACTCAACGGGGAGATGATTTGTTAAAATGAAAGTAGAGAGACGCTCAACGGGTAATAATTTGTATCTTGCTTATCTTAATATGGAAATATGATTATTAATTAATAAACACTACAATGGTTATTGCTAAGGAATTAAAAATAATAAAACAGCTTGAAAAGGATCTAGAGATAGAATTTGAGTTTGCAAAAGATGAATTTGATAACAATCCTAAAAATGCTTGTTTAGTGAAAAATAATCATGTAAAAGGCTTAAGTCTCACGGAGTTACAAATTAAAAAAATACCCGATGCCATTTTGTTATTAAATAATTTGGAAGTTTTACATATTCAATCAACTGGGTTAAGTGATATTTCAGGGTTAAAAAAGTTGAATAAATTAACAAATTTGGTTTTAAGTGGTAATGAAATTATTGATATTTCTTCTATTGCAGATTTAACTAAATTGAAAAGTCTTAAAGTAGATAATAATCAGATTTCAGAAATTAATGCTTTAAAAAAATTAAGCAGTTTAAAGGTGTTGAATTTGTGGGATAACAACATTATTGATATTTCACCTCTTAAAAAATTGATTAATCTAGAAAATCTTGTTCTCTGGGACAATCCTATAAAAAACATTGAACCTTTAGGCGAATTAATTAATTTAACTCATCTTGATTTATATGGCGGGGATTTTCAAAATATTTCTCCTTTAAAAGGATTATTAAATCTAAATAGTCTTGATTTAATGTCAAATAAATTAACCGACATCTCTATTTTAAGGGGATTAAAAAATTTGGAAAGTCTTTTTTTAAGTTTCAATCAATTAGCAGACATTTCTTCTTTAAATGGATTAATTAATTTAAAAAGATTGGCTTTAGGGTCTAATCAAATTAGTAATATTTCTGTTTTAAGTGAACTGAAATTCCTTAAAGATCTTGATTTAAGCCACAATCAATTGGTTGAGATTAAAGATTTAAACAGCCTGAAGGCTTTAAAGTCGCTTGATTTAAGCCAAAATAGGCTTGCCGACATTTCTCCCTTAAGTGAATTAAATTTATCTAATCTTAAACTGACAAATAATGAAATTTGTGAATTTCCGAAATGGCTTCTAAACACAAGTATGGAAATATTTTCTATAGAAGAAAACTACTCTCGGGAAGGCATTAATATTTATAACAATCCAATAAAAGATGTTCCAATTGAATTAATAAAGCTCGGGAAGGAAGCTATTGGAGATTATTTTAATTCATTAATTAATTAATGGTTCACAACCAATTAATGAGATAAAAGTAATTCTTTTAGGCGAAGGGGCAGCAGGAAAAACTTCCTTAATGAACTATTTACAAGGGAAGCTTTTTGATGAAAATGAACCACAAACACACGGGATTAATCTGGGTGAATATACAGAACAAACAGGTGTAACATTAAAAGTTTGGGATTTTGGAGGACAAGATATAATGCATCACACCCATCAGTTTTTTCTTACTCAAAAAAGTATATATGTATTGGTTTTAAATGCTCGAGAAAACAGTGATACAGAAAAATGGCTAAAGTTGATTCAAGTATTTGGTGGTGATTCCCCAATCATAATTGTTACAAACAAAATAGATGAAAATCCTTCAGATCATGAGAATATAAAATACTTAAATACAAAGTATTCAAATCTTAATAATAGATATGTGAAAATTTCTTGTAAAAAAAATATCGGATTAGATGAATTAAAAATAATGCTTACTGAGACAATAATAAATTTACTTCATGTTCGAACATTATGGGGAAATAGTTGGCTCAAAGTCAAACAAGAACTTGAGCAAATGAGAAATGGCGAAAGTTTAAAAGATTATATACATTTTGATAAATACAATGAAATTTGTGAAAAACATGGTGTTGCAAAATCTCACCGTGATACTTTAATTAATTGGTTACATCAATTGGGTGTTATTACTTATTTTTCAGATACAAACTTAAACGAAACTAATGTTATAAACCCCTCATGGATTACGGAGGCATTTTATGCTATAATTAATGCTGAAATAGTTGCTAAGAGTTTTGGTCGTTTCAATTTAAATCAACTTCCTTTTATATTGAATGAAGAAAAATATCCTAAACAAAAATATGGTTTTTTATTAGGCCTAATGACAAAATTTGAACTGTGTTATAAAATTGATGATGGAAATTTTCTAATACCGGATCTATTAAATAAAGAAGAGCCTGATTTTACTTTCGATATAAAATCATCCTTAAAATTTAAGTATAAATATCCAAATCTATTGCCTAAAGCAATTTTACCCAAATTCATGGTACGTAGACATAAAGAAATTAAAGATGATAAAAAATGGCGTACAGGATTATTGATTTCAGATAATTATTACGAATCAGAAGCTCTAATTCGTGTTGATGAGGAGGATAAAGAAATATCAATTTATGTTTTAGGCCAAGAGAAGCGTGGTTATTTAGCAAGTATAATATCGAATTTTGAAGACATTAATTCTTTCTATAACGGTTTAGAACCAGAAAAGGCAGTTCCTTGCCGCTGTAATTCATGTTCAATTAATGAAAAACCTCATTATTTTCAATACGAAGTTTTAAGAAATTCAAAAAGTAACGGACGAAGAGAATATCCATGTCCTATTTCTGATGAAGATGTCCCAATAAATGAACTTTTAGGCGTTTTAATTACTCGGGAAGAGCTTGAATCGACAATAAAAGAATTAGTTGGTAAAGGGACTTTTCAAACAAAAAGGCATTTGGAAGAAGGTGATACAGATGGCTTTATTTTAACCATAAAATCTTTATTTAGTAGTGTTTCTTATCTTCTTTTTGAAAAAAGTGAAAAATCATTTCATGCACCTTTATTTCTTCTATTACGCGCAATCTTTTCAAGTAAAACACGTGGTGATGAAATTCAGTCTAAAGGCCGCGCGGATATTATTATTGATATAGAAAAATATATTTATATTTTGGAACTTAAATTGGACGGTTCTACGAAAGATGCAATGGCACAAATCCATGAAAAAAAATATTACGAACCATATCTATTGGAAGACAAAAATATTATTTTAGTTGGCATAAATTTTAGCAGTAAAAATCGTAATATTGATGACTACATAGTTGAGATACATAAATAAATATATTTTTTCTCCTTTGTTGGTGTTATTTCACCACAAAATTATTTCAATTTTTTCAAATCCTTATTTCCCAATAAAGATTTCATTTGTGTAATTGCAATCGTATTTAATTGTTGTAGCCGTTCACTTTGTCTTAAGCCTTGGTGTATTAGTACAGAATTAATGCTTTCTAAATTTGATAATACAACCAATTGCTCAATGCTTGCATCATCCCGTATATTCCCTTTTGCTGTTGGGTTTTCATCACGCCATTCTTTTGCTGTTTTCCCAAATAATGCTACGTTTAGTAAGTCAGCTTCATTGGCATAAGTAAAACTGATTTTACTTTTCGAAAGCGTTGGAGGAATTAATTTTTCTTTAATTGCATCAGTATGTATGCGGTAATTTATTTTTGCTAAAGTGCGTTGTAAGTTCCATTCTAAATTTAAACGATCAGTTTCATCTTCTTTTAATCGTTGGAATTCTTTTATAAGATAAAGCTTAAATTCCGGGCTTAACCAAGAGCCAAATTCAAATGCAATATCTTTATGTGCAAAAGTACCACCACCATATCTGCCTGCTTTCGAGATTAATCCTGTTGCACCTGTTGCCTCAATCCATTTTTTTGGAGAAAGCGAAAAGCTATTTAATCCTGCTTGTGTTTTAAACCTCTCGAATTCGAGAGGTTTAAAACTTGGATTGTAAATTTGTTCCCAAATGCCTAAAAATTCAATGGTATTTCTATTTCTTATCCAATTGTAAATAATTGTTTCATCGCCAAATGATTTAATCATATCAGTCAATGAAATATAATCTGTATTATTTGCAGAGACAATTCTTATTTCAGTTCCTTTTACAGTAATCTTTTTATTTTTTGTTGTCATAAATTAAGTCTTTTCATTTTGATCGTTTTTTTTACATCTCGCCCCTCTCCTGCGGAGAGGGATAAAGGGAGAGGTCTTTCTGCCTTTGTTGGTTGTTATTTCACCAACAAAATAGTTGCGAATTATTTTCATCCCCCAGCAACACACAAGCCAACACGCCCCCCCTTCGCTCTCACACCATCCTTCACGCAAGGGGGACATATTTCGCCAAATGCAATACCCTCAACCTTTAACCCAATTTACCCAATCCCAATTTGCCCGTTCACTAATTAACCAATCAACTGAATCAACCAATCAACTGAATCAACCAATCAACTGAATCAACCAATCAACCAATCAACCAATTACTCAATTAACTAACTCCCCGGCTTCACCACTTCCACCCACTTACCCGGCTTACGTGAGTTAATGGTATTATCATACATCGCTTCGCAATAAATAGTCGGTAAATAATATTTCCCTATATACGCTGCATTCAGCACAATGCGGAATGTTTTTGTTTTGTATGGTGAAATATTAAAGTAGGTATAAACCCTGTCATCACGGATATCCTGGTAAGTAGGATAATCGCTCTTGATCACACTTTCGGCTTCATCCATGCGTGTGTTGTGAATTTCCCAACCACTCGGGAATATTTGTGAGAGTGCCATTTGCAGGTATTCTCCACGTACGCCCGGGTTTGCAATTTGTACTTCGGCAATAAAGTCGGTTCCTTGTTCCAGTTTGGTCACATCAATCACTCCGCCTGTCATGTTGGTATAATTTACATCTACTTTCAGGTCGTTGTCAACAGCTGTCTGGTCACCCGTTTCTGGAATACCTTCTAAGATCACACGTGCAAATAAAATACCACTTCCGTTATTGGTTACACTCAAATTGCCTGCTGCTGCACCTTTCAATTGCATGTCAATTTGTTTCACCGGTAATTTGGTATTCAAGGCAATTGCTGCTCCGTTATTGATTTTTACGCTGTACCGCATTTCTGTACTTGCACCACCACCGCTGCTTGCAAATTTCGAAACAGAAATTAAACAATACGCTGTTGTTTGTGTACTCATCCAGTAGCCTGAGCTTAATGCTTTCGAAACTTCCTTTACCAATGGTGCTGCTTTCGTTTTCATATCAAGCAGTGTAAGTGTTTCTAAGATCATTGCTTCATCGCGGTCGTCAGAACCATAACTGTATCCCATTTCAGAATATTTAGGAATAGCGGTTGTTAAATTGGTAATTAATTTTTTCGCTACTTCTACTTGTCCTGCTTTTGCATAGGCTGCAGCCAATCTCCACTTTGCCGACACAGAAAGTTGCGCATCTTCTTTCAATCTGTTCATGGCACCTAATTCGGGAGCTTTCGCCAAAGCCAATGTATATAAGCGATACGCCTGATCCAGATCATTGTTGTAATAATAATAGTATTCGCGCGAATGTCTGGTCCATGCATTTGCGGTATTACGTTGGTAACGTTTCCAGTTATCCAAAAAGTTTGGTGGCAATGCATAACCTTTCGCTTCTGCTTCCAACATAAAATGTCCGGCATAACTTGTTCCCCAATCATCCGCATCGTATTGTCCTGCCCAGTAACTCATTCCGCCACTTGCGGTCTGGAATGATTTCAAACGTTCAATTCCTGCTTTGATATTTTTATCGATTGCAATTTTGAAATCGCTGTTCAGTTCCATGATATCACTCAAAAATAATTGCGGGAAAACAGAGGATGTTGTTTGTTCCACACATCCATGCGGATACTCAATTAAGTATTTCAAACGTTCACCTAAATTGATAGGAGGGATGCTTGATAATTCGATGGTACCTTTGTTGGTGCCAATCATTCCTGCAGGAGTGTAGGGTGTGTTCCAGGTTTTACCTGCTTCAATAACGCTCTCCACAACATTCACTACTTTCGGATTCGGGTTACGAACATCAATTTCAATATCGAATGTAGCTTTCTCTGAACCGCTGGTAGCAATGATTTTCACCTTTCCAACACCTAACATCGAATTAACTTTTAATTTAAAGTTGGCCACATCATCACCAATATCTTTAAATGTTAATCCTTTAGAAGTTCCGTCCAGAGCGGTAAAAAAGTTGTTGACCTGAATTTCTACTTTCACATTTTTCACTTGTTTTTCCATGGCGAAAACAGTTACAGGAAGATCCACTTCTTCACCCGGACCAACCACACGTGGCAATGTTCCTAATATCATCAATGGTTTTCGGACCGGTGTTGTTTTATCAGTAGAACCATATGCACCGTTATAACCTGCTACAACCATTGTTCTTACGGAGCCCACATATTGAGGCATCATAAATTCAAGATGTGCTATTTCTCCTTTTTTAAGGAAATAAGGTCCCATAAATCTTACCATCGGCTTAAAGCGATTTGCTTTGTTGCCTGCTTTTCCATCCAATGCGCCATCACCACCTATCGCTAAGATGCGCGACAGTTCAGCTCCATAAGCACCCATCACCATGTCGAACAGGTCCCATGTTTTTACGCCCAATGCTTCACGTGCATAAAATGCGCTCCATGGATCCGGTGTTTTGAAATGTGTTAAGTCTAATAATCCTTCATCAACAATGGCAACTGTATAGGTCATCTCTTTACCATTTTTTTCAGAAACAGTTAAACTGGATTTTGTTTCCGGACTCCATTTTTCAGGAGTAGTAACTACAGGATTCAAATGTGTGTTCGGATCTTCTACTGAAATTGGAACAACGCCATACAAGCGTATTGGTAAGTCGTTCACGGTTTGTGCATGGGGTTGGATCAAGGTAATATTTACATACACATTCGGTGTCATTTCTGCTGTAACAGGGAATTCGAAATTGGTTTCTCCTTTTTTCGTTTCTGCCCAATATGCTTTGATAACTTTTGAACCGCTCTCAACGCTAATCAATGCACGACCTTCAGCACTCGATGGGATTGTTAGTTTTACTTTATCACCCACATTGTATTGTTTTTTATCACTTGAAAAAGAAAGCAATGTTGCTCCATCATTTCCTTTCGGAGAAGAACCTGCCCATGATGGCCAATCGATGTAAACGGTTTGTCCGGTGCGATGTCCGCTTTCTTCATCTGTTACACACACATAAAAACGACCCCAGTCCGGACGATTCACACGCAACACAAATTGTCCTTTACCATTTACTGTTGAAATTACCTGGTCTTGTACCGGTTGACGATATTCGCTTCCAACGTAGTTGGCCAAATCACCTTGGTAGCTATCCCACCACCAGCGCCAGCTAACTTTATATACTTGTACTTTTAATCGGCTTTTCGAAATTGGTTTTCCATCACTATCAACAGTAACCACTTTCACAATGTGATTGGTATCGGTTTGCAACATGCCTGTAAATTGATTGCCTTCCGGAACATTTATTCCTACATAAGATGTGTAAGGTGAATAAGGCAATGAGAACTGATCAACGCTAAAAGCACCACCTTGTTCAAACACACGCACTTTAAAACTGGCGCGTAACATTCCTGATGCCGCATCTTTCACCGTGATATTTGGTTTTACAATTGCTTTTCCGAATTCATCTAGATTTGCATCAAAAATAGTTTGTGCTTCGGAAGTGAAGTTGCGTGCCGGATCATCAAAATTATACTCATCGTATTTTTTAAATGTAGTTCGCATTTGAGCCAATGTTACTTCCACTTTAGCATTCAGATTTTTAGCGATAGCGCCCATCAGCCACTTTACCTCCAGCGTTCCTTTTTCCTCTTTGTGTGCGATGGAAAGTTGTTCGGTGCCAAAATCCAATTTTATTTTTAAACGGTTTGGCATGATGGTTTCCACTTTTATGTTTTTTGTGAACCATGCTCCGCCTACTTTTACACGTGCTGTCCAGTTTCCTGTCGGAGAACTTTTTTCTGTGGTAGTCGTGAAATTGTAAAAGCCATTCAATCCAACAGTCTTCACAATTTTTCGGAATACTTGTCCCTGAGGATTCAGTAATTCAAATTGTACCGGATGATTTTTTGGTAATGTATTTTGTTTGTCTTCCAACATAAATGTCAGGAACAGGGTATCGCCCGGGCGCCATACACCACGCTCCCCGTAAAGAAATCCTTTGATCCCTTTTTGTACCTGTTCGCCCGAAACATCAAATGCACTTACAGATAATGCAGCGCCATCATCCAATTTTAAATAGCCACGTTGCTCTCCGCTTTTTACAAGCATTAAAAATGGTTTCTTTTTGAAGGTAGCTTCACACATTCCTTCGCCATTTGTTTTTAGTGATTTGATAATTTGTAATTGATAATCGATCAATTCAACAGTCGCATGGGCAATTGGTTTTGTAGTAATTAAATCAGTTACCACAAATGTCATGGATCCATCTGTGCCTCTTTTTGCAAGCAATCCCAAGTCAGATGCTAAAATATTACGGCTTACTTCTTTATTTCTATAGTAGGAACTGTTGCAAGGGTTATCACGTTCTCTGTAATTATAACGGCCTTCTCCTTCATCATAATCATAATATTCATAATTATCATAATAGTAATCGCCATAATAATCCCAGTCCTGATCGTTGTCATCATCAGCAAGATCATCCGATGTTTCCTGCATATTTTCATCAATTACATCACCATCGGAAGCGGTGCAGGTAAAAGTTGAATATTCTTTTTTGAAACTGATGATCACTTTATAAATTGCACCGGGTTCTGTTTTTATCAAAGTGGACAGGTCAAGCGAATAGGTGTTCCATTTGCCTAGATCCATTGCACTTTTCGAAGTAAGTTGGATGGTTTTCTTTAACACTACTTTTCCTACACGTTTTAATTCACGTTCACCCTGAAGGTTATTTACTTGTAAAAATTGCGGAATATTTTTTTCGTAGATCTTTAAGATCTTCACATCAATGGCTTTTAAACTTACTGCTTTAAAAGGGAATGTCAGGCCATTCGAGTTTGGAAGAATTACACCTTTTCCCATTAATTGAACTTGTGGTTTAAATTCTTCAAACATAATTTCCATTAAATAACGTTCCTTTAATGGCATGCCTAAAATATTTTTCACTCCCAATTCGGCAGTAATGGTGCGTGCTCCAACTTGTCTGGTTTGCGGATACACACGTATCTCATTATCCTCAACAATATATTTTACGGCAGCGCCTCCGCTTAATGTAACCAATCCATCCAATGTCTGATTTTCAAGCACAGGATCCGAAAACTGAAGTACAGCATATTGTTCCGGACTTTGAATTACTTTAACATCCATCACTTTAAAATCCCCAAGCGCAGGAATGATCACCGATTTTCTACCAGTAATACTTAAACCCAATGGTGTTCCATCCCAGGTGATGATTACGCTATCTTCCTTTTCTGTTCGTTGAATTCCATCTACCGTAAAACGATTGATGGTTCTGCTTCCTTCATGGATCCAGGTGATAGGAAGCGATTTCCCATTTTGTGTTACCGTAATTATTTTTTCAACTTCCTGTGGATCTGCAACATCAGCTGTGGAAAGAGTTCCGTCCAAACGCTGTGTACGCAAGGTTTTTTTATCGGTGGTGGTCATTTTATCCACGAACACTTCATAGGATTGTTGCATCGTTTGAAAATCAAATTTGAAGGTTTCAAACTCGTCCGGAACTTTCAAAACTTTAGATAAATAAAATTCTGCTTCGTATTGTGTATTGCTACGCAACGGCTTTTCAGGAGTAAACTCAATGGTACGATTGTCGATCCACATTGCAGTACCTTTTATAGAAGGAGAAAAATCAAATAATTTTTTATCAATTGCTTTCCCGATCTCAATGGGGCTGGTCATTTCATCTGTCAATAAAATTCGAATACGCGATTCATTGGAAATAATTCCCGAGGTGTAAGCATTGATATAAGCGCCAAATGCGGGATTTACTTTTTCTTCGGAAGAAGAGGAATGCATTTTACTGAACACAGAAAATGCGATCAATGCGGATACACAGAGTCCTACAATGATAAGAATTAATCTTTTTGACATTTGCTTGGGAGTTTTTTTGTTAGAATAGTTTGGGTGTAATTTCTTGAGTAAATGTATAGCAAAAAAACAATCTGTTATAAATTGTTAAATAATATTTTTTTCTTAAAACTTTATGGGTGACCTTCCGTTATAGATTTATAAATTTGAAAATGAAGGGGAAATTAATTTTTGGCAATCTTTATGGAATTTTCAATTTTTTTGATCTCTCTATTAAAATAAACCGAAGAACAATTTGCATATTCTGTAGTACTTTTCAAAATCCTAAAACCAAAATCTATGAAATTATTCCTTTTTACTCTACTCCTTAGTGTTGCGATCTTCTTTAATTCTTGTCAGAACCCGACAAAAAAAGAGCAGGATATACCAAAACCTAATACCAAAAAGGCTGCTTTAATTATCGGTAATCCGCTGGATTGTGGAATTGAGAATATTTCTCTCTTTCCCGTTGGGACAAATTATAAACCTCAGGTAATTGAAGGCGACAGAAGTGTTGCTGAAAATGTATTGGATATGGCAAAAACTACCTTGACCTTTTCATCGAATAGTGGGAGGTTTTCTGACAGACTAGCAGAAAAAGAATACATCAATGGAAATGAAAATGAATTTGACATTCGTAACATCTTGTTTTACGATCTGAAAACAGGAGGAACTTACCCGCTTGTAACCGATACAATTCATATTCTTTCTTTTGCTATTCATAATGAATTCCCTAGCCCGAAGATCTTTTACAGAGTTGTAAAAAAGGATATCAATAAAGATTCTGTCTATAATTCAAAAGATCCGGTAATGCTTTTCATATCCGACATTTTCGGTAAAAACCTGGTTCAGGCAACTCCTGATAATGAGCAGTTCCTCGATTATTTTTATTATCCGGATACCCAAAAGATCCTGATAAAATCTGCCATTGATGCAGATGATGATAAAGAATTTACAAGTAGTGACGAGACTAATTTCAGGGATATGAATATCAGGGACCCGAAAATGGGACGTGATATATTCTCAAAGTCATTAAAAGATTCATTAAGATCTAAATAATATTTTTGGAATGATTTTCGCCTCCTCATTATTCGTATTTTTATACTCTTAACAAATAATCCTTATGCTTAAAAACAAAAAATTACTCCTGTTGATTCCTGTTGCTCTTGTAGCGATATTTTCGTATGCATTTATTGCAACTCAAACCGATAAAGATCAGGCTATCGACCAAATACTGATGCAGAGTCTTAAAACAATGCATTATTCGCCCAAAGAGATCAATGATGATTTTTCTCAGAAGGTATTTAAACTCTACACGCAGCGATTAGACTACAATAAAAAATTTCTTATTCAATCAGATATTGATGATCTGAAAAAAATGGATCGTTCTATTGATGATGACATTACTGCAGGGAAATTTACTTTTTTTGAAAAATCCTTCGAGATCATTAATAAACGCATTGATGAAGCCCAGGAATATTACAAGAAAATATTAGATAAACCTTTTGATTTTAGTAAGGATGAAACAGTAGAATTGGACGCAGAAAAACTCAGCTTTTCAAAAAGTAAAGATGATCTGAAAGATGCCTGGCGGAAATCCTTGAAATACCAGACCCTTGCAAAAATTATAGAGATGACAGAGTCTCAGGAAAAAGCAAAGGAAAAAAGTGATACCGTAAAGATCAAAACGAAAGAAGAGTTGGAGGTTGATGCCCGCAAAAAAGTATTGAAAAATAATGATGACTATTTTAAGCGTCTGAAAGAATTAAATCATAATGATAGATTGTCAATTTATTTTAATTCCATAACCGGAATTTATGATCCTCACACCGAATATTTTGCTCCAAAAGACAAAGCAAATTTTGATATCAGCATGAGCGGACAGTTAGAAGGAATTGGTGCCCAGCTGCAGGAAAAAGATGGATATACAAAGGTTTCGAGCATTGTGCCCGGAAGTGCTTCCTGGAAACAAGGACAATTAAAAGCCGGTGATATTATTCTGAAAGTTGGGCAAGGAGCTGCCGACCCTGTTGATATTGTTGATATGCGTTTGGATAATGTAGTTCAGTTGGTGCGCGGTAAAAAAGGAACAGAAGTTCGCTTAACAGTTAAAAAGCCGGACGGAAGCATTATTGTTATTCCTATCATTCGTGATATTGTTGTACTGGAAGATTCGTACGCTCAATCTGTTATTTTAAAAGGAAAGAAAAATATCGGGTATATAAAATTACCATCTTTTTATGCCGATTTTAACGGTAAAGGCGGACGCTCTTGTTCAAAAGATATTAAAAAGGAACTGGAGAAACTGAAAGCTGAAAATGTGGATGGCGTTATTCTGGACCTGCGCTATAATGGTGGAGGATCTTTGGGTGATGTAGTTGATATGGCTGGTTTGTTCATTGACAAAGGCCCTATCGTTCAGGTGAAACAAAAAGAAGGTGCTCCCCAGGTAATGGAAGATAAGGATCCTTCTATTGTTTATGACGGCCCATTCACCGTGATGGTAAATTCCAATTCAGCTTCCGCTTCCGAAATTATGGCAGCTGCTATTCAGGATTATCACCGCGGAGTAATTGTAGGAACTTCTCCTTCCACATTTGGTAAAGGAACTGTTCAGCGTTTTTATGATATGGATGATTATTTGCCGCCTCAATATGCAGATATAAAACCTATTGGTCAGGTGAAAATTACGACTCAAAAATTTTACAGGATCAATGGAGGTGCAACTCAATTAAAAGGTGTGATACCGGATATTATTTTGCCTGACCCCTATTATTTACTTGATCAGGGCGAAAAGGAGCAGGATTACCCAATGGTATGGGATGAAATTAATCCGGCCCATTATGCCCCTTTAAAACCTTCCTATTCAGTTGAAAAATTAAAAACGAATAGTTTGGCTCGTATAAAAAACAATGAAAGTTTTGCTGTATTGGAAGAGGCTGCCAAGCGATTGAAAAAACAAAAAGACAGCACTGTTGTTTCTTTGAATTTTGATAAATATGTTGCTGAACAAAAAAGATTAAAAGCAGAGTATAAAAAAATGGAAAATCTGGATAAGGAAATTGTTGGTGGAGTGGATGTTGTTGCCTTAAAAGCAGATGCTTTTCCTGAAAGTGATACTGTAAAAATTGCAAAAAATAAAGATTGGTACAAAGCCATTAAAAAAGATCTTTATTTAAATGAAACGGTTCAGATAATGAATGAGATGAAGTAATAAATAATTTTGAGTAATTCATTTTAAAGGGAATTGAAACAAATATCCATCGTTATTACTTTATTAGTTGCATTCAATCTGAATAATTTTGCTCAGGTTCCCGGTTATATGGGAAAACGTTTAAGTATAGGATACTCAAACTATTTGTCTCCCTCCTTATTAAATCCTTCGGCAACTAAGTATAGAGGTGATTTGGGACTGAATACTACCCATTGCATTAATCTGGAGTTTACAATTAAAAAGCGTACTGATTTTTGCTTTGGCATTCAATTTTCTAAAACAGGAATGAGCAGAGAAATTGGTTTTACTCATGAAGGCTACGATAATAATGGGTATAAATATGTTTACAATTCGACATATAGTCCGGTTTCAAAAATGCCAATGCAGCTTTCAACCACCAATATTTGTTTGGGATTTAAATTCTTTTCACAAGGTTATATTGCACCTGTTGGGAAATATAAAAAGTTGGATTTCATTTTATTATTAAATAAAGTAAGCTATGAAAGAGGGGGATTCAGAAACGACAGCCCCCCTGCAGAGTATGTAACATTGGGAACAGGAGAGAATGATTTCAGAGCTTTTGCCATCGCACTAACCTTTGGAAGGCAACGCGTTTTTTTTAATACATTGCTTATTGATACTGGTTTCAGGTTTGGTATTTCACCCAATATATTTATTAGTTACATTAAGAATGACGTGATTAATGATCAATATAATTTGTTTTTTGAAGATCAGCTAAAAGAAAGTGTGAACCAGCGAATTTTTGCTGCCCAATTAGTAAACTTTCATATCGGAATTGGATTTTTAGCTTTTTAATTGATGAAGAAGTTAATCGTTTTCATTATTATTATTGTTTCAATATCTGTAAAGGCGCAAGTACCGGGTTATTTTGGTAAGCGTTTAAGTTTTGGATATTCAAACTATTTTTCTCCTTCTAATTTCAGTATAGCATCTCATACTACTAAAGAACATGCCTGGGGATTGAATACTTCTCATTCTTTTAATTCAGAATATACGATCATGCCACGTACCAACCTATGTATCGGAGTGCAGTTCAGTAAATTGGGTATTGAAGATCATTACGAATATGGGAAGTATTATAGCCTTGTTTACCAACCCGATTCACATAAACCAATGCAATTACGAACGACAAATTTTTCACTGGGATTTAAAATTTTCCGATCTGTTTATGTTGCACCTGTGGGTAAATATCAGAAGATAGAATTTATATTTCTTTTGGATGAAGTAAAATATAACCAGGGAGACTTCTATGATAATATCAGTTTTACAAAAAATAGAGTTGAAAATATCGGGGAAGGAAAATACAATTATAGATCTTCTGTTTTCGCATATACAATCGGTCGACAACGCATACTATTTAATTCAATAATTATTGATTCAGGAGTAAGATTTGGTATGAGTCCGAATGTTATGTTTGATAATATTGAAAATTTATTTTCTTCAGGTTCTCCTTCCTTTGAAAATCAGATAAAGCGAAATGTGAATCAACGAATATTTGGTGCGCAAATGTGTAATATTCATCTCGGTATTGGATTCATCGCATTCTAAAAAAAATAAGTATTCAGGTACTTGAATATTTCATTACTTTTTGTAATCTTTGTTTTGAAATAAATAAATTATGGAATCAAACGAAAATACTTCCCGTAAAGAGTTTTTAAAATCAATAGGTTTATTGACTCTTACAACTGCTCTGGCGGCTGTGGTAAATCCTCTTGAAGCCGCATCAGAAACAATTGTTAACACAAAGAAAAAAGAAGAACTCGACAATTTTCTTACAGTTTATGAGAAATGGGTGGATGAATTCAACAAGATGGTTGATATTCAGAAAAAAGATCGCCATCATTTTGAAAACAACAAACGTATGATGGAATTAAGTGAGGAAGCAGCAGCATTTTTACCTAAAGTAAAAGAATGTTATGCAAGTAGCTTACATCGCAATCGTTATTTGATATTATCCCAGCGTTTAACCAATAATATCGATCACTTTAATATTTAGAAAATTACATCCTGTCAGGTACTTCAATGCCTAATAGCTGCATTGCTGATCGAATAGCATTTCCAATAATTTTTGAAAGCTGTAAACGGAATAGCACCAAGTCCTTTTGATGCTCTTTTAAGATGGGAGTATCGTGGTAATACTGACTATATTCTTTTGCTAATTCATACACGTAGTTTGCAATTACAGCCGGACTATATTCAATTGCTGCTTGTTGAAGAGTAGCATTGAAATTATACAGTTTAATGATCAATTCTTTTTCTTTCGGTAAAAGTGTAATGTTGTGTGTAAACACATCGATATCATGAAAGTCCCAGCCTTCACCGGCCTTACGTAACAAAGCCTGAATACGAACGTAATTAAACTGTATGAATGGTGCGGTGTTTCCATTAAAATCAATTGATTCGGCCGGGTTGAAAAGCATTTTCTTTTTAGGGTCAACTTTTAAGATAAAATATTTTAAAGCACCCATTCCGATGGTATAAAATAATTTTTCTGCTTCTGCATCGCTCAATCCTTCATGTTTACCAAGTTCTTTGGTAGTTGCAGCAGCAGTTTCAACCATCACTTTCATCAGATCATCAGCATCAACAACTGTTCCTTCACGCGATTTCATTTTTCCTTCAGGAAGTTCCACCATTCCATAAGATAAGTGGAACAATCCATCGGCCCATTTATAACCTAACTTTTTTAGAATCAGGAACAATACTTTAAAATGATAATCCTGCTCATTTCCAACGGTATAGATCAGCTTATCGAAAGGTGTTTCCTCAGCACGTTGAACAGCTGTTCCAAGATCCTGTGTCATATAAACAGAAGTCCCATCGCCACGTAACAGTGTTTTTTCATCCAATCCATCCGGGGTCAGATCAATATAGATTGAATTATCCGCTCTGCGTTTTAAAACACCTTTTGCAAGACCATCGTCAATAATATTTTTGCCTAAAATATAAGTGTTGCTTTCATAATATGTTTTATCGAAATTAACACCCATCATTTTGTATGTGGCTTCAAATCCCTTATAAACCCAGGAGTTCATCATCTCCCATAACGTTCTCACTTCTTTATCCCCGGCTTCCCATTTCAGAAGCATTTCTTGGGCTTCGATCATTAATGGTGCTTGTTTTTCAGCTTCTTCATCACTTAATCCTTTCAGTTTACAATCAGCAATTTGCAGTTTGTAATTTTTATCAAACTCCACGTAATATTTACCAACCAGATGATCACCTTTCATTCCTGATGATTCAGGTGTTTCTCCATTTCCCCATTTTTGCCAGGCAAGCATACTTTTGCAAATATGAATACCACGGTCATTCACAAGATTTACCTTAATAACCTTATTGCCGGCTGCTTTTAAAATTTCTGCAACCGAGTATCCTAATAAATTATTACGAACATGTCCAAGATGTAAAGGTTTATTTGTGTTCGGAGATGAATATTCAACCATCACGGTTGGAGCATTTTCTGCTAATGTATCGTTGATGAATGGCTTACCATTTATAAATTTAAAGTAGTTGAGCCAGAAGGAATTATCAATCACAAGATTCAAAAACCCCTTTACAACGTTAAAATCAGCAACTTCAGCAATATGTGTTTTTAAGAAATTACCAATTTCAGTTGCTGTTTCCTCAGGTTTCTTTTTTGAAATTTTCAGAAAATTAAATACTACCAATGTCAGATCACCCACAAAATCAGGGTTGGTTTTTTCAAATACTACTTTTTCAATAGTAGCGCCATACAGGGAATGTAGGGCTTCAATAGTTTTTTCTGCAAGTTTTTTTTCAATATTCATAAATACAATAAATTCAAAATATTTTTTTTTCTCTCTAAAAGAGACCGAACAACTATCAACCAATCACCAACAATAACTAACATTCAGCAACTAATAAGTAAGCTGACTCACCACTTTTTGCAAAATTTCGAATGTATTTTCCGCCATCAGGTTTTCTTTATCCAATGTAGGGTTTACTTCACAAATTTCGAAGCAACATACTTTTTCATTTTGAATTAACCGAACACATAAACTGCCGGCCTCTTTTTCTGTAATACCATTACGAACAGGTGTTCCGGTTCCTTTGGAGATGGAGGAATCCATACTATCCACATCAAAAGAGATATAGATCAAATTGCAATGACTTAAATGTGCCAGCGCATCACGTGAAATTTTTTCAACTCCATTTCTTTTTACTTCTGCAGTAGTAAATGTTTTTACTTTATGTTTTTTTAGTAAATACGTTTCTTCCGGCTCTACATCACGAACACCAATAAAAACAAGGTCTTTGTAGGTTATTTTCGGAACAATACCACCCACTTTTTTTAATTTGTTCCAAAGGTCAACGGTGTCTTTATCAGGTTTGTTCATTTTATTGCTGATATTATCTTCTGCTAAGGATGCAGCAAGTGGCATCCCATGCATGTTACCCGTTGGAGTAGTAAAGGGGCTGTGAATATCCGCATGTGCATCGATCCAGATCACGCCAAGTCGTTGTTTCGGATAGGCCATTTTTATTCCGGCAATGGTTCCGCCTGCAGTACTGTGATCACCTGCTAAAATGATTGGAAAATTATTTTTTTTCAATGTTTGGCTAACGGTACTTGATACGCGTTCATAAATGGAAAGAATGCCACTGATCCGTTTCGCATAGGTTGTTTTTGTCGGTTCAAACAACAATTGATTTTCGGTTTTTACTTCGATGGATTCAATTTGTTTGAACATATTACTGCCATAATCGAGTGCTGCAATTTTAATGGCATCAACTCCCATACTGGCGCCACGTGTTCCGGCTCCGATCTCTGATTTTACTTCAATAAATTTTACATTTTTCATGATATTTGTATTTTAAAAATCTTAAACTTTATGAACAATATTATTTATTTTTTTACTTATTTGTTGATATCTAAATTACTTACTTGATGAATAAAATATCAAACTAAGTTACTTACATTTGTGAAAAATATTTTTTTACAATTTTCAGCTTACAAAAATGGAAAATAAATACCGTGATTTAATTGAACAAACCTTCGATTTTCCGCAGGAAGGTTTCGAAGTTGTTGATGATGAGCTCAATTTCTATGATATTCCCTTGATGGATATCATCAAAAAGTACGGTACTCCATTAAAAATAAGCTATTTACCAAAAATAAGTGCTCAAATCCAAAAAGCTAAAAAGCTATTTAATGTTGCGATGGCAAAAGCCGATTATAAGGGCAAATATACATATTGTTATTGTACAAAAAGCTCTCATTTCTCTTTTGTGCTGGAAGAAGCCTTGAAAAATGATATCCATTTAGAAACTTCTTCCGCATTTGATATTCCTTTGATAAAGTCGCTTTACAATTCCGGGAAAATTACAAAGGAGACCTTTATTATCAATAATGGCTACAAACGACCCACTTATTTAAAATATATCAGTGAATTAGTAAATGAAGGTTTTGCGAATGCAATTCCCATTTTAGATAATATTAACGAATTACCTCAATTAGAAAAACTTTGTAAAAAGAAGTTTAAAATTGGAATTCGTGTGGCAGCAGATGAAGAACCCAAGTTTGAGTTTTATACTTCCCGATTAGGTATTAGAGAGGCTGACATTATTCCTTATTACAACACCAAAATAAAAAACAGCTCCAAGTGTGATTTAAAAATGCTCCATTTTTTTATTAATACCGGGATTAAAGATTCAACGTATTACTGGACCGAGCTTACTAAATGTATAAATGTGTACTGCAACCTGAAAAAAGTTTGCCCAACGCTTGATTCATTGGATATTGGTGGTGGTTTTCCTATAAGAACATCATTAGCTTTTAACTATGATTATAGCTACATGGCCGATGAAATTATTCAGAAAATTAAAAATATTTGTGAAGAACGAGGTGTAGAGGAGCCGCATATTTTTACCGAATTTGGTAGTTATACAGTAGGAGAGAGTGGAGCAGCCCTCTTTTCAATTGTTGATATTAAAAAACAAAATGACAACGAGCTTTGGTATATGATCGATAGTTCTTTTATAACCACTTTACCTGATACATGGGGAATTAAACAGAAGTTTATTTTACTCGCAGTTAATCATTGGGATAAAGAATATCAAAGAGTTAATTTGGGCGGTTTAACATGTGATAGTGAAGATTATTACAATGCCGAATCGCATTTAAACCAGGTTTATATGCCTTTAGCGACTGAAAAACAAAAAGAGCCCTTGTATTTAGGCTTTTTTCATACAGGAGCCTACCAAGAGGCATTGGGAGGTTATGGTGGAATTCAACATTGCTTAATTCCTGCTCCCAAACATGTTATTATCGATAGGGATGAAGACGGGGAGATCACCACCCGTCTGTTTGCTAAGGAACAAAGCTATAAATCGATGATGAAAACACTCGGATACTAGTTTTTAAAACGGAAAAATCATTTTTTTTGACTTCAATGATATTATTATTACCTTTCGCAACTTAATACCAATGATTTGCATTCTTATCCATTTAATTAAAAGATAGGATTGTATGAATAAACGAATGGGAAAGCGATTTTTTATAGGCCTTTTAGGTTTTTTAAATATACTTTTTTGGGTAGGCTGTCAACCAACGGATGAAAAATTCATTTCCGAAGGTAGTATAGAATATGCAGCGTCTGTGGTTGACCAGAGCAATCCAATGGCAAACATGGCTCCAAGCAAACTTACCATAAAGTTTAAAAACAATATATCATGTGCCGAAATGAGTGCAGGCATGGGTTTATTCAGTACATCATTTATTGCAGATCCTGAAAAAAAATCACTTATCCAACTTGTTAAATTATTGAATAAGAAATTTTCAATGGTAATGGATGAAGCTGATTTGAAAAAAGAAAATGAGTTATTCAATATGGAGATAATTCCAAGCAAAGAAACAAAAATGATTGCTGGTTATAAATGCCAAAAAGCTACTGTTCGTTATAAAGCAGGTGATTTTCCAAATTTCGATATCTATTATACAAAAGATCTAAACATCAAAAATTCAAATTTTGCCAATCCGTTTTACATGATAGATGGTGTATTGATGGAATATCAAATGACAAAGTTTGGACTCGAAATGAAATTTACAGCCACAGCTGTAAAAAAAGAAGATATTGAGGATTGTGTTTTTCAGCTTCCTGCTGATTATAAACTTATATCAAAGGAGGAAATGAATACCATGTTACTTGGGTTACAATAAATCAAACTGGTTTATTTAGTATAATTTTCTCCCTTCATAATTATCCATATCGATTAACCTGTTCAATTTCCTGTTTTTCTATCTTTCTTTTTCCACACAAGTAAGTTTATAAGATTTCTATAATCGTAATTCTTTCCCTTTGTTGTTTACTATTTTTGATTGTTATAACAAAAGTATTCAGGTTTCTGTAACTTTTGGTTTCCTATGAATTACGAATGTAATTAGCCAATTGGTAATTCATAGTAAATTAGTTTAAAACCCTTAGAATGCAATGGAAGAAATAAAAAAAAATACTTTAAAAAATAAATTAAAGAATTCTGATTCGGGTGATAAATCTTCGGAAAAAGATAATAAACCGAAAAAAGAAAAAGATCTTGCTGACCATTCTTCAAAATCCGGTATTATTGAAAAAATTAAAGCCCAATTTTCATTTATTCAAAATGAACGTTTTCAAAAAATATTCGGATTAACTCTTTTGCTATTCGCTGTTTATCTGACAATTGCTTTTACTTCATTTGCCTTTACCTGGGAAGTGGATCAGGATAAAGTATTAGGTAACCTGTTTTCTCCTGAAGTAAGGGTCGAAAATTGGCTGGGGAAATTTGGAGCTTTGATCTCTTATGTGTTTATTCATAAATGGTTTGGTGCCGCATCCTACATTTTTGCTTTTCTGGCATTCATCACAGGTTTACGTATTACTTTCAATATTGGATTTATCAATTTCCGAAAAGCATATGCCATTTCATTTTTCTTATTGGTATTTATTTCAGTAACACTCGGTTATATTTTCAGTAATACTTTGTTTTTTTTAGGTGGCGCTTTTGGATACACTATCAGTAACAAGTTGAATGGATTTTTGGGGTTTATCGGGACAGGTGTATTGTTATTTTTTGCCTTCATTGTTTTTCTGGTTGCTGTATTTAATATTTCATTCGATCTGAGTAAAAAAGATCCGATTATAGAGGATGAAAATGAGGATGCAGAAGTAGAAATAAACAAAAGCGAAGAGGAAAAAAAAACGATCAACACGTTAAAAGAAATTGATGAAATTGATGAGGTGGAAGAAGGAGAAGAAGATCTAACAAAAAAGGATGACTTAATTATTACAAATGATGAGCGTCACGATATTATTGAAGAAGTTGAAAAACCCATTGCAACTGAAGAAATTGTATTATCAACCAGTGATACTGGTGTTCAATTTACGGTAGAAAATATTGATAAAAAAGAGGAGGAATTAAGTCCTGAACAATTGGCAGCAGCTTTAACGGCTCAGGTTGGTGAGTATGATCCGACTTTAGATCTATCTTCCTATCAATTTCCTTCCATCGATCTTTTGGAAAATTATGGCGGTTCAAAAGAAATTGTGATCAATACCGATGAACTAAAAGCCAATAAAGACAAGATCCTTAAGACATTAGGAGATTATGGTATTGAAATAGAAAAAATCAAGGCCACTGTTGGTCCCACAGTTACGCTTTACGAAATAGTTCCTGCAGCAGGGGTAAGGATCTCTAAAATTAAAAATCTGGAAGATGACATTGCCTTGAGTTTATCAGCTCTTGGAATTCGTATCATTGCGCCTATTCCCGGTAAAGGAACAATTGGAATTGAAGTTCCGAACTTGAATCCGGAAATAGTTCCAATGAGAACACTTTTGGCTTCTGAAAAATTTCAGAATACAACAATGGATCTGCCTATCGCCTTAGGAAAAACGATCAGTAATGAAACATTTATTACTGACCTGGCAAAGATGCCGCACTTGCTAATGGCCGGTGCTACCGGTCAGGGAAAGTCTGTGGGATTGAATGCTGTATTGGTTTCCTTATTGTACAAAAAACACCCATCGCAAATAAAATTTGTTTTGGTCGATCCCAAAAAAGTGGAACTTACTTTATTTAATAAGATCGAGCGCCACTTTTTAGCAAAGCTTCCTGATAGTGCCGAAGCCATCATTACAGATACCAAAAAGGTGGTTCATACGCTTAATTCTTTGTGTATCGAAATGGATCAGCGTTACGATCTATTGAAAGAAGCGCAGGTACGAAATATAAAAGAATACAATACGAAATTTATTGCCCGAAGACTTAACCCGAATGACGGACATAAATTTTTGCCTTACATTGTTTTAGTGGTTGATGAATTTGCCGATCTTATTATGACAGCAGGCAAGGAAGTTGAAACGCCTATTGCGCGTCTTGCACAACTGGCACGTGCAATCGGAATTCATTTGATCATCGCAACACAACGACCTTCCGTGAACATTATTACGGGTACAATTAAAGCCAATTTTCCGGCACGTATTGCATTTCGTGTGACATCAAAGATAGATTCCCGTACTATTTTGGATTCTGGTGGAGCTGATCAGTTGATCGGCAGAGGTGACATGTTGCTGTCAACGGGCAACGATCTGATTCGTTTGCAATGTGCATTTGTTGATACACCTGAAGTGGATAGGATATGTGATTTTATTGGTGCCCAGCGAAGTTACCCGACTGCATTTTTATTACCCGAATATGTGGATGAAAATGGGGAAGGAACAGGTAAAATGGATGATCCTTCTGAAAGAGATGGATTGTTTAACCAGGCTGCTGAAATTATTGTTTCTACCCAACAAGGTTCAGCATCATTACTTCAACGCAGATTAAAATTAGGATACAACCGTGCGGGAAGAATTATTGATCAATTGGAATCTGCCGGAATCATCGGCCCATTCGAAGGTTCAAAGGCCCGTGAAGTATTAATAAAGGATATGTTATCTTTGGAACAGTTTTTGAATAAATCCGATAAAAATTAAATAAACCAGTATTATGTTTACAAAAAAAATTACTCTCATCGCATTACTTGCTGTAGGTTTTTTGACCTCCCTAAATGCTCAAAATGATCCAAAAGCTAAAACTATTTTAGATGATCTAAGCGCTAAAACAAAAGCATATACAACTGTAAAAGCAGAATTTGAATTAGTCGTAGAAAAAAAGGATAAAACAAAAGAAACCCAAAAAGGAAAAATTCAAACGAAGGGTTCAAAATACAAATTGTTCATCCCTGGTCATGAAATTTATTGTGATGGAAAAACCGTTTGGGATTATATTAAGGATGCAAATGAAGTTCAAATAAAGGATATGGAAGTGGGAAATGATGATGCATTAAGCCCTTCTACTATTTTTACTCTTTATGAAAAAGGATATAAATATAAATTTGATGGCGAAGATGCTGTAACTCAAACAATCAGTTTATTCCCATTAAATCCGGATAAGAAAAAATTCCATACCATAAAATTGATTATTGATAAAACAAAAAAACAAATTACAAGTGTGAAGATGATGATGAAAGATGGTTCAACTCAAACCTACTCCATAAAATCATTCTTAGGAAATGCTGATATTCCTGACAGTGATTTCGTATTCGATAAAAAAACACATCCCGGAATCGATGTGGAAGATCTAAGAGATGGCAAGTAAATTCTAAAAATTGATTCTTGTTTAAAAATTAAGATTTAAAATACTTTTAATAATAGGCGCGAAGTTAAAACTTCGCGCATTTTTTTTGTTCTCCTTAATGATGCCACTTTGTATTCATTGTTTATATCAATTGAAAGATAAAATAGTCACTTTTTAAAACCTCACCCAAACCCTCTCCTTGAAAAAAGGAGAGGATGATTGGACATTTTATATTTCAATGGTATTACATATTTAAATAGGGAACGAGTCTTTTTTTATTAAAATCCCTGGAAATCCCTGGAAATATCGCTAAGAAATACTTCTTCAAATGAACTTTAAAGGGGATTCTTCTTTTAAAGGTTGCCTTTTTATTGGTTCCATTCTTATACTTTTCTTATTCATTATTTGGACATAATGTAAATTTAGTTGTAGCTTGCATAGTGTTTGAGTTTTTAGTTTGCTGGTGAAAAAATAATCAAGTGTTCTACAAAAAACAATCGTTATGAAAAACACACAATTGTTAATCCTCTCTTCTCTGTTTTTACATTGTTTTTCTTTTGCTCAAAAGGATTTCAAAAACGCAGAAAAAAAATTTCAACAAGGCCAATTTTTTAACGCCATTGAATTATACAAAAACGCATATACTGAAGCAAAGACTGAAGAGGATAAAGCTCTTATTAGTTTTAAAACAGGAGAGTGTTTTAGATTTATTGGGGATAATAAACAATCGGAAGATTGGTATTCAAAAGCCATCATATCAAATTATACTGACCCCAAAGCAATATTATATTTGGCCGAGACAAAAAAAGCGCAGGGAAAATATCAGGAAGCCATCGAAGAATACAATAAGTATAAAAGCATGGTTACTTCTGACACAAGAGGTGCAGATGGAATTTTATCTTGTGAGTTAGCTCAAAAATGGCAAAATAATCCAACTCGATATAGTGTGGAAAATATAACCTTGTTGAATTCAGAAGATCCTGATTTTTCACCAAGTTATGCCGATAATAAATACAGCAGAATTTATTTTACCTCCATGCGCTCAGGTGTAACAGGTTCCGAAATCAATGAAAGCACCGGAAAAAATTACGGTGATGTTTTTGAAACTCAAATGGATAAAAGTGGTAACTGGAGCAGTCCTGTGGCATTACCAGAACCTGTAAACACAAAAGATAACGAAGGATTAACCTCGGCAACTAAAAAAGCTGACATGTTATTTTTTACTCGTAGTGATCAAACAATTAGTCAAATATGGCTTACTACAAAAAAAGGAAATGTATGGGGAGAACCGGAAAAATTAAATTTTTGTGTTGAATCTTTAAAATATTCTTCGCCATCTATTTCATCTGATGGGGGCACTTTGTTTTTTGTATCAGATATGCCGGGTGGCCAGGGAGAGAACGATATTTGGATAAGTAAATATGATAAGAGTAACAAAAAATGGGGGGATCCAATTAATTTAGGAACAGAAATAAACACTTCGGGAAATGATGTATCCCCATTCATACAGGAGGAGGGAACGCTTTATTTTTCGTCAAACGGATACCTGGGAATGGGAGGTTTGGATATTTTCAAAGCAGAGAAAAAAGGAGAGGACCAATGGGGAAATGTTACCAATATGAAATATCCCATCAATTCAGCAGGTAATGATTTTGGAATTGTATTTGAAGGCAAAAAAGAAAAAGGTTATTTGACATCTAACCGTGAAGGAACGCATGGTGCAGATGATATTTGGTCCTTTGTATTACAACCACCCTTGTTATTTACTATTGATGGTGTTATTACAGATTGTAGTAATAAGGAACCAATAACAGGTGTTTCAGTCAAACTGATCGGTTCTGACGGATCCTCAGAAATAATAAAAACGGATGCAGCGGGTTATTATAAGTTTGCCGAAAATGTTTCTGAAGGACGATATATAAAGGCTAATACAGCGTATGTTATTTCAATAGTTAATGATGCTTCCTTAAAGACTTCAAAAAATACAGAAGGTTTTTTAAATAATAAAACACTAGTAAAGCAAACCACAGTCGGAGTGAAGGAGAGTAGAAATTTTAAACATGATTTTTGTCTTTCTCCCAATACACCCAAAGTTACTACACCCAAAAAATAGCCTTTGCAGCATCAAAAAAGTACCTGGTATAAGAGGTAAAGGAATCCTTTTTGCAAATTGAAAAAGAGCAGAAAAATTACCCGAAAAAGGTTAAGGCGAAACTAAAAAAAATTGGTAGAATACCAACTATATTTATAAAATGTCCAATGTGTGAAGTCCGTCAGAGTTTGTTGAAGACTATGCGCAGGAATTTGTTGGGCCAAGATATATTTATAATTGTTATAAGAATATATTGTGTGTTCAGAAAAGAACTGAACGGCTCGAAAATGAATAATTTGCTTTCTTCCAACAACCAAAAAAAGCTAATTGAAACGACTTTCAATTAGCTTTAATCAAATCCAATATCAATAAGACTTTTATAGGTTTTTACTAAAATTTTTGGCATCTATATCCTTTAAAATGTTAATGCAATAAACTTCCAAAAACATTCTGCAATAAAGTAGTAATCTGTGCAGCAGGATTGGTGCGGATTTTTAATTCTTCATCAGCTAATAACTTGAATAATCCTTTTAAAGCCCTTTCTGTAACATATGATGTTAAATTTGGATTTTGCTTTTGAACCAAAGGAATTTTATTATATTTTGTAATGATAGGGTTCCAATATTTTGTTAATTGCACTTTTTCAATTGCGGCCTTAACAATAGGTGTAAATTTTTGAGTTAATTCAGCAGTAGTTTTGTTTTTAAGAAATAGGGTAGCTGCATTATTTCCTCCTTTTAATATGGCGAACCCATCACTGATACTCATCCCTTTTATTGCATTAAGAAACACACTGCCGGCATTTTTTGCGGCTTCCTCTGCTGCTCTGTTAAGTGTCATTTCAAATTTTGTAACCTGAGCTGATAAGCCTATTTGTTTTGCATAATCTTTTACTTTTTTTGCCTCAGGAGGAAAGGGAATGAATAATGCAGGGTTTTTATAAAATCCATCTAATTTGGAAGCGATACCTGTAGAATTTGTAGCCCCAATTGTTAATGCTTCTTTTAACCCTTTAACCACCTGATCGTTTGTTAAAGGATTGCTGCTGTTGTTTCCGCTACTGCCATTGTTAAGGCTGGTGGAAGCCTGGTTTACAATGTTTTGTAATGTCTGACTTATTCCAATATTAAGGATTAATAGAAAAATGGCCGAGATAAGAAATTTAGTTTTCATTTGTAGATATTTTAAATTTTAGAATTAGAGTTTAGGATTTAGTGTTTAGTATTTTTACCCTTATTTTATTTCAAAAGAAAGTAATTTTTTATTTTCAATATATGCTTCCAGTTTATCTCCGATAGCTACCGGGCCAACACCTTCTGGTGTTCCGGTAAAGATAAGGTCTCCTGTTTTAAGTGTGAAAAATTTTGATACATAAGCGATGATCGTATCAAATGAAAAAAGCAGATCCTTGGTATTTCCTTTTTGTACAGTGTTTTCGTTAATCGTTAAATGAAAATTTATATCGCTTAGATCAGAAATATTTTTTTTGTCAATAAACTGTCCGATAGGAGCAGAGCCATCAAATGCTTTTGCTTTTTCCCAGGGCAAACCTTTTTCTTTGCACTTATTTTGTATGTCTCGTGCAGTGAAATCAATTCCTATGCCAATTTCATCATAATATTTATTTGCGAATTCAGGATCAATATTTTTTCCCGCTTTGCTTATTTTGATGATCAATTCTACTTCATGATGAATTTCCTTAGAAAAATCAGGATAATAAAAAGGTTGATTGTCTTTGATAACGGCAGTATCCGGTTTAAGAAAAAAGATCGGTTCTGTTGGAATTGCTGAATCCATTTCTTTTGCATGTTCAGCATAATTTCTTCCAATACAAATTAGTTTCATGTTTTAAAAATTTGAAAATAGCAATGTAAAAATTCCCTCATTCTGTTTAACCTATACACTTATTTAACCAACTTAACTTACCTGTTAAAAGCCATTCGTAATTTAATGTCAGTTAATACTTTTTTTGTAAAAAGGGGAAAATCTCCATTCTGCATCCAGGCATAATAGGAGGGTTCTTCACGCAGTACTTGTTCAACAGGCTTTCCGGTATGTTTTCCAAAGTTAAAAACTTCAACTCCCTGCTCATTAAAAATGATTCTTCCTGCCAGATCAGCATTTTTATTAATATTGGTAAAATCATGTAATGCTTTGATGTTATTTTGTACAGGGAACGATTTATTTCCTTTTTTATCTTCAAATTCAACGCCATCATACTTTTCAAGCTGGGCTAAAAATACTTCGTAAGTAGCTTCAATGTCTGCTTCCGCACTGTGGGCATTAATTATTTCTTTTTTGCAATAGAAACGGTATGCAGCTTTAAGCGTTCGTTGTTCCATTTGATGGAAAATATTTTGTACATCAACAAAATTTCTGCCTTTTAGATCAAAATCAACATCAGCTCTTAAAAATTCTTCAACCAGTATTGGAATATCGAATTTATTAGAGTTATATCCTGCCAGGTCGCAATCCTTTAAAAAATCAGCAAGACTTTTGGCAATGCTTTTAAACGTTGGTTCATTGGCAATATCTTTATCGTAAATCCCGTGGATTTCTGATGATTGTTTTGGAATTGGAATAGTTGGATTTATCCTTTTTGTTTTTACTTCTTTGCTTCCATCAGGGAGGATTTTTAAAATGGATATCTCAACAATTCTGTCGGATGCTACATTTACTCCTGTGGTTTCTAAATCGAAAAATGCGATAGGACGTACTAAATTTAATTGAATCATTTGTGATAAGAAATTTTAGAAGCGTGAGTTTTCAGTAGAATTTATTTTTGCAGAATAAAAGTTTTTTTTGTTTCATTTTGTCCAATCCCGATATCAAAAATAAAGAAAACTTCGGAGAATGGTTTGTAGCCTCCCGACTCAATTGTTATTTGATATTTACTTGGATTCAAGGACATAATAAATTTTCCTGATTTAGGAATTGGGGTATAGGTATAGGGTAGAATATCTTTATTTTTCAGATCTGTTATAGTAACAATTGCATCAATATTTTTAGAGCTGTCTGCCGTAGCAACATATCCAAACATTAGCGTGGTTTTATCTTCGGCATCTTCAAATTTAACCCGATAGAGATCCAGGTCACCAAATCCCCCATCACGAACTGCTGAAACATAAGCTACACGATTATCTTGTGTAAAGGAGATGCAACGATCGTCACCAGCCGAATTTATTGGATACCCGAGGTTTTTGGGGTTGGACCAGGTGTTATCTTCTTCATTCAAGGTTGTTTTAAACAGATCATAATCTCCCATTCCGTCATGCCCTTGTGAGGAAAAATAAAGTGTTTTCCCGTCAGGTGCAATTTCCGGAAAATCTTCACTATATTTTGTATTTATTGCAGGCCCAAGGTTCTGAGCCATTGCCCATTGTCCATTTGGTAATTTTCGGGATATGTAAATATCCGTTTCCCCTTGTCCACCTGCTCTTTTACTTGCAAAGTAAATTTTTTCTCCATCAGGGGAAATTGATCCGGCAGTTTCATAATCAGAATTCACATTACTATTTAATTTCTTCATCCGTTGGAAAATTCCTGCTTTGTTCGTTGAAGAATAGATGTTTCCAAAACTATCAATATGATCGATATACATTATCATTAATTGCCCATCAGAAGCCAGGCTCACTGTTTGTTCATCATAACGGGTATTGACAAGCGGACCCATGTTTTTGGGTTTAGAAAAAGCATCATTCTGGGGTGTTGAAATAAATATATCAGAAGAATAGTAACCATCTACTTCAACAGCTCCTCCAATGCATTCTTTTCTTCTGGATGTAAAAATAATAAAGGATTCATCAGCCGGAACAAATGGATAGTAATCAGGATATTCTGAATTAACATCTTTTCCTAAATTTTGAAATGACACATTTATTGGATGCTTGACATATTCTTTTCCATTTTCACAACTTTCTATCTGATGTACAACACGGTCAAATTCGGGACCTGCTTTCAATTTAACTAATAACTTATTGTATGCTTTAATTGCGTCATCAAAGCGGCTTGCATATTGGTAGGAAAGACCGAGATCAAACCAAATGTTTTTATCCATCTTTTCCTGTTTACTGGCAGCTTCCAGGTATGGAATAGCAAGTGATTTGTTAATATTAGTATATAAATAGCAGATCCCAAGCTTATGGTTGTAATCAATGTTTTCAGGTTCCTGTTTTACAAGTTGCCTGTAAATAGGAATAGCTGCTATGAAGTTATTGTGCGAAAAATGCTCCTCAGCTTCCCGTGGATCAACAAATTTGTTTGATTTGGGTTGTGCAAAAACAGTTACAAACTGTAACACAAGAACCAAAATAAATATTACCTTTTTAAAAAAAATATCTGCAAAAAATTTCACACTCTGTTTTTTTATTTTTATCCGAAAACCAAGTTTTATACCAAAGTACAAAAAATATTTATAATAAATACAAGGTAATTAATAAGCACCAATTTTAATGAACTGAAATTTTTCGTAAACAGCTTTGTTAATAAAGTAATCTGTATTATAGATAGGGCCACCTACTACTGAACTAACTTTTACAAATTTAACTTTTGAACTGTCCACCCCATTTTCTTTTAGTGCATTAAGCAATTGATCTTTGGATGTTTTGGAGCGAGCAATTGAAAGCTCTTTATTTGTTTTATATGCTCTTGTAGGTACTTGTGAAGCGCTCGACACTATTGTAATATTAATGTTCCCGTTCTTTTTGTAGAGCTCAACTAAATTGCCAATGAATTCAATAAATGGAGCGCCAGTAACATCAATTTCTTTGACATTGTATTTGAAATTCATTTGAAAATTTTGCTTATCAACCTTTGCCAATTGCTCAGGAGGAGTGTTAGTTAAATTATTATTTATAACAACAGGGTTATAATTTTTAAATTTAACAGTCATAGAACCTGATTTAATAATGTTGCCTTTTGAATCTTTAATTTCAACACTTGATTTTTTTCCGATAAACCGGGTATCATTTCCATCTAATGCCACAATGTAATTATCATTTTGTGGTAATTCTGAAAAAGTAAACCATCCCATTGTATCTGTGGTTGTAGTTTTTACCACTTCCCCGTTTGAGTTAAGTAAATTTATACTTTGATTAGAGTAGGGAGTGTTTTTTTCGTCCAGTATTTTTCCTTTAACTGTATAGTAAATAACAATTTTCTTGTTTTTTATTTTAACAGTACCTGAACCTGTTTTAATTACATTCCCTTTGTCATCCTTGATCTCGGCAGATGATTTTTTTCCAATTAAATGAGGATCAGATTCATCTAATTCTATTAGATAATCATCATTTTGAGATAATTTTGAAAAAATAAACCAGCCTAATTTATCTGTGGTGGTTTTCTGAATTATATCCCCTTTAGAGTTAATCAGGTTTACTGATAAATTAGTTAATGCAGTATTCTTTTCTGAAAACAGTTTTCCTTCAACTGCATAGGTAACAATAGTTGTATCCTTCTGTACTTCAACCGGAACAGCAAAGTCAACAGGTTTTAGGCGAATACTTTTTTCGATTTCCTGATATTCTGCATCCGCAGGAACATCCATTAATTCAGAGAAAAATTCTTCACCACTTTTTTGATAAGAAAGAGTGTAGTGACTGTTCGGAGGAATAATAATAGTAAAACTTCCGTCACGTAACAAGGGTTTGTAAACACCTGTAACAATTCCAGATTCAATATCTGTGGCAACAATTTCTATATCGTCAGGCATTGATTGTCCTTCTTGAGGAATTATTTGCCCTTTTATTAATACCAGTGGTTGTTCTTTCTTCTTAGGAATACTAACTTCGTAAATATCCTTTTCTCCATAACCTTCCGGTCGTGAAGAAGATGAATAATAACCTCTTTTTCCATCCGGAGAAGTAACAAAGAAAACGTCATCATCTGTTGTATTTATCGGATAACCAATATTCAAGGGTTCGTCCCAGCCTTTTTCACTTTTCGTGGAGAAAAAAATATCAAACCCTCCAATGGCCTTGTGGCCTTTTGAGCTAAAAAATAAAACGTTACCGGAAGGATTAATATATGGAGATTCCTCATCAAATTCTGTGTTAATTGGGAATCCCAGATTTTGGGCCATACTCCATTGCCCTGTTGGTAGTTTTATACATTTCCAGATATCACGTCCACCCATACTTCCTTCTTTGCGATTGCTGACGAAATAAAGTGTTTTCCCATCAGGTGTTAAACATGCGCTTGTTTCCCAATCCGGAGTATTTATATCAGAACTCATTTGTTGAGGATAGCTCCAATTGTTTCCTTCTAAAGTGCTAAAATAAATATCTCCACCGTTAGCATCTTTGTATATTAAAAGCGTTTGTTCATCTGCTGTTAAACCAATGGAGGCTTCATTAAGGGAGGTGTTAATATTAGAACTAACCGATACAGGTGTTGTCCAGGTGCTATCTGCTTTTTTATGGGAAATATAAATATCTTCAAAAAACTGGTTATCATCTGTTCGGTCTCCACCTGTGCTGCCGGGTCTTCGGGAAGTAAAAAGTAGTGTTTTTTCAGTTCCTGAGATCACAGGGCTATAATCCGGAAACGATGTGTTAATACTGTCACCTAAATTTTTAATTATTACGCTTATCGGTGCAGCTACAAAATATTTTGCATTATTACATATTTCAATTTGGTGATTTACATCTTTTATCAGCTCAGTTTGTTTTGATTTCAGGAAAGATTTGAATTTTTCAAAATTTGCAATAGCTTCGTCAAAATTATAATTGAAATGCAAGGCTTGCCCATAATAATAATATGCATTTACCGGTGCGGCCTTTTCACGGGGTTCCATATCAATATAATTGGTTTTTGTATTTAAAACTGCTTTTTCTAAGTAAGGAAGAGCTTTCCCTTTTTCAGTTGATGAGTTTAAATAACAGAATCCAACTTTGTAATTCACATTGGCAGAAGAAGAATCTATTTGATATGCTTCTAAAAAAATTTTTAAAGCCAAAGCATAATTAGTTTCTAAAATAAGGTAGTTCCCTTCTGAAAATTTTTGACGATAATCAGATTGATCTTGAGCTTTGGAAGAAAAACTTAAAATGAGTAAAGAAAAAAATAGTAATAAATATTTTTGCATAACGGGAGTCGTTTAAATAAATATATTAAAAAGCAGGATAATCAATCCACTTTTTAAAGGAACGGTAGCAAAAATATAAAAAAAAAGATAATAGCAAAATGTCAAGAACAAAAGAAATCAATAAATTAATTTGATGAATATCATTGTTTTTATTGTGTTTCAATGATTTTTAATTCAACTCTTCTGTTTAATTGCATCCCTTTTGTATCAGGTTTCCCATTTGGCAATGTATTGGGTGCAATAGGTATTTTTGACCCAAAACCTTTAGCGACTAATCGATTTGCAGGGATTCCTTTTTTTATTAAAGCATTAACTACTGCTTGGGAGCGATCCTGTGATAGTTTTAAGTTTAGGTCATCTTTCCCTTTATTATCAGTATGGCCATCCACTTCAACTGTTAATTCAGGATATTCTTTCATCAATTTCACAAGTTTCTCAATTTCCAAACTGGACTCTTTACGTAATATGGCTTTGTTAGAATCGAAGAATATGTTGTTTAACACAATTTTAGCTCCTACTTTAACCTTTTCTAAAATGATATTTTTTGTGATTATAGAATATTCAGGTTGTTTGGGGATATTCACATTTGCGGACTGAAATAAATATCCATCAGCTTCATAGGACAAATTATAATTTTCTCCCCTATTCAATATAAAATAATAAGAGCCTGAATCAGATGACGTGTAATAGGTATTTATTAGTTTACCGGTTAAATTATCTTTAATTATAATTTGCGCCCCAACAATTGGCATATTTTGATTGTTTTTTATTGTTCCGGTAACATTGATTGTTCCTAATGTTTTACTCTCAAAATTGATAAGTTGGAGAGATAATTCTTTTTCAATTTCCTGATAGGAAGAATTTGGAGGAATATTAATTGTAATACTCATTGGCTGATATCCTTCCGCTTCATAATTGATACTGTATGCTTTCCCCAGGTTTCCCGGGTTTAATATGAGCAGGTATTTTCCGGAAATGGAATTTGGTTTTACATCTTGAACCAACACACCACTTTCAATATCTGTTGCAGTAATTCTAACATTATCGGGTAATTTATTGCCACCATTAAATTTTAAGAATCCCTTTAAAAGAGTTAAAGGTTCGGCAATTGTTGTTTCATAATTTACCATGTATATATCTTTATCGCCAAAGCCTGATTGTCTGGCAGAAGAAAAATATCCTCGTTTTCCATTAACTGATTGAACATAAAAAATATCATCATCAGTGGTATTGATAGGTGCTTTTAGATTTTCCGGCTCCGACCATTTTCCTTCCTCTCCTTTTGTTGATTTGAAAATATCAAATCCGCCCATATTTTTATGACCTTTTGAACTGAAAAAAAGTGTAACTCCATCAGGATGAATGAATGGAGCATCTTCATCATATGGCGTATTAATTGCCGGCCCTAGATTTAAAGGCATACTCCATTGGCCATTTGGTAATTTTACACAACGCCAAATATCCCTGCCGCCAAAACTTCCTTCTTTTTTATCGCTGACAAAATAAAGGGTATTCCCATCGGTAGTAAGTGAAGCATGAGTTTCCCAAGCCTTTGTATTTATATTACTTCCAAAAGGAATTGGGTTTCCCCACGTATCACCATCCAGATAACTATAATAAATGTCGCCACCATTTACATCGCGATAAATAAATAATTCCTGCCCATCAGCAGAAAGACTTATGTTTGCTTCATTAGCATAGGTATTGATATTTGATCCAATGGAACGCGGTGAACTCCATGTTCCATCATTTTTCTTTTGACAAAAATAGATGTCCTCATAATATTGATTATCCTCTGATTTTTCACCTCCGGTACTTCCCGGTCTGCGGGAAGTAAATATCAAAGTAGATTCATCAGCAGAAATTACGGGGCTATAATCCGGAAATACAGAGTTTACGCTATCACCCAAATTTATAATGGTAACAATTGCAGTATCTTTTGTTAATTCTATTGCATTAAAATTCCTTTCAATTTGTCTATTCAGATCTGCTGATAACTCTTTATTTTTATTTCCAATAATGTTTTTGAATTTGTTATAATAAAGACTTGATTCGGTGAATTTATAAGCGAGACGATAAGCTTCGCCCAATAAGAAATAAACATTTTCAGGAGCTTTCTTTTCTCTGGGTTCAATATCATTATAGTTATGACTTACGTTTTGGGCCGCTTTTTCCAAATAAGGAAGTGATTTAAGTTTTTCGGTTGCTGATTGTAAATAACAAAGCCCTATTTTATAATTGATATTAGCATTTGTTGAATCAATTTGGTAAGCAATTTGAAAAAGTTTCAGTGCTTCAGAATAATTTTGTTCAAGAATCAAAAAGTTTCCCTGAGAAAATTTTTCACGGTAATCACTTGCAGAACCTTGTGAGAAAACAAGTGTCTTTAAAAAAGCAAAATAAATAATGATCAATATTTTTTTCTTCATAAATGTAGAATTCGAAAACGATGAACAAAGATAGTTTTTCTATAATAGAATAAAAATTATTAAAATCCAATCGACTTGTTTACTTTTTCAGTATTTTAAACTCAATTCTTCTATTTTGTTTCCTGCCATCAGGATTATCAGAGTGATCAACGTTTTCATTTGGTGCAATTGGCTGTGATTCACCCAAACTAATTGTTTTCAATCGCTTTGAATTAATTCCTTTTATAACTAAATAATTCTTAACGGTATTTGCCCTGTTTCTAGAAAGTTGGAGGTTAAATGATTCTGAACCTTTGGAGTCAGTATGGCCTACTATTTCCATCGAAATTTTATTGTTTAGTTCTAAGAAGCTGACAATTTTTTCTAATTCAATTTTTGATTCAGAAGTTAATTCAGATTTTGAAAAATCAAATAATAATGTTTTGAAAATTTGCGAAGAAGTGGATGCTGTATCTGCTATTGGGTTTATTGTAGTAATAGTTGTATTGGTATTATTATTAGTAGTTGTTGTTGTGGAAGAAGAAGAAGAAGTAGTAGTAGCAGTTCCGGTTGCGTTTCCGGCAATTGCAGATGTGTCAATGTAATTAATATGTGTAATAATTTGAAAGTTTTGATTGTCAGGCTTTAATGTTCGGAGATAAGCAGCATATTCAACTTCTTTCTTTACAACTGTATCACGTTTGGTATTTTTTTGTAATTCTTTTTCGATGTCAAAAAAAGTATTATAAACTGTTGTTTTATATCCAATTAATTTTCCACTTGAATTCTTAATTTCATCATAATTTATTTCTTGATAAAAAGGAAAATCATTGAAAGATTCAGGTGTATTAAATTCAAATGTATTGATAATGTTATTGTTATTGTATTCCGGAATTTGAAGTTTAAAATTTGAAGCACTATTATAGACTATATTGTTTTTTTGACGAAGGGAAATGTTTATTGTATTATTTGTTTTCAAATCGGTAATAACAGCCATGCTGTCGATCGGTTTTAAATTAGGGGAATAAGTTGCAAATAAAATTACGTTTGCAGGTTTAATGTGTCTTACTGCAAAAATGTCAAAATTTCCAACGCCATCAATACGTTGAGATGAAATATATCCTTTGTTTTGCTTGTCATTGAAAATATAAAAAATGTCATCGCCTCCTGAATTTACCGGGTAGCCTAAGTTTTCAGGTTTTTTCCATTCATTATTTTCAAATTTTGTTTGAAATACATCGAACCCTCCAATTGAATTATGTGCTTGTGATGAAAAATAGAGGATATCAGTTTCTGGGTCAATAAATGGTGCTTCTTCATCTTCCTCTGTATTTATAACAGAACCTAAATTTTCTGCAAGTCCCCAAGTTCCATCAGCTTGCCTTAATGATTTATAAATATCTTTTCCACCAAATCCCCCGGATCTTTCACTCACAAAATAAAGTGCATTTCCATCAATGGTAAGACTAACACTAGGTTCATGGCTACGTTTGCCATTAATGTAGTTGTTTAGCTTTGTGGGTTTATTCCAGATCCCATCATTAAATTCTGATTCCCAAACTGCATTAAAGCGATAAATGAATAATTTTTTTCCATCTGGTGAAAGAGAAATTGAGGCATCATGTTCATTTGTATTGATGGATTTCCCAATGCTTTTTGCAGGGGAAAATAGGGATGTCCAAAAATTTGGCTTTACAAAACAAGAATCTAATTTCTTGCAAACAGACCAATCATCAGAATTGTTATTGGCTATAAAAATATCTTCATAAAAATCACCTTCAGGTGTTATTTTATTTCCGGTTGTTCCTTTTCTTTTGGATGTAAAAATAAGCATCGACTGGTCAGGAGTAATAACTGGGGCATAGTCAGGGTAAATTGAATTAATATTTTGTCCCAGATTAAAAATTCTGGCATCAGTAGGGGTTTGTAATAATTGTTTTCCTCTTTCGCATTGCTCAATCTCTTCGTCAATAAAATCGGTATCTAAACTATCATTTTTATCAATTAATGATACAGCTAATTTTAATTGTTCCAGGGCCTCATCAAAACGGTTAAAAATATGGTATGCATTTCCGGAATAATAAAAAATTTCAGCAATAGAATCTTTTGCCGATGAAATATTTTTTCGGGCATTTTCAAAATAGGTAATGCTTTTTTGGGATTCGATATTTGAATATAAATAACACACTCCTGTACGAAAATTATAAGTTACATCAGTTGGCTTTTTTTCCAAAAGAGAAAGGTATAATGGAAGTGATTTAGTGTATTCTGTAAAAGAATATAATTTATCAGCTTTTCTGGCAATTCGGTTTAGTTTGCCTTTGGATTGCGAGAATGAGTTGAACGGGAAGCTTAATAAAGCTAATAAAAGAACAAAAAAATATGTCGATTTAAAATTTAAAAAGTTTTTTTCTGAAAGCTTCATATTTATATAAAATTATTTTACCTAAAGCAACAACAATTATTTTAACAGGGTTTAACCTCTATTTTTTAATTGTTGCCATTACTCTTAGATATTGATATTTTTCATAAGTTAATACGTTTTTCACTGCATCATGTTTGTATTCTTTTCCTTGAACCTTTGCTTTTGGTTTTGAGAAAACAACCTGAGATTCATTAATACCTTTTTTGACAAGTGCTTTTAAAACAATGTCTTTAGCATCCCCGGCTCTGACTTTTGCCAAAGCTTCATTATTGCTGTATTTTTTTGTTGGAACAGTAGATGCGCTTGATTCTATTTCAACTGAAATAACTGAATTCGATTTTATACATGCAGTTAAAGCATCGATAAATGTAGTAAAATCCTCCGCATTCTCATCTATATCTTTTTGATTGTATTTAAAATAAAGCTGGTAAAAAGTTTTCTTTGGGTTGCAATCTCCCGAAATTGTTGGAGTTACATTGGTTTTTGTGGAATCGACTTTAGCAACAACAGGTCTTGGTTCACCATAAGGGATCTCTCGTTTATAAATTTGGTACCCTTTTCCTTTAGGAGCATCTAATACTTCAGTAAAAATTTCTTTCCCGTTAACGTAATATAACGTTTTATAGGAAGTCCCAACAGGTAAGTTTGCTCCGAATTTTCCGGTTGAACTGTTTGCGATTAATTCCTGAATTGTATCATTTGTTGCAATATCAATGATGGCAATTTTATTGTTTGAAATATCTTCATCTGTATTATTAATTATTCGACCCACTAAAATTGTTATATCACGTGGTTCATTTTCTTCATAAGTGATCATGTAAATATCTTTTTCCCCTAAACCTCCTTCTTGGTCAGATGAAAAGAAGGATCTTTTTCCATCGGCTGTGGTAATAAAGAAAATATCATCATCCGGAGTATTGATCGGATAACCAATATTTATTGGCTCTGACCAAAATCCGTTTTCATCATTAATTATTGAAGAAAATACATCAAACCCTCCCATTGATTTATGTCCTTTTGATGAAAAATAAATTTGTTTCCCGTCAGGGTGAATAAAAACACCATCTTCATCATAAGGAGTATTGATTGTTGGTCCTAAATTTTGACCGGGACTCCATTCCCCATTTGGTAGTTTTAAACATTTATAAATATCTCTTCCACCAAGTCCTCCTGTACGATCACTTACAAAATATAAGGTTCGGTTATCCGCACTGAAGCATGCATGAGTTTCCCATGATGGAGTATTGATATTTGCCCCTAAATACTGAGGTATTCCCCATTCTTCTCCTTTTAGTTCGCTTAAATATAAATTCCCATTTCCTCCTTCATCTTTATAAATTAAAAGTTTTTGACCATCTGCAGAAATGTTAACAGTTGCCTCGTGACCATAAGTATTAATATTTGGTCCGATAGATACAGCTTTTTGCCAGGCATCATTCACATAATGCGAAATATATATATCTTCAAAATACTGCCCATTTGCTTCTTTTACATCACTGGTACCACCTTGTCTTCTGCTTGTAAATATTAGTGTCGATTCATCAAGTGAAACAACAGGGGAGAAGTCGGAATGGGGCGAATTTAATGCACTTCCCAGGTTGCTGATTTTTACCTTGTTAGGGTTTTTAATCAATTCTTTTCCATTGTTACAGGTTTCAATATCATGGGTCACATCCGCAATTTCAGCTGAAACTTTTGAACTTGTTCCTAATTCAGTTATGTATTTTTGATACATTTCAATAGCTTTATCAAATTGATAATTTAAATGATATGCTTTTGCTAAATAATAATAAGTTGAAAGAGGAGCCTGTGTTTCTTTGATTTCGCCCTCCTGGTATTTTCGGGCAATATTTTTTATTGCTTCCTCAAAATAGGGAATTGATTTGATTTTATAAGTTGCTCCACTCAGGTAACATAAACCAATCTTAAAATTAATATTTGCGTTCCCTTTTGATAAAGAATCAAGTTTTAAATACAAAGGCAATGCAGCATTGTAGTTTTCATTAGCAAAATTATCTTCCGCTTCCAAATAGATTTTTTTATAATCGCTGCTATAAGGAATAGAAGCATGTGATCTTACCGGCAGCAAAAATATCAATAACAAAACTAAAAAATGCGGAAGAAGTTTTTTCATTTTATTTAATTTAAAATTCACGATTTATATCCCATTGTTCCAGATAATCAGCAACTCTTCGAACGAACTGCCCGCCTAATGAACCATCCACTACCCGGTGATCATAGGAGTGTGAGAGAAACATAAAGTGACGTATTCCTATCAGATCACCTGTTGGGGTTTCAATTACAGCAGGTTTTTTCTTTATTGCTCCCACGGCCATAATAGCAACCTGTGGTTGGTTAATAATTGGTGTACCCATCACATTTCCAAAAGAACCAACATTGGTGATCGTATAAGTTCCTCCCTGAATTTCATCAGGGGATAATTTATTGGTGCGAGCCCGATTTGCCAGGTCATTTACTTTTTTAGTTAGTCCCACAAGATTCAATGTGTCAGCATTTTTTATAACAGGAACAATTAAATTACCTGAGGGCAAAGCAGTAGCCATTCCAATATTGATGTTTTTTCTTTTGATAATTTTGTTGCCATCAACAGAAATATTTATCATCGGAAAGTCTTTGATTGCTTTTGTAAGAGCTTCAATAAATATTGGGGTATAAGTTAATTTTTCACCTTCACGTTTTTCAAAGTCCTTTTTTACTCTTTCTCGCCACAAAACAATGTTAGTAACATCGGCCTCAACAAAAGAGGTTACATGTGGTGATGTATGTTTGCTCATTACCATATGGTCGGCAATAAGTTTGCGCATTCGATCGAACTCAATTATTTCATCACCCGCATTTATACTAATTGAAGGTTTTTGCTGAACAGCACCATTTGTTGAAATTTGTTCTTTTACAACTTGTGGTTGGATCGGATTTTCAACAATAGCCTTAGTTTGTATATTTTTGCCTGGTAAATAGGCAAGGATGTCGTTTTTTGTAACTCTTCCATTTGCTCCTGTTCCTGAGATTGATTCAAGTTCAGTAGCAGAAATGTTTTCCGCTTTAGCTATATTGCGCACAAGTGGTGAAAAGAATTTACCGGATTCCGATCTCTTTTCAATAGAAACAACTTCAATGATCGGTTGTTTTGCAATTTCTCTTTGAATATTAATTTCTTTGGTAATTTCAGGCGTTTTTACATCAGGTTTTTCAATTACAACATTGGCATCTGTTGAAATCAATGCAATAGTTTTCCCAACTTGTACTACATCTCCTTCATTAAACAAACGTTTTATCAGTGTTCCTTCTGTTGTTGATGGTATCTCAGAATCAACTTTATCGGTGGCAATTTCCAATACGCTTTCATCTAATGCAATTTTATCCCCTTCTTTTTTTAACCACTTAATAATAGTTGCTTCTGCAACACTTTCGCCCATTTTAGGCATTATCAACTCTACTTGTGCCATATCCTTTATTAGGAATTATTTATTAAAATAGTGTAATTATTTACTTATAATTTAAGAGTACAAAAATAACCTATTATTTTAGATTTGCAAGGCCTCGTTTTTTCATTGTTTTTAATGTTTTATTTTTATTAAAAAAGCACCCATCCTTACCCGGAAGAGTGCTTCATGTGTTTTATATTATTTTTTAAGAAAATAATGGGAACTCTTTCATCATTTTATTAACTTCTTTTCGTACATCAGTGATTATTTTTTCATTGTCATGATTCATTAACACTTTGTCGATCAGTTCAACAATTTTTTTAATGTGTTTTTCTTTGATTCCTCTTGTGGTGATTGCTGCCGTGCCTATTCGTATTCCGGATGTCACAAATGGTGATTTGTCATCAAAAGGTACCATGTTTTTGTTAACTGTAATATCTGCTTTTACTAATGTGTTTTCAGCTAGTTTTCCGGTCAGGTTTTTTGACCGCAGATCGATAAGCATACAGTGGTTATCAGTTCCACCTGAAATTATTTTATATCCTTTATCAACAAAATAGTGTGCCATTAATTTTGCATTCTTTATTACCTGAATGCAATATTTCATGTAACTATCTTCCAATGCTTCAGCAAATGAAATTGCTTTAGCCGCAATTACATGTTCTAAAGGACCTCCTTGTGTGCCGGGAAATACAGCAGCATCCAATACCTGAGACATCATTTTGATCTCTCCTTTTAATGTTTTTTCTCCCCATGGGTTTTCGAAGTCTTTTCCTAACAGGATCATCCCTCCGCGGGGACCACGTAATGTTTTGTGGGTAGTTGTGGTAACAATATGACAATAAGGAAGCGGATCGTTTAATAAACCACGGGATATTAATCCGGAAGGGTGTGATATATCTGCCAGTAATAATGCTCCAACCTTATCAGCTATTTTACGAAATGTTTTATAATCCCAATCACGTGAGTAGGCAGATGCACCACAAATAATCAATTTTGGTTTTTCTTTTAAAGCAATTGCTTCCACATTTTTCATGTTTATCCGTCCTGTTTTTTCTTCCACACCATAAAAAGACGGAACATATAATTTGCCTGAAAAGTTAACCGGAGATCCATGTGTGAGATGTCCTCCATGAGAAAGATCAAATCCTAAAATTTTATCGCCAGGCTTTAAAACAGCCAGCATTACTGCTGCATTCGCTTGTGCACCTGAATGTGGCTGAACATTCGCCCATTCTGCGTTAAATAATTTTTTTGCCCGGTCAATTGCTAATTGCTCTATTTTATCTACAACTTCACATCCACCATAATATCGCTTACTTGGTAAACCCTCTGCATATTTATTTGTAAGTACCGACCCCATTGCTTTCATTACCTGTTCGCTAACATAGTTTTCTGATGCGATAAGTTCAAGCCCTATTGTTTGACGCTTTTTTTCTTCAGCTATCAAATCAAAAATTAGAGTGTCTTTTTTCATTTTTTTATTTATTATTTTAAGTAAATAGTGCTCCTTGACAAAATCAAAAAAAACGATTTTTATAGGGGAACAAAAGTATAATTTAGTTTGTAATTTTAGTTATTCTTTTTCAGATATTTTAAAGGCCGGAATCAAGATCATTAAAATCAGTGGTGATTGAACCAGTCCCATTAAGTATCTTGAAAAAGAATACATGTTTTTGTAGGTAGTAGGTAAGAAATAACCCAGGGTCATAAAAATAGCGGAAACTAATATTATAGCAATATACACTCCTATAGTAATACGGATGTATTTTTTATTTTTGAAAAGAATATTTATTGTAATCATTGAGGTTATTAAATAAAAAGCACTAAAAGCAAAAGTCAATATCCATTTTATTGTAATAAGAGTGTTGTATTCCAAATGGTCGAAAACAGATAAAGAGGAAGGCATTGAAAATGCTACATTTAATTCGTGTGATTGAATTAGGGCATTCATGTTTTTAAAAACAAAGTCTCTATAAAAGCCCAGTAAGAGTAAGCAAATTATTATTAAAAGTATAAATGCGTTTTTTTTTTGAAGAAGTTTCATACACTCAAAAGAAGTTAAAAAACACGAATTTACATTTTTATTTATGATTTTTTTACAATTATTTATTGCGAAAAAAATACCCAGTATTCTGAAACTTTTATTAAAAAAAACCGTTAAATGAAATTACTTACATATGTAAGATATTTAAAGTTTATGTTAATTTATTAAAGTAAAAAATATGAATTATATTTACAATAATTTTTATTTAAAGAGCAGAAGTGATTATTATGGGGAATGCCTGTTTCCCAAAGACCCGAATAAATACCAAAATTTTATTTGTAGTAAAGAAAATTCAATAATAACCTCAAAATCAATTACATTCAGAAATATTGCATTTGGGGATGACGAAAAAAGTGTAATTAGTTCATTTGGAAAGCCTCGTTTCATATTGCCAAATCCATACCCATTACTTCCTTTAAAGGTAATTTTTTATAAAGAAAAAATTGAAAATTGTAGCGTGATAACCCAAATGCATTTTTTTGAAAACAAATTTTTTTACGCCTGCTACACATTTCGCAGATGGACCAATAAAGATTTATCTTTTTTTAAGGAAATAATTTTTAATAAATATATCGAAAAAGAAGATATCTTTGAAGAAGCTAACGATTCTTCAAAATTAAATAGGATAATGGATAATAACAGCAATTGTTTAATCATTTTACCGGACGTTCATCTTCATTTTGTTTACTTTTCAGAAAATATTGAAATAGCCAAAACATTGAAAAGTGTTCAAATGAATGCAGAAAATTATAATATACTGAAACAAAAATTTGCAAGTAATTATTTTTAATTCTTTTAGAATAAAAAAATGAAAAATTTCTGAATAAAAAAAGGCTTGAGGAATGTCTTTTTAAATAAAATGTAAAAGTACATCGTTGATATGAAAAATTTTTTTTACTGCCTTTTTTTAACTTCATTATCATTTACAATTTCTTTTAAAAGTTATTCTGCTACCTATTATTCCCGTATTTCAGGTAATTGGGGGACTGCTTCTACCTGGTCAACAATAGCCTGTGGTAGTATTGCTTCAACAACAATTCCAACTGCTACCGATAATGTTATTATTTGTGCAGGGAATACTGTTACTATGAACGGAAACCCGGGTAGTTGTTTATCTTTAACAATTAATGGAACAGCAAATTGGGGGGGAGCAAGATCAACTAATGTTGGTGCCGGTGGACTTATTATGAATGGTGGTACAATTACAGGTACGGCTACTGGAAGATTAAATGTCTATGGTAATTTTACTGCAAATGCAGGTACAAACAATATAGGTCGTTGTATGTTAGCTATTACCGGAACATCAACAATTAACATTGGTGTTATTTTAAATATAAGCAGCACCATCGGTGCAAAAACATTCGAAAACTTAACAATTACCGGAACTTTCAATAATGCCGCGAATGCACCCATTACAATTAATGGGGATTTAGTGAATAATGGTACCTATACCGTTGGCACAGGAAAGGTTACTTTTGGAGGGGCCGCTAATAATTCTATTACAGGCACCTCTACTACCAATTTTATTTCTCTTGGAGTAAATAAAGGAGGTAGCAGCTCAATTATTCTTGATGTTCAGTCCCTGATAACCCTTACAGCAGGAGGACTTTCCTTGACAAATGGAACTTTGAAACTTTCGAATCCATCCATTTCAATTACTCCTTTTACTATCGATATTACTGCTTCCCCCTATTTGATCCCTGCAAATGCCGGATTATGGTGTAATGGAGCAACAGTAAATGCAGGAAATATGAATTGGAGTGTTGCAGGACTGCTGCAGATTTCAGCAGGAACTGTCAATCTGGGAAATACTGTGGATAATCGTTTTCTTGCTATTAATGGAGGTACCACCCAATTGACAATTGATGGTGGCACATTTAATGTTGCCGGTAGGATTTCCCGTGCTGCTGCAACCGATAATATTACTTTTAATATGAGTTCCGGAATCATAAATGTTCCAACTGTAAGCAGTACTTCTGCAACAGTTTCTCCAATTATGATGGATCAGGCAGGCTCTGTCTTTACAATGTCAGGTGGTACCATAATTATTAAAAGAGCAGGTGGAGCAAATCTTGGTTTCCTTGCTACTGCAGGTTCAGTAGGAATTACAGGTGGGGTAATTCAGATTGGAGATGCAAGTACTCCTGCTGCACAAACAATGCAATTGAATTGTACTTTTAATATTGCAAACCTTTTGGTTAATAGTGCAAATGCCTCAGCCCAACTTTCAGCCAACCTCTCTGTTCTTCAAAGTATAACTATTAATTCCGGAACATTAAATGCAAATAACTTTAATATTTCTCTTGGAAATTCCTGGACTGATAATGGAACATTTACACCAGGAACAGGAACTTTAACTCTAAATGGAACAGGAACCCAAACTATAACAAAAACTGTTGGCGAAACTTTCAATAACCTGACTATAAACAAAGCGAGCGGAACAGTTTCTCTTGCTAATAATGTAATAGTTAATACTACTTTAACAATGACTGCCGGAAATATTGACTGTGGTGCAAACACCCTTACACTTGGTACAAGCACTGTATCTACCGGAACACTATCTTATACTGCAGGAACAGTTATTGGCAACTTTAAGCGTTGGGTTAATTCAACAGGTGTTGGAATATTGTTTCCTGTTGGTACAGCAACCTATATGCGTTCTGCATTGGTTAATTTTACAAATCTTGTTGGCGGTACACTCACTTCAAATTTTATTGCCTCAGATCCCGGTAGTAATGGATTACCATTAGCAGAAAGCGGTTTTTCTATTATAAATCAATTTACTGAAGGTTATTGGGATGTTACGTCTTCGGATGGTTTGTCGAGCACTAACTATAACCTTGATCTTACCGGAAATGGTTTTACCAGCTACACAATTTCACCTCCTACCCGTATTATTTACAGAACAAATTCAGGTAATCCCTGGTCATTGAATGGAACTCATGTGGATGGATCAGGCAGTACTTGTAATCGTACTTCTGTAAATGGCCTCTCAGCTCAATTTGCTTTTGGAAGGCTTGCTTGTTCAGCTTATAGTGCTCTTTCTATTACCGGCAGCAATTCTGTTTGTATTAGTACCACTCAAGCTTATTCTGTTACAAATACACCGGGTAATACTTATACCTGGACAATCTTAGGGGGAGCCGTGTCTTCAGGACAAGGAACCAGTTCAATCAATGTTAATTGGGGAGCTGTTGGGATGGCTGGAAATGTTCAGGTAGTTGAAAAAAACAGTTGTCTCGTGGATAATACTGCACTAAATCTAGCGGTATATATTAGCCCAATTACAACTTCTGCAATTTCCGGTTCAACTCTTGTTGCGACAAACGAAACAGGGGATGTGTATTCAGTCACAAATACTCCCGGATACACCTATACCTGGTCTTTTCCAACCGGTGGAGGCTCTATCGCATCCGGCCAAGGGACCAGTTCAGCTACTATTGATTGGGGAGCTGTTGCAGGAACTTATTCCGTAAGAGTTGATGCAACCCGACTTTGTGGTGGCAGCGATTTTAAAATTTTAAGCGTAGTAGTAAAAGGCCCTATTCTTAGTAATGCAACAGGTCCCTGGAATACTGGTGGAACCTGGATAGGGGGAATAGCTCCTGTAGCTACTGATTATGTGGTGATTCAGGCTGGTCATATAATTACTATGAATGGAAATGCAGGAGCTTGCTATAAATTAACATTAAACGGTACAGCAAACTGGACACAGGCAAGAACAACAAATGTAGGAAACGGTGGAATAATAATAAATTCAACAGGAAATATAAGCGGTGCTGTAGCAGGAGTTCTTACCAGTGCAGGAGGTTTGACATTGAATAGTAATTCAAATATTACTTCTTCCACAGTAACTGTTCGTCTTCAAACAACAGCCCAGAATATTACTACCTCCGGAACACCCGGTGCTTTAAATGTTTTAGATATAACAACCACAGCTACCAACACCGGAAATTTAACTATTGCTAATGGAGGAAGATTATCAGGAGCAGGAACTTTAGTGCAAGGCGTAAATTCTGCTTTGACAATGAATGGCACAACATTTACACTAACATCACTTGACGCTACAGCCTCTGGAAATACTGTTGAATACGGTGCAAATGCTTCCCAAACAATAAGAGCAGGAACCTATCATCACCTTATCTGTTCCACTACAGGTATCACCAACACAAAAACTTTTGCAGGAGCACTTACTGTAAATGGCAATTTGAATATTACAGGTGTAACCCTTGATCCAAGTGTAAGTAATTTTGCAATTGCTATAAAGGGAAATTGGACCAATACAGGAACTTTCAATGCACGTAATGGAACAGTTACATTTAATGGAACAAGTCCGCAAACAATAATAAATGCAGCAGGAGAAATATTCAATAATTTGAATATGACAGGTGCAGGTTCAAAAGCTCTTGCAAATAAAATAACTATTAATTTTGATTTTACCTTGAGTAGTACCTTGATTGCAGGAACTAATAATGTTGATATTAGAGGTAATTGGGATAACTCCGGAACCTATAATGGTATAGGAAATACCGTGTCATTTATTAATAACACTCAATTACTTGGAACAACTGTTAACGATTTCAATAATGTTTTGATCACAGGTACCCTCACCGGACATGCCACTAATATGCGCGTTTCTGGTAACTGGGTAAATAACGGGACATTCAATCATAACAATGGAACAGTTACCTTTAATGGAACATCTGCTATTAGTGGAAGTGCAATAAATACATTTAATAATTTGGCAATTACCGGAACATTAACTGTTCCTGCAGGAAACACAAATATAGCAGGGAATTATACTAACAATGGCACATTTAATCATAACAACGGGACTGTTGTATTCAATGGTTCCACTGCACAAACAATAGGAGGAACCAATGTTACTTCTTTTAAAAATATTACGCTTAACAATCCTGCCGGAGCAAATTTAACTAAAGGGCAAAATGTAATCGGGACTCTAAAACTGACCTCCGGAACACTTGCAACTGCCGCAGGACAGCCGTTTACATTAATCTCTGATGCAAGTGCTACTGCACGTATTGATGCCATACCTGTTGGAGCAGACATTACAGGAAATGTAACCATGCAACGCTATGTTCCTGCAGGATCAAATGGCTGGATGTTTTTATCAACTCCTTTGGTGGGAGCCACTTTACAGCAATGGAATGATGACTTTATTACAGGTGGGTTTCCCGGATCGCAAGATCCAACCGCTACCGGTGCATCTATTCTTACGTATAATGAATCCGTACTTGGACTCTATGACAATGGTTATGTAAGTCCGGCAAATATTACTGATCCTATTGTCGCGAATAAAGGTTATTGGGCATATATTATGTTTGCCCCGATAACTATTGATGTTACAGGGACTTTAATAAAAAATACACAATCTTTTCCTGTAACTTATACGGATGACCCGGCTCAACCGGCATCGGAAGATGGATGGAACTTAATTTCAAATCCATATCCATCCACAATTGATTGGGATGCACCGGGATGGACAAAAACGAATGTGAATGATGCGGTATATTTATATAGGACTTCTATTGATCAATACACAAGCTACGTTGGCGGTATTGGAATTAACGGAGGTTCAAATTTAATTGCATCATCACAAGGGTTTTTGGTTCAGACGAATGGACCAGCTCCTGTTTTACAAATCACGGAAAATGATAAAGATACCAATGATGGATTATTTATCAGAGCTCTTCAAACGGTTAATTCAGATGACCTTTTGAAATTGGATTTAACAGGTAATGGATATACTGACGAAACAATTATTCGTTTTAATTCTTTTGCAACAAATGGTTTTGACAATAATTTGGATGCGCAGAAATTTTTTAGCTTTAATTATGCTGTTCCGGGGATGGCAACAATGAATGATACTTTTCAGATGGCAATAAATGCATTACCATTATTAACAAATGATGTCTCCATTCCATTAAAAGTGAAGGTTGGGGCTTCGGGTACTTATACCATTCATGTTGACACATTAACACGCTTTGCATCAGCAACATCTTGTTTGATTTTAGAGGATTTATTAAATGGTAATTTTATAGATTTACGTACTATCGGCTCTTATTCTTTTTATATTTCAGACACTACCTCTTTTCCTCGTTTTATTATTCATATTGGCAAGCCAGTAAGTGTTGCTGCTGTTTCTCCGGCATGCCATGGTGCAGCAAGTGGTACGATTACTGCGCAAGGTGTTGGATCAGGACCCTGGAACTATACCTGGTTAAATTCGTTTGGCACATCTATTCAAACACATACTTCTTACGGAACAGATACTTTATTTAATGTTTCAGGAGGTTCATATACCATTGTTATTGGAGGAAATACAAGTGTTTGTGGAAATGTAATTTCGGAAACTATTATTATAGAGGAGCCTTCAGCAATAAATAATCAAGCCAATATTTACAATGCTTCCTGTACTGATATCGGGGATGGCGCAATTTTTATTGTTTCAACGGATGGTGGCACCGATCCTTATGCATATAACTGGTCAAACGGTGTTACAACAGCTGATAATAATAACCTTACTGTGGGGACTTATTCATTAATTGTTACAGATACAAATGGATGTTCCCAGGCATTTGTATATGATATTTTGCTTAATTCAGCTGTAATTTCAGATTTTAATATGAATGTGGATACTGTCTATTTATCAAATAATATTCCTGTCGGGTTTTCGAATTTTTCAACGGGCGCTCTATATTATAGTTGGAACTTTGGCGATGGTTCTTCAGTCGATAATTCTGAAAACCCATCCCATCTTTATACATCCATCGGTACATATACAATCAGTTTGATTGTTTCAGATAGCGCTTGTTACGATTCAACTCTTCAACAAATCATTGTTGTTCAAACTAATACAAACGGGATAACACAACATGCCGATGATTTATTTGATTTTGTTAGTCTGGCAGCAATAGATAATTCTATCGATTTGATTTTCGATATGAATTCAGCCGCTGATGTAACTATTGAAGTTTATAATGCTTTAGGACAAAAAATGTTTGACCAACTAAAGCAAAGAGTTTATAAAGACAAAATAAATTTAAATTTTTCTGATAAATCTGCAGGGATATATTTTATTAAGATACAGTCGGGTACTAAAATAATAACCAAGAAAATCGTGATTGGGTATTAATTACTATAAAGAATTTTTTATTTCGTTATGTAATACCTAAACCAATTGTTTATGCCAACTCTTTCTTTTTAAACATATCAGCTACAACCAGCTCTTTTGATCCGGCTGTATAAGCATAAAACCCTTTCCCTGATTTAAAACCCAAATGTCCGGCAGTAACCATATTCACTAATAAGGGACAAGGAGCATATTTCGGATTTCCAAAACCATCCTGTAAAACTCTTAAAATTGATAAACATACATCCAAGCCAATAAAATCTGCTAATTGTAATGGCCCCATAGGATGCGCCATACCAAGTTTCATAACCGTATCAATTTCTTCAACTCCTGCAGTTCCTTCATGAAGAGTGATAATTGCTTCATTGATCATGGGCATTAATATTTTATTGGCAACAAAACCAGGATAATCATTTACTTCAACAGGTATTTTGTTTAATTTTTTGCTAGTTTCCATCACAAGATTCATAACAGCATCAGAAGTTGAATAACCTCTAATTACTTCTACCAGCTTCATTACAGGAACAGGATTCATAAAATGCATTCCAATAACTTTGTCGGAACGTTTTGTAACAGCTCCTATTTTGGTAATTGAAATGGAAGAGGTGTTACTTGCCAATATTGTATTTGGCGGGCAAATTTTATCTAATTCACGAAAAATATTAAGTTTTATTTCCACATTTTCTGTGGCAGCTTCAACAACCAAATCGGCATTTTTTACGCCCTCAGCCATTACAGTAAATGTTGTAATGTTTTTTAGGGTTTGTATTTTATCTGCTTCAGTAATTGTTCCTTTCGCAACAATACGGTCTAGATTTTTAGAAATTGTTGCTAAAGCTTTATCTAAAGCGGGTTGTGAAATATCTATTAATGCTACAGGATAGCCTTGTTGTGCGAATGTATGGGCAATGCCATTTCCCATTGTTCCTGAACCTATTACTGCTATGTTTTTCATTTTTTAGAATTTAGAATTTAGAATTTAGAATTTAGAATTTAGAATTTAGAATTTAGAATTTAGAATTTAGAATTTAGAATTTAGAATTTATTGTAAGCCGCTAAAAATAGAGAAAAACTTTTATAAAAAAACTGATTAAAGTAAGGATTTGAATTTGGAACTTATAAACTTAGAACTAACTTAGAACTTACTTTCCTCTACCTTGAATAACAATAAGTATTGTATAGATCAAGATTTTTAAATCAACACCTAAGGACATGTTTTCAATATAAATAATATCATATTTTAAACGATCAACCATCTCACCAACGTTTTCAGCATACCCGTATTTTACTTGTCCCCAAGAGGTAATACCCGGCCGGACTTTATGTAAATGTTTGTAATGAGGAGCCTTTTTTACAATTTGATCAATAAAGTATTGACGCTCGGGGCGAGGACCTACAATTGACATCTCACCAATCAAAACATTATAAAATTGGGGAATTTCATCCAAACGGACTTTTCTTAAAAATTTTCCCAAAGGTGTAATTCGTGAATCATTTTTACTTGATAAAGCGGGACCCTGTTTTTCTGAACCAATATACATGGAACGAAACTTATGAATAAAAAAAGGTTTGCCATGCCAGCCAATACGTTCATGACTATAAAAAACAGAACCTTTAGAACCAAGTTTTACTGCAATTGCCAGTAATAAATAAAGCCAGCTAAAAATTGTAAGAACGAAAAGTGAAACTGAAACATCCAATAATCGTTTTACAGATTGCTCCCAGGAGGGCATTATTTCACGAGAAATTTCAATGAGTGGCGCACCGAAAATAGAGGTCATTTTAACTGAACCTGAAAGAATATCATACATATCCGGAATTACTTTTATAATAATTCCCTGATAATCTAATTCATTAATTATTTTACCAATATTTTCATGTTCAAATGATTCAATTGCAATGATAACTTCTTCTATTTGTTGTTTTTTAATGATATTTTTCAGGTCAGAAAGCTCTCCGATATGGGGTAAGTTTTTCTGTAACTCCTGCGAATAACCATTTTTATTATCAATATGAATAAAGCCAACAAATTTATTTCCGGAAGATTTTGCTTGGTTTTTCATTTCCGTAAATAAATTCAAGGCATTCTCATTGCTGCCAACCAGCAATGTATTAAAGCCAATTATTCGGTTATGCATTTTATAGTTGGTAATGCTGGAGAGTATAAAACGAAAAGAACTTGTAAGAATAAAATGCAACCCGAATAAAACTAAAATTGTTTCATAATAATTTTTATAAGAAAAGATCTCATCGTCAAGAAGTAAAGTAAAAAACAGAATTAAAACACCAATGACTGACGTGATGAATGTTTGGCCGAGTTCTTTTAATCTGGATTTACGATAAATATTTTTGTAAATTCCGGTCAAATAATAAATTAATAACCAAAAGAGAGGAATAAAAATTAAGCCGATCCAAAACTTTTTATCAAGTTCTATTGGAATAGCCTTTCCAAATTTTTCTGACTCAATATATAACTTACGAAATATGTAAAATAAGCTCCATGCGATGGTAGCTGCCAAGGTATCGAAAAAAAGATATTTTAAAACCTGTAATTTTTTATTCATGATTCAATTTCTTTTCTCCTGCTTTATTAATAGACAAGTTTAATATTATCGAGTAAAATGGCCAGGCTATCAGCATTATTATTGTTTATCATTCCAATAGTTATTTTATAATTGTCGGCTGAGTATGCTCCACTTATTATAGGGGTTAGATTAACATATCCTTTATTCCATGTTGCACTTGGGTTAAAAGAAAGTGCAGCAAATTGGGTGGTACTGGCAGAGCCTTTCGCAATAACACCAACAGTAAAAGAATAGTTTGCTTTATAATTTAATTCTAAAAATACGGAAGCTCCGCCTTTTGGTAAAAGGAAGCTATCGACCGAAGTACATTCAAATTTATGATGTGTTGGTGTTGCATCTAGATATGCAATGCCGGAGTGAGTGCTGTTAGGAAGATTTCCTTCAAATACATTTGGGTCAGGGGAAGTAATAATTTGTAAGGTAGTATCTGAATATATTGTTTTCACCATATTGTTACCGGCCGCTTCAAAATTTTCCATTATTGCAAAATGAGTATTTGAGTTATATACTACACTTGGTGCTACGGTTATTTTTGAACCTTTTTCTAACGTAATTGTTTGAGAAAAATCATTATAAAAAGGGTATGGTGCTCTCGTGGCAGCAATTCCATTCACTTTTATTCCGGCTTTAATTCTTATTACATGGCTTCCTTCATATAATACCGGGAATGTAACCGGTAATTCAAAACAACCTATTAATTGTTCATCAATATAAACCCATGCATCAGTTATTTTATGAGAAAGGGACCCTTCGTCACCTGTGGTTGAATTTGGAAACCCGGAAAAGTTTTTTGCTAAAGTAATTTTATCAATGTGAATATATGCCGGAATTGGTTCTGCCGGATTATAAATCTCACAGGAAGAAATAATTGCAATAAAAAAAATACTTAGAACAAAAAATAACTTGTAAGCGTATTTCATACCAACTAATTTTTTTCCGTTTGCGGTTCTTCCATAAAATTGGAGGTAACCTTTATTTTTTCAATAATTTTATAAGCCACATCTAAGGCTTTATAACCATCATCAATGGTAACTAAAGGAGCCGTATTGCTGATTATTGAATCAGCAAACGTTTCCAGTTCCATTTTTATTGCATTGGAAGGTAAAATTGTTGGACTGTCGAAGTAAATTTGTTTTGAACCTTTGTTATTTCCAAGATCTATAATCACTGCCAGGGGATCAACTTCACCAACAACATTGCTTAAACGTATAACGTCAATTTTTTTGTCTAAAAAATCAATGGAAACATAATTATCTTTTTGAAAAAATCTGGATTTTCGCATATTCTTCATAGAAATACGGCTGGCTGTTAGATTAGCAACACAGCCATTGTCAAATTCAATTCTCGCATTGGCAATATCCGGGGTGTCACTTACCACAGAAACGCCACTTGCGCTGATTCGCTTGATGTTTGATTTAACAACACTTAAAATAATATCAATATCATGGATCATTAAATCAAGCACTACCGAAACATCCGTTCCGCGAGGATTAAATTGTGCTAAACGGTGAGTTTCAATAAACATAGGATTTGTGCAATACTCTTTTGCTGCCATAAAAGCAGGGTTAAAACGCTCTACATGGCCAACCTGAACCTTTACGTTAGCTTCTTTTGAAAGCCCTATTAGAATCTTTGCTTCTTCAATAGTATTCGTAATGGGTTTTTCAATAAAAACATGTTTTGACTTTTTTATTGCTTTTGATGCACAATCAAAGTGTGTAATGGTTGGGGTTACAATATCCAAGGCATCAACTTGTTCAACTAATTCTTCAAAAGATTCGAAATATTTAACTCCAAGGTCTTTAGAAACTACTTTTGCAGCTTCCAAATCTGTATCATAAAAACCTATAACTTGGTATTTTTCAATTTCTTTCAAAAGTCGGATGTGAATTTTACCTAAATGTCCGGCCCCAAGTATTCCTATTTTTATCATAATAATATAAAATTTTGGACAAAAATACTTTTTTCCACAATCCGTTCTTGAAAAAATACTCCTTATTATTCAAGATAGTTGTGTTAATTTCGTGGCAAAATAAATGGTTTTGATAAACGATACATATAGACATAAGGGATTACGAAGGCAATTATCAGTTCTTTTAAAGGAAAAAGGGATTATTGACGCGGGTGTTTTGAAAGCAATAGAGGCTGTTCCGAGGCATTTATTTTTAAATAGTTCCTTTATTGACCACGCTTATGAAGATAAAGCATTCCCTATTGGTGCAGGTCAAACGATTTCACGGCCGCATACCGTTGCCTTTCAATCAGAGTTATTAGAACTGAAAAAAGGTGAAAAAGTGCTTGAAATTGGAACAGGTTCCGGTTACCAAACTTGTGTATTGCTTGAAATGGGGGTTAAAGTATTTACTATTGAGCGCCAGAAAGAATTGTTCGATAAAACAAAACTCTTTTTACCAAGCATCGGGTATAACCCAAAGTTTTACTACGGAGATGGTTATAAGGGCCTGCCGGTTTTCGCTCCATTTGATAAAATTCTTATTACAGCCGGGGCACCATTAATTCCGGCACCTTTAATAGAGCAATTGAAAGTTGGCGGAAGAATGGTTATTCCAATAGGAGAAACTACACAAACAATGACATTAATCAAGAAATTGAGTGATAAAAGTATTGAAAAGACTGAGTTTGGGGAGTTTAAATTTGTGCCCTTGTTAGAAAATAAAGAATGGGGAGATTGAGGTTATTAACAAATGTGTGTTAATAACAAGGTTATTGTTAACAACTTGGTATTTTTGAAAATAATCATATATTTGCATCGTTGATTTTGAATTTTAAACTTAAAAACAATTTAAACTAAACAACAAAAAACTATGAAAAAATCAGTACTAGTAATTGCTTTAGCATTTGGTGTATCAAGTGCTTTTGCGCAAGACTTAACTTCAAAAAAAGGTGAACCAATTTTACCTGAAGCTGAAGATTGGGCTATCAGTTTTGATGCAACTCCTGTTTTCCAATTCGTTGGAAACGCATTTAGTGGTTACACTGGACCAAATGGAGCACCATCAGTAAATTTCTTAAACTCTAACCAAACCATCATTGGTAAAAAATTCATTGATGAAAAATCTGCTTACAGAGTATTAGTACGTTTAGGATTTACCAATCAATCGTACAAAAATTTGGTTAATGATAATTCTATTGTTACTCCAGCTGTTTTCCCTGCTCAAGATGCTCAGGTTGAAGACAAATTTTCTACAAAAAGCACAAACATCGGAATTGGTGTTGGTAAAGAAATGAGAAGAGGAAAAACCCGTTTACAAGGGTATTATGGTGCTGATGCGATGATTTGGATTTCAATGTCAGGAACAAAATACAAATATGGTAATGTTATCACACCGGTTCCAACTGCTGCAGGACAAACCGCAACTCCAACAACAACAACTTGGGATGCTGCCGGTAATGTTACAGGAACAGGACCAAGTAGTGACCGTATGTTAAGCACAAAATCAGGTATGACATTTGGAATCGGAGTTCGTGGATTCATCGGTGCTGAGTATTTTATCTTCCCGAAAATTTCAATCGGTGCTGAATATGGTTGGGGAATTGGTTACCAAATGAGCGGTAAAGGAAAAGATATAAATGAAGAAACACAGATTGTTTCAGGTGTTAACACGCTAGCTGAACAAGAAACATTAACTGCTGGTTCTTCTAAATTTGGTTTTGATACTGATATCAACCAATCAAATATGTTTAGTTTCCATGGTCCTAACTCTGCTGGAGCAGCAACTTTACGTGCTACTTTCCACTTCTAGAATCAAATATTTTTTTAATAAAAAAACCTACAAGAAATTGTAGGTTTTTTTATTTTACAATACCTGCTCAAGTAATTTTGTAACTTCCAACTCTGTTAAATTACGCCACGCACCAGTTTTTAGGTTGCCAAGTTTAATATTCATTATTCTTGTGCGTTGTAATTTAATGACCTGATAATCAAATAGATTACACATTCTTCTTATTTGTCGGTTTAAGCCCTGTTTCAAAACAATTCTAAAAACCCTTCTTGTATTTGGTTCTGCCGTTATTGAGCAAGGTTTAGTAATTGCATCTCCAATATTCACACCTTCGGCAATTTGCTTTAAAAACTGATTTCGCAAAGGAAGATTCAAAGTAACAATATATTCTTTTTCATGCTCAAAATCGGGATGTATGATCTTGTTTATAATAGCATTATTAGTTGTTAATAATATCAATCCTTCTGAATCTTTATCTAAGCGACCAATCGGAAGTAACTTTTCTTTATGACCTATCGCATCAATAATATTGCCTTCTACTTTTTCGGTGGTGCAAATAATGCCAAGGGGTTTGTTGTAAGCGATGTAAATAAAATTATTTGATTTTTCCATTTTTAAAAATAGGGCAATTTAAATTTGAATTGTTTGTATTGCAAAGATATTTTATTTATTGAGGATTTTAGTTTTTTAGTTCTTGTCTGCCATGCTGAACTTGATACATCATCCGCGGGAAGATTCTTAAATAAATTCAGAATGAACCTTCCCCGGTTCCTTTTTCGAAAAATTATTTTAGTTCGTTATAATTGAAATATTTTTTTACATTTGTCAACTTTTTGGTTCCTGAGTTTGATAAAATATCAAACCGGATTAAATGGGAATCAGGTGAAAATCCTGGACATTTCCCGATGCTGTAAGTTCTTATTAGTTTAAAGTTTATTTTTTAATTTTCTGGTTGTTAGACCTGAAAAACAAAAAACAAAACAAAATTCTAATATTTTTTTTAACATTCTTAGCCACTGTCTTGAATCGAATAAAGATTCTTTAAAGATGGGAAGGCGTTAAAAACAGAACAAGTCAGAAGACCTGCCAAAGAAATTAACATTTGTAGCTTTCGGAGAAAAGGCGAAGAATAGACGAACTAAAATTTTTCTATCCTTACATTTTACCGTTGTTATTAATGATTTTAGCTAATGCTTAATCGTTTATAATGAAATTGAATAAAACATATCTGTTTGGGTTACTTGTCTTGCAGGCTGGTGGTGTATCTGCACAAGATACAATCCCGTCAATAAAACAATTAAAAGAGGTTGAGATACACAGTTCGCGCCTTTACAATTTTACTTCCGGAAATAAAATCGAAAAACTTGATAGCAATCTTTTAAACCGTTATTCAACAAATAATCTGGCTGATCTCCTTTCAAATGAAAGTCAGGTTTTTGTTAAAAGTTACGGGCAGGGAAGTTTAGCTACATCCTCTTTCAGAGGAGCAGGCGCTAATCATACAGCGGTTTTGTGGAATAATTTTAATATCGAAGGTCCGATGAGTGGAATGATCGACCTTTCATTGATCCCTGTAAATTTTATAAATGATGTGACCCTTCAATATGGTGGTGCCGGAGCCTTATGGGGGACAGGGGCTGTTGGAGGGAGCATTTTGCTGAATAATTCGAGTGCCTATAATAAAGGTATTTCAATACAAACGAATACTTCTTATGGTAGTTTCTCTGATAAACAACAACAGGCAAGTGTTGAATTTAGTAAACGAAAATTTGCTTCCTCTTTAAAAGTATTTAATCACGAAGCGAAAAATGATTTCCTCTATAGTAATATTGCGAAGTATGGAAAACCACTAGAAAAGCAATTTAATGCGGAACTCAAAAAATATGGATTTCTTCAGGAAAATTATTTTCAAATAAATGCAAAGCAACAGATAAATACCAGATTCTGGTATCAGTTCAACGATAGGAATATTCCTCCTTCAATGACTCAAAATATAAGCGTTTCCAACCAAAAAGATGAAACGATCCGATTAACGAGTGAATGGCAAAGGAAAGCCGGGAAAATTAACTTGTTCCTTCGGGCAGCTTATTTTGATGAGTATTTGCGTTTTACTGATTCTTTAATTCAAATTGATTCAAGAAGCAAAACAAAAACAAGTATTGTTGAAGCTGAAGGCCGTCTGCATTTTACAAAATATGATTTGTTTAATCTTGGGTTCAACAATACCTATCGTGAGGCTGATTCCAAAGAGTTTTCAAATACCCCTCATGAAAACCGTACTGCAGTTTTTGCCAGTTATACTATTCACACACTTACCAATTCATGGAACGCTGTTTTAAGTGTTCGCCAGGAATTAATAAAAGGCAGACATCTTCCATTTACATCATCATTAGGAACAGAGGGAAAGATTTTGAAACGCTTTTCTATCAAAGCAAATATTGCGCAACATTTTCGTTTACCGACTTTCAATGACTTATACTATCATGGCCAGGGAGGAAAAGGAAATCCTGACCTGAAACCGGAGAGCGGATGGTGCGAAGAAGTCGGGATAGTGCATAAATACAAATTCAGAAAAACAGAATGGGATTTGGGAGCAACAGTTTTTAATCGGAATATTGATAATTGGATTGTTTGGATTCCTTTAACACCAATGATTTGGGCTCCTTCTAATGTTCGTAATGTTTGGTCGAGAGGAGTTGAGTACAAAATGAAATTGAATTATTCTATCAAAAAATTAAATATTCAATTCTCATCCATGTATAATTATATCAGATCAACTGTAGAAAAATCAGCACTAGCAAATGACGCATCAGTAGGGAAATTCCTGATGTATGTTCCTATACAAAATGCGCAAGGAAGTGTATTAATTGCTTACAAAGGGACTTCATTTGCTTATGTGCAAACCTATACCGGATATCGTTTCACTACTTCAGATAATACCGGCTATTTAAAACCATACACGATTGGCAATGTAAATTTTTCACAAACCTTTGTCCTGACAGATATAAAGATCAAACTTTTTGTTCAATTAAATAATATATGGAACGAAAAATACCAGGTATTATCTTATCAGGCTATGCCAATGATGAATTACCAGTTAGGACTTGCACTTTATTTTAATCAACCGAATATAAACCTCAAAAAACAATAATATGAAAACAAAAAATATTTTTTATTTAAGCGTAATGGCTTTAACGCTGACATTTACAAGTTGTAAAAAGGATGACCCTAAATCAGATCCAACAATTCCACCAACCGGTTCAGGTTATGATAATGGCGTTTTTATTATCAATCAGGGAGCCTATACAGGAGGCACCGGAACTATCAGCTATTATAACCGCAGCACCGGATCCATCAGCAATGATATATTTTATGCGAAAAATAATTTCCCTTTAGGTAATATCGCTCAATCGATGGAACTATATAATGGTAAAGGGTATATTGTTGTGAACAATGCAGGTAAAATAGAAGTAGTAGATGGAAGTTCATTTGCAAGCAGCGGAACAATTACAGGTTTAACATATCCTCGCTTCTTCTTAGGAATCGATAATTCAAAAGCTTACGTTACTGAATGGGGAGCAAGCGGAGTTGCTGGTGCAGTAAAAGTTATTAATCTTAGTAACAATACCGTTAGTTCAACAATTACTACCGGAAAAGGCGCAGAAACAATGGTGAAATCAGGTAATTTCGTATATGTGACATGCAGTGGAGGATTTGATACTGACAGTGTTGTTACAGTTATCAATTCAAATACTGATGCAGTAGTGGCTACCATCAATGTGGGAGCGAATCCAAAATATATAAAAGCAGATAATAATGGAAAGATCTGGGTATTGTGTTATGGCCAATGGGATGCTGCATTTTCATACCTGATCAAAACAGGGTCCTTAGTGAGAATTGATGTGGCTACTAACATGGTTGATCTTACATTGCCATTCTCTTCTATTTATTCCCAACCGGCCAACCTGGTAATTAACTCTGCAAAAAGCACGTTATATTATTGTTACGATAGTCAGGTTTACTCACAAAGTACCACATCTGCTTCGTTGGACGCAACTATGCTTATCAATCGAAATTTTTACGGATTAGGTATTGACCCTACCAATAATTATTTCTTTGGAGCCGATGCAGGGGATTATACTAGTGATGGCTGGGTTCTTCGCTACACTCCAACAGGTACATTGGTTGATAGTGTTAAGGTTGGAATAATTCCCGGAGACTTTTTCTTTAAATAATTTTTTTTAATAGATCAATGATAAAAAAAGAAAAAGTAATATTTTGCTGGAGCGGAGGAAAAGACTCCGCTTTGGCTTTATACTATGTATTACAAGAAAATAAGTTTGAAGTAATTGCCTTGCTTACTACGTTGAATGAGCAGTTCAAACGGATATCCATGCATGGTGTGCGGGAAGAATTATTGGATAAACAAGCTGAATCAATTGGTTTGCCATTGATAAAAATGTACGTGAAAGAAGGAACAAATGCAGAATATGAGAAAGCGATGGAGACCTTGCTTTCAGACTACAAGAAACAAGGAGTAAGTAAAATTATTTTCGGTGATATTTTTCTGGAAGATCTGCGAGCTTATCGCGAAAACAATTTGGCTAAAGTTGGCTTGACTGCAGAATTTCCTTTATGGAAAAGAGATACAAAAGAATTAATTAGGGAATTTTTGAAATTAAATTTTAAAACAATTACCTGTTGTGTAAATGATGCATTTTTAAATGATGATAGCGTAGGAGTGGAGATCAATTCTGATTTTATTAATTCACTTCCGGTTAATGTTGATCCTTGTGGTGAAAATGGTGAATATCATACCTTTTGCTTTGAAGGACCCATTTTTAAAATTCCAATAAAATTTTCGATAGGAGAGAAGATTTACAAACCCTTGGAAATAAAAACGGCTGATTCGGACATAATTGCAACCAAAGGTTTTTGGTTTTGTGAATTGTTACCGGTTTGATCTAGAAAGAATAGCCCATATTAATTCCGAACACCACGTTAAAATGTGTATTGTAAATAGCAGGAAGATCACTAGTATTGTAAGGAATTACTTTATTATTCATATAATGGAAAAATACTTTATTCGTTTTGTAACCTAAGCCACCATAAATATCAATGGTCAGGTTATTAATTCTTCCTGCTTGTACACCCAAAATAACATTTGCATTAAAATGCCGGATATCATAATAGTTTTTTCGATAATAGTGCTTAAGCCCGACAGAGAGGTGCGCATTTGTGTATGAAAAAAGCGGTGCAACATAAAATCCATAGGGAGCATGATGTCTTCGGTTTACCAAATAAAATTTATGTGCATATTGAATTCTCCATCCGCTCACTTTATAAAGCCTGTTGTTTGGTTGATTTGCCGTTTTTTCAAGAAGTTTTAAAAAAATATTTTTTCCAAGTATTGAAAAAGCAAACTGATCAGATTGTTTACGCGATGTTGTGATCTCAGCCATAATACGGTATTCCGAGGTGAACGGAAAAATACCTCCCCACAAAAAGGCTGTAGGACTTGTTTTTAAAACGAGTGGAGCATTATAGATCTTTTCTCTAAGATTTGTTCGGGTTGATTTTTTAATAACAATGGTATCAATAGGAGAAAGTTCATTTGCCGCCATTGTAAATGAATAAAGCACTAAAATCAGACAATATATCCGGTAATTTATTTTCATTTTAATGCATATCTTGCTTTAGGAGAAATAGTCTGTGATGCAAAATCTTTTATTAAATATTTATAATATCCTGTAATCGCTATCATTGCTGCATTATCGGTGCAGTATTCAAATTTTGGAATAAACACTTTCCAATCTAATTCTTGTTCTAGATTTTGTAAAGCTGCTCGTAATCCTGAATTTGCGGATACTCCTCCAGCAATTGCTATTTGTTTGATATTTGTTTGTTTGGCAGCTTTTTTTAGCTTCAGTAATAAAATTTCAATAATTGTTGCCTGAAGGGAAGCGCAAATGTCAGCTTTGTTTTCTTCAACAAAATTAGGATTTTTGGCTGTTTCATTAGTTATGAAATTCATAAATCCTGTTTTTAATCCACTGAAACTAAAATTAAGTTCCTGAATTTGAGGTTTTGTAAAAGAGTAGGCTTTTGGATTCCCTTCGGCTGCATATTTATCAATTAATGGGCCACCAGGATAAGGAAGTCCCATGATTTTTGCAGCTTTATCAAAAGCCTCTCCGGCTGCATCATCAATGGTTTCACCTATTACTGCCATGTCGAAATGATCCTTTACCAAAACAATTTGAGTGTGCCCACCTGAAACTGTTAAACATAAAAATGGAAACGAAGGAATTGTATTTGAATTTGCTGTTGGGGTGGAAGTTTCAATAAAATGGGCGAGTATATGACCTTGCATGTGATTTACTTCGATCATTGGAATATGTAAACCCATTGCAAATGCTTTCGAAAAGGAAACTCCTACTAATAAGGAACCCATTAACCCTGGGCCGGAGGTAAAAGCTATTGCAGAAATATCTTCTTTGTTTATTCCTGCACTTTTGATAGCTTGATCAACCACAGGAATAATATTTTGCTGATGTGCCCTTGAGGCTAATTCGGGAACAACGCCACCATATAATTTATGTATATTTTGTGTAGCCACAATATTGGCAAGCAATTTGCCATCTTTGATCACAGCAGCAGCAGTATCATCACAGGATGATTCGATACCCAAAATAATGATTGATTGGCTGTTATTCATTAAATCGCTAATTTAGCAGGCGTTTCTAACAATCCAAAGATATTAAAAAACTAGCAAACATATTATTTCGTTTTGTTTCGATACTTATCTTTTTAGTGATAATATTGTTTTTACTTATTCAGGTTCACAGTGTGCAAACATATATGGCGCACAAAGCTGCATCTATTCTTTCATCCGAGCTGCATACACGTGTCGAAATAGGCAGCCTCGATGTTCAATTTTTTAAAAAAATTGTTCTGGAAGATGTGTATATCGAAGATCTGCATCATGATACCCTTTTGTATGCAAAAAGGATAAAATTCGGAATAGGAGAATTTGATAATAAAAAACATAAATTAATTTTTAATGATATAGTTTTACTGAATGCTAAAGCAAAACTGATTCAATATAAAGCGGATGAAGATTTGAATCTTCAATTTATTATTGATGCATTTGCCTCTAAAGATACAACAAAGCTTACGCAAAATTACTCCTGGGATATCAGGTTCTCGAAAGTAACTCTGGTAAATACTGATTTTACATATCGTAGTGAACATGATACTTTAATAACTTCCGGGGTAAATTATTTTGACCTTAGAACTAACAATGTTAATGGAAGTTTTAGTGATGTTCAAATTCAAGAGGATACGATTTTCGGAACCATCGAGTACTTATCTGCATTTGAGAAAAGTGGGTTTATTCTTCAAAATTTAAGCAGTTATGTAAAAGTCAGTCCGGTTGGGATTCAGATGGATGAACTCAAAATTAAAACACATGAAAGTACTATTGCCACTGATCTTACATTCTCCTATGAACGATGGAGAGATTTTACTGATTTTGTTAATAAAGTAAAACTGAAAGCAGAGTTCAATCATTCGCATATCGAAATGAATGATATCTCTTTTTTTGCTCCACAGTTAAAAGGATTATATAAAAATTTAAATGTATCCGGAAAAGTAAGCGGAAAAATAAATGATCTAAAGGGAAAAAATATGGATATATTTTGGGGAGGAACTACTCATTTTATTGGAGATATAACATTAACCGGTTTACCAAAAATTGAAGAAACACTCATTTATCTGAATGTTGAAAGTTTAACAACTAATTACACTGATCTAAAACAATTCCCTGTTCCTCCTTTTGAAAAAAATCAAACATTGGATGTTCCTTATAATATTTCCAAATTAGGCAATCTGAAATTTAAAGGCACATTTACCGGTTTATATAACGATTTTTATGCCTATGGTAATTTTTCATCGGCATTAGGAAGCTTATCCACCGACCTTTCAGTTAGCCATAATCAAGAGAAAAATAAGGAATTTTATAAAGGAAAGTTAAAATCCAAAGATTTTGATTTTGGCAAATTTTTCGGTGTAAATGCAAATACGTTGGGGAAAGTTACTGCTAATGTAGATATTGATGGCTCCGGATTTACCCTGGAGGAGGTTGCTGCCAGCTTAAAAGGAACTATAAATAGTTTATATTTTAATAATTATACCTACAATAATATTATAATTGAAGGTAATGTGGCCCAGAAAATATTTAAAGGAAAATTAAATGTAAAAGATGAGAATGTGGATTTTGATTTTATTGGCAGTGTTGATTTTACAAAAAAACTTCCTGCACTGGATTTTGTTACAACACTAAATAAAGCTGATTTAGGGGCATTGCATTTTCTGAATACTACCAAAAAAACGGATCTTTCAACACAATTAATTATTAATGTTACAGGCAATAATATTGATAATTTAAGAGGCCAGATAAATTTTGATAACACTATTTATAAACAGGATAATGAAATTTATAAATTAAGTGTATTTAATCTTGTTTCAAGTGAAGAAAGTGGTGACAAATCAATTGAATTGTTTTCTGATTTTTGTAATGCAAAAGTAAAAGGTACATTTCTGGTGCTCGATCTGCCTGTTTGTATTGAAAATTTATTGAATAATTATCTTCCAAATTATTTTCTAAATAAAAATAAAAAAATCACCACTGCACAAAATTTCGAATACAGTTTCTTGTTTAAAAAAACCGATGCTGTTACCCGTTTATTTGCCCCACATTTAACAATTGCTCCGAACACATTGATCAAAGGGGATTTTAATTCTTCTACTAATCATTTTTTTCTAACAGGTAATTCAAGCAAGCTTACATTTAATAATTTTATTATTAAAAATTGGAACATTAATGCCAGCACTTCTGATAAATTATTGTTTAATACGGGTTGCGAACGTTTATTCTTAAGTGATAGTACCTGGCTGACTGATTTTAAAATTGTAACCTCTACACAGAATGATAGTGTTAATTTAGCAATAACCTGGGATAATAAATCGGAGAAACAATTTAAAGGTGATATAGCTGCATTTTTACATTTTGATTTGAACAGTATTGTTAAATTTAAAATACTTCCTTCCACATTTATAATGGCTGATTCTGTTTGGAGCATTAGTAAATCCAATGAGGTGGTGATTGATTCAAATTATATAACAGTTAAAGATTTTATTTTTGAACATTCTAATCAATCAATTGCAATAAATGGGATTGTTTCTGAAAATAAAAATGATCAGCTAAAACTCCGGTTGAATAATTTTAATTTAGCAAATCTGAATTTATATATCAACTATACAGGTTTAAATTTTAGAGGTAGAATCAATGGAGAATCCAGCATCAGCAATATGTATAGCAATATGTTGTTTTTAAGTGATAATACGTTTACGTCACTTTTTATAAATAATAATGAGATCGGAAACGGGAGCATTGAAAGCATTTGGGACAATGCCAAAGATGGATTATACCTTCATGGCTCCTTTACAAAAGGTATTGTGCCTAATATTGTTTTTTCAGGAAATTATTACCCCAAAAAAGACGAAGACAATATTGATATGAAGCTTGATCTGCAAGCGATGCAGATGCAATTATTCGAACCATTCGTAAAAGACTACTGCTCGGATTTTAAAGGTTTTTTTGCAGGAAATGTTTCCATAACCGGATCGATAAAAAAACCGAAATTATCTGGAAATCTAAATGTAAATGCAAAAAAGGTAACCGTTAATTATTTGAATACCACCTATAATTTTTCACATGACATCCTGATCGACAATAATTCATTCGGGGTTGAAAATATGATAATTTATGATGTAAACCACAATAAAGCAGAAGTTACCGGCAAACTGTATCATGAAAATTTTAAAAATTTTCAGCTCGATTTTGATATGAATACTAAAAAATTCATGTGTTTAAATACTACCGAAATAAATAATAATTTATATTACGGGAAAGCCTTTGTTTCGGGTATTGTAAATATTTTCGGATATATTGATAATATTTCGATTGATGCAAATTTAAAAACAGAAAAAGTAACCCCAAGAGATAAATCAGATAAATTAAATGTGCTTTCAAATGTTGAAATGACGAAATTTTATATTCCGCTTTCCGGACCGGCAGAGGTTAGTCAAAACAATTTTATAACATTCATAAAAAAAGATACAAGCAAAAATATTAAAAATGATTATAAAGTCGAGTTGGGTGGTCTAACTCTTAATTTAGCCCTGGACGTTACACCAGATGCAGAGGTTCAATTAATATTTGACCAAAAGGTAGGCGATATTATAAAAAGCAGGGGAAATGGCAACATTACAATGGAAATAAATACACAGGGCAATTTTAAAATGTTTGGTGATTATGTAATTGAAAGTGGAGATTATTTGTTCACACTGCAAAATATTATAAATAAAAAATTTGATTTAAAGAAAGGTGGAACTATCAAATGGAGTGGAAGTCCATATAAAGCTGATATTAATTTAAATGCTACCTATAAGGCCCGCGCTTCTCTAAAACCTTTTTTTCCGGAGGATTCGACAGGTATTTATAAAAAACGATTCCCTGTTGATTTGAATTTATTAATGACAGGGGATTTATTATCTCCGCAAATTAATTTTGATATTGGATTACCAACAGTTGATGCATCAACCCGTCAAACTGTATTAAGTTATGTAAACACTGAAGCAGAAGTAAACCGGCAAGTATTTTCATTGCTTATTATGAATAGTTTTGTAACTCCGTATCAGCTTGTAAATACCGGTGGTGGCCCTACAGTTGGTTCAGCTGCGGGAGCAAATACAAGTGAGTTGTTATCCAACCAGCTAAGCAATATGTTGAGTAAAATTTCTAACGATTTTGATGTTGGTGTTAATTACCGGCCGGGAGATGCAATTACAAAAGATGAACTTGAATTAGCCCTTTCAACACAATTATTTAATGATAAATTAACGGTGGATGGCAATGTTGGTACTAATAATAAAAACCAGAATTCAACTAATATTGTTGGTGATGTAAATGTGGAATATAAAATTACTGATGATGGAAAGGTAAGAATAAAAGCATTTAACAAAGCAAACGATAATAATCAGATCTATATAAATGGACCTTATACACAAGGCGTAGGGATTTTTTACCGGGAAGAATTTAATACTATTGCAGAGTTGTATAAACGTTATTTAGAAAACCTTAATGGCAGAAAAAACAGGAAAAAGGATATAGAATCTGAAGGTCCGCCAAAATAAAGGGCATAAAAATTAATAATTGATTTCTATTTTTTTGATGAATCCCATTTTTTTATTTTCAATGCTATATCTCATAAAACAAAAACATCTCACAAATTTGTGAGATGTTTTTGCGTTTACGGTATTAGAATAAATTATTTGTCTAGTTTTAATGAATGTCCCATTTTATCACGTTTTGTTTCAAGATAAAATTTATTGTGTTCATTAGAATCTATTTCGATAGGGATGGTTTCTACAATCTCTAATCCGTACCCAATAAGTCCGGCACGCTTTTTAGGATTATTACTCATTAGGCGTATTTTACGGAGCCCCAGGTCACGAAGTATTTGTGCCCCCACTCCATAATCGCGTTCATCCATTTTAAAACCAAGTTCTTCATTGGCTTCCACGGTATCACGTCCTTCTTCTTGTAATTTATAGGCTTTCAGTTTATTCAATAAACCAATACCTCTACCTTCCTGGTTCATATATAAAATAACTCCTTTGCCCTCTTTTTCAATAATTTCCATTGCTTTTTGAAGCTGAGGCCCACAATCACATCGGCAAGACCCAAATACATCACCTGTCAGGCAGGATGAATGTACACGAACAAGAATTGATTCATCTTTGTCCCATTTGCCTTTTATCAAAGCTAAATGTTCCTGATCATTGGTTGTTTGACGGTAAGCGATCAATTCAAAATCTCCCCATTTTGTTGGCATTTTTACCTGCACATCTTTTGTAATGATGCTTTCATTTTTTATTCGATATGCAATTAACTCTTCAATGGAAATAATTTTCAGATTAAGTTTTTTAGCAATTTCGATCAATTCAGGAAGTCGAGCCATGGTTCCATCTTCATTCATGATCTCAACCAAAGCTCCTGCAGGAGCAGAGCCTGAAAGTCGGGCCAAATCTATAGTAGCTTCCGTATGACCTGCTCTGCGCAAAACTCCTCCGGTTTTAGCTTTTAATGGAAAGATATGGCCCGGTTTGCCAAATTCTTCCGGCTTTGTTTTAGGATCAATAAGAGCCTGAATTGTTTTTGAACGATCACTTGCTGAAATACCTGTTGAGCAGCCATACCCTAATAAATCAATTGAAACAGTAAAAGCGGTTGCATTTTGTGAGGTGTTTTTGCTTACCATCATCTCCAAACCCAGTTCATTACATCTTTCTTCGGTAATAGCTGCACAAATCAATCCACGGCCATGTGTAGCCATAAAGTTGATCACTTCAGGAGTTGCATTGTTTGCAGTGGTGATAAAATCGCCTTCGTTTTCACGGTCCTCATCATCCACAACAATTATTACTTTACCGGCTTTCAGGTCTGAAAGAGCTTCTTCGATTGTATTCAGTACAAAATCCATCTTTATAAATTGAGTATGCGAAGGTAGCAAAAATAAATGGGAGATTGGATTGTACGGATTTATTAGTTTTAATTATTATTGTTAAATTTTATAAAGAAAGAGCATAAAATTAAGGATACAATATGGTTTTTCATGCTGTTCTGATTGTTTCATTTTAATCAAAAAAATTCCTCGCAACGCTGTTGCGGGGTGTCTTTTTGCCACAGATTTACCTACTTTTCTTTTTTAGTATTAACCTATATGAATCATTGACTTGGCAATTAATCTTTTTTTTAATCAGTTAATCCAGGATTGTTTCCTTACGTCTCTAAGAGTACATCAATTTATTTTGATTTTATATGATTAATGCGATACTTCGCAAACTGCGGGAGGGGGATTCATTGAAATGAAATTAATTGAACATAACACTTTATATGAAAATAAATAAAGGACTTCTGTCGGATACAGAAGTAAATAAAGTGATAAACAAGTTTGTTGTTCGAAAGGCCGAAAGTATTTGCAAATAATGATAAGGCAGAAAAATTCTGTTCAAATGGAAAGTGTAAATTAATAATTTTTTCGAAAATTTAAAAAAATTCATAGAAATTAACAAATAAAAGCAATATCTTTTTATAATAGATTTTAAACTGTTATTTTCGATAAATATTATACATGATAAGTCATTTGTTTCAATATATTTGCATATATAAATTTAAAGACATGAAATATTCAATAACCCTTTTTTTGCCATTCATTTTAATACTGTTTTTCTCAACATCTGTTTATTCTCAAAAAAACGATCAGGCATATTTTAAAAAAGCAAATTCAAAATATTTTGCCGGAGAGTATGAAGAAGCTATTGATGATTTAAATAAGGCTATCAAATTAAATCCTAATAATGCAGAATATTTTTATGTACGAGCCAATGCAAAAAATGAACTGGAAAATTTTAAAGGTGCTATTGCTGATTATACTTCTGCTATAGAATTAAATCCCAATTATCCGGAGGCTTATTTTCATAGAGGATATATTAAAGATATTTTAGAAGATTTTTCAGGTGCGATCAGTGATTACAATAAAGCAATTGAATTAAAACCGGATTATCCTCAAGCCTATTATAATAGAGCTACCAGCAAGGATAAAAGTGGCGATTTTTCCGGAGCAGTAGAAGATTACAGTGCTGCTATTCTTTCTAAACCAGATTTTTTTAGCTCACTTCAACTTGGAATTTCGAAATATAAAATGAAAAAGTATGCTGAATCAATTCTGGATTTTAATAAATCTGTTGAAGAAAATGCTGCAGATGCTCAGGTTTATCAATACAGGGGCAATGCAAAAAGTGGTTTGAAGGATTTTGAAGGAGCAATTAAAGATTTTCAAAAATCGATAGAGTTGAAACCTGCCGACCCTTTAACTTATTTAGGAAAAGCAATTGCTGAATACGGGAAGAATGATTTTAAATCAATGTTTCATGACCTTAATACCGCTATAGTATTAAAACCTGATCTGGATGGCCCCTATTATTACAGAGGAATTGCCCGAAAGGAAATTGAAGATTACTCTTTGGCATTGATAGATTTGAATAAAGCCATTGAATTAAAATCTGATCATGCTGAAGCTTATCTCCAACGTGCTGAAGTAAAAAATAGTTTAAAGGATAATGTTGGTGAACTTGCTGATTTAAATAAAGCTATTGAATTAAAACCTGATTATGCTGAAGCCTATTTTTTGAGAGGGATCTCAAAAACCAGGTCCAACGACAAACAAAGCGCTTGCTCCGATTTTAACACTGCACACAGCTTAGGATCTTTAAAAGCTGAGGATATTATCAAACAATATTGCAAATAACTGAAGAGATCCTCCAATTTTTAAAAAAGTTATTTCTTTCAGAAATAATTTTTCAACTTAAGAGTCTGTTTAAATTTGAGTAAAGATTAGATTTTTAATATTTTTTATCGTTTTGTCATTTCCCTTCTTCGAATTTGTACAGGATAAACTCCGGGAGAAATTTCAATGAAATTATAATAAAAAGGATTTCTCACTAAGGTTGAAATGACAAATAATGCATTTTGAATGAAACTTAACAGGTTCTTATTAATTACAGATATTTATTTTAAAAAATTCGAATAGAAGTATTTGGATTTTTTTTTAAACGTAAATTCAAGATATAAATTATTGTATGGCAACAGCCAAGCGAAAAAAAACGATACCTAAAACCGATACTAATTATCAGACCCTATTTGAATTTGCGTCTGAAGGAATATTTATTGCCGATAGGGAAGGGAATTATACGAATGTAAATGATATCGGTTTGAAAATGTTAGGTTATACACGGGAAGAGATATTTAAACTGAATTTGAAAGACCTGATTCCGGCAGAAGAATTAGAATCCACCCTGAAAAAATTCTCCGAAGTCCGGGAAGGGAAAATTGTTTTAGGCGAACATCATTTGATCTGTAACGATGGTTCATTATTAGCTGTAGAAATTAGTACATCTGTTTTGCCAAATGGTTCATTGCTTGGAATGGTGCGTGATATAACCGAACGGAAACGGTCTGATGCTGAAATTAAACGATTGAATCGTTTATACGAAGTGATTAGCCAGATCAACCAAATGGTTGTTCGTACCAATAAAAGTGAAATTATTTTTTCTGAATCATGTCGAATAGCAATTGATCATGGAAAATTCAGAATGGCCTGGATAGGTTTGTTAGAAGAAAAAAGTAATATCATTAAACCAATTGCCTGGAGTGGAGTAGAAGAGGGGTATTTGAAAGAAGTGAAAATTATTACAGCGTCTGATTTTTCTGAAGGAAATGGTCCAACAGGAGTAGCCATCCGGGAAGGAAAGTATTTTACGAGCAATAATATTGCTAATGATTCGTATATGCTTCCATGGCGTGCTGAAGCTTTAAAACGAGGTTATCATTCCTCTATTTCCTTACCCATTATCATTCAGGGAAAAATAATTGGTGCCTTTAATATCTATGCATCAGAAACACATTTTTTTAACGAAAAAGAAATTCAACCTCTTTTAGAAGTAACAAATAATATTGCTTTTGCACTTGAAAAAATTGAAGAGGAGCATAATCGTAGAATTTCAGAAGAAACATTAATCAACAGTTTAAATAGCTTTATGGGATTGTTTAATTCCGTTTCTGAAGCTATTTATATCCAAAATGAAAATGGTCAATTTATTAATGTGAATGAAGGAGCCATAAAAATGTATGGCTATACACATGATGAGTTTATTGGTAATACTCCTGAATTTCTTTCGGCACCCGGTAAAAATGATCTGCTTCATGTAGTGGAGCTTGTTAAAAAGGTTTTTATTTCGGGAGATCCGGAAAGATTTGAATTTTGGGGAAAACGAAAAAATGGGGAGATATTTCCAAAAGAAGTTATTTGTAACAAAGGGAAATATTTTGGTGAAGATGTAATTATAGCTACTGCCAGAGATATTACCGAAAGTAAAATTGCAAAAGAAGCATTAAAAGAAAGTGAAGAAAAATTTCGAACAATTTTTGATAATGCTTCAGATGGAATACTTTTAGCGGATGCCATGACAAGGAAATTTGTGATGGCAAACAAAAGGATTTGTAATATGCTTGGATATAATTATGAAGAACTTTTAACCTTATCGGTTGCCGAAATACATCCTAAAGAGGATTTGCCTTTAGTAATAGAGGCTTTTGACAGGCAGATCAGAAATGAAATACAAGTGGCGGAAAACCTTCCGGTGAAACGAAAAGATGGAACCGTATTTTTTGCTGACATAAGTTCTTCTCCTCAAATAATAAATGAGAAAAATTATCTGTTTGGGGTTTTTAGGGATGTAACCGAACGTAAAATTGCAAAAGAAGCTTTACAAAAAAGCGAGGAAAAATTTTATTCGCTTTTTGAAAATGCACGTGATCCAATCTTATTGTTGGATGAAAGATCACAATTTATTGCATGCAATGAAGCTACCGTAAAAATTCTTGGGGCTGAATCAAAGGAACAGCTACTACCCAAACATCCTTCTGAGCTATCTCCTGAATACCAGCCCGATGGTCAGCTTTCAAGCATTAAAGCTGAGCAGATGATACGAAACGGGTATGAGAATGGAAGTACACAATTTGAATGGGTGCATAAAAAATTAGATGGCACACCTATTTTTATGGATATAAGTTTAACCGTTATCCCTATTGATGGTAAAAACATTTTGATGGTGCATTGGCGTGATATTACCAAACGAAAACAATCAGAAGAAGCATTACGTCTAAGTGAAGAACGTTTTAAATCAATTATAGAATTGGCTGCTGACGGTATTCTTTTAGGCTCTCCAAAAGGATTAATAATTGGTGCCAATCACCAGATATGCAACATGACCGGTTATTCAGAAGAGGAATTGGTAGGTACTAATATTTCGTTTTTGTTTTCAGAGAAGGAATTGGAAAAATCTCCGCTCAGGTATGATCTGCTTGATCTGGGAATTGTAGTAAGAAACGAACGTATCGTTACACGTAAAGATGGTTCACTTGTTCATATTGAAATGAATACAAAAAAAATGCCTGATAACACTTATCAGGCCATTATAAGGGATAATACAGAACGTTTGAAATCGGAAGAGTTGAACAGGAAGATTGAAAAAACAGAATACGAAAATAAAGTAAAATCAAAATTCATGGCCAATCTTAGTCATGAAATTCGGAATCCATTGAATGCAATTATTGGCCTAAACACTACTATTTCTGGTACAAAGCTTGATTCGGAGCAATCAAAATATGTTGAAGCAATTGATATTTCAGCTTCCAATTTATTAAATATTTTGAATGACATTCTGGATTTTTCGAAAATAGAAGCTAACAAATCAGGTTTGAATTTCGAGAATTTTGACTTGAAAGAATTGCTAGAGAAAATTATTTTGCTTTACAAACAAAAATCTTTGGAGAAAGGAATAGAAATTCAATATATTATTTCATCTGATATCCCTGAATTTGTTTTTTCAGACAAAAATAAGATCCAGCAAATTATCACTAATCTCTTTTCAAATGCTATGAAATTTACTGAGCAAGGGAGTATTGGTCTTTCAGTTAAATTAAAAAATAAAGAAAAGGATGATTTGATTATTGAATTTTCAATTAAGGATTCAGGTATTGGTATACAACAAAAAGACTTTGATAAAATTTTTCAATCATTCACACAGCTTGATAGCTCCACAAAAAAATTATATGCAGGAACTGGTTTAGGTCTTTCAATCAGTAAAAATTATATTGAATTGCTTGGAGGGGAAATTAGTTTTAATAGCAAATTTGGCGAAGGTTCGGAGTTTAAGTTTTGGCTGCCAATCAAAACAGGTACAAGATCTTTCGGAAAAAAATCGAAACGACTTGATTCAACTGAAAATTTTAATTTTAATTCAATTACACCTTTGTCTATTCTTGTTGCAGAGGATGATGGAATAAACCGACTTTATCTGATTAATCTTTTAAAATCAAAAGGGTTTAAAGTAGATTTTGCAGTTGATGGTTTTGGGGTACTTGAATTGTATCATAAAAATAAATATGACATTATTTTAATGGATGGTCAAATGCCACGAATGGATGGATTTGAAGCTGCTCAAAAAATAAGAGAATTCGAAAAAGAAAATAATGCGGTTCATACCAATATCTTAACTATAAGTGGTTATAGCATGAATGAAGTTGGGGAAGAATTTAAAAAATCAGGTATTGATGATTATATTATTAAGCCGATTAACGAATATGAATTGTTCGAAAAAATAAAAACGCTTATAAATAAAAAATAAAATCCTGTTTAGATTTGAAATTATTTGAAATGAACAAATAGCTAGAACATTTTTAAAATATGTCTCAGTTATCGCCTTATTATAATAACACTATTTTATTTCCAATGTTTTTTCTGCCATTCTTTTTGTTGATTTTTATCTAAAAATGTCCAGGCAACAATTCTACTGATCTTTTGTCCTTGTGCCATATCTATGGTTCTGACATCAAAGACATTCACTTTTTTTAGTTCCTTGTAAATATCCGAAAGGTGTGAGCTTTTAGAGACAAGTGTCGAAAACCAATAACAGGATGAAGAATAAAAATCACTTTCTTCAATCATTTTTTTTATAAATGCTTTCTCGCCACCTTCACACCAAAGTTCTTTATTTTGTCCGCCAAAATTCAGAGTAACGTTTTTAAATTTTTTAGAACCTAAATTTTTCAATTTTCTTTGAGTGCCTTCCATGGCTTCTTCTAAAGAGGAATGAAAAGGAGGATTACAAATAGTGAGATCAAAAAATTCATTCAGTTTTATTATTCCTTTGAAAATAGTTGAAGATTTTTGAAACCTACATTCGATTGTATTCTTTAAAGATGGGTTGGAATTAATTATATTAATGGAAGAATTGATTGCTATTTTATCAATATCAGAACCAACAAAGCTCCATCCATATTCTTTAGTGCCAATAATAGGATAAACACAATTAGCTCCAACACCAATATCCAACGCTAAAATATTTTTACCTCTCGGAATTATATTATTGTTGGAGGAGCCTAGCAAATCAGCCATATAATGGATATAATCTGCTCGTCCGGGGATAGGAGGTATGAGATAGTTTTTAGGAATATCCCAATTCTGAATATTATAAAAGTATTTTAATAAAGCTGCATTAAGCTTTTTTACTGCTTCGGGATTGAAGAAGTCAATGGATTGGTTGCCAAATTTATTAACGGAAACAAATGCAGCAAGCTCTTTATAGCTCTTTATCAACTGTGGAAAATCATACCGAACCCTATGTTTGTTTCTGGAATGTAATTCTGTTTTCTCCGAAGGAAATATTTTCGATTGTTTTTGAGTCATTAAATAAGTAATTTGAATTAAAAACTATCTCTACAACAAATGTAAATTAAAAGCAGAGTAGGAGAGTGTGCAAAATGTATAGAAATAAATTTGTATGTAATGTAATTTTATTTCAAATTAGTCGGCCTTTGTTTTTTGTGTCGGTTGAATAACTTCTGGCTCCTTATTTTCAATTGTTAACCAACCATTTTTTATTTGCTTTGCATTGGTCTTGGAATAAACAAAAAAACAAAAGGGCAAATAATAGTGTTCGACATTTTTTTTGCCTGACCTGAAACCATTTTTTAAAAACCGGCCTGAAAAAAATATTGTCGTTTCAAAACAACTTTTCAAAAAGCGTGTATTCCATGAACTATGAATGGAATCGGGTAAATTGTCCTCAGCCCTAGTACTTCTTAAGTCATTAAACTTTCCATCCGCATCAAGCCTGAATGAAATAATAAATTTACCTGAAATAGCATTATAATAATCCATTATTGGATACTCAAGCCTATTGAGAATTATTTTTGTCAATGTATCTTCAATTGCCGTCCACTTATCAAGTTGACGTTTTGTGATTATAAATGTTGTGTCGGCAAGCAGTCGCCCTTTACTGTCATAGAGTTTGGAAGCCGAGGTCGTTTGTCCAATTGACAAAAGTGTCAAGAGAAAAACAACTGCCAATGTTATTATTATTCGTGTCATTTTAAATTACCGCTAATGCACTCAACTGTTCGTTATCACAAATATAAATTAAAAGCACAACTGATCCCTGCAAATGTTTAGAAATAAATTTATACCGCTGTGACAAACATTTGCAAATGCAGGAACTCCGCATTTATTTTAGGTGGTGTTAGGCAAAGTACATTTTTCAATATACAGTTCGTTAAATTTAGAATTAGTTTCTCTAACGTAGAAGTCGTAATACTTCGGCTGTAACACATGGAAGTTGAATCGTCAATAGCTATTGGTAGGAGCTATGCAGCCTTCTTCGAAGTAGATTTGTTTTTTTTGTCTTTGAGTTTTTTTATAAACTCACTTAATTCCTTTTCCTCTTTTTGAGTCAAAGGTCTGCTTTGAATGAAGTCAACATCAAGTTCTTGTTTTTTTGTTTTCATAATTTTACGATTTAAAATATTTGTCTACAAGTCTTAAAGCGGCTCCAGTGTCAATAACCATTAAATGATTACCGAAGTGAATTGCATTTAACGTTTTAACGTAGTGGTCAATAAGATTTGTTTTTGAGTGAAAAGAAACAAAACCGTCACTTCCTCTTTGGAATGAAAGTCTACAGGCAAAAGCTACAATATTTCCAGCAACACCTTCGTATAATTTCCCTTTACCCTTATTGAAAGGAGCTGTTTCAATTAAATGAAGAAACACATTGTCTGTTCTAACTGTCAAGCTTGTAATTCCCTGAACAATATTAGAATTGTTTACAATTGTCAGTTTATAAACTTCTCTGTCAGGTAATTTAAGTTCCTCTTTCCAGTTGAAAAGCCAGCCATTTTTCTTTTGAACTTGTTTTATGTCCTCTTTTGATAAAAGAGAAACCTCTGTCGGAAAACTGTCTCCAGAAATACTATTCACAATAGAATTCGTCAGCCGATCTACGATAAAGTCGTTGTGATATTTTGTCGTTTTTTTCACACCTAAAGATACAAATAATTACTGTAATTTCCAATAAGAATTGGTTCGTTTTTTCTTGTATTTTGCCTAACGAACGAAGCTAAAAGAAGTGCGGACTTACTTGCACTCACTTGTTCGTTACCACAAATATAAATTAAAAGCACAACCGATCCCTGCAAATGTTTAGAAATAAATTTATACCGCTGTGACAAACATTTGCAACTTGCAGTATCTCCGCATTTATTTTAGGTGGTGTTAGTGGTTGTTATTTTTTTAGATTCGTTTGGTAAATCATTTCCATTCTCATTGTATCTCCGTATACAGTATGGCTTTCAGCGACTGTTTTATCAAAGAAGAAACCAAGTCTTTCGCCCAAATAACCAGTTGGATAAAAAGTCATACGTCCAATATCACCATCCATTGTTGTTATTGAAAAAGATGTGTCTTTGAAAAAAAATTGAATTATTTGAATATTGTCTTGATATGTCTTGCTAATTTCAAGTCCAAAATATTTTTTTGTTTGTGTCACCCGTTTGTAAAACTTGATTATTGTAATTTCTTTTTCAAAAATGTTTTTCCAGCCAAATGTCCTAGGTGCTATATGAATCTTGTCATCCGAATTTGCGATTGACGAACTATTTACAACAATGGATTTTATTGGTTGTTTTGCCGGGTCGTAAGGAGGCTGGGGATTTGTCAGAAACCATTTCTGTCCGTTCGAAAAAGTGATTTCCCATTCAGGTGAATGCAAGACAAATAAATCAGGATCTACATTTGTCCAGTTACCGCTCAATGAATAATGAAATTTTGTCTCAATATACTTGATGTTAACTATGCTCTGTCCAAGCAATTTTTCAAATGTCTGTATAGTTTTGTTGTCATCCATATAATAACCACTAACGAACGAAGCTAAAAGAAGTGCGGACTTACTTGCACTCACTTATCGTTACCACAAATATAAATTAAAAGCACAACCGATCCCTGCAAATGTTTAGAAATAAATTTATACCGCTGTGACAAACATTTGCAACTTGCAGTATCTCCGCATTTATTTTAGGTGGTGTTAGGTGTCTGGCCGTATTTTACGTTTCTGTTACTTGTCTGTCGTTAAAGTTTTAATCTATTGTCGTGTGTGTCCGCAAGCTGCGCAAAATTTAGACAAAGATGTCCTGTATGGTTTTCCGCAGTTTTCACAAGGAGGTCCAAAAAGCGCAATTCTATGATGCATTATTGCATTGGGATTAGTTTCGTCAAAGCCTGTAAGATTTTTATAATAAACGAGAAGAGGGTCGGGTTGAGCTTTTTCTGCAGGAGTCAAAATTTTAATTCTTTCAGAATACAGTTTATGCGCAATTTTATACTCGTTTTCGTCAAGCATAGGAACTTCCATTTTACATCTCCAGCACCAAAGTATTTTCATATTTCTATTTTTTGTCGAACTTTCCCGAATGTCAGTCCTCGGCTTGCACCTAACGAACGAAGCTAAAAGAAGTGCGGACTTAATTGCACTCTGCTTTTCCGTTACCACAAATATAAATTAAAAGCACAACCGATCCCTGCAAAT